>Ga0182008_10000041_pt1 | contig 118254 bp, 106 predicted proteins | sample Sormic07211129_1_FD_120482 | JGI IMG/M metagenome (GOLD analysis project Ga0182008, IMG submission 120482) | Rhizosphere microbial communities from Sorghum bicolor, Mead, Nebraska, USA - 072115-129_1 metaG | ecosystem: Host-associated > Plants > Roots > Rhizosphere | place: USA: Nebraska... | reverse complement strand
GCACGACACCGGCGAGGGCTCGATCTCGCAGCACCACCGGGTGCACGGCGGCGACCTGATCTGGGAGATCGGCTCGGGCTACTTCGGCTGCCGCAACGACGACGGCAGCTTCAGCGAGGAACGCTTCATCGTCAACGCGCGCGACCCGCAGGTGAAGATGATCGAGATCAAGCTGAGCCAGGGCGCCAAGCCCGGCCATGGCGGCGTGCTGCCGGCGCCCAAGGTCACGGCCGAGATCGCGGCCGCGCGCGGCGTGCCGATCGGCGTCGACTGCATCTCGCCCTCCTCGCACGGCGCCTTCTCCACGCCGACCGAGATGATGCATTTCATCGCCCGGCTGCGCGAGCTGTCGGGCGGCAAGCCCACCGGCTTCAAGTTCTGCCTGGGCCACCCGTGGGAGTGGTTCGCGATCGTCAAGGCCATGCTCGAGACAGGCATCACGCCCGACTTCATCGTGGTCGACGGGGCCGAAGGCGGCACCGGTGCGGCACCGGTGGAGTTCAGCGACCACGTGGGCGCGCCGCTGCAGGAAGGCCTGCTGCTGGTGCACAACACGCTGGTGGGCGTGGGCCTGCGCAGCCGCGTCAAGGTCGGCTGCGCGGGCAAGGTGATCACCGCCTTCGACCTGGCGCGCATGATGGCGCTGGGCGCCGACTGGTGCAACGCGGGCCGCGGCTTCATGCTCGCGCTGGGCTGCATTCAGGCCCAGAGCTGCCACACCGGCCACTGCCCGACCGGCGTGACCACCCAGGACCCGGTGCGCCAGCAGGCGCTGGTGGTGCCGGCCAAGGCCGAGCGGGTGCGCAACTTCCATCGCAGCACGCTGCATGCGCTGCAGGAACTGGTGCAGGCCGCGGGCCTGGACCATCCGCAGCAGATCACCGCCCACCACATCGTGCGCCGCATCTCCGACACCGAAGTGCGCCTGCTGAGCAACCTGGTGATGCAGGTGCAGCCCGGCGCGCTGCTCGGTCCGCTGGACCAGCAACACACGGTGTTCCGAATGTACTGGCCGCTGGCCAGCGCACGGAGCTTCCAGCCCATGGCCCAGGACATGCCCGAGCCCCAGGACCAGGCCCTCGCCGCATGAACCCCTTGCATCGCGGCCGCGGCAGCACATCGACGCGCGTGCAGATGCGCAAGGGCGCGGCCTCCGCGCCGGCCCCACTCACCGCCCAGGACACGCCACGCGACGGCTACGCCGAGTTCCTGCGCAGCACGCTGCCGCGTCAGGCCGACACCGTCGCCAGCCACCGGCTGGGCCAGGAGCGCGTCTGGCTCAAGAAGGCCGGCCCGCGGCACGGCAAGTGGGGCTACCGCGTGATGGCGCTGTTCGCCCACGCGCTGCGGCTGGACATCATCAAGCCCGTTCCCAACCCGGGCGGCGAGGCGGCGGTGGCCATCGAGGCCCGGCGCCTGCGCCAACTGGGCGCGGCCGGGCTGCGCGTGCCCCAGGTGCTGGCGCAGGAGGCGGGCGGATTGCTGCTGTCGGACCTGGGCCAGAGCCATGCCACCGTGACCGTGCAGGAACGCATCGAGCAGGCGGCCGCGGCCGGCCCGGCGGCGCTGCTGGCCGTGTGGCGCGAGGGGCTGGAAGCCATCGCCGCGGTGCATGCGCGCGGCGCCTACCTGAGCCAGGCCTTCGACCGCAACCTGGTGCAGTGCCCCGACGGCGTGATCGGCTACATCGACTTCGAGGACGACCCGGGCGAGACCCTGGACCTGGTCGACTGCCAGGTGCGCGACTGGCTCAGCTACCTGCACTCCACCGCCATGCTGGTGCGCGCCGCCGCCCCGCAGGCCGCGGGCGAGCACTGGCACGCGATGCAGCAGACCGGCGCCAGCGAAGCCGTGCGCCAGCGCATCGCCGAGGCCTCGCGCCGCATGCGCTGGCTGCGCAAGCTGCCCGCAAGCCGCCGCTGGGGCCGCGACACGCAGCGCGTGCGCGCGCTGGCGCGGCTGCTGGGGCGCTGGTACCCGGACCGGGACTGAGGCCGCTGGACGCGGCCGCCTCAGGCGCGGTCGAGTTGCGCGTCGATGGCCGCCAGCAGGGCCGGGTCCTCGGCCGTCAGGTCGGGGGCGAAGCGCGCGACCACCTGCCCTTCGCGGCTCACGAGGAATTTCTCGAAGTTCCACAGCACCTCGCCCGGCTGGCCCTGGGCCAGGCCCATGCCCGCGAGGCGCTGGCGCAGCGGCCCGTCGCCGATGGCCTGGGGCTGCGCGGCCGTGAGTTCGGCGTACAGCGGGTGCCGGTCCTCGCCCTTGACCGAGAGCTTGGAGAACAGGGGAAAGTGGACGTCGTAGTTCAGGCTGCAGAAGCCGCTGATCTCGGCGTCGGTGCCCGGCTCCTGCCCGGCGAAGTTGTTGGCCGGAAAGCCCAGCACCTGCAGGCCCTGCGCCTTCTTCTGCTGGTAGAGCTTCTCGAGCCCCTCGTACTGCGGCGTCAGGCCGCACTTGGAGGCCACGTTGACGATCAGCAGCACCTCGCCGCGGAAGGCGGCCAGGGTCGTGGGGGTGCCGTCGATGCGACGGACGGGGATGTCGTAGAGGGTGGACATGGCAGCGTTCCTTTCAGGGGCGCCATCGTATAGACGATGCCTGCATCGCGCAGGCTTGCGCACGCTAGCCCGCAGGCGGGGCTTCGTAACTCGGCGCCACGGTCACACCCAGCGTCGCGAGCCGCTTGCGCATCACCAGCACCGCCTGGTCCTTGCTCAGCAGCCGCGCACGGTGCATCACCGCGAGGTCGATGAAGACCTGGTCGTCGGGGTCCTTGCAGACGAAACGCGCGCGGGGTGGCGTGCCTTCCACGAGGCGCGCCTGCGCATCGAAGGCGGCCAGCACCGCCTCGGGCGCGCGCGCGTCCTTGGCCAGCCGCCGCACGATCAGCGGATAGCCCAGCACGCGCGCGAGCTCGACGCGCATCGGTGCGGTGGCGAGCCACCGCAGCGTGCCCGCGGCCAGCGCCGCGCGCAACGCGGCCCAGCGCGGGTCGTCGAAGACCAGCAGGTCGAGCACGATGTTGGTGTCGATGACGATCGCGGTGTCGTCGGCAGAGGGATCAGGGGTCACGAGAACAGGGCCGGCTTGGCCACCATGAGATAGAAGATGCCCAGCATCGCCACGAAGGCCGGATAGCCCAGCCATTCCCAGTAGCGCGCATAGCGGGTGAAGCGTTCGGGCAACGCGGTGCCCTGCTGCGCGGCCTCGCGCGCCATCGCGGCCAGCCGCAGCTGCAGCCACACCACGGGCAGCCAGCAGGCGCCGGCCAGGACGAACAGGCCCAGCGACAGCATCAGCCAGGGCGTGCTCAGCGGCAGGCCGGCCAGATGCGCCATCGCGAGGCCGGTGGCTGGCTGCAGCACGATGGTGGGCGTGGTGAACCACCAGTCGGCCCGCACCACCAGCCGCGCCACCACGGCCTGCGCCGCCACGCTGCCGCTGCGGTTGGCGAAGAACATGTAGTAGGCCGAGCCGAAGCCGGTGCCGACCAGCACCACGCTCGACAGGATGTGCAGCCACTTGAGGGTCAGGTAGAGGCTCATCGTCTTGGGCTCGCCAGCAGCCACAGCGCCGCGGCGATGGGCAGGTTCTTGGTCAGGGGCCCGAGCGGATGCAGCCACAGCGCGGGCAGCAACAGCGTCGCGACCCCCGTCATGCCGACCATCGCGGCCAGTGCCGCGAAGTAGGCGGCGCGCGTCGGCCGCAGCCACAGCAGCAGTCCCAGCAGTGCATCGACGGCCGCGCCGCCCAGGATCAGGCCGCGCCGCAGCGCCGGGTCGTCGATGCCGGCGGCGACCAGCAGCTCGGTGCTCTGGCCGTCGAGTTCCCACACGCTGGCCACCGCGGTCGCCAGCCACACGAAGACCAGGCTGAAGCGCAGCCACGACATCTCACGGGACGCTGCGTTCACGGCGGGAGCTCCGATGCGGTCTCGACGCGCAGGTCGGTCACCATGCCCCAGCGCGCGAACTCGGGCGCGAACTCGGCCAGCGCCAGCAGGCCGCTGCTGGTGAACGCCCCCACCGGCGCGGGCTCGCCACGCGCCCAGCGCCGCGCCAGCAGGATCGCGGCCATGCAGGGGATCTCGGGCCCATGGTCGTCGTCGGCCGCGATGTGCCAGGCCACGCGGGCCGGCCGGCCGCCCGCATCGAGGCCCTGCACGCGCACCACCATGCCGCCCAGCGCGGAGCCGAGGAAGTCGATGGTGCCCGCGGCCCTGTTGAGCCATTTCGCCCAGCGCGCGGGGTCGGGAAGCAGGCCGGCCCCGCGCAACGCAGCCAGCGTGGCGAAGGCCCGCTGCGCGAAGCCCAGCTCGAGCGCGGCGCGGAACATCACGCGCTGCGACACGCCGTAGCGCGCCGGAAAGAGTTCGAGGTCGGGGATGTCGCACAGCGCGCCCAACCGCGGCCGCAGCCGCTCGAAGTGCACGCGCGACGGGCTCGCCCAGCCGCGCTGCGCCTGCCAGCGGCCGTCGTTCCAGACCTCGATCGGTGCGCCGCAGTAGCCCAGCACCGCGGCCATCGTGGCCTCGCCGCGCGGCGCGGTCTGGGCCGGCGCGATGCAGGTGTCGATCGCGTCGATGCGCTGCCAGCCGCGCGCGAGCGCGTCGACCACGGCCGAGGACAGCGCGGGCACGGTGCTCGCGCCGCACACGGCGCTGCGGCCGGCGGCGCGGAAGCGCGCATCGAGCGCCGCGGGAAAATCGCAGACGAAGCGGCGCCCGTCCGAGAGATCGATGTAGTGCGCGCCGGCCGCAGCGGCGGCCTCGGCCACGCCATAGCCCTGCACCTGGAACGGGCCGGCCGTGTGGATCAGCAGTTCGATGCCGAGCCGGCGCAACCGCGCGGCGAAGTCGGCGGACCCGAGGTCGATGGCGATGCCGACCGCCCCCTGCCCTACCTCGGCCGCCAGTGCTTCGGCGCGCCGCAGGTCGCGGCCGCCGATGCACAGGGCGATGGCCGGGTCGCCGGCCAGCGCGCGCACGATGCGCGCGCCGAAATTGCCGTAGCCGCCAAGGACCAGCGTCTTCATTGGCGCGTCAACGTCCATTGCGCTTCGAACAGGCCGCAGCACTCAGGCGCGCCGCCACGCCAATGGGAAGGTACAAGATGGGCGACTCAGAACGTGCGAAGGAACCGTCGCGAACGCCCTGAGCCTGCCAAGGCTGGGTTCTGGACCGGCGCCGCACTTGCGTGCGGTGAGGACCGCAGATGCGGGATCGGGGCGCGCAGCAGGTTCTTTCGTACGTTCTCAACGTTCGATGGTCAGGGCCACGCCCATGCCGCCGCCGATGCACAGCGAGGCGATGCCCTTCTTGGCGTTCTGGCGCTTCATCTCGTGCAGCAGCGTCACGAGGATGCGGCAGCCGGACGCGCCGATCGGATGGCCGATGGCGATCGCGCCGCCGTTGACGTTGACCTTGCTCACGTCCCAGCCCATCTCGCGGTTCACCGCGCAGGCCTGGGCCGCGAAGGCTTCGTTGATTTCCAGCACGTCGAGGTCGGCGGCCTTCCAGCCCGCGCGCTCCAGCGCCTTCTTCGAGGCGCCGACCGGGCCCATGCCCATGATCGCCGGGTCGAGGCCCACGGTGGCGTAGCTCGCGATGCGGCCCAGCGGCGTCAGGCCCAGCGCGGCGGCCTTCTTGGCCGTCATCACCATCACGGCGGCCGCGCCGTCGTTGAGGCCCGAGGCATTGCCGGCCGTCACGCCGCCGGCCTTGTCGAAGGCGGGGCGCAGCGCGGCCAGGCCTTCGGCGCTCGACTTGCGGTTGATGAACTCGTCCTTGTCGAAGACGATCGCATCACCCTTCTTCTGCGGAATGGTGACGGCCGTGATCTCGTCCTTGAACTTGCCGGCGTCCTGCGCGGCCGCGGCCTTGGTCTGGCTGCCCAGCGCGAGCTCGTCCTGCGCGGCGCGGTCGATGTTGTATTGCTTGGCCACGTTTTCGGCCGTGATGCCCATGTGGTACTGGTTGTAGACGTCCCACAGGCCGTCGACGATCATGGTGTCGACCAGCTTCCAGTCGCCCATGCGCTGGCCGTTGCGCGAATTCGGCAGCACGTGCGGCGCCAGGCTCATGTTCTCCTGACCGCCGGCGATCACGATCTCGCTGTCGCCCGTGGCCACGGCCTGCGCCGCGAGCATCACGGCCTTCAGGCCCGAGCCGCAGACGGCATTGATGGTCAGGCCCGGCGTGGCCTTGGTCAGGCCGCCCTTGAGCAGGGCCTGGCGCGCGGGGTTCTGGCCCGCGCCCGCGGCCAGCACCTGGCCCATGATGACTTCGCCGATCTCCTCGGGCGAGCGTCCGGCGCGCGCCAGCACTTCCTTGATCACGATGGCGCCGAGCTCGGTGGCGGCGATGCCGGCCAGCGAGCCGCCGAACTTGCCGACGGCGGTGCGGGCGGCTGAAACGATGACGATGTCTTCCATGATGAATGCTCTCCGTTGCTTTGGGCTGGAATGAAAAAAAGAAAAGGATGTTCAGGCGCGGGCCTTGACGTAGCGGCCCGGCGCCGGCTCGCCAGCCACATAGCTGCGGCCCTTGCCGTAGGCCTTGGGCGCGGGGATCTGCTTGCCCGCATGGCCCTTGAGCCATTGCGACCAGTCGGTCCACCAGCTGCCCGGATGCTCGACCGCGCCGGCCAGCCACTCGGACTGCGCCTGGGGCAGCTTGCCGTCCTCGCGGATCCAGTGGCTGCGCTTCTTCTTGGCCGGCGGGTTGATCACGCCCGCGATGTGGCCCGAGGCCCCCATCACGAAGCGCTTCTTGCCGCTCAGCAGCTGCGTCGACGCGTAGGCGCCGCCGATGGGCACGATGTGGTCCTCGCGCGAGCCGTAGATGTAGGCCGGGATGTCGATGCGGCCCAGGTCGATCTTCTCGCCGCAGACGGTCAGTGCGTCGGGCTGGGCCAGCTTGTTCTCGAGGTAGGTGTTGCGCAGGTACCAGGCGTAGAAGGGGCCGGGCAGGTTGGTCGCGTCGCTGTTCCAGTAGAGCAGGTCGAAGGGCGGCGGGGTCTCGCCCTTGAGGTAGTTGCCCACCACGTAGTTCCACACCAGGTCGTTGGGGCGCAGGAAGCTGAAGGTCGACGCCAGGTCCATGCCCGGCAGCAGGCCGCCTTGCCCCATCTGCATCTCGCGCAGCTTGACCATCGCCTCGTCGATGAAGATGTCGAGGATGCCGGTGTCCTGGAAATCGAGCAGCGTGGTCAGCAGCGTGACCGAGGCGGCCGGCTTCTCGCCGCGCGCGGCCAGCACCGCCAGCGCGGTGACCAGGATGGTGCCGCCGACGCAGAAGCCCAGCGCGTTGATCTGCGGGCTGCCACCGATCTCCTGCACCACGTGGATGGCCTTGATGGCCGCGTCCTCGATGTAGCGGTCCCAGGTGAACTCGCGCATCGACTCGTCGGGATTGCGCCAGCTCACGACGAACACCCGATGGCCCTGCTCGACCGCATAGCGGATCAGCGAGTTCTCGGGCTGCAGGTCGAGGATGTAGAACTTGTTGATGCAGGGCGGCACCAGCAGGAAGGGCCGCTCGTGCACCTTGGCCGTGAGCGGCTTGTACTCGAGCAGCTGGAACAGCTCGTTCTCGAACACCACCGCGCCCTCGGTGGTCGCGACGTTGCGGCCGACTTCGAAGGCGCTCTCGTCGGTCATGCTCAGGTGGCCCTGCTGGATGTCATGGACCAGGTTCTGCACACCCTTGGCGATGCTCTCGCCGCGGCTCTGGAGCGCCTTCTGCTGCGCCTCGGCGTTGAAGGCCAGCGAGTTGCTGGGCGAGGAGGCCGCGAGCCATTGCTCGATGGCGAAACGCAGGCGGGCGCGGGTCTTGGCATCGGTCTCGATCGCATCGGCCATGCCCAGCAGCGTGCGTGCATTGAGCAGGTAGACGGCGGCGGCGAAGGCCGACAGCGGGTTGCTCGTCCAGGCTTCGCCGGCGAAGCGCTTGTCGGCCGCGGGCTGCGCGCTCATGCCCTTGCGCCAGAGCTCGCCGGCCTCGGCCACGTACTGCTCCTGGAGAGTCTTGAGCTTGTCGGCGGCGAAGGTGAAGCGCGGTATCTCGGGTGCGGCGCCGGGCGCGCCCATCGACTGGAAGGACGAGAGCGCCTTCTGCCAGCCTTGGGTCAGTGCTTCCTGGAACGGGGTGAAGGCATCGGAGGATGCGGCCTGCTGCTTCATGGGTTCTCCTGGTTCCTGGACTGCTTTTGATTTTGAGTATCCTGCATTCGCCGGGCGCCCACAACGCGACGCCCCCTCATTTCAGCTTTCTCTTTCTCTCCTTCGCATCCCATGTCCCTCTACCTCGTGATCATCGCCTGGCTCTACGTCACCGTGATGATGGCCGTGGCCGAAGCCACCAACACGAACGGCACGGTGCTGGGCGCCATCTTCACCTTTCTACTCTACGGCCTGCTGCCGCTGTCCCTGGTGGTTTACCTGATGAGCACGCCCGCACGGCGCCGGGCACTGAAGGAAAAGGAAGCCGCGGCACGTGAAGCCGCGCGCCTCGCGGCCGCCGCCAAGGCGGCATCAGACGCGCCAGACGGCGGCGGCGAAGCGGCCGCTGACACCGTCGCGCCGGTGCGAGAAAAACCGTAAGGGATTGCGCACCGTGCACCAGGCCTCGCTGCCGTCGTTGCCGTAGATCCCGGCCACCCCCGCCGAACGCAGCCGCTGGCGAGCGAGCGCGGGCAGGTCGGCCCACCACTTGCCCGGTGCGCCCGTGGGGCGAAAGCATTGCGCGGCCTCGGCCGACGACGCCTCGAACGCGGCCTTGACCTCGTCGCCGACCTCGAAGGCCTGCGGCCCGATGCAGGGGCCGAGCCAGGCGATGGGACGCGCTTCACCGAAGCTCTCGACGCTGCGCTCGAGCACGCCCGCGGCCAGGCCGCGCCAGCCCGCATGCGCGGCCGCCACGCGCCGGCCCTGCGCATCGGTGAACAGCACGGGCAGGCAGTCGGCCACCATCATCGTGCAGGCCAGGCCCGTCTGCGTGGTGGTGCAGGCATCGGCCACCGCGCCGTCGGGCGTGCCGGGCTGCAGCGCCAGCACATCGGCGCCATGGACCTGCCGCAGGAACACCGCCTGGGCATCGATGGCCGCGCGCAGCCGCACCCGGTTGGCCGCCACATGCGCCGGGTCATCACCCACATGGTCGCCGAGGTTCAGGCCGCGCCAGGCGCCTTGCGAAACGCCGCCCGCGCGCGTGGTGCACACGGCCCGCACGCCCGCGGGTGCGGGCCAGTCGGGCTGCAGCCAGTCCATGCGCTCAAGCTGCGACATCGGTGACCCACGTCAGCACGGAACGGATCTGCGCCAGAGATACCGTGGAACCGGCTTTGCCGGGCCACCGGTATCGCCCCCTGGAGGGGGAGGCGCCGAAGGCGCATCGGGGGTGGGTCATGTTTCAGCGTCGGGGCAGCGGGAAGGCTGGGCGCGTTGAAACGCATCGAGCTGCATCGCCGCCTCGTACGCCGCCATCGTGCGCGGCAGGCCGCTCAGGTCGGCGTCGAAACGCTGGGCATTGAAGATCTGCGGCACCAGGCAGCAGTCGGCCAGCGTGGGCGTGTTGCCGTAGCAGTAGAGGCTGGCGGGCAGGCGCGCCAGCTGGCGCTCGAAGGCCTCGAGGCCGTCGCGCACCCAGTGGCGGTACCAGGCGTTCTTGGCCGCCTCGTCGACCTTGAGCTCGCGCACCAGGTACTTGAGCACGCGCAGGTTGTTGATGGGGTGGATCTCGCAGGCGATCATCTGCGCCAGTGCGCGCACGCGCTGGCGGCCCACCGGGTCGTGCGGCAGCAGCGGCGGCTCGGGGTGCAGTTCGTCGAGGTATTCGATGATCGCCATCGACTGCGAGAACAGTTCGCCGCCCGACGACGCATCCTCTTCCAGCACCGGCACCAGCATGTCGGCCGACAGCGTGTTGAACGGCGCCTGGTGGTTCTCGCCGCGCGCGATGTGCACCGGCACGTAGTCGTAGGCCAGGCCCTTGAGGTTCAGCGCGATGCGCACGCGGTACGAGGAGGAGGAGCGAAAGTAGTTGTGCAGCTTCATCATGCATCGAGCATATCGCGGCCCCTGCGCGGCGGGGCCCCGGCACACGGGCCCGAGGGCCTATCACGCCCCGATGACGGAGCGCCTTGCTTACCCCTCGACGCACGGGTTTACCCTGAGTTGTCACACAAAGTTTCTCTAATCGGAAGGCGCCCGGCAACGGGCGCCACGCGCATGTCCGGCGCCTCGCGCAAGCAGCCGCCGGCATCCCCCCAACGAAGAAACGACTTCCATGAAAAACACTCTCGTCGCCATCGCGGCCCTGACCGCCGCCGCCGGCGCCTTCGCCCAATCCAACGTCCAGCTCTTCGGTGTGCTCGACGCCTCGCTGGCCCACATCAAGGCCGACAATTCCAGCATCACCGGCCTGGCCAACGGCGGCCAGTCGAGCAGCCGCCTGGGCTTCCGCGGCGTCGAGGACCTCGGCGGCGGCCTGGCCGCGGGCTTCTGGCTCGAAGCCGGCATCAACGTCGACAACGGCAACAGCGCCGGCCTGTCCTTCGACCGCCGCTCGACCGTGAGCCTGTCGACCAACGAACTGGGCGAGCTGCGCCTGGGCCGCGACAAGTCGCCGGCCTACCTCAACATCGAGACCTTCGATCCCTTCGGCGACGTCGGCGTGGGCGGCATCGGCGGCTCGAACCTGGTCGGCAGCGCCTCCTCGGCGGTCGGCACGCCCGAAGGCAGCGCGCCCAAGCGCACCAGCAACGGCATCAACTACCTGCTGCCCGCCACGCTGGGCGGCTTCTACGGCCAGGTGCAGTACGCCTTCGGCGAACAGGTCTCGAACGTGGCCAACGACACGCTGCGCGACTCGGTCGCCCTGCGCCTGGGCTACGGCTCGGGCCCGCTGAACGTGGCCCTGGGCTACGGCGAGACGCGCGGCGGCACCACCGCCGTGGGCGTGGACTACAAGTCGACCAACATCGGCGCCTCGTACAACTTCGGCATCGCCAAGCCCATGATCGTGTACGCCAGCGAGAAGGGCAACGGCCGCCGCGTCGACCTGCTGGGCGTGGGTGTGACCGTGCCCGTGGGCGCCGGCGAGATCCGCGCGGCCTACAGCCACTTCCAGCGCAAGGACATCGACAACGCAGACTCGGACAAGTTCGCGCTGGGCTACGGCTACAACCTGTCGAAGCGCACCCAGGTCTACGGCACCATCGCCCGCGTGAGCAACGACGACCGCGCGAACCGCGGCCTGGCCGTGTCCTCGTCCTCGCTGGCCAGCCCGACCATCGCGCTGGGCAGCAGCGTGACCGGCTACGAACTGGGCCTGCGCCACAGCTTCTGATCCCCGCCAGCGGCCTCCCCGGGCCCTGACCTGACGCGTGCCGCGCCGTCCCTGCGAAGGGGCGCCGCGGCACGTCTTCGTTGCGCCTCTGGCAAACTGCCGTTCTCGCTTCAAAGGACGAACAAGCAAATGGCTTCCGAGTACGTTTTCCCCGCGCCGGCCGTGGTCAGCATCCCCGTCGCCGGCCAGCCCGCCCGCTTCCCGGTGCACCGCATCTACTGCGTGGGCCGCAACTACGAGGAACATGCCAAGGAAATGGGCTTCACCGGCCGCGAGCCGCCCTTCTTCTTCATGAAGCCGGCCGATGCGGTGGTGGTGGTCGACGCCGGCCAGACCGGCACCATGGCCTACCCCTCGCTCACCCACAACCTGCACCACGAGATCGAGCTGGTGGTGGCCATCGGCACCGGCGGCAAGAACATCGCCGCGGCCGATGCGCAAAAACACATCTTCGGCTATGCCGTGGGCCTGGACATGACCCGGCGCGACCTGCAGGGCGAGATGAAGAAGCAGGGCCGCCCTTGGGACATCGGCAAGAGCTTCGAGCAGAGCGCGCCCATCGGCCCGATCGTGCCCGTGGCTGAGGCCGGCGACGCGCCCAACGCCGAGATCGCGCTGCAGGTCAACGGCAGCGAGCGCCAGCGCAGCACGGTGAGCAAGCTGATCTGGAACATCGCCGAGACCATCGAGCACCTGTCGGCCGCCTGGGAGCTGCAGCCCGGCGACCTGATCTTCACCGGCACGCCCGAGGGCGTGGCCGCGGTGGTCGCGGGCGACACGCTGGTCGGCACCGTGGCCGGCCTGCCGACCCTCACCGTGAAGATCGTCTGAGCGATGAGCGTCATCCACCTTCCCATCAAGCACTGCAAGAACTGCGGCACCGCCGTGGTCTACCGCGTGCCCGACGACGGCGACACGCGCGAGCGCGCCGTGTGCCCGGCCTGCCACACCATCCACTACGAGAACCCGGTCAACGTGGTGGGCACCATCCCCGTGCTGGGCGAGCGCGTGCTGCTGTGCAAGCGCAACATCGAACCGCGCTGGGGCAAGTGGACGCTGCCGGCCGGTTTCATGGAGCTCAACGAATCGACGGCCCAGGGCGCCGCGCGCGAGACCGATGAAGAGGCCGGCGCGCACTTCGAGATCGAGGGCCTGTTCGCAGTGATGAGCGTGATCCGCGTCGGCCAGGTCCACCTGTTCTACCGCGCGCGCCTGCTCGACGACGTGTTCGACCCGGGTCACGAGACCATCGAGGCGAAGCTCTTCACCGAGGAAGAGATTCCCTGGGACGAGATCGCCTTCCGCACGGTGCGCGAGGCGCTGCGCTGCTATTTCGACGACCGTCGGCGCGGCAATTTCGACCGCGTGCACACCCTGGACATCACTTGAACCTCTTCATGAAGACCCAACGCCTCGCCTTCGTTCTCCTCGGCGCCATCGCCGCCTGCACGGCCGGCGCCGAGCAGGTGGGCGAGGTCGACACGGTCTTCAAGCTCATCGGCCCCGACCACAAGATCGTGGTCGAGGCCTACGACGATCCGCAGGTGGCCGGCGTGACCTGCTATGTCTCGCGCGCCAAGACCGGCGGCGTCAAGGGCGCCTTCGGCCTGGCCGAGGACAAGGCCGAGGCCTCGATCGCCTGCCGCCAGGTCGGGCCGGTGAGCTTCACCGAGCCGATCAGGAAGCGCGACGAGATCTTCAGCGAGCGCCAGTCGATCATGTTCAAGCGCCTGCGCGTGGTGCGCATGGTCGATGCCAAGCGCAACACGCTGGTCTACCTGAGCTACTCCGACCGGCTGGTCGAGGGCTCGCCGCAGAACAGCGTGACCGCGGTGCCGGTCGACCGGGCCACGCCGATTCCCCTGAAGTAGACGAAGCGACCCCGCACGGATGACCACAGCCCCCGGCAACGCCGTCCGCGAACTCTATGCCGCGCTGTGGCGCTTCGCCGAAGGCGCGCGCGGGCAATTGCTGGGCGCGACCGCGCTGCTCACCGGCTCGCAGCTGGTCAAGCTGACCCTGCCCTACCTCGCGGGCCAGGCCATCAACGCATTGCAACGCGGCGACCTGCGCGGCTCGGGCGGCTGGATCGCGACGCTGACCGGCGTCTACCTGTTCTCCTGGATGCTGCACGGCCCGGGCCGCATCCTCGAGCGCAACGTCGGCGTCAGGGTGCGCGAATCGCTGGCCGACCAGCTCTACGTGCGGCTGGCGTCGGCGCCGCTGGTCTGGCACGACGGCCACCATTCGGGCGAGCTGCAGCACCGCGTGCACCAGGCCAGCCGCGCGCTCTCGGACTTCGCGCAGAACCAGTTCATCTGGCTCACCAACGTGGTCAACATCGTCGGCCCGCTGGTGGCGCTCACGCTGCTGTCGCGCAGCAGCGGCATCACCGCGCTCGCGGGCTATGTGGTGATCGGCCTGATCATCCTGCGCATCGACCGCGCGTTGATGCGGCTGGCGCGCACCGAGAACGACGCCGACCGGCGCTACGTGGCCGCGCTGCTCGATTTCGTCGGCAACACCTCGACCGTGATCGGCCTCAGGCTGCAGGGCGCCTCGCGCCTGCTGCTGCGCGCGCGCATGGCGGCCATCTCGGTGCCGCTCAAGCGCACCGTGGTGCTCAACGAAGGCAAGTGGTTCACCGTCGACATGCTGGGCCTGATGCTGACCTGGGGCCTGGTGGTGCTGTACGTGTGGCAGTCGCGCACGCCGGGCCAGGCGGTGCTGCTGGGCTCGGTGTTCATGATCTACCAGTACGCGCAGCAGGCGGCCGGCGTGGTGTCGTCGATGGCGGCCAACTTCCAGTTCTTCGCGCGCATGCACACCGACTACGGCAGCGCGGCGCCGATCTGGGAAGCGCCGCACGGCCCCGCGCTGACCACGCCGCCCGAGCAGGTGCCCGCGCACGAGCGCATCGACGCCGACACGCGCTGGTCGCAGCTCGCGGTGGACGGCCTGCGCTGGGACTACGCGCGGCGCGGTGAGCCAGTCGAAGGCGAGACCGTGCGCAGCGGCTTGCACGAGGTGGCGCTCACGCTGCGACGCGGCCAGCGGGTGGCGCTGGTGGGTCCCAGCGGCGGCGGCAAGAGCACGCTGCTGCGGCTGCTGGCCGGCCTCTACGCACCGCAGGCCGGCACGCTGGCCTTCGACGGCCAGCCCGCCGACTGGGGCCGGCTGCGCCAGATCGCCACGCTGATCCCGCAGGAGACCGAGGTGTTCGAGGCCAGCGTGCGCGAGAACCTCACCTTCGGCCGGCCCGGCGACGACGCGGCCCTGCTCGCCGCGCTGCATGCCAGCGCCTTCGACGAGGTGCTGGCGGCCACGCAGGGCAGCCTGGACACACCCCTGTCGGAGCGCGGCTTCAACCTCTCGGGCGGCCAGCGCCAGCGGCTGTGCCTGGCGCGCGGCGTGCTCGCGGCCCAGGGCAGCACGCTGCTGCTGCTCGACGAGCCCACCAGCGCGCTCGACGCGGCCACCGAGGCCCGCGTGCTCGAGCGCATCGCCAACGCCTTCCCCGAAGCCTGCGTGGTGGCCTCGATCCACCGGCTGAGCCTGCTCGATCGCTTCGACACCGTGGTGCTGATGGAGGCCGGCCGGGTGCTCGATGCCGGCCCGCGCGAGGCCGTGCTGGCCCGCCAGCCGCTGCTGCAACGCATGGTTGCGCCGAACTAGGGCCTTGGGGGAACCCTCGGGGGCGAATGCGTTCCAATCGGCCCATGTCCCGTTCCAATTCACTCCCCTCCCTGCGCACCGTGCTGCGCGGCGGCCTCGCGGCCCTCGCCGCGTTCGGCCTGCTGGCCTGCACCACCACCACGCCCACCCCGGGCCCGGGCAAGTCCGCCCCGGCGGCCGCGGCGCCGCAGGCCAAGGCGATCTTCATCCGTCCCGCGCCCGGCGCCACGCTGGCGCGCTTCGACGGCAACCGCAACAAGGGGCTCGACATCGCGGGCAACGCGGGCGACCCGATCGTCGCCTCGGCCGACGGCCGCGTGGTCTTCGTGGGCGGCCAGCTGCGCGGCTACGGCAACATGGTGATCATCAAGCACAACGAGACCTTCCTCACGGCCTATGCCCACAACCGGGCCATCGTGGTCAAGGAGAACCAGATCGTGCGCCAGGGCCAGAAGATCGCCGAGATGGGCCAGAGCGACGCCGACCGCGTGAAGCTGCACTTCGAGATCCGCAAGAACGGCACGGCCGTGAACCCCGAGCCCTACCTCAGCGGCGCGGCGCGCTAAGCCCGCGGCAGGGCCGGCGCAAGACGCTGGCCCGCGGCGTCACCCAGGCCGCCCGCATCGCCGATCTTGCGCGTGCCGAACCAGTCGAGCAGCGCCGACGCATCCATCGGCTTCGCATAGAAGAAGCCCTGCAGTTCGTCGCAGCCCATGGCCAGCAGCAGGTCGCGCTGCGCCTGCGTCTCCACCCCTTCGGCCACCACGCCCAGGCCCAGCGCATGGGCCAGGCGGATCACCGCATCGACCACCGCGCGCGCGTCCTCCTGCGTTTCGAGATCCTGCACGAAGCTGCGGTCGATCTTGACCTGGCGCGCCGGCAGCTGGCGCAGGTGGCTCAGGCTGGAGTAGCCGGTGCCGAAGTCGTCGATCGAGAGGAACACGCCGATGCGCGCCAGCCCCGCGATCGTGCGCTCGGTGGCGCGGAAGTCCTCCATCGCCAGCGACTCGGTGATCTCGCACAGCAGCAGCGAGGCCGGCACGCCATGCCGCGCCAGCGCCTGCCCCACGCGGTCGGCGAAGTCGGCCTCGCGCAGCTGCATCACCGACAGGTTCACGGCCACCGACATCGTCATGCCCTGCGATTGCCACTGGGCGATCTGGCGGCAGGCCTCGTCGATGATCCAGTCGCCCAGGCGCACGATCAGGCCGAAGCGCTCGGCCAGGCCGATGAAGTGCACCGGCGCGATCAGGCCGCGCTGCGGATGGTTCCAGCGCACCAGCGCTTCCACGCCGCTGGTGCGCGTGCTGCGCCCGTCGATCTTGGGCTGGTAGTAGAGCTCGAACTGCTTGAGCACGAGCGCCTGCCGCAGGTCGCTCTGCAGCTCGAGCTGCTGCGAGGCATCGGCGCCCATGGACGACTCGAACATCGCGTAGTTGCCGCCGCCCGCGCGCTTGGCCGCGTACATGGCGGCGTCGGCGTTCGACACCAGCTTGTCCGGCTCGCCCTGGTCGGGGTGCAGCACGATGCCGATCGAGCAGGCGATCTGCAGCTGCTTGCCCATGATGCTGAAGGGCTCGGACAGCGCGCGCAGCACCTTGTTCGCGGCCTGCGCGCATTCGGCGTCGTCGCGCACCCCTTCCAGCAGGATCAGGAACTCGTCGCCGCCCACGCGCGCGACCGTGTCGCTCTCCTTCACCAGCCGGACCAGCCGGTCGGCGGTGGCGCGCAGGATGTGGTCGCCCGCCGCATGGCCGAAGGAATCGTTGATCGGCTTGAAGCCGTCGAGGTCGACGAACAGCACCGCGATCCGCTCCTCCACCTTGAGCAGGTTGGCGCGCCCCATGCGCAGCAGCGCGTGGCGCAGGCGGTCCTCGAACAGCACGCGGTTCGGCAGGCCGGTGAGCGCGTCGGTGAAGGCACGCTGGTGCAGCTCGTGGTTGGCGCGCGTGAGCTCGGTGTTGGCCTCCTGCAGCGAGTGTGCGAGGCGCTGCGCCACCACCTGCAGCCGGGCTTCCAGCGTCGAGGTGAACAGCGTGCCCAGCAGCAGGATGCTGGTCGCGAGCCCGACCACGGTGGTGAGCCCGGTGCCCTGCAGCGCGTCGGTGCTCAGGCAGACCGAACCGGCCGGGAAGGCCGCGGCCGCCATGCCGGTGTAGTGCATGCCGCAGATGGCCAGGCCCATCACCAGCGCGGCCAGCAGCTGCAGCGGCACCCGCCGCTCGGGCGCCGCATCGCCGAGGTGCTTGAAGATCAGCAGCGAGGCGGCCGAGGCGCCGATCGCGATCGCGGCCGACAGCGCGACCGTCGGCGCGTGCCAGACGATGCCCGGCGCCATGTCGAGCGCGGCCATGCCGATGTAGTGCATGGCGCAGATGCCGGCCCCCATGGCCACCGACGCCAGCACCAGTCGCACGGGCCCGTAGCGCCCCTGGCTCGCGACCCACAGCGCGATGCCGGAGGCGCCCACCGCGGCGATCCAGGAGGCCAGCGTGGCGCCCACGGTGAAGCCCAGGTCGATCGGCAGCGAGAAGCCCAGCATGCCGACGAAATGCATCGACCAGATGCCGGTGCCCAGCGTGAGGGAGCCGGCGACCCACCAGATGGCGTGGAGCCGGCCGTCCGACTGACGCACGCGCCGCGCGAGGTCGAGCGCCACGTAGGACGCGAGCATCGCGATCAGCACCGAGGCGGCGACGGCCCACAGGTTGTGATGGGAGGGGAGGAATTCGGGCAGGAGGGAAGGGTTCACGGCAAAGGGTACGCAGCCGATCGCACATTGGATCTGCTGCAGGAGAAATGGAAGTCGATGCCGGCCTGCGGCGTCGTGCGCGCGCGGCCGGGCTCGGTGAGGGCGGCGGTGGCTAGCCCGGGCGGTCCAGCCTTTCGAGCAAGCCGCTGGCGCGCCGCGTGCGCTGCGCCAAGGCCTCGCCGAAGGCCTGCGCGCGCGGCGTGACCAGCGTGAAGGCCTGGCGCGCGCGCGTGATGCCGGTGTAGACCAGCTCGCGCGTGAGCACGCGGCTCGGGTCGCGCGGCAGCACCAGCACCGTGTGCTCGAACTCCGAGCCCTGCGACTTGTGCACGGTCATGGCGAAGGCGGTCTCGACCGCGGCCAGCCGGCTCACGCCGACCGAGCGCGCCTCGGCGCCATCGAGGAAATAGGCGCGCAGCGGGGCGCCCGGCGTGGCCGGCGGCAGCGCGATGCCGATGTCGCCGTTGAACACGCCCACGCCCGCATCGTTGCGGGTCACCATCACCGGCCGCCCCTCGTACCAGGCGCCGCGCTTGCTCAGCAGGCCGGCCGACACCAGCGCGCGCTCGATCGCCAGGTTGAGCCCCTCCGAGCCCCACTCGCCCTGGCGCACCGCGCACAGCAGGCGGAAGCGCTCGAAGGCGTGGAGCACCGATAGCACCCAGGCCGCATGCGCCTGCGCATCCGGCGCCGCGGGGCGCTGCTGCAGCGCGCGCAGGTAATGGCCGAAGCCGCCGGGCGCATCGGCGCGGCCGTGCAGGGCCAGCTGCACCACGACCGCGGTCGAGGGCGCATCGAGCCAGGCCAGTTCGCCCTTCGCCCTGGCGTGCAGCAGCTGTGTCGCAGCCCGCACGTCGCCGCCGTTGGCGGCCAGCGCCAGTTGCCCGATCGGGCCGCCGAAGCGCCGGCTCTCGCGCAGCATCACGGTCTGCTGCGCCAGCGGCGAGCCCGCGCCCGCGAAGCGGTCGGGCACGCGCTGCCCGGTCACGGCCTCGATGAAGGCCAGCGTCGGCGCGCTGTAGCGGCCTTCCTCGGCCGTGCGGCACAGGTCGCCCAGCACCGCGCCCGCTTCGACCGAGGCCAGCTGGTCCTTGTCGCCCAGGAAGATCACGCGCGCCTGCGGCGGCAAGGCTTCCAGCAGCGCGGCCATCATCTCCAGGTGGATCATCGAGGCCTCGTCGACGATCAGCACGTCGACCTCGAGCGGGCGCGCCGCGTCGAAGCGGAAGCGCCGCGTGTCGGGCCGCGCGCCCAGCAGCGAATGCAGCGTGCGCGCGGGCTGGATGTGCGAGGCCAGTTCGTTGAGCGGCAGGCGGTCGCCCACCTGCTCGCCCAGTGCCCCCAGCGCGGCGTCGATCGACTGCTTGAGCCGCGCGGCCGCCTTGCCCGTGGGCGCGGCCAGCATCACGCGCAGGCGTTCGGGCGAACGGTCCATCGCGAACAGCAGCGCCAGCAGGCGGGCCGCGGTGTAGGTCTTGCCCGTGCCCGGGCCGCCGGTGACGATCGACAGCCGGCCGCGCAGCGCGATGCCGCAGGCGATCTTCTGCCAGTCCAGCGCGCCGTCGGCCGAGGGCCCGAACAGCAGGTCGAGCTGCGCGCGCAAGGCCGCTTCGTCGACCTTGCGCGACGCCGCGCCGCGCGCCAGCACCTGGGCCGCGACGCGCTGCTCGTAGGCCCAGTAGCGGCGCAGGTAGAGCTTGCCGGCCTGCAGCACCAGCGGCTCGCCGCGGCCGGCCGCCGCGGCGTCGTCGCCGTGTGCGACCAGCGGGCTGGCGCGCAAGGCCTCGGCCCACTGCGCCACCGGCGGCAAGGTCGCCAGCGCGGCCTGCAGTTCGGCCATCGCCTCGGCCGGCCAGTTGAGCAGCGCGGCCGGGTCGTCGCGCAGTTCGTCGAGCAGCAGGCAGGCATGGCCGCGGCCTTCCATGTGCGCGACCAGCGCGCCGGCCATCAGCACCTCGGGCGGGGTGGCGGATTGCAGCTCGCCCAGGAAGGCGGCGAAGGCGCTGTCGAGCCGGCGCAGCCAGCCCTGGGCGGCCCAGCGGCGCAGCGTATCGAGCAGCATGGGTGTCGATTCCGTCGTCATGCGTCGGCCTCCTGCGCCGCGCCCAGCAGCTGGTCGAGCCCGTCGAGCAGCGCCAGCGGCGGCTGCACGTGGTAGCAGCCGCGGGCCGGTCCGGCCACGCCGCGCAGGAACAGGAAGACCGCGCCGCCCAGGTGCTGCGCGGGGTCGTAGGCCTCGCCCAGCCGCTCGCGCAGCAGGCGGTGCAGGGCCAGCAGGTAGATGCCGGCCTGCACGTCGTAGCGGTGCGCGGCCATCGCGGCCTCGAGCGCATCGTGCGTGTAGTCGGCGTCGGCGTCGCCCAGGTGGTTGGACTTGTGATCGAGCACCCAGTAGCGGCCCTCATGCGCGAACACGATGTCGGCGAAGCCCATCAGCATGCCGTGCAGCTCGCGCTCGGGCAGCGGCGGCCGCGCGCGGCCGGCCAGCAGGTGGGCGCTGCACAGCGCATCGATCTGCAGCGCATCGAGGCTGCGGCTGGGCAACCAGAACTCCATTTCGGGCAGCGTGGCCTGCAGACCCTCGAGCGCGCTGCCGATCGGCGGCAGCGGCGTCTGCAGCACCTGCAGCAGCCAGGCCAGCACCTCGGCCGCCCGCTCGCCCCAGCCCTGGCGTTCGCAGCGGCGCAGCAACTGCTGCTGGCGTTCTTCCGAGGCCGCGAGGTCGAAGCCCTCGCCGGCCAGCCATTCGAGCTGGTCGTGCAGGAAATTGCCCGCGAAGGCGCCGCGCGGGAAGCGGTGCCAGGGGGCGTCGCCCGGTGCAACGGAGGCCGGCGCGATCGGCTCGGGCGCCTCGTCGCTCGCTTCGTCGTTGCGCACCGCCGCCACACTGGACGCCAGCACGCCCGGCATCGAGGGCAGCGTGCGCACCAGCGCCGAGAAACTGCCGATGGACCAGCGCCGGTCGAAGCGCGCGTCGTAGACCGCGACGTCGCGCAGCGCGGGCGGCGCACCGCGCGGCTGCAAGGGCGTGGCCGCGAGGCCCGCCATCTCGGCGGCCGGCACCAGCGCGATGTCGGCGCAGCCCTGCACCGCTTCCACGATGCGCGCCTGCAGCTGCTCGGGCAGCACCGCCTCGGTGCCGTTGAGCACATAGCCGATCGCGCTGCGGTGCAGGGTCGGCGCGTTAGCGCTGCCCTCCTTGAGCGCGGCCAGCCCGACCCACACCGCGTGCCGCGCGCGCGTGAGCGCCACGTACAGCAGGCGCAGGTCTTCGCGGTGGCGCTCCTTGTCGGCCTCGGCCACATGGGCATCGCTCAGGTGCAGGTGCAGCGTGCGCTCGCCCTCTGCATCGGCCAGGCTCAGGTGCGAGGTGCCGGCCTTCTTCACGCCGCGGAAGCCGCTCGCGAAGGGCAGGAACACCAGCGGGTACTCGAGGCCCTTGGACTTGTGGACGGTCACGACCTTGACCAGGTCGGCATCGCTTTCGAGCCGCACCACCTGCTCGTCGCCACCGGCCGATTCGCCGCGCAGCTGGTCGCCCAGCCAGCGCACCAGCGCCTGTTCGCCGTCGAGCATGCCGCTGGCGGCCTGCAGCAGTTCGGCCAGGTGCAGGAAGTTGGTGAGCCGGCGCTCGCCGTCGGGCGCGGCCAGCCAGCGCGCGGGCAGGTCGAGCCGGTGCAAGGTGCGGCGCAGCATGGTCAGCACGCCCTGCTGCTGCCACACGCCGTGCAGTTCGCGCAGCTGCTCGCTGCGCGCATCGAAGGCCTCGTCGTCGCGCGCGAGCACGCGCAGTTCTTCGATCGACAGGCCCACGGTGCGCGTGGCCAGCGCGGCGCGCGCCAGCCGCACGTCGAGCGGCGCCGCCACCGCCTTGAGCCAGTGCAGCAGGTCGTGGGCCTCGCCGCTGGCGAACACCGAATCCTTGTCCGACAGGTAGACCGAGGCCACGCGGCGGCGGCGCAGTTCACGCTGCACGGCCGCGGCCTCCTTGCCGGTGCGCACCAGCACCGCGATGTCGGCCGGGCGCAGGCGCACGAAGGGCTGGCCGGGCTCGGCGAAGCCGGCGGCCTCGTCGTTGAGCAGCGTGACGATGCGCTCGGCGCAGCGCGCGGCGAAGCGGCGCCGGCTGCCCTCGGCGTTGAGCAGTTCGGCGTCGAGCGCGATCGTCACGGCCGGCTCGGCGCCGTCTGCGCTGACGAAGGATTCGCCGCGCCCGCGCGCACCCACGGCCTCGAAGGGCAGCGGGTTGTCGCCCGCGCTGCGGTACATGAAGGCGCCCTCGCCTTCGCGTGCCTCGGGCTGCGCCAGCAGGTGGTTCACGGCCGCGACCACCGAGGCGGTCGAGCGGTGGTTGGTGCCCAGCACGTAGTGCCGGCCCTCGGTCGCGCGGCGTGCCATCAGGTAGGCATGGATGTCGGCGCCGCGGAAGCCGTAGATCGACTGCTTGGGGTCGCCGATCAGCAGCAGGCCCGTGCCCGGCGCGTTGTCGGCGATGCGGTAGAGCCGGTCGAAGATGCGCGACTGCACCGGCGAGGTGTCCTGGAACTCGTCGATCAGCGCCACCGGGTACTGCGCCAGCATGCGTTCGCGCAGGCGCAGCGCGGCCTCGCCATTGCGCGCCGGGTCGAGCGCGGCATCGAGCCGCTCGAGCATGTCGGCGAAGCCGAAGCTGCCGGCCTGTTTCTTGAGCTCGGCCATGCGCTGCGCGATCTGCGCGGCCGCGTGCAGCCGCAGGCGCGGCGCGAGGGGCGGCAGCGCATCGAGCGCCGTCATCAGCTGCGCGAAGGCGCCGAACTCGGCCGGCCAGGCGGGCGGCGCATCGCCCTTGCAGGCGTCGTCCAGGCCCGCGGGCGTGAGCCGGAACTCGCCCTTGTTGAGCACCGGCCGGTCGCTGCGCGCACCGCTGGCCCAGTCGTGCAGCTCGCGCAGCCAGGGCTCGTAGTACTGCGCGCGCAGCTTGGTCTTGTTGAAGACGCTGGTCTTGCCGCCCAGCTGGCCTTCGAGCCAGGTGCGCATGGCCTCGATGCGCGCGGGCCAGCCCTGCTTGAGTTCGACCAGCGCGCGCTGCCGCTCGGCCAGCGTGGTCGCGATCAGCGCGCCCAGGCTGCCCTGCCCCGCATCGGCCGGCAGGGCCTGCCCGGCCAGCGCGCGCGCGTCCTTCGCCAGGGCCTCGACGCTGGCCCAGGCGGCCAGTGCGGCATCGAGCGCGTCGCCGGTGAGCGGGTAGAACTGCTGGCGCCAGTAGTCCTGCGCGGCCTCGTCGAACATCGCGCGCTCGTTGGCGGCCAATTCTTCGTCGAACAGGCTGCCGCTGTCGAAGGCGTGCTCGCGCAGCATGCGCTGGCACCAGGCGTCGATGGTGTGGACCGCCGCGTCGTCCATGCTCTCGGCCGCCATCGCGAGCCGCCAGGCGGCCGCCGTGCGGGCCGTGCCTTCGGGATAGGCGGCCATGAGATCGCGCAGGAACACGTCGTGCGCCTCGGGCTCGGTCTCGCCGCGGAAGCAGCGCGCGGCCTGCAGCAGTCGCGCGCGCACGCGGTCCGACAGCTCGCGCGTGGCGGCCCGGGTGAAGGTCATCACCAGGATCTCGGCCGGCACCAGCGGGCGCGCGAACGCGGTCGACGCACCGTCTTCGTCCTCACCGCCATGGCCCAGCACCAGCCGCAGGTACAGCGCGGCGATGGTCCAGGTCTTGCCCGTGCCCGCGCTGGCCTCGATCAGGCGGCTGCCCCACAAGGGCAAGGTGAGTGCGTTCAGCGCGATGCTCATGCCAGCTCTCCTTCCGACCCGCCGGCCGCATGCAGTTCCACCGTGACCTGCGTTTCGGCCCAGCTTCGCAGCGGCGCGAACAGCGCCTCGGCCAGGTCCTCGAATTCGCCGCCGGCGCGCAAGGCCTCATGGTCGGGATAGACCCGCGCCAGGCAGGGCTCCTGCACCTCGCCACCGACGAACATGCCGCCTTCGTAGGCCTGCTCGGGCTTGCCGCCGGCCAGCCATTCGAGGGCCGTGAGCGGCGCCAGCGGCAGCGGCCGGCCCATGCCTTCGCGCCAGACGTCGAGCAGGGTGCGCAGCGTGGCCATCGCGAAGTCGGCCTGCAGCGGCTGGGCGGTGATGGTCGCGTCGCGCCCCACCAGCACGCCCTGCACCGGCGCGCCGCAGGCGCTGCTGACGAGGGTGTTGACCCACAGGGCGATCAGCTTGTCGGGCCGCACCACGCCTTTTTCCGAGGCGAGCCGCGTGGGCAGCATGCCCATCCACACCGGCTCGCCCGATTCGAGCGAGGACAGGCGCAGGCCGTCGAGCCAGTCGTCGAGCAGCAGGCCTTCGTGCGCGAAGCGCAGCGGCTCCTTCACGCCCGCCACCGGGTACAGCGCATGCAGCGCACGCCAGCGCGCGAGCATGGGCTGCAGCGTGTCGGCCAGCGCGCGTTCGGCGCGCCGGCCCAGCTCGGCCATCGGCAGCCGGCCGCTGCGGCGGATGCGCTGCAGCTGCGCGTCGACGCGCCGCGACAGCGCGGCCGCGTCGTCGACATCGCGCAGCACCGTCAGCGCCTCGTCGAGCAGGCCGTACTGTTCGAGGCCGTCGAGCGCGAAGGCCTCGTGGTCCTCCATCGCCGCTTCGTCTTCCTGGAACACCACGTCGAGCTGGCGGCGGAAGAAGTCCTTGACCGGGTTCTTGAGGAAGCTGGTCAGCGCCGCGAGGGTGAGCGGCACCGCGCGTTCGCCGTTGGCGGCGGCGCCTTCGGGACGCAGCACCGGAGCCGCCTGTTCGGCCGTGGCCTCGTGCGCGGTGCGCCACTCGCGCGCATGGGTGAACAGCGCATCGCCCTCGCGGCCTTCGAAATAGCGCCGGCTGAAGGGCTGCAGCGGATGCTCGGTGGTGCGGGCTTCGACCACATCCTCGTGCCATCCCGCGGCCAGGTAGTCGCGCAGCTGCGAGACCAGCACCGAGGGCGGCTGCTCGCTGTTGTCGCGCACGCTGCGGCCGGTCCAGCTGAGGTAGAGCACGCGGCGCGCCGACAGCAGCGCCTCCAGCATGAGCTGGCGGTCGTCGTCGCGGCGCGAGCGGTCGCCGGGGCGCCGCTGGCCGGGCAGGCCCATCAGGTCGAAGTCGCTGCGCGGGCTGCTGCGCGGGTAGTCGCCGTCGTTCATGCCCAGCAGGCACACGACCTCGAAGGGCACGGCGCGCATCGGCAGCAAGGTGCAGAAGGTGACGCCGCCGGCGCGGAAGCGGCGGCTCAGGCCGGGCTCGTCGATGCCTTCGAGCCAGGCCTCGCGCGCCACGGCCAGCGACACCGGCGCATCGAAGCCGGCCAGTTCGCAGGCTTCCAGCCACTGGCCCAGCGCCTGCTGCGCGGCGGCCATCGCCAGCCGCTCGCGCTCGTCGGTGGGCGCCATCAGCGCCTCGAGCAGGGCGCGCGAGCGTTCGGCCCAGCCCGCGGGCGTGGCCTCGGTCGAGGCCTGCACCCACCAGTCGCCCAGCACCTCGACCAGGTCGGCCAGCGCGCCCGCGATGGTGGCCTCGAGGCCGCCGACTTCGGCATAGGGCTCGATGTCCTGGAAGCTGCCGTCCACGCCCTCGGCCGCCTCGCCGCTGGCATAGCCCAGCAGCATGCGGCGCAGGCCGAACAGCCAGGTGTTCTGCTCGCCGCACTCGGCCAGGCCGAGGTCGCGCCGGTGCGCGAGGTCCAGGCCCCAGCGGATGCCCGCGCCTTCCATCCAGCGTGCCAGGCGCGGCAGCGCGTCGGCATCGAGGCCGAAGCGCGCGGCCACGGCCGGCACGTCGAGCAGGTCGCGGATCTCGGTCAGGCCGCAGCGCTGCTGCGGCAGGCGCAGCAGCCATTCGAGCGCGACCAGCAGCGGGTTGTGGCCGCGCTCACTCAGGTCGGCGATGTCGAAGGGAATGAAGCGCGCATCGCCGCGCGAATGCTGGCCGAACACCGAGCGGATGGCCGGCGCGAAGGCCGCCACGTCGGGCACCATGACCACGATGTCGCGCGGGTTCAGCGGCGTGTCGCCCGGGGGATCGGCAAGCAGCGCCAGCAGCTGGTCGTGCAGGATCTCGACCTCGCGCTGCGCGCCATGCGCGATGTGGAAGACGATCGACCGATCGTCGGCATCGACCGCCGGATGCGGATGCTCGCCCAGCGGCAGCAGGTCGCGGATGTGGGCCTGCACCTGCTGCAGCAGCGTCTCGGGTTCGTCCTCGTCGAACAGGTCGATCTTGCTGTCGCCGAAGCGCTGGCGCGTGGCGTCGGCATCGTCGAAGGCATCGAGCTGGCGCACGAAGTCGCGGCCCTGGCGGCCCCAGGCCGCGAGCAGCGGATGGCCGTGCGCATGCATCTGCTCCAGGGGCACCAGCGCCAGGTCGCGTTCGGCACGCAAGGGCTGGCGCCGGCGCTCCATGCGCAGCAGCTCGCGGCCTTCGATGATGTCGGCCCAGTGGTAGCGGCTGGGGTTGGGGATGGCCATCAGCACCTGGCTGTGCGCGGACAGCGCGGCCAGCGCCTCGAGCGTCTGCATCGGCACGTGCGTCATGCCGAACAGCATCACGCGGCGCGCCACCGGCGTGGCGGGCCTGTCGCCCGCGTCCAGCGCGGCGATGAAGCGGCGGTGCAGATTCGAGCGCGCCGCGAAGCGCTCCTCCTCGCTCAGGCCCTCGAGCAGTTCGCGCCACAGCGCGGCCTGCCAGCGCTGGTCGGGCGGCAATGCGGTGTCGCCCCGGGGGCCGGGCAGCAGGTCGCGGCCGGCTTCCCAGGCCGCGAGCCAGTCGCCGCGGTAGACCTGGTACTGGTCGTAGAGATCGGCCAGCCGACTCGCGAGCTGCAACCGGCGGCCCATGTCGCCGTCGCGCAGGAAGCCGGCCAGCGGCTCGTAGCCCGGCTGCGGCGCGAGCGCGGGCAGCAGGTGCATCAGGCGCCAGGCCAGCGCCTGCTTGTCGAGCGCGGAGCGCGGCGGCACCGCGTCGCGGCCCAGCACCTGGCGGTAGCTGCGCCAGAGGAAACGCGCGGGCAGCTCGACCCGGGCCGCCGCGCACACGCCGCTGCGCGCGGCCAGCGTCATCTTCAGCCACTCGGCCACGCCATTGCTCTGCACCAGGAAGATCTCTTCCTCCAGCGGCTGCAGCGGATGGCGGCGGGTCCACTCGAACAACGCATCGCCCAGCAGCTCGGCGCGGTTGCCGTGCAGGACCAGGAGGCCGGGCTGGAGGTCGGAGGGTGTCATGCGGAGAAGGAGCGTCGGAAGAAAAGAAGCGTAGCCGAGTGCGCCCGATTCTCGCCGCATGCCATTTCGAGGGCGCGTGATTGTTCGTGCGATGGAAACACGGCGTGCACGAAGTCGATCGGTGCGGCCCACGAAAAATCCAGACACTTGCCAGCACGGCATCGCGATGCGATGGCCACGGATCAGACAACCGGACCACTCACTTCGAAGGACTCTCATGAAAACGCTCTCGCTCCTCGCCGCCACCCTGTCGCTGTCGATCTTCTCGCTGGCCCACGCCGAGACCTACGACGGCGTGCACGCCGCCAACTCGGTCAAGAGCCGCGCCGAAGTCGCCGCCGAAGCCGAGCGCACCGCCGCCTCGCCGAACCAGAACGTCGCCCGCGGTTCGCGCGGCGCCGAGCCCTTCACCTCGACGGCCAACCGCGATGCGGTGTATGCCGATGCGGTCAAGCAAGCCAACGCACCCGACCAGAACGTGTCGAGCGGCTCCAAGGTCAACAGCCGCGTGATCTCGACGATGACGCGCACCTCGGCACCGGTGCAGGCACAGCAGCAACGCCCTGCCGTCGCCAACTGATCTCATCTTGATCTGAAGACCGAGCCGGCCCGCGCGCAAGCGAGGGCCGGCTTTTTCGCGCGCCTCAGCCTTCGGTGACGAGGCGCGCGCCGGCCCACTTCTGCTGTTCGCAGAGTTCGCGCACCACGTCACGGATCAGCTGGCAGATCGCGCGCTTGGCGTTGGTCATCGGCAGGTGCCGCGAGACGCACAGGCCGAGCCGCCGCACCATCGCATCGGAGGCGATCGCATGCGCGACCAGCCGGCCGTCCTCGACCTCGCGCTGCGCCAGGCCCAGCGGCATGATGGTCGGCCCGATGCCGGCCTCGACCGCGCTCTTGAGCACATAGACCGAGTTGATCTCGGCGGCGATGCGCTGGGCGCGGTACGACCCGGCCTCGAGCGCGGCATCGACGATCCAGCGTGTGCAGTGGCCGTGGTGGTTGCTGGGCAGCACCAGCGGGCGCGCGATGGCCTGTGCCACCGTCACGTCACCGGGCGGCGGCGCGCCCTCGTCCTGCGACGAATGGATCAGCACGAAGGCCTCGTCCACCAGCGGCGTGAAGGCGATGTCCTGCGGCAGCATGCCGGGCGTGAAGACCGCCACGTCGACGCGGCCGCGCAGCATCTGGTCGGCCATGTTGCCGGTCAGCTCTTCGTTGAGGTGGAACACGATGTTGGGGTAGCGCTTCGCCGCGGCCCGCAACAGCGGCAGCGCGAGCGTGGCGGCCACGCTCTGCGGCAATGCCGCCACCACCGAGCCGACCACCGCATCGGCCGCGCAATGCACGGCGGCCCGCGCGTCCTCGATCTGCTTGGTGATGCCCTGGGCGTACTCGTAGAACACCTTGCCGCTGTCGGTGAGCACCACGCCGTTGCGGCTGCGCAGCAGCAGCTGGGTGCCGAGCTCGGCCTCGAGCTCCGACAGCTGCCGGCTCAGCGCCGACTGCGCCACGTGCAGCTGCAGCGCCGCACGCGACAGGCTGCCGCTGTCGGCGATCGACAGGAAATACTTGAATTGACGCAGTTCCAACGCGGGGGCCTCCGGCGGCCATTGTCGTCGGGCCTGCGCGGCGCGCGGTGTCAGTCGGTGACTTGGAAGGAGACGACCTTGCCCGGGTTGAAGATGTTGTGCGGATCGAAGGCCCGCTTGACCGCGCGCATCAGCGCCACGGTGTGCACGCCGTGCTCCTCCACCAGGTAGGGCATCTTGTGCAGGCCCACGCCGTGCTCGCCGGTCGAGGTGCCGCCGTGGCGCAGCGCGCGCTGCACCAGCCGGTGGCTGAAGGCCTCGGCGGCCGCGACCTCGTCGGGCTTCTGCGGATCGAAGAGCACCAGGCAATGGAAGTTGCCGTCGCCCACATGGCCGAACACCGGCGCCAGCAGGCCGTGCGCGCCGATGTCCTCCTGCGTCTCGCCGATGCAGGCCGCCAGCGCCGACAGCGGCACGCAGGCGTCGGTGGTCATGCTGCGGCAGCCCGGGCGCAGTTGCAGCGAGGCGAAATAGGCGTGGTGGCGCGGCGTCCAGAGCCGCGAGCGCTCTTCCTGCCGCGTGGCCCACTGGAACTCGCCGCCGCCATGGCCGGCCGCGAGCTCGCGCACGATGGCCGCCTGCTCGTCGATCTGCGCCTGGCTGCCGCCGAATTCGAGGAACAGCGTCGGGTGCTCGCCCAGCGCGGTGCGGCTGTGTGCATTGACCGCGCGAATCGTCAGCGCGTCCAGCATCTCGGCGCGCGCCAGCGGCACGCCCAGCTGGATCGCTTCGATCACGCAATCGACCGCGTCGCGCACCGAAGGAAAATGCACCACCGCCGCGGCCACCACCTCGGGGTGCGGATGCACGCGCACCGTGGCTTCGGTGATCAGGCCCAGGGTGCCCTCGGAGCCGCAGAAGAGCTGGGTCAGGTTGTAGCCGGCCGAGCTCTTGCGCGCCTGGGTGGCGGTGCGCACGATCTCGCCTTCGGACGTGACCACCGTCAGGTTGACGACGTTGTCGCGCATCGTGCCGTAGCGGACCGTGTTGGTGCCCGAGGCCGCGGTCGCGACCATGCCGCCCACCGTGGCGTCGGCGCCGGGGTCGACCGAGAAGAAGAAGCCGGTGCCAGCCAGTGCCGCATTGAGCTGGTTGCGCGTGACGCCGGCCTGCACCGTGACGTTGAGGTCCTCGGTGCGGATCGCGAGCACCTGGTTCATCTGCGAGAAGTCGATGCAGACGCCGCCCTCGACCGCCAGCAGGTGGCCCTCGATCGAGGAGCCGACGCCGAAGGCGATCAGCGGCACGCGTTCGGCCGCGCAGGCGCGCACCACGAAGGCGGCCTCCTCGGTGCTCTGCACATAGACCACCGCGTCGGGCGGCACCGGCAGGTAGGCCGATTCGTCGCTGCCGTGCTGCAGCAGCACCGAAGCGCCGGTGGAGAAGCGCGCGCCGAAACGCGCCTGCAGTTGCGCCATCAGCGCGGGAGAAGGTGAGCGGCGCGGTGCATGCAGCAGCGCGCCCGCCGGGGTGTTCGCATCGGGGGACATGGGGTTCCTGTCAAGAAGTGGAGGCGGTCCGTCGCTCAGCGGCCGCCGCGGGCTTGGCCAGCACGAGCACCAGCACGGCGCCGAGCACCAGCAGGCCGGCCAGCATGTGCAGGCCCGAGTCGGTGCTCTTCGTGATGTCCTTGATCACGCCGATCATGAAGGGCGCGGCAAAGCCCGAGAGGTTGCCGAAGGAGTTGATGAAGGCGATGCCGGCCGCCGCGGCCGCGCCGCCCAGGAAGCTGGTCGGCAGGCCCCAGAACACCGGCAGCGTGGCCATGATGCCCATGGTCGCGATGGTCAGGCCGACCATGGCCCAGACCGCGTTGCCGTGCATGGCCACGCTCAGCACCAGGCCCAGCGCACCGACCACCGCGGCCACGGCCGAGTGCCAGCGGTGCTCGAGCCGGCGGTCAGCGCTGCGCGCCACCAGGTACATCGCGAGCACGCCGAAGGACCAGGGGATCGCGCTCAAGAGGCCGATGTCGAGCGCGCCCTTCACGCCGATCGACTTGATGATGCTGGGCAGCCAGAAGGAGATGCCGTAGAGCCCGGCGGTGAAGGTGAAGTACACCAGCGCCAGCAGCCACACGCGGCCGTTGGTCAGCACGCTGAGCACCTTGGCCTCGGACTTGCCGCTGCCGTCGGCCGCGATGTCGCGCGCGATCAGTTCGCGCTCGGCCGGTTCGAGCCAGCGCGCGTCCTTCACGCGGTCGTCGAGGTAGCGCCAGACCAGGAAGCCCATCGCCACCGTCGGCAGGCCCTGCAGCAGGAACAGCCACTGCCAGCCCTGCCAGCCGTTGACGCCGGCCATGCTCTGCAGGATCCAGCCCGAAAACGGGCCGCCCAGGATGCCGGCGAAGGGAATGGCGGCCAGGAACAGCGAGGTCGCCTTGCCGCGGCGCGCGGCCGGGTACCAGTAGGTGAGGTACAGGATGATGCCGGGGAAGAAGCCGGCTTCGGCCGCGCCGAGGAAGAAGCGGACCAGGTAGAAGGACATGGGCGTGGTCACGAACATCGTGCCGGCCGACAGCAGGCCCCAGGTCACCATGATCCGCGCGATCCAGCGCTTGGCGCCGACCTTGTGCAGGATCACGTTGCTCGGCACCTCGAACAGGAAGTAGCCGACGAAGAAGATGCCCGCGCCCAGGCCGTAGACGGCCTCGCTGAACTGCAGCGCGTCCTGCATCTGCAGTTTGGCGAAGCCGACGTTGACGCGGTCGAGGTAGGCGACGATGTAGCAGACGAAGAGCAGCGGGATCAGCCGCCAGCTGACTTTTCGGTAGACCGCGTCGGCGGCGAGGGAGGTGCCGGCGCCCGAGGCGGGGCGCGGCATGGCAGAGGTGTTCATGGAGAAGGTCCCGGGTGGCAACCGGGCATGTTCTCACGCCCGGCGATGCGCGAATGGTCGCGCGCGCACCGCCGTCGGCCGCAGCGGGTTAACGCGGAAAATTCATAGCGATTGGCGAAGCACGCATCTCGCGCCGAGATGGCTCAGGCCGCGCCGCCGCGCCGCTGCGGCGCCAGCACGGGCGCCACGACGGAGCGCGCCGGGGTCGGGCCGCAGAAGGCGAAGTCGACCTCGGGCCGCCGGCCCGACATCAGCTCGGCCAGCGCGCGGCCCGAGCCGCAGCCGTGCGTCCAGCCCAGCGTGCCGTGGCCGGTGTTGAGGAACAGGCCCTCCACCTTGCTGCGGCCGATGTAGGGCACGTTGCCCGGCGTCGCGGGGCGCAGCCCGGCCCAGTAGCTCGCGAGCTCGGGCCGGCTCACGCCCGGGAAGATCTCGAGCGTGCGGCGCACGATGGCTTCGCAGCGCACCGGGTTCAGCGACAGGTCGTAGCCGTTGAGCTCGGCCGTGCCCGCGATGCGCAGCCGGTCGCCGAAGCGCGAGAAGACCAGCTTGTGCTCGTCGTCGGTCAGGCTCACGCTGGGCGCCCTGGCGGCATCGAGGATGGGCAGCGTCGCCGAGTAGCCCTTGGCCGGGTAGATGTCGAGCGGCACGCCCGCGCCGCGCGCGAGCTGCGCACTGAAGCTGCCCAGCGCGAGCACATAGGCATCGCCCTGCACCACCTCGTACATGCCGCTCTCGCTCGCGATCTCCACGCCGCGCATCGCGCCGCCCTCGGTGCGCAGCCGCTGGATGCGCACGCCGTAGCGGAACTGCACGCCCTGCTCCGCCGCCTTCTGCGCCAGGCCGGTGGTGAACTTGTGCACGTCGCCCGATTCGTCGGCGCTGGTGTAGGTGGCGCCGGCCAGCCGCGGGCGGATCGCGGCCATGGCCGGGTCGATGCGCACCACCTCGTCGGCATCGATCACCTGCCGCTCGCAACCCAGCTCGCGCATGATGCGCGCGGGTTCGAGCGCCAGGTCGAACTCCTTCTGGCTGGTATAGAAGTGCAGGATGCCCTTCGTCAGGTGGTCGTATTCGATGCCGGTGTCGCGGCGCAACTGCTGCAGGCTGTCGCGGCTGTAGGTGCCCAGGTTGAGCAGCTGCACCATGTTGCGGGTCGAGCGCTTCGCGCCGCATTCGCCCAGGAACTTGAGGCCCCACCGCCATTGCGCGGGGTCGGCGCGCAGCCGGAACAGCAGCGGCGCATCTTCCCGGCCCAGCCATTTCAGCAGCTTGAACGGCGCCGAAGGATTGGCCCAGGGCTCGGCATGGCTCACCGAGATCTGGCCGCCGTTGCCGAAGCTGGTCTCGCGCGCCGCGCCGGCATTGCGCTCCAGCACGGTCACGTCATGGCCGGCCTGCCGCAGGTACCAGGCGGTGGCGACGCCGATCACGCCGGCACCCATCACGATCACTTTCATCATCATCTCCAGTTCAAAACGCAAAAGAAAAGGGGCCGGCGACCAGGATTGGTCGTCGGCCCCACTGTCCTTTTGCCTGAGAGATTCACCGCGTCCTGCGACGCGGTTTGCACCTTCGGCGGCGGCTCGGCATGACGCCGGCAGCACTCTCCAGTTTGATGATGAATCCAGTACGGGACCTGAGCGTTTCGGGGTTGCGCCTTCGGTAGAACGAACCTCGCGGCCCGTCGCTTCTCCTGGATGGCTCGATTATCCGGGCATTGCGCCTCGGCTGGCAACCGCGCGGGCTTCACACCACGATCGGCGGGCCCAAAGAAAACGGCCCCGAAGGGCCGTCGTCATCATGCTGCGAACAGCAATTACTTCTTGGCGGCAGCCTTCTTGGCCGGTGCCTTGGCGGGAGCCGCAGCGGCCTTGGCCGGCGCCTTGGCGGGAGCCGCAGCGGCCTTGGCCGGCGCCTTGGCGGGTGCGGCAGCCTTCACGGGTGCCTTGGCGGGCGCCTTGGCCGGAGCGGCAGCAGCCTTCTTCGCCACGGGTGCGGCAGCGGGCTTGGCGGCCGGCTTCGCAGCAGGCTTGGCAGCCACGGCAGCCTTCTTGGGTGCGGCGGCCGGCTTCACGGCGGCGACCTTGTCGGCCTTGCGCTTGGCGGCCTTGGGGTCGATGGCGGCCTTGAAGGCAGCGCCCGGAACGAACTTCGGCACCTTTTGTGCGGCGATCTTGATCTTCGTGCCGGCTTGCGGGTTGAAGCCCGAACGTGCAGCGCGTGCGACTTGCTTGAAGGTGCCGAAGCCAACGATCTGGACCGGGTCGCCCTTCTTGACCGCGGCGACGATGGCGCCGGTGATGGTCTCCAGGATACGGGCCGCTTCGGCCTTGCTGGTGTTGTGGGCGGTGGCGATTTTCTCGACGAGTTCGATACGGTTCACTGAATTTTCCTAAGATGAATTGGCCGTTTCTTTCAACGGCCGCAAGGCCTGATACGGCTGCAATGCGGCGCGGAGTGTAGCCGGAGCCGCAGCGGTGCTGCGGAAATCGCCTTCCATGCACCCCTCGAACTCGCCCGGATTCATGCACTCTCCAGACCGCCCATGCCCCGGCGACCCCTCTGGAAAGTACCCTCGGATGGCCATGCCCGTCCATCGCACCCGTGTGGCATCGCCGCCGATGCAACGCATGCGCATCGGGCGCCGGCGCCACGGATGGCGCGCGAACGGCACGGTCGACATCACGCTTCATCGCTCCCCAAGCCCATCCTGGCGCCGCGTTGGCAGGGGCATGCAGCCGACCCGGGACCGCGGCAACCGCCTCGGCCTCAGCACTCCACGATGTTCACCGCCAGCCCGCCGCGCGAGGTTTCCTTGTACTTGGTCATCATGTCGGCGCCGGTCTCGCGCATGGTCTTGATCACCTGGTCGAGGCTCACGTGGTGCACGCCGTCGCCGTACAGCGCCATGCGCGCCGCGTTGATGGCCTTGACCGAGGCCACGGCGTTGCGCTCGATGCAGGGGATCTGCACCAGCCCGCCCACCGGGTCGCAAGTGAGGCCCAGGTGGTGTTCCATGCCGATCTCGGCCGCGTTCTCCACCTGTGCGGGGCTGCCGCCCAGCACCGCGCAGAGCCCGGCCGCGGCCATCGAACAGGCCACGCCGACCTCGCCCTGGCAGCCCACCTCGGCGCCGGAGATCGAGGCGTTCTCCTTGTAGAGCAGGCCGATGGCCGCGGCGGTCAGCAGGAAGTCGACGACGCCGCGCTCGCTGGCACCGGGCACGAAGCGCATGTAGTAGTGCAGCACCGCGGGCACGATGCCGGCCGCGCCGTTGGTGGGCGCGGTCACCACGCGTCCGCCCGCGGCGTTCTCCTCGTTGACGGCCAGCGCGAACACGTTGACCCAGTCGATGACCGTGAGCGGATCGGCCATGGCCCCGCGCGGGTCGCCGAGCCGCCGGGCCAGCGCCGCGGCCCGGCGCCGGACGCGGAACGGGCCGGGCAGCACGCCGTCGGTGCGGCAGCCGCGCTCGACGCAGGCCTGCATCGTCCGCCAGATCCGCAGCAGGCCGGCCTCGGTCTCTTCATCGCTGCGCCAATGGCGCTCGTTGCGTCGCATGACGTCGCCGATGCTGCAGGCGTGCTGCGCGGTCAGCCGCAGCAGGTCGGCCCCGCTGTGGAAAGGCCATTCGAGGATCTCGGTGTCCGGCGCGATCGCCTTCTGCCGCGACCCGTCGACGGCCACGGTCTCGCTGACGACGAAGCCGCCACCCACCGAGTAGTAGGTCTTCTCCAGCAGCGGCTGCCCCGCGCCGTCGAGGGCCGTGAAGCGCATGCCGTTGGGATGGAAGGGCAGCGCCTTGAGGCCGTAGAGCAGCAGGTCGGTCTTCTCGTCGAGCGCGATCGCATGGACGCCCGCCAGTGGCAGCGACCGGCGCGCGCGGATGTCGGCCAGCAGCGCGGGCACGGCATCCACGTCGACGCTGTCGGGCTCGTGGCCGGCCAGGCCCAGCAGCACGGCGACGTCGGTGCCATGGCCCTTGCCCGTCGCTCCCAGCGAGCCGAACATTTCCGACACGACGCGGTGCACGGCGCCCAGCAGGCCCGCGTCTTCCAGCGCCTTGGTGAACAGACGCGCGGCCCGCATCGGGCCCACCGTGTGCGAGCTCGAGGGCCCGATGCCGATCTTGAAGAGGTCGAAAACGCTGACTGCCACAGTGGGATCCGTTCAGGGGTGGAGGGACGGTGAACGCGGCGATCCTAGGCCTTCTGTCCCATCAATACCATTGATCATTTCTTTGGATATATTCAAGCAATTCTTAACATTGACAGGCCTGCCATGGACTTCGCACGACTCAGGGCGCTGCGGGAACTCTCGAACCGCCAGACCATGACGGCGGTGGCCGACGTGCTGTGCCTGACGCCGTCCGCGGTCTCGCAGCAGCTGGCCCAGCTCGAGGCCGAGGTCGGCGTGCCGCTGACCGAGCGGCGCGGCCGGGGCGTGAAGCTCACGCATGCGGGCGAGGTGCTGGTGGGCCATGTCGAACGCGTGCTCACCGTGCTGGACGAGGCGAAGTCGGAGCTCGCGCAGATCCGCGAGGAGATCGCGGGCACCCTGCGCGTCGCGGCCTTCGCCACCGCCGCGGCCGCGCTGCTGCCGCCCGTGATCCAGGCGCTGCGCGCAGCCTACCCGCGGCTGCAGGTCACGCTGGTCGAGATGGAGCCCGCCGAAGGGCTGGCGGCGCTGGGCTCGTGGAGCACCGACATCGCGATCGTCGACGACCTCGGCGGGCGCCCGGCCCGCGGCGGCCAGACGGTGAAGCATGTGCCGCTGATCGACGACGAGCTGCACGTCATCCTGGCCACCGGGCACCGGCTGGCGCGCAAGAAGACGCTGGGGCTGGCCGAACTCAAGGACGAGGAATGGGCGCTCGATTCGGCCAGCAGCGTGTACGGCGAGTTCGTGCTGGGCCTGTGCCGGCGCGCGGGCTACGCGCCGCGCGTGAGCGCCGAGTGCCTGGGCTCCGAGATCATCGCGGCCATGGTGAGTTCGGGCTGCGCCGTCTCCATCATTCCCGGCCTGCGCCTGGGCCAGATGCGCGGCAGCTTCGCCGCGGTGCCGCTTCGCCCCCGGGTCCACCGCCACATCTCGGCGGCCTTCCGCCAGGGCGAGCGCACCCACCCGGCGATCCGCGTGTTCGTCGAACAGCTGCTGCGCACGGCGAAGTCGCTGCGGGCCTGAGCGCGCGCCGGAAGGCTCAGGGGTAGCGGGCCAGCGCCTGCCGGTCGGTCACGGTGATGTAGCCGTAGCCGCGCTGGATCAGCCCCGCCGATGCGAGCTCGTTGAGCGCGGTGTTCACGCGCTGGCGCGAGACACCCACCAGCAGGCCGATCTCCTCCTGGTTGATGTGCAGGGTCGAGTCGGTGTTGGGGTAGAGCACCGGATGGAACAGGCTGGAGATGCCGCGCGCCACGCGTGCCGTGGGTTCGAGCAGGCGGTCGAACTTCACCATCGCGATGAACTGGCCCAGCCGCTCGTTGAGGTGCGAGAGCATGAAGTGGTTGAAGGGGATGCTGCGCTCGAGCAGCCAGGAGAAGGTGCCGCGCGGCAGGTGCACCGTGACCGTCGGGCGCGTGGCCATGATCTCGTACTTGCGGTGCTCGGGCTTGAGCAGCGAGCCCTCCCCGATCCAGCCGCCGGCCGCCACGCCGGTGAACATCACCAGCCGGCCGTCGGCGGTGGTGTCCTGCACGCGCAGAAAGCCCTCGAGCACGCCGATCCAGCTGTCGGCGATCTCGTCGCGCTGGCACACCGAGGCATGCGCCTCGTGCTGCTTGACGTAGAGCGCGTCGAAGGCCCGGGTGCACTCCGCGTGGGTCAGCGCGCGCGGCCAGATGCAGCGTTCGAAGAAGGGACGGAGTTCCCGTGGAGGGGGCATGGGAAGAGCGTGTTCGACGTGGGGTGGGCGGCGGGCCGCGATCGGCTGAATGTAGAGCACCGGACCGCGGCCCGGTGCCCGCCGACTCAGAACGATGTCGAGACCGGCACCGCGGGCAAGGGCTGCCCGCCCGGTCCGGCGCGGAAGCTGGTGGGCGCCCAGGCGACCTGGCCCACGCCCGGCTTGCTCCAGTCGCACACGCCGTCGCTGAACACCGCGCGCAGCCGCGCCTGCTGCCCGGCCGAGAAGGGGGCGCCGCCGTAGTCGGCGGAGGCGAAGTCCAGCGGCTTGAGCTGGCACTTGAACACGTCCTCCGACAGCGGCCCGCCCGACACGATGCGCGGCGATTCGTAGGGCTTGACCGCGCAGGCCGCGCTGCCGAAGCCCACGTCCACCAGTTCGGCATCGGTGGTCCCGGCCGTCGCGATGCAGAAGTCCACCGCATCGCGCGGCTTGTGGCGCAGCACCTTGGCCGGCTTGGCGTCCGCCGACCTGTCCTGCTCGATGGCGGCGAGCCAGCGGTCCATCGCGCGGAAGGCCTTGCGGCCCAGGGCCGTCCCGTCGCCGTAGTACGACGCGCTGCCGAAGATCACGTGGTTGCCATGGCCGCCGTTGGCCGCATCGAGGCGCGCGCGCTGCGCGTACGAGCGCCAGGCCATGTGGATGTCCGGCCCCATCTCCGGGCGCAGGTCGATGATCGGCACCTGCGCCAGGTTCCGGCCCACGCTCACCAGGCCGCTCTTGTAGAAGGGCACCATCGCGGTCGGCGACACCCGGGCCCGCGGCGCGGGGATCGTCGGCGCCAGGGCCGAGCCGCCCGACCAGACCATGTCCAGGTCGTAGCTGCCCACGCCCTCGTTGAGCGCGACGAACTCCTCGGGCGTGATCGCGCCGGCCTGCAGCGCCTTGAGGCCGTACTGGACGCCCGCGTTGTCGTAGGGCAGGTTGGGCTTCACCGTGCGGTCGGTGTCGGTGACGGTGCCGACCACCGGCGTCAGCACGTCGTGGATCGAGCAGCGCACGCCGGTCGGCCGCAGGCGGGGGTCGTAGACGATGCCCGCGGGGAAGCCGCTGCCGCAGTTGTCGGGCAAGCTCGGGTCCTGCGGATTGATGAAGGACAGCGCCCAGGTGAGGCAATGGATGGGGCTCGGGTGGCCGTTCACCGTGGCCCGCGCCGCGGGGCTCAGCGCAGCACCCGCGGGCGTGGCGTAGTAGTGGGTCAGCATGCCGCACTCGCGCGTCTCCATCCAGGTGCTCACCGCATCGGGATAGCTGACGCCGGTCTGCAGGCCGTCGAGCAGGCCGGGCATCACCGAGGCCGGCACGGTCTGCATCATCGAGCCGCCCGAGCCGCCGTCGCTCATGGTGTAGCGCACCTCGCCGTAGGTATCGATCAGGTGCTCCTTCACCATCATGATGTTCTCGGTGGCCAGCACTTCGTTGTTGTTGTCCTGGTGATTGGTGAGTTGCGAGTTCACCGTCGCGAAGCCCGCGCGCAACGCGTTGTCGTCGAAGATCGCGTTGCCCGGCTGCTGCTGGAAGCGGTTGCCCGAGGCCGAGGCGCCCATCTTCCAGAGCAGCTTGCCGTTCCAGCCCTTCTGCGGCGCCCAGGGGGTCCAGGGCAGCGCCGGGTCGAACCAGGTCGCGATCTGGTACATGCCGCGGCCCATGGTGCCGAGCTCCACGCGCAGCAGCGCCTTGACGGTGTCGCCGCGGTCGTTGGTGAAGTCGGCGATGTCGGCGTCCTTGGGCCGCGCATCGGCGGCATAGGGCAGCAGGCAGGCGTTCGGGTCGCCGACCGTGAAGGTGCAGGCCGAGCCTTCCTTGGCCTTGGGCTGGTAGTAGTAGCTGTACTTCGTCGGCGCGTTGCAGTCCGCGTCGACCGCGTCGGCGTCCAGCCCGCTCACGCGCGTGGTGGCCGTGCCCGAGAGGTTGGTGCCCGCCGGCGAGACCGTGGCGGGGCTGCCGGTGCGGGTGGCGCACACCCAGGGCTGGATCGGCGCGCCGGCGAAGATGTTGCCGCCGCGCGGGAAGTTGGTGATCGCCAGGCGCGCACCGCCCTTGCCCTTGACCGTCGCGGTCAGCAGGTTCTCGCCGCTGCGCAGGCCGGTCAGCAGGCCCATCACGCGGCCGTTGTCGCGTGCGGCGAAGGCACCGCTCACGTCCGAGCCGTCGAGGTCGAGCCGCACATCGGCCGGGGCCAGGCCCGCGGGCAGCACCACTTCCACCAGCGCATCGCCGTCGCTGATCATGTCGGCGCGGTTCGACAAGGTCTTGAGCACCAGCGGCCCGCTCGCGACCGGTGGCGTGCCGCCGCCACCCGGGGTCGGCGGGGATGCGGCATCGCCGCCCCCGCTGCCGCCGCAACCCGCCAACAGTCCCGCGGCAACGGCCGCGGCCGACGCATGGAAGATGAATCTCGACCGAACTCGCATGGCTTGTCTCCGTTTTTTTGTGAAAGCCAGCGAATGCTAGGACGGCACCTCCGATGAGTTTGTGGCGGTGACGACAATTGGCGGGACGCCTGGGTCGGGACTAACCCTAGGCCTGCACCGGGGCGGCGGCTCGAGGAAAGGACCGGCGTCAGAGCACGCGCTGGCGTTGCGTGCCCAACGGTCCCGCGCTGAGTGTCATCACGTCGCCGCGCTGCAGGTACTGGGGCGGCTTCATGCCCATGCCCACCCCCTGGGGCGTGCCGGTGATCACGAGGTCGCCGGGCATCAGCGTCATGAACTGGCTCAGGTAGGAAATGACCTGCGCCACCGGAAAGATCATGTCGGCGGTGCTGCTGCGCTGGCGCACCTGGCCGTTGACGGCCAGCTCGAGCGGCACGTCCTGCGGATCGGGCAGCTCGTCGCGGGTCACGAGCCAGGGGCCGACCGGGCCGAAGCCGTCGAAGCTCTTGCCCTTGCACCATTGGCCGTTGCGCCGGATCTGCCAGTCGCGTTCCGACACGTCGTTCACCAGGCAGTAGCCCGCGACGTGCGACAGCGAATCGGCCACGGAGACGCGCCGCACCGGGCTGCCGATCACCACGCCCAGCTCGATCTCCCAGTCGCCCGCGACCGAGCCTTCGGGCAGCGTCACATCGTCGTTGGCCCCGCCCAGTGCACCCAGCGCTTTGTTGAACACCACCGGCTCGGTCGGCACGTCGAGACCCGACTCGATCGCGTGCTGCCGGTAGTTCAAGCCGATGGCCATGAACTGGCGCACGCCGGCCACCGGCACCCCCAGGCGAACGCCTTCGGGCACCAGCGGCAGCCGCTCCAGGTCGATCGCGGCAAGGGCCTGCAGGCGGGCCGGTGCCAGCCAGTCGGGCGTGAGATCGGGCACCAGTGCCGACAGATCGCGCACCCGGCCGGCGGCGTCGAGGGCGCCGGGTTTCTCGGCGCCGATGGGGCCGTAACGCAAGAGTTTCATGGGGTCGTTGTCCTTTGTGGTTTGTGAATCATTCGGTGCGCGGCCTCACTTCGAACACGCAATGCGCATGCCCTGGCTGGCCGGCGCAGGCGGTCTCGCGGCAGCGCAGCCGCCAGGGTCGCCGCTCGCCGCGGCCGACCCACTCGAGCGCGCCGGGAAACCAGCCCGCGAACAGGTCGCACAGCGGCGACTCGCTGGCGCCCCGCCCGGCCTCCTCGACGAAGATCGAGTGCGCCAGGCGGATGCGTGCGGCGCCCGTCGCTTCGTCGAGCGACTCGATGTGGAAGCGCCCCCAGCCGCGCTGCGAGATGCGCGCCAGGTAGTGGCGGAACACGGCGATCCCGTCGAGTTCGCCCTGCGCCGCGACACGGCTGCTCCAGGTCCAGGCCGACTCGTGGCCCGATTCGTAGAGCAGGCGCGCATGGGCTGCCCGCCCCATCGCCGCGCGCACCAGCCGGTGGTTGTCGATGAAGAAGTGGCGCGGCAGGTAGACCATCGGCAGACCATCGCTGCGCCAGACGCCGCTGTCGGGGTCGACGTCGATGGGAACCTGGGGATTGCGTTGGTCGTTCATGCCCGGGCGAAGCGCTGCGAACGGAAGGGCGCGAGATCGACCGAGGTCGGCGCGCCGGCCACCAGCTGCGTCATCAGCCGGCCGGTGATCGGTCCGGACGTCATGCCGAAGTGCCCATGGCCGCAGGCGATGAACAGCCCGTCGGCGATGCGGGCGCGTTCGATCACCGGCAGGTTGTCGGGAAAGGACGGACGCGACCCCATCCAGACCGAACGCTCCTCCCCGCGCACGCCGGGCAGCAACTGCTGCACCAGGTTCAGCAGCGACTGCGCGCGCCGTTCGTTCATCGGCCGGCCGGGCGCGGCGATCTCCACTGTGCCGGCCACGCGCAGCCCGTCCTCCATCGGCACCACGCCGAAACCGCGGGACTTGTACAGCAGCGGCAGCGGCAGGTGGAAGCCCGGGTCGCGCAGCATCACGTGGTAGCCGCGCTCGGCTTCCAGCGGCAGGTGGATGCCCAGGGGCGCCAGCAGCTCGCGCGAGGCCGCGCCGCCCGCCACCACCACGCGGCCATGGTGCGTGTCGTCGTGCGAGCTGATCAGCCGCCAGCCCTGCGCGTCGCTGGGCGGCACCAGCTTCATCACGCGCTCGTGCCGCACCCGGCCGCCGGCCTGGCGAAACAGCTCGGTGAGCACGGTGAGCAGGCGCAGCGGATTGACCACGAAGCCGCCGTTGCTCAGCAGCGCGCCGTGGGTGATGACCGGCGAGATGCCGGGCACCAGATCGGCGACCTCGGCACGGTCGAGCACGCGCACCGCGATGCCGTGGCGCTCGCGCAGGCGCTGCACGATCGCGCGGGCGGCGGCCGATTCCTCGGACTCCCAGATCTCCAGTTGCTCGCTGCAGCGGATCAGGTCGGCGAAGTGCGCCGGCCCGAGCAGCTCGCGGTAGGCGTCGAGCGCCCCCTTGTGCAGCAGGCGCAGGCCGTCGGAGGTGGCGACGATGCGCTCCATGCTGCCGGAGCGCACGCGCGCCAACAGCCAGGGCAGCGCCTTGAAGGCGTAGCGCGGGTCGACGGCCAGGGGGCCGTCCGGGTCCATCAGCCAGCCCGGGATGCGGCGCATCATGCCCGGCATGGCCAGGGGCCCGCAGCTGTCCACCGCCACCAGGCCGCTGTTGCCATACGAGGCACCGCCACCGGGCGGCAGCAGGTCGTACAGCGTGACATCGCCCAGCGCACGCTGCAGGGACAGCGCGCAGGCCAGCCCGACGATGCCGCCGCCGATCACCGCGATGCCGGGCCCCGAGCGGGCCGTCGCGCCGGAAAGTGAGGCGCTCACGGTTCAGTCGCCCAGGTGGGCATAGGCCAGGAACTCGATCAGCATCCCCGGCGCGATCAGTTCCTTGACCACCACCACCGAGCGGTTCGGGAACGGGTCGGCGAAGAACTCGCGATAGATCTCGTTCATCGCCGCGAAGTCCTCGCGGTCGACCAGGAACATCACGATCTGGGTCACATCGGCCAGGGTGCCGCCGGCGGCTTCCACCGACTGCTTCAGGTTGGCGAAGGCGCGCCGCGCCTGCGCCTCGAAGCTGCCGCCGATGAAGGCTGCGGTCTCCGGGTCCTTGGGGATGTGGGACATGTAGAGGGTGCGTCCCGCGCGCACGGTGCCGTTGAGCGGGGCGCCTGGCGTGCGGGCCAGGCCGGTATCGACGATGTGGAACATGGCGGTCTCAGGCCTTCACGATCCACTTCGACCAGCGGTCGTTGACCACCGTCCGGTTGTCGGCCCACCACTTCGGGTCGAGCAGGAAGCTCTTGTCCGCCAGCTTGGGGTTGCCCGGCACGGTGTCTCGCAATGCGGCCGGCAAGGCATTCATCGCGCGCGTGTTCACCGGTCCGGTGCCCGCGTAGTTCTCCGAGAAGCGCTGCTGCACTTCGGCGCTGACGCAGTAGTCGATGAGCTTGACCGCCGCATCCATGTTGCGCGCGCCCTTCACGAGCGCATAGGACTGCAGCTGGATCATGTTCTGGTTCCACTGCGCCTTGACCGGCACGCCGCTCTTCGCCATCACCTCCAGGCGCGGGTTCCAGATCGATCCCATCACGACCTGCTTGTCGGCCAGCATCTGCGCGCCCAGTCCGCCGGAGTCCCAGAACTTGGGAATCGAGGGGCGGATCTTCGACAGCGAGGCGAAAGCCCGGTCCAGGTCGATGGGGTAGATCTTGTCCATCGGCACGCCGTCGGCGAGCAGTGCGAACTCCAGGTCGGGCGCACCGGTCACCATATCGGCCAGCGTGCGCGCACCGGGGAAGTTCCTGGTGTCCCAGAAGTCGGCCCAGGACGACGGTTCGCGTCCGGCCGGCAGCGCCGCCGTGTTGAAGCCAAGAACACGCGAGAACACGTGGTTGCCCACCAGGTACTGGCGGCGGTACGGCGCGCCGATGTCGTCGGGCCGGGTGAAGCTGAAGCGGTCGTAGGGAATCGGCGCCAGGCCGCCGGACGCCTCGAGCTGTAAACCGCATCGGCGCCGACGTCGATCGCGTCCAGTTCGCCGCCGCCGGCCTTCATCATGGCCAGCATCTTGGCGATGTTGGCCGCCACCACCACCACCTCGATGCCGGTCTGCTTCTGGAACGGTTCGTAGATCAGCTTCTTGCGGATCTCGTCATAGGAGCCGCCCGAGGAACGCAGCACCACCCGTTGCGCGGCCGATGCCCGGCGCGTCCACAGCAGGGGCGCGGCCACGGCGGCGCCGGAGGCGAGGAGGAAGTTGCGGCGTGTCGGTGCGGCACCGGGGCGGGAGTCTGGTGGTCTCTTCGAAAACATGGGGCCCTTTCTGTCTCGGATTGGCGGGAAGCGCCGCAAGGTCGGCGTCGTTGGCGAATGTGCCAGCGAACGGCCGCGCTTTGAACTGACCTTTTGTTATGGGCCATGTTCAGAAATCAGTGCGGGGCCTTGAAGCCCTGCGGCAGACTCGTGCGTCACCCCCCCTCACCTCCGCCATGAGCCTGTCCGCCGCCACCGAACTCACGCGCACGCTGGTGCGCATCGACACCGTCAACCCGCCCGGCAACGAACGCGCGTGCATCGAGGTGCTCGCCGGCGTGCTCGGCGACGCCGGCTTCGCGCTGCACCGCCAGGAGTTCGCGCCGGGGCGCACCAGCCTGGTGGCGCGCATCGGCAAGGGCGAGCGACCGCTGGCGTTCACCGGCCATGTCGACACGGTGCCGCTGGGCCATGCGCCCTGGTCCGTCGACCCCTTCGGCGCCGAAATGATCGACGGCCGGATGTATGGCCGCGGCGCCAGCGACATGAAGGCCGGCGTCGCCGCCTTCGTGCAGGCCTGCCTGAACCGGCTCGATGCGCTGCGCGCGGGGCCGGGCGCGCTGCTGGTCATCACGGCCGGCGAAGAGACCGGCTGCGAAGGCGCCTTCGACCTGCTGCAAGGCGCCCCGCTGGCGCAGCCGTCGGCCTTGGTCGTTGGCGAGCCGACGGCCAACCGCATCTGGCTCGGCCACAAGGGCGCGCTGTGGCTGCGCGGCACGGCACGCGGCGTGACGGCGCACGGCGCCATGCCCGAGAAGGGGCGCAACGCGATCGGCATGGCGGCCGGCGCGATCGCGCACCTGGCCGACTTCCGCTTCCATGCCTGCCGCCACGCTGCGCTGGGCCAGCCGACGCTGAATGTCGGCACCATCCGCGGCGGCCTCAACGTCAACTCGGTGCCGGACCACTGCGAGTTCACGCTCGACCTGCGCACCGTGCCCGGCCAGGCCCACGCCGAGGTGCGCGCGGCCGTGGCAGCCCACCTGGGTGAACACATCGAGCTCTCGCCGCTGCTGGACGTGCCCCCGGTCTGGACCGATGCCGCGCATCCCTGGATCGCGCGGGTGCAGCAGGCCGTGCGCGAGACCACCGGGCGCGACGAAGGCATCGCCGGCGCCTCCTACTTCACCGATGCGGCCGCGCTGCAGCTGGCATGGGCCGAGGTGCCGGTGGTGATCCTCGGGCCCGGCGAGCCGGCGATGGCGCACCAGACCGACGAGTACTGCCTGGTCGAGCGCATCGACGAGGCGGTGGCGATCTACGAGCGCCTGATCGACGGGACCTGAGGGTCAACCGCGATGTGCGCTGCCCGGAGGCCGGGCTAGCATGGACGCTCCATACCTTGCGCCCCTGCCTTGACGCCGTGCCCAGCCGCCTGACCTATCGCCATGTCGAAACCATTCGTGCCGTGATGCTCACGGGCTCGATCACCGGCGCGGCCGCGCGGCTGCATGTCACGCAGCCGGCCATCAGCCACCTGATCCACGACATCGAAGACATCCTGCAGTTCCCGCTGTTCGACCGCCGCCTCGGGCGCATCGTGCCGACGCGGCGCGCCGAGCTGCTGCTGGAGGAGATCGAGCGCTCCTTCGTCGGGCTCGACGGCATCAACGAGTTCTGCACGCGGCTGCGCGAATCAGAGCACCGCAGCATCGTCATCGCCGCCGTGCCGGTGGTGTCGATCGCGGTGCTGCCGACGGTGATCCGCGACTACCGCCAGAGCGTGCACCCCGATTTCTTCCTGGTGCGTTCGCCGCCCAACGAACAGGTGATCGCCTGGGTCAACTCGCAGAAGGCCGACATCGGCATCGCACTGGACACGGTGGGTGTGCCGGGCATCCGCACCTAAGCGATCGGGCGCTTCCAGGCGATGTGCCTGCTGCCGCCGGGCCACCGGCTGGCGAACGCAGAGACGGTCAGCAGCGCCGACCTGCGCGGCGACGCGATGATCGCGACCACCCGCAGCAACGGCCTGCTGGACGTGATGGTCAACGCCTTCCATGCGGTCGGCGGCGCGCCGACGCCGGTGGTGGAATGCCCGGCGGCCACCGCGGCGTGCGCGATGGTCGAGGCCGGCGTCGGCTTCACGCTGCTCGACCCGGTGGCGGCCCAGCCCTTTCGCCATTCGCGCATCGTGTTCAAGCGCTTCGAGCCGAGCATTCCGATCGTCTTCTGCGCCTACTGGGTCGAGGCGCACCGATCGGGCGTGGAGCGGGAGCCCCTGCTCGCGCTCCTGCGCGAGCGCATGGAGGCCATCGCCGCGGAGTTCCCTGAAGGCGCGGCGGCGCCGGCCGTCCCCGCGCCTTCCTCCCTGCCGGCGGCGCGTTCAGGCGAAGGCGGCGGCCGCGTGGCGCGCCGGGCGCGCAGCGGCTGAGCGCCGCAGGCCTTCGGCATCGCACTTGTACAGCTCGCCATCCTTCATGATCACCAGCAGCTTGCGGGCATCGGGCAGCAGCGACAGGTCCTGCAGCGGGTCGCCATCGACCAGCAGCAGGTCCGCCAGGTAGCCCGCCTTGACCATGCCCAGCTCGTGGCCCATCTGCATCACCTCGCCCCCGATGCGGGTGCCGCACTGCAATGCCTCGCTCGGCGTGTAGCCGAACAGCTTGACGAAGTGTTCGAAGTCGCGTGCATTGGTGCCCTGGGGCGTCCAGGCGAAGCCGTAGTCGCCGCCGATCAGCACCCGCACGCCCCGCTTACGCAGTTCGGCATAGGTGCGCGCGCTGCTGTCGAGCACCCGCTGCATGCCCATGTCCAGCGCCATCTGGCGCGTGTAGCCCCAGGGCTCGGCCTCGTACATCATCGAATAGATCAGGCCGATCGCGGGCCCGACGAAGATGCGGTCCTTCGCGGCCTCGAGCATGTCCAGCGCCTCCTCATCGGCCGATTCGCAGTGGTAGATCACGTCGACGCCGCAGCGCACGGCGCGCTTGACCGATTCAGCCGATCGCGCGTGGCAGCCGACGCGCTTGTTGAAGTCGCGCGCCGTCTCGACCGCCCGCCGCACCTCTTCCTCGCGCATCACCGTCACGTCGCCCTTGGCGAGCGGGCCGGTGTCGTCGCCCGAGATGTTGATCTTGATGTTGTCCACCCCCTCGCGGCAGCACAGCCGCACCGCGCGCGAGATCTCCTCGGGGCCGTCGGCCACCATGCCGAAGCTCTCGCGGTACATGTGGTTCTTGCGCTCGTCGCCCAGGCCTGCGGTGACGGTGATCTCGGGCCCGGCAGCGCGAAAGCGCGGGCCTGGAATGCGGCCGGCGTTGATCGCGTTGCGCACCACCACGTCCAGCCGCAACTTGGCACTGGCGGCGCTGTAGACGCTGGTGAAGCCGTGGTCGAGCAGCGTCTTGGCATTCTGCACGGTGAGCAGCAGGTGCTCCTCGGGCTGGATGTCGCCCAGGTCGGAGTCCTTCACCGCACCGCCGAAGGAGACGTGCGCATGGCCTTCGACGAAGCCGGGCATCAGCGTGCGGCCGCCGCAGTCGATCACCTCGGCATCGTCGGCCGTGCCGGCGACCGGGCCGATGGCGCTGATGCGCTGGCCCTCGACCAGCACATCGGCGCGGTACGCGTCGGCCCCGCTGCCGTCCCACACCATGGCATCGCGAAAAAGGGTTCGTTTCATCGTGATCTCACTTTCCTGTCAATTGCTTCGAACAAGGGCGGACGGGCCGCACCGCGTGGCCGCAGGCGCTCGCCTCATCGTCATGGCGGACTCCTGCGCCGCCGGATGGCGCGGTCGGCCAGCAGCACGGCCACGGTGACGGCGATGAGGAAGGCGCTGACCGCCGCGATGGTCGGCTCCACCGTCATCTGCAGGCTGTTCCAGATCTGCACGGAGAGGGTCTGCGACGACACACCGCTCAGGAACAGCGCGACGATCAGTTCTTCGAACGAGGCGAGGAAGGCGAACAGCGCCGACGAGATCACGCCCGGCAGCGCCAGCGGGACGACCACGCGGCGGAACATCATCGGCCGGCTGCAGCCGAGGCCGAGCGCGGCTCGCTCCAGGTTCTCGTCGACCGCCTGCAGCGCCGAGATCAGCATCACGACCACCACCGGCAGCGCCAGCATCGCGTGGCAGATCGCGATCCAGAAGCGGTTGCCCACCAGGCCGAGCGAGATCGACATCTGGTAGATCGCGATCGCGGTGATGATCTGGGGCACGATGATCGGCAGCAGCACGCCCGACAGCAGCATCTTCTTGCCGCGAAAGCTGCCGCGCACGAAGGCGTAGGCGCCAAGGAAGCCGATCACGCTGGCGAACAGGCAGCTGACGGCGCCGATGACCAGGCTGGTCCACAGCGCGCGCTGCCAGGCGGTGTCGAACAGAAAGCGTTCGTACCACTGCACCGAATAGCTGCGCGGTGGAAACTGCAGGTAGGCCTCGCCGGTGAACGACAGCACGACCAGGATGACGATGGGGCCGATCAGCACCAGGGCGTAGAACGCCACCAGCGCGCGCAGGATGCGGTTGGTCTTCATGGGGTGCTCGCGTTCAGCGCAGCATGCGCTGCAGGTCGGTGAATCGGGTGTAGACCGCGTAGAGGACCAGCGTGACGGCCAGCAGCACCAGCGACATGGCCCCGGCCACCGGCCAGTTCATCGACAGCTCGACCTCGCGCTCGATCAGCATCGCGATGGTGATGTTGGACGGGCCGCCCATCAGCGCCGGCGTGATGAAGAAACCCAGCGCCAGGATGAAGACGATCAGGCTGCCCGACAGCACGCCGTGCATGCTCAACGGCAGGAAGACGCGCCAGAACGCATAGGCGCCCGACGCGCCCATGCCGAATGCGGCGCGGACCAGGTTCAGGTCGATGCTGCGCATCGCCGCATAGAGCGTGAGCACCATGTAGGGCAGCAGCACGTAGGTCATGCCGATCACGACGCCGACCGTGTTGTAGAGCAACGGCAGCGGCGTGCCGATCAGGCCCAGTCCCAGCAGCACCTTGTTGATCAGGCCCTGGCTGCCCAGCAGCACCATCCATGCGTAGGTGCGCACGATGATCGAGGTGAAGTAGGGCAACACCACGCACAGGATGATCAGCGAGAACAGCAGGCCGCGTGCCTGGCTGAGCACATAGGCCATCGGGTAGGCGACGAAGATGGTGGCGGCGGTGACCACCGCCGAGGTCCACAGCGTGAGCACCATCGCCTGCGGCACGGCGCCGGTGCTCAAGGTGTGGCGCGTCAGTTCGGCAAAGGCGCCGATGCCGCCGCTTTCGCCGATCACACGCACGAAGAACCAGATCAGCGGCAGGACGAAGACCACGAGCAGCGTGGCCAGCAAGGGCAGGCCCAGCCACGCGATGCGGCTGTCGGGCGCGCGCGCAGCGGCGGCGAGGGGCACCGCCGGGGTCGGCGTGCCGGCAGCGGCCACGGCGCGGCTCATGTCGCCTCCAGCAGATGGGTGTCCTCGAGCGGCCATTCTGCTTCCACCGCATCGCCGACGACGTGCACCGGACGGCCGCGGGTGTTCGGCACGTCCGCGATCAGGATGTCACGCTCGCCGACGTCGACGCCATAGCGCACGATGTGGCCCAGGAAGGACACCCGGCGGACGATGCCGGGCAGGCGGCCCGCGACACCGCCGGCAGCGCCCCCGATCGGTTCCAGCATCACCTTCTCGGGCCGCAGGAACAGCGCGGCCGTCTTCCCGGACGGGCGCGGCAGGCCGGGCGCCAGCACCAGCCGCCGCCCTGCTCCCGTGATGAACACCGACGCCTGCGCGCCGGATTCGATGCTGCCCAGCAGCACGTTGGCCTCGCCGAGGAACTTGCCCGCGAACACCGTGCGCGGCTGCTCGTAGATCTCGCGCGGGGCGCCGACCTGCTCGATGCGGCCACCGTTCATGATGACCATCAGGTCCGACATGTTCATCGCCTCCTCCTGGTCGTGCGTGACATAGACCACGGTGGTGTTCAGGCGCTGCTGCAACTCCTTGATCTCGACCTGCATCTGGTAGCGCAGGTTCTTGTCGAGCGCGCCGAGCGGCTCGTCCATCAACACCACCGGCGGCCGGAACACGATGGCGCGCGCGAGCGCCACGCGCTGCTGCTGGCCACCCGAAAGGGCCTGCGGCTTGCGCTCGGCATAGGGCGACAGCCGCACCATCTCGAGCGCCTGCGCCACGCGCTCGCGGATCTCGGCACGCGGCGTGCGCCGGATCTCGAGCGGAAAGGCGACGTTCTGCGAGACCGTCAGGTGCGGAAAGAGCGCGTAGTTCTGGAACACCATGCCCAGGCCGCGCGACTGCGGTGTGAGCGCCGTGATGTCCTTGCCGTCGAGCAGGATGCGGCCGCTGTCCGGCGGCACGAAGCCGGCGATCATCATCAGCGTCGTGGTCTTGCCCGATCCGCTGGGGCCGATCATCGAAACGAACTGGCCCGTCGGGATGCGCATCGACACGTCGTCGACGGCGTTCGAGCCCTGGTAGTTCTTGCGCAACTGTTCGAGCACCAGCTTGTCGGGCGCTGCTGCAGACTTCGGTCGCGGGGCACGCGGACCGGCCGCTGTGGGGCATTCGGGAGCATGGGTATCAAGCATGTCCGAAATGTGCCATGACGAAAAAAATGCGCGACTGACCTTTGCTAATGAGGCATTACGCAGGGTCACGCCGCCGCTCGGCGCGCATCGACGGGCACGAGCTCGGCCCTCGGAACCGGGTGCGGCGATCGCGGCCGAGCGAGTCCCTCGGCGAAGAAAAAGAATGCAGCCGCCGGCTAGCGCTGCCCATCCCCCACCGCGATCTGATCGGCCCTCAGTCCACCCACGCGCGCATGCACGCGCCCGCCATCGGACATCACGAGCGCGAACAGGATCTCGTCGGGCCGCGGCGCGTCCTGGAGGCCGATCTCGGCCGAGGAGAAATGGCTGCGCACATAGGCCGCCTGCACGTGGTGCAGCGGCACCATCAGCCGATAGCCCGTGCCCGCCACGGCCTTGACCGAGGGCACGATGGCCTTGGGCGCGCCCAGCGCTTCGCGCATCGCCCAGCCGCCGGCCTCGTGCCAGACGGCGCCATGTTCCATCTCGCCGTTCACGCCCACGATCGCGGCCTTGCCGTAGGCCTCGACCCGGTCCCGGCCCAAGGTGGCGACCAGTTCCTCGGCCAGGCTCGCGCCCAGCGGCTTGAGCGCCTCCATGAAAGCGAGCAGTTCTGGCTCGTAGCGTCCCGCATAGGGGTTGCGCACCACCGCGCAGGCCGCGGCCACGCGGACCGGGCGGCTGGCCGGCGGGCCGCCCTCATGGAAGATGGTTTCGATCTGGAGGCTGCGCTTGCGCAGCTGGATGGTCGGCAGGGAGGTGGAAGTCATGGCAACGAGCCTAGGCCGGCCGCGGCGGCGCGAACAGCATCAGTGGCCGCGTCGAAGACCGGCGCAGCAGCGCTTCATGCCAGATCGCGCGGCCCGGATTGCCGTGATTCAACTTTTGTGTATAATGCGCGTTGCCCAAGGTTGCATTGGGCTTGCCCTGCAGGCAGCGCCGAATCTCACGGCGGTACGTCGATACAGAACGCTCACGACGAGAAAAACTACAGAGTGTTCCTGCATGTGAATGTGCCGTAACGTGGGTCGCGTAAGAGCCCACGACCAATCTCCCGCAAAAAAGCCGCCCTCGAGGCGGCTTTTTCGTGGGCGCTGCAGAAGGCTCAGCGGCCGGCGCGGTCGAAGGCCTGCGCCAGGCGCGCGACGCCTTCGGAGATCTGCGCCACGTCCGGCGCCGCATAGGTCAGGCGCATGCAGTGCGGATCGGCCTCGGCCGCGAAGAAGGCCCGGCCCGGCACGAACAGCACGCCCGCCTCGACCGCGGCCTCGAACAGGCGCTGCGGATCGATCGCAGGCGCGGTCCGCAACCACACGAACATGCCGCCCGCCGGCTCGACGAAGGCCACGCGCGCGCCCAGCCGTTCGCGCAGCGCGCCCACCATGTGGCGCATGCGCAGGCCGTACTCGGCGCGCATCGCGGCGATGGCCGCGTCGGCGCTGCCACCGGCCAGGTACTCGGCGGCGATGGCCTGCGCCAGCGAGGAGGTGCAGAGGTCGGCGGTCTGCTTGGCGATCGCGCAGCGGCGCAGCACCTCGGGCGGCGCGACCATCCAGCCGATGCGCAGGGCCGGCGCCACGGTCTTCGACAGGCTCGACAGGTACAGCACCGGGTTGCGCCCGGGCGCCAAGGCGCGCGCGGTCTCGAACAGCGTGGCCGGCGTACCGTCGCCGAAGTCGAGCGCGCCGTAGGGATCGTCTTCCACGATCAGGAAGCCGTAGCGGAGGGCCAGCTGCACCAGCGCCTCGCGCCGCGCGGCCGGCAGCAAGGTGCCGCCGGGGTTTGAGAAGTTGGGCACCGTGTAGAGCAGCTTCGGACGGCGCGCCGACGGCGTCTCGGCCAGCAGGCTTTCGAGCGCATCGACCTGCAGGCCCTGTGCGTCGGCAGGCACCTGCACGATGTGCGCCTGCGCGAGCTTGAGCGCCTGCAGCGTGGCCGGGTAGGTGGGCGACTCGACGTACACCGCATCGCCGGGCTCGATCAGCACGCGCACCAGCAGGTCGAAGGCCTGCTGCGAGCCCGTGGTGACGATCAGTTCGTCGCTGGCGCAATGGACGCCGCGCGCCGCGCTCAGCTGCTGCAGCGCTTCGCGCAACGCCGGGAGGCCCTCGGTCGCGCTGTACTGCAGCGATTGGCCAGGCTTGGCGATTGCGCGCAGGCTGGCTTCCTGAAGGCCCGCCTGGTCGAACAGGCTGGCCGAGGGGTAGCCGCCGGCCAGCGAAATCATGCCGGGCCGGCTCAGGTAGGGAAAGAGTTCGCGGATCGGCGAGCCGGCCGGGTCGGCGAAGGGCGCGGCAAACGGAATCGGCGGCATCGGCTTCATGCGGCCAGCGCCGCGCGCAGCTCGGCGATCGAACGCTGCTCGGCTGCTTCGTAGAGCGCGATCTCGTCGTGCACCGCGCGGCCCAGCGCGCGTTCGAACTCGGCCCGGCTGCCGGGCGCGTCGTAGGTCGGGCCGCTGGCGTCGCCGAGGTTCGAGCGGAAGATGCCGGCCGCGCTCACGGGCAGGAAGTCCTCGTAGGTGATCGGCTCGGCCTGCACGATGCCGCGCGCCACCAGTTCATCGATCGATTGCGAGGCCGCATCGGCATCCGCCGGGGCCACGGCCCGGTAGCGGAAGAAGGCCAGGCCCGCGCGCCGCATCTGATCGAGGTCGTCGGGAAAGGCCTCGAAGGCGCGCGCGAGCCGCTCGGCATAGGGCACGGCGGCGTCGCCGTCGCGTGCCTCGTTCAGCAGCCGGTTGTAGAGCGCGCGGCCGGCGCGGGTGAGCGCCGCGCCGCGCTGCTCGATCTCGCCGAAGCGCGCGGTGTGCGCCCCGCTGACGCCTTCGGCGCCCGCGAAGGCGATCGGCTCCTCGAGCGCCTTGAAGCTGGTCTGGCGCAGCAGGATCGGATGGCGCCGCGTGGGCGGCCCTTCGATCAGCGCCTTGGCGCCGATGCCGCGGCGCGGCATCTCGGCCTGCGCCGCGTCGATGTCGAGCGTGCGCGGCGTCAGGTGGTTGATGTGCGGGCCGCGGAAGCACACGACGTCGGCCACCAGGCGGTGCGAGGCGAGCAGGTGCTCGTAGGTCGCAGCGTCCACCGTCGCATCGCCATGCCAGCGGAAGGTGTCGAGCAGCGCGGGCACGAAGGCCGCGGCCTGCTCCGCATCCAGGCCGCCCTGGGCCTCGGCCCGCTGCAGCAGTTCGAGCGCCCGCGGCGTGAAGATGCGCCGGCGCGCGAGGATGGCCGCGGCCTCGTCGCGCAGGGCCGGGTCCTCGATCAGCGGCAGCCGCAGCAGCGAGGTGAAGACGCGAAAGGGATTGGCCGCCAGCGATGCATCCGACACCGGCCGGAAGGCCGTCGAGTGCACCGGCACGCCGGCTTCGGCCAGGTCGTAGTAGCCCACGGGCGCCATGCCCATCACGGCGAACATGCGCGCGATCAGCGCCAGTTCTTCTTCGGTGCCCACGCGGATCGCGCCGTGGCGCTCCTGGTCCAGGCGCGCGATCTGCTCGCCGGCCGCCAGCGCATCGCGCAGTGCCGGGTCGGCCTGCAGCGCCTGCGCGTTGATGTCGGCCACCAGGTCCATGAGCACGCCGTACTGCGGCACTTCCAGGCGGTACATCGCCGACAGCGCGGCGGAGAAATCGGCGCGGATCGCGTCGGGGGAAAGCAGGAGGCTGGCTGGCATCGGAGGGCTTGTTTCTCGGGGGTTCGGCCTGGCCATGCCGTCTGCTCATGATGAGCAAACGGAATGGCAGGGCCATGGGAAGAAAGCCATCGTAGGCAGCAGAAGGCGCGCGCGCAAACGACAATATGGAAGGACTTCATCTGATTTCAGAATGACCTGCGCGCGGCCGGCCCTCCGGCGGCCGGGCGCCGCTCAGGACGACGCGGCGGCCGCGCGGAACAGCACCTTGCCGCCGCGCAGCGCATGCGCGAGGGCGTCCCGGGCCTGGTCCAGGCCATAGACGGCCGCCACCGGCACCTGCAGCCGCCCCTGCGCCATCAGCTGTGCCGCCTGCTGCACGGCCGCCGCGACCTTGGGGTCGTGGCGCCAGCGCGCATGGCCCAGCCAGAAGCCCCGGACTTCGATGTTGCGGAAGATCACGTGCAGCGGGTTCAGCTGGCCCGGCGCACCGCTCATGCCCGAGTAGGCGACCAGCACGCCGTCCTGGGCCAGGCAGGACGACAGGGCCGCCGTCGATTCGCCGGCCACGCCGTCGAGCCCGAGCCGGATCGGCGCCCCGCCCGTGGCCTGGGCCACGCGCTTGGCGATGCCCGGCCCCTCCAGCAGCACGGCGTCGGCGCCGGCGGCCAGCAGCGGCTCGATCAGTTCGGGCCGGCGCACCAGGCTCAGGCTCTTCAGCCCGCGCGCCGCGGCGAAGGCGATCACCGAGCGGCCGACACCGGAGTTGCCCGCGTTCTGGATCACCCACTCGCCCGGCTGGAGATCGACGAATTCGCTCAGCAGCAGCGCGGCCGTCGGCGGGTTGATCCGGCCCATCGAGAGCTGCTGCGGGTCGACGTCCGCCGGCACCCGGACGACCTCGCTGGCCGCCACCAGCAGCTGCTCGCGCCAGGCCCCGGCATCGGGCGGCAGCACCACCCGGTCGCCCACCGCCAGCCCGTCGACGCCCGCGCCGACGGCCAGCACCTGCCCCACGCCTTCCTGGCCCAGGCCCCAGGGCAGGGGCGGCCTGAAGCCGTACAGGCCCCGGACCATCAACAGCTCCGACGGGTTGATCGGCGCGCAGTCGACCTGGACCCGGAGCTCGCCCGGGCCCGGTGCCGCGGGAGGGTCCACGTCGACCACCTGGACGACGGCCAGCGGATCGCCGAAGGAAGAGAGCTGGATCGCTTTCATGGAAAAGGCCTTTCTCCGTGTGCGAGGAGCGGATGGGGCTGTCGCTTCGAGAGAACAAACGACAGTTAAGTAAACGGTTTATAAATCATCTTTCTTCGCCGCGCTGCGCGCGGACACGACCTGCCCACCACCCCTCAGGACATCCCATGAACCCAGAAGACGCCACCGTTTCCATCGACACCGGCACGCCGCAACTGCGCTTCCACCTGGACGGGCGCGTGGCGGTCCTCACGCTGAACCGGCCCGAAGCGATGAACGCGCTCTCGGTCGAACTCACGCCGGCGATCCGGCGCGGCATCCAGCGCTGCGCCGACGATCCCGCCATCGGCGCGCTGCTGATCACCGGCGCCGGCAAGGCCTTCTGCGCGGGTGGCGACGTCAAGGGCATGGGCGATCGCTTCGAAGGTGCGCAGCGCAGCGCGTCCGAGCGGATCGCCGACCTGCAGCACAGGCAGCGCACGCTGACCGGCGCGCTGTACCGCCTGCAGAAGCCCTCGGTCGCGGCCCTGCCCGGCGCGGCGGTCGGCGCGGGCCTGGCGCTGGCCCTGGCCTGCGACCTGCGCATCCTGGGCAAGGCCGCCTTCATGGCCACCGGCTATGCGCGGCTCGCGATGAGCGGCGACTACGGCGTGAACTGGTTCCTCACGCGGCTCGCGGGCCCCGGCGCCGCGCGCGACATGATGCTCACCGGCCGCCGCGTGGATGCCGCCGAATGCAAGGCCTTCGGCCTGGCCAGTCAGGTCGTCGAGGATGCCGCGCTGCAGGCCACGGCCCTGCGGACGGCCCATGCGCTGGCGGCGGTCGCCGGGGCCGCGGTGCGCGACATCAAGAAGAACCTGGACGAGGCCCTGCACCTCGCGCTCGAAGACGCGATGGACCATGAGGCCGAGCGCCTGATCCGCCTCGTGGACAGCGACGAGCATCGGCAGGCGGCGGCCGCTTTCAGGAACCGCTCGCAGGCGAAGCGCTCACCAACCTGAACGCGCCGTTCAGGCAGAGAAGGCCTTCGCCCCCTAGACTCGCGGCACAACGTTTCAAGCATCTCATCCGCCCTCCCCGGCCCGCCGCTGCCGGCGCATCCGCCCCGCCGCTCCTCCCCGCTGCGCATCGCGCAGCAGGTTCATCCGATTCCAGCTCCCCGCCATGCACGCGCTCAACATCCAGTGGCTGCAGTGGATCGCCGCAGGCGACGAGCCCGCCGCATGGCCGCTGCTGATCGCCTGGCTGTCGGCGCAGTGGGGCACCTGGGTCTGTGCGGCCGGCCTGGCCTGGGTCGCCTGGAAACGGCGCCCCGACCGCTTCTTCCTGGCCGTCGTCGTGGCCGGCGCGGTGCTGGCCTCGCTGCTGTCGCATGCGATCGCGGCCCACTTCAACATGCCCCGCCCCTTCGTCGCCGGCTGGGTGCCGGCCTACATCAGCCACCGCGCGAGCGCGGCCACGCCGAGCACGCATGCGACCGTGATGTTCTTCATCGCCTTCGCCCTGCTGTCGCGCGCGGCGCTGCGCGGGCCCGGCGGCCTGATGCTCGCGATGGCCTGCACCGTGGGCTGGGCGCGCATCTATGTCGGCGTGCACTTTCCATTCGACATCCTGGCGGGGATCGCGATCGCCGCCGTGCAGGCCGGCGCGCTGATGCTGGCCTGGCGGCCGTACCGCCCTGCCACGGCCGTGGGCCCGCGCCCGCCGCTGGCGTCGTCCTTCGGCGGGCTGTCTTGATGGGATGCGAGCGCTTTCACCCATGAACTGATCCACTGGATCCGCAAATACCCAGTCGATTCCATTGCACTGCCGGCGATTCGCAGTGAAAATTCCGGCCGCGCCGCTGAGGCGTTCTACCAAGCAACGACGATGGAACTGGACCGCACCGACCGGAAGATTCTGGACATCCTCCAGCGCGAGGGGCGCATCGCGATGACCGAACTCGCGCAGCGCATCGGCCTGTCGACCTCGCCCTGCTCCGAGCGCGTCAAGCGCATGGAGCGCGAGGGCGTGATCACCGGCTACCACGCGCAGCTGTCGCCGCAGGCGCTGGGCAAGACGCTGCTGGTCTTCGTCGAGATCAAGCTGGCCTCGAAGTCGGGCGAGGTCTTCGACAAGGTGCGCCAGGAACTGCTGCACGTGCCCGACGTGCAGGAATGCCACCTGGTCTCGGGCGACTTCGACTACCTGGTCAAGGCCCGGCTGGGCGGCATGGACGAGTACCGCAGCCTGCTCGGCGACATCCTCAAGAAGCTGCCGGTCGCGGCAGAGTCCCACAGCTACGTGGTGATGGAAGAGATCAAGGAAAGCATGGCGCTGCGCATGGACCGCTGAGCGGCCCGTGCGCAGCCCTGTTCAGGCCGTCTCGGCCAGCGCCTCGCCCAGCGCGTTGACCAGCCGGTCGATCTCGGCCTTCTCGGTGACGAAGGCCGGTGCCAGCTGGATCGTGTCGCCGCCGCTGCGCACATAGAAGCCCTTGCGCCAGCACGCCATCGCGACCTCGAAGGGCCGGCGCGCCGGCTCGCCCGGCAGCGCGGCCAGCGTGATGCCCGCGGCCAGGCCGTAGTTGCGAATGTCGGTGACGTGCTTGAGCCCCTTGAGGCTGTGCACTGCCTCCTCGAAGTACGGTGCCAGCGTCTTCACGCGGCCGATCATGTCCTCGGCCTTCAGCACCTCGAGCGCCGCCACACCGGCCGCGCAGGCCACCGGGTGCGCCGAGTAGGTGTAGCCGTGCGCGAACTCGACCATGTAGTCGGGGCCGCCCGCCTCCATGAAGGTCTGGTAGATCTCGTCCTTGGCGACCACCGCGCCCAGCGGCTGCGCGCCGTTGGTGACCTGCTTGGCGATGTTCATGATGTCGGGCACGACGCCGAAGGCCTCGGCGCCCGTCATCGCGCCGCAGCGGCCGAAGCCGGTGATGACCTCGTCGAAGATCAGCAGGATGTCGTGCGCGGTGCAGATGTCGCGCAGCCGCTGCAGGTAGCCCTGCGGCGGCACCACCACGCCGGCCGAGCCGGACATGGGCTCGACGATCACCGCCGCGATGTTCGAGGCGTCGTGCAGCGCGATCAGGTCGAGCAGGCGGTCGGCCAGTTCGGCGCCCTGCGTGGGCATGCCGCGCGTGAAGGTTTGGCCGGGCAGCACCGTGTGCGGCAGGTGATCGGCCTCGATGCCGGCGCCGAAGACCTTGCGGTTGCCGCCGATGCCGCCCACCGACAGGCCGCCGTAGTTGACGCCGTGGTAGCCCTTCTCGCGCCCGATCAGCCGCGTCTTGCTGGCCTTGCCCTTGGCGCGCCAGTAGGCGCGCGCCATCTTGAGCGAGGTGTCGGCCGCGTCGGAGCCGGAGTTGGTGAAGAACACGCGGTCCAGCCCGGCGGGCGTGAGGTCCTTGATCTTGTTGGCCAACTCGAAGGCCAGCGGGTGGCCGAACTGGAAGGCCGGCGCGTAGTCGAGCCTGGCGATCTGGCGGCTCACGGCCTCGGTGATCTCGGGGCGGCCATGGCCCAGGCCGGTGCACCACAGGCCCGACAGACCGTCGAACACCTTGCGGCCCTCGCCGTCGGTGAAGTAGGTGCCCTTGGCCTCCACGATCATCCGCGGGTCGGCCTTGAAGTGGCGGTTCCCGGTGTAGGGCATCCAGTAGGCATCGAGCGACGGGGTGTCGGTGTGCTGTGGCGCGGCGGATGGAGCGACGGTCGAAGTGGACATGGGGCGGCCCGCGGCAAACGCGGCGTGAAGGGGTGGAGAAGCCGCGATTGTTGGGCCGCGATTCACCGGCGAGAATGACGCGATATCCACGTTCACTTGCGGATCCATGAAAGTAAGTACGAAGCCCAAATCGCGTGCGCTGCTCGGCCAGCTGAGCGACATGGACCTGCGCCTGCTGCGGGTGTTCAAGACCGTCGTCGAATGCGGCGGCATGACCGCGGCCGAGCTGGAGCTCAACATCGGCGCCTCGACCGTGAGCCGCCACGTCAAGGACCTCGAGACGCGGCTGGCGATGGTGCTGTGCCGGCGCGGCCGGGCCGGCTTCGCGCTCACCTCCGAGGGCCAGCAGGTCTACGAGCAGACGCTGCGGCTGCTGGCTTCGGTCGATGCCTTCCGCAGCAGCATCGACGACATCCACCAGCGCCTGGGCGGCCAGCTCGACGTGGCGGTGTTCGACAAGACCGCGACCAACCCGCAGGCCCGGCTGGGCGAGGCGGTGGCGCGCTTCCGCGCGGCCGCGCCGGGCGTGCGCCTGTCGCTGCATGTGGCGAGCATCAACGCCATCGAGCGCGGCGTGATCGACGGCCGCTTCCAGGTCGGCATCATTCCCTCGCACCGCAGCTCCGAGAGCCTGGCCTACGCCGACCTGTTCGGCGAGACCATGCTGCTCTATTGCGGGCAGCGGCATCCGCTGTTCACGGGCTCGCACACCGGCCTGAGCTGGGCCAGGCTGCGCACCCACGCCTTCGCCGGCCTGGGCTACCACTCGCCCAACATGGAGCTGAGCCACCGCGCCGAGCTGCCGCGCAAGGCCACGGGCTTCGACCAGGAGTCGATCGCCACGCTGATCCTCTCGGGCGAATTCCTGGGCTTTCTGCCCAACCACTATGCCGAGGCCTTCGAGCAGCGCGGCCTGATGCGCGCGATCGCGCCCAAGCGCTTCCACTACGCCTGCCAGTTCGTCAGCCTGGTGCGCAGGTCGCCCGCGCCCTCGCGCGCCACCCAGATGTTCGCCGACTGCCTGGTGGCCGCGCATGCGCCGGCCTGAGGCCCGGCGCGGCTTCTTCTATTCGTAGGCGACCGGCACGCGCTTGAGGTTGCACAGCAGCTCGTAGGCGATGGTGCCCGCGCGCCGCGCCACCTCGTTGACCTCGACCTGCGCGCCCCACAGCTCGACCCGGCTGCCGATGCCGGCCTCGGGCCGGGTGCTCAGGTCGACCGTCAGCATGTCCATCGAGACCCGGCCGATCAGGCGCGTCAACGCGCCGTCGACCGCCACCGGCGTGCCGGTGCCGGCCAGGCGCGGATAGCCGTCGGCATAGCCCGCGGCCACCAGGCCCACGCGCGTGGGCGCGTCGGCCACGAAGGTCGCGCCGTAGCCCAGCGCATCGCCGGGCTGCAGCGTGCGCACCGCGAAGACCTGGCTCTCGAAATGCATCACGGGGCGCAGCGGCTGCGCGCGCCCCTGCGCTGCCTCGCGCCAGGCCGGCGGCATCGGGTCCGCGCCGTAGAGGCAGATGCCGGGCCGCGCCCAGTCGCGCCGGGCGCCGGGCCAGCCCAGGAGGCCGGCCGAGTTGCTCAGGCTGCGGTCGCCGGGCAGATCGCGGGTCGCGGCATCGAAGGCCGCGAGCTGGCGCGCCGTCATGTCGCGGCCCGGTTCGTCGGCCTGCGCCAGATGCGTCATCAGCACGATGTCCGAGACCCTGGCGCTGGCGCGCAGCCGCGCATGGGCGGCCGGCATGTCGGCCAGCGCGAAGCCGGCCCGGCCCATGCCGGAGTCGGCCTTGAGCCAGACCTGCAGCGTGCCCGGATGCGGATCGGCCTCGATCATGCGCAGCTGCACTTCGTGGTGCACCACCACCCACAGGTCCAGCGCATGGGCGGCCGCCAGTTCGTCGGCATCGAACAGCCCTTCGAGCACGAGGATGGGCGCGCGGATGCCGGCCGCGCGCAGGGTCGCGGCCTCGTCGAGAAAGGCGACAGCGAAGCCGTCGGCCTGCCCTTCCAGCGCCTGCGCGCAGCGCACCGCGCCGTGGCCGTAGGCATTGGCCTTGAGCACCGCCAGCGCGCGGCCGCCATGCAGCCGGCGCACCAGCGCGTAGTTGTGGCGCAGCGCACCGAGGTCGATGCGCGCACGGGATGGCCGGGTCATGCCGAGGCCGGGGTCGAGGCGGCCGAAGGCTGCAGCGCGCGATGGCGCGTGCCGTCGCTCGCATAGCGGTCGATGCCCAGGCCGCTGCTGCTGATCTCGGGGCGCCGACCGGTCACCATGTCGGCGATCAGCTTGGCCGAACCGCAGGCCATGGTCCAGCCCAGGGTGCCGTGGCCGGTGTTGAGGAACAGGTTCGGGTATTTCGTCGCGCCGATCACCGGCGTGCTGTCGGGCGTCATGGGCCGCAGGCCGGTCCAGAAGCTTGCGGCCGCCACGTCGCCGCCGGGGAACAGGTCGGTCACCACATGCTCCAGCGTCGCGCGGCGCCGCGGGTCCAGCCGCAGGTCGAAGCCGCCGAGCTCGGCCATGCCGCCCACGCGGATGCGGTCGTCGAAGCGCGTGACCGCGATCTTGTAGGTCTCGTCGAGCACGGTCGACTGCGGCGCGAAAGCCGGATCGACCAACGGCACGGTCAGCGAGTAGCCCTTGACCGGGTAGACCGGCAGGTCGATCTCGGCCGACTGCAGGAAGCTGCGCGAATAGCTGCCGAAGGCCAGCACGAAGCGATCGGCCTTCAGCACCTCGGTGCCCACGCGCACGCCGGTGATGCGGCCACCCTCGGTGATCAGGCCGTCGACCGACTGGCCGAAGCGGAAGTCCACGCCCAGGCCGCGCGCGAGTTCGCACAGCGCGGTGGTGAAGCGGTGGCAGTCGCCGGTCTCGTCCTTGGGCAGGCGCAGCCCGCCCGCGAGCCGGTCGCGCGCCTGGGCCAGGCTGGGCTCGACCGCCGCGAGCTGGTCGGCGCGCAGCAGCTCGTAGGGCACATTGCATTCCTCGAGCACCGCGATGTCGCGCTGCACCGCATCGACCTGCGCCTGGGTGCGGAACAGCTGCAGCGTGCCGCCGGTGCGCTGCTCGTACTGGATGCCGGTGTCGGCGCGCAGCTGCCGCAGGCAGGCACGGCTGTACTCGGCCACGCGCATCATGCGTTCCTTGTTGATCGCATAGCGCTCGGGCGAGCAGTGGCGCAGCATCTGCGCCATCCACTGCAGCTGGAACAGGCTGCCGTCGAGCCGGATCGCGAGCGGCGCGTGCTTTTGGAACATCCACTTCATGGCCTTGAGCGGGATGCCCGGCGCGGCCCAGGGGGTGGAGTAGCCGGGCGAGACCTGGCCCGCGTTGGCGAAGCTGGTTTCCAGCGCCGGGCCCGGCTGCCGGTCGAGCAGCGTGACTTCGGCGCCCGATTTCGCGAGGTAGTAGGCGCTGCTGATTCCGATGACGCCGCCGCCGAGGACGATGACTTTCATGACGAGACCCTGTGTGTGATCGGTGGAGTGATCCCCCAAATTTAGGGCGGGAGGCCCCGCAAGTTCGATCGAACTTCGGGCCACTTGCAGTGAATCTTGCTGGCGCGCCCCCGCAAAGGCGGCGCCGGGAGTGAAAGGCCCGGCGCGGCCCCTAGCCGATCCCGAACAGCCGCCGCGCGTTGCCGCCCAGCAGCGCCGCCTGCTCCGCGTCCGTCACGTCGGGAATCGCCGCCATCAGCGCATGCGGCGCATCGTGGCCCATGTCGAAGGGATAGTCGGTGCCCATCAGCACCTGTGAGGCGCCGACGACCTCGATCAGGTGGCGCAGCGCCATCGGCTCGTGGACCACGGTGTCGAAGAACATCTCGCGCAGGTAGTCGCGCGGGGCGCGCGCCATCGTCGCGGCCTCGGGGCGCACCGCTCGCGCATGGGTCGAGCGGCCGAGGCAGGTCGGCAGGTAGCCGCCGCCGTGCGCGGCCAGGATGCGCAGGCCCGGATGGCGGTCGAGCACGCCGCCGAAGATCAGCCGCGACAGCGCCACCGTGGTCTCCAGTGGCTGCCCGATGGTGTTGCTCAGGTAGTGGGTCGCGAGCCGCGCGCCGAGCTGGGTGCCGAAGGGGTGGAGGAAGACCACCGCCTGCAGCGCGGCGGCCATGGCCCAGAAGGGATCGAGCGCCGGGTCGTCGAGCTCCCGCCCCGCGGCCGAGGTCGAGATCTCCACGCCCTGCAGCCCCAGCCCCTGCACCGCGTGCGCGAGCTGGGCCGCGGCGCACGATGGATGCTGCAGCGCCACCGTGCCCAGGCCGCGCAGCCGCTCGGGGTGGGCCGCGCACAGCGCCGCGATGTGCGCGTTCTGCAGCGCCACGATCTCCTCGGCCAGCGCCGGCTCGGCCCAGTAGTGGTACTGGTGCGGCGACGGGCTCAGGACCTGCACGTCGACGCCCATCGCGTCCATGTCGGCGAGCCGCTGCCCCATGTCCATGAGCCGCGGCAGGGCCTGCGGCAGCATCACGGCCTGGTTGTGCGCGGCCGAGGCCGGGCCCATGCCTTGCTGCATCGCGGCCACCTCGGCCAGCTTGGCGGGATGCCCGGCCACCAGCGCCTCGACCGCCGGCGTCACCACATGGCAATGCACGTCGACCGTGAAGGGCCGGGTGCCGGGCGCGGGCGCGCAGCAGGGCGCGCCGCCCTCGCCGCAGAGGTGCACCCACATCTCAGTGTGTGGCCTGCAGGCGCCGGTCGAAGATCGCGACCGCGCGCGTCCAGCCGGCCGAGGCCGCGCGGATCTTGTGCGGGAAGCAGGCGATGTGGAAGCCGGTGGGCGGCAGCGCCTCGAGGTTGTGCAGCTTCTCCAGGTGGCAGTAGCCGATGTCGCGGCCGGCCTTGTGGCCTTCCCACAAGAGCCGCGTGTCGCCGGTCTCGGCGAACTTCTGCGCGGTGTAGCTGAAGGGCGCGTCCCAGCTCCAGGCATCGGTGCCGGTGAGCCGCACGCCGCGCTCCAGCAGGTACATGGTGGCCTCGTAGCCCATGCCGCAGCCCGCGTTCACGAAGTCGTCGTGGCCGTAGCGCGAACCGGCGCGCGTGTTCACCACCACGATCTCCAGTGGCGACAGCGTGTGGCCGATGCGCGCGAGCTCGGTCTCGACCTGCGCGGCCGTGACCACATGGCCGTCGGGCAGGTGGCGGAAGTCGAGCTTCACGCCGGGCTGGAAGCACCAGTCGAGCGGCACTTCGTCGATGGTGATCGAGGGCCGCGCGCCGCCGAGCTTGCCGTCCATCGTCGAATGGAAGTGGTAGGGCGCGTCGAGGTGGGTGCCGCTGTGGGTCGTGAGCCGCACCCATTCGGAGGCCGCGGCCTCGCCGTCGGGATAGTCCTCGGGCCGGGTGCCGGGCAGCAGGCGGGTGAACTCGTCCACGGTCTCGGCGTGGGCCTTGTATTCGATGCGCGGCGCCAGCGGCGGCGGGTCGGAGAGCACGTCGTTCTCCAGGTAGATCGACAGGTCGACGAAGGTGGTGGTCATGGTGGGTGGCTCGTGGGAATAGAGGAGGAAGAAGGAAGAAGGCGCGGGCTCAGGGCCGCTGCCAGCGCAGCAGCCGGCCCTCGAGCAGCGCCAGCAGCGCGTTGCTCGCCAGCCCGACGCCGCCCAGCAGCGCGACGCCGGCGAACAGGTCGGCCGAACGGAAGCTGCGCGCGGCCTGCACGATGGCCGTGCCCAGGCCCGACTGCGAGGCCAGCATCTCGCCGACGATGGCCAGGATCAGCGCCACGGTGAGCGACAGCCGCATGCCGCCCAGCACATCGGGCAGCGCATTGGGCAGGCCCACCTTCCAGATGAAGGCCGCGCGCGACAGCCGCAGCACGCGGCCGACCTCGAACAGACGCGGCTCGACGGCCGCGAAGCCGTGCACCGTGGCCAGCAGCACCGGCCAGACCGCGCCGAAGGCGATCACGCACAGCACCATCGATTGCGACAGGCCCATGAGCGCGATGGCCAGCGGCATGAGCGCCGAGGCCGGCAGCGGCCGCACTAACTCCAGCGTGGGCTGGACCCAGGCGCGCAGCGCGGCCGAGGTGCCGATCAGCGCCCCCAGCAGCACGCCCGCGATCGAGGCCAGCAGCCAGCCGTAGACCATGCGCTCCACCGTCTGCAGCAACAGCGGGAGCAGCTCGCCCTGGCGCAGGCCGTCGCGCAGCGCCTCGGCCGTGGCCAGCGGGCCGGGCAGGAACACCGCCGAGACCCACTCGAAATGCGCCACCGCGCCCCACAGCAGCACGAAGGCCAGCACCACGCCGACGGCGGCCAGCGCCTCGCCGAAACGCGGCTTCATCGCCCGGCTCCCGTGGCCGCGAGGCCGCCGAACCAGCGCCGCTGCAAGGCCAGCAGGCCCGCGTTGAGGCCCCAGCCCAGCAGCCCGACCCAGGCCAGCACCGCCAGCATCAGCTCGGGCGCGAGGCTCTGCTGCGCCGAGAGCAGCGCATAGCCCAGGCCCTGCGGGTTGCTCGCGATCTCGGTCGTGACCGCCACCACCAGCGCGATGCCGATGCACAGCCGCAGCGCGACGAACAGCCGCGGCAGCGCGGCCGGCAGCACGATCTTGCGCACCCGCGCGGCCATCGTGAGGCGCAGCATGCGGCCGACCTCGAGCAGGCGGGCCGGCACGGCCTGCACCGCCGCATGCGACAGCATCAGCATCGGAAAGAAGACCGAGAAGCCGACCACGAAGATCTCCAGCCGGTAGCCGAAGCCGAACACCAGCATCGCGACCGGGATCAGCGCCACCGCCGGCAGCGGGCGCAGCAGCTCGACCAGCAGCGCGCCGCGCGCGGCCACCCGGCGCGACAGGCCGAACCAGACGCCCACCAGCAGGCCCAGCGCACCGCCCGCGAGCAGGCCGCCCAGCATCGCGGCCAGGGTCTGCCAGGTGGCGCTCCAGAGGCTGCCGTCGGCCAGCGCCTGCAGCAGCGCCTGGACCACCGCGCTGGGCAGCGCGACGGCGTCGCTCTGCACCGGGCGCCAGCGCAGCAGCGCCTCGGCCGCCCCCAGCGCGCCCAGCGGCAGCACCCATGCACGCCATGCGCGCCGGGTGTGGGCCGGCGACGCAGCGAGGATCGCGGCGGCCATCAGTGCGCCTCCAGCAGGTAGTCGTAGGCCTGGCGGCGCAGCCGCAGGAACTCGGGGTCCTCGCGCGTGGCCAGCTGGTTGCGCGGCCAGGGCAACCGCACGGTGAAGGTCCGGGCCAGGCTCGAGGCGTCGCCGGGGTTGGCGCGCAAGGCCACCACCGTGTCGCTCAGGTAGATCGCCTCGTCCAGGTCGTGCGTGATGAACAGCACCGTGGTGCCGGTCTCGCGCACCAGCCGCAGCATCTCGTCCTGCAGGTCCTGGCGGGTCATCGCGTCGAGCGCGCCGAAGGGCTCGTCCATCAGCAGCACCGCGGGCCGCTGCGCCAGGCAACGCGCGATCTGCACCCGCTGCTGCATGCCGCCCGAGAGCTGGCGCGGAAACTTCTCGGCATGCGCGGCCAGGCCGACCTTGGCCAGCAGTTCGGCGATGCGCGGGCCGCGCTGCGCGGCCGGCACCCTGGCCGCCTCGAGCGCCAGGCTCACGTTGCCGGCGACGGTGCGCCAGGGCAGCAGCGCGTTGGCATAGTCCTGGAACACGATCGCCACGTCGGGCGCCGGGCCGTCCACCGCCACGCCCTCGCGCCGCACCGCACCGCGCGTGGGCGACACCAGGCCGGTCACCAGACGCAGCAAGGTGGTCTTGCCGCAGCCCGAGGGACCGACCACGCTCACGATCTCGCCGCGGCCGATCGAGAAGCTCAGGCGGTTCAGGATGCGCCGGCCGCTGAAGTCCAGGCCCAGCTCGTCGAAGGCGATGAGCGGGGCGGCGGCCTCGGCCGGTGCCACGACCCGCAACAGTCCACCCGCGCTCATGGCAGGATCACCGAGCCCAGCATGGGCTGCTTCTTGAGCATGTCCTGGGCGCGCATCGTGTCGACCCAGAAGCGCAGGTGCTCGTCGGTGAGCGTCGTGACCCAGTTCGGCCAGGGCGTGGCGCGCAGCACCGGCGGCGGCACCTTGAAGTACTTGCCGATGTCCTCGTAGCCCTGCTCCTTGTGGGCGTTGCCGAAGACGACGGCCTCCTGCACCGCATCGCGGAAGGCCTTGACCGCGGCCGGGTTGGCCACCGCCCACTTGCGCGTCGACACGTAGAGCACCGACGAGAAGCCGTTGGCCAGCTCGTTCGAGAAGGCCGGCACCGCGGTGCCGATCTGGCCCTGCACGATGCGCCCGACGAAGGGCTCGGCCGTGGCCACCAGGTCGACGCTGCCGCCCTTGAGCACGTCGGGCATCTGCGGAATGGCGACCTCCACGAAGCTCACCTTCTTCGGATCGACGCCGTGGTCGATCAGCCACTTGCGCACCAGCAGATGGAGGGTGGCGTTGAAGCCGGGCACGCCGACCTTCCGGCCCACCAGGTCGGCGGCCGTGTTCACGCTCAGGCCGTTGCGCGCCACCAGGCCGACGCCGCGCGAGCGGGTCTCGTAGACGCCGCCGCCGGCCACGGCCACCAGGTCGAGGCCGCTGTCGGTGGCCTGCAGAAGCACCGGCGGCGTGGTGCCGCCGATCTGCACCGAGTTCGACACCACGGCGGCCGGCACGTTGGGGCTGACCGGGATCAGCTGCAGCTTGACGTCGAGCCCGTGCTTGGCGAAGAGGCCCTGCTCCTTGGCGATGAAGATGGCGCCGAACTCGGGCGTGGCGGTGTAGCTCACGGTGAGCGGGATGGCCGGCGTGGCGGCCTGCGCGGCGCCGAGGCAGGCCGCGAAGGTCAGCGTCAGCGCGAGGCCCAGAAGGCTGCGTCGTGGGATGGACATGGCGTCTCCTTGTCGTTCGTGGATGTCTGCGTGGTGGCCGTTCAGTGCCCGGGCGACGCGGCCGCCAGCACCTGCTGGTCGATCGCGCCGAAGGGCGCGGGCACGGCCGCGTCGGGCCCGGCCTCGTCGAAGCGCGCCTCCATGCGCACCCGGTCGCCGAAGCGCATGAACTCGGTGCGCGGCGCGCCGTGCGCGAGGATCTCCAGCACGCGGCGTTCGGCGATGCACGAGGAGCCCGCCTCCGGCGCCGCGTTCGACACCGTGCCCGAGCCGATCACGGTGCCGGCCGACAGCCGCCGCGTGCGCGCCGCATGCGCGATCAGCTGGCCGAAGTGGAAGTTCATCGCGCCGCCATGCGCCTGGCCGAAGCGCTCGCCGTTCCAGCCGACATGCAGCTTCATGTGGATGCGGCCCTCGTGCCAGGCGCTGCCGAGTTCGTCGGGCGTGATCGCCACGGGCGCGAAGCTGGTCGAGGGCTTGGCCTGCAGGAAGCCGAAGCCGGCCTTCATCTCGCGCGGGCCGAGCGCACGCAGGCTCCAGTCGTTGATCTGCACCAGCAGCCGCACATGGGCGAGCGCGTGTTCGGGGGCGACGCCCATCGGCACGTGGTCGACGATCACGCCGAACTCGCCCTCGAAGTCGATGCCTTGCGCCTCGTCGGGCAGCCGCACTACCTCGCGGGCGCCGAGGAAGTCGTCGCTCGCGCCCTGGTACATCACGGGCACGGTGTCGAACTCGGGGATGGGCGGCGTGTCGAAGGCGCGTTCCATCAGGCGGCCGTGGTGCAGGAAGGCCGAGCCGTCGCACCACTGGGGCGCGCGCGGCAGCGGCGCCATCGCGAGCGCGGGGTCGAAGTCGAAGGCCGCTTCGACATCGCCGGAGTTGAGCGCCGCAGAGCGCTGCTGCAGCGCGGGTGCGTGCCGGTCCCAGGACTCGAGCAGCGCCAGCAGCGTCGGCGCGATGTCGCGCGCATCGACGGCGCGCCGCAGGTCGCGGGAAACGAGGACCGGCCGGCCGTCGCGGCTGCCGTCGTGGAGGGTGGCGAATTTCATGGTGTCTCCGTGGTGGATGGATGGTGTTCTTCGTCCCAATGGACCATCGGCAGACCGGCCACCGGCGCGCGGAAGCTGGGCAGCGTGCTGCCGCGCAGGCTGCCGAGGTAGACGGTGCGCAGGTCGGGCCCGCCGAAGGTGATGCTGGCCATCCAGGGCGCGAGGCTGCCGTGCGTCGCCTCGAGGATCTCGGGCGTGAGCCGGCCGGCGTCGAAGGCGCCCAGCAGCCGCGCCTTGGTGGCGGGATGGCTGTCGTCGAGCAGGGTCAGCAGTTCGCCCTCGGGCGTGATCGCCACCAGCTCGTCGCTGAAGATCAGCGTGATCCAGAGGTTGCCGAAGGCATCGAAGGCGAAGCCGTCGGGAAAGCCCGGCAGGCGCGACGGCCCGTAGACCTCGCGCGCGCCCAGCGTGCCGTCGTCGGCCACGCGCAGCCGCGTGATGCGCTGGCCGGTGCTCTCGACCACGTAGAGCCACTCCTCGGCCGCATCGAAACGGATCTCGTTGGTGCCGCAGAAGCCCTCGGCCACGATGCGCAGGCCCTGCGCGTCGAGACGCGCGATGTAGCCGTCGGCGCTGCGCGTCTGGAGCTGACGCGTCCAGGGCTGCTCGCGCGTGGTCACGGTGAGCCACACGCGGCCGCGCCGGTCGCGCAGCACATGGTTGGCCTTGCCCAGCGGGCGGCCGTCGATGCGGTCGTGCAGGGTCCGCAGCACGCCATCGCGGTCCATGCGCTCCAGCGCATCGGTGCCCCAGTTGGCGATCAGCAGGTCGCCGTTGGCGGCGAACGCGAGGCCGTTGGGCAACGAGACGACATCGCCGCGGCCCTCGACGCGCGGCGCGACCAGCCGCTGCGAGCGGTCCGGCGCGATGCGCATCACGCCGCCGCGTGCATCGGCCGCCCACAGCGTGCCGTCGCGTTCGGCCAGCACGCACTCGGGCCGCTGCAGCCCCTGCCCCACGTGGCGGATGGCGGCACGGTCGACCTGCCATCCCTTCAACGGATTGCGGGACGCATCGCTCATGGCAGCACGGCGGGAAACGAGGGCGGGATCGGCATGGGCGGCGATCCTACGGAGGCCCTCGCGCATCGGGAAATCGACTTTGGCGATCGCTGACATCGGCATCGCCGATAGTGGTAATCCCTAGGTCCATCGACCGCTCGAGGCCTGTCCATGTCATGCATGCCACGCGGCCGCGCCACGCACGGCGCGCCGTATCATGCGCTGCCCTTCACTTGCCTGAGCCATGCGATACCAACGCATCGATTTGAACCTGCTGGTCGCGCTGGATGTCCTGCTGGCGGAGCAGAACGTGACACGCGCCTCCGAGCGCCTGCACATGACGCAGTCGGCGACCAGCGGCGTGCTGGCGCGATTGCGCGACTACTTCGGCGATCCGCTGCTGGTGGCCGTCGGCCGCAGCATGAAGCTCACGCCGCTGGCCGAGAGCCTGGTGCTGCCGGTGCGCGACATCATCCTGCGCATCGACGCCACCGTCTCGATCAAGCCCGACTTCGATCCCGCGCTGGCGCAGCGCCACTTCATCATCATCGCGTCGGACTATGTCGCGCGCGTGCTGCTGGCCGAGGTGCTGCGCCGCGTGAGCCAGCTCGCGCCGGGCCTGAGCTTCGACCTGCGCCCCACGCACCCGGGCATGGCGAGCGACCTCGACCAGGGCCTGGCCGATTTCCTGATCACGCCCGCGCACCTGACCGCCGACCAGCATCCGCAGGCCGTGCTGTTCGAGGACACCTACCAGGTCATCGCCTGCGCGCAGCACGCCACGCTGGGCGAGACCATCGACCTCGCGCAGTACACCGCGCTCGGCCACGTGGTCTACCAGGACGACCGCGGCGGCAACCCCTGGTTCGAGCAGTGGTACGCCAACGAATACGGCCGCACGCGGCGCATCGAGGTCATCACCCACGCCTTCACCCTGATGCCGCGCTTCCTGGTCGGCACGCAGCGCATCGCCACCATCCAGACGCGGCTGGCGCAGCAGTTTGCGCAGTCGATGCCGATCCGCGTGCTGGCACCGCCCATGGCCACGCCACGCCTGACCGAGGTGCTGCAGTGGCACAGCCTGCGCGAGAGCGACCCGGGCACGGCGTGGATGCGCGACCAGCTGCTCGAGGCCGGGCAGCGGCTGCCGGTGCTGGGCTGAGCCGGCCGCCGGCCCCTGCGCGGTGATAGCTGCCTTCACCGCCCGCACCTAGCTGCGCGCGTGCGCGCTGCCTACCATCCAGCGCAACGGCCGGACGTCTTCCTGCGCCCTCGGCAGAAGGCATCCGGCGCCCTCGGATGGACACCTCACGCGGCCGCGACCCCACCATGCCTGGACCCAGCACCTCGCCTCCCCTTCCCGCCCCCCGCGCCTGCGCAGCGCCGCTTCGCAGCTGGGTGCAGAGCGCCAACCGCGACGACGCGGATTTCCCGCTCGCCCACCTGCCGCTGTGCGTGTTCCGGCCGGCGGGCACGGATGCGATCGCGCGCATCGGCGTGGGCATCGGCCAGGAGGTCTTCGACCTGCGGCGGGCCTGGCGGCTCGGCCTGCTCGACACCCTGGCGCCCGAGCTGCGCCGGGCCTGCGCCGCTCCCTCGCTGAATGTGCTGTTCGCCGCCGGACGCGCGGCGTCGCGCGCCCTGCGCGCGGCGCTCACCGCGCTGCTGCAGGAAGGCGCGCCCGACCAGGAACGCAGCGCGAGCTGCCTGCTGCCGCAATCGCAGGCCGCCTTCGAGCTGCCGGCGCAGGTGGGCGACTACACGGACTTCCTGGCCTCGTACAACCACGCCCACAACGTCGGCTCGCTGTACCGGCCCGACAACCCGGTGCTGCCGAACTTCAGCTCGCTCCCGGTGGCCTACCACGGACGCGCCTCGTCGCTGGTCGTCACGGACGAGCCGGTCTGCCGGCCGCAAGGCCAGTTCCGCGCCGCGCCGCAGGACACCGCGACCGTCTTCGGTCCCAGCCGCAAGCTCGACTTCGAGATGGAACTGGGCGTCTTCGTCGGGCCGGGCAACGCGCGCGGCCACGCGATCGCGGTCGACGCGGCCGACGCGCACGTCGCGGGCTTCTGCGTGCTCAACGACTGGTCCGCGCGCGACCTGCAGGAATGGGAATCGCAGCCGCTGGGCCCCTTCCTGGGCAAGAACTTCGCCACCACGCTGTCGCCCTGGGTGGTCAGCCCGGAGGCGCTCGAGCCCTACTGGGTCGAGATCGCACGGCCGGCCTCGCCGCCCCTGAAGGACTACCTGCGGCACGCACCGTCGAGCAGCCGGGCGAGCTTCGAGATCGTGACCGAGGTCAGGCTGTGCACGCAGCGCATGCGCGCGCAGGGCCAGGCCGCGCAGCTGATCGCCACGGCCCTCTTCAGCCGCGACATCGTGTGGTCCTTCGCCCAGATGATCGCGCACCACACCGTCAACGGCTGCAAGCTGCGCCCCGGCGACCTGCTGGGCAGCGGCACGGTCTCGGGCCCGACGCCGGGCAGCGAGGGCTGCCTGCTGGAGCTGACCCGCGGCGGGCGCGCGCCGCTGACGCTGGCCAACGGCGAGACCCGCACCTATCTGCAGGACGGCGACGAGATCGTCCTCACGGCCTTCTGTGCCCGCCCGGGCCTGCCGCGGATCGGCTTCGGCGAGTGCCGCGGCCGGATCGTCCCGGCCCTGGCGCGGGACTGAGCCCCCGTCACCCCCACACCCACCCCACCGAACCATCGCATCGCCATGAAAAACTTCGAGATCCTTCCGCCGCCGCAGCGCGTCGTCACCGGCCACGACGAGGCCGGCCAGTCCGTGTTCCTCTCGGCCGGGCCCGCGCCCCAGTTCCATGGCCGGCAGAAGGAGCGGGTGCGCTTCTTCGAGATCTGGAACAGCGCGCGCACCCCCGCGCCGCTCGCGGCCGGCGAGCCCGAGGAGCCGAACCTGCGGCTGCCGCTGCGCATTCCGCCCGACCCGAACGGCTCCATCATCCGGATCCTCGACATCTATCCCGGCCATGTGCAGGCCCTCGCGCCGCGCGCCGACGGACGCCATCCGGGCATGCACCGCACCCAGACGCTGGACTACGGCATCCTGATCCAGGGCGAGCTCCACCTGATCCTCGACAACGAGGCCGAGGTCAAGCTGCGGGCCGGCGACATCGCCGTGCAGCGCGGCACCGACCACGCCTGGGAGAACCGCTCCGACCAGGTCGCGCGCATCGCCTTCGTGCTGCTCGACGGCCGGTTCACCGGACCCCTGGCCGCGCAGCTGGCCGGGGCGCAGCTGATGCACGAGACGCTGTCGCTGCGCAGCGAGCACGACAGCTGAGGCGCTTCGGACATCCGACCAGAAGAACGAGGAGACACACATGAAGCCATTCCTGCCGGTGCTCGCCGGCCTGCTGATCGCCGCCGCGGCCCAGGCCCAGGGCCCGGCCGGCACCTACCCGGACCGTCCGGTCACGGTGCTCAACCCCTACAGCGCGGGCGGGCAGAACGACGCCATCACCCGCGCACTGGCCGCGAACCTGCAGGAGCGCTTCAAGCAGCCCTTCGTGGTCGTGAGCCGCGAAGGCGCCTCGGGCGTGGTGGCCATGACGGCCCTGAGCCGCGCCGCGCCGGACGGGCTCACGCTCGCCTACTCCGTGCTCACGCCGCTGACGATCCAGCCCCACCTGGTGCCGGGCCTGGCGCTGGGCCCGGCCTCCTTCGCCCCGGTCTGCGGCCTGACCGAGAACATCCTCGGCATCGTGGTGCGCGCCGACAGCCCGATCCGCTCGGTCGACGACCTGCTGCATCGATCGGAGCCGGCGAAGGTCCTCAACTACGCCTCCGGCGGCGTCAACTCGGCACCCTCGCTCGGCGTCGAGGCGCTGGCGCGCCTGCACCAGCTGGCGCTCACCCATGTGCCGCTGCGCGGTGACAGCGGCGCGCTGCAGGAACTGCTGGGCGAGCGCGTGGATTTCGCAGCGGTCGTGACCGCCTCGGCCACGCCCTTCGTGAAGAGCGGCCGGCTGCGGCTGCTGGCGGTGATGGCCGCGCGGCGCGATCCGAATTTCCCGGCCGTGCCCACCCTGCGCGAGCTCGGCCAGCCGGTGGAACAGGTGGCCTACGCGGGCCTGTTCGCGCCCAGACAGACCCCGGCCCCGATCCTCGATGCGCTGGAGCGCGCCTGCCAGGGCGCCGCGCGCAGCGAGGGCCTGAAACAGGTGGCGGCCACCCTGCAGACGGCGATCCGCTACCAGTCCCGCAGCGAATTCACGCGCGCCGTGCAGGCGCAGTTCGAACTGCAGGGCCGCGCGCTGAAGGCGCAGAAGTAGCTCAGGGTGCGCGCACCAGCTGCTGGATCAGCTGTGCCACGACGCGCGTCGCGCCGCTGACCGGACCCCGGGGCGAGAAGTGGAGGTCGATGTGCTGCACCAGGTCGGGCTGCACGACGCGGCTCGCCTGGAGCCGGCCGCTCGCCACGTCCTGCGCCACCGCGCTGTGGTTGAGCAGCAGGTAGCCGCTCCCGGCGGCCGCGAGGTCGCGCTGGATGCCCAGCGAGCTGACCTCGAGTTGCACGTCGAGCGTCAGGCCCTTGGCTTCGGCCAGCTGCTGCAGGTGCCGGTGCAGCAGGCCCGCCTTGCGATGCAGGATCAGGGGCAGCCGCTCGAGCGCCGCGAAGGCGACGGTCGGCGCCGCGGTGACGGGATCGCCGGCGCGTGCGCAGAGGTAGACGTCGGTGTCGACCAGGTGCAGCCCGTGCTTGTGCGGCACGCCGTCGAAGCGCAGCGTCAGCGCCAGGTCGGCCTCGCCGTTCTGCAGCCAGGCCTCGAGCTGGTCCGCATAGCCTTCGGCCAGGTGCAGCCGGATGCCGGGGTGGCCCTCGCGCAGCGTCGACACCAGCGCGCCCATCAGCGGGCTGCTCAGCGACGGCAGCATCGCCAGGCGCACGTCGCCGGCCGGCGTGCCGGCCATGGCGCTGAACTGGTCCATCATCGCGTCGCCTTCGCTCAGCCAGGCATCGATGCGCGCCACCACGCCACGGCCGAACTCGGTCAGCAGCATGCCGCGCCCGGTGCGCTGGAACAGGCGCGCGCCGAATTCCTGCTCGAACTGCGCGATCACCTTGCTGATGTAGGGCTGCGAGGCGCGCTCATGCAGCGCGGCCTTCGACAGGCTGCCCAGGCGCGCCACCGCGGCGATGAGGCGCAGCTTGTCCGGATCGGGGCGGGTTCGGCTCATGCGGCATTGTCACGCCGCTGCACGCTGCCCCTGCGGTACGCATCCACCACGTCGAGAAAAGCCAGCAGCACCGGCGAGCGGTCGTCGCGGCGGTAGAGGCAGCTCAGCTCCACGTCGTTGAGGTCGCTGGCGCGCAGCGGCCGGTACACCATGTTGGGCAGGCGCAGGTTCATCGCGGGCTCGGTCGTGATGCAGACGCCGAAGCCGGCCGAGACCAACGCCACGCAGGTCAGCACGTCCTCCACCTCCTGCTCCACCCGCAGGCGCAGCTTGGCGCGCTGGAAGGCCGCGGTGACGGCCTGCGCCAGGCCCGCGATCGGCAGGTTGGGGTAGAGGATCATGGGCTGGTCCTCGAGGTCGCGCAGCGAGACGGTCTTGCGCGCGCACAGCGGGTGCTTGTCGTAGAGGCCGACCACCAGCTTCTCGCGCCGCACCGGCTCGACCGCGATGTCGGGCGCCTCGGGCACCAGGCGGTTGAAGCCGACGGTGATGCGCCGCTCGCGCAGCGCCTCGAGCTGCTCGATCTTGCTCATGGTGTGCAGGCCGATCTGCACGTCGGGCCGCTGCGCATGGAAGCGCGCGAGCAGCTGCGGGATCACGCTGAGCACGCTGGCGGTGAAGATGCCGATCTCGATCTTGCCGCCCAGGCCGCGCGCCGCGCGCAGGGTGCGCTCCTCGGCCAGGCGGGCCAGCGACAGCACGTTGGGCACCTCCTCCAGCAGCGCCTGCCCGGCGACCGTGAGGTCCACGCCCTTGGCGGTGCGCACGAACAGCGCCACGCCCATGCCCTCCTCCAGCGCGCGGATCTGGCGCGTGAGCGGCGGCTGGGTCATGTGCAGCTTCTCGGCCGCGCGCGAGAAGTTCCGCTCTTCGGCGAGCGCGAGGAAAAGGCGCATCTGTCGCAGGTCCATGGGCTCTCCTGTTCAATACCCAAAGGGTATCAAACCTGGAAAAATCGGTATTTGACCGTATCGAAGGTGCTGCGGATGATCAGGCCCCACAAGGAGACCTCGATCCCATGACACCCCAGCAACACCTGCAGGCCGCGGCCGCGCTGCGCGACGCGGCGCGCACCGGCCACTTCATCGCGCCGTTGCGCGAACAGTTCACCGACATCACCGGGGACGATGCCTACGCCATCCAGAAGATCAACACCGAGCTGCGCGTGCAGCAGGAAGGCCGGCGCGTCGTCGGCTGCAAGATCGGCCTGACCTCGCGCGTGGTGCAGCAGCAGCTCGGCGTCGACCAGCCGGACTTCGGCGTGCTGTTCGACGACATGGTCTACGGCGACGGCGAGCCGGTGCCGGCCGAGGTGCTGCACCAGCCCAAGGTCGAGGCCGAGATCGCCTTCGTGCTCGGCCGCGACCTCGACATGGCGCTGCCCGGCCACGCCGACCTGATCCGCGCCATCGACTACGCGCTGCCCGCGATCGAGATCGTCGGCAGCCGCATCGCGGCCTGGAACATCAAGTTCGTCGACACCGTCGCGGACAACGCCTCGGCCGGCGCCTACGTGCTGGGCACCACGCCGCGCAAGCTGGCCGACTTCGACCTGCGCCTGGCCGGCATGGCCATGCTGCGGCGCGGCGAGCCGGTGTCGACCGGCGCCGGCGCGGCCTGCCTGGGCCATCCCCTCAATGCCGTGGTGTGGCTGGCCCGCACCATGGCGCGGCTGGGCGCACCGCTGCGCGCGGGCGACCTGGTGCTCTCGGGCGCGCTCGGCCCGATGGTGGCCGTGGCGCCGGGCGACATCTTCGAGACCCACATCAACGGCCTGGGCAGCGTGCGCGCGGCCTTCGCGGCAGCCCCTGGCGGAGACAAGGCATGAACGACACCACGACCCCTTCCATCGAGCGCTTCGCCGAGCTGCTCGACAGCTGCGCGCGCGAGGCCCGCGAGCTGCCGCAGATCGATCCCGAGAACCGCCTCGGCCTCGACGAAGCCTATGCGATCCAGGCCGCGTCGATCCGGCGCCGCATCGCGCGCGGCGAACGCCGCGTGGGCGTGAAGATGGGCTTCACCAGCCGCGCCAAGATGCTCCAGATGGGGCTGTCGGACGTGATCTGGGGCCGGCTCACGTCCAGCATGCAGGTGGAGGAAGGCACGGCCATCGACTTCTCGCGCTTCGTGCATCCGCGCTGCGAACCCGAGCTGGCCTTCGTGCTCAAGAAGCCGCTGGCGGGCGACGTGACCGGGCCGGAGGCGCTGGCCGCGGTCGAGGCCGTCGCGCCGGCGCTGGAGATCATCGACTCGCGCTACCAGGACTTCAAGTTCACGCTGCCCGAGGTGATCGCCGACAACGCCTCGTCGAGCGCCTTCGTGGTCGGTCCCTGGAGCGATCCGCGCCGGGTGGACTTCGGCAACCTCGGCCTCACGCTGAACATCGACGGCCGCGTGGCGCAGGTGGGCTCCACCGCCGCGCTGCTGGGCCACCCGCTGCGTTCGCTGGTGGCGGCCGCGCGGCTCTCGGCCGCGGCCGGCGAGCCGCTGCAGGCCGGCTGGATCGTGATGGCCGGCGGCGCCACGCCGGCCGAATGGATCCGTCCGGGCCAGTACGTCTCGGTCGAGATGGAAAAGCTCGGCCAGGCCGGCTTCCACCTGAAGGGCTGAGCCGCCTTTCCTTCGCCCCCACAACACCAGGAGACAGACACCATGAGTTCCACCCCCGCCAAGCCCTTCGACCCTTCGGTGATCGAGCGGGTCATCGGCCCCTGCCTCGAAGGCCAGCAGAGCCCCGAGGCACGCGGGCAGGTCTACCGCGACCTGCTGGGCTACGTGCCGCCGCGCATCCAGTCGCGCTTCCATGTCACGGGCGCGCTGGACCCGAAGATGCTCGACCTGCAGGAGCAGATGCGCACGCACGCCATGTACACCGACGTGCTCGACCCCAAGACCGTGCAGCTGATGCTGTTCGGCATGCTGCTGATGGACATGAACGACGCGGCCACCACGCACGGCCTGGCGGCGCGGCGCGCGGGCGCGGGCTGGGACGAGATGCAGGCCGTCATCAGCCTGTGCTTCCTGTTCCGCGGCCTGCCCGCGGCCAACCGCGGCGCCGACATCCTAGCCGATCTCGCCCAGCGCGAGGACGCCGCCTCGAAGGCCGCCGCAGCGTGAGCACGCCCACCACCGCGGGCGTTGCGGCACCGCCGTGCCCGGGCCCGGACCGCAACCTCCGCCGGCCGCGCTTCACGCTGCCGCGCGGCGCCGTCGACACGCATGCGCATGTCTTCGGCCCGCAGGCGCGCTACCCCTTCTCGCCCGAGCGCAGCTACACGCCCGAAGACTGCACGGTGGACCAGTACCGCACCCTGCTCGACACGCTGGGCATCGCCCGCTGCGTGCTGGTGCAGGGCGGCGCGCACGGCACCGACAACCGCGCCACGCTCGATGCGATCGAGGCGCTCGGCGCGCGCGCACGCGGCGTCGCGGTGATCCGGCCCGGCCTCTCGCCAGAAGCACTGCAGGCGCTGCACGACGGCGGCATGCGCGGCTGCCGGATCTCGACCGTGGTGCGCGGCGGCGCGAACTTCGAGCACCTGGAAGCGCTGGCCGAGGCCACCCATGCGCTGGGCTGGCACCTGGTGCTGCACCTGCGGCACTCGGCCGAGCTGACGGCGCTGGCCCCGCGGCTGCGCGCCCTGCCCAACCCCTTCGTGCTCGACCACCTGGGCCATGTGCTGGGCAGCGAAGGCACGCAGAGCGAAGGCTTCGCTGCGGTGATGGACCTGCTGGACACCGACCGCTGCTGGGTCAAGCTGGCCAGCCTCTACCGATCGTCCTCGCTGCCCTACCCGTACCCCGACATGCTGCCGATGGTGCACGCGGTCGCGCAGGCGCGGCCCGACCGGCTGCTGTGGGGCACCAACTGGCCGCACCCGATCCATGCGGGCGCGATGCCCAACGACGCCGACACCGTCGACCTGATCCCGCTCTGGGTCCCCGACCCCGAGGTGCAGCAGCAGATGCTGGTGCGCAACCCGGCAAGGCTGTACGGCTTCGACGACTGACCCCCGAACAGAAGACAACTGGAACAGAACAATGAAGACAAACCCGATTCGACACCTCGCCCGCCTGCTGGCCTGCGGCACGCTGATGGCCTTCGCCACCGCCGGCATGGCACAGAGCTTCCCGAGCCGCCCGATCACCATCGTTGTCCCGTTCCCGCCGGGCGGCACCACCGACATCCTGGCGCGCGCCGTGGCCGAAGGCATGGGCCGCGAGCTCAAGCAGACGGTGATCGTCGACAACCGGCCCGGCGCCGGCGGCAACGTGGGCACCGAGGTGGTGGTGCGCGCCAAGCCCGACGGCTACACGCTGCTGGTCAGCACCGCGGGCCCGCTGAGCATCAACCAGCATCTCTACAAGCGCCAGGGCTACGACCCGGTCAAGGACCTGTCGCCGATCGGCATGCTGGCCTCGGTGCCGATCGTGCTGGTGACGAACCCCGCACAGCCCTACAAGACGCTGGCCGAGTTCATCGCCTATGCAAAGTCGCATCCGGGCAAGCTCTCGTACGGCTCGCAGGGCAACGGCACCACCAGCCACCTCACGATGGAACTGCTCAAGTCGCAGGCCGGCCTCGACCTGGTGCACGTGCCCTACCGCGGCAGCTCGCCGGCGGCCAACGACCTCATGGGCGGCGCGATACAGGTGATGTTCGACAACTCGCCTTCGACCCTGCCCTTCGTCGAGTCGGGCCGCATGCGCGGCCTGGGCGTGGCGACGGCGCAGCCGGTGGCGGCGATCAAGGGCCTGCCGGCCATCGCGGAGAGCGTGAAGGGCTTCGAGTCCGTCGCCTGGTTCGCGATCGTCGGCCCGGCCGCCCTGCCCGCCGACGTGCTGCACAAGCTCAACGCGGCGGTCAACACCACGCTCAAGCGGCCCGACCTGGTGCAGCGCTTCGCGGCCACCGGCGTGGAACTCACCGGCGGCGAGCCCAAGGCACTGGCCAGCTTCATGCAGGCCGAGAGCCTCAAGTGGGGCAAGGTGGTGCAGTCCGCCGGCGTGAGCCTCGACTGACCCGCCTCGCCTCTTCCATCCCAGAAATTCCATCACCATCCACAAGGGAAACCCATGCCCATCGTCCACATCCAGATGCTCGAGGGGCGCGACGCCGCCACCGTGAGCCAATGCCTGCGGGAGGTCGCGCGCGTCGTGCACCAGACGCTCAGCGCGCCGCTGGAGACCATCCGCGTCGTCGCCACCGAAGTGCCGCACACCCACTGGGCCATCGGCGACCGCACGCGCAGCGACATCGAGGCCGAGAAGAAGGCGGCCAAAGCGGAGCCGGCATCGTGAGCGCCCGGCTCAAGGTCGCGATCATCGGCCCCGGCAACATCGGGACCGACCTGATGATCAAGGTGATGCGCAACAGCCAGCACCTGGAGATGGGCGCGATGGTCGGCGTGGACCCGGCCTCGGAAGGCCTGCAGCGCGCCGCCCGCCTGGGCGTCGCGACCACGGCCCAGGGCCTGGACGGCCTGCTCGCGCTCGACGTCTTCCCCGACATCGACATCGTCTTCGACGCCACCTCGGCCGGCGCGCACGCCCGCCACAATGAGGTGCTGCAGCAGCACGGCGTGCAGGTGATCGACCTGACGCCCGCGGCCATCGGCCCCTACGTGATCCCGGCCATCAACCTCGAGGCCGAGAACGCCAGCAACATGAACATGGTGACCTGCGGCGGGCAGGCGACGATTCCGATCGTGGCGGCCGTCTCGCGCGTGGCCAAGGTCTACTACGGCGAGATCGTGGCCTCGATCTCCAGCAAGTCCGCCGGCCCGGGCACCCGCGCCAACATCGACGAGTTCACCGAGACCACGCGCGCCGCGATCGAGAAGCTGGGCGGCGCCCAGCGCGGCAAGGCGATCATCGTGCTGAACCCGGCCGAGCCGCCGCTGATCATGCGCGACACGGTGTTCGTGCTGTCGGAGCCCGCCGACCAAGCCGCGGTGGAACGCAGCATCGAACAGATGGTGGCGAGCGTGCAGGCCTATGTGCCGGGCTACCGCCTGAAGCAGCGCGTGCAGTTCGACGTGGTGCCGCCCGAGGCGCCGCTCAACATCCCCGGCCTGGGCCTGCGCCACGGCCTCAAGACCTCGGTGTTCCTCGAAGTCGAGGGCGCCGCCCACTACCTGCCGGCCTACGCCGGCAACCTGGACATCATGACCTCGGCCGCCCTGGCCTGCGCCGACATGATGGCCCGGCGCCGCATCGCCGCCGGCATCGCGCGCGGCCTGAAGGAAGCAGCATGACCACCACCAAGAAACTCTACATCTCCGACGTGACGCTGCGCGACGGCAGCCACGCCATCCGCCATCAGTACAGCCTGGCCAACGTGCGCGCCATCGCGGCCGCGCTTGACGCCGCCGGCGTCGACAGCCTCGAGGTCGCGCACGGCGACGGCCTGGAAGGCTCGAGCTTCAACTACGGCTTCGGCGCCCACACCGACGTCGAGTGGATCGCCGCCGCCGCCGAGAGCGTCAAGCAGGCGAAGATCGCGACCCTGCTGCTGCCCGGCATCGGGACCACGCACGACCTGCGCAATGCCTACGACGCCGGCGCGCGCGTGGTGCGCGTGGCGACCCACTGCACCGAGGCCGACGTCTCGCGCCAGCACCTGGAATACGCGCGCGAACTGGGCATGGACCCGGTGGGCTTCCTGATGATGAGCCACATGACCACGCCGCAGAAGCTGGCCGAGCAGGCAAAGCTCATGGAGAGCTATGGCGCCACCTGCGTCTACGTGGTCGACTCCGGCGGCGCGCTGGGCATGCAGGACGTGCGGGAGCGCTTCCGCGCCTTCAAGGAGGTGCTCAAGCCCGAGACCGCCACCGGCATCCATGCGCACCACAACCTGAGCCTGGGCGTGGCCAACTCCATCGCCGCCGTCGAGGAAGGCTGCGACCGCATCGACGCCAGCCTGGCCGGCATGGGCGCGGGCGCGGGCAATGCGCCGCTGGAGGTCTTCATCGCCGCGGCCGCGCGCCTGGGCTGGAACCACGGCTGCGACCTCTACCGCCTGATGGACGCGGCCGACGACCTGGTGCGCCCGCTGCAGGACCGCCCGGTGCGCGTGGACCGCGAGACGCTGGCGCTGGGCTATGCCGGCGTGTACTCGAGCTTCCTGCGCCATGCGGAGGCCGCGGCGCAGAAGTACGGCCTCAAGACCGTGGACATCCTGGTCGAGCTGGGCCGGCGCAAGATGGTCGGCGGCCAGGAGGACATGATCGTCGACGTGGCGCTGGACCTGCTCAAGCCACAGGCCGCGGCCAGCGCCTGACGCCGGGCGCCGCCGCCGCCCTCATCACCCCGCGCGCTTCGAATCGGGCTGCAGGATGTGCAGCCCGATCAGCCGCGTGAGCTCCGCGGCGTCGCGCGCCGCGATCGCGTCGACCATCTGGAAATGCTCTTCGGCCGAGCGTTCGATGCGCGCCTGGGTCCACCACTGGACCACCGGCGTGGTCGGGATGTTGCCGCGCACGTCCAGCGCCAGCTTCGCCAGTTCGCGGTTCGGGCAGAGCTCCGTGAGCCGCACATGGAAGTCGCGGTTGGCCGTGAACTTCTGCGCCGCGTCACCGTCGCGGATGCAGGCCGCGAAGCGCGTCGCCAGCGCGCGCAGGTCGGCGATGTCGGCCTCGGTCGCGGCGGCGACGATGCCGGGCGCGGTCGCGCTCTCCAGCACCACACGCACTTCCACCAGCTCGCGGTGGCGCGCCTCGTCGATCACCGCCACGTAGAAGCCGCGGTCGGGAATGCGCTGCACCACCCCCTTGACCGCCAGCTTCTCCAGCGCCCGGCGCACGTCCGCGCGCGAGCAGCCGTAGCGCTGCTCGAGGTCCACCTGCTTGAGCCAGGTGCCGTTCGTGAGCCGCCCGGCGGCGATGTCCGAGGTGATGGCGTCGGCGACGGCGTCCGCGCCCCTGGGCGCTTCCTTGATGTCTTGGGTCTGGGTGTTCATGGCCATTCGTGGTGCACGCGCGCGGCGGGCGGCGGGCGGCGCGCCAAGCATAGCGGCGCGGCATGGCACCGTTCCTGCGTCGCGGTCGACGCGGTGTGCCGGTGCCGAAACTGGTTGCGGAGCCCGGTTCAAGTCCATAGAATTCGCCGAAACTATTTTTGGATCTAATTTTGGATCACTCATTCTATCCCCCCGCCCGCCCCGGTGCAGCGCCCGCCGCGCCGCCGGTCTTCGGCTACTACGACCTGGGCGCCACCACGGTGTATGCGGCCTCGGCCGATCCTCGCTTCCACTACTGCCTCTATGTGCCGCCGGGCTACCAGGCCGGTGCGTCGCCGGCCGAGATCCTGGTGGTGGTCCATGGCAGCCCGCGCACCTTCATGGACTTCCGGGACCAGTTCGCCGACTTCGCCGAGGCGCAGCAGGTGGTGGTGGTCTGCCCACTGTTCCCGGTGGGGCTGGGCGACGACGCCAAGGGCGACGACTACAAGTACCTGAGCCAGGGCGGCATCCGCTACGACGAGGTGCTGCTGGGCATCGTCGAGGACGTGCGGCGGCGCTACGCGCTGGCCGCGCCGCGCTTCGGCCTGTTCGGCTTCTCGGGCGGCGCGCAGTTCGCCAACCGCTTCCTGCTGCTGCAGCCGCAGCACCTGTGGGCCGCGTCGCTGGGCGCGCCGGGCTCGGTCACGCTGGTCGACGACAGCCAGGACTGGTGGGTCGGCACGCGCGACATCGCCGCCTGCTTCGGCCGCCCGCTGGACCGCGCGGCCCTGCGCCAGGTGCCGGTGCAGTTGCTGGTGGGCGCCGAGGACCTGGACGGCCGCGAGATCACGCACCGCGAGGGCGGCCGCTTCTGGATGCCCGGCGCCAACCAGGCCGGCGCCTCGCGGCCCGAGCGGCTGGAGACGCTGCGGCGCTCGCTGGTCGCGGCCGGCCTCGCGGTGACGCACGAAGTCATCGCCGGGGCGGGCCACGATGCGGCACCGGCCATCCGGCATGCCAAGCCCTACCTGGCCGAACGGCTCGCGCGGCACCGCGCGGCGACCCTGGCCATGACGACGCCCTGAGGCCCTGAGGCCATGCCCCCCACCCCTGGACAGGACCGATGATGAAACCCCTGCTCTTCACCACTGCGTTGCTGCTCGCACTGCCGGCCGTCGGCACGGCCGTCGCCGCCACCCGCATCACCGTCGCGCTGCCGGCGGACATCCGCAGCACCAACCCCGGCGTCAACCGCGACGACAACACCGACGGCGTGATCGCCAACGTCGTCGAGGGCCTGGTCGGCTACGGCGAGGGCGGCGACGTCAAGCCGCTGCTGGCGCGCTCGGTCACGGTCTCGCCCGACGGCCTGAGCTACACCTTCAAGCTGCGCACCGACGTGCGCTTCCACAACGGCGAGAAGCTCACGGCGGCCGATGCGCTCTGGAGCTGGCAGCGCTACATGGACCCGAAGACCGAGTGGCGCTGCCTGGCCGAGTTCGACGGCCGCAACGACCTCAAGGTGACATCGGCCGAAGCGCCCGACGCGCAGACCTTCGTGCTGCGCATCAACCGCCGCAGCGCGCTGCTGCTCGACACGCTGGCGCGCACCGACTGCGGCATGACCGCCATCCTGCACAAGGCCTCGCTCAAGCCCGACGGCAGCTGGGACCGCCCGATCGGCACCGGTCCCTACCGGCTCACCGACTGGAAGCGCGGCCGCGGCGTGACGCTCACGCGCTTCGAGGGCTACCAATCGCCCGAAGGCAGCAAGGCCGACGGCTACGTGGGCCTCAAGACGCCCAGCGTCGACCAGGTCGAGTTCCAGGTGATCCCCGATGCGGCCACGGTCAAGCTGGCGGTGGCGGCGCGCTCGATCGACATCGCGCAGCTGCTGTCCTCCGACGTGGCCGAGACCCGCGGCAACCCGCAGCTGGTGACCATGCCCGAGCCCGACTCGTCCAAGCACGTGCTGCTATTCCAGACCCGCGACCCGCTGATGTCGGACCCGAAGTTCCGCCGCGCGGTGGCCGCCGCGCTCGACTACAAGCAGCTGGTCGACGTCGCGAGCGACGGGCTGTCCAAGCCCAACAACTCGGCGGTGTTCGAGCGCTCGGTCTACATGGACGCGGTGCAGCGCAAGGGCTTCAAGACCGACCTCGCGCTGGCCAAGTCCCTGCTCAAGGAGAGCAGCTACAAGGGCCAGACGATCAAGCTGGTGGCCAACAAGCGCGCGCCGATGCCCAGCTTCCAGGTCGCGCTGGTGACCCAGGCCATGCTGCAGGCCGTGGGCATCAAGGTCGAGATCGAGGTGCTCGAATGGGCCACCCAGCTCGACCGCTACAACGCGGGCAACTACCAGATGATGTCCTTCTCGTACTCGGGCCGGCTGGACCCGGCGCTGAGCTACGAGCAGTTCGTGGGCGACAAGGCGCGCCAGCCGCGCAAGGTCTGGGACAACCCCGAGGCGCTGGCGATGATCGAGGGCGCCAAGGTGGTGAGCGACCCGGCCGAGCGGCGCAAGATCTTCGACCGGCTGCACGAGCTCTCGCTGGTCGACGTGCCGCTGATCTCGCTCTACAACGGCCTGACGGTCTGGGTCCGCGCCAAGCGCGTGAGCGGCTTCAGCCCATGGGAAGGCAAGCCGCGGCTGTGGACCGCGCGCGTGGGGGCCTGAGCATGCGGCCCCGTACCGAGGACCCCTCGCGATGATGCGTTTCGTCTCCCGCCGGCTCGCCACCGCGCTGCCCACGCTGTTCATCAGCGCGGTCGCGGTGTTCTTCCTGATCCGCCTGATCCCGGGCGACCCGGCCGCGCTGATGCTCGGCGACCAGGCCGACGCCGCCAGCCTGGCCGACCTGCGCCATCGCCTGGGCCTGGACCTGGGCCTGGCCGCGCAGTTCGGGCGCTGGCTGCTGCAGGTGCTGCAGGGCGACCTCGGCGCCTCCATCCGCACCGGCGAGCCGGTGCTGCCGCTGGTGCTCGAGCACTTCGTGGTGAGCGCGCGCATCGTGTTCATCGCGGTCGCACTGGCGGCCGCGATCGCCGTACCCGCGGGCATGCTCGCGGCCTGGCGCCAGAACGGCAAGCTCGACATCGGGCTGGTCGGCACCGCCACCGTGCTGCTGTCCATCCCCAGCTTCTGGCTCGGGCTGATGCTGCTCTACGTCTTCGGCCTCAAGCTGGGCTGGCTGCCGGTGGTGGGCTACGTGGCCTTCGCCGAGGACCCGGTGGCCGCGGCGGTCTACATCGTGCTGCCCATCGCCACGCTGGTGCTGCACGAGACCGGCATCCTGATCCGCATGGCGCGCGCCAGCACGCTCGAGGTGCTGCGCCTGGACTACATCACGCATGCCCGCGCCAAGGGCCTGTCCGAATCGGTGGTGCTCTGGCGCCACGCCTTCCGCAATGCCTTCGGCCCGACCTGGACCCTGATCGGCCTGGTGCTGGGCAACCTGCTCGGCGGCATCGCGGTGGTGGAAACCGTCTTCACCATCCCCGGCTTGGGCCGCCTGCTCGTCGACTCGATCTTCGGGCGCGACTACTCCGTGATCCAGGGCTGCCTCCTGTTCGTTGCCTTCGTCTACATCATGATCAATCTCGTGGTCGACCTCTGCTATCCCTTCTTCGACCCGCGGGTGGGCGAGGAATGAAAGCCGTCCCCCTCAACGCCGCGATCGGCGCCACGCTCGTGGGCCTGCTGGTCGCCACCGCCGTGACCGGGCTCTTCTGGACCCCCTTCGACCCACTGGCCATCGGCTACAGCGGCCGCCTCGCCGCCCCCGGCGCCGCCCACTGGCTGGGCACCGACGAGTTCGGGCGCGACGTGCTGAGCCGGCTGATGGCCGCCGCCGCCACCAGCACCCGCATCAGCCTGCTCACCGTGATGCTGGCCGTGTGCCTGGGCACGGTGGCGGGCGTGCTCGCCGGCTACCTGCGCGGCTGGACCGACCGCGTGCTGATGGCCTTCAACGATGCGCTGCTGGCGTTCCCCGGCATCCTGCTGGCGCTCGGCCTGCTGGCCGTGTTCGGCGCCAGCGAATACGGCATCGTGGTCGCGCTGGGCATCGCCTACGCGCCCTCGGTGGCGCGCATCGTGCGCGGCGCGGTGCTGTCGCTGCGCGAGCGCGACTACGTGGCCGCCTCGCGCGTGATGGGCAACTCGGAGCTCTATACCGTGGCGCGCCACATCCTGCCGAACTGCATCGCGCCGCTGATCGTGCTCGCGACCTCGATGTTCGGCTGGGCGCTGCTGGCCGAGAGCGCGCTGAGCTTCCTCGGCCTGGGCGTGCCGCCGCCGGCGCCGACCTGGGGCAACATGCTGGCCGCGAGCCGGCCCTTCATCGCCAACGCCGCCTGGCTCGCCGTGCTGCCGGGCCTGTGCATCTCGCTCACCCTGCTGGGCATCAATCTGCTGGGAGACGCGGTGCGCGACCGACTCGATCCCCACATGCGGGGCGCCTGAGCCATGAACAGTCCCGCATTGCTCGAGGTCCACGACCTCGCCCTCGCCCTGCGCAACGGCACGCCGCTGGTGCACGGGATCGGCTTCGAGGTCCGGCCCGGCGAGATCGTCGGGATCGTCGGCGAATCCGGCAGCGGCAAGACGCTGGCCGCGCGCTCGGTCATGGGCCTGGCGCCGCCGGCCATCCAGCGCACCGGCGGCGCGATCCGCTTCGAAGGCCAGGACATCACGCAGCTCGCGCCCGCGGCGCTGCGCAAGCTGCGCGGCGCGCGCATGGGCATGGTGTTCCAGGAACCGATGACCTCGCTCAACCCGTCGATGCCCATCGGCCGGCAGCTCGACGAAGGGCTGGCGCTGCACACGCGGCTCACGCCGGCCGAACGCCGCGCGCGCATCCTGGAGATGCTGGCGCGCGTCCGCATCGACGACCCGATCGGCGCGCTCACGGCCTACCCGCACCGCTTCTCCGGCGGCATGCGCCAGCGCATCATGCTGGCCTCGGCCATGCTGCTGCGCCCCGCGCTGCTGATCACCGACGAACCCACCACCGCGCTCGACGCCATCGTGCAGCGCGACGTGCTGGAGCTGATGGTCGGGCTCACGCGCGAGCACGGCACCGCCGTGCTGATGATCAGCCACGACCTGCCGATGATCGCGCGCTACACCGACCGCATCGTGGTGATGCACCACGGCCGCATCGTCGAGCAGGGGCCGACGGCCGCGCTGGTGACGGCGCCGAAGGAGGCCTACACGCGCAAGCTGCTGGCCGCCATGCCGCAGCGCGGCGCCACCCGCGCGCCCAGTGCCGCGCCGCCGATCCTCGAGGTCGACGGCCTGGTCGTGGACTACCCCGGCAGCGGCGGCCTGTTCACGAAACGCGAAGCGCGCCGCGCGCTGCACGGGATCGACCTGCGCGTGGGCGCGGGCGAGGTGGTGGCGCTGGTCGGCGGCTCCGGCTCGGGCAAGACCACGCTGGGCCGGACCATCGCCGGCCTGATCCGGCCGAGCGCCGGCAGCCTGCGCTTCGAGGGCAAGCCGATCGTGCCGGGCGGCGAGGGCTGGGCGCGCTACCGCGCGCAGTGCCAGATGGTGTTCCAGGACCCGGTCTCCTCGCTCGACCCGCGCATGACGGTGGCGGCGCTGATCGGCGAGGCGCTGCGCACGGTGCCGGGCCTGACGCCCGCCGCAAGGCAGGCGCGCATCGCAGAGGTGCTGGACGAGGTCGCGCTGTCCGCCGACGTCGCGCAGCGCTATGCGCACGAGCTCTCGGGCGGCCAGCGCCAGCGGGTGGCGATCGCGCGCGCGGTGGTGCGGCGGCCGGCCTTCATCGTGGCCGACGAGCCGGTCTCGGCGCTCGACGTCACGGTGCGGGCCCAGATCCTCACGCTGTTCGCGCAGCTGCAGTCGCGCCATGGCTTCTCCTGCCTGTTCATCAGCCACGACCTGGGCGTGGTCGAGCAGATCGCCGACCGGGTGGTGGTGATGCGCCAGGGCGCGATCGTCGAGGCCGGACTGCGCGACCAGGTCTTCGACCGCCCCGCCGACGCCTACACGCAGGAACTGCTCGGCGCCGTGCCGCGCCTGCACACCGCGCTGGCCCAGCGCATGCTGGCCGACCAAGCGGCCTGACCCCGATCCTCCCTTCCGCCCACGCCCATGCCCGACATCCCCTCCTTCCTGACCGCCGACCTGCAGGCGCAACTGCAGGCCGCGGCCCGCGACGCCCAGGCCCGCGCCTACGCGCCGTATTCGCGCTTCCAGGTCGGCGCCGCCGTGCTCGACGAGCAGGGCCGCATCCATGCGGGCTGCAACGTCGAGAACGCGGCCTATCCCGAAGGCACCTGTGCCGAACCCGGCGCGATCGCCGCGATGGTGCTGGCCGGCGGCACGCGCGTGCGGGCCGTGCTGGTGCTGGGCGAAGGCGCGGCGCCGGTCACGCCCTGCGGCGGCTGCCGCCAGAAGCTGCGCGAATTCGCCGACGGCGCGACGCCGGTGCTGGTGGCCGATCGCCAGCGCCTGCGCGCGCACTTCACCCTGTCCGAACTGCTGCCCGCCAGCTTCGGCCCCGACCACCTGGCGCGGCCCGACGCCTGAGCGCGCGCCCTCTTCCCACCTCAAGGATTCCATGACCTCGCCACTCGACCTGGGCACCGCCGCGCGCATCGCGCTGGCCTGCCTCGACCTCACCAGCCTCAACGACGCCGACACCGAGGCCGACATCGAGCGCCTCTGCCGCCGCGCCCAGGGACCGCACGGCCCCACGGCCGCGGTCTGCGTCTGGCCGCGCTTCGTGGCGCAGGCGCGGCGCCTGCTGCCCGAGCACATCGCCGTGGCGGCGGTGGCCAACTTCCCGGCCGGCGGCACCGACCTCGCACGCGCGGTCGAGGACACGCGGGCCATCGTCGCGGCCGGCGGCAACGAGGTCGACGTCGTGCTGCCCTACGCCGCGCTGCGCGCGGGCGACGAAGCCGCGGTGCGCGCGCTGCTGGACGCGGTGCGCGCGGCCGCGCCGTCGCTGACGCTCAAGGTGATCCTCGAGACCGGGGTGCTGGCCGACGAGGCGCTGATCGCCCATGCTTCGACGCTGTCGATCGCGGCCGGCGCCGACTTCCTCAAGACCAGCACCGGCAAGACGCCGGTGAGCGCCACGCCGGCGGCTGCCCGGGCCATGCTGGCCTGCATCGCCTCGACGCCCGCGGCACGCACGGTCGGCTTCAAGGCCTCGGGCGGCGTGCGCACCGTGGCCGACGCCGCGACCTACATCGCGCTGCAGTCGCAGCTGCTGGGCCCCGAAAGCCTGGTGCCGCGGCGCTTCCGCATCGGCGCCAGCAGCCTGCTCGACGACATCGAGGCGGTGCTGGACGGCCGCGGCAGCGCGGTGATGCCGAAGGGCGGCTACTGATGGGCGCGCACGCCACCCCGCCGCCGGCCCTGGCGCAGGAGATCATCCGTGGCAAGCGCGACGGCCAGGCGCTGGCGCAGGCCGAGATCGAGGCCTTCGTCCAGGGCCTGGTCGATGCGTCGTGGAGCGAGTCGCAGGCCGCCGCGCTGGCGATGGCGATCTACCTCAACGGCATGACGCCCGTGGAGACCATCGCGCTGACGCACGCGATGGCGCGCTCGGGCGAGGTGCTGAGCTGGGCCGATGCGCAGCTGCCCGGACCGATCCTCGACAAGCATTCGACCGGCGGCGTGGGCGACAAGGTCAGCCTGCCGCTGGCGCCGATCGTCGCGGCCTGCGGCGGCTACGTGCCGATGATCTCGGGGCGCGGCCTGGGCCACACCGGCGGCACGCTGGACAAGCTCGACAGCATCCCGGGCTACCGCAGCACGCCGCCGGTCGAGCAGCTGCGCGCGGCCCTGCAATCGGCCGGCTGCGCGATCGTCGGCCAGACGGCCAGGCTGGCGCCGGCCGACCGCACGCTCTATGCGATCCGCGACGTGACCGCGACGGTCGAGTCGCTGCCGCTGATCACCGCCAGCATCCTCTCGAAGAAGCTGGCGGCCGGCCTGCACGGGCTGGTGATGGACGTGAAGACCGGCAACGGCGCCTTCGCCGCCGAGCGCGCGCAGGCCCAGGCGCTCGCGCAGTCGCTGGTCGGCGTGGCGCAGGGCGCGGGCCTGCCGACGCGGGCCTGGATCACCGACATGAACCAGGTGCTGGGCCACAGCTGCGGCAACGCGCTGGAAGTGCACGAGGCCGTGGCCCTGCTGCGCGGCGAGCCCTGCGAGCCGCGCCTGCTGGAGATCACGCGCATGCTGGGCGCGGAGATGCTGCTGCTCGGCGGGCTCGCGGCCGGCATCGACGAGGCGCTCGCGCGCATCGACGCCGCGCTGGCCAGCGGCCAGGCGCTGGAGCGCTTCGCGCGCATGGTGAGCGCGCTCAGCGGCCCGGCCGACTTCGTCGATCGGCCCAGCCACTACCTGCCCGCCGCGCCCGAACAACAGGTGGTGCGGGCCGCGCACGACGGCTGGGTGGCGCGCATGCACACGCGCGAGATCGGCCTGCGGGTGATCGACCTCGGCGGCGGCCGGCGCCAGTCCTCGGACCGCGTCGATCCGCGCGTGGGCTTCTCCGAGATCGCACCGATCGGCCGCCAGGTCGCGCGCGGCGAGGTGCTGGCGCGCGTGCACGCGGCCACGCCCGACGCGGCCGAGGCGGCCGCGACCGCGCTCGCCCGGCTGATCGAGGTCGACGAGGCGCCGGTGGCACCCCGGCCCGTGATGCTCCAGCGTTCGGCGGACTGAGGCCATGGCACGCGCATTGGTGATCGTGCTCGATTCGCTGGGCCTGGGCGCCACGCCGGACGCGCCGGACTTCGGCGACAGCGGCGCGAACACGCTGGGCCACATCGCGCGGTGGTGCGCCGACGCCGGCCGGCCGCTGCGGCTGCCGACCTTGTCGAGGCTCGGCTTTCCGCAGGCCGCCCGCGCCGCGAGCGCGCACTGGCCGGCCGGCCTGGCCGTGCACCCGTCCCCCGACGGCGCCTTCGGTGCCGCCTGCGAACGCAGCCGCGGCAAGGACACGCCCAGCGGCCACTGGGAGCTCATGGGCTGCCCGGTCGAATTCGACTGGGGCTATTTCCCGACGCCGGCCGAAGCCGGAGCCCCGGTGTTCCCGGCCGACCTGATGCTGCGCTGGTACCGGGCCTGCGGCCTGGAAGGCAGCCTCTGCAACGGGCATGCGAGCGGCACCGAGGTGCTCGCGAGCTTCGGCGATGCGCACGTCGCCACCGGCCTGCCGATCTGCTACACCAGCAGCGACAGCGTGTTCCAGGTCGCGGCCCACGAACAGCATTTCGGGCGCGAGCGCCTGTACCGGATCTGCGAGATCGCCAAGCCGCTGTTCGACGAAGTGGGCATCGCCCGCGTGATCGCACGCCCCTTCGACGGCGCCTCGGGCCACTACCGCCGCACGGGCGGGCGCCACGACTACACCACGCCGCCGCCCGGCCCGACGCTGCTGGACGTGCTGGTGGCGGCGGGCCGCGAGGTGCATGGCGTGGGCAAGATCCGCGACATCTTCGCCAGCCGCGGCGTCACGCACCACCACCCGGCCGACGGCAACGCCGCGCTGTGCGAGGCCACGCTGGAGGCGCTCGAGGCCTGCGCCGAGGGCGGCCTGGTGTTCACCAACCTGGTGGACTTCGACATGCTCTACGGCCACCGGCGCGACGTGGCCGGCTACGCCGATGCGCTCGAGGCCTTCGATGCCTTCCTGCCGCGGCTGCTGGCAAGGTTGCAGCCCGGCGACCTGCTGGCCCTGACCGCCGACCATGGCTGTGACCCGACCTGGCCCGGCAGCGACCACACGCGCGAGCAGGTGCCGCTGATCTTCTGCGGCGCCGGCGTGCCGCGGGCCCTGGACCTCGGGCAGCGGGACAGCTTCGCCGACCTGGGCCAGACCGTCGCGGCCCACCTCGCGGTGCCGGCGCTGGCGTCGGGCCGGCGCTGCTGGTAGGACGCGGAAGTCCCCGCACCGTGGACGACGCGAGTATCCTCGTCCCCGTGGTCCACCGAGGCGCTCTTCCGGCGCCGCGTTCTCGCGACGCGGGCCATGCCTGGAGGCCTTATGAAATTCGTGATCATTCACGAGCAGCGAAACCGTTGGTCATGGGAGCTCCGCAACGCGGAGGGCACGGCGATTTCCAGGAGCGTCGGCAGCTACAGCGAACGCGTCCAGGCCGAGCACGCGATCCAGGCCTTGCGGCGCGGGGTCGCCAACGCCAGGGTGCTGGGGCTGACGGGCGCCAGCCTCGACGAGTTCGTGGCGAGGTCCAGGCCCGACGAGAAGGCCTCCCGATGACATCACCATGCGCGTAGCCGTTTCCCTCGATGCCACCGGCCGCTGGCGATGGGCGCTGCACAGCCCCGACGGGCTGGGCCTGGCGGCGAGCTGCGGCACCTTCGCGACCTACGCGCTCGCCGTGCTCAATGCCGACGAGGTCTGCCGCGGCATCCCCGACGCGCCGGTCGAGGTCGAAGTCCCGCCGAGCCGGATCGGCGCCAGCCCGACGGCGCGCATGACCGAAGCCTTCGCGCAGGTCTGCGGCGCGCTGAGGACCCAGGGGCTCCACGCAGCGCTGGGCGTGCTCAACCGGCCGCTGCGCCATCGCTACAGCGCGGTCTACGGGATGACGGCTGCGCAGCGGCTGGTGAACATCGGTTTCTTCGACAAGCAAGGGGAAGCCCTTCCGCCGAAGCTGGAATCCGTGGCCTACAACCAGAGCTTCTGCCAGTTCGCGATCCGCGACGGGCAGTTCCGGACCGAGAACTCCGCCCTCGACACACGGCTGGACGGCAACATCTACCAGGGGGTGTTGAACTCGTACCACGCGGTGCCGCTGGTCTCGATGCAGGGCCAGGTGCTCGGCACCCTCTGCCACTTCGACACGGCCGCGCTCGCGCTCGACGACGAGGACTTCGAACTGCTGCGGCTGGCGGCCGAGGTGTTCGTGCATTGGCTGCCCGAGCCTGCCGCCACGACGGCCGTGGCGCTGCCGCTGGCGCCGGCCAGCGGGTCGAGCCCGGGCTGAGCCGGGCCCGGCGTCAGCGAGCCGCCTCGAGCGGCCGCCCGGTGATGCGCTCCACCGCCCGCCGGCTGGCGTTGCGTGAAGCCGGTGTCAGGCCCGGGTCCTGCGCGCTGCGCACCAGGGACGCCAGGGCGACGTTCGGCGCGCGCGAATAGCGGTAGCTCAGGATGTTGGCGGCCATCGCACCGTCTTCCTGCCCGGTCTGGCCGAAGAAGTAGCCCAGGTTGATCCAGGCACTGGCACGCCGGGGCGCGAGGGTGAGCGTCGTGACGAGTTTCTGCGCGCCCTCGGCGAGCTGGCCGCGCAGCAGCAGGACATAGCCGAAGTTGTTGACCGCCTCCTCGTTCCCGCCGTCGGCGTCCGCGGCCTGGCGGAACAGTTCCGTGGCCTCGTCGAGCCGGTTGGCCCGGAACCTGGCCAGCCCCTGCTCGTTGAGCGTGCGCGACCAGCCGCGGTCCATGGGACGGACCGGCTTGGGCAGCGCTTCCAGGCGAAGCACGGCGCGCTCGGCGGCTTCCAGGTCGCCGCTGAGGGCACCGTTGAGGGCTGCATCGATCCAGTCGGTCGGCGCCATCGCGCGTGTCGCCGGCGGTGCCGATGCGGACGGCGGCGCGGGCGGCGGCGGCGGCCGCAGCGGCTCCGATGGCGGCGCCGCGGGTGCGCGCAGTTCGGCCGCGGAAAACGCGCTGCATTGGAGCGCCTCGACCGTGTTGCGCTCGACCGTCAACGCGAGGGCGTCCGGGTCCTTGGTGTGCAGCTTCGGCCCCACCACGTCGACCACGCGCCGGATCACGCCTTGGCGGTACACCGGGTCCTGGCAGGACTTCAGGCGCAGGTAGTGCACCGAGCCGCCCGCGACCTGCTTGGCGATCTGCTGCAGGGCGGCCTTGATGAAGACCTCCATGTAGCCGCCGCTCTTCTTCGCCTCCCCTTCCGCATTGGCCGCCAGGACCTGGACCGGTAGGCAGGCCACGGCCCACACCATCAGGACGGCCGTGCGTTGGAAGCAGTGCGTGTGCATGATCGCCCCTTGGTTTAAACCAAAGTATTCATCATGTCCGCCCAAAAGGCCAGCATGTGCCGTGCCGCAGGGACCGTTCGGGCGGCCGCCAGCGCGGCCCGCCCGGCTCATCGCCGCGACCGCAGCAAAGGCCTGAAGAAGAGAAGGCCCAGCACCGGCCCAGGCAGCAGCAGCCATGCCACGGCGTCGCCCATGCGGTGGAGGTTCGAGGTCACGAGCGTGATCGACAGCACCGTGACGAAGAAGCCCACGCTGTTCTGGATCGCCAGGGCGCTGCCGACGGCATGCGGCGGGCAGGCGCTGGCGGCGATCGCGGAGAACTGGGCCGAGTCTGCAATCACCGCAAAGCCCCACACCAGCAGTGCCAGCACGCAGAGGGCCAGGCCGGCCCGGCTGGCGAAGGGATAGAGCAGGCACATCGCGCCCGAAGCCGCCAGGGCGGCGGCCGCGACCCGCGGGCTGCCGAAGCGCCGGCTCAGGCTGCCGGCCAGGATGCAGCCGAGCGCGCCGACGGCGATGACCGCGAACGACAGCAGGGACACCAGGCGCGGCTGGAACGCGGCCGAGACCCCGGAACGTTCGACCGCGCGCATGACCAGGAAAGGCACCACGGTCCAGAAGGCATACAGCTCCCACATGTGCCCGAAATAGCCGAACGCGCTGGCGCGGAAGGCGCGGTCCTTGAAGACCGCGAGCGCCTCGCCCCAGCGCGCCGCGCGCGGGCCGGACGGCAGCTTCGCGTTCAGGTAGGGCCCGTCGCCGAGCAGGAAGACCGCGGCCGCGCCGGCCAGCGCCAGGAGGGAGGAGCTCAGGATCACGCCCTGCCACGACAGGTCGCCGCCGGCCGCGCGGACCGCGTGCGGCAGCGCGGTGCCGAGCGTCAGCATGGCCACCAGCAGGCCCAGCGTGGCGCCGGCGTTGCCGCGGCTCCAGGTGATCACCATCTTCATGCCCAGCGGATAGATGCCCGCCAGGCACACGCCCACGGCCATCCGCAGCGCCAGGCCCTGGCCGAAGCCCACCGGCACCAGCGCGAAGGCCGCGTTCAGGGCCGCGCCGAGCACGCTGGAGACGGCGAAGATCCGGCTCGCGGAGAAGCGGTCGGCGAGGCCCGACATCGCGAGCAGCAGGGTGCCGGCAATGAAGCCGATCTGCACCGCGCTGGTGAGCTGGCCGAAGGCGGCCGGCGTGAGCGACCAGGCGCGCATCAGGTCGTCGGCCGCGCTGTTCGGGCTGAACCACAGCGAGGTGCCGAACAGCTGCGCCACCACGATGGTGGCCACCGGCCAGCGCCCGAGCCCCTTCACTCGGCCTCGAAGCGCTGGGCGCGCCAGGCGAGCGCGGCCTGCAGGCCCTTGTCGCGCGCGATGTCCATGAAGGTCACCTTGTCCGGCGAGCCATGCGACTCGATCGAATGGTCGATGTCCAGCGCGGTGGCCAGCGCCGATTCGAGGCCCTGGATGTCATAGGTGCGCTGGATCGCCTTCTTCGTCTGCTGCACGAGCTCGGGGTCCATCTTCGAGATGTTGCGCGCGACCTTCATTGCCGTCTCGAGCTGCTGGCCCACCGGCACCACCTCGCTGACCAGTCCCATCTGCATGGCCAGCGCCGCGCCGACCTTGTCCTGGCCGCTCAGGATGATGCGCTTGGCGTGCTTGGGCGAGGTGATCCAGGGCAGCAGCATGGTCACGATGCCGGCGCCGAAGCGCAGTTCGGGCTCGCCGAAGGTGGCGTCCTCGGCGGCGATGGTGATGTCGCAGGCCAGCGCCATCTCGAAGGCGCCCGCGACGCAGGGCCCGTGCACCGCGGCGATGGTCGGCTTGGGGCTGCGCCAGAAGCGCATCGTGGTGTGGAAGTCGAGGTCCAGGATCTCGCGCCAGACCTGCGAACCCTTGGGATTGCGGGCCATCTGGTCCTTGAGGTCGAAGCCCGACGAGAAGCCCTTGCCGGCACCGCTGAGCACGATGGCGCGCACCTCGGGCTGCGCCTCGGCGCTGTTCATCGCCGCGTCGATCTCGATCAGCATCGTCTTGGACAGCGCATTCAGCCGCTCGGGCCTGAACAGCTGGATGTGGGCCACGCCGTCGGCGACCTCGAAGCGGATCGTCTGGTAGGCGCTTGTTTCTTGCATGGGGTGACTCCAGGTGGGTGAAGGGTGCCGCGCGATCAGCGCGACCAGGCCGCCAGGGGCGGCAGGCTGTCGGTGCGCAGCAGCGATTGCAGCTGGCCGCGGTCGATCTTGCCGGTGCGGCCGGTGGGCAGCTCGGTGCCGACATAGCAGACGTCGGGATGCTTGTACTTCTCGAGCCTGTCCGCCAGCTCGGCCCGCAGCGCCGACGCATCGATCGTCGCGCCGGCTTCCGCGACCAGCAGTGCATGGATGCGCTGCCCGAGCACCGGATCGGGAACGCCCGCGACCAGCGCGGCACCGACCCCGGCGCAGGCGCACAGGGCGCGCTCGACCTCGATCGGCGTGATCTTGTTGCCGCCGCGCACGATGAGTTCCTTGAGCCGTCCCACGATGCTGACGAAGCCCTCGGCGTCGCGGGCCGCGAGGTCGCCGGTGCGGAACCAGCCGTCGGCGAAGGCGGCCCGGCTCAGTTCCGGATCGCCCAGGTAGCCGGCCATGATGTAGGGCGTCTGCAGCTGCAACTCGCCCGAAGCGCCGTCGGCGCATGCCGCGCCCGCGTCGTTCACGATGCGGCAGCGCACGTCCGGTGCCGGCCGGCCGATGGTGGCCGGATGGCCGGGGTAGTCGCGCGGCGCGAGCACGAAGTCGCTGGTCGAGGTCTCGGTCAGGCCGTAGATGTCGTAGAGCCCCGCGGGCGCGATGAAGGCCCGCAGCCGGGCCGACAGCTCCGGCCCCAGCGGCTCGCCGCCGATCACCACGTCGCGCAGGCGGGACGCGGCGCGGATGCGTGCCGCCGCGGCATCGAGTTCCGCCGGCGACATCGCGCCGAAGGTGGCGCGCACCATGGTCGGCACCACGCCCACGCGCGTCACGCCCTCGTCGACCAGCAGGTCGACGAACAGCGGCGGGCTGAAGCGCGCGCAGGTCACGACCTTGCCGCCCTGCATCAGCGTGAGCAGCGCCATCCAGATGCCGAAGCTGAAGGTGTTGTTCAGCACCAGCAGCGTGACGTCGTCGGCGCCCAGCCCCAGCAGGCGCTGGTTCTGTTCGAGCTTGCCGGCGAAGGCCTCGTGGCTCAGCACCACGCCTTTGGGCAGGCCGGTGGAACCCGAGGTGAAGATGACCAGCGCCGCGCCCGCGAGCAGCGCGCGGTCGGCGGCCTCGTGCGGTGCCGGCGCGTCCATCGGCCGGATGCACGCCTCGAGCGCGCCGTCTTCGAGCAGGTCGGCATGGAAACGGCACCGGGCCTTGGCCTGGATCGCATCGACCACGCCCGCGGGCGAACTGCGATGGACCGGCACGGCCACGGCCGAGGCCATCCAGACGCCCAGCAGGCAGGCGAAGTCCAGCGGGTGGTTCGACGACTTCACCATCACGGTGTCGTCCGCGGCGACGCCCGCGGCCTGAAGCCGCTCGGCGACCGCGCAGGCGCGCGCCCACAGCTGGCCGTAGCTGAGCGCCACGCCTTCGCCGCTGAGCGCCGTGCGCTCGCCGTTCGCGCGCACGGCGCGTTCCAGCGAAAGGGTGAGAAGACGGTGTGACATGGTTGAGCCCTCCGGGTGTTCAAGCGCCATCATGGCGGTGCGGCTCAGCCCACGTCCACGAGCACACGGCCGCGGAGCCGGCCGCTCAGCATGTCCGTCGCGGCCTCCTTCACCGCGCCCAGCGGCACGGTCCTGCCGGTGATCGTCTCCAGCACGTCCATCGGCAGCACCTCGACGATGCGCGCCCACGCGGCGAGCCGGGCCGGGCTCGGCAGCATCACCGAATCGACGCCGATCAGCTTCACCCCGCGCAGGATGAAGGGCATGACGCTGGTGGGCAGGTCGCCGCCGCCGGCCAGCCCGCAGGCCGCGACCACGCCGCCGTAGTTCATTTCCGCCAGCACGCGTGCAAGCACCTTCGAGCCCACCGTGTCGATGGCCGCCGACCAGCGCTGGGTTTCCAGCGCGCGCGGCTGTTCGGCCCACTCCGGGCCGTTGGCGATCGCCGCCGCGCCCAGGCCCTTCACGTAGTCTTCCTTGGCCGGGTTGCCGGTGAGCGCCGTCACCGTGTAGCCCAGCCGGCTCAGGATGGCCGTGGCCACGCTGCCGACGCCGCCGGCCGCGCCGGTCACCAGCACCGGCCCCGAGGCCGGCGTCACGCCCGCGGCCTCGAGCGCATCGATGCACAGCATCGCGGTGAAACCGGCCGTGCCGATCATCATCGCCTGCCGGGTCGTGAGGCCCCGCGGCAGGGGCACCAGCCACTCGCTGCGCACGCGCTGGTACTGGCTGTAGCCGCCCCAGTACTTCTCGCCCACGCTCCAGCCCGTGAGGACGACCTGCGTGCCCGCCGGCAAGGCCGGGTTGGCCGACTCGACGACCGTGCCGGCGAAGTCGATGCCGGGGACCAGCGGCCAGGTGCGCACGATCTTGCCCTGGCCGGTGACGGCCAGCGCATCCTTGTAGTTGAGCGTGGAGAAGTCGATCTTCACCAGCGTGTCGAGCGCCGGCAGCGCGGCGAAGTCCAGGTCTTCGACCTCGGCGCGGGTCGCCTTGCCCTCCTCGCGCAGGACGAGGGCTTTGAACGATGCATGGGACATGGGGATTTCCTTTTTTTCGGGGAGAAGTGGTGCCCGGCCTTCGCCGGGCGAAGCTCAGACGTGGGGATACAGGAGCAGCATCCCGCCCATCACGGTGACCATGGCGAAGAAGATGATCAGCGTGAAGCCCATGACGCGCCCCATGCCGACGCCGGCGATGGCGAGCAGCGGGATCACCCACATGGGCTGGATCATGTCGGCGGCGCCTTCGCCCAGCGCGACCGCGATCGCGATCGAGGCCTGCGGCACGCCCAGCTGCACCGCGGCGGGCACGGCGAACGGCGCCTGGACCACCCAGTGGCCGCCGGCGCTGGGCACGAAGACGCTGATGATCAGCGAGGAGACGAAGGTCCAGAACGGCAGGGTCTGCGGCGACGCGTGGTGCACGAAGGCCTGCGACATCACGTCGGCCAGGCCGGTGGCCGACATGATCCCCATGATGCCGCCGTAGAGCGGGAACTGGATCAGGATCGGGCCCGCGATGCGCGCGGCGTTGTTGACCGCGCCGAGGTAGGCCTTGGGCTTCCAGTGCAGCAGCATGCCCAGCAGCAGGAAGATCAGCACCAGCATGTTGAGGTCCAGCTTGAAGGTGCCGGCCAGCACCTTGGTCGCGATGTAGGCGCCGCCGACCCCCACGATCGTCAGGTTGATCAGCCAGGCATGGTCGAGCCAGCCGGCGATGGTCCGGGGTGCCGCGGGCTCGACCTGCACCGTGTCCTCGCGCATCAGCTTCGCCGGATCGGCCGCGACCATGTCCTTCGCGCTCGGCATCATCAGCCGGAAGATCACCGGCAGCGCGAGGCCCAGCACGATCAGCGGCACGTAGTTCAGCGGCGACAGCAGGAAGGCCTTCATGGGCAGGATCTGCCCGGTGTGCTGTTCGATGATGTTCATCGGCGAACCGGCGCTGGCGCTCACCAGCGCGATCGAGCTCGAGATGCCGCAGACATAGAAGGACCAGCCGGCGTACGCCGCCGCGACCAGCCAGGCGAAGTCGACCCGCACCCGCTTGGCGACTTCCCGCGCGAACAGCGCCGAGATCACCAGGCCCACGGCCCAGTTCAGCAGCCCGCCGACCATGGAGACGAAGAAGGTGAGCGTCATCGCGCCGGTGGGCGTGGTCGCGAAGGACGCCGTCCGGGTGAGCAGGCGCGCCACCGGCTTCGAGGTCGAGAGGGCATGGCCGGTCACCAGCGTCAGGGCGACCAGGAAGGCGAAGCTGGCGATCTTGAAGACGCCGTCGTACCAGCCGCCCAGGACGGTGTCGACCCCGCCCTTGGGCGCGATCGCGAACGCCAGCACGCAGGTGAAGGCGGTGAGCAGCACCGCGATGACGAACGGGTCGGGCATCACGCGCTCGACCAGCCGCACGCAGAGCCTGCTGAGTTTCTGAACCAATGTGCCGCCGATGGCGGGCTCCGCCTGAACGAGCGGGATCTCGACCCCCCGGGTGATGCATGCGATGTCTCCAGTTTTGGGTGGCTGGCCTGACGAAGCGGATGCTTTGCCCGCTTCACTAGTTGACCAGTCGTCTAGTTATAGGATCCGCATCGACGCCCGTCAACACAAAACTGCAGAAGCAGGGTTTGCACCGAGAAGCGCCGGAAATCTCAATAGTTGACTAGTCGGCTACCGACCTCTAAAGTCAAGCCGGACTTTCCCGCGACAGGCCCTTGCCTGCCGCGGCCCCGCACTTCCCGAGGCCTCCATGCAAGCATCCCCTCCCAAACGCGATTCGGCCAAGAAAGAGATGCTGGTGCGGATCGGTGTCGCCGTCTTCACCGAGAAGGGCTTCCACAACACGCCGATCGACGAACTCGTGGCGCAGGCCGGCGTGCCCAAGGGCTCCTTCGCCTATTACTTCGGCAACAAGGACGCCTACACGCTCACGGTCATCCAGAGCTACGCCGAATACTTCAACAAGAAGCTCGACCGCTGCCTGGGCAACGAGGCGCTCGGTCCCATCGACCGCATCAAGGCCTTCGCCGACGAAGCCACCGCCGGCATGGAGCGCTTCGCCTTCCGGCGGGGCTGCCTGGTCGGCAACCTGGGCCAGGAACTGGGCGCGCTGGACGAGACCTTCCGCACCGCCCTGATGCGCGCGCTGGTCGGCTGGCAGACACGCATCGAGGCCTGCCTCGAAGAGGCCAAGAAGGCCGGCGAACTGGCGCCCGAGGCCGACGCCGCCGCGCTCGCGAAGCTGTTCTGGTATGCGTGGGAAGGCGCGGTGCTGGGCGCGAAGCTGGAGAAATCCCGCGCGCCGCTGGATGGCGTGAGCGCGGCCTTCATCGGCCACCTGCGCTCGCTCTCGCCCACGCGCCGCGGCTGAAGCCGCACGGGACGGCCGCGGGCGCGGCGATCCTCACGCCGCGCCGGCCGCTGGGCCTCAGCCCGCGGCCGCCTGGCTCGGCGCGCCGTCGACCAGGCGCCAGAGCTCGAGCGGATTGGCGCTCTGCACCGCCTCGGGACGCAGCGCATCCGGGAGGTCCTGGTAGCAGACCGGACGCAGGAAGCGGTCGATCGCACTGGCACCCACCGAGGTGTACATGGCGTTCGAGGTCGCCGGGAACGGGCCGCCGTGCACCATCGCATGGCACACCTCGACGCCGGTCGGGAAGCCGTTGGCCAGGATGCGCCCGCATTTGCGCTCGAGCACCGGCAACAGCGCGCGGGCCGCGTCATGGTCCGCTTCGTCCAGCAGCAGGGTCGCGGTGAGCTGGCCTTCCAGCCGCTTGGCCACCTGCACCAGCTCGTCGAGGCTGCGCGCCTTCACGATCACGGACGCGGGCCCGAACATCTCCGACTGCAGCGCCTCGCTCTGCAGCAGCTGCTGCGCGTCGGTCACGTAGAGCGCGGCCTGCGCGGCATGGGCCTGGTCGCCCGCCCCGGCGCCCAGGCCCACGGGTGCACCCGCTTCGGCCTGCACCTGCGCGCGCGCGCTTTCGTAGGCCGCGTGGATGCCGGCGGTCAGCATCGTCTGTGCGGGCTTCGCGCCCAGGGCTGCGGCCGCGGCCTCCACGAAGCGTGCCAGGTCCGGGCCGTCGATGGCGAGCACCAGGCCGGGGTTGGTGCAGAACTGGCCCGCGCCCAGTGCCAGCGAATCGACGAAGCCCTGGGCCAGCGCCTGCGTGCGCGACGCGAGCGCATGCGGCAGCACGAAGACCGGGTTGATGCTGCTCATCTCCGCATAGACCGGGATCGGCTCGTGGCGGCTGTTGGCCGTGCGCACCAGCGCGAGCCCGCCCTGGCGCGAGCCGGTGAAGCCCACCGCCTTGATCTCGGGATGCGCGACCAGCGCCTCGCCGATCTCGCGGCCGGCGCCGATCAGCAGCGAGAACACGCCCTCGGGCATGCCCTGCTGCCGCGCGGCCTTCTGGATCGCGCGCCCCACCATTTCCGAAGTGCCCAGGTGCGCGCTGTGCGCCTTGACGATCACCGGCGCGCCCGCGGCCAGCGCCGAGGCCGTGTCGCCACCCGCCACCGAGAAGGCCAGCGGGAAGTTGCTCGCGCCGAACACCGCCACCGGCCCGAGCGGGATCTTGGCCAGGCGCAGGTCGGCGCGCGGCAGCGGCTGGCGCTGGGGCTGCGCGGGGTCGATGACGGCGCCCAGGAAATGGCCGTCGCGGACCACCCGCGCGAACAGGCGCAGCTGGCCCGTGGTGCGGCCGCGTTCACCGGTCAGCCGCGCGAGCGGCAGGCCGCTTTCGGCATGGGCACGCTCGAGCAGCGCATCGCCCAGCGCCATGATCTCGTCGGCGATCGCCTCGAGGAAGGCCGCGCGCCGCTCCAGCGGCAGGCCACGGTAGGTGTCGAACGCGTTCGCGGCCAGGGTCGCGGCGCGGTCCACGTCCTCGCGGCTGCCGAAGCCGAATTCCGGCTCGGCGATGGGGGCGTTCAGCGCGGGGTTGAAAGCGCGCTGCGCGCCGGCCAGGCCGCGCACCGCGGCGTGACCGATCAGCATGTCTCCGGTGATTTGCATGTCAGGACTCCGTTGGATGAAACAGGGGTGGGGAAAGAAAAGCTCAGTCGTCCAGCGGCAGGCCGCTGCGGTCCTTGGCCACGCCCACCGCGACGATGGACACCAGCGCGCAGGCACCGAGGAAGACCACCACCGGCACGTAGCTGCCGCTGAAGTAGGCGATCAGCGCCGTGGCGATCAGGGGCATCGGGCCGCCGACCAGCGCGGCGCCGATCTGGTAGCCCAGCGACATGCCGGTGTAGCGGATGGCCGGCGGGAAGGCCTCGGCCAGCAGCGTGCCGATCATGGCGCCGTAGCTGGCCCAGATCACGCCCAGGCCCACGCCGACGGCCAGCGCCGCGGCCCCCACCGACTTCTGGTCCAGCAGCCAGAAGTACGGGAAGATCCACAGCAGGAAGGCCACGCTGCCGCCGATGAACACCTTCTTGCGGCCGATCCGGTCCGACAGGTGGCCGAAGAACAGCATGCAGGGAAAGGCGAGCAGCGCGCACACCAGCACGATGTTGAGGATCGTCGAGCGCGCGAAGCCGTGGTCCATCATGTAGGAGATGGTGAAGGTGGCGTAGAGGAAGAAGGTCGAGGTCTCGACGGCCTTGGCGCCGATGGCGATCAGCACTTCGCGCCAGTGATGCTGCAGCGTCTCCTTGAGCGGAATGCGGGCGCTGCTGCGCGTGGCCTGGATCTTCTTGAACGAAGGCGTCTCGCCCACCGCGTTGCGGATCCACATGCCGACCATCACCAGCACGATCGAGCCCACGAAGGGGATGCGCCAGCCCCACGACAGGAAGGCTTCCTCGCTCATGCTCGCGCTCAGCAGCGAGGTGATGATGTTGCCCAGCGCCAGCCCCAGCACCGCGCCGGTCTGCGGCACGGCGCCATAGAAGCCGCGCTTGTGGCGCGGCGAGTACTCCACCGCCAGCAGCACGCCGCCGCCCCACTCGCCGCCCAGCGCCAGGCCCTGCATCAGGCGCAGCAGGGTCAGCAGCACGGGGGCCAGCAGGCCGATCTGCGCGTAGTTGGGCAGGAGCCCCATCAGCACCGTCGACACGCCCATCATCGAGAGCGTCATCGCCAGCGTCTTCTTGCGCCCGATGCGGTCGCCGATGTGCGAGAAGATCACGCCGCCGATCGGGCGGATCAGGAAGGCCAGCGCGAAGGTGGCCAGCGCCATCATCTGGCTCACCAGCGCGTTGTCGCTGGGGAAGAACTGCTTGGCGAAGATGATGGACGACATCGTTCCGTAGAGGAAGTAGTCGTACCACTCGATGGTGCTGCCCACGGCGCTGCCGAGCAGCGCGCGCCGGCGCTCGGCCTCGGGGACCAGGGTTTCCTTGTCGTGGGCGGCTGTGCCCAGGTTGTCGAGAGGGGTGCTGCTCATGTCTCCACCGTCAATTCATTGTTTGGCTGTTGCTGCCGATGCGGTTCATCGGTCGAAGAAAAGCCCGCCGGCCGCCGCGAAGCGAACGCGGCGGGCGGGCATGGGGGCGTGGGATGCGGGAGGCCGCTTACATGGACTGGCGCAGCATCTCGACGTAGTCGGCGGCGCTGGCGTCGCGCGGGTTGGTGCGGTGGCTGTGGTCGGCCAGCGCGCCCTGCACGATCTGCGTGAACATGTCCTCGGTCACGCCCAGTTCCGACAGGCCCGTGGGCAGGTTCAACGCCCGCGACTTGGTGACCAGCGCCTCTTCCACCGAGACCGATGCGGACAGGCCCATCACTTGCGACAGGCGCGCGATCTTGTCCTCGCGCACCACCGATTCGGCGCCGCGATTGAAGCGGATCACCGCCGGCAGCAGGATCGCGTTGAGCGTGCCGTGGTGCAGCCGGGGATTGATGCCGCCCAGCGAATGGCTCAGGCTGTGCACGCAGCCCAGTCCCTTCTGAAAGGCCAGTGCGCCCTGCAGCGACGCGCTCATCATGTTCAGGCGCGCGTCGATGTCGGAGGGATTGCTGACCGCTCCTTCGATGTGGCGCCAGGCGCGCCACAGGCCATCGAGCGCAATGCCGTCGGCGGGCGGATTGAAGGCCGGCGCCAGGAAGGTCTCGATGCAGTGCGCGATCGCGTCCATGCCCGTGGCGGCGGTCAGTCCGGCCGGCAGCGCCAGCGTGAGTTCGGGATCGCAGATCGCGACCTTGGGGATCACATGCGGCGAGATGATGCCGACCTTGCGCCCGTCGTCGAGGATGATGATCGCGCCGCGCCCCACTTCGCTGCCGGTGCCGGCGGTGGTCGGCACCGCGACGATGGGCAGCGTGGCCGCCGTGATCTTGAGCGCGCCGCCTTCGATCAGCGCGAACTGACGCAGCGGGCCGTCGTGGCGCGCGGCCACGGCCACGGCCTTGGCCAGGTCGATCGAGGAGCCGCCGCCCACGGCCACGATGCCGTTGCAATCGGCGTGCAAAAGGGCTTCCACGCCGGCGCGCACCGCCGACTCGGACGGGTTGGGGGGCGTGCCGTCGAACACCGCCGGCTCCGGCTGGCCCAGCGCTGCGGTCACGCGCTCGACGATGCCGACGGCGCGCACGCCCTTGTCGGTCACGATCAAAGGTTTGGTAATACCCAGCTTCTCGCAAACCTCTTGGAGCTCGACCAGGGATCCGGCGCCGAAGCGGATCTCGGTCACGTAGTTGATCAGTGCCATGTTTCCTCTGTCTACACAAACGCTTCACTTGCGTGGGAAGGCGGGAGTCTAGGAACGAAAGCCGCCTGGGTACACTGACAGCTTTCCATAGCGATATAACTTTCACTCATAGTGGACAGCATCCCCAGCCTGAATTCCGTGATGTCGCGGCTGCACGCCAAGCAGCTTCGGCTGCTGATCGCGGTCGAGGAAAGCGGCTCCCTGCTGGGCGCCGCCGACAAAGTCGGCCTGACGCAACCGGGCGCGAGCAAGGCGCTGCGCGAACTGGAGGCGACCCTGAGCGTGGCGCTGTTCAAGCGCACCAACCGGGGCCTGATTCCGACCGAGGCCGGCCACTGCGCACTGCGCTTCGCGCGGCTCATCCAGTCCGACATCGACAAGCTGCGCTTCGAGCTGGAGGCCATCGCCAGCGGCGCGGGCGGACACCTGGCGATCGGCACCATCATGGGCGCGGCCCCGCTGCTGTCGGACGCGGTGTCCGGCCTGCTCAAGCAGCAGCCGCACATGTCGGTGGAAATCGTGGAGGACACGAGCGAGACCCTGCTGGGCCTGATCGAACGCGGGCGGCTCGACGCGGCGATCTGCCGCTCTTCGGTGAGCCGCAACCCGGGTGTCTACGAGGCGCTGTTCGTGAAGGACGAAACGCTGTCGGTGATCGCCAACGTGCGCCACCCGGCCATGGGCGCCGAGGCGGTCGAACTCCGGCAACTCCAGGACAGCCGCTGGGTGGTCTACCGCGCCCACATGCCCATGCGCCGCCTGCTCGAGCGCGAGTTCCACGAAGCGCAGCTCAACTTTCCGCAGCACCTGATCGAGACGACCTCGGCGCTGACCACCCTCACCCTGCTGGGGCGCAACACCGACCTGGTGGCGCTGGTCTCGGACGACGTCGCCAACTACTTCTGCCACAACGGCCTCGTGGGCACCCTGGCACTCAAGCTCACATCCCGCAGCGAGCCCTATGAGCTGGTGCTGAGAAAAGGCGCACCGAGAAGCCCGGCGCTGGTGCTGCTGATGGAGGCGCTCCAGCCAGGCTCCGGCGCGCAGGCCGGCCGAGTCGCGCCGGGATAGCGGGGCCCTGTCGCGGCAAGGCCGGCACGCACGACGCGATCTGCGGCCCGCGCACACACACACGCGCACCGGCGTCGCGCCGGATGGCGATCCTTGCACGCGCTGCTGCGCACAGTTCTGACGTGCGCCCCTCAAAAGCCCTCATCCAACCGCTTCGGTGTTCCAGGCAGTGGCGAACCCCTAGGTGAATCCACCTACTTTCATTTTTGACGTACGTACCTCACCATTCGGCCATGTCATTGGAATCCGATCTCTCCAGCCCGCGCGCCACCCTGAGCGACGTGGCGCGCGAGGCGCAGGTCAGCCTGGCCACGGCCGACCGCGTCATCAACAACCGGCCGGGCGTGCATGCGCGCTCGATCGCCCGGGTCAAGGAGGCCATCGACCGCCTGAACTACCGGCCCGACCCCGCGGCCGCCCGGCTGGCGCGCACCCAACTGCACCGCGTGTGCTTCGTGCTGCCCTCGGGCAGCAACAGCTTCGTGGACGTGCTGCGCGAGCAGGTGGTCGAGAACGGTGCCTGGATGGCCGATCACCGCGTGACGGCGCGCACGCTGGAGGTGGACGTCTTCGAGCCCCAGCGACTCGCGGCCCTGATCCTCTCGCTGGAAGAGCAGTGCGAGACGGCGGTCGTCATGGCGCTCGACCATCCGCTGGTGCAGCACGCGATCGACCATCTGGTGGCGCGCGGCAAGGGGGTGATCACGCTGGTCTCGGACGTGCCCCGCTCGCGCCGGCAGCACTTCGTGGGCATCGACAACGTGGCCGCGGGCCGGACCGCCGCCACGCTGCTGGGGCGCTTCGCCGGACGCACGCGCGGCGACATCGGCGTCATCGTGGGCAGCCTGTCGCTGCGCGACCATGCGGAGCGCAGCTTCGGCTTCAGCCAGGTGATGGGCGCCGAGTTCGCCCAGCTGCGGGTGCTGCCGCCGCTCGAAGGCAAGGAAGACCCGCGGCTCACGCAGCGGCTCACGGCCCGGCTGCTGGCCGAGCATCCGCAGCTGCGCGGCATCTACAGCGTGGGCGCGGGCAACCCCGGGATCTCGGCCGCGCTCAAGGCCGGCGGCAAGGCCCGCGAGATCGTCTTCGTGGGCCACGAACTCACGCCGGCGGCGCGCGCCGACCTGCTCGACGGCACCATGGACGCGGTGATCAACCAGGACGCGGGCCACGAGATCCGCTCGGCCTTGCGCCTGGCCATCGCGCGCGTCACGCACGAGCCGGTGCATGCGGACCAGGAACGCATCCGCATCGACATCTACCTCAAGGACAACCTGCCGTGATCACGCTGGGCATCGACCTCGGCACCTCCAGCGTCAAGGCACTGCTGCTGGACGACGAGCGCCCGCTCGCGGTCGCGAGTGCGCCGCTGCAGCTCAGCCGCCCGCACCCGGGCTGGTCGGAGCAGGACCCGGCGCACTGGTGGCAGGCGACCTGCGATTGCCTCGATGCGCTGCGCGCGGACCATCCCCGCGCGCTCGCCGCGGTGCGCGGCATCGGCCTGTCGGGCCAGATGCACGGCGCGACCCTGCTGGATGCGAACGACGAGGTGCTGCGCCACTGCATCCTGTGGGACGACGGCCGCAGCGCCGCCCATTGCGAGACGCTCGAAGCGCCGGCGCTGCAGCTGCGCGCACGCACCGGCAACCCCGCGATGCCGGGTTTCACCGCGCCCAAGCTGCTCTGGCTGCGCGCGCACGAGCCGCACCATGCCGACCGCATCGCCAAGGTGCTGCTGCCCAAGGCCTGGCTGCGCTGGAAGCTCACCGGCGAGTTCGCGGAAGACATGTCGGATGCCTCGGGCACGCTCTGGCTGGACGTCGGGCAGCGGCGCTGGTCTTCCGAACTGCTGGCCGCCTGCGGCCTCGACACATCGCAGATGCCGCGCCTGGTCGAAGGCACCGAGCGCAGCGGCGAACTGCGCCCCGAATGGGTGGCCCGCTGGGGCTTCGACCGCGCGCCGGTCGTGGCCGGCGGTGCGGGCGACAACGCGGCCGGCGCGATCGGCGTGGGCGCGGTGGCTGCCGGCGACGCCTTCGTCTCGCTCGGCACCTCGGGCGTGCTGTGGGCCACCACCGCGGGCTTCGCGCCGGCCCCCGAGCGCGCGGTGCATGCCTTCTGCCACGCGCTGCCCCGGACCTGGCACCAGATGGGCGTGCTGCTCTCGGCGGCCTCCTGCCTGTCGTGGTGGGCCGGCATCCAGCAGGTGAGCGAGGAAGCGCTGCTGCGCGAACTCGACGCCTCGCCACCGGGCGACCCGGCCTGCTGGTTCGCGCCCTACCTGTCGGGCGAACGCACGCCGCACAACGACACGGCGCTGCGCGCGGGCTTCCTGCAGCTGTCGGCGGCGACCGACCGGCCCGCGATGACGCGTGCCTTGCTCGAGGGCGTGGCCTTCGCCTTCCGCGACGCGCGCGATGCACTGGCGGCCGCCGGCACGGTGCTCACGCAGGCCGACCTGATCGGCGGCGGGGCCCGCTCGGCGACCTGGAACCAGATCCTGGCCGACATGCTCGACCTGCCGCTGCACCAGGCTGCCGGTTCCCAGCACGGATGCGCGCTCGGCGCGGCCCGGCTCGCCCGCGCGGCGGCCGACGGCGAGCGGCTCTTCGCCAAGCCGCCGCGGCTGCGCAGCTTCGAACCCGATGGCGCGCGTGCGCGCCGCTACGACGCGATGCATGCGCGCTGGCAACAGCTCTACGGCCTGCTCCGGCGCGCCCCTTCGGCCCACGCCCTCTCCACCGCTTCTTCCTGACCGACTGGAACCCACGCCATGACCACTGAGCCCTCCGCCGCGGCACGCGCCCCCTTCTTCGGCTTCGAACGCCCGATCGTCTTCCGCGGCCCCGGGTTCCGGCCGTCCGCGGACGAGCCCCTGGCCTACCGCTACTACGACAAGGACCGCCTGGTGCTGGGCAAGCGCATGGAAGACCAGTTGCGCTTCGCGGTCTGCTACTGGCACAGCTTCGTCGGCGCGGGCCTCGACCCCTTCGGCGACGCCACCTTCCAGCGGCCCTGGCACGGTCCCGGCGACCCGATGGAACAGGCGCTCCACAAGGCCGACGTGGCCTTCGACCTGTTCCGGCTGGTCGACACGCCCTTCTTCACCTTCCACGACCGCGACGTCGCGCCCGAGGGCGCGACGCTGGCGGAATCGAACCGCAACCTGCGCCGGGTGGCCCAGGTCTTCGAGCGCCAGATCGCCGACACCGGCGTGCGCCTGCTCTGGGGCACCGCCAACCTGTTCTCGCACCGGCGCTACATGTCCGGCGGCGCGACCAACCCCGACCCCGAGGTCTTCACCCATGCCGCCGCGCAGGTGAAGAACGCGCTCGACGTGACGCACGGCCTGGGCGGTGCCAACTACGTGCTGTGGGGCGGCCGCGAAGGCTACGAGACGCTGCTCAACACCGACCTCAAGCGCGAGCTGGCGCAGCTGGGCCGCTTCCTCAACCTGGTGGTCGAGCACAAGCACAAGATCGGCTTCAAGGGCCCGATCCTGCTCGAACCCAAGCCGGCCGAGCCGACCAAGCACCAGTACGACTACGACGTCGCGACGGTCTACGGCTTCCTGCAGGCGCACGGCCTGGAGAAGGAGGTGAAGGTCAACATCGAGCAGAACCATGCGCTGCTCGCGGGCCACAGCTTCGAGCACGAGATCGCGCTGGCCCACGCGCTGGGCATCTTCGGCTCGCTCGACATGAACCGCGGCGACGAGCTGCTGGGCTGGGACACCGACCAGTTCCCCAACAACCTGCAGCACGTCGCGATGGCGCTGTACGAGGTGCTGCGCGCCGGCGGCCTGACAACCGGCGGCCTCAACTTCGACGCCAAGCTGCGGCGCCAGTCGACAGACCCCGACGACCTGGTCTGGGCCCATGCGACCGCCATGGACCTGTGCGCCCGCGGCCTGCTGGTCGCCGAGGCCATGGTGCGCGACGGCACCCTGCAGCGCCACGTCGACACGCGCTACGCGGGCTGGGACACGCCCCGCGGCCAGTCGATCCTGCGCGGCGAGCTGTCGCTGGCGGACCTGGCACAGGACGCCGAAGCGCGTGCCCTCGAGCCACAGCCCCGCTCGGCCGGGCAGGAACGGCTCGAGCACCTCGTCAGCAGCTATCTCTGAAAAAACGAAGCCCACCAAGGAGCGAGACATGGCCAGCAACATCAAGGGCCCAGGCATCTACCTGGCCCAGTTCGCAAGCGACGAAGCCCCCTTCGACTCCTGGCAGTCGATCACGCGCTGGGCCGGCGGCCTGGGCTTCAAGGGGGTGCAGATCCCGTCGTGGGACGCGCGCATCTTCGACCTGCGCCGGGCCGCCGAATCGAAGACCTACTGCGACGAGGTGGCGGGCATCGCGCGCGAGAACGGCGTGGCGATCACCGAACTGGGCACCCACCCGCAGGGCCAGCTGGTGGCCGTGCACCCAGCCTACGACGAAGCCTTCGACGGCTTCGCACCGGAGGCGGTGCGGCGCAACCCCCAGGCGCGCCAGGCCTGGGCGGTGGAGCAGATGCTGCTGTCGGCACGCGCCTCGCGCCACCTGGGCCTCAAGAGCAACGTGAGCTTTCCCGGCGCGCTGGCCTGGCCCTACCTCTACCCGTGGCCGCAGCGGCCCGCGGGCCTGATCGAAGCCGCCTTCGACGAGCTGGCCAAGCGCTGGCGCCCGATCTTCGATGCCTTCGACGAAGCCGACTGCAACGTCTGCTTCGAGCTGCATCCGGGCGAGGACCTGTTCGACGGCACCACCTTCGAGATGTTCCTGCAGCGCGTGGACGACCACCCGCGCTGCTGCATCAACTACGACCCCTCGCACTTCCTGCTGCAGCAGCTCGACTACCTCGAATTCATCGACATCTACCACGCGCGCATCAAGGCCCTGCACATCAAGGATGCCGAGTTCCGGCCCACCGGCCGCCAGGGCGTCTATTCGGGCTACCAGCCATGGATCGACCGCGCGGGACGCTTCCGCTCGCTGGGCGACGGCCAGATCGACTTCGGCGCCATCTTCTCCAAGATGGCCCAGTACGGCTACGACAGCTGGGCGGTGCTCGAATGGGAATGCTGCCTCAAGCACCCCGAGACCGGTGCCGCCGAAGGCGCGGCCTTCATCCGCGACCACATCATCCGGGTCACGGAGAAGGCTTTCGACGACTTCGCGGGCGGCGAGAAGGACCCGGCGCAGCTGCGCCGCATGCTGGGCCTGGAGCCGGTGGCGCCATGACCATCGAAGCCAGCTACAGCCACGCGGAGGCGGCGAGCGCCCGCATCCGCCTGGGCATGGTGGGCGGCGGCGAAGGCGCCTTCATCGGCGCCGTGCACCGCATCGCCGCGCGGCTCGACGACCAGTTCGTGCTGAGCGCCGGCGCGCTCTCCTCCACGCCGGAGAAGGCGGCCCGCTCGGCGGCCGCGATCGGCCTCGCGCGCAGCTACCCCGACTACCGCACCATGGCGCGCGAGGAGGCCGCGCGCGCCGACGGCATCGAGGTCGTGACCATCGTGACGCCCAACGACCAGCACGCGGCCGTGGCCGAGGCCTTTCTCGAGGCCGGCATCCACGTGATCTGCGACAAGCCCGTGACCACCACGGTGGCGGACGCACACCGGCTGCAGGCGATCGCGCAGGCGCGCCGTCGCATCTTCGCCGTGACCTACAACTACACCGGCTACCCCATGGTGCGCCAGGCGCGCCGCATGGTGCGCGACGGCGAGTTGGGCGAGATCCGGCTGGTCCAGGTCGAGTACCCGCAGGACTGGCTGACCGAGCCGCTCGAGACCACCGGCCAGAAACAGGCGGCCTGGCGCACCGACCCGCGGCGCTCCGGCCCGGGCGGCTGCATCGGGGACATCGGCACGCACGCCTACCAGCTCGCGGGCTTCATCGCGGGCATGCAGCCTTCGCAGCTGTGCGCCGAACTCAGCACCTTCGTCAGCGGCCGCGCGCTCGACGACAACGTGCAGATCATGCTGCGCTATGCCAACGGCGCGCGCGGCATGCTCTGGGCCAGCCAGGTCGCGCCGGGCAACGAGAACGCGCTGCGCATCCGCGTCTACGGCAGCCGCGCCGGGCTCGAGTGGCAGCAGGAGCAGCCCAACAGGCTGCAGGTGTCGCGCTTCGGCGAGGCGCCGCAGACCCTCTCGCGCGGCAGCGGCGCGGCCCATGCGGACGCGGCCCGCGTCACGCGCCTGCCCGCGGGCCATCCCGAGGGCTACTTCGAGGGCTTCGCCACGCTCTACAGCGAGATCGGCCATGCCATCCGCGCGGCGCGCGACGGCCGCGCGCCAGCCGGGGAAGTGAACTTCCCGACGCTGGAAGACGGCATCCACGGCGTCGCCTTCATCGAAGCGGCCATCCGCTCGTCCGCCGGCGGCGGCCTCTGGGTCGGTGTGTGAGATGAGCCTGCACGTCCGCTTCGACGCGATCACGAAGGACTTCGGGCCGGTGCAGGTGCTGCACGGCGTGAGCTTCGACATCGCGCCCGGCACCGTGCTGGGCCTGCTCGGGGAGAACGGCGCGGGCAAGTCCACGCTGATGAAGATCCTCTCGGGCTACGAGCGCCCCAGCGGGGGCACGCTGTCGATCGATGGCGAAGCGCGCGCCTTCCGGAGTTCGCGCGACGCGGAGGACGCGGGCGTGGTGCTGATCCACCAGGAGTTCAACCTGGCCGAGGATCTCACGGTGGCGCAGAACATCTTCCTCGGGCGCGAGAAGCGCCGCGGCTGGCGGCTCGACGACCCGGGCATGCGCCGCGCGGCGCAGGAGGCGCTGGGCGCGGTCGGGCTCGCGGTCGATCCCGACACCCGGGTGCGCGACCTGATCGTCGCCGAGAAGCAGCTGGTGGAGATCGCCAAGGCGTTGTCGCGCAGCGCGCGGCTGCTGGTGATGGACGAGCCCACGGCCACGCTCACGCCGTCCGAGAGCCAGCGCCTCTTCGGCCTGATCCGGAGCCTGCGCGCGCAGGGCGTGACCATCGTCTACATCTCGCACAAGCTCGACGAGGTCGCACGCATCACCGACGAGATCGTGGTCATGCGCGACGGCCGCTTCGTCATGCGCGGACCGACCGCGCAGCATTCGCGCCAGCAGATGGCGAACCTGATGGTCGGGCGCGAACTCTCCAACATGTTCCCCGTCCGGCGCCGGCCCGAGCCGGCAGCGCCGCTGCTGGCCGTGCGCGGGCTGAACGTGCCCGGCTGGGCGCGCGACGTGAGCTTCGAGGTGCGGCCCGGCGAGATCCTCGGCTTCGCCGGGCTGGTGGGCGCGGGCCGCACCGAACTGTTCGAAGGGCTGCTGGGGCTGCGCGCGCGCGAGGGCGGCACGGTCGAGATCGAAGGGCAAGCGGTCGCGTTCGCCGATCCGCGTGCCGCGGCGCGCGCCGGCCTCACCTACCTGAGCGAAGACCGCAAGGGCTGCGGCCTGCACGTGCGGCTGCCGCTGCAGGACAACCTGACGCTGATGGACCTGGACCGCCACGCCCATCCCTGGCTCGACCGCCGCTCCGAAGCCGCGGCGCTGACGCGGGCGGTGGCGGACTTCGGCATCCGCACGCGCGACCTGGGTGCGCGCGCCGGCGCGCTGTCGGGCGGCAACCAGCAGAAGCTGGCGATGGCCAAGGTGCTGCAGCCCGGCCCGCGCGTGGTGGTGCTGGACGAGCCCACGCGCGGCGTCGACGTCGGCGCCAAGCGCGACATCTATTTCCTGATCGACCAGGTGGCGGCCGAAGGCCGCGGCGTGGTCGTCATCTCGTCGGAGCTGATGGAACTGATCGGCCTGTGCCACCGCGTCGTCGTGATGCGTGCCGGCACGGTCCAGGCCACGCTCGACGCCGACCACCTGACCGAAGAGGAGCTCATCGCGCATGCCACCGGCACCCACTGACAGCCTGACGCCGCCCATCGGCATCGACCCGACGGCGCCCGCTCCGGCGCGACGCGGCGGCACGCCCTGGCGCCAGCGCCTGCGCGAGACCGGGCCGATCGCCGGCCTGGTGCTGCTGTGCATCGCGGGCACGCTGCTCAACCCCGACTTCGCGACCTGGGACAACGCGATGAACGTGCTCACCCGCACCGCCTTCATCGGCATCATCGCGGTGGGCATGAGCTTCGTCATCATCAGCGGCGGCATCGACCTCTCGGTGGGCTCGATGGCGGCGCTGATCGCGGGCTGCATGATCCTGGTGATGAACGCGCTGGCGCCGCACATCGGCTCGCCGGTGACGGCGGTGCTGCTGGGCATGGCAGTGGCGCTGGTGCTGGGCGCGTCCTTCGGCCTGGCCCACGGCCTGCTCATCACCAAGGGGCGCATCGAACCCTTCATCGTGACGCTGGGCACGCTCGGCATCTTCCGCGCCTACCTCACCTACTTCGCCAACGGAGGTGCGATCACGCTCGACGGCACGCTGTCGGACGTCTACAGCCCGGTGTACTACGCGAGCTGGCTCGGCATCCCGGTGCCGATCTGGGTCTTCGCGGCGATGGCGCTCGCGGGCGCCTTCCTGTTGAACCGCACGCGCTACGGCCGCTACGTGCAGGCCATCGGCTCCAACGAGCAGGTGGCGCGCTACTCGGCGGTGGCGGTCGACCGCGTGAAGATCCTCACCTACGTGCTGCTGGGCTGCTGCGTCGCCGTGGCCACGCTGCTCTACGTGCCGCGCCTGGGTTCGGCCTCGCCCACCACCGGCCTGCTCTGGGAGCTCGAGGCGATCGCGGCCGTGATCGTGGGCGGCACCGCGCTCAAGGGCGGCGAGGGCCGCATCCTCGGCACCGTGATCGGCGCCGTGCTGCTCTCCGTGATCAGCAACCTGTTGAACCTGACCAGCATCATCAGCGTGTACCTGAATGCGGCTGTGCAGGGCTTCGTGATCATCATCGTGGCCTTTTTGCAAAGAGGTCGGCGATGACGATGCGCGCAGTGGCCAGCCGGCAGCGCGCGGACTTTGACGCCCAAGAGATCCCAACCAGGAGACATATCATGGACAGAAGGCTTTTTTCCGCCATCGCACTCGCCGCGTGCGCGCTGTGCAGCACCGCTTCCTTTGCCGACACCAAGCCGGTCATGGGCGTGTCCGTTCCCGCGGCCACGCACGGATGGACCGGCGGGGTCGTGTACTGGGCCAACCGCACCAAGGCCGAACTGGAGAAACAGTACCCCGGCATGAAGGTGTTCGTGAAGACCGCCGGCTCGGCCACCGAACAGGCCAACCAGATCCAGGACCTGCAGACGGTCAACAAGATCGACACGCTGGTGATCCTGCCCTTCGAGTCGGCGCCGCTGACCAAGCCGGTCGCGCAGGTCAAGGGCAAGGGCGTGTTCGTGACCGTGGTCGACCGCGGCCTGACCGACCCGGGCGCGCAGGACGCCTACGTGGCCGGCGACAACCCGGGCTTCGGCAAGGTCGCGGCCGAGTACATGGCCAAGGCCATGGGCGGCAAGGGCAACCTCGTGATCCTGCGCGGCATTCCGACCGTGATCGACAACCAGCGCGTCGATGCCTTCAACGAGGTCATGAAGGCGAATCCCGGCATCAAGGTGCTCGACGCCAAGCACGGCAACTGGAACCGCGACGACGCCTTCAAGGTGATGCAGGACTACCTCACGCGCTTCAAGCAGATCGATGCGGTCTGGGCCTCGGACGACGACATGGCCGTCGGCGTGCAGAAGGCGATCGAGCAGGCCAAGCGCAGCGACGTGAAGCTGGTCGTGGGCGGCGCCGGATCCAAGGACTACATCAAGAAGGTGATGGACGGCGACAAGATCGTCTCGGCCGACGTGACCTACGCCCCGAGCATGATCGCCGACGCCATGAAGATGACGGCCGAGGCCCGCGCAAGCGGCAAGCCGATGGCCGCCTCGACGATCATCCCCTCGGTGCTGGTCACCAAGGACAACGCGGCGAAATACTACTTCCCGGATTCGCCGCACTGAGCCTGCGCCGGCCCGTTCGATCACGGGCCGCGGTGATCGGCGCCGCGCGGCATCCGTGGCTGTGCCAAAAACGAAAAAAGGGTCAGCAGACATGCATCTGCTGACCCTTGTCGATACTGGCGGAGTGGACGGGACTCGAACCCGCGACCCCCGGCGTGACAGGCCGGTATTCTAACCAACTGAACTACCACTCCTGGTAGACAACGTTCGCTCCTTGCGGAGCCGAGTGCTGACGACTCGTACCTGCTTCACTCGCGTGAAACTGGCGACCCTACGGGGATTCGAACCCCGGTAGCCACCGTGAAAGGGTGGTGTCCTAGGCCTCTAGACGATAGGGTCAAAACCTTGGGAACCGCGCTGCGATCAGCGCCTGTCCTTTGCTCTTGCGAGACTTGTTCGGCACAAAAAAATACCCACTTGCAGTGGGCACTTCCGAGGCGAACCTCGTGAACCTTGGCGGAGTGGACGGGACTCGAACCCGCGACCCCCGGCGTGACAGGCCGGTATTCTAACCAACTGAACTACCACTCCTGGTAGACAACGTTCACTCCTTGCGGAGCCGAGTGCTGACGACTCGTTGCCTGAATCACTTGCGTGAAACTGGCGACCCTACGGGGATTCGAACCCCGGTAGCCACCGTGAAAGGGTGGTGTCCTAGGCCTCTAGACGATAGGGTCAAAACCTTAGGAACCGTGCTG
>Ga0182008_10000038_pt1 | contig 129386 bp, 120 predicted proteins | sample Sormic07211129_1_FD_120482 | JGI IMG/M metagenome (GOLD analysis project Ga0182008, IMG submission 120482) | Rhizosphere microbial communities from Sorghum bicolor, Mead, Nebraska, USA - 072115-129_1 metaG | ecosystem: Host-associated > Plants > Roots > Rhizosphere | place: USA: Nebraska... | reverse complement strand
TGACCTGGTCGCCCACGCGGATCGGCGCGCGGAACTCGAACTGGCTGCCGGCCCACATGCGGCGGGGCAGCGGCACCGGCGGCAGGAACCCGCCGCGCTTGGCGTGGCCGTCGGCGCCGATCTCGCTTTGGCGGTGCATGGGCAGGAAGTAGAGCCAGTGCCACAGAGGCGGAAGCGCCGTGCCGGTCGGCATCGGCGCGGCCGGGTGGTCGAGCGTCGCCGTCAAGGCCGCCACGGGCGTGGGATGGATGGTGTCCTCGAGGCGCTCGCTGCGCCCGACCCATGACTGCAACTGATCCGAATGTACGTCCACTCTCGTGTCTCCTTGGTTTGCTGCACCCAGCGGCAGCAGGACTAGACGGGAGTGTGCGGCGCATCGAACGCCAAGTGAATTGCATTATTTGAGGATATTGATGCAATTCATGGAACAAAGAAACGGGCTGTCAATGCCTCGCGCACTCCTTCTTCGCAAGTGCGATGAAGTTCAATGAATACGGTATTGGACCGCGTGACGGCGTATTCCTGCAGTCCATCGCCACTCGACCAGCCCGCCGCCAAGAGGCGGGCCCCACCTGAAGACGTATTCATGAAGCCCTGGGTTTCCAAGCTCCTTGCATTGCTGCGACCTGCCGTGATGCCGGCATCGGTATCCGGAGATGCGTCGGAGCCGGCGCCCGCGCTGCAGTCGCTGCCCGGCGAGCGCGTCGGCATCTCGGGAACTGAACCGTTTTTGTCCGCACCCCCATCAGCACGAGGAGGCCTCTCCGGGACACCCAGTGATGTCGCGAACGATCGCCGACATCGCTCACCGCTTGACGAGGTCGTGCAGCGCACAGCGACTTGCCCGGACAAGTTCGGCACTGCGAATCTGCAGGGTCGAATCATTCCGCCCCGTGCCGCAATAGATCGTTTCCATTGCATCGAGGCCATCGTGCGCCGCATCAACGGAACCACCACGACCGTCCCGCTCATCATCCGTCTCGACACTGGAGAGGACGTGGACTACTGGCTTCACGGCGGCATCCTGCCGCTGGTGTGGCGTGACTATGTGTCCGGCAAGTCCGAAGAGCATGTGTCTCATTTGGCGAAACGGCTGCAGCCGGAAATCGGAGGACCCCAGCACGAGTTGCCCGACGCCATGCCGGGCAGTGACGTGCCCAGTGCAAGCCAAGGCGCAACTCTGGGCTGACCTGGCAGGAAGGCCTTCTGCCCTTCCTTTCCCTCTCTCTCGAAGCAAGCCCGCTGACCTCTTGTGCGTGACGGCCATGTTGCCGCTGCACCGGCGCCTGGGTATCAATCCACCGCACGCGCAGCGCATCGACTGGAAGCCAGAACGCATGGAGGCCGCTCCGATTGGCGACATTTCCATTCTGTGAGACAGATGTGCGGCGACTGGTTACAGCGGACTCTCGTCGCTCAGATGTACAGCAATCATCGTGGCTCGGGGAGCTTCATGGGACCGGCTGATGGCCCGCTTCACTTCAGCCCGGGCACGGCAAACAGTTCGGTCGCCCAATCAGAGAACGCTCGCATCGCCGGCGAAAGAAAAGTGTGATGGGGGTACAGAAGCGATACCGGCACAGACTCGGGCCGCATGCCTGCCAGCACCTCGACCAGATCTCCTGACTGCAGATGGTCCGCCACAAGAATTTCGGGTAGCTGGATCAAGCCGAGGCCCGCGAGGCCAAGCTTTATGTACAGCGCAGTCTCGTTGACCGCCACAGTACCGGGGACTGGGACGTCGAAGCTCACCCCCTCATCGATGAAATGCAACTCGCTGCCCCTTCGAGTCGTGCTGGAGAAGTAATGGACCGCTCGGTGTCGTTGCAAGTCTCCCAGCACTTCCGGGATGCCGTTGTCTTCCAGATAGGAAGGAGCCGCGCACGTGATCCAGCGCAGATTGCCTAAGCGTCGAGCGACCAAAGCCGAGTCATTGAGGCTGCCGGTGCGGATTACGCAGTCAACACCTTCCTGGATCAAGTCCACTTGGCGATCATTGACACCGATAGCCAGGTAAATATCCGGGTACTGTCGCCGGAATTGACCCAACTGCGGCAGGATCAAGGCATGTGCAATGCCGCCCGGCACATCTACGCGCAGTCGCCCTTGCGGGCGCTCGTCATGGCGCAAACTGGATTCGGTGTCCTCGATCAGCTCAAGAATTTCGCGACAGCGAGAGAAGTATCGCTCGCCTTCTGGTGTCAGGCTGAGGCTTCTGGTGGAGCGGTTCAGAAGGCGCGTCTGCAGATGTCTTTCAAGCCTCTTGATGAGGCTTGTGACGGACGATGGCGGCAAGCCCAGGGTTTCCGCTGCGCGCACAAAACTCCCGCTTTCGACCACGCGAAGGAAAACCTGCATTGCTTGTACGCGATCCATATCTTGTCCCAATAGCGGTAAAGCAAGCGGCGTCACAACCCATTGTTCGGGTTTCCTGAATGATGAAAACCTCCCGGGCTCCTTTTTCTGCGCTGCTGCACTCCTTAAAGTGCGTCCACATGATGCCTACGGCCAAATCAACGATGTCTGATCGAGGCCCGCAACTTCTGATGCCACTGAGCCATACGATGAACCAAACCGATCCTAACTCGACCTCTCAAAACATCCTGGTGCTCGGCGCCGGCGAACTCGGCATCCCGGTGCTGCGCAACCTTGCGAAACGGGCGAAAGCCGTGAACGGTGCGAAGATCAGCGTGCTGCTACGTGCAAGCGCCGTGGAGTCCAGTGCACCGGACAAGCAGCAAGCTATCGCGGAACTCAAAGGTCTCGGAATCGAGATCGTCATCGGCGATCTTGTGAAGAGCTCCATCGACGAGCTCGCCGTCGTGTTCGCGCGATATGACACAGTCATCGGTTGCGCGGGCTATGCAGCCGGAATCGACACGCCGATGAAGTTGGCGCGGGCTGCCTTGCAGGCGCGAATTCCAAGGTACTTCCCATGGCAGTTCGGAGTCGATTTCGATGTGATCGGTCGCGGCAGCCCGCAGGACATCTTCGATGCACAACTGGACGTGCGCGAGTTGCTGCGCAGCCAGCACCAGACCGAGTGGGTCATCATCTCTACAGGCATGTTCATGAGCTACCTGTTCGAGCCGGAATTTGGCGTGGTCGACCTGCAGAACGACGCGGTCCACGCGATCGGCAGCCTCGACACGGCCGTGACGCTGACCACTCCCGATGATATCGGAGCGCTGACTGCAGAGATCGTCTTCACCACGCCCCGTATCCGGAACGAGATTGTGTTTCTGGCAGGCGACACCGTGACTTACGGTGAGGTCGCCGACAAGCTGCAGGCGGGCCTCGGCCGCCCCTTCAGCCGTTCGGAATGGAGCGAACAGTATCTGCTGGACGAACTGGCGCGTGACCCGACCAACATGATGCGCAAGTACCGTGCGGCCTTTGCTCAAGGGCGCGGTGTTGCATGGGACAAGCGCGGGACCTTCAATCAACAGCGCGGCATTCCGGTCACCGACGTGGCATCTTGGATCAGCGCCAACCTCGTGTCGGGCCGCGGCAATCGGTCGTGAGTTCGGTCATCGGCCGCCTCTTCGATCCTCATGCCTTCGACATCGACGAGCTCAATGCGCGACTGAACGCTCGCGAGTAAGCGCGTCAACGACAGCCGCCGATCGCTGCTCTGTACTCCAGCGCCGACAGGATCGAAGGCTCCAAGCCTTTTGCGGAGAAGCGCAAGCCAGTCTGGCAAGGTCGGTAAATCGGCGAAAAGCGCGTCGATCACCGCCCGAGGCAACTTCGCGATCGGCGTTGATGCAGCAACGGCGCGGGCACCCTCCATATGGCCCACGTGAGGGCGCCGATACGGCGAGCTTGGCGGCCGGGTTGGGCTCGGCAATGGCGGCGAACCAGCAGTCTATGGGGAAAAGGACGCGCTGCAGAATCACATTCCCAGCGCCTCGGTGGCTTTCAGAACTTGGCGCGCCACACTCTCGATCGGTTCGCGCTGCAGCATGGCTCGCTCGCGCAGGACCTCGTAGGCTTCGTCTTCCTTGAGCCGACGCGCATCCATGAGTGCACGCGTGGCTTTGTGAATGACTTGCTGGTGGGCCGCCTTCTGTTCAAGGCGCTGTATGTAGTGCTCCCTCGATCGGCGTTGCTTGCTTTGATGCAGTGTCAGCGCGAGCGCGGTCAGGACCCCGGCTGGCCTCACGGGCGAAGCAATCGTCGTGAATGCGTTCAAGTGCAGTACCGCCGCAAGGGTGATGGGATTCTCGAACGCAACGATGGGAATGACGGGAGGTGCATTTGGCCTTTCAAGCCACGGGCAGGGCTGCGACAGTGTGTCGGGGTGAACGGACATGAGGACCATGTCGGTACCCTGCGGCAGAGTGTCTAGCGCAGGCCATGAGCAGCTGAACGAGCACCCAATGCGCGAAAGCTGGGCCGTGAGTTCCTCCCGGTCTGCGTCATCGGGGTGGACTACCAGCAACCGCAGTAGGCGGATGTCTTTGAAGATGGCCTGACTGTCGTTGATTCTGGTCATGCGGCCCCCACTGCAACCTTGCCTGTGCCGCTGAATCGCGGGTGCGGGCGGCCCGCCCACGCGGGTGGGACATGCGACATGACGTAAGGGTCCGCAATCACGGGTTCGGGTGCTTCCGCCAGGATGTCGAAACTGCCGTTGGCATTGCATCGTCCAATGCGAGGGTTCAGGTGGGTGTGGTGGTTGCTGCCGTCCACGCAGATGCGTCCTTGCGGTGCGTCCATTTCCAGGCCCGCCATGGCGCGCGAGATATGAACCGGCTCCGTGCTGCCGCTTACGCCTATGGCTCGGACGAGCAAATGGGTTTGCACGTAGGCCGCCTCCCAGGAGGCATTGGTGCGTGCGTCGGCCCCAAAGCGCTGGCGATAGCGCTGGATGACTTTGCCGTTGGCCTCCGTGTCCACAGACTCGAAGTAGGTCGAGCAGGTGATCAGCCCCTCTGCCAGTTCGGTGCCGATGGTCTGGACGTCGGCCTCGCAACTCATGTGGCTGGCAACCGGCACCCTCTGACGATCGATGCCGGCGCGTTCCAGCGCTCGGTGCAGTCGGGCCATACCTTCACCCACCACGGTGGAGTAAATGAAATCGACACCGCTGCGCCGGATGGCCTGGGCCGCTGCTTCGTAGTCAAGCGCACCGGCATCAAGCGGCAGGTAGGTTTCCAGGGTCTTGCTGCCGCCGCGCTCGTGAATGAGTTCGCTCATCACGCGGTTGGCTTCGTGGGGGCAGACATAGTCTGATCCGATCAGCGCGACGCGGCTGCCATGGCGTTCGAGCATGTAACCCGCGAGCGGCAAGATGTTCTGGTTGGGCACTGCACCGCCGTAGAACACATTGCGGCTGAACTCGAAGCCCTCGTAGGCCGTGCCGTAGAACAGCAGCGCGTCGTGTCGTTCCACCAACGGAATGACTGCCTTCCGGCTGCTCGACATGTAGCAACCCAGGAACAGCCGGATGCCGCCTTCAATGATGAGTTGCTCACTTAACTGACCATACAGACGCGGGTCGGATGCGGGATCGACACACACCGGGACAATCTCTCTGCCGAGCACGCCGCCGGCGTCGTTGATTTCCTCTATGGCCATCAACGCGGCTCTGCGCTGAGTTTCCTCGACAGCTGCCGTTACGCCGGTTGAAGAATAAAGAACGCCAATCTCGATGGGTGCCATGTGTATGAATGTGCTGTGCTGGGTTCACCATGCAGCACCGCGATGGTGCGGTGTAGGTGTGCGGACGCGGTGCATGCCGCTGCGAAGCGGCTCTCGGCGCAAGAAGCGAGCCACCGGCTCCCGTCGGTCCACCTGTGAAAGAAGCACACAGACGCGCAAGGTGGGGACTACTTGCATGTAGTCGTGTTGAAAGGTGGCACGCCGTTTGCATCATGGAAGCAGTCTCTGGGATGCGCACCATCTTCAAGCACCCAGGACACGTTGCTGCGGACAAAGGCGTCCATGGCGACAACGGCAAATGAGCCCGACCCCTCCGAGGGGTGCGGGCTCTTTTTTTTTGTTCGCGAATTTCTTCAGTCGGAGTGAAGCAATGAAAAGACGCAATTTTCTGTCTGCAGTGGGATCGGGTGTCGTGGCGGTGTCGGCTGGCAATCTTTCCGAGACCGCGCTCGCGGCGACACCTTCGGGCAGTGATCCCGTCAAGCTGGGTCTGCTGTTCTCTCAATCTGGCGCCATGGCGAACAACGAGTCGTTGCTGAAGGACATCTCCCTGATGACGATCGATCAGATCAACGCCAAAGGTGGTGTGATGGGGCGCAAGGTCGAAGGTGTCGTGGTGGATCCCGCGAGCGACTGGCCGATGTATGCACAGATGAGCAAGCAGTTGATCCTCAGCGAGAAGGTGGCGGCCATCTTCGGTTGCTGGACCTCGGTTTCGCGCAAGTCGGTGTTGCCTGTAGTGGAGGCGCAAGACAGCCTGTTGTTCTATCCGCTGCATTTCGAGGGCGAGGAGCAATCCAAGAACGTCGTCTACCTCAACTCTCCGCCCAGCAGCTCTGTGCTTCCTGCAGTTGAATACCTGATGACCCCCCAAGGCGGTGAGGCCAAGCGATTCTTCATGTTGGGCAGCGACTATGTTTGGCCGCGCACCATCAACAAAATGCTCAAGGGTTACCTCAAGACCAAGGGTGTGCCCAACAGTGCTATCCGCGAGCAGTACGTTCCCTTCAGCCATTCGAACTTTCAGTCGATCGTGCGCGACATCAAGGCCTTCGCGGCGCAGCCCGGCGGCCAGGCCATCGTGGTGCTGACAGTGGTGGGAGATTCGATTCCCGCGATGTTCAAAGAGGCCATCAACCAGGGCATTCGCGCCACAGACATCCCGATCCTCGGCCTGGACGTGGTGGACAGCGATCTCGAAGGTCTGGACACGGCGCCACTCACAGGGCATCTGAGTTGCTGGTGCTACTTCCAGAACATCGATACCCCTGCAAATCGCCAGCTCAAGTCCGACTGGGCGAGCTATGTCAAGGCCAAACAACTCAAGCACCGCCCTGACATGGTGATCGACCCCATGGTGAGCACGGTAATGGGAATCCAACTATGGGCGCAGGCTGCTACCAAAGCAAAGTCGTTCGAGCCCGCGGCCGTACGCAAAGCCATGGCGGGCATGACGGTCGCGGATCCCGCAGGCTACGTCGCGAAGATGGATGCGACCAATCAATACCTGTGGCGCGGCACCATGATCGGCTCCATCAACGCCAAGCAAGGCTTCGACATTCTCTGGAAGTCCAAGGACATCGTTGCGCCGGTTCCGTACAGCCCTTTCGTCAAGGCGTGATCGCGCCTGTGCGTGGCCGACGTGCACGGCACGTCGGATCTCCTGACTGTGGAGCTTTCTCATGAAGTCTTTGTTCGAACCCTTGCGCGGAACAGCGCGTTGGCGCCGCTGGTTCCAGCATCTGATGCTCGCGTGCCTGTGCGGACCATTGCTGCAGGCACAGGCAGCCATGCCGGCGCAAGAGCGCAGCTCAATCGTCGCGTCCATCTGTACCGATCCTGGGGCGTATCGCGGCGCCCTGGATCGCATCGTTCAAGCGGTGGTTGGCACCTCTTCGGCGGACGCGGCCTGGGGCAAGACATTGCTGGAGCGGCTTCAAGCCGTGGCGGTGATCTGCCGCGCGCAAGGTGCCCCGGTGTTCAAGGTGGACCACGGCGTTGTGGACGCGGCTACGCTCGAACCCGTCACCGAGGCCGTCGACGAATTGCCCATGGTGCCTACGCTGGTGTTGGCGCGATTGCTGAAAACGTCGCAGGCAGAGATAGAGCTTTTCAGTCCCGATGTGCTCGTTCGCCGAGCGGCGGCCCAGCGGATGAGCCAGGCATACGCACAGATCAACGAACCCCTAGTGCGGTTGGCATTGTCCAAGGCTGCGGACCCTGAAGTCATCGCGACGCTCGAGCTCGCTCTGGCCAAGCGCAGCCTCGCCAGCGGGTCAGTGGAAGTGCGCGTCGAAGCCATACGCGCCATGGGTAAGGCGCCCAGCGAAAGCACACGCTCTCTCTTGCAAAAGTACCAAGAGGATCGCCCGGATATGAGTGCCGGCGAGCGCGCGGCACTGACGCAGTCACTGTCGCAGATTGATCGTGCACTGGAGGTAGGGAAGGCCGCTTCGATCTTCTTCAGCGGCCTGAGCTATGCGGGGGTTCTTCTCATCACCGCACTGGGTCTGTCGATCGTGTTTGGTTTGCTCGGTGTGATCAACCTCGCGCACGGGGAATTCATCATGATCGGTGCCTATGCCACCTATGTGGTCGAAAAATGGCTTCAGGCTCACGCGCCTGGTTGGTTCGATGCATATGTGTTCCTCGCCATTCCCTTTGCTTTCCTCGTGTGCGCGCTGATCGGGATCGTGCTCGAGATGACCATCATCCGACACCTCTACAAAAGGCCGCTGGAGACGCTGTTGGCGACGTGGGCGGTCAGCATCGCCTTGATCAAGCTGGTACAGATCCTCTTCGGCTCGCAGAACGTCGAGTTCATCACACCGTCGTTCTTGCAGGGAGGGGTGCAGTTGTATCCCGGTTTCTTTGTCACCTGGAATCGCGTGTTCGCCATCGCGCTGGGGTTGGTCATTTTTGCGACTGCCTACGCGCTGATCCGCCAAACACGGTTCGGTCTGTTGATCCGCGCCACCACGCAGCGACGGGATACCGCGCGGGCGCTGGGCATTCCTGCGCCTTCCATCGACCGCCTAGCGTTCGGCCTGGGCAGCGGCTTGGCCGGCTTGGCTGGTGTTGTGCTCACGCAGATCGCCAGCGTGAATCCTTCCATGGGCACCAGCTTCGTGATTGATGCCTTCATGGTGGTGGTGCTCGGTGGGGCAGGCAGTTTGGTGGGTACGGCCGTGTCCTCCCTGGTTTTGGGCGAGGTCAACCAGTTGATCGAACCGTTCCATGGCGCTGTGGCTGCCAAAGTGGCTGTTCTGCTGCTCATCGTTTTGATCATCCAGCGCCGCCCACAGGGCCTCTTTGCGCTCAAGACCCGGGGTTGACCCATGCTGAATTCCGTTTCTTCCCTTCGATCCCCTTCTTGCACAACCAGCCACATCGGCTTGCCTGTGCTACTCGTGTGCGCGGCGCTTGTGCTGCCGCTCTTCAATGCGGTCTTTCCGCCCGGCCACCCGCTGCACCTGTCATTGTTCGTTGTGAATCTGGTGGGGCAGATCATGTGCTTCGCGCTGCTGGCGCTGGCGCTGGACTTCGTGTGGGGTCTCTTGGGCGTGTTGAGCCTGGGACACGGCATCTTCTTCGGCATAGGCGGCTACGTGATGGGATTCCACCTTCTCAACGCAGCTTATGCAGACACGCGTGTGTTGCCGGATTTCATGCAGTTCATGGGATGGAGCACGTTCCCCGCGGCGCTGCAGCCCTTCGCCGCACTACCTGTGGCTGTGCTGTTGGGCCTGCTGCTGGCGGTGTTCGTGGGGGGAGTGGTCGGCTTGGCAGCGTTCCGGTCACGCATCAACGGTGTGTATTTCTCCATCATCACCCAGGCTTTGACATACGCGTTGATGCTTCTGCTGTTCAACAACGACCTAGGTCTCGGCGGCAACAATGGGTTGACGGGTTTCACGCTGCTGGCAGGCTTCCATCTGGCCCACGAGTCGACCCAGGTGGCATTGGCCAGTCTGTCGGCCGTCGTGCTGGCGGGGGTGTTCGTCCTGCTGCGCGGACTGGCGGTTTCCGGCTTCGGGCAAGCCATGGTGGCTGTACGGGACGATGAGGCGCGGTTGCGCTTTCTGGGTTTCAGGACCGACCGCATCAAGCTTGCCGCATGGTGTTTATCGGCCGCCGTGGCCGCGCTGGCCGGCATGCTGTACGTGCCACAGGTCGGGATCATCAATCCTGGCATCGTCTCGCCCACGCTCTCGGTCGAGATTGCGGTGTGGGTCGCCATTGGTGGGCGCGGAACACTGACCGGTGCAGTGCTCGGGGCGGTCGTTCTCAGCTGCCTGAAGTTCTGGCTGAGCGCCGAGATTCCCAGCGCCTGGCCTTTCGTGCTGGCGGGCATCACGCTGCTCATCACGGTGGCCTTGCAACACGGGCTTTGGGGCGGGTTGCAAAAGTTGCGTATCTGGAAGGCGGCGTCATGAGCCAGACGACCGCCCTGTACATCAACGGGCTGAACGTTCGTTTCGGAGGCTTCGCGGCCATCACCGATCTCACACTGGAAATCCGCTACGGCGAGACACGTGCCCTGATTGGACCGAACGGTGCAGGGAAGACCACCTTGATGGACGTCATTACTGGCAAGACACGACCCAACAGTGGCGAGGTCTTTCTGGACCGCACGCTGGATCTGTCCACGCGCGGTGAGGCGGAGATCGCGCGCAGCGGCATCGGGCGCAAGTTCCAGAAACCCAGCGTTTTCGAAGCATTGCCGGTAGCGCAGAACCTCGAGCTGGCTGTGCGGCGCGGGTTGGGCTGGGGCGAGATGGTGATGTCGCGGCTGAGCGTCGCGCAGCGGGAGCGCATCGAGGAGGTGCTGGTGACCATCGGCTTGCAGGAAGAGCGTCAGCGCAAGGCGGCCGAGCTCTCGCACGGCCAGAAGCAGTGGCTGGAGATCGGCATGTTGCTGGTGGCCGAGCCCAAGGTGCTGTTGCTGGACGAGCCGGTGGCCGGCATGACAGAGGCGGAGTCCGAGCGGACGATCGAATTGATTGCGTCTCTGCGTTCCCCCGCCCGGGCCATCGTGGTCGTGGAACACGACATGGAGTTCGTCGATCGTGTGGCTGATCTGGTGAGCGTGCTGCACGAGGGACAGCTGTTGGGCGAAGGATCGATGCAGGCGGTGCGAACCAACCCGAAGGTCATCCAGGTCTATCTGGGGAGGTGATGGTGATGCTCAAGATTGAAGGACTGAACCAGTACTACGGCAGCAGCCATGTCTTGCGGCAGGTGAGCCTGCAGGTAGCTGACGGAGGCTGCACGGTGCTACTCGGACGAAACGGCGTCGGCAAGACCACTCTTTTGCGCTGCCTCATGGGACTGCTGCCCATTCGTTCAGGTCAGGTGATGCTGGGTGGTCAGGAGGTGGCATCGTGGACCCCCGAAGCCCGCGCGCAGGCAGGGATGGGCTACGTTCCTCAGGGCCGCGAGGTGTTTTCGGAGCTCACGGTGCGTGAGAACCTGCTCGTGGGTGAAATCACCGCTGAGCGGCGGCGCCGGCCGGCAGGGTCAGGAGGCGGTGCCGGACAGGATCGCCGGCCCCGCCACACCTACGAAGACGTCGTGAGCCTGTTTCCCGTGCTCAAGAGCATGGGGCAGCGGCTGGCCGGGAATCTCTCGGGCGGTCAACAACAGCAGTTGGCCATTGCACGGGCGCTGCTGACCCAGCCGAGACTGCTGATCCTCGACGAACCCACGGAAGGCATACAGCCCTCCATCGTGCAGGAGATCCAGGCCGTCATTGCCTCACTCAAGGGGCAGTTGTCGATTCTTCTGGTGGAGCAATACGTCGACTTTGCAGAGTCGGTGGCCGACCATTTCACAGTGCTCGTGCGAGGACAGGTCGTGGCCAGTGGTGAAGGCCGTGACATGGCGGCTACCGACATTCGTGCCCTGATCTCGGTCTGACCATCCCGGCTGACCATCCCCTATTTCAACTCAACACAGTAAGGAAAAAAATGGACTGGCTCAAACAATCGATCATGCACACGCGAGGTGTCGCCCGCGGTCAAGTGGGGCAGACTCATGAGCTGAGCGAGGCCCGCCAGGGCACCTTTCACTACACGATCGGCCCGTACTCGCAGCCGGTGATGCAAGTTGCGCCAGGTGACCGTATCGTTGTGGACACCCGTGATGCGTTCGACGGGAAGATCCAGACCGAAAAGGATCTTCCGAGCCAAAAGCTGAAAGTGCCATTCCTCAATCCCCAAAGCGGCCCGATCATGATCGAGGGTGCTGAAAAGGGCGACGTGGTAGCTGTCCACATCGAGTCGATGTTGCCGCGCGGCGCCAACCCCCGAGGCACTTGTTGCCTGATCCCACGCTTCGGCGGACTCGCAGCCACGGATTTCACTGCACTGCTCAACGATCCGCTGCCGGAGATCACTCGCAAGATCGACCTGGATGAAGAAGGGGTGTACTGGAGCCGACGCGTCACGCTGCCCTACCGGCCGCACATTGGCACTCTGAGCCTCTCGCCCGAGATCGACTCCATCAATTCGCTCACTCCCGACAACCACGGGGGAAACATGGACATCCCCGACATGGGGCCAGGCAGCATCACCTACCTGCCGGTTCGTTCGCCCGGCGCGCGGCTGTTCATTGGCGATGCGCATGCCTGTCAGGGCGACGGCGAGGTCTGCGGCACGGCGGTGGAATACGCCAGCAGAACCACGATTCACGTCGACCTCATCAAGGCTTGGGAGATCGACTGGCCCCGCCTGGAGACCGAGGACAAGATCATGGTGATCGGCAGTGCGCGGCCGCTCGAGGACGCTACCCGCATCGCCTACCGGGAACTGGTGCTCTGGATGGCCCAGGAGTACGGCTACGACCAATGGGATGCCTACATGATGCTCAGCCAGTGCGGCAAGGTTCGCCTGGGCAACTTTGTGGACCCCAAGTACTCGGTGGCTGCCGGCGTGGAGAAGAAATACCTCGCTGACCTGGCTTGAATCCGTTGCTCAGACACAGGAGATCGATGTGGACCTGCGATTGCAAGGATTGAACGCCGTTGTCACCGGCGGCACCAAGGGGATTGGACGAGCGATCGTCGAAACGCTTCTGGCTGAGGGGGTAAGGGTCGCTTTTTGCGCACGCCACGGCGCCGAAGTCGCACAAGTGCAAGCCGAACTCTCGGCCGGAGGCGCGAAAGCTCGGGGCCACGCACTGGATGTGAGGGATGGCGACGCGCTTAAAGCTTGGGTCGCCGAGGTCAACGGCGAGTTTGGCGGCATAGACATTGTCATTGCCAATGTCAGTGCGCTGGCCATTTCGCACGACGAAGCTGCCTGGCGCAACGGGTTCGAGGTGGACTTGATGGGCACAGTCCGTTTGGTTGACGCGGCCATGCCTTCGCTGGAAAAGAGTGCACACGCGGCCTTGGTCACCATAGCCAGTGTCTCCGCGCGAGAAATCGACTTTGCCTCCGGGCCATACGGCGCCGTCAAGGCCGCGATCGTGCACTACACGCAAGGCTTGGCTTTTCATCTGGCGGGCAAGGGCATCCGTGCCAACTCCGTTTCACCGGGCAACACCTACTTTCCCGGCGGTGTCTGGACGCAGATCGAAACTGACAATCCCAAGTTGTTTGCGGAAGCGCTTGCGCTGAATCCAACAGGGCGGATGGGAACGCCTCAGGAAATGGCCAATGCGGCGGTGTTTCTCGCGAGTCCGGCGGCGAGCTTCATTACCGGGACCAACTTGGTAGTTGACGGAGCGCTAACGCGTGGAGTTCAACTTTGACTTAGAGCTCGCCGGTATGTTGATTTCCATCCAGAAGTGACCCAGTGGGGGTGCGGATAAAAACTTGGACTGGTTTATGCCGCAAGTCCAAGGCTCACCCGGTATTCGATCGGGCTGAGGGAGCCGAGCGAGATCTTGATTCGCTTTTCGTTGTACCAGCGGATGTACGCGTCGAGCGCCTCGACGAATTGCTCGATGTAGCAGTTCAGGCGGGTCAGCGTCGCGTCGATCCACGAACGGTCGAGGGTTCCGACCTTGATGTCGGCCACCATCTTGTTCTCGATCACTTGCTTCTGATGCGCTGCAGCGAGCAGGCGTCTGCATCGTCGAAGGGCACGCACAGGAGGCCGTCCTCGTCGCCGATGACCAGATCGCCCGGTTCGATGACCATGCCGTCGATCGAGATCGGCACGTTGATTTCGCCCGGACCGTCCGCGTAGGGGCCGCGGTGCGTGACGCCTGCTGCAAAGACAGGAAACGAACCTTCGCGGATCGCGCCTGCATCACGGATGGCACCGTTCATCACGAAGCCGCCCAGCTTCTGGTTCACGGCGTCACCGACCATGATTTCGCCGATGAGGGCGTTAGTCAGATCGCCACCGGCGTCCACCACGACGACATCGCCAGGCTTGGCCAGTTGGTGCGCCTTGTGGATCATCAGGTTGTCACCGGGGCGCGCCTTGATCGTCAGCGCCGGGCCGGCCATGCGGCCAGGCACTACCTTGATCATGGGAGCTGCATCGAATTCACCAAGGGCGTTGAGCTAGCCATCCCAGCGTTGTCGCCTCCACGCTGCTTGGCGCATAAGCGTGAAATGTGGCAGAGCTCGCGGCCATCACCCGTGACAGATCGACACGCGCAGGGTTTGTACCGACTCCCACATGTCAGCGTTGACAGCTATTCGACAGCTTGCAAACGCCACGATTGCGGCTCTGCTGGAAGGCGGTCCTGGATTCGCTTTCCTTCCCCAGCCGGTCTTTATGTCAGGCTGACTTGCAGAGTGGCATCCAAGAATCAATCTGAAAAATACAGAGGCAAAAAATGAAACTCAAGATGTTCGCGTACACCTCGCTTGCGGCCGCCGCGGCGCTGACTATGACGTTGACCGCATGTGGTGGCGGCTCAGACAACAACAACAGCTTTCCCTTGATCGGCATCGGTGCCAATACGCCGCCTCCCGCGGTCCCGAACACACCCGCCGAGCCGCCTGCTCAGGAGCCTGCCGATCCGCTCGCCAAGGCGCCGTCGGACATTCGGACCACCTGGTTCGGCATCAGCAACTGGCACTATCAGGTCGGCGACCTTGGCTTCATCCTGGACGGCGAGGTCGTCAACTCCGGTCGCACACCCAATCCGGCAGCCGTCAAGAAGGCCTTGACGGCGTTGACCAAGCGCGGGACTGTCGACTTCTTTCTCGTAGGACATGAGCATGGCGACCACGCCCTGCAGATCCCTGAGTACGCAAAGCAAACTGGAAAGCCGATCTACGCCCCCGCCGCCGTTTGCGCAGCTGTGGCCGCGTATGGCAACCCCGAGTCGCAATGCACCACCCTCAAGGGCGGCGAAACATTCAAGATGAACGAGTTCGTGACCGTGCGCGTGGTGCGCTGGTTGCACAGCCTGGACTGTGGGCAGGCAGGCAACGGCACGGCAGGGGTGGAGACATTCGGATTTCTCGTCACCGCACAGACGAAGAACAAGGACAAGGTACTGACGCTCTATGTCTCCGACAGCGGCGCGGGAGGCGTCGACCTCTTCATCCCCCGAGTCGTCGGCAAGGGCACGCCTTCGGAGACCGTCTACGGCGCGCCTTTCTCCAACCTCGCCGACGCTGTGCGCGCGGCCAAGGTGCCCAACATCGATGTCTGGCAAGGTGGCCCCGAATCGCGCGTGGTCAACCAGGCGCGCGTACTGATGCCGGCCTTCGGCATCAAGTATTTCCAGCCCCATCATCTCGGTACTCGCGCCACCTTGGTCGATGGCGTGAGCGTGGGCTACAAGCTCGAATACGGACTGCATTTCCCTTACCTCGAATCGGAAGTTCCGTTGCTTACGGCGTTTATGAAGAGCAATGGCACGACCCCGATGAATCCGTCGAACTATTTCGACGCCTGGGTGCTCGATGCCGCGGGCTTCCGACCTGTAGACAACGCTGACGTGAAAGCCGATTACGGCCTGCCAGCCACTGGCCCTGGCCCCGGAAAGCAGGGACCGAACCCCCGTTCCGGACAACTGGAATGCGTTAACGATTGATTTCTAGAGGGGCCGCTTTGCGTGTATGAGCTGGCCCCTTGAATGACAGGACACGGTCTATCGCTTATCTTTAATGATAGGGGTAGGACTGTGAGTACGACACGACTAGGAATACGGATACCGTCGAAGTGATCATGAGGGATCAGCGCCGCAGGCGCTGGTCCCTTGCAGAGAAGGCCACGCTGGTTCGTCGAAGCTATGAACCTGGCATGAGCGTGTCGCTCGTGGCGCGCCAGGAAGGCGTTGCTGCCAGCCTGCTGTTCCAGTGGCGCAAGCTCGAGCGACAAGGCGCGCTGACGGCTGTATCGGCGGGCGAAGCGGTGGTGCCGGCCTCGGAGCTGGCCGCCGCTCGTGCCGAGATCGCCAAGCTACAGCGCGTGATTGGCAAGAAGACGCTGGAGAACGAAACCCTCAAGGAAGCTGTGGAGTTCCTCTTTGACGACGGGGGCGCCGACATCGCAGCCGAGACCCGGGAGATAGCTCGACAGCCGAGCCTAGCCCCGTCAACACAGCTGTGCAGTCCCCAGAGCAACGGCATGGCCGAGAGCTTCGTGAACACGTTCAAGCGCGATTACGTCAGCCGCATGGACCTTGTCGACGTGAGAACGGTGATGGCGCAGATGGCCGCCGTCTTCGAGCACTACAACGAGGTGCACCCGCACTCGGCAGCCCTTCAAAGAATTCTTTGTTGAATAACCGAGCTGACGGATAGTGGGTCTGACGCGTTTGCCCAGCTTGATGTAGAGCTCAATGGCTCGAATCCGATCTTCGTAGGAATACATGAACTACCTCCTGGTAGTCCAAGTTTTCGTTCGCACCCCCAGTTGGCCCGAATCAGAGTGAGGTCAACTTTGGCGCTAGAAAATTCGCAAAGTCCTTCAATTGCGGTGCGATTCTGTGCTTGAGCGTTTCCAGATCGAATTCCGCGCTCATACCCGCACAGGACACCACGTACTTCCAGCCACTTCCTGAGCCGTCGCCACAAGTGCAAGCGACGGCGTTGATTCCGAGGCGCCACGCACCAATGCTTGTGCAAAATCGATAGCTGTCCCATTCAGCCTGAGCCGCGCGCATTTCTTCAGCGATCCTGGCCCGGACGTCAGCCGGAAAATTGAGCCATTCCTGTTCGACCTCGTGCTTCTTCGCGTCATCGGACACGGACCAGAAGACTCTGCCCGCCGCCGCCTGCCAAAGCTTCAGCCGAGTCCCGACGCCGGTTCGGACCTGTACTTGCGCTGGGCCCGATGCGTGAGCCACATAGATGACTTCGGAGCCGGCTTGAATATTCAGCGCTACGGTCGACGCTCCGATCTGGTTCGCGAAATCCTGCAGAAACGGAGTTAACGACTGGACGCCGGCCATGCTGTCCATGACTGCGTAGCTCCATGCCATCGTCGCGGGACCGAGCCGGTATTTCTTGATCGCGCTGTCATACACCAGGTGTTTGGTGATGGACAACGTGTAGGTCATCCGCGTCACCGTCGATCTCGCCAGCCCCGTGCTTTGAGCAATGTCCTCGTTGCCCAAAGCGGTCACGTCACGGGTGAACAGCGCAAGGATGTCCAGCCCTCGGCTGAGCGCCGTGACGAAGTGCCTCGATTCCTTTTTCTCCTCAAGCGTCGTGCTCAGGTCGGTGAGCAGGTTTGATGTTCGAGCCAATACGTGCATCCCAAGAGCGAAACGATGACGCGAAGCATACCGGTCACACGCTTGCTGCCTGGACCCAAGTTCAACGCCATGATGATTACTGCATTGCAGTAATCATTACTGCTTGTTGACACATCGACAGTAGACTTTTTAGAATTTGCTGAAGGCTTCAGGGGGCGCCGATCCCGGCACCTGAGGCGACTCGGAGAATTTGGAGACTGGTTATGAGTGGAAAGCAATCTGCGCTTGATGGCGTGGTTGTCATCGATGCGTCACGGGTGTTGGCCGGCCCATACGCTGGTCAGATCCTCGGCGACCATGGCGCAGAGGTCATCAAGGTGGAATCCTTCGACGGCGACGACACGCGGCGGTACGGTCGCCCGGTCGCCGACGGCAGCGCGCCCTATTTCCTGGGTCTGAACCGCAACAAGAAAAATGTCGCGCTGGATCTGAGCGCGGACAGCGGGCTCGATACGCTTCTCTCGCTTCTGTCGACGGCGGACGTGTTGATCGAGAACTTCAAGATGAGCACGTGGCGAAAATGGGGTATCGACGACCTGTCGACCCTGGCCACCAAGTTCCCGAATCTGATCCACTGCCGGATTTCGGGGTTCGGAGAAACGGGCCAGATGGGCGGGCTACCCGGTTACGACGCCGCGATCCAGGCCATGTCAGGCCTCATGAGCACAAACGGCGATCCTGCGGTCAAGGCGGCCCGGGTCGGCATTCCGCTGGTCGATGCAGCGACGGGCGTTCAGGCTGCGCTCGGCGTCATGCTTGCGCTCTACGAACGTGAGCGATCGAAGAAAGGACAAATGGTGGAAGCGACGCTGTACGACACGGCGTTGTCGCTCCTGCATCCCCACGCGGCGAACGTGCTCTATGGCGGTGAGGCCACCAGGACAGGAAATGGCCATCCCAATCTGGTGCCATACGACCTTTATCAAACGGCCACGATCCCGATCTTCATTGCGGTAGGCAACGATCGGCAGTTTGCGACGCTCTGCCGGCATCTGGGTCTCGTGGATGTCATTCAGGATGCGAAGTACGCCACCAACGTCAGCCGAATCGCCAATCGTGCGCAAGTGACCGAGCGCCTGTCGCAAAAACTGGCCGAGCGGGATGGCATGACGCTGTTCACCGAACTCATGGCGGCTGGCGTGCCTTGCGCGCCCGTACTCACCGTCGACGAGGCCCTCAAGCTGCAGCACACGTCTGACCGGGAAATGGTTCTCGAGAGAGATGGCTATCGCGGCGTGGGCATTCCCATCAAGCTCAGCCGCACGCCCGGACGACTGAGATCGCTGCCACCGAGCATCGGTCAACACAACGCTGAAATCCTCGCGCGATTCGGAATCTCCGCGGAGCCGGCGGCCACGAGTAGCTGAACGCAGGATCTTCGCGCGCCGAAGGGCTGGTTCGGCCACTCACCGTCTCTGCCGGCTCTTTCATACGCATCGCCGACGCGTGCGGCGCGTCCGTTGCAGCAAAACGGAACGGCGTCGGCGCGATTCGTCCATTCAGGCCATCGGCATCTGAACGTCGGAAATCGCGCGCCACGAAAGCCGCCAGTCCACCGACATTTTTCGCAGGTATTACGTTCTACACAACCAAGGAGCCAAGCGTTGACCCATCCCAAATACGTCCTGTCGGGCAAGCAGATCGTCATCTCGACGACGTTGGCTTTGCTCGCACTGGCGACCGCCGCACAAGAATATCCGAGCAAGCCAATCACGCTGGTCGTCCCTTTTCCTCCGGGCGGCAGCACGGATGTGCAGGCCCGCCTGGTCGCCAAAGGTCTGCAGGAGCAGCTTCGCGCCACCGTCATTGTCGACAACAAGGCCGGCGCGTCCGGCGCCATCGGCACGAAATACGTCGCAAAAGCGGATGCGGACGGGTACACGCTGCTGTTCGGAAGCACATCGTCGCTGGCTGCGGAACCGGTACTGAATGAAAAGGCCGGATTCGACCCACTGAAGGATTTCGCCATGGTCAGTCTGTCGACCGACCTCCCGTGGCTCCTCGTGGTGGAGTGCCAGAAGGGACCGAAAGACGTCGCGAAACTGATCGAGGCCGCGAAGGCAAGGCCAGGCGCACTCAACTACTCTTCGGTCGGCTACGGCAGTGCCAGCAATCTGGTCGGAGAGATGTTCAATCAAAGCGCGAACATCAAGGCTGCACACATTCCTTACAAAGGTGAGGCTCCTGCCATCACGGGTCTGATCGGTGGCGAAGTCGAGTACACCTTTGTCAGTCCGGTGGCGATGCCGCATATCGTCAGCAAGCGAATTTGTCCGCTGGCTGTCACTGGAAACTCGCGATTGGCCTTGCTGCCCGAGGTGCCGACGTTCAACGAACTGGGCCTCAAGAACATGAACTTCAACGTGTGGTATGGGATCGTCGCGCCCGCAAAGACCCCTGCGAAGATCCTGCAGACACTCGAGCGTGCCTCGATCAATGTGGTCAAGACACCGGAGTTCGCGAAATCGGTCGCGGCTCTCGGCATCTCCGGCGTCGGCACGAGCGGCGCAGCATTTGCCAAGCGCCTGGAAGCCGATCAGGCCGCCATCCGAGCGCTTTCGAAAACTGCGAGGCTCAAGGAATGAGCGACAACGCTATCCAGCACTATGAGTATTGCGACGTGGAGCAGCGCGGCCATGTCTTGATCGTCACGATCCGCCGGCCCGAGGTGCGCAATGCGCTGCATCGGCCAGCCTGTCTGGAGCTTGAAAAGATCTTCGACAGGTTCGAGGCGGACCCTTCATCCTGGGTGGCCATCATCACTGGGGAAGGCGACAAGGCATTCTGCGCCGGGAACGATCTCAAGTTCCAGGCTGCCGGCAACGACAACACCTGGCCGCCGAGCGGCTTCGGGGGCATCACCGGGCGGGTCAATCTGCAAAAGCCGGTGATTGCCGCTGTCAACGGCGTCGCCTTGGGCGGAGGGTTCGAAATCGCATTGGCGTGCGACCTGATCATTGCATCGGAAGACGCAGAGTTCGCGTTGCCTGAGCCGCGTGTGGGTTTGGCCGCCATCTGTGGGGGACTTCTGCGGCTTTCGCAACAGATCGCCTACAAGGAAGCCATGGGGATCATTCTGACCAGCCGGCGTGTCAAGGCATCGGAAGGCAAGTCCCTGGGCTTCGTCAACGAAGTGGTCACCAAGGATCAGGTGCTGGCGACAGCACTGCGGTGGGCAGAAGAAATCCTCAAGGCATCGCCGCTCGCCATCAGGGCCTCCAAAGCGCTTGTGCAAGCCGGACTGTCCGAGCCGGACATGAGTGCAATCTATCCAAGGCAAAAGCAGTTGCCGGAGGTCGCTGCACTCTACGCAAGCGCTGACCGGATCGAAGGCCCGAAAGCCTTTGCTGAGAAGCGAATTCCAGTTTGGTCAGGCCGATAAGCGTGGCATGAAAAAATCGCTTACCGCACCTCAACGGTGCTGAACAAGGCGATCACAGCCAGACAATTCGAGCCGACGATAGAGGACACCAGCGCTGCGATGTCCCCAGGCGTTTCTTACATGCGGCGGATCGGCATGAACGATTCCGAAAATGGATCTGGCTTGTAGCCAGCGGCATTGAACAGATAAGCGCGGGACTCGTCGATCGCGGCGCGCAGTTTTGCTCGATCCACGCCGAGCACGACGCCATCACGTTTGCGCAGCCGCCCACCGATGATGACGGTATCGACATTGCTGCGCTCAGCCGCGTGCACCACAGTACCGATCGCGTTGTTGACCGGGTAGATGTTGAGGTCCCTCGTTCGGATCAGAACCACGTCGGCTTGCTTGCCCGGCGTCAGGCTGCCAGTGCGCTTTTCCAGTCCCGCGGTTGCTGCACCGTCGATCGTGGCAGCCTGCAGCAACCGGGAGGCATTTGTCGATGCCGCCACATCGGGATTGCCACCGTGCCCCAGCACCCGTCGCAGATAGAAGGCCACGCGCATCTCCATGAACATGTCACCGCTGTAGGAGGTCTCGTTATCGACGCTCAGGCCAGGGCGAATGCCATGCTCGAGCGCCTTCTGCCACGCATTCATGCCATCCTCGATGCCGTAGTGGGCATCCGAACGTGGGGTCACGCTGACGCGCACACCTGCTTCGCGCAAGATCTTCCAGGCGGATTCCGGCAGACCAATGCAGTGGTTGAAGATGTTGTCACTACGTAGCAGCCCCTTGCGGTGCAGGTCCGGAAGTTGGGCCGCCAGGTCGGCGCCAATGAACTCGGTCACGATGACAGCGCCCAGTTCCCGTGCAACGGCCCACTGGTCCGTTTCAAGCTTTGGAAAGGCGTCCATCACGCCAAGTGTCAACAAGCCTGCAGGCCGATTGGCGAGGTACTTGGCATGCAGACGCGCAAGGTTGCCCGGCCAATGTGCCGTATCCCAATCGCCCGCGACCGGCGCCCCGGTGACGTGCACCGCCCGGATGCCTGACTCGAGCAGTGCGTCAACTGCGGCGTCGGAGTGCGCGGCCGTACGGCTGTTGTGCGAATCGTCGACCACGGTAGTGATACCGGCATCGATGCAACCCAGCGCCGTGATCATGTTGCCTACGTAGATGTCGCGCGGGCGGTAGTACTTGGCAAATGAGAGGTGGGTGGCGTTGCTATAGTCCTCGAGCGTTGCCGCATTGGGGTTGATGCGACGCAGTTGGCCTTCCCAGGAATGACGATGAGTATCGACCATGCCTGGCATGGCGATCATGTCCGCGGCGTTGATTACTTCGGCTCCGCCAGCATCAAGATTCACGCCGATGGCAGCAATGGTGCCGTCGGCAATCAGGATGTCTCCCTTGGGCATATTGCCGACTTTTTCATCCATGCTGATGATCGTGGCGCCTCGAATCAGAAGCTTGCGAGGGGGCGGTGCCAGCGGTGCCATCAGCTCGGCGCCCCGATCGAAAATTGCTGATCTTTCACGGGCGCCAGCGGCTCCAGCCAAGTATGTTGCCGCGGCAAATGCAAATGCGGTACGGCGGGTGATAGCAGAACTCATTCTGACCTCATGATCGTATGGTTGGATGGGAATGCGATGTGCCATAACTGGCGCCATGGGACGGAATCTATGATTTCGACATTCTTTAGAGAAGAACGGAACTTGGAATTGAGATTTACGAAGATCGGAAGAATTGAGTCAGATCGTCAACCGCGCGTTTCCTTCCAGATCGAAGTTCTCAGCCCTGATATTTCTAGGAAGGACATCGGACCCGACGGTTTCACCAGCTTGAAAAAGCTAAGATCCGCTGTCGATCTGTAGATTGCCGATCACAAGATCGGCTCCGACCGTTCAATTGGAAGGCGATCCCCACGAGATCTTGGTCAACGCCGCACGGGTAAAAGGCGCAGTTGACGTCGCGACGGACAAGTGGGGAACGGATTGGCCCGCCACATCAGCCATGGATGGCGACGATCACCATGCAGAGTGCCCAGAAGACATGCAGTTCGCAGCCCCCCAGGCTCCAGTTCCATTTACCGCCCGAGATCTTGTACGAGGCCGCTCCCGCGGAAAGCATGAACAATGCCCCAAGCCACGCGGTGTATGGCTGCAGCAGGTTGAACACGAGACCGATAGTCGCAATGATTTCAATGATCAGCGACACGATGACGAAGAAGGCGACTGGGCGCAATCCTGCGGACTCGAAGACCTTGTCCACAGCTTGGCGCGCAGTGAACTTCGCAACGCTGTGCGGGATGAACATCAATCCGCAGAGGATGGAGAGCAGCCGTACTGGATCGTCGATCATGGCTTAGCCGAGCCGCTGTTTCAGGGCCTGCATGGCAAGCAGCAAATCAACGATGAGCTTGCTGCCACCCTCATCGGTGAACTGTCCTTGCGCATCGAACTTTTCCGCGCAATGATTGATGAACACCTCGGGCTTGTTCACCGTGAACGCATCCATGAACACCAGGACCTTGCGCAGGTCGTACTGCACGCGCGCCGTCCCGACTGGCCCGGGGCTCGCGCCGATGATGCCGACGACTTTGCCTGTGAAGGGGGGCTCCGGCGGGCGCGACATCCAATCGAGAGTGTTCTTCAGCACTCCGGGGATGGAGAAGTTGTATTCTGGTGTGGCGATCAGCAGTCCATCCGCGCGGCGCACTTTTTCCTTCAGCGCTGCGACGGCGGCGGGTTCACCCTGAACGCGCTGATCGTCGTTGTAGATGGGAACATCGCCGATGCTTGCGATCTCGATCCTGATTCCTGAAGGCGCGAGTTTCTGAGCTGCTTTGAGTGCCAGCGTGTTGTAAGAGCCGGCGCGGAGGCTGCCGGACAGGCCAAGAATGTTCATCGGGTTTCCAGTCGAAATTAGACGAGGTCCGCGGACCTATGCCGCGAGTCTTGTAGTGAAGTAATCCACCTGGTGCCGCGCGATACGCAGATTGCCAACTTCGCGCTTCACGCGCAGGTGTTCGGGGTGACTCGCGTAGGCCTCCAGGTCTGCTTGGGAGGCGAATTCGCTGTACAGCACGACGTCGCACGCATAGTCCACGCCGCTTGTATCGATTCCAATTTCCAGGTGCAGAAGGCCGGGTATTCGCCCGCGAAGGCTGTGGAAGCTCTCCGCGAGCTGGTCAGCGTTTTGCCGACGCTGTTCAGGCGTTTCGCCGCGCAGCTTCCACATGACGATGTGTTTGATCACATTGCTCTCCATGACGCTTACTTTGCGGGCGGAAAGCCCGCCTTCTGAGGCCATAGATTCTGGAAGGCATGGATACTGCTTGATGCATAGACGCCAGCGTGCGTGAACGGCTCGTCATTGAGCCATGTGAGTGCATCGTCCCGGGAGGCGAACTCGATCGACAGCAAGCTACCGATCATCGACGTTCCGTCGTCCGTGAGAAGGGGGCCGGCAAAGGCGATCCGGTCAGCTACCTGGGCCAGATATGCTTTGTGGGCGGGCCGAAGTTGCAGGCGTAGCTCCTTCGAACCAGGCTTGTCGATCAAAAAGAATGTGTAGAGCATTTTGGGATATCGCATCCTCGCAAGTGCCGTGGACAGGGAACATCGCAGTCGGCGGGTTGACGCTCGCAATATCGAAGAAGCCCCAAGAGCGCGGCGTTCAACCGCGCAGTTCTTCGGGGAAAACAAAGGCCACCGGACATCGGACACCGCCGACGATCGGCTTGGCTTGCCTTGACTCGTCCAGGTCCTTTACTCGAGGTCGTGGAGCCTGGGCGTTGATGATGGTCGCGATATGCCGGCGTATCGAATCACCACCGACGGGAGCCTCATGGCTCCCGTCGGCGGGGCTTTGATTGGCCTGGTCAGTCCTTGACGGTGGCGATCGCCTCGATCTCCACCCGGGCGCCCATGACCAGCGCTGCCGCCTGGAACGTCGTACGCGCCGGCGGATCGTTCGGGAAATACTCGCTGAACACCTTGTTCATCGGCAACATTTCCGCAAGGTCCGCAACATAGATGACGACCTTGTGGACATCTTGAAGCGACGAACCACCGGCTTCGAGAACGGCTTTCAGGTTCTCACAGACCTGGCGCGTTTCCGCCTCCATGCCGCCCACAGCCAGTTGCCCCGTGGCGGGATCCATACCGAGCATGCCGGACGTGTAGATCCAGTCGCCAACCTTGATGCCTTGTGACAGCGGTACCTTCACTGGCGGGACTTTGTTCGTGTGAATTACGGTTCTCTTCATGTTGCTCTCCTAAAGGTTGGTTAAATCTGCCTCGAGAGGCAGGCGGTTAAGGCACTTGTGCGCCAATCGAACTCGGCCTCACGCCTTCATAGGCGTGCTGCAGCAGATCGCGGATTTCGGCGCGCTGGGCGCTGCCGATCGGACGCGGGTTCCAATATGGGTTGGCAACCGCAATGTAAGCAGCCTTGTCGAGATCCTCGTGCCGCATGCCAATATCCTTCAATGCCACCGGGGCACCGTTTTGCTGCGCAAGGTCGAAAAGGCCAGCCGCCGCGCTCACCCCATTTCTTCCAAGCGCACGCTCGATGCGTCTGACTGCTTGTGGGGCCGCGGTTGAGTTGAACGCTATCGCGTGGGGCAGCACGATGGTATGGACTTCAGCGTGGGGCAAGTTGAATGTTCCGCCAAGCGTGTGGCAAAGCTTGTGGTGCAGCGCCATGCCGACCGTTCCGAGCACGGTGCCGCACAGCCAAGCCCCGTACAGCGCGTCGCTCCTGGCCGCTATCTCCGTGGCGTCCGCCCGGATTCCCGGCAGCGCCTGTGCAAGTGCGCGAATCCCTTCCTCGGCCATCAGATCCATGACCGGATTGCTGTCCTGCGCGTACAAACCCTCTGCGGCATGCGCGATGGCGTTCATCGCGCTGGTGACGCTCATGCCGACTGGAAGCGCCAGCGTGAGCTCGGGGTCGTAGATTACGGTGCGAGGCAGCACGCGCGGATCCTTGCCAGTCTTTTTGAGTCCGGCTTCCGTGATGCCATAGATCGGCGTCATCTCGCTTCCAGCGTAAGTCGTCGGAATTGCAAGCACTGGGAGGGAAGACTCGAGCGCAATCGCCTTGCCCAGTCCAGTCGTGGATCCACCGCCGATCGCAATGGCGCAATCGGCATTGAGCTGACGCGCGAACTCACGGGCTTCCCGCGCAGTTTCGATCGGCACATGCATCACCGCGCGTGCGAACACCCCTGCAGCTCGGTTGCCGATGCGCTCGGCAATCGCGCGAGCCTGTTCGGCCTGCTCGGGAGTCGAAAGAACGATCGCTCGCCTGGCACCCAGCAGATCGATCTCCCGCTCGAGGTGCGACAGGCTTCCGGCACCGAAAACCACTCGCGAGGGTTGCGCGGTATAGACGAAGTCCTTCATGTCCCTCAACTCGAGTGCCCCCGAGCCGGGTTGAGCACGAAGTCAAACTCCAGCAGGTAGCTGCCATCCGCCTGCTCCTTCCACTCGCAGATCAGCGACTGGCGCACGCCGAATACGGCATCCGAATCGAGATAGTCGCTCTTGTCGCGAAAGACATGCGTGACCAGCGTCTGGTAGCCGGGCGCCTTGATCATGAAATGAAGGTGCGCAGGGCGCCAGGGATGGCGTCCTGTGGCTTCCAGTAAGCGACCCACGGGACCATCGTGAGGAATTGCGTAGGGAACAGCGAGGATGGATCGGAAGCAGAACGTGCCGTCACCATCCGCCGTCAATACGCCCCTCGCCTGGGCTTGCTCCAAGCCTTCTTGTTGTACGTCATAAAGTCCGTCTTCGTCGGATTGCCATACATCCAAGACGGCGCCCGGGATGGCTTTACCCGCGATGTCGCGGACGGTCCCGCGCACCAGGCAAGGCGTACCCTTCGCCCCGTTGGCGATGTCATCGCCGAGCTCATACCGGGGCGCACCTTCGACATGGAAGGGTCCGAAGACAGTCGATTCTGTGCATCCTCGCGGCTTCTCGGTATTCATCGCAACCGTGAGCATGGACAACCCCAACACGTCGGAGAGCAGGATGAACTCCTGACGCTTCGAGTCCGTGATGTGTCCGCACTGCGTGAGGAAGTCGACTCCCTGGAACCATTCCTCCTCCGTCAGCTTCACGTCACGTGCAAAAGCATGGAGATGCTGCACCAAGCTCGTCATGATCTGCTGGAGACGAGGAGTCCCGGCCTCTGCGAAGCTGGCGATCACGGCCTGAGTGATGTTGTCTTGATTGAGGTTTCGCATGGTTCACAAGAAGCGCGTTTTTTCGCGTGGGGCAGTCGAACTTTAAAATTTCACAAAGTAGATGAAAAGTCGCTGAAGTGGAAATGATATTTCCTGAGTTTGGAAAACTGGATCGGTTTACCGTGGCTCGCCATTGAAACCGGGCGCACTCAATCGCCAGCCGACCGGCGCTGAAGGCCACGCGCAAAACTTCGGCCCACGAAAGGCAAGGCAACAGCCGCCGACAACAGGACTGGAGTAAAGCCGAACCGGTCCACGACATACCCGGCGGCGGTCACGCCCAGCGCCTGCCCGGTGAACAGGAAAGACGCGAATACGGCCACGGATGTCCCCCGTGCCGCAGGCGCCATCTGGGTTGCGTGGGTCTGCAGGGTGTTGTGATACAGGAAGGTTCCGAAACCCACCACCAGGGCGATAAGGCCAGAAAGCAGAGGCCCCGCAGAAATCCACCAAGCCAGAAAGCCGATCCCCATCAGCCAGCCACCTGCCAGCACCATGCGCCATTCCCCGAAGCGGGCCACGATGTGCCTGGCGGTGAAGGCGTATACCAAGCCGCCGACCGCATTGAGAGCTGCCAGGGCAGAAGCCGTGGACAGCGGCAGTTCGTGGCGCACATGCAGGTAGGTGGGTAGATAGCTCAGCGGCCCTAGTAGGAAGAACCCCTCTGCCAGTACCGCCAGCAGCACGACACGCGCCCAAGGCAGGCGCAGAACGTACAGCAACTGCTGCGACATCGGCACCCGAGAAGCAGCAGCGACGGGCGCGGCGATCGAGGCATGTACCTGCCGCGCTTGCGCCATGAGCAGGAGCGCCACAACGGAGTACCCCACGCTCAAGCTGAGGAAGGCGGCGCGCCAGCCGACGGCCGATTCGGCAAAGAATCCGCCGGCCAACTGGCCTGCCATCATTCCCGAGATGGTCCCTGTGAGCAAGCGCGCCAGCGTTACCTGGCGCTGGTCGTAGGGGACGGTGTCACCGATCCAGGCCATGGCCAGCGGGATCACACCCGCGGCGGCGATGCCCCATGCGACGCGGGTCCAGACGAGCACTTGGAAGTCGGGCGCAAGCGCCGACGCCAAGGATGCCCCCGCACAGCCGGCGAGCGCCAGACGCACCAAACGTGCCTTGCCATAGCGGTCGCCCATCGGTCCGAACAGCAACTGCACCAGGCCGTAGGCGACGGCAAACCAGATGATGACCTGCCCGGCTGTACCCGGCGTCACGCTGAAGTCGCTGGCCAAGCGCGGCAGCATCGCGTCGCAGATGCGCAAGGCGGCCGCGCTGAAAAACGCTGCGCCAGCCAAGAGGGGGACCGTCATGGCGCCACTGGCGGTCGCTCGGGGTGTCCGCTCACAATGGATGGGCCGGCTGCCCGGCTTTCAACGTTACCCTGGCCGAGGTTGCCAGCGAAGTTCATGAGGACGGAAAGGTCAGGGGTTTCGTCGATTGCGCAAGGCGTTCGGAGAGGCGGCACAAAGGGCCGGCAGTTGCCCTCTGATCACTTCAGCGTTTCTTGGAGGTGAGCGCCGCTCAGGCTCTCGCGCTCCCATGCCAACTGGGTCGGGCAGCTGGTGGGGTCGACCTCCCGTGCTTCGTAGTAAGGCTGATACGGCTTGTACAGGTTGTAGATGCGACGCAGTTCCTCCACCGCGGTCCCGTGCATGTCGACGCGCAGGTCCCATGCCGCATAGCTCTCGCGATCCATCACGACCACACAGGCCGATCGCTCGGGCAAATGTCGGTCGTTGGCGGTCTGGCCACCTGCGTCCCTGCCGGACTCCAGCGTGCTGATGAGGCGTTCAACCAGCGGCCAGGTCGCATCTTCATTGAACTTGGCCTCCATCGCATTGAGCACGTGTTCGCCTGCTAGTACGTTCCCGAAGACGGTGTAGTCCGTCCCCGTCTTGTCTCCGGCCCAACCCGTGACGCGCGAGCCCGTGTGAACCACGCCCAAACCGTCTCGTGTCATCACGGCGATCTGGCGAAGGCTCTCGTGGACGTCATCCTGGACCAGCGCTGCAAGCACGCTTTTGCTCGTTAGCCCTTGCCGCAGCAGGCTCTGCCCCAGAGGGGCATTCCGCCTGCGCCCGTTGGCCTGTGACATCACGACGCCATAGGCACTGTGCGCTCCTTGCGTGAACGACCCGAAGGCAACTGAATACGTCGCAACGGCGACGCCGATCTGGTGAGTCCGAGGGCAGCGCCCGATTACTGTGTAGGTCACGATGAATTTTTTGTCAGGGTAATAGGTATAGGCTCAGTCAAGGCGAATGTTGTTGCGCTTCACGACTGCTCCCCACTCTTCGAAGTCTTTGGCCAGGAATGAAGCAAACTGCGCCTGTGTTCCACCCACTGGAATCAAGCCTAGATCGAGCGCCTTCTGTTGGAACTCGCTCGATGCCACGATCTTCTGCAATGCCACTGATAGACGATTCAGGGCTTCCGGAGGGGTGCCGCGCGGCGCCAGGATTCCATTCCATGAATGCAACTGGTTGCCGGGATAAATCTCCGACAGGACAGGGACACCTGGCAGATTCGGCACACGCCCATTTGCAGACACTGCCAACCCTCGCAGCTTGCCTCCGTTGATCTGAGGGATGGCGGCAGCTGACGCTTCCATCGAAAACTCCACGTCCCCACTCATGACAGAAAGGATGCCTCCATCCTTGTATGGAATTGCCGTCATAGCAATGCCCGCCTTCTGCACGAACTGGAGGGCAGCAATGTGGCTTGGCGTGCCGTCTCCGTATGTCGCGTAGTTCAGCTTGCCCGGTTCCCGTTTGGCGGCTTGCACCAACTCATCGACCGACTTGAACGGGGAGTTAGCGCGAACGATCATCACAAAAGGAACTTCCACGACATGGATGACCGGCACCAGATCGGATGCCTTGTATGGAAGCTTGGTAAACACATGTGGATTGAGCGAAACCGACGGAGCCGCGGTAAAGAGAAGCGTGTGTCCATCGGCGGGAGCTTTGGCCACAAGGTCCGTGCCAATGATCTGGCTCGCCCCAGGCCTGTTGTCGACGAGGACCGGCTGGCCAAGATCCTTGGTAAGGCGCTCTGCAATGAAGCGGGCCGTGACATCCGGAGAGGCTCCTGCCGGCCAGGGGACGACCAGGCGCACCGGCTTTGTCGGAAACGGCGTCTGGGCGAAGGCGGACGTGGACAGGAGTGCCGCTGCCGCGAATACAGACGCGGTGCGGCGTGAAACGGCGCAACGAAAAAGATTGATTCTCATGTCTGGCTCTACGAAAGGAATGGGTTGAAGTTCAGGCCAGGTGCGACGGCGGTTTGCCGTACTCGCGTTCGATACCGCGCTCCTTGAGCCAGTCCTTGTGCCGGGGCATGACCGACGGGTCATCGACCAACGCCTCGTAATACTCCACCAGTGGCATGTACCAGTCGACGATCCGCCGCAGTTCCGCGATCGGCTCGGACGCGTGGTCGCAGCGCAGATCGAGCCGCGCCGTGCCCTTGCGGCCGAACGTCTTGATTGCCGCCGAGGTCTGGCCCTCCAATTGGCCGCCGGCATCGCGGCCACCTTCGATGGCGCGCAGCAAGCGGTCGTCGAAACTCGCAGCTCGGTTGCTCTCCCATGCCTCGCAGATCCCATCGATGGTCTTCTCGCCGGCGAGCACGTTGCCGAAGGCGATGAAGTCGGGCCCGATGCGGTGCCCCGCCCATTGATAGTTCTTCTTGCCCGTGAAGACCGCCATCCCGCCGCGTGCATCGAGGACGCCGACCTGCCGGTATTCCCAGTGTTTGTCCATCTGCTCCATGTCGATGAGCACCTTCTGCGCTGAATATCCTCTTTCAAGCAGGCCCAGCGCCACCTTGCCCAGCCGCGGTTCCACGGAGGATTGATAGGAGAGCACGCCGGCCTGCGCCGACCCGAACGGCGCTATCCAACCCACCGCCGGCGAGAAGCTCGAAATGCAGAGACCGAAATCACCCGACTGCTTGTCGCGCGCAATGATCGTGAAAGTCATGACTAAAACTCCGTTTTTGAATTGATGAGATTGACGCTTTCCGCTTGGCTGAGTCAGTCGAGTCGAATGCTGTTCTGCTTCACCACTGCTCCCCAGTTGTCGAAATCCCTGGCCAGGAACGAACGAAACTCTGCAGGCGTTCCCCCGGCGGGAATCAATCCAAGTTCGAGCAGGTACTGCCGAAACTCGCTCGATGCCGCGATCTTCTGCAGTGGCGCAGACAAGCGATCCACCACTTCCGCAGGAGTGCCACGCGGCGCCAGGATGCCGTTCCACGAGTACAACTGGCTGCCGGGGAAGCTCTCAGATAGGGCGGGTATGCCAGGAAGACTTGGCATACGTCCGTTCGCAGATACCGCCAGCGCGCGCAGCTTCCCTCCCTTGATTTGAGGAATGGCGTCCGCCGAAGCGACGAACGCCCAATCCACGACTCCGCTCATGAGGTCGAGAATGCCTCCATCTTTGTATGGCACGTGCGTCATCGTCGCGCCGGTCTTCTGCAACAGCTCCAGCATCGCAACATGGTTGGGGGTACCCGGACCATGAGACGCATAGGTCAGCTTGCCGGGCTGCTGCTTGGCGGCTTGCAACACCTCGTCGACTGACTTGTACGGGGAACTCGCACGAACGCTCAGCACAAAGGGAACGTCGACGAGGTGAATGATCGGCACAAAGTCTGACGACTTGTATGGCAGCTTGGTAAACAAATGCGGATTGAGCGAGATCGCGGGAGCTGTGCCGTAGAAAAGCGTGTATCCGTCGGCGGGAGCCTTGGCCACTGTGTCCGCGCCGATGATCGAGCTTGCCCCCGGCTTGTTGTCTACAAGCACTGGCTGTCCAAGATCCCTGGAGAGGCGCTCGGCAACAAAACGGGCCGAAACGTCTGGTGACGTTCCCGCTGGCGTGGCGACGACCAGCCGAATGGGCTTCGTCGGAAACGCTGTCTGGGCGAAGACAGATCCGCCTACGAGCATTGCTGCCGTGAGTACAGACGCGGTACGGCGGGAAAGAGCCGCACGGAAACGATTGATGCTCATGCTTTCTCCAAAGTGGGCGATTCGGATAGACCCATGTACCGAACCGGTGAGCCACACTTTAGAATTTCACAATTAGGACGCAAACCACCCAGCCCGGAATTCACATTTCCAAAAGTCGGAAAAATGGATCGATTCACTGAGCTATCGCTCTTCATTCAGGTTGCTGAGCGTGGGGGGCTTGGTAAGGCCGCCGAGGCGTTGGGCTTGTCCAATCCTGCCGCAAGTCGCACCTTGGCTTCGCTCGAGAACCGTGTCAAGGTGCGGCTGGTAGAGCGGAACACGCGTCGCCTGTACCTGACACGCGAGGGGCAGGAATTTCTTGAGCGTGCGAGGCACATCCTCAGTGAGTTGGAAGACGCGGAATCGGCACTCCAAAGCGCTACGCTCAATCCCTCGGGCGTTCTACGAGTGAGTGCCTCGCTGTCTTTCGCGATGCAAATCATCGCGCCTCGCTTGCCACGCTTTCAACAGTTGTACCCGCAACTGCGGGTGCACATAGAGACCGCGAACAGGTACTTGGACATGATCGACAACGGGATCGATGTCGCAATCCGAACACGCGAACTGGAACCGGACAGCACCATCACTATTCGCCGGCTGGGGACCACACGGAGATTCTTGGCGGCCTCGCCGGCATACCTTGCGAACCGAGGCGTGCCGCAACACCCGAACGAGCTGTCACGGCACGCGCTTTTGCTATACGTCTATGCGAAGAACCCGAATGAGCTGAGTTTCACCCGCGGGGCGCAGCGGGAATCAGTGGCGGTTCATGGCTTGCTCGAGTCGAACGATGGCCAGGTCCTCAGGGCAGCTGCACTGAACGGCCATGGAATACTCGTGCAGCCCAGCTACATCCTCTACGACGACGTTGTTGCCGGTCGCTTGGTGCCTGTACTGGACGAGTGGGAGTTGCCGCAACTCACGATCAATATCGCCTACCCCAATCGAAAGCACTTGTCGGCGAAAGTTCGCGCGTTCATCAACTTCATGGTTGATGAATTTGCCGACCATGAATACGAGCGGAAGTGGACCGGACGGATGTGACGGTCGGGCTTTCGGGATCAAGAGCTTGGACCTACCCGTCTCGTGCACCTATGCGTCCAGCAACTAAAGATGCAACCGGCAAAGAACTCTGGGTCGGAAGCGCTGAGTTCGTTACCGAGCGCGGCGCGCTGGCCGGCACGACGACTACGGGGCACTGCTGCCTTAGAGCATACGATTCCGCGGCGCATGAATCGTCGCGCAAACGTCCGCGCTCGTATCACGCGCAAGAGCATAGTTGATTGACGGATTACGCTGGCCCAGCCGTCTCCCGTCCCCGATCTGCGCGCGGCCAGCGGCGTATCACCGTGGGGTCCGAAAGCCCTAGTGCCGTGGCTGCGCCGCTGAGGCTGCCTTGCTCCGAAACCTGGGCACACAGCGATTGCTTGGTGAACTAATCCAATTTTCCATCTCAAGGAAATGTGATTTCCAGAAATTTCTCTTTGCACACGATCGATGAATTTATAGAGTGCAGTTCATCTCTCACGCCGAAGTCGAATATGCGGAGCCTCGATCAGACAACCTCATTCAATTGGCGATCGCCAGCCTCGAACTGGTGGGCTTGCCTAGTCTCCTAGACTGCATCGGCTCATGAAGAGCATCGCGCAGAAGCTCAGGACAGAGTTGGAGTCTGCAGCGCCGACGCTCTAGGGACCTGCACATGATCCCTATTCATGCGGTCGATTTCGTGTGCGAAATCTGAACGTCGAAGATATTTCGACAGCAGTTCGCAACTGGACAACTCATATCAACAGAGGGAAGCGGGTACCACCCTGCGGTGCGCATGCGTGCGCGCGCTTCTTCTATACCCGGAGCAATTCACCATGGTTACTGTCCGCAATATCGCATCCCTCATCGCTGCGCTTGCCGTATACGGGGGAAACGTACCGGCCATCGCGCAGGCGCCCGCGCCCGCCGCGGTCTCAGTCCCGCAGTACGGAAACAACATCAATCTCGAGCAGGCCCGCCACGCTATCGGTGCTGCGCTTGCCGAGGCTCGCCGAATCAACGTTCCCATGGCGGTGGCAGTGGTGGATACCGGGGGCAACCTCGTGGCATTCGAGAAGATGGACAACACTCAGAACGCCAGCATTCTGGTCGCCCAGAACAAGGCGGTGTCGGCCGCGATGTACCGTCGTCCGACCAAAGCGTTTCAGGATGCGCTGGCAGCTGGCAACGCCGGCCTGCGCATTCTTACCCTGCCCCATGCGAACGCAGTTGAAGGCGGCATTCCGCTGATGCAAGCGGGCATGATCGTCGGAGCGATCGGCGCCTCAGGCGGCTCTCCAGATCAGGACTCGGTCGTGGCGACTGGTGGCGTGGCAGCGATGGGGCGATGAGGCCTTGCCGACATCGCCAACAAGTGCGCATGTACCTGCATGCCCTATTGAAACCGGCTCGTCAACTTAGGAGTGGATATGAAATTTCGCCATGCACTGCTCGCCACAGTATGCAGTTCGCTTTTTTTGACAATGACTGCGAATGCCCGCGAGTACCTCAAATCGGAAGCTGGGCAGCCCCGTGGGTATTCCACCGCGGTGGCGACGCAAGGCGGAAAGACGCTCTGGATATCGGGTCAAGTCGGTATAAGGGACGAACAAGGAAAATCGATGGCCGGCGACTTCGAAGGCCAGGCCCGCGTGATCTTCCGAGCCATCGACGCAGCGGTCAAACGCGCCGGCGGCAGCATGAAAGATGTCGTCAACATTACTGTCTATCTGACCGACCCCAGGCTGCTGGAGCCGCTCATTCCGATCCGCCACGAGTTCTGGCCCGAAGGCAACTTCCCTGCAAGTACGTCTATCACGGTACACAGTCTGCCTTTCGTGGGAATGATGATTGAGGTGTCTGCAATCGCGGTCATTGGTGATAAATAGACTTTCCTGTTGGCGGCGAATGATGGTCCGATCCCGTCCGCCGGATTGCAAGGGCATTGGGTACGTCTTGGTGGTTTGCTTTTCTTAGTGCGATGGCTTGAATCCGGAAAGGGCAGACATCCTTGCCTTGAGGGCCTCGATGAATGCGGTCACGCGCGCGGGCCTGTAGATGCCCGGAGGCAGCGCGACGTGAATGGCGATCGGCTCAAGCCACCAGTTCGCCAGCACCCGCTGCACCCGGCCCGTGTTGAGGTCTTCCTGGCACATCCAGGGAGCCGCTGCGCCGATGCCCGCTCCGTTGAGGATCGCGCGGTAGCTCGACAACAGGCTGTCGGTCTGGACCGGCGTGTCGAGCATGACCATGCGGGAGCGGCCCGCCCGGTCCAGCATGCGCACGTTGCCGGTCACGTACGGTACGAGCCCCACGCAGGGCAACTGCGAAAGGCGCGCGATGCTGACGGGCTCCAGCTTCTTGAGCAGTTCGGGCGTGGCGATCAGCACGCGCTCCATCGTGCCGAGCTTGCGGCTCACCAACCCAGGGTCACGCACCTCGCCCACGCAGACCCAGCAATCCGCGCCCCACGCCGTCAGGTCGAGCAACCGATCTGTCAGCGTGAGTTCGACACGCAACGCGGGATGCGCCGCGCGCAGGTCAGTCACCGCGTCAGTCAGGAAGCCCGTCCCGTACCCCGAAGGCCCGATCACGCGCAGCGTGCCTTCTGGCCGGCTCTGCCCGCCCTTCAGGCGTTGCGACAGGCCTGACCAGCGATCGCCGAGGTCGCGGGCCTCGACGAGCAGCGATCGCCCTTCATCGGTGAGCGAAAAGCTCGCGGTCGTGCGCAGCGCCAGCTTGCAGCCGAGCAGCCGCTCCAACTCGAGCAGTCGCCGGCTGACCGTGGGCTGCGTCATGCCCAGCAAACGGGCCGCCTTGCTGAGCGATCCGCTCTCGCCGATCTTCTGAAAAGTGTCGAGCAGATCGAGTCGGTCATGTACGTGCTTCATGCGCTATACGTATAGCACTTCATCGCTCCATGCGTCTAGCGGAAAGTGACTGCGCTTCGTATCGTCGGGCCATGAACACTTCGAACTCCCCCACGGCCGGCATCGCCCGGATCGGCGACGAGCCCAAAGGCGGCTCCGTCCTCGGCTTCTACGCACCCAAGGGGTCGGTCCGTCCGCCGCGCGTCGCCCGCGGCGAAGGCGTCTTTCTGTGGGACGCGAACGGCAAGCGCTATCTCGACGCAACGGCCGGCGCCGTCGTCGCGAACATCGGCCACGGCAATCCGCGCGTGCTGGCCGCGATGACCGAACAGGCGTCAAAGGTGACCTTCGCGTACCCGCGCTTCTTCGAGAGCGAGCACAACATCGCGCTGGCCGACAGCGTCTGCGCACTCGCGGGCGACGGCTTCGATCGCGCATTCTTCGTCTCGGGTGGATCGGAGGCCAACGAGGCAGCGATCAAGCTGGCGCGCCAGTACGCGGTCGTGACCGGCCAGGGCAACCGCGCGAAGGTGATCTCGCGCGACCCCAGCTACCACGGCTCGACCCTCGGTGCGCTCGCGGTCACGGGCGATGCCAACACGCTCAACCTGTATGGCCCGATGGTTCGTGCCATGCCCAAAGTGCCGGCGCCCTTGTCGTACCGCATCCCCGATGGCCACACGGTGGAGTCGCACGAGCAGGCGTGTGCCGACGCGCTCGAACAGACCATCCTGCGCGAAGGCCCGGAGACGGTGCTGGCGTTCATCCTCGAACCCATCGGCGGCCTCTCGACCGGCGCGGTGGTGTCCTCGGCGGCGTACTTTCGGCGCGTGCGCGAGATCTGCGACCGCTACGGCGTGCTGGTGATCTTCGACGAAATCATGAGCGGCGCCGGCCGCACCGGCGCCTTCCTCGCCGCGCACCACTGGGAGGGCGCGCGCCCCGACCTCGTGACGCTCGCCAAGGGCCTGGCGGCCGGCTACACGCCGCTCGGTTGCCTGCTCGCACCGAACAAGATGGTCGATGCAATCGCGGGTGCCGGCGGCTTCGTGCACGGCCACACCTACTTCACGAATCCGCTGTCGTGTGCAGTGGCGCGCGCCGTGGTCGACGAGGTCGTGCGGCAAGACCTCGTGGCCTGCGCACGCGACAGGGGGGAACTGCTGATGGCACGCCTGCGCGACATCGCCTCGCGCTCTCCGATCGTCGGCGACGTGCGCGGCAAAGGCCTGCTCACCGCCATCGAGATCGTCTCGGACAAGGCAAAGCGCAGCCAGTTGCCGGTCGCTTTCAACGCACCCGCGCGGTTGACCGAGCACGGGTTGAAGCATGGCATCGCGCTCTACAACCGCCGGGCCAACCTCGGCGCCTTCGGCGATTTCCAGATGATCACGCCGCCGCTCACGATCACCGAAGCGGAGATCGACGAGTTGGCCGACCTGCTCGAAAAGTCGCTGGCCGATCTCGCCGACGAGATCGCACGCAAGGGCCTCGCGCACTGAATCCGGCGACCGCACCGATTTCGCAACCCACCCAGGAAAGCCTCCGATGAAGCTCCCGTTCACCCTGAAGGTCACGCTCGCCTGCACCGCGCTGGCCTTCGCAGCCGCGGCCACCGCACAGATCAACACCGCGCACGGCCCGCTGAAGCTCATCGTCGGCTACCCGGCCGGCGGCTCGGCCGACGTGCAGGCGCGCACGCTTGCCGACAAGCTGGCCGCCGAACTCGGCACGGTTGTCGTCGTCGACAACCGCACCGGTGCAGGCGGCGCGATCGCGGCTGACTACGTTCGCACGGCGCCGGCGGACGGGCTCACCGTGCTGCTGGCCAACATGCACATGATGGTCATGCTGCCGCTCACCACGAAGTCGGTGCGCTACGACCCCGTCAAGGACTTCAAGCCCATCGGCCGCATCGTGAGCTTCTACGAAGGCATCGCGGTGCCTGCGGAGCTGCAGGCCAAGGATGTGAAGCAGTGGCTCGACATCGCCACCAAGGACCCGAAGAAGGCGAACTACGGCGTGCCCGCACCGGGCAGCGTCTCGCAGTTCATGGGCTACCGGCTCGGGAGCGACGCCAAGGCTGGCCTCGTCGCCGCGCCGTACCGAGGCGCCGCGCCGCTGGTGCAGGACCTGCTCGGCAACCAGATCTCGGCCGGCATCATGCCCATTGCCGATCTCGTCGCTCACCAGCAGTCGGGCAAGCTCAAGGTGCTGGCGGTCAACGGCACCCGGCGTGCCGCATTGCTGCCCGACGTGCCGACGCTCAAGGAACTCGGCCAGCCGCATTTCGACAACCTGGAATGGACCGGCCTCTTCGTGCCGGCGGGCACGCCGCGGCCCATCGTCGACCAACTGAATACGGCACTCGGCAAGGCATTGGCCAACAAGGACGTGCAGGAACGGCTGCTGAAGCTCAGCAGCGATCCGAATCCGAGCACGCCCGAGGAACTCTCGGCCCTCATCGCCGACGACATCAAGCGCTGGGGACCGGTGGTGAAGGCCTCGGGCTTCACGTCGGAATGACAGCGGCCGCCCCGCACCCGATCCCGCCGCACAAAGCGCTGCAGCTGCCCGGCCTGCACGGCTACGCCGATGCCAAGACCGTGGCGGCGGGTGACCTCGTCCGCTTCCACGTCAGCAGCAACGTGCCCTACGAATTCGCGGTCTGCCGGCTGGGCAGCGACGTCGAAGGACGCAGCGACGACGTGCCACTTGAAGCGTTCACGCCGCATCAGGGGCGCGTGCAGCCGATCCACCCCGGCTCCTACGTGCATATCGAACGTGGCTTGCCAGCCGGCCTTCCGCTGCGCGGATTGAGCTTCGAATGCTGGATCAAGCCCTGGACGGTCGACGTCAGGCAGACCATCGTCAGCCAGTACGACGACCCCGCGCACCGCGGCCTTGCGCTCTTCATCGAACCGGGCGGCGCACTGTCGTTTCATCTGGGAGACAACGCCACGCCATCGCACGGCCGGCTTGCTGCGCGTCGTTGGCAGCACATTGCCGCCACGTGGGACGGCGAGCTCGCAACGCTGTGGATCGATGGGGGGTGCGTGGCGCAGTGGCCCGCGCTGCAGGCCGTCGCGCCCGCAGCCGCGCCGCTGCGGCTCGGCGCAAGCGGCATCGCCGGCCTGGCCGACCTGTTCCTCGAAGCCGACCTCGTCATGCCTGCGTTGTACGACCGGGCGCTGTCGGGCAGCGAGATCGCCGCCCGCCATGGACAACGCGGATTGCAGATCGCAACGGGCCGTTCGGTACTCGCCTGTTGGCCACTGCGGGAAGAGCGCGGCTCGCAAGTGGCCGATGCCAGCGGATACCAACGCACGGGACGCATCGTGAACCACGCCACCTGGATGATCGTCGGCCCGGCCTTCGAGCCCGGCAAGGTCGGCCAGTACGAAGAAGACGAATCGCCCTACGACCCGCTCCACGACCCGACGCGCGGGCACGGCCTGCGGTTCGCGGGCGATGATCTCTACGATTGCCGCTGGGACGCGGTGCACGAATTCCGCATGCCCGAAGACGCCCGATCTGGCGTCTACGTCGGCCGCGCGCGCTTCGATATCGAAGGCCGCACGGCGGACTACGACATCACCTTCATCGTGCGCAAGCCCGCGCACGTGGCACCGGCCCCGATCCTCGTCCTGTGCGCCGTCAACAGCTGGCTCGCCTATGCCACCACGCCCTTCGCGAAGAACGTGATCGACGACCCGGTATGGCCGCGCCGTTCGGAGGGCCTGGAGAACAGCCACCCCGAAGCGCCGGCCTACAGCAGCTACGTCTATCACCGCCACGGCCAACCCTGCTACCAGGTCGGCCTGCGCATGCCTTGGCCAAACGCCAGTTCCAATGCGCTCTACGATCCGGCCGAGAGCGGCTTCGGCCAGTGGACGCGGCTCGAACGACACCTGCACGTGTGGCTCGACCAACAAGGCTACGACTACGACGTGATCGGAGACATCGACCTGCATCGCGACCCGTCGCTGCTCGCTCGCTACAAGACCGTGGTCATCAACGGCCACAGCGAATACTGGTCGCTGCCCGGCGTGGAAGGGCTCGACGATTTCCTAAAGCGCGGCGGCAGCGCTGTCGTGCTGTCGGGCAACACCATGTACCTGCGCGTGAGCTACGACGAAGACTTCACCGTCATGGAGCAGCGCAAGGTCAATGGACCCGATCACGACGACACCAGGCCTCCGGTTGGCCCACCGGCAGGCGCGTTTGGCGAGCAGTACCACAGCCAGGACTGGGCGCGCGGCGGACGGCTCAAGGCATCGGGCCGGCCTGCCGGCGAGATCATCGGCCTCGAAACTGCCGGCTGGGCCTTCGCCGACGGCGATGACTTCGGCGTCTATCACGTCGAGTTGCCCGCGCATGCGCTCTTCAACGAACCGCAGCCGCTGGGCCTCGGCAAGGGCGAAACCTTCGGCCACGCACCCGGCGGTGGGCTGCCGCGCGCCATCGGACACGAGTGGGACCTGACTCTTTCGACCCTCGCGAAGATGACGAAGTGCTGCCCCCCGGGTGCTTCTCTTCCCGTCGCACAGGAGGGCATCGAGGTCATCGCCAAGGGCATCCGGCGCGTCCCGGGCAAGCTGGACGCCTACCTCGACTACTACTCGAGGCCCACCGAATCGCTCGACGGGCTTTCGGCCGAAATGATCTATTGGGAGCGGCCGCAAGGCGGGCGCGTGTTTCATGCAGGCGCCGTCGGCGCGGCCTGGGTGATCGGCAACGACCCGCTTTTCGGACAACTGCTTGGCAACGTGCTGCATCGTTTCGGCGTGGCCCCCAGGAATCTCATGCAAGCGCCCACCAGCAAAACGGCACCGCGATGACCACACATCCAGAAATCACCTCTCACACGGCGCTCGATGCACCCCTGTGGACGCCTGCGCCGGACCGCAAGGCACGGGCCCTGATCACGCTCTTCGAGGCCTGGCTGGATCGCGAACGCGGTCTTCGCTTCGAGGACTATGAGGCGCTGTGGCAATGGTCAGTGACCGATCTGGAGGGCTTCTGGAGCGCCGTCCTGGCCTTCTTCGAGCTTCCGTTGCGAACGCCGTATGAGCGCATCCTGTCCAGCGACGACATGCCGGGCGCCCGCTGGTTCGAAGGCGCCCAACTCAACCTGGTCGACCAGGTGTTCCGCCACGCGCACCTGGCCTCGCCCGCGATCGTATTTGAAAGCGAAGCCTCGGGCACCGGCGCTGTGAGCTGGGACGAGCTCAAGCGCCAGGTGGCATCAGTGGCCCAGGCCCTGCGTGACCTGGGTGTGCAGCAAGGTGACCGAGTGGCCGGCTACCTCCCCAACATCCCCCAGGCGGTCGTTGCGTTCCTGGCCGCCGCCAGCTTGGGCGCGGTGTGGTCCCTGTGCGCGCCGGACATGGGGCCGGTCAGCGTGGGCGACCGGTTTCGCCAGATCGAGCCCAAGGTGCTGGTCGCAGTAGATGGCTATCGCTTCGGCGGCAAGCCGTTCGACCGCCGCGGCGCACTGGACGAGATCCTGCGCGAGCTGCCGACGGTCACCGGCATCCTCTGGATTCCGCATCTTGACGCGGCTGCGCATCCGCCCGGGCAGGCCACGGGCCGCACGACGGTGCGCTGGCAGGAGGCCATCGCATGCGTGACAGCCTGGCAGCCGGCGGCGCTCCCGGCAGATCACCCGCTGTGGATTCTTTACTCGTCGGGAACGACGGGGCTGCCCAAGGCGATCGTCCACGGCCACGGTGGCGTGCTCGCGAACGGCATGGTGAACATGGTCCTGCATGGCGACCTGCACCCGGGCGAGCGCGTCTTCTGGGCCGCCAACACGTCGTGGATGGTGTGGAACGCGCACGTCATGGGGCTGCTGGGGGGCGCCACCCTCGTGCTGTACGACGGCGCCGTGACCGGCGCCGGTGCCGAGCCGGACTGGGGCCACCTGTGGAAGCTGGCGGGACGGCTGGGCATTCACGTCTTCGGCGCCGGCGCTGCGATCCACCACGCCTGCCTGAAGGCCGGCATCGTGCCGCGCGAGATCGCGGACCTGCGGCAGTTGCACACGGTGTCGTCCACCGGCTCTCCGTTGTCACCCGAGGCTTGTGATTGGCTGTACAGCGCCGTCAAACAAGATCTCTGGCTCAACATCGTTTCCGGCGGAACGGACATCGCGGGCGGTTTCCTAGTGGGGCTCCCCTCCCTGCCGGTGTACACAGGCGAGATGCAATGCCGCACCTTGGGCGCCTGCGTGCAGGCGTGGAACGAGGCCGGCCAGCCCGTGCTGGACGAGGTGGGGGAACTGGTGTGCACGAGGCCCTTGCCTTCGATGCCGTTGTACTTCTGGGGAGACGAGGGAAATCGGCGGTACCTGGAGAGCTACTTCGAGACCTTCAAGGACAGCCGGGGCCGCAACGTCTGGCGGCATGGCGACTGGTTGCGACTGGCGCCACGGCCGGAAGCCACGGCAGGCGTGATCTACGGCCGTTCAGACGCCACCATCAACCGCCAAGGCGTGCGCATGGGAACATCCGAGCTGTACCGTGTCGTGCAAGGCATCACCGAAGTGCTGGACAGCCTGGTCGTGGACCTGGAGTACCTCGGGCGCGATTCGTACATGGCGCTGTTCATCCAGTTACGGCCCGGCATCGAGTTGGACGAGCCGCTGGCGCAGCGCATCCGGCAGGCCTTGCGCACGGGTCTGTCGGCACGCCACGTCCCCAACGAAATCGTCCAGGTGAGCGCGATCCCGAAGACCATCACTGGCAAGAAGCTGGAGTTGCCCGTCAAGAAGCTGCTGCTGGGCCACGCGCTCGAGAAGGTCGTGAGCCGAGATGCGCTCGCCGAGCCTGGGAGCATCGACTGGTATGTGGATTTCGCCCAAAGGTACCGCCGTCGCATAGGCTGATGCGGATGTGCATGATGGCTGGACCAGATGAGGGATCCCAAACCATCGGGACTGATCGCAGGAAGACAAAGTTTCCGCTCCGTGCACTTTCTTTGACCCAAGGGGACTCGAAGCAACACCCACAGCTTCAATTGGCAGACCTCTGTGCTGGGGTCATCAATCACTTCTACAAGTGCCAAGTCGGTGGCCTGACCGACGGCCTCACGGGCGCGGTCATGGACCTCAAATGTCTCGATTGGGGCGACAACTTCGTATTGCCGCAGCCCGATGTCACGCCAGAGGCACTTGGCACAGCCGAAACAGATGGATCCAACAGTGTTGAAGCAATGGTTGAGTATCTAGAGCGAAGGAAAGTCCGGAAGCGAGCGGGCTGAGAAAACCGGTGAATTCACGCGAATACTCGCGTTGAATCAGTTAGCGGCTCCCGTGGCCGAGCCGTCGCGGTCCGACAAGGCTCTGACCCTGACACTCGTGGCAGCGCTGACGCTGGTTGACGTGCAGGTGCTGGATCTCCTGACCGTCTCGGGCGGCACGGTCCTCTCGATGGCCGAGCGCGCGCTTCTGTGAAGCCGGGGCCTTTCAGGCCTTTGCGTCAATGTGCCGCTGCACGTCCTATGTGTGCGGCACGTTGGCCTCCGCCGCGCCCTCGGCCTTGGGCAGCAGGCTTACCGACCAGTGGCCGCCTTCTTCCTGCTGAGGCGCCAGGAGGTCGTAGGTCTTGACCATGTTCAACAGTCCGGAGTGGCCGTAGGTCTGGGGCGAGAAGGCCGGGTCGGTGCGCTTGAGGTACTGGCCCAGGACGCCCAGGCCCACCTTGCCTTCGGACGTGTCGCTGGCCAGCAGTGCGACGGCCTCGACGAGGAAGCGTGGCCGGCGCTTCGGCGCCGGCTTGGGCGGTTCTTGCTTCGGCGGTTCGGCCTTGGCCGGCTCCGCTTTCGCGGAGGCCTTCGGCGCGGGCTCGACCACTGCTTCCGCCGGTGGTTCGGGACGTGTCCATTCGAAGAACTGGTCGCTGGCGTTGCGCAGGGCGTCGGGCGTCTTGGGCTCGCCGACGATGCAGACGGTGGCGCCGCGTTCGCGCAGCTTACGGCACAGGTAGGCGAAGTCGGAATCGCTGGTGACCAGGCAGAAGGTGTCGGCTCGCTGGTCGAAGAGCGCTTCTAGCGCGTCCAGTGCCAAGGCGATGTCGGCGGTGTTCTTGCCGGCGGCGTACTGGTACTGCAGGCAGGGGGTGAAGGCCAGCCGCACCAGGGCATCCTGCCATTTGTTGGCCAGCGTGCCCTGGTTGCCGTAGCCGCGGCGCAGAACGACGCGGCCGAACTGCGCCACCATGCGCAGTGCGTGTTCGAGGATGTCGGGCGGTACGTTGTCGCAGTCGACCAGGACGGCCACACGTGTCTCTGTTGCGGTTGGGGCAGTGTTCATCCGGGGTTTCGCGTTGCTGGTTGAATTGCCCGCAACAGTAGCTGATTCCGGGCGTCTCCGGCCATGGAGGTATGGCCGGCCGCGCTGTCGTGCTTGCGCATCGAGCCACCCTTGGCGTCTCGCCCCTTGGGGCTTCCATCGTTCCCTCGCTCCGCTCGGCTGACGCCTTCGGCCCGGCTCGTTGATCCGGGCCTGCGCGCTTCGCTTGCGTGGGGTCGGCGTGAAGAGTGGCCATTGCCAGTCCAGCCATCTTTCCTTCCCTCATCACCTTGTCCGCGACCGTAGCGCGCGCCGGGGCGCCGTCAAGGCGCGCCAGGCCGTGTCCTCGCCTTCGGCTGCGGGCCGCACCAGCCCCGGCGCTTCTTCCTTGACGGCGCCCCGGCGCGCGCTCCTGTTGGCCGCGGGCGATGAACTCAGGAAAGACGGTGGCAACGAGGCCGACCGGGTTCTTCGTGCCGACCCCACCGGAAGACCCGAAGAGGGCTCCGAATCTAGGAATCCGGTGAGGCTTTTTCAACAGCCAACCTTGTCAGGAGAAAGACCATGCAACTTGCATCCCGTTTCCGTTTCGCCGACCACTCGCCGGTGCTGCGCTCGGAACATCCGTTGTCGGATGACCAGATACGGACCGTCGCGCCGTCCATCTTCGCGCAGGCCCCGCACGGCAGCCGCTCGGAGCGCTACAGCTACATACCCACGGCCAGCGTGCTGCGGGAATTGAGAGGGGAGGGCTTCGAGCCCTTCATGGTGTGCCAGACCCGTGTGCGGCAGGAGGGGCGGCGCGACTTCACCAAGCACATGATCCGGCTGCGCCATGCAAGCCAGATCAATGGTCAGGAGACCAACGAAATCATCCTGCTCAACTCCCATGACGGGACCAGCAGCTACCAGATGCTGGCGGGCATGTTCCGCTTCGTGTGCAGCAATGGGCTGGTGTGCGGCGATACCGTGGCCGACGTGCGCGTGCCCCACAAGGGCGACGTGGCGGGCCATGTGATCGAAGGCGCCTATGCCGTGCTGGAAGGTTTCGGACAGGCGCAAGCCTCGCGCGAATCCATGCAGGCCGTCACGCTGGACGCCGGGGAATCCGAGGTGTTCGCCCGCGCCGCGCTGACCCTCAAGTACGACGACCCGGACAAGCCCGCACCCATCACGGAAGCGCAAATCCTGATGCCGCGCCGCACGGACGACGAGCGCCGCGACCTGTGGAGCGTGTTCAACCGCACGCAGGAAAACCTCATCAAGGGCGGCCTGCGTGCCCGCGCCAGCAACGGACGCCGCCAGAGCACGCGGCCCGTTCAGGGCATCGACCAGAACCTGCGGCTGAACCGCGCCCTGTGGCTGCTGGCCGATGGCATGCGCCAACTCAAGGCCTGAGCCATTCCGAAGGGGCATGCAGCCCCTCCATTCATTCCTCGGTTTTACGTCTTTCCATCTTTCCGATTGGAGCTACTCATGAACACCGCTACCTTTCAAGAAACCGCTGCCATCGGCGCAGCCGCTTACATCGCCGCATCCGTCCCCACGGGCGGCGCTGCCGCTGTCGCGGCTTCGCAGCAACTGCTGCTCATTCCGCTGTCCAGGCTGCGGCCTTCGAGCCGCAATGTGCGCAAGAGCGGCGGCACGTCGATCCTCGAACTGGCATCGAGCATTGCCCGCGTGGGCTTGCTGCAAAACCTCACTGTGGTGGCCGCACCCGATGGCGAGCACTACGAGGTGGTCGCTGGACGGCGGCGCTTGGCTGCGCTCATGCTGCTGGTCAAGCGCCGCAAGCTGGCGAAGGACCATGAGGTGCACTGTCTGTTGGTGCAGGACGATGCGGCGCGTACCGTGAGCTTCACCGAGAACGTGCAACGCGAGGCCATGTCGCCCATCGAGGAACTGTTCGCGTGGAAAGACCTCGTGGCCGAGGGCCGTCCGGTGGAGGACATCGCGGCCGACTTCGGGGTGACGCCTTTGGTGGTGCAGCGGCGCCTGAAGCTCGCCAATGTCTCGCCCCGGTTGCTGGCGGACTTCGGATCGCAGGCCGTGACGCTGGAGCAGTTGATGGCGCTGGCCATCACCGATGACCATGCGGCGCAGGAGGCGGCGTTCTACGAATCGCCGCAATGGCAGCGCAGCCCCGAGGCGCTGCGCGATCACCTGACCGGTGACGAGATCGACGCCGGCCGCGATGCGGTGGCGCGCTTCGTGGGGGTGGAAGCCTACGAGCAGGCGGGCGGCGGGGTGCGCCGCGACCTGTTCGCGGACGAGCAAAGCGGCATCTTCCTGACCGATGGCGCGCTGTTGGATGCGCTGGCGCGCGACAGGCTTGCACCGACCGTCGAGCAGGTGCGGGCCGAAGGCTGGGCATGGGTGGATGCCGCGCCGCGTGTCACGTCCTCCGATCTGTACCAGTTCCAACGCGCGCGCAGCGCGCGGCGCGAACCCTGCAAGGCCGAGGCCAAGCGAATCGCCAAGCTCGAAGACCAACAGGCGAAGCTGCAGGCGCGGTTGGACGACGAGAACGCGGACATGACCGACGAACAGGCGCAGGCGCTGCAGGAGGAAATGGACGAGCTCTGCAACGAGCTGGATGCCATCGAGCAGAAGCTGGTCGAATACTCGCCCTCCGTGGTGGCGCTGGCCGGGGCCGTGGTGTCGGTCGATCACATGGGCGGCGTGGTCGTGCACCGCGGCTTGATGCGCGAGGAACAGGCCAAGACCTTGCGGGAGCAGGCGCGGCAGGAAGAGGGCGGGGCAGGCATTAACCCAGTCGATAGCGACGGACCGGCCAAGCCCGGCATCTCGGAGAAGCTGGCGAAGCGCCTGAGCGCGCATCGGACCGCCGCCTTGCAGGCCGAGGTGGCGCGGCACCCGCAAGTCGCGTTGGTGGCCTTGGTGCATCGTCTCGCTATGCGTGTGATTGTGGACAGCTACGGCTCGGGCGGTTCGCCGGTCGATATCAGCGCCACGCCGCAGGACGGGTTGGGGCTGCATGCGCCGGACGTGGCGCAGTCGCTTGCAGCCATCGGCATGACGAAGGTTCGACAGGCTTGGGCCGATCGCCTGCCTGACAACCCGGAAGCACTGTTCGCCGAACTGCTGACCTTGCCGCTGCAGGAACTGCTGTCGCTGCTGGCGGTGTGCGTGGCCTCCACGGTCAGCGTGCTGGCTTCGCACGAAGAGGAGGTGCCCGCCGCCGCGCTCGCGCGGGCGGTGAACCTCGATATGCACGACTGGTGGACGCCGACCGCTGCGGGCTATTTCGAGCATGTCTCGAAAGCCAAGGCGCTGGAAGCGGTGCAGGCGTTCGCGCCGGATCAGGTGAACCGGCTGGGCAAGCTCAAGAAGGCCGAGATCGCGAGCGAAGCCGAGCGGTTGGCGGTGGGTACGGGCTGGTTGCCTGTGATGTTCCGGGGGCAGGACGCTGCTGTCGCAGCCGAAGCGGAAACGCGTGTCGTGCCGGAGAGTGAGGTCAGGGCCGAAGCCGTAGGCCGTGGCAGCATCGAGGCGGTGGCCAAAGAGGGCGAGCACGCTACTGCGTGAACATGAGCCCCGGCCTTCGGGCCGGGGCTTTTGAATCGGCGCGACGCGCGCGGCAGGTGTGCCGCGCGCGTTTTGACATCCAGCGGCTGCGCCGCTGAGACCTTCCGGGAGTGCGCCCCGCCGATGGGCGGAGCGGGTTCACGACAGGCTTGGCTGCGCTGGGTTCCGGAATGCAGCGTCGTCCTCGACGCTGGCGGCAGGCCACCGTGAACGACGGAGGCCTTCTTCGACAGGCCGTCCGCCATGCCCTTCCATTTCGCCGATGCCGACTTCCATGCCGCTGCGATGCGGCGGTGCGTTCTTTCTGGTCTTCGCGAGGCGGCTACTTTGGCGTTCGGGTGCGGGCGGGTCCATGCCGGAATGCTGTTGCTTCGAGCGGGTACCAGGCTCATGCGTCCTTTGCGAGAACAGGTCCACGCCCACGGCCTTGTATTTGCCGTGAATCCTGGCGCGGGCACGGCGGCGCTGCTCTTCGTTTCGTTTCGCCTCGGGCTTCCTCGCCGCAACCGTGCGGCCCGACAAATTTCCCCTCTGCTGCGCAGATTCCTCGCGAGGCAAATTTCTCGTGCCTTCCGGTCCTTCGCTGCGCTGCGGCCCCTGCTTCGCCTGGGGTGCGGCGCGCCCGGCCCCGCGCCGTCCGGATCACGCCAAGGCCGCGATCGGCGCGGACCTGGATCAACCTCGAAAGGACTTCATCATGAGCACCATTGGTAACTTCACCGCTTCGGGCAACGGCTACACCGGCACGGTTCGCACCCTGACCTTGAATGTCAAGGTCAAGATCGCCGCCAGCGACAAGACGAGCGAAAACGCCCCTGACTTCCGCGTCATCGCCGGCAACGGCCTGGAGATCGGCGCGGCGTGGAAGAAGGTCAGCAAGGCGGATCGGCCCTACCTGTCGGTGACGCTGGATGACCCGTCGTTCCCGGCGACCATCTATGCCCGCCTGGTCGAAGGCGAGGACGGCGCGCACAACCTGATCTGGTCGCGCAGCAAGGGCGACTGAGCGTCGCCCTCGGCGCCCCGCTTCGGCGGGGCGCTTTCTCTGCCGAACGCACCGATGGCCCGCGAAGGTTCGCGGGCGTCGTCGTGTTGGCGTTCGTGTTCGCGGCTCGTCTTTTTTGTGCATGTGCGGATATACCCAAAAGCGCAACTCCGCATTTGCGCTTTGTCGAAGAGCCGATTCCGTGCTTGTGCTGACCTGCGGTTTTACGTCGATGTGTGGAGTCGGAATGACGGTTCCTCGGATTTCAGCTGATGCGCTTCCATGGTTTCACGATTCCGTGCGTCTCCAGCGATGCCGGACCGCGCTCTCGTGCTGCGCATCGAGCCGCCCATGGCGTCTCGCCCCGTTCGGGCTTCCATCGCTGACGCCTTCGCACCTGCGGTGCTGCGCGCTGCGCTTGCGATGCGGATGCCGTGGTTGGGGGACTGGCTTGCTGTTCCCTTCATCGTTGCACGCCGTTCTCGCCGTCAAGGTCGGCGCGTGCCTTGCGCGCTGGCGTCCTGGCGGCCGTCTTCGAACCCTGACGGCTGCGCTGCGCCGTGCTGCGTCCGGTCTCGGGCAATTCCGCCCGGATTCCTTCCAAGGAGAAAGACCATGACGAAGCTCATCACCGACGAACAAAGTGCGCAGCTGCTGGCCAACGGCCGGCGATCCGTCGAAAACGACGGATTCGATCCATATCCCGTGGTCAAGCTGTTCACGCCCAATGCAGGTGCGACCTGGCTCCTGACCGAAATCGATCCGGATGACCAGGACCGCGCCTTCGGCCTGTGCGATCTGGGGCAAGGATTTCCCGAGTTGGGCTACGTGAGCCTTCAAGAGTTGGAGAGCTTGCGAGGGCGCTGGGGTCTGCCCATCGAGCGCGACTTGTACTTCCAGGGTGACAAGCCATCAGCGCCTATGCACGCGAAGCCCGGCTGGCGGGGCGCATCGTGGCATAGGCGCTGCGGGCATCAGTCGCCGGCTTGTCCGGCGGGCGGCTGGTGCCATTCCTTCGGAAGCCTGGCCTCCGTCTCCAGCAGCAGTTCGCCCGCGCTGCGGTCGAGTGCCCGGGCTATTTTGAGCACGAGGACCAGCGTGGGCATGTGTTCGCCGCGCTCGATCTTGCCCATGTGCGAACGCTCGATGCCGGCCAGGTGCGCCAGCGTTTCCTGGGCAACACCATCCGCGGTACGCAGTGCGCGCACCACGGCACCGAACGCCAGCGCGGGCGCGACCTCGAAGGTCGTCGCGCCGGCCGGCCGTCCACGCTGGATGGTTCGCTTCTGCATGGACAGAAGCGTCCCGGTTCAGCACAATTTAAACCACGTTATCTTTAACTCAATCTGGCGTCTAATTAATGCCTCTTGGAAGTACTTACCTGCGTCCTTTCCCCCTTCACGGCAGTAGCTTCAACCCCTCTTGCGGAGGAACCATGACCCTCCTCACCGAACAACAGCGCACCCAGTTGCTGGCCAACGGCGCGGCCCGCGCCACTGGCCAGGCCATCGATCCCTATCCCATCGTCAAGCTGTACACGCTGGACGCGCCCGCCTGCTGGCTACTGACCGAGCTCGATGCCGATGGCGATCGCGCCTACGGGCTTACCGATGCCGGCACCGGCTTCCCCGAGTTGGGCCGAGTGAGCCTGTCGGCGCTCGAGAGCGTGCGCGGCCCCAAGGGCCTGCGCATCGTGGCCGATCCGCATTTCAACGCGCGTCAGCCGCTGTCAGCCTATGTGGCAGACGCACAGCGCGACGGGTCGATCAACGACTGAGCTTCATGACGGTTGGGTCGCGCGGCAGCGTCGCCGCGTGCGCGACAGCGCACCGCCGCAAAAGCCAGCCATGCCAGCCATACCTGTGGCAGCGTACTCCCAGGCAAGAAAAACGGAGTTTCGCCATGACTGGCCGCAATATTGAAGATCAGCCGAACGCACCCTGGGGCGTGTCGGCCGCCTATCTGTACACGCTGAGCCTCGATGGTCCCGCACTCGCTTGGGAGTATCTGCGCCGCCATCCGCAGTACCAGAGGGACTGGGCACGGCGCGGTGCATCGTTCGAGCGATGGGGGTTGCGACGGCGCTGAAGATCCAACTCTCGACGCGCGTGAGGCGCATCCGCTCTGGATCACGGCGACTGATGATTTGCTGCACGTGCGCGCATTGACTGCGCGCAGCGCATCTGACCAGCAGTCCTTCGACCTGTGGCGTGTGCCTGGACGCAAGCGCCTGGCGCTGGGCGGCGCAGGCCTGACGCTGCTGGCTGAGGTGTCCGCGCAGCATTTGCATGCGTCACTGGCTGGTGACCTCGCCGACGGGACGGCCTACGCCGTCACCGTTCCGCTCGGCCCTGCCCTGCGTGGGCAACTCGACACATTCACCGTACAGGCACAGGCCCTGCAGGGCCTTTCACCCGCGGCAGGGGGCGTGCGGGCTGCTAGCCGTGCCGAACTGCTGCATCTTCGCGCCCTGCAGGCGCTCGACGGCACGCAGGCCGGCGCGTCGCATCGCGACATCGCTCAGGCCCTGTTCGGCCTCGAAGCCGTGGCGTTGCGCTGGCAAGCCGATGGTGAACTGCGAGCGCAGGTCCGGCACCTGCTGCGGCGCGCCGAGGCGTACATGAGGGGCGGCTATCTGGTCCTGGCGGGGGCCAGGCGCACCGTAGCACAGTCCCCCGGAGACGAACCGATGCGCTGAATCTCTCCCTGCGCAGGAAGGCCCTTACTCCCGAGACTGCCTCCATCGGGCTGCAAATGGTTTGCGGCTCACCGACAGTGATGGAGGCCGTCATGGCGAGTGCCAGTTCCCTGTATCCCACCCGCGCCCCTGCGCCATCGCTAAAGGCGCAAGCGGTACCCGCCGCGCCAGCTAACCCCGAGTTCCTGACCACCGAGGAGGCCGGCGCCTTCCTGCGGCTGTCGCCGCGCACGCTGGAGAAACAGCGCGTGTTGGGCGGTGGCCCGCGCTTCCGCAAGTTCGGCGCGCGTGTGGTCTACGCGGTCGAGGACCTGCGCACCTGGGCCAACAGCCGCGCCTACGGAATGACCTCCGATCCCGGCTACGTGCAGCGCGACTCGGTCCGCTGATCGATGCAGGGCAGGGGCCGGTCTCTATGTCGAAGCGCCCGAGTGAACGCGAACAGCTGTCACTGTTCCGCGCATTGCCGGGCGGCGACATGGCGCTGCGCGACGCGCAGGACCTGATGGCCTACCCGTTCTTCTCGCTGGCCAAGTCGCCGCGCACCGTGCCGATCCGCTTCGAGGCCGGCGGCGTGTCGCTCAACGTGGAGGGCGTGCCTGAGCATGGCATCGCCACCATCTGGGATGCCGACGTGCTGATCTGGGCCGCGAGCCAGATCGTCCAGGCCAAGAAGGAGGGCATCGCGCCTTCGCGCCTGATGGTGGCCACGCCCTACGAGATCCTGTGCTTCGCGCAACGAGGTACCGGCCGCAGCGACTACCTAGCGCTGCGCGCCGCGCTGGACCGGCTGCAGTCCACAACCGTCGCGACAACCTTGCGCCAGCGGGAGCGCCCGAATGGCGCCAAGCGCACGCACCGCTTCTCCTGGATCAACGAATGGAAGGAGTACATCCGGCCCGATGGCCGCGCCGACGGCATCGAGTTGATCCTGGCCGACTGGTTTTTCTCGGGCGTGATAGACGAGGCTCTGGTGCTCACTCTGGACCCCACGTACTTCCGGCTTTCCGGAGGCATCGAGCGTTGGCTGTACCGGCTCGTGCGCAAGCATGGCGGCCGGCAGCCCGGTGGCTGGCGCTTCGACATGCGCCACCTGTACCTGAAGTCCGGTGCGCTCCAACGCTACCGCGACTTCGCCGCGCATGTGCGCGGCCTGGCTCTGCACCAGGCGTTGCCCGGCTATCGCCTCTTCATCGAGCGCAGCGGCGGCAGCGAATGGCTGGCGTTCCGCCATTGCCCGGACGTCGTCGCGAGGAGCAACTTATTCACAACTTCTGTTGAAGAACCTGTGGATGGTGTGTGGACGGACTCGGTGGATCACCGGCACGCGACTCGGGGTATCACCGGCGCTTCTATCGGTGGATCACCGGCGCGAAACACCCAGCGAGCCGCGCCCAGCAACGGTTTCGGGGCTCCCTAAACATCTAAAGGGATACATAAATGGAAGTCACGCGCGCGCGAGCGGAGGACGCCCAAAAAATGGGCAGTGGTTCAGCGACTGCAAATCAGGCAGGTCCAATACCCGAGAACTGCCTCCCGGCAAGAGAAGACAGCCGCCCCGGCAAAGTGATCGCGCTGCTTAACCAGAAAGGCGGCGCAGGCAAGACAACGCTCGCCACGCACCTGGCTGGCGAGTTGGCTCTGCAGGGAAGCCGCGTCACGCTGCTCGATGCCGACCCGCAGGGGTCGGCCCTCGACTGGGCGCAACGGCGGCTTCAGAACAGGCAGGGGCGGCTGTACAGCGTCTTCGGGCTGGCGAGGGACTCGCTGCACCAAGAGGCGCCGCAGATCGCTTTGCAGACGGATTTCGTGGTGATCGATGGGCCACCGCGCGTCGCGGCCCTTGCGCGTTCCGCACTGCTGGCCGCCGACCTCGTGCTGATCCCGGTGCAGCCGAGCGCCTACGACGTGTGGGCCAGCCACGAGATGGTGCAGCTCATTGCAGAGGCCCGGGTGTTCCGGCCTGCGCTGCGCGCGGCCTTTGTCATCAACCGGCGCGTGGTCGGCACGGTGATCGGGCGCGAGGCACGCGCCGCGCTCGCCGATCAGCCGTTCGCCGCGCTGACGGCGGAAGTCTCGCAGCGCATCGTGTTCGCCGACAGCGTCGCCGCGGGGCGCCTGGCCTGCGAAGTGGCGCCGCAGTGCGCAGCCGCACGCGAGATCGCGGCGCTCGCGCAGGCGGTGCGGGAGATGCTGCGATGACCAAGCCCCTGCCATCCGCGAAGCCGCGCCGGGCATCCATTGGCCGCAGGCCCGGTGCCGATCCGGCATCGGCCTGGGTTCGACAGCCCGACGCATCAGAGATACCGGTGAAGGCATCAATCTACACCGCGCGGCTGACCATCGACGTGACGCCCGCAATGCGCGGGCGCATCAAGGTCGTGGCGTTCCGGCGCGATCTCACAGCGGCGGACATGCTGCGTGAATTGCTGGAGCGCGAATACCCGGAGGACGCGGCATGACGGCGCCGGCTTCGCATCCGACGCCAGTCGTCCCGCAGGCTTCGCTGCAAGCGATGGCGCCGCCGCGGGCCACCGGAATGCGGGTTTCGCTCGCTTTCGTCGAGCATCGGGTGAACGTCTGGCTGCGGTTTGGTCAGCCGACCGTCGAGATCGTGCTGGATCGTTGGCGGCGTGTTGCGATGTTCACGCCACGCAAAGTCTGCTGCCGCGTGAAGTGGATCGGGAATGACTACGGCACGGCGCTCTGGCAGCTCATGGTGCTGCAGTCGCCGACACCATTTGACGACGCTCAGCGCGTTGCCGGCGTGGCACCCGGCGCGCGCATACTGCTGCGCGCCGATGGCGAGTTGCAGGTCAAGGTAGTGCTCGCGGTGATTGACGCCATCGAGGCGCTGGGCATCGAGCCGTGCGCAGCCACCGCCACATACTGGCGCACAGTCGGCAACCGGCTGGCCGCGCGTCAGCCGTTGCCCGTCTACACGGCCGAGCGGCATGCGGCGCATCTCGCGCGCGAGGTACTGCAATGATGCGCCGCATGGTTTTCGCCTGCATGGGCATCAGCCTTGCGGCACTGTGCATGCCGGCCATGGTGCAGGTTCCGGTGCGCCTGGTCTACAACCCAAGCCACAGCGTGGCGCGTGGCTGGTATCGCATCGAGCCGCCTGACTCGCTGCACGTTGGCAGCATCGTGCTAGTACGGCTTCCCGCCGACGTGGCCGCGTTCGCAGCGCAGCGCGGCTACCTGCCGAACGGCGTGCCGATCCTCAAGCGCATCGGCGCGCTCGCGCCGCAATCAGTGTGTGTTCGAGAGCTGGTTGTGCGCATCGATGGCGTCGCGCTGGCGAACGTGCGCACGCATGACGGCGTGCATCGTCCGCTGCAAGCCTGGTCGCAATGCCGTTCCCTGGCGCTGAGCGAGCTGTTTCTGCTCAGCGACACGAACCCGGCGTCGTTTGACAGCCGCTACTTCGGGCCCATCGCCGCGTCGGCCGTGCTCGGCGTCGCGCAGCCCTTGTGGACATGGAGCGCGCCATGAACTTCCCATCATTCTGTCTCCGGGCATGCGGCCGAACTGCAGCTGGACCTGCGTCGGCGCTGCATCCCATCGTGCAGACGGTCCGCCGCCAGCGTGCAGCGGGCGCTGCACCGCTGCTGCCTCACGGGCAGCATTGCGCACTTGGTGCGCGGCTGGCGGTGGGTCGGAGCCGGGAGCGGAGGCGGGAGGCGGAGACGGAGGGCAAGATAAAAGGGGCGGCACGCCTTCGTCTGCCGATCCAGTCTGCACGTGGGGTTGGCGCGGCACGGCGCCTTGCAGTGCCTGTGCCGCGCAGGCATGCAACGCGGTTCGCCGCCAAGCGTGTCTGCGTGCCGTCTGCGTTGCCGTGCGTTGTGTTGCGCTGGAGCTTGCGCCATGGCCTCGCGTAAAGATACGCAGGATGGCGAGCGTTTCCGCGTCAAGCCGGTGGCGCCGAGGTCGCGCGCCGGGCCAAGTTCGCAGCGCTTCGTCTCGCAGGTCCTGAAGGCGGCCTCGAAGGCCGGCGCCAATGCTTCAGGTGTACGTATTGGGCGGCCAGCATCCATCTTCGGCCGCGGCCGCGTGGCTGCCGGCATGGCTGGCCACCGGCTCCCGGCGAACGCCCGGCGCGTGGTCATCAAGTCCCGCTTCGTGGTCCTCAAGAAAGCCGGCGCCAGTTCGGTCGCCGCGCACCTGCGTTACATCGAGCGAGACGGTGTCACGCGCGATGGGCAGCGCGGCCAAGCCTACGGTGCGGCCACGGACGAGGCGAATCTCAAGGCCTTCGAGGAACGAGGCCGAGGCGACAGGCACCAGTTCCGTCTCATCGTTTCAGTCGAAGACGCCGAGCAGCTGGAAGACCTGCGCGGCTACACGCGCGAGCTGATGCGGCGCATGGAGGTGGATCTGGAGACGCGGCTGGACTGGGTCGCGGTCGATCATTGGGACACGGACAACCCGCACACCCACGTCGTGTTGCGCGGCAAGGTCGGCGAGGGGAGGGCGAGCCGGGACCTGGTCATCGCCCCGGACTACATGGCCCACGGCATGCGGTTGCGTGCCAGCGAGATCGCGACCGAGTGGCTCGGGCCCCGTACCGAGTTGGAGATCCGGCAAGGGCTGCAGCGAGAGGTAGAGCAGGAGCGGCTGACTAGCCTCGACCGGACGCTGTTGCGGCAAGCGGCGGCCGATGTGGTGGACCTGACCCAGGCGCCAGAGAAGACCGCGAACCTGCGGCAGCGCCAGACCCTGCTGCGTGCCCGGCTGCAGCGGCTCGACGCCATGGGGCTGGCCGAGCGGCTCGACGCGAACCACTGGCAGTTGGCGCCGGGCGTGGAGCGATCCCTGTCAGCGATGGGCGAGCGCGGAGACATCCTGCGCGCGATGCACCGGGCAATGAAGGGCGACAAGCGTGAGCTGGTGATTGAGGCGAGCCCGACAATGTCCATCGTCGGGCGCATCACAGGCAAGGGCTTGGCCGACGAACTGCACGGGCGAGGCTATCTGGTGGTCGATGGCGTCGACGGACGGGCGCACTACCTGAAGCTGCCGGTCGGCGCCGACTTGTCGGCGCTTCCGATGGGCGGGATTGTGGAGGCGAACCCGCCGGCGCAGGAGCGGGCGGTGGACCGCAACATCGCGGCGGTCTCGAGAGATGGCGTCTACAGGACCGCCGAGCATTTGGCCCATCTCGAGCTGACCAACGATCCGGATCCTCGATCTGCCGTGGATGTCCACGTGCGCCGACTCGAGGCGTTGCGCCGTGCGGGCGTCGTGGAGCGTGTGGCCGATGGCGTCTGGAAGGTGCCGTCGGATCTGACGGTGAAAGCGCGACAACACGATGCGCAGAAAGCTGCAGGACCGACCATCGAGTTGCACTCCCACCTGCGCATCGATCAGCAGGTACGCGCCATCGGCGCCACCTGGCTGGACAGGCAATTGATCGATGGGGGCCGCGGCTTGGTAGCGCAAGGCTTCGGTACCCAGGTACGCGATGCAATGCGCAGCCGCGCGGAGTTCCTGATCGAACAGCGCCTGGCCGAACGTCGAGGTCGGCGTTTCGCGCTCGCACGTGACCTGCTGTCGACCTTGCGGGATCGGGAATTGGCGGTAGCTGCCAAATCCTTGCAGGATCAGACCGGCCGGAGCTACCGGAGACTGAAGGACGGCGAGCGGGCCAGCGGCACCTATCGCCGAAGTATTCAGCTTGCCAGTGGTCGCTTCGCCATGCTCGATGACGGGGTGGGTTTCGCCCTGCTGCCTTGGCGACCTGTGATTGAACAGCACCTGGGTCAACAGGTCTCCGCCGTCAGCCGTGGCCAATCGGTGACTTGGCAGTTGGGGCGGCAGCGGGGCATCTCCATATGACGACCGCCCGGCGTGCATTGCCGATTCGGGCTACCGAGCCGAGGTGATCTCGGCCAACATCGGTTGGACCAAGCGTTGTCGGACCGTATTTCATGAATGCAGAGCCGCCGCCTCGCGGCCTAGCCACCTCACGAAGCTGTCCGCTCCGTCCTTGTCCGTCGCAGCGATGCGGCGATTGCTCAACCCCGAATCCGACCGAAAAGCTATGACTATGACCGAGACCGATCTGGAAGCCCTCAATTTCCCCGACGCACCGAAAATGGTGTCAGCCGAGTTCCCTGGCCCGAAGTCGGCTGATGCGCTGGCCCAGTCGGCACGTACCGAATCCATGGCGCGCGGTGCCGGTCGAGCGCCCGTGGTGATCGATCGCGCTTTCGGCGTGACTTTCAAGGACCCCGACGGCAATACGTTCATCGACCTGTCGGCTGGCGTTGGTGTAAGCAGTGTGGGACGTTGCCATCCCAAGGTGGTCGCAGCCATGCGCGAGCAATCCGAAGTGCTGATGCATGCCATGGAGGTGAATAGCACGAAGCGCACGGAGTTGGCCACCAAGAGCTCTGAGATCATGCCGGAAGGACTGCGAGGCGATTGCATCACGTTCTTCACGCAGGGCGGCAGCGACGCGCTCGAAGCAGCAGTGAAGTTTGCCAAGCGCGTCACGGGACGGCACCAGATCATCGCTTTTCATGGGGGCTATCACGGTGTGTGGAACGCCTCCGTGGCGCTGACTACCGGTACAGCCTATCGCAAGGGCTACGCTCCCTTCATGGGCGGCGTAATTCACGCGCCCTATCCTTATGCTTATCGGTTTCCATTCGACACCAATCAAAAAAGTGCCGAACAGATCGCAGGTGAGTACGTCGACTATCTTCTGAATACGCCATACACGGCCGCCGACGATGTTGCAGCTGTGATTGTCGAACCTGTGCAGGGTGAAGGCGGATACGTGCCGCCCGCGCCGGAGTTCCTGCAAATATTGCGCAAGGCCTGTGATCGCAGTGGCGCGCTGCTAATTGTTGACGAGGTGCAAGCCGGCGCAGGTCGGACCGGCAAGATGTGGGCGGTGGAGCACTCTGGCGTGAAGCCGGACATGCTCACCTTCGGCAAGGGCATCGGGGGCGATGTCCCTATGGCAGGACTCGTGATGCGCTCAGACCTAGCGGCAAAGATTCCGGACGGATCAGTACCGAATACCTTCGCAGCCAATTCGGTCTCCGCCGCCGTTGCGCTCACCAACATCAGTCTGTTGCAGGATCCTTCGCTGGGTCTGCTGGATCGCGCTCGCTCGCTTGGTCAGGAGGCAAAGGAGTACATCCAAGGCCTCAACAGTCCGTTCATCGGCGAAGTCCGCGGCTTGGGGCTCATGATCGGTATCGAGTTGGTGCAGGATCGGGCGACCAAGGAGCCCCTGAGCCACGAGAAGATTGGCGAGCTGATGGGCTATGTTCTGAGCCACGGCGTGATGATGGTGCCATGCGGGCGCTATGGCAATGTGATGCGCGTGATGCCGTCGCTCACGATTCCGCGATCGCTGTTGTTCAAGGCGCTTGACATCTTTGGACGGGGCTTGTCCACGCTTTGACGGGGCCGCAACGCGACGAGCCGATATGCACCACCTTGCCAGCGGCAAGGGAGACGCTGCGTGGCTGCGAAAAGGTCATGGTGCCGCACGCGGATGATCGAGGCCTTCGTTGCTGGGGTATCTGCACACCGCGCACCAAGATTCTTTCCCGTTCGGCCTAGCCTGCGCGCAGAAGAGCCAGCTTGTTTGCGGACTATGGGCTTCATGTAGCGCGGCCCGGGAGTGCGGTGAGGTGGGACGCGGCTTGTCCATCGCCAAGCTGCCGCGAACTGGTTGTGAGCTTTGCGTTGCCGGACGCCACGAACAGGTGCTCCGCTGTGTGCCCAATGGGAGGCGCCGTGGTCGCTGACGCGATCGTGCATCGATGACGGCGGATGAAACAGTCTCGCAAGTCAAAAAAATCCCTTGCGTGATGGCGCTCGGCGAAGTGGCTTCAAACCACTATGAATGAGACCTCTATCACTATTGCCTTGCGGCGAGTGGCACAGGAGCAGAAGTCGTGAAGAAAAATTGGCAGGAGATCTGCCTGACACTCGAGATTGCTCGCAAGGAGGATCTGCGGGGATTCAAACGGGAGCTGCAGAAAGCATTTGCTGCAGGCATGGTCGAAGCCCTGTGCACCAGCCCGGACGAGCCCATCCCCTCGGATGAGGACATGGAGAAATCGTTTGGCGCGACGGGTGCCGTCACCTGTCACATCTTGATGAATGGAGCCCGGGTCGGTGGTGTAGTGCTGAGAATTGACGAGGCCACCCAGTACAACTCGCTGGACCTCTTTTTTGTGTCGACTGGCACTCACGGCCGTGGCGTCGGACTCCAGGCCTGGAAGGTCATCGAGGCTCGTTATCCTGAGACGAAAGTCTGGGAAACGCACACGCCGTATTTTGAGAAACGCAATATCCACTTCTACGTGAACAAATGCGGATTCAAAATTGTAGAGTTTTACAACCGGCACCATCCCGATCCCGAGCATCCCCAGCCTGCAGGTCTCCCCGGGAGGTGGGACATGTTCAGATTTGAGAAGCTCATGGGTTAGGGGGGGCGCTTGTTCGGTAAATCGCATCGTAACCAGCACACCGAACTGCGCTTGGATCAGCACGATGGCCTTGCCGCTCGATCTCGCTTGGCCAGGCAAACCGTTTTTCCGCGCTGGCCGGGGTTTCGCTTCCGGAGCCGGTCGGCAGATGCGCCAACATATGTCGGCGTTTGGGTTTTTTGGAATCCCACAAGCGATCGTGCCTGAGGTGGGTTCCTTTAGGAGGCTCAGTACTTCGCGGAACATCGCGACCCTCTGCGCCTGACGCTGGCCCCACATGTACGAATGTCAGGCAGCGGATGCCCCGGGTTGGCGGCGATGCGGCAGCAGTTCGCCGACAAGCGACACCTTGTGCGTGGCAGGCACAAGCAGGACGTCCTTCAAGTACGCGTACGGATCGAGCTGATTGAGCTTGGGCGACTTGTCGACCGGATCAAGTTCATCGCTGCGGAGGCCGTGCCGATCCGCGCACGGTGAACCCGCGAACAGCCAGTTGCCTCGGGTGCCTCCACCCAGTTGTTTCCATGCGTGCAATGCATCGGCAACGGGCCTTGCCTTGTGCAATCTCTCTGACGAGCTGCGGAGGATCGGACGGACTGCACGCCAAGGCGCTCCGCATTGGACAAGTATTCAACAGGTCAACGGCGTTTGATCGGCACGGCCTTTGCGTTGGCCGCGAAGCTGTCCTTCGCTAAAGGGGTTTCCCCTCTATGAAGCTCTGATCGATCTGTGCAATATTTTGTCTATGTGAGAATTTGGCATAGTAAAAGCAACCGTCCTTCAAGGAGTGCCAGCCGGTGAATCAAAGCATCCATCGCTTTCAAGACATACATGCCCACGCGGTCTCGGTGCAGGAGTGGAACCAGACCTACAGCCAGATCACTGCGGGGTCGCTCGAGAGTTCACTCATGCAACTCACGAGTGCAAGATGCCATGTCTTTCGGGAGCAAATCAACCAGCGGGTGGTGCAGCACGGGGAGGCGCCGAAGGGCAGGGTGTGTTTCGCGGTGCCACTTGCGATCCCGGGGGCGATCCGGATGCAGGGACGCGAGGCGGACTTCAGCAGCATCTTTTTTCTTCGTGGCGGAGAGGAGTTCATGTTCCACATGCCAACAGGCATGGACATGCTGGCGATTACCTTCGAGCGCGAATTCTTCGAAGCCGCGTTGGGCGACACCGCTTCGGCTAGCGAGATCCAGACCTTGCTTCGGCAACCAGTAATCAAGGTGCCGCCGCCGCGTCTTGCAGAGTGTCGCCAGCGTTTGCTCACGATGTTCTCCGAAGCGCTTGTCAACGAGGAGCTTGGCAACACGCAGGCGCGCGAGCGCGAGCTGGAACAGGCCATGCTGGATGAACTTCTGGTGCTGATGACCGACCCGGCCTGCGACAGGCGGCAGCGCAGCGGCAGCTCCACGCACAGTTTCATCGTTGAGAAGTGCCACAGATTGGCGATGTCGGAGACGATCAACGTGCCCAGCGTGATCGAGTTGTGCCAACGCCTTCAGGTGAGCCGGCGCACTGTCCAGAACAGCTTTCGCTTGGTCGCTGAGACTACGCCTTTGAACTACCTGCGCTCCGTGCGCCTGAACGGAGTACGTCGGACTCTCATGTCGACTCCGGCCTCCGAGCTTTCCATTGGCGACGCGGCCTCCCGATGGGGCTTCTTCCACCTGAGCCATTTCGCAGCGGAATACCAGGAACTGTTCGGTGTCCTGCCGTCCCAGACCAAGCGGGCGGAAGAGGCCCGGGCATACGCTGCCTGAAGCAGCGCGTCGAATCGTCGCGCTGGTGGCAGAAAGTACCTCCGGTGCACACAGGATCGTGGAGTTCATTGGCGTCGCCGATGGCATCGCTCGCCAGAAGAGCAGTCTGCACGCAGCCCATCATGTGCAGCACTCCCCGCCGCATACGTTCCCGGCCCTTTCTGGGCACGACGCGGCGTGGTGCACCGTTTAAAAGCTTGCCACCAACATCAGCTTGAGATAGGGATTGGCCTTGGCACTGCCGCTTTGGTTGCCTCCATTGGCTTCGTACTTACGAGGCTTGTAGATCCCAATGATCGGCGAGAAAGTCAGGTTCTTGGTGATGGTCCAATCCAGGTAAAGAGCCAATTCGCGCGCGTCCAGGTTTAGCGTTGAGCGGTCGGCGAGCGTCCTGAAGTCGAAGAACATCAGCGTCGCTGCCAGACTCTCAAGCGGCCGAACGGTGAGTGCGACATCGTGGATGCGGGTGTTGAAGTTGTACGAGAACGCATAGTTCGATGCGACCTCGCCCTGGTACCGCCCGCGGAAGCCACCCTGAAACAGGGAATCGAATTCTTTCGAATACCGGGTGTAGCGGTAGCTCAGCGAAGGCTGCCATGCCACGTCGGAAAACGTATAGCCCGCCTCGGCGTACCATGCGTTGTCGTTGCGAGAGCGCTTCTTTTGGTAGGCGTACTCGAATGCGAAGTCTGCATCCGGAATTCCGGCGTTGCCGTCCGCGCGAATGCTATAGATCTTCATGCCCTTGCGCTCCAGACGCGTCGGTGAAATGGCGTATCGCTCATCGACGTCCAGGCCGCGGATGAAGGTGAATCCGACGGTGCCTTCGGGGGCGGTGTAGTCGAGCGTCCCGACCGCGATCTCCGTGTTGGCCTGCAGGCGCGTGTTCGACTTGAGCCACATCGCGCTTCCGTGCAGTCCCTCGGTGCCGCCCAGACGCAGGACAGCCGTCCTGGCGAACGCCAGGCGCTGGCCGAAGTAGTAGGCACCGCCGCGGTCATAGCGTCCATCTGCCAGGCCTTTGCCGGGATTCACGCCGTCGTCGTTGACCAGGAAGCCGGAGCCGGCTTTCACAACCTGGCGGCCCGCGGAAAAGTCGATTCCGTCCTTGCCCAATGCGGGAAGCAAGTCACCCGACTTCCATCCCACGTACGCGTCCTCGAACCGTGTGCGGTGTTCCCGGCCCGTGGTAATGCCGCCGGGGTCCCCGTCTCCCCATGTAGCCGTGCTGATCGCACTCAGTGCGCCGTAGAGCGTCCCGCTGCCGATCCGGTCGGTGGAGCCGTTCAGGCCGTACTTGGCGAAGCCCTCTTGCCATCGGAAACCGCCGGGTCGACCCACATAGTTGCGCCGGGTGCCGAACATGCCGTAGCCCGCTTTGAGCTCTGCGTTCAGAGTCGTTTCGCTTTCGGCGTAGAGTTCATAGCCATGGGCCGCAGGCGTGAGCACGCAAAGGGCGGCGAGTGAAATGAAGGGTAGGCTGCGGATCGGACGCATGGTGTCTCCTGTGTTGTGTCGTGAGAGACTTGTGATGGGCGCCCATGCGGCGGCAGAGCGTGCGCGTTGTCGTCGTTCGACGACGACCGCGCCATGGAGACAGGGAGTCGACCACAAGCGGGGCGAGTGTCCTGTTGCCCGTGGGTGGGGTGGTAGCCCAAATCAGCAATCGCGAGGAATTCAAGAAGATGGCGACCAGGGCTCATCGAGCTTGGGCATGCGGCGCGGCCTGACCTTGCTCGCGAAAATTCGCCAACCGATCACGCACGACGTGATGCACAGCGCAAGGCCGAGAAGCGACAGCATCATCACGACGCCGTCGCGCACCAACGGCCGGTTGCGCAATGCCTCGAAGTCCAGGCTGTGCATGCCCTGGTACAGCACACGCTGCCAGCGGCCCGAGGGGGCGATACGCAGCAGCACCCTGGCCGACAGCGGATCCGCATACAGGTCGATCCCGTCCGCCCATCGGGCTCGCCACACCGGCAGCGGACGCGTATCCCGTACGTCGGAGGACGCGGCGTTCTGCGCGTAGTAGGCGCTGTCGTAGGCGTCGATCCGCCGCAACTCGACCGGAACATGCCCGGCGCCCCGGATGCCTCCCAGCGCCCGCGCGATCTCTTCCTCAGGAAACCTGGCGTGCAACACCGGAGCCGGCGCGGCGGCATCGGCGCGCATTACGCTTTGACCCACGCGGGTATGGACGCGATACCAGGTGTGCCCTGCAAACTGCACACGCTCAAGTTCCAGGGCGTCGGCGTTCGGCGAGCTTCGGGCATGCGCGGCAAGTGCGTCGCGCGGTTGAAGCTGTGCGACCGATGGCGCACCGAACCAACGCGCTTGCTCGGAAGGCAGGGCACTGCGCGGACCGAAAACGCCGTACGGGTTCATCGACATCAAGCCCGAGAACATCCACGTCAGCGTGAAGACTGCGGCCACAAGGCCCGCGATGTGATGCCATCGCATCCAGAACTTGCGATAGGGAATCCAGCGGGTGCGATTCAGGAAGATCTGCCAGATGCCCAGCGCAAGCCCGGTGGCAGCAAGCACCACGCCCGGAATCGACAGCCAGACCACGACCTGGTTCCACGCCTGCGGAAACTGGCGCAACACTGTCGGGTAGATCCAGTGCGGCACCGCGCCGATCCAGTTCCAGAAACGCTCGGCCCGGCGCGTGTCTCGAACCACTTCGGCGCTGCCGCGTGACACATATAACTCAAGGCCGTCGTCGCCGGCCAGCCTGACCTTCACCAGCGGACGATAAGGATCGAGTCCCTGCGGCACCGTCCATTGGTCGCGCTCCAGTTCCTCGGTGTCTACAGCCTTGCGGCCGCTGAAGGCCTGGGCGACCAGCGCGGCCTGTTGCGCAGTCAGCGGCGCGACCGGTGCGCCGCTTTCCGCGTCGAAGGTCCGCCAGACGGGGGCGCGGCCCTCGGCCTCGCCGGCCAGGATGCGCCAGACAGGCACGTCGGCGTGCATGCCCAGCCTTGCAGCGCCCAAGCCGATGCCGGCGCGCTGCGCGATCGCTTCCGCCGTCAAGCAGCAGCCCGGCTCTACCCGCAGCGGCTCGAGCCCTTCGAGCCGATCCACCTGCGACAGGTTGGGAAACGGCACATAGTGCAGCACCATGCCGGAGGCAAACCACATCAGGAAAAAAAGCGCCAGGACAACGCCGAGCCACTTGTGAACGAAGATCAGCGCGCGCTTCATGAGCTTTGCCGCCCAGGGGGACCTCTTGGGCATCTGCCACTCGATGTCACTTCATGTCCTTGACCTGGACCCACAGCACGGCGTCCTGCGACATGGTCTTTCCCTTGTGGCTTCTCGCGGTACCGATGTCCAAGGCCGCAATGCCCCACCATCCCGCTTTGGGCAAGCCGACCGCGATGACGCCTTCGGTATCGGCGACAACGCTCAGGCGTTCGTATGCGGCATGAGGCGCCGTCACGTGCGCCTTTCGTCCGAATGCCCCCGTCTTGAGATCGACCGGGTGGTTCAGATACTCGATCTCCACGCGGGCAAAGGGGACCGGCTTGCCGTCCGACAAAACGATCGCGCGGAAAACGCCGCCGGTCCAGATGCCGTACGGTCTCGTGAGGGGCTGTATCTCGACCGGAAGGCCCTGCGTGTTGGCCCAACCGCTGGGCACGCCGCCGACATTCACAACGACTTTGGTGAACTGCTGGATGTACAGGTCTTCCTCTGTCTCGAGATAGGGCTCGGGCTCGAGTACGAACACGTGATCTCCGAGCGAGCGCACCACCTCTCGCGGGATGGAGGCCCGGAACGCTGCGGCCCGCCGGCCACCCGCTTTCCATTCGACGGGGCGCAGGTATTTCTTGAGATCGGTCTTCACCGGCTCCGCGCCGGCGCGGTAGGTGGTCACGCTGAAGGAGCGCGGCTCTGCCATCGGCATCGTGGGTCCACCTTGAAAGGGATGGGTGAACACCAGCGCGAATTCCAGATCTGTGCCGCGTTCGAGTGTCGACTCCTGGACATACAGTGTCTGAAAATGGGCTTGCACGGGCAGTGCGGCCAGGCAACCGGCCAACGTGAGCACTCCGGCTCGGCGAAGAAAGTTCATCAAAGTCCTCATTTGGTGATGTTGGAGCTGTACAGCGTGGTTTGGTGGTTGTCGCCACCGAGAAAGACCACGTGGTAATCGACGCCTGGTGGCTTGAATACGTAGGTGCCGGCGTTGTCAAGGACGCCCTCCAGCAGCACCTTGTTCCTGGCGTCGAGCACCTGGATTTTTTTTCCGGCGGCGGAACTGCCGTCCGAGAAACCAGCTTCGCATTGCACCTGGTCTTGTTTGATGTAGCAGTCAAGGACGGGCGCATGCGCATGCGCCGCCGCGCACGCGGAGAGAATTCCAGCAACCGACGTCCCACGAAGCGAGAGCAATGGCTTCATCAAGTCTTTTCCTTCATTCACATGCCGCTCAACGCCGGGGCGAGCGGTCCGTGTCTTTCATTGCGTCGCCGGCGGTTTCTGCTAGAGCCGTCGACAAGGCATTCATGTTCCACCTCAGAAGGGCCTCGTAGGCGCCGGCCTCGTCGGTGAGAATGCCGGGGTTGCCCGCATCCAGTACCAGCAGCCGCGCGCCGCCTTTCTCGATGGCCTTGACGATCCGCTCGTCCGGTTTCCACTTGTGGACAACCAGCCGAATGTCTCGCTCGCGCAAGTAGCGGCTCAGCGCCGAGCGATCGCCATCGCTCCAGTCGACATCCTGTTTGACATACCAGCCTTCGACGAACACGCCGAAGTCGCCCAGCATGTAGGCGAACTCGCTGGCCAGCGAAAGAACGCGAGGGTCGCGCTGCGCCGCCATGCGTGCGCCATATTCGGCTTTCAATCGGCGCAAGCGCCCTTCGAAGGCGGCGAGGTTCTGCTGTATCCGGTTGGCATCCGGACGCGACAAGCGCTCCAGGTCGGCAGCGATCAGTGCCGCCATGCGCATGCCGTTGTCGGGGCTGAGCCAAGCGTAGGGCGACGGCCCCGCATCCGGGCCAGCTGCCTCAACCCAGGGGACGTTGTTCCTTGGTGTTTCGAGCACCGACAACCCCGGCTTCGCGGCATCCCACGAGCGCGATGCATCGATCTCGATGATGCGCAGGTTGTGCCGGCGCGCCGTCGGGTACAGCGGGTCCGCGCGCCACAGGTTGCGCAGCGTGACAACCGCTTCTGCCTTCATGAACGCGTCGGCCTGCAAGCGTGCGAGCGCGTTGCCCTGTGCTTCCATTGGCACTGCAGCACCTTCAGGCAGGCGTATAGCTTCGATGTCTGTCCCTTCGGTGAGGGCGGAGGTGAGGGCGTGTAGTGCAGGAAGTGCCGTAAGCACGCGGCATTTTTCACCGCCGGCGCCTGCATGTGCCGCAAGAGGGGCGCCCCACGCGAACACCAAGATCGTCAACCAGTTTCGGAAAGTCATGGAGTGCGCTCTAGATGCCAGCGCTTCGGAACCGGGGCGCGCGGGCTCGAACGACGGAGGTAAAGACGAAGATCGCCGCAGCGACGAGGACAATCGCCCCGCCCGTGGGGACCGGGATATGCAGCTGCATCGGCAGCAGGATGCCGAGCACGCAGGACACCGTCGCGATGGCGACCGAGCGCGCGACCAATTCACCCAGTGAGCGGCTGACGTTGCGGGCTGCCGCCGCCGGAATGAGAAGAAGAGCTTCGACGAGCACGGCACCAATGATCTTCAGGCAGGCCACGGTCACCAGCGTGACCATGGCGACAAATACATAATCCACAAAGCGCACCCGCACGCCCCTTGCATGTGCCAGGCTCGGGTTGATGCTGGCCAGCAGCATCGCGTTGTACATCGGCAGTCCAATGCAGGCGCAGATCACCGTGACGACAAGCAGCACGTTCATGTCGGTGTGGTCGACCGCCAGGATGGAGCCGAACAGCACGCTTTCCATGACGTGGGTATTGATCTTTGCGGACACGAACAGCAACAGCGAGGCCCCCAGGGCCAGCGAGATCGACAGGAAGACGCCGATCAGGATGTCGTTGGACAACGTCGTGCGGTGCTGTGCGTACTTGAGCGTCAGAGAGAACAGCAGGCAGAAGGCAAACATCGAGACATAGGGCGACGTGTAGGACTCGCCGATGAGCACCCCGATGGCCACGCCCGTCATGGCTGCATTGCCGACAGCCTGGCTGAAGAATGCCATCCGCTTGATCATGACCATCGAGCCCAGCACTCCCAGCAGCGGGCCGATCAGCAACGTACACAGCAGCGCATTGATCAGGAACTCATACTGGAACGGCTCTGGCAAGGCACCTCGTTCGGCGAGTGCCTGCAACTGGTTGCGAATGAATTCGTATACGGGCGTCATTGGCTGGTCTCTTACCGAAAATGCGTCCAGTCGAGTGCTTCGGCGGGAGAGCCATGGAAAAGGACTTGACCATTGATACTGGTCACGCACTGGGCGAGACGCATCACCTGATCCAGGTCATGATTGATCCACAGGATGGTGACCCCACGCGCATGCAGTTCGGCCACCAGATCCTCGAGCAGCCGCATGCCCGGCCTGTCGACACCGGTGGTGGGCTCGTCAAGAACCAGCAGCCATGGCGCCGGAGTCAGGGCCTGTGCCAACAGGACGCGCTGCCGCTCCCCGCCGGAGAGGGCTCCGAAGGGGCGCCTGCCTGAGACCTGGACGCCGGTTCGCTGCAGGGCCGCGGTGCATGCTTCCCGGCCCGGTCGGGAGGCGCCCATGAAGGCGGGCCTGCGCTGACTGAGGAGCGCCATGACGTCATCTACCGTCATCGGCAAGTTGCGGTCGAACTCCGGCAACTGAGGAACGTAGCCGATCGGACCCACCACATCACCTTCGAGGCGGATATGCCCCGAATGCGGCATCTGGCCCAACAGGGCGCGGGCCAATGAGGTCTTGCCGCCGCCGTTCGGGCCGACCAGGCAGTGCAGCGCACCGGCCTCGACGCGGAACGTCACGTCGTCCAGAACACGCGTTCCACCCAACTGAAGGGTGACATGCTCGAATACCAGGGCCGGGCCACGCATCGGTCTTTCTCCTTCAACGGCGCGTGGACTCGATGGCCGAGGCCAAAGTTTGGAGGTTTTCGCGCATCTCCACTTCGAACCGGTCCGCGGTGTACGGTCCGCCGGTGATGTGAGAGAGCGCAAAGATCTTCACGCCCGTGGCTTCCTCGATTGGCTTGCCCAGGCCGATGGAGAAGTATTTTTCAGCGAAGAGCACGCGGACGTTCGCCTTCCTGATGGCATCGATCGTGTTGGCGAGCTGGCGCGCGGTCGGCGCAACGCCATGGCGCGGCTCGATGACCGCCGTCACGGTCAGGCCGAACTCCTGCATCAGGTAGTCGTAGCCCGCGTGTGTCGTGGCGCATCGGAACGACGACAGGTCGAGACTGGCAAAACGGGTCATGAACTCCGCACGCAGCCCCCGGATCCGCGCCGCATAGGCGGCGGCATTGCGCCGGTACGCGGCGGCGTTGTCCGGGTCGAGCTCTCCCAGGCGCCGGGTGATTTCGAACACTTGCTGTATGGCCGCGGTGGTGGACACGAAGGTGTGGGGATTGACGACCTTGGCGTCGCCCTGGTCCCCCGCGATCGGTATGAGCGCCACCGAAGCATTGGCGTAGATGAGCGGCAGCGTCCCCTTGCGTCCGGCTGCCTTGACGATCTCGAAGGCCCACTCGTCGTGCCCGATGCCGTTGACCACCAGCGCATCGAGTGACATGGCACGCGTGATGTCTTCCGTCTGCGGCTGATAGTTGTGCGGATTCGCATCTCCCGCGATGAGCGGGACCACCTCTGCCTTGTCTCCGACGATGTTGGCGACGAAGCTGTAGTAGGGGTGCAAGGTGACGCCCACCTTGAGCTTTTTACCCGCGGCCAGTGCCGGGCCGACCAATCCGCACCCCAGAAGCAGCAGGCACATCGTCGTCCCGCGCCGGCGCAGCGAAAGCTTCTTCGACGTGGCCGTCATCGAGCCTCCTTGATGCGCTCGACTTCACTCGCGCCGTTATAGGCGATGACTTGCCGCCATCCCTTGGCGACCAGTGCTTCGGGTTTGACGATCTCGGGGTAGGGCGCCAGGGCATCGGGATGGATCCAGATGGTGGCCTGGTTCGCCCACATCACCCCCGCGTGCGCATGTCCGATCACCAGCAGGTAGGCGCTTTGGGCCGGCGCCTTGCCAGCAGAGCCGTAGTAGACGGTGGCACCCTGACCCTGCGTGCCTTCGGACACAGCGTTCGGCGCCGCCGCGGCAGGCGTCTCACGATGGCCGCTCTCTGCGCCGGGCTGGCTGGCATGGGGCTGGTGAGCGCCGGGGAGGATCAATTGCCAATGCACCTCCCCATTCGCCTTCCAGAAGGTGTCCTGATAGAAGGGCGGGAGCAGCGTCCGCTGGGCGTCCGCGAGGGTGATCCAGCCGCCCGTGTCGTTGTTGAACCAGATGATCTCTTCCGAGGCGGGCAGCAGCGCGCCGTGAATGGCCTGGTCGGCGGGCCCGAGGCCGTCGAAGGACCTGATCTGCCAGCTGAGGGGTTTCGGGGGGGCAGGATGGGCGGGGCGCAACAGCACGTAGCCTGCCAGGCTGCCGACCATCGCCACGAACAGCAGAGGCATCATGAGCGTTTCAAGCCTGCCGGTGAGGGGACGCACGGTCCAGAGTCGAGCGCTCCCACCTTTCAAGGCCGGTGAGTCACCCAACGCCCGCCGGATGCTGCGCCCCACGAGACTGCCTCCCGCGCTCACGAGGAGAATCCTATCCATCGGCCGAGAACAATCACAACGATCCACAACCCCATCGAGCTCAATCCCGCGGCGCGCGCCGCGCGCGGCGGCGGCAGCAGTTCGTCCCATTCGCCGATCCGGCGATAGATGCCCAGATGGAAGATCGCCATGTTGATGCCGGCGAAGACCAGGATGGTCATCTTCCACCAGAACAGGCTGTTCTCGGCGTAGGTAGTGGCATTCGACGCGAACATGAGCAGGCCCGTCGCCACGGAGGCGATGAAGGCCACCCAGGTAAATGGCAGCAGCTCTTGCATCAGCCGATGGGCGCTGCAGCGGTGCGAGGCACAGCCGATGAGCCGCAGATCCACAATGGCAATGATTCCGAGCACCAGCGTGATCGCAATCACATGCACTGACTCGAGCGCCGGAAATGCCACACCGGTCTCTCGGATGAAAGTCGAAAGCCGGGAATCTTGAACGGCTTGGAGGATGGATTGAATGACCATGGAAGGTACCGGTGAGCGTTGCGTCAAAGAGGAGGCGACCTAGATCGTGTAGGCAATCCATCGGCCGCAGACGATCACGCAGCACCACAGGAAAAGCGATAGCCAGGAGATCGGCTTGACGAGGTGTACCCATCGAGCGCCACTGCCCTCCGCGTCCGGAGACAGGAGCGGACGCCGCGCGAGCCAGGTCAACGTGAAGGCGGCAACGACCAGCACCATCTTGAGCCAGAACGTCGAGTTCGTCAGAACGCGTTCAGGCTCACCGATGCTCATGACCAGCCCGGTGAGGAGCAGCACGATGAGCGCGCGCCACATCCACGGGAAATAGCGGCGAACGACTTTGCCCGGGGACTCATCCGTGGCCAGTACGCCTGCAAGGCGCAGATCGGAAACGAATGCCGAGCCGAAGATCACGGCGATCGCAATGATGTGGATGCACTGCACGGTCGGAACGATCCAGGACACGTCCCGGATCATGGTGCTGGGCGCGGACTCATAGAGCCACGCGATGAAGGTCTCCGAGGACATCTGTCGCCTTTCAATGAAAAGAATCAGGATTGGCTTGCCTGGCAGGCCGGGACCATGGAGCTTCTCGTCAGAAGTCACCTGGCTTCGCGATCGGGCGCAAGCTCGCGGCGTCTTCGGGAAGGAGATAACCCTCCTTGACAGACAGCGCCTTGGCCTCCTCGAACTTCTTTGCGTAGATTTCACCGGTTCCGTAGAGCTTGCGCAGCTGCGTACGCGAGTACGGAATCTTGGTGTCGTAGATCAGGCCGCAGCGGGTCTCCTGGTCGGTCATGTAGCGGCTGGATGGCACGCTGATCCAGGGGGGGCGGACGCCGCCGAGCATGTTGCCGGTTGCGGGGTCGCGCAGCACCGATTTGCCCTTGCGTGCCACCCGTGGCGCCTTGGGCATCGCTGTACCTTCGCGGACCCAGCGGTCCATGCCGTCGAGCAAGGCCGAGGCAAGCATTTCGACCGGCTCGTCGTACAAGGTCTGGCAGCGAGGATCGCGACCTTTGCCGACATCGGCGGCCAGCCGCTCTGAATGCTCCGTGCCGAGGTCCGCCAGGCGCAGATGCGGCATGCCGGTCACTTCGTAGTAGCGAAGTTTCGGACTGTCCGTGTCCGGCGGCAGCTCGATGCCCTCGATCGCGTCGTGCATCAATTCGGACTGGCTGTAGACCGTCACGAATGGCACGCCGTCGGGCATCTTGCGAGGTACGCGAATGGCGTCACCCCCGACTTCGCCGTAGGCCATGCGGCCAGTCATGTAGGCGTCGATCAGGGGACCACCATCGGGCATCCGCCATTGCTGGTGACGCCCTTGGTCGAGATAGTCCATCCACACCTGGGCCGTCACGGCCCAGCTGTTGACATACACGCGATGAACTTCGAGTCCGGTGAGCGGACCTTGTGGCGCATTGGATTTCAACGCCATCGCAAGCTGCGCCGCAATGGCCTGCGATTGCGGAACGAAGGGATCGGCAACGCTACCGCGCTTGAAGCGCTCGGGATCGGAGTACGTGCCCAGCGGTGCGTAGCGTGCGTAGTCGTACCGGCGCATGAAGTCGAAGTTCACGATCCGGCCGTACTGCCTGATGCCGTCGGCTTCCTCCGCCGCCATTTCGGAGATGAACTTGGGATCACGCTTTGGCTTGTTGATGTTCAGCGTGTAGCCGACGTAGGCGTATCCTCGCCGCAGCAGGTAGTCGCGGGTGAGGATCCAGCCGGCTCCACGCTCGCCGAACCAGCTGAACGGTTCGATCACCACGGTTCCATTGAAGCGTGCCGGGTCGATCGGCTTGCGCACGAGAATGCGCGTGGTATATGGGGCTTGCAGCAGCGTCTCGCCTGCGGCGGTGATGGCTGGCGCGATGCCCGAAAGGTAGTACTCCTCTTCGACATACCCGTGGCGCGCCAGGTCGATGTACTCCGTGCCCCTGCGCTGCGCCGAAGACAAGGGCGCCTTGCCGGAGGGGGGGACTGCCACGATCGTGGGCGTGGTGGGAACCTCCGCCCACGACAGCCCGGAAACGCTGAGCGAAACCAAAGCGCTTTGCAGCACGGCACGCATCAGACCGCTCGAGATCCAATTCATTTCAGTACGTCCGCTCTTGGGATGGAGTGAGGGGGCAGGGCGGCGGTGTCAGTTGCGACGAAGGGCGGTCTTTCCCTCGCTGTCGATCACGATCTGGTTGTTCTCACAGACGTATTCCTGGATCCTGTAGTCGGACCTCTTGTATTCGAAGGTGAAGCGATACGGCGCGTTAAGAACTTCCGGATCCTCGATCACGATCTGGTTCTCGAGATGATCGGGATCCTTGAGCCGGATTCGCTCCGTGATCTTCATTTCCTTCCCATGCGGAACGTCGTACAGCCGCGCCTCGGGCCGAATACCTTGGGTCTCCACCACGAGCGTGTCGCCCTCCCACCGCCCGCGCGATTGCCCTTGGAACGTGGCCTCCAGGTTGTCCTTTGACGGCATCGGTTCGGTCAACAGGATGCGACGTACTTGCTGGAGATACTCGCCGAGCACGACCACTTGCTTGTTGTTCTGAATAATCTCGATCGGAAAAAGCGCCGCCATCAGCGTGGGCATTCCCTCCGGGAGGCACTTGCTGCTCGTTGTGGCAAGCGGGGTCCCGGCTTCGTTGGCCTCAGCCTGCTTTTTCTTCAGCGTCTCGTATTCACTGAGGAAGGGCTCTTTCAGGTCGATCTTTCCGCCTGGCAATACAGGGTTGTCCGGATCCTCGCCAAACCAGTCGTCCGGTGTTCTTTCCCACGTTCCGCTGATGCCGAGCTTCTGCGCTTCTGCAGGACCACCACCGCGTTCGGAGGCGATGAACGTCACTGCGGCAGCTGCGGCGATGAACAGGGCCAGCAAGCCCGCACGAGAGCGTCGTGTCATTGTCATATCGATATCTCCACCCGGCGGACGTCGTCGGTCTCAGTACAAAGGGCTGGGCGGCGCGTCATCATCCTCCCCCCGTCAGAACCACGCTGCCGATCTTGATCTCGATGAGCAACCCTCCAGGATCACCGTTCTTCAGCGGGTGAAACGACACCTCTGCTTTGTCGCCAACCTTGATCGAATCGGATTTCCAGCCCGATCTGGCCAGGGCGTTGATGCTTCCGGTCTCGACCTTGTATCGCTGGGCCGGCGTGCCCTCTGCATCCACGTAGATCGTCACGTGGGGATTCGTCCAGTCGAACCGACCGACGAGGCCTTTGACCGCGGTGGTCTTGGTTCTGTCGAAAATGGCAAAGGAGTGATGTGCCGATGCAGTCAATGGCAGCAGGCCCGATGCGATCACTGCCAGCACGAGGCGCCTTCTGATTGAGGACGGCGATAACCTCGGATGTCTCATTGCGGGTGTCTCCACTCTTGTATTGATCTGTGGCCTCTCAAAATGCCACTGCGCCATCGCGATGCATGCCAAGGTTAGGCCGCTTCGTGATGTGGCCTTAGCCCAAAACGGCAGTTCGTCCTGAGGCTAGGGAATTCCCCAATCCGCGCCTGCTGTACAGCAGGCGCGGATCAGAAGCTCGCTCGCGCCGTGAGTTGCACTGTGCGCGGAGTACCCAGCAGCCAGCTTGTATTGGCGGTGCCTGTCAGCGCGTAGTCGCGATTGGCCAGGTTTTTCACGGACAGGCTGAACCTGAGGTTGGGTGAATGTTCGTAGGCCAGCGACGCGTCTAGTACCACGTACGACGGCAGCTTCGTGGTGTTGGCGGTGTTGCCCTGGCTCTCACCCACGTAGCGCGCGCCGAAGCCCAACTGCCATTGCGGCAGGAAGCGCCACGTTGTCCAGATGCTGGCCGTGCGCTCGGGCACGCCGGTGGGCGTCATACCGTCGCGCGAGACCAGGGCGCCCGAGACCAGTTCCCTGAAGTCGTCGTAGCGCGCCCGCAGGAAGGCGGCATTGGCGTCGATCGTCCAGCCGCGCACGGGCTCGGCCGCGAAGGCCAGCTCGATGCCGGTGGACGACTGCTGGCCGATCTGCTGCGTGACGTTGGGATTGCCGGCATCGCGCGAGAGCAGGTTGCGCTTTGCGATCTTGTACAGTGCCACCGTCCATTCGCCGCGCACGGCGGGCACGGCGCCCTTGGCGCCTACCTCGACCTGGCGGCCCTTCGTGAGATCGAAGGTGTTGCCGCCTCCGGGCAGCGACAGTGCGCCCGAAAGCGGGTCGGTGCCGGTGCCGAACTGTCCGTAGAGCGAGAGCGCCTCGCTGGGCGACCACACGGCGCCAAGACGGCCGGTGATGGGCGAATACTTCTTGACCAGGTTCACGCCGCGGCGCAGGTCCGTGCTGTGAAGTTCCATGCGGTCGCTGCGCAGGCCGGCCACGAGCCTCCACTCCCGATTCAGGTCGAGCGCGTTCTCGGCAAACAAGGCGGTGGTCTCCAGCTCTGACGCGCGGCCCGGAATGGTGGGAACAGGACTGATGAAGACGCCAGGCGCGAAGTTGTAGGGGTCTCCCGCACTGGCGCCCCCATAGGGCGAATTGTTGGTGTGCACGAGCCGGGTACGGTACCAGTCCAGGCCCACGATGAAGCGGTTCTTCAAGCCGCCCAGCGTGCCGTCGAAGGTCGCGTCGAATCGGTTGCCGGTCTGCCCCTGGTCGTGCAGGATCTCCAGGTAATCGCTGCGGTCCACGCTGGTTCCCGGGGTACTGAAACTGTAGTCTTCGGCGTTGCGCCAGTGCCGGGCGGTGGTGAGGTGGTAGGTCTCGTTGCGCAGGCGAAGGCCGGCGGCGACCTGATAGTCCACCTTGGCGCGCCAGACGCGGTCGTTGTACTTGACCACTGAGTCGGAGACGTTGAAGTTCGTCCGGCGCAGCCGCTGGTCCAACACACCATTGCGCAGCGGTGTACCAAAGTAGCGCGCGTCGTCGTTCACGCCGCCGTCGAGGGAGAGGGTCACGCTCATGTCGCGGCTCGCGCGCACCGCCAGTGCCAGCGCGTAGTTGCGGCGCTGCACATCCATGAACTGGCGATAGCCGTCGCTTCTTTCTGCATCGAGGTAGACCGAATAAGCCAGCACATCGTTGATGGGGCCGCGCAGGCCCACGCCCCCTTGCACAGCGCCAAAGGAGCCAACGCTCAGGAAGGCCTCGCGCTCGGTGCGCTCGAAGCCGGGGCGTTTGGTCACATAGTTCACAGCCGCGCCGATGGCTCCATCGCCATAGAGCACCGACGCAGGGCCTCGCAGGACCTCGACTGACTCCATGGGCCAGGTCGAGAAGGGATAGGTGACGGTGCCTGCTGCGACGGTGAGGCGTGTTCCGTCGATCAACTGGGCCACCGAGTTGTGGCCGACGAAGCCGCGCGCAATCAAGCTGGTCCCGCCATTCCCCGGAGCGGGCGCTTCGCTGATGCCGGGCATGCGCACGGCCACGTCCTGCGCACGCGTGAGATCACGCTCGGCGATGTCGGCCGCCTCTAGACGGCTGACGCTGGCCGGTGTCTCGCGTGCAGTGAGGCCCAGGCGGGAGCCGGTGCTGTTGGGCGCATCGAGCGACAGGGTGCTGCCGGCCTCGGCCTGCGTATCCGTCACCTGCACGGTGGGCAGTTGAGCAACAGAGGGCTCTGCCAAGCTGGTCTGCGCAATGCAGACCACCACGGATAGGAACAGCAGGTTCCGAGCTTCTTGCATGAAACGATCCTCCATGACCCCGGTCTTCTGACCCCGTCCGTTTCCGCGCCGGGCATCGGCCGGTCGAACCGCGCCGGAGCTCTTGCACATCAAGGGTTGCAGCGTTTTCCCGGGTGGGCGTGCGCCGGAACGACCTGGGGTCGCGGCTTCAACGGCAGCATCCGCCGCAGCACGGCATCCTTGCGAACGAAGTGATGCACAAGAGCCGCAGCGACGTGCAGCACCACCAGCGGCCATGCCAGCCACTTGCCGCAGAAGCTGTGAATCGACCACATGATGTCTTCCAGGTCTTTGACACTCAGGCCGAAGAGGTCCCGGACCCAGGCCGCAAAGGCCGTGTCTCGACATGCCGGAATCACGAAGAGCCCGAAATCAGTCGGGTGATACGTCGTCATGTAGCCTGTCACGGGCATAAGGATGAGGAAGGCGTACAGCGCCCAATGGGCCACGTCCGCGGCGAGATGTTCCAGGCGTGAACCGGGGACGTGGTGGGGGACGCCTCCCCAGAGCCGCCAGACGAGCCGCGGCAGCGTGAGCACGCCGATGGAGATACCCAGAATCCAGTGGATATTGAGGAGCGGGATGACCCGGTCAGGCTCCGGAGCGATGCCGAAGAGTGCCGGCTTGATACTTGTTTCCGGATCGACTATCCAGATCACATAGTACGCAATCACATAGGCGGTGATGAATGCCCCCGCTGTGAACCAATGGAACAGCATTGAGGCATTTCCGTAAGCGTCGATTCTGTTGCGCCAACCCATCGCAATCTCCTTCTTCTTTTGGCTGCAGCACCAAGGTCAGTTTGGCAACAGCACGGTGACAACCTTTTCTTCGGTATACGCGAGGGCACCGGACAACCCGCCCTCGCGGCCAATGCCGCTCGTCTTGAGTCCACCCCATGGCAGGTTCGCATCCAGAGGGCTCCAGCAATTCACGCCAACGGCTCCGACCTTGAGGGCGGCTGCGACGCGGTGAGCGCGCGCGAGGTGGCTGGTCCACACTGTGGCGGCCAAGCCATAGGCGGAGTCGTTGGCCAGATCGATGGCTTCCTTCTCGGTGTCGAAGACGATGATCGTCCCCACGGGACCGAAAATCTCTTCCCGCGCAATCGTCATTGAGTTTGTTGCGTTGGCGAAGATGGTGGGCTTCACGAACCATCCTCTCTCAGGCTGCGACACACCGCCGGCAAGGAGTTCGGCGCCTTCGTCGAGGCCAATCTGCACGTAGCGATTCACACGGTCGAACTGCGCCTTCTTGGCCACTGGGCCCATCTGCACACCGGGTTGGCGCGGATCCCCCACGGTGATGGAATTCGCCGCCTCCGCCAATGCAGCCGCGAATTCGCGGGCGATGCCGTGCTGCACGAGGATCCGCGATCCAGCCGCGCACACCTGCCCCTGATTCACGAACAGGCCCATGGCGCAGCCGCGCAGTGCCTCCTCCATGGAGGCATCATCAAATACGATCTGCGGACTCTTGCCACCCAGTTCCAGTGTGATTCGCTTGAACAACGGAGCTGCGATGCGCTGGATGGCCCGTCCCGCTTCGGGGCTTCCAGTAAAGCTGATCTTCGCCACGTCGGGATGCTCGCAAAGCGCACGGCCGACCACCTCACCGTAGCCCGTGACCACGTTGATCACGCCGTCGGGAAAGCCCGCCTCCTGCGCGAGGAGAGCCAGATGCAGCGCGGATTGGGGCGTTTCCTCTGACGGCTTCACCACCACGGTGCAGCCCGCCGCCAACAGAGCGGCCAGCTTCCATGTCGTGATCATCAGGGGCGAGTTCCACGGCAGGATGGCACCGACCACGCCGATCGGCTCCCGGATCGTGTATGAGAGCGTCCGATTCCCCATATAGCCGCCCGTAGGGATGGCGCGGCCTTCAAGGTGGTTGGCCCAGCCCGCTGCGGCACGCAAGTTGGCCACGGCATTGGGAACGTCCATCATGCGGGGCTCCATCGGCGAGCGTCCGATGGCATTGGCATCCATGTCGGCCAACAGCGCAGTGTCGCGTTCGACGAGGTCGGCCAGCTTGCTCAGCAGGTGGCCGCGTTGCGCTCCGCTGAGTAGCTTCCAGGCGCCGCTTTCCAATTGGGCATGCGCAGCCGCTACGGCGCGCTGCACGTCCTCGGACGTGCCGCGCGCTGCGGTGGCATATTCCAGTTCGTCAACAGGACTGACGAGGCTCATGCGGGCATGGTCCGAGGCAGGGACCAAAGCGCCCTCGATAAAGTGATTCAGTTGCAGGGTCATGGGTGATCTGCCAGATGAAAATCGCACAAATGCCAGAGGCTCTGGCAGGTTGAAGAAAGTCGCGCCGAACTCTGGGCGCAGGGCGAGTGTGCGTTTGCCTGTGTCACCCGCGTTAGCCCAAATCAGCAACTGGACGAAGTCGCCAGCGGAGCGGGCGGCGTCAAGTGCCGCTTGAACTTGACCGCCTGCGAGCGGCACATCGACTTGCGCCGAAAGACGCGCGCGCAGCGCCGCGACAATTGAATAGAGTCAAGAGGTGCATGCGGGCCAGCGATGCACCCGATGGATGCGCGTGTCTCTTCGAAGGTGCGGTAGACACGCCGACGAGCGCACTCGCAATCGCGTAACCCAGTTCAGGCGCGATGGCCGTGACGGGGGCGATCACGCTCGTCCGTCGGCTCGGCGATGAGCGCGTGCGCGAATCGGTTAGTGAGTGTTGTGCATTCTCTCTGCGCTTTCACGCTCACCTTGTTCGCGCGCTGCCTGCTCGGCCGCTTTCACGCTGGACCGTGAACCGGTCCGGGTGAGGTAGGCTTCCAGGTGGGGCCATGGCGCAGTGTCGATAGCGTGGGCTCTTGTCCACATGGCAATGGTGTAGCAATGCGCATCCGCAATCGTGAAGATGGACCCCATGAGGTAGTTCCTGTCGCTCAACTGCGTGTTCAGCCAACCAAGTCGGCCATTGAGGTATTGGCGAGCGATGCTCCTGTATTCAGGAGGAGTCGCCGCCTTGAAGAGCGGCATGAAGCCGCCCTTGTGAAGGTCCGCTCCGATGAAGCTCATCCATTCGAGCGTCCGGTACCGTTCGAGCGTGCCCGGGGGCGCCAGCAGCGAACTGCCCGGGCTCTGGTCTGCCAAGTACTGCATGATGACCGCGCCTTCGCTGAGATACTGCCCGTCGGCCATTTCGAGAGTGGGCACGGTTCCCTTGCTGTTGACCTGAAAGTAGTCGGTGCCGTCCTTCAGACGCTTGGTGGTCATGTTGACCCATTCAAGCTCAAGAGGGATTTGTAGTTCGCGCGCAACGATATCGACAGCCAGCGAGCAGCCGCGCACCTCGTGATAAAGCTTCATGACATTTCTCATCTTCTTCTAGTGCATAAATGGCCAGCGTCGTGCCGACCAGGAATTGAGTCGAATCTCATGCGACGGTTCGCTACCGGTCCGTTTCGATCTTGACCTGAGTCAGGATGCCCTGCGTGGCGACGATGGATCGCTCCCACACGGCCATCTGGAGCGCACGGCTGCTGTTCGCGCTGCGCAATCCAAGCTCCACCAACTTGGCCTGAACTTCCGGGGTTGCCATCACGCGCCCGATGGCATCGTGAAGAAAGTCCATGACAGGCTCCGGAGTCCCGGCGGGTGCGAACACAGCGAACCAACCCGAGTCTTCGAAACCCGATACGCCGGCTTCCTTGAATGTGGGAACGTCGGGCAATGTCTGCACGCGGCGGGCCCCGGTCACCGCCAAGGCGCGCACTTCCTTGTCTTCGACATGGCTGCTGAGCGCGGCGACTGTCAGGAACACGCTGTCGATGTGACCGCCGAGCAACTCGGTGATCGCGGGCGAAGAGCCTTTGTACGGAACATGCTGCAGACGCGCATTGGTTCGCGCCGCAAGCAGCGCCCCCATGATGTGGGGAGACGACCCGGAGCCGAAGGTGCCGAAGGTCAGCTCGCGGTCGCGCGAAGCCTTCAGCAGCTGATCGAGATTCTTGAACGAAGACTTGGCGTTCACGGCCAGTACAAGCGGTGTTTCCGCCACGATGCCGACCATCGAGAAGTTCTTGCGGGTTTGTTCCATCTGCTGCTTCTTCGGAGACAGTAGCGGCGACAGGACGTGGGTCGAGCTGCCGCCGAACATCAGCGTGTAGCCATCGGCTTTCGCTCGTTCGGCATACTGACTCGCGAGAACACCGTTGGCACCCGGCTTGTTCTCGACAACAACGGATTGCCGAATCATCGCGCCCAGCTTGGCCGCCACAAGTCTGGCAAGTATGTCGGTCCCGCCACCGGCGGAAAACGGCACGACCAACGCGATCGGGCGATCTGCGGGGAATGCAGGAGCGGCCTGGGCGCTGAGGGATGCGAGAGCGGTAAACAGTGCAAGCGCTGCGAGAGGTATTTTCTTTAGCATGGCAAGTGGAGTAAGACGGCGCTCGGCGGCGCCGGGTCCGGGTCGTCGATCGGCGGTGGTCGACCGTGTGCCGGCGTCGATGCGGGTTTCGGCAAAAGTGCTCTGTCGGGTTGGAGTGGCTACTCGAGTTGAATGTGAGCGTGCTGGACAACGCTTCGCCACTTGTCCTGATCTCGTTCGATGAAGGCTCGAAACGGTCCTGGACCTTCGCCGGATACCTTCACGCCGCGCTGCGCCAAGGCCTCTGCGACCTGCGGTTTGGCAAGTGCGTTTCCGATTGCCTTGTCGAGGCGTTGCACGATGGCGTCGGATGTTCCCGCCGGGGCCATGACACCAAGCCAGCCGTCAACCACCAGGTCCGGGATACCCGCCTCGGCCATCGTTGGAAGATTGGGGGCCTGGGTGGTGCGCTGAGCAGACAGGACACCAAGTGCCTTGAGCCTTCCCGCCTGCACATACGGAAGCATCACCGACACGGTATCGAACGCAATCTGCACCTCACCGGAGACCAGGTCCGTCGCGGCAGCTGCGCTTCCCTTGTAGGGCACGTGCAGCAGTTTTGTCTGCGTCTTGATCGCGAAGAGTTCACCGATCAGGTGATTGGTCGAACCTGCGCCGTAGGACGCGAAGCTCAGCTGCCCCGGCTTCGCCCGGGCAAGGGCGGTCAACTCGCCGACGCTGCTGGCTGGGACTGATGGATGCGCCACCAGCATGAACGACACGGTGCCCACTTGCGTGATGGGCTTGAAGCTCTTCAGCGTGTCATAGGGCACCGCCTTTTTCAGGGCCGGCAAAACGGTCAACTCCGAGCCCGACCCGAAGAACAGTGTGTAGCCATCCGCAGATGCCTTGGCTACGGCGGCGGCTCCGATCATTCCTCCGGCGCCCGCCCTGTTTTCGATCACTACCGGCTGTCCCAACTCGGCGGCCAGGTTCTGCGCCAGCAAGCGCGCCGCCGTGTCCGTGCCTCCGCCGGCGGCAAAGCCGACAACCATGGTGATGGGCCTTGCGGGAAACGCTTGCGCCTGAGGTTGAGTCCAGGCCGAGAGCGGCACTGCAGCCAGAAGTCCGATCTTCAGCGCGTCTCGGAGCAAGCGAAGCACCATGGTCGGCCTTTCAGTGTCGTGTCAGAAGAACTTTCTCATATTTTGGGAAAAAATCAAACAAGAAAGAAATGCCGGCTTTTCCGGGGCGCGAAAGCGCGGTGCTTTACCGGCGCGTTACTGCAGGGCGCTGCTGACCGTGGCTGCCGCAGCTTTCACCATTTCGATGACGACCTCCTCGCGCAGCAGTGCCATGCGCGCCGCATCGCCAATGAGGGTGATGCTGCCCACGACCTGCCGGGATTCGATGAAGACGGGCGCGGAGATGCCTTCGATGCCGCTGTTGAGCTCTCCGACGGAGAGGGCGAAACCCTGGCGTCTGATGTTCGACATGCTGGCGTGGAAGCTCTCCCAGTCGTTGAGCTGTTCGTCGCCCTGCGCCTCGCCGTTCTCGAAGAGTCGGCGCAGTTTGGCGGCCGGCAGGAAGGCGGTGATGGCCTTGGAACTGGAGCCTCGGAACAGGGGCAGCGGCCGGCCCCGGCCGTAGGCAAGCGAGCCCGTGTCGCTCGTGGATTCGATGTGCACGGTCATGACCTTGTTGCCATAGAGCTTGGTCAGCAGCGCGTTCAGGCCTGTCTGCGCACACAGTGTGCGCATGGGTTCGGACGCCGCACGGATGACCGGATCGCACTCCCTGATTTGCAGGTCCAGTTCCATGATGCTGGGCCCGAGCGTGTAGCCGCCTTTCCAGCGAACCAACAAGCCGGCCGTTGCCAACTGCTTCACGTAGCGATAGGCCGTGCTGGTGGGAACGCCCGCGCCCTTGGCGATCTCCTCGGCCGACAGCACCGGGTGCTCGCGCGTGAAGAGTTGAAGCGTGCTCAGCATCCGGGAAAGGCTCGAGGAGTCCTGCTCCGAATCGCGGGCCTTGACGGCGACCGAGCGCGCCTTGCGGGCCGTCTTGGGAGTCGCCTTGAGGGGCTTGGTCTTTGTGTTTGCACGCGGCATGTATGGGTCTCCTCCCCCTTCGGCTGAGCGATGGCTGGGAATTCTAGGGGCCGCGTCGCTCGAGGCTGCGCCCGGCCTTCCGGTGGATGGCCGATGCGGGTTCGTGGGTGATGTGTTGACGAAATAAATAAATTATCGGAATATGGGAAAAATGGCAATTTGACCTGACGGCGCTGGCATGGCGCGAGACCCCGCAACTGACTGAGGAAACACATGAAGCTGTACCTGACACCCACCGCATGCTCGCTGGCCGTCGACATCGTGGCGCGAGAAGCGGGTATCCCGCTGGAACTGATCTGGGTGGATGTGCGCGCCAAGAAGCTCAAAGACGGAGGCGACTACTTCGCCATCAACCCGAAGGGACAGGTTCCGACCTTGGAGACCGACGCAGGGGAGTTGCTGACCGAAGGCCCGGTGATCGTGCAGTACCTGGCCGACATGAAGCCGGGAAGCGGGTTGCTGGCTGCCGGTGCCGTGATGGACCGATACCGTGTCATCGAGTGGCTCAACTTCATCGGTTCGGAACTGCACAAGGGCTTCACTCCGTTGTTCCGACCGACCACGCCTCCCGCGTATCGGGTGCTGGCGATAGAGAACCTGAACAAGCGGCTGGCCTGGCTCGACACCGCGCTGTCGGGGCGCGAGTACCTGCACGGCGATCGCTTCACGGTTGCCGACGCCTACTGCTACACCATCGTCATGTGGAGCCACGTCCACGACATCGATCTTTCGCAATGGCCCAGCCTGAATGCCTATCTCGAACGCATCGAGCAACGTGAGAGCGTTCGGGCGGCACTGAATGCGGAGCGGCAGGAGATCGCCGCCCGTGCCGCCGCCTGAGGCGCCCGAAGAAAGATCGCCATGACGAACCGATGGAAGCAAAGGCCGCCGGGTTCGAACTGGGGCCTCTTCGGGAACGACGATCAGCGCGGATCGATGAACCTCGTTGGCCGGCCGCAAGTGCTGAAGGGGCTCGAGGAGGCGAAAGAGGGGCTGACATTCAGCTTGTCGCTTCCGCTGGACTACCCCGGCGGCACGGCACTGCATCCGCGCCGCCATGGCCCTCGGCGCTTCGCCACGCTGCGGGGCGGAAAGAACGAGGGCGAGCAGTGCTTCTGCTTTGCGCTCTCCCGCGAGAATCCTTTTTATTCCGACGTCTATTCGGATGACGTCGTGGTCCTGCACACGCAGTACTCCACGCAGTGGGACGGCTTGGCGCACGTCGGCGCGGAGTTTGACGCCGACGGTGATGGCGTCGACGAGATCGTCTTCTACAACGGCTACCGGGGCGGAGAGCACGTCAAGCCGGCACGCCGTGCCGAAGGCGCCGTGCGATGGGACACCTACGAGGACCCGACGGCAAGCGCGCTTGGCATCGAGCAACTGGCCAGCCACGGCGTGCAGGGGCGCGCGGTCATGATCGACCTGAATCGCCACTACGGCGAGGAGAATCATCCCGTCGGCTATGCGGACCTGATGCGAATCCTGCAGGAGGATCGGGTGGTCATAGAGCGCGGAGACATGGTCTGCCTCTACACCGGCCTCGACGACCTGATCCTCGGCATGAACAGGAAGCCCGTCGCCGAGAAACTGCTTCATTCCTGTGCTGGCTTGGATGGCGGCGACCAGCGGTTGCTTCAGTGGATCACCGACACAGGCATTGCTGCGCTGATCTCGGACAACTTCGCGGTGGAGTTGATGCCCAAAGCCATGCGCCAGAGCGCCAGGCACGCAATGCTGCCGCTGCACGAGCACTGCCTTTTCAAGAACGGCATCCACCTGGGCGAGTTGTGGCGATTGGGCGAACTCGCGCGCTGGCTGAGAAAGAACGAGCGAAGCCGTTTCCTTCTGACTGCGCCGCCATTGAATCTTCCCGGTGCCGCAGGTTCGCCTGTCACGCCCATTGCCACTGTTTGAGCGCGCCTCGGCGCGGGGCTTCGGCGTTCCCTTTCACTTGAAGAGGCTGCCCATGATGATGAATCGCTTGCACCCGGCGCTTTTGCGCATGGCCTTCCTGGCTTGCTGCGTCCTTGCCACTGCGCTGTCCCTCGTGCAGCCGGCCGGTGCCCAGGCCTATCCGTCCAGGCCGATCACGCTCGTCGTCTCGTTCGAGCCAGGGGGCTCCACTGATATCTCTGCCCGTGCGGTTGCGCAGGAACTCTCGGTCGCCCTGGGCCAGCCTGTCATAGTCGACAACAAGCCGGGTGCAGGGGGGCGTATCGGGACGAAATACGCCGCTTCGGCGAAGGCCGACGGCTACACGCTTCTCTGGGGGAGCGGGAGCACCCTGACGGCTGGGCCGGTGCTTTATCCGGACCGGGGGCATGCGGCGAGCCTGGCTCCCGTCAGCCTTGGCGCGACCCAGCCCTTTGTCTTCGTGACGACGCCTGCCACCGGCGCGAAAACGCTGGCTGAATTTGTCGCGCTGGCAAAGCGACGGCCTGGTGAGTTGAACTTCGCATCGGCCGGGACGGGGTCGAGCAATCATCTGCTGGGCGAAATACTCATGTCGGTCACCGGCATCCAACTGGTTCACGTGCCTTACAGAGGGGCCGCCTCGGCGAAGGAGGGGCTTCTGAAGGGCGATGCCCAACTGATGGACGAGGTCGTCTCGCCGCTCATCGGCGCGTTGCGCTCCAATCAACTGGTGCCGCTGTTCATCACGGGCGACACGCGCGACCGCCTGTTCCCGTCCATTCCCACCGCGTTGGAAGTGGGGCTGCCCGACCTGGCCATTACCGGCTTCTTCGGCCTGCTCGCGCCCGGAGGGACGCCACCGGAAGTACTGGCGAAGCTCAACGGCGCCATGAAGACGGCGCTTGCGGCGCCCGCGGTCAGCCACGCATTCGACAACCTGGGTTTCACCGCGGCCTACAGCACTCCCGAACAGATGCAGGCGCGAATCACCCAAGGCAAGGCGATCTATCAGCGCGTGGTCTCGGAGCGCAAGATCAAGGTGGCCGATTGACGGCCATGACAAACCTTGCGCCAGACTCGGTGCGTTCGTGAGCTAAAGGGAGTGCCGAGTTGGCCGCCCTAGCCAGCGATCCGCGACGTGATCTTGCGCGCGGCGTCGATCATCAGCGTCGAGAGGAACTCCCGGTTGAAGGCATTGAACCGTTCGGAGTTTCCCGCCAGGGTGATGCTGCCGAGGATGCGTCCCTTCTCGTCGAAGATCGGCGCGGCGATACCACTCTTGCCGGGATCGAGTTCGCCCTCGCTGATGCAGTGGCCGTCCTTGCGGATGCGCAGCATGGCCTTGGAGAAGTCTTTCCAGGTCAGCCCGATGCGCTCCAGGTCTCCTGGCGCGGCGTTGTCGAAGAGCCGCTTCAACTGACGCGGCAGCAGGTACGCCAGGATCACCTTGGCCGTCGCGCTGCGAAACAAGTCCATGGGTCTGCCGCGTCCGAAGTTCAGCGCCTGCTCGTCGGCACCGGAGCGCTGCAGGATGTTGATCACGGTCGAGTCGTAGAGCTCGCTGATCAGCAGTTCCAGATGGGTCTGGGCGATCAGGTCGCCCACGATGTCGCGGCTGGCTGCCAGCAATGGGTCGAACTGAGTCATGTGCCGATCGAGTTCGATGATTCGCGGCCCCAGGGCGTAACCGCGGGGCAGGCGAACGAGCAGGCCCGCGTTGGACAGCTCCTTCACATAGCGGTATGCGCTCGCGGACGTGTAACCCAACTGCGAGCAGATGACCTCGATGTCAATCACGGGCTGTTCCGGCTTGAACAGATTCAGCACCTCGAGCATGCGACTGAGGCTATTCATGGGCGTTGGCAGCGCGTGGCGTCATGGGTGGGCGGCATGTCTTGGCAAACCCGGAAGGTTAATCGAAGCATCGGCGCCGTTGTCGGCTTCTTGCTCGCTTCGAAATGATCGATCAATATCTCGCATTGAGAAAAATATGCATGTTATGTGCTTGAAAATGACAAACAATATTGCATTGTTTTGTCCAATCGATAAACTTGCAAAATTCCTCGCAGAATGAAAGAGCTCTGGCAGGGGTAGTCGGGCCGTTGGCCCCGGCCCAGCGAGCGCACGCCCCGCTCGAAGCCGAACGTCGTCAGTCGGGGTGTTCAGGAGTTCGAGATGAACAGGAATTGCTTTCGGCAAACATGTGCCGCCCTGGCGATGCTTTTCGCCGCGTGTCTGGCCCCGGCTCCAGCCTGGGCCGAGGGCGGTTGGCCATCCCGGCCGATCCGCATCGTCGTTCCGTACCCGCCAGGTACGGGGCCGGACGTGATGGCTCGCCTGGTGACGGAAGGAATGGCGAAGGAGCTCAAGACCGCCTTCGTCGTGGAAAACAAGGCGGGGGCCAACGCGATCATCGGGACGTCGGAGGTAGTGAAGTCGCCGGCCGACGGCTATACCTTCCTGCTGGTCGACCGGCTCACCCTCACGGTCAATCCGCTGCTCTACCAGCCGCTGCCGTTCGACCCCCGGAAGGATCTCGTCTCGGTCAGCAACATCGCCGACGTGAATCTGTATCTCGTGGTCAGTGCGCAGGTGCCTGCCAACGATTTCAGATCCTTCATCGCCCACGTCAAGGCGCATCCCGGGGAGGTGCCGTTCGGCACCGGCGGCGTTGGCAGCGTCATGCACCTGAACATGGAGTTGCTGCAAGCAGGCACCGGCGTGCAGTTCCTGCATGTGCCGTACAAGGCGCTCGCGGAAGTCATTCCCGCCATGCTCGGTGGCCAGGTGGTGGCGACATCGGGCGGCGTGGAGGCTCTGCTGCCCCATGTGCAAAAGGGCAGCCTGAAGCTGCTGGCTGTCGGCGCCAGCGCGCGCACGCCGGTGGCACCGAATGTGCCGACGATCACCGAGGCCGGCGGGTCCGACATGCTGCTGTCCACCTCCTACTCGCTGCATGCCAAGGCAGGCACCCTTGCAGAAATCCTGGCGCGAATGAACGCAGCCCTGGCCAAGGTGCTGGCCGCTCCCGACCTGCAGGCCTGGGCGTCCGCCCGAGGCCTGCGGGCCGGGGCTTCAAAGCCCGCGGAGCTCGACGCGCAGATCGCCGTCGACGCCGAGCGTGTCGGCAAGCTGGTGCGCGAGCGCGGCATCAAGGTGCAATAAGAGGAACAAGGCAATGAAGAAAATGACCGGCGCCGAGGCGCTCTGGCTCGCGCTTGCAGGCGAAGGTGTGGACACCTGCTTTGCCAATCCGGGCACCACCGAACTCGACCTGGTGCGTGCACTGGAGCAGCGCGATGAAATCCGGTGCGTGGTCGGCCTGCAGGAAAACGTCTGCACGGGAGCGGCCGACGGGTACGGCCGCATGCTCGGGCGTCCCGCGGCAACGCTCCTGCACCTGGGGCCGGGGTTTGCCAACGGCATCGCGAACCTGCACAACGCGCGGCGCGCACGCACGCCGATCGTCAACCTCGTCGGCGATCACGCCAGCTGGCATTTGCCATATGACGCGCCGCTGACCTCCGACATCGAATCGCTCGCGCGGCCCGTCTCTGGCTGGGTGCACCGCATCGACAGTGTCGACGACAGCGCGGCCGCGGCCGCCGAGGCTGTGCGACAAAGCGTTGCAGCAGGTGGGCGCGGCACGACGCTGATCTTCCCCGCCGATTTTCAGGCGGGCGATGTCACGCAGGCCGCCAAGATCGAAAGGCCTGGCGCCACCAGCACGAGCGCCGAGGGCGGCCCCGACACAGCACAATGCATCGAGCGCCTGCGCGCAGCGCGGCGCGTGGTCTTCCTGTTGGGCGGTGGCGGAGAACTCTCTGGCTTGGGTCAGCGCGCTCAGCGCGCGACGGCCCGCCTGTGCACGCTGCTGGGCGCACAGGCCTATGCCGAGACCTTTCCGTCGCGTTCAGAGCGCGGGCAGGGGCTGCCGGCCTTCGATCGGTTGCCCTACTTTCCCGAGCCGGCGCGCGAAGTGCTGGATGCGGCCGAACTCGTCGTGCTCGTCGGCGCGCTGCCGCCGGTGACGTACTTCGGCTATGCGGGTCACCCGAGTTTGCTGGTCGATGCCGAACGGTTGCTGGTCATCAGCGAGCCGGGGCAGCCAGTGGCCGGGCGGCTCGAGGAAATGGCCGATGCCCTGGGGGCGCCGGCCTACCAGGCGGCCGTGTCGTCGCTGCCGGACGCGCCCGAGGGCGCGCTGACGCCGGCCAGGATCGCAGCGGTTCTGGCGCGCGAATTGCCGGCGGGCGCGATCGTCTCGGTTGAGGGCGGGACTTGCGGCTACCCCTTCTATGCGGCGTCTTCGGCCGCCCGTCCGCATACCACGCTCACCAACACCGGAGGTGCCATCGGGCAGGGGCTTCCCGTGGCGATGGGCGCGGCCATCGCCTGCCCGGAGCGCAAGGTGGTCGGGCTGCTGTCGGACGGCAGCACCCAGTACACGATCCAGACGCTGTGGTCGCTCGCGCATGAAAACCTCGACGTGGTCGTGCTGATCGCAGCGAACCACCAGTACGCCATCCTGCGCAACGAACTGCGGCGCGATGGCGCGGCGCTCGGCACACGGGCGGAGGCCCTGACTGCGCTGGATCACCCGCGCATCGACTGGGTGGGGCTTGCCGAGGCCTACGGCGTCCCCGCAACGCGCGCGCACACCGCCCAAGAACTGACCGAACAACTTCAACGCGCGTTCGGGCGAAGCGGCCCTGCGCTCATCGAAATGGCCCTTTGAGGGCGCAACGTCAGGGCGCCGGCAGGCGGCCTGCATCAATCAAGGAGAACATATGGATCTGAAACTCAGGGGCAAGGTCGCGGTCGTGACCGGCGGCAGCCTTGGCATTGGCCGGGCCGTGACGCAGGCGCTGGCGGCCGAAGGCGTGCGCGTGGCGATCGTGGCGCGCAGCAAGGAACCGCTCGAACAGGCGGCGCGCGAAATCAGCGAACAAACCGGCATCGAGATTCTTGCTGCGCCCGCGAATGTCAGCAGCACCGAGCAGGTCGACGCCATGATGAGCAGGGTCGCGGCGCATTTCGGCCGAATCGACATTCTCGTCAATGGGGCTGCCCACCCGGGCGGTCTGGTGCGCAGCGAGATCGAGAACGCCAGCCCCGAAGGGCTGCTGGAAGACATCAACATCAAGGTGGTGGGCTACATGCGCTGCGCCAAGGCGGCCGCGCCCCACATGCGCAAGGGCGGCTTCGGCCGCATCATCAACATCGGCGGCCTCACGGGCCGCGGCAGCAAGCAACTCTCGGGCATGCGCAACGTGGCGATCTGCCACTTGACCAAGACGCTTTCCGACCAACTCGGCCCGTCGGGTATCACGGTCAACGTGATCCATCCCGGCGTGGTGGAAACACCGCACATCCACGAGCTCTACGCCAAGGAGGCCAAGCTACAGGGCCTTACGCCGGATCAGGTGGAGGCGAACTACGCCAGGGCCACGCCCATCCGCCGCGTGTTGCAGCCCAACGAGATTGCCGATGCCGTGCTGTTCCTCGCCTCCGAACGAGCGGGCGCGATCACCGGAGAGTCGATCGCGGTGGACGGCGGCATCACGCGCGGCATCTTCATCTGAGCAAAGCGAAGGAGCACTCAATCATGCAAGGAACGATTCTTGTGGGAACCGCGGGGCAGGGCATCCTGCGCAGCGCAGACGACGGCGCGACATGGCATCGCCTCGGGTTGAAGGAAGCCATCGAGTTCGATGGCGTCGTGCGAAGTCTTCTGGTGGACCCTCGGGACCCGAACCGGATCTTCGCGGGTGCGGACGCCGGCATTTGCCTGAGCGAAGACGCGGGTGCGCATTTCAGGCGCCTCGAATCGCCCGCGAACGGAATGCATGTCTGGTCCATCGCGATCGACCCGCGCGACTCCAATGTCATCTACGCAGGAACGGGCGCGCCTTCTCGCGCCGCGATGTTCCGCTCGCTCGATGGGGGTCAGAGCTGGACGCGGCTTGGCATCGAATTGCCGGAGTTCTGCGGCGGCGTAAACCGTCCGCGGATCCTCACCATCTGCGTGGACGCCGATGACGGCGCGGTGTGGTTCGGCGTAGAGGAGGGCGGTGCCTGGCACAGCCTGGACCAGGGCGAGACCTGGCGCCGCGCGGACGATGCGCAAAGCGGCATCCTCAACGGCGACATCCACGCCATCACCATCCTTCCGGCCCGCGGCGGCCGGCCCAAGACCCATCTGCTCGCCACGGTGAATTCGGTCTATACCAACCGCGACGGTGGCTACGGGCCGTGGGCCGCGGAAAGTTCGGCCGATCGCTTCGATGGCATGTACTACACCCGCACGCTCGCACCTCTGGAGGGCGCGGAGGACGTGCTGCTGGTGGCCATCGGCGATGGCACGCCGGGCACGCGCACGCAGATCTACCGCTCGCTCGACCGTGGCGCGACATGGTCAGCGGCACTGCTTCATGCGGTGCCCAACTCCACGTTCTGGGCGTTGGGAACGCACGCCGCAGACCCTCAGTTTGTGTTGGCCGGCACCAAATACGGCCACCTCTTCCGTTCCATGGACGCGGGAAAAACCTGGTTCAAGGACTGGCGCGACTTCAGCGAGATCACCGCAGTGGCATGGACGCCGGTCGTCGCCGCCGTCAAGGCGCACCCGAAATCCACTCTCGGGGCGAAGCCACATGACTGATACGACGACCCGGACCGTGCGCCCGAAGATTCGCCGCACGCACCTCTCGCTCTTTGTGTCGAACCCCTTCGCATCGGCAAGTTGGTACGAGCGCGTGCTGGGCATGCAGGAAACCGCGCGCGGCGAGCAGTGGGTGTTCATGAGCTTCGGACAGAAGCACCATGACATCGCGTTGATCCGCCCGGAGCCGGGCATCGTTGTGGGCGGCTGTGCGCTGCAGCACTACGGCCTGGAAATCGATGGCGACATCACGGAACTGCGGCGGCTCTACGGGCAACTGCTCAAGGCCGGAGTGGAGGTGGTCAAGACCACCGACCACAAGGTGGGTTACGGCCTGTACTTCAACGACCCGGATGGTCATCGCTTCGAGTTCTTCTGCGAAACCGTCCACGACGATGAGGAGGGCAAGCGAGTGCTGCATAACTACAACGCGCCTAGCGACCACTTCGAACTGGAGCCGCTGTACGACTGAGTGCGGCGCGCTTTCCCCTTCCTGTTCTTCAACATTCACACATCATTCTCATGACCAAGTCAGCCAATTTCAGCGTCTTTCACATCCGCAAGTGGTACCTGCAGATCGAGGACACCCTCGCAGGCGAAACCGGCGCGCCGGCCGATGGCGACCCACTGCGCAAGATCGTCATTGCGGCCTCCATCCACAACCCGTTCGCCGGCAGGTTCGTCCAGGACCTGTCTGCCTGGATCGAGCCGTCGCCTGAACTGGGGCGCGAGTTCGGTCGCCGCATCCAGGAGGCTGCCCAGGGCCGCGCGATCGAGAGCTACGGCAAGGCCTGCCTCGTGGGCATCGACGGCGAGTACGAGCATGGCAACGCGCTGCTCACCAATCCGGCAGCCAACCCGATCCGCGACGCACTCGGCGGCGGCAAGTCCTGGGTGCCTTCCACCGGAAAGCGTGGCGGTCCCGGCGCCGTGATCGACATCCCGCTGGCGCACAAGGACGCGCTGTACGTGCGTTCGCACTACGACACCGTGACCGCCCAGTTCAGCGACGGCCCCAACCGCGACGAGGTCATCGTCTGCTGGGCCTTCGCCACCCGCGGACGCCTCAACGCGCGGCTGGGGGGCCTGAAGGCCTCCGAGGTCAAGGGCCAGGACGGCTTGTACTGAAAGACGCACATGGAGCGGCGCGACTACACGCTGGCCCTGTCGGGGCTGAACTTCCACGTCAGCGAGTGGGGGGCGGAACAGGGATGGCCCGTCGTCATGCTCCACGGCATTCGCGGCTACGCCGAGACCTTCGCTGGCATCGCGGCGGCCCTGCATCCCGGCTTCCGCGTCATTGCGTTCGATCAGCGCGGGCGCGGCGGCTCTGACTGGGACCCCGCTCACAACTACTATGCCGACGCCTACGTGGCGGATGTGGAGGCCATCGTTCAACAGTTGGGGCTCGACCGCTTCGACCTGTTGGGTCATTCCATGGGAGGCATCAACGCGATCGTCTATGCCGCGCGCCATCCCGGGCGTGTGCGGCGCCTGGTGATCGAGGACGCCGGCCCCGGCGCCTTCGAGACGAGCGACGGCGCGACACGCATCCGCAAGGAACTCGCAACGACGCCGGAGCGCTTCGAGTCCTGGGAGGCCGCCGGCGAATTCATGCGGGCGCTGCGTCCCACGGTGAGCGAAGAGGCCCGGCAGCAGCGCTTGCACAGCATGCTCAAGCCCCTGCGCGAGGGCGGCTACACCTGGCGCTACGACCATGCCGGCATTGCGGCGACGCGGCTGAACCCCGACCCGGCGCGTGTCGTTGATCTTGAGCCGTGCCTGTCGGCCATCGGTTGCGAGACCCTGGTGATCCGCGGGGGGCGATCCGACTACCTGCAGCCGTCGATGGTCGAGCGCATGCAGGCGTTGAATCCGCGCATCGCGAGCATCGAGATCCCGGACGCCGGCCACTACGTGCATGACGACCAGCCGGCCTTGTTCCAGCAGGCGGTTTCCGATTTTCTCGATCGGGGTCTGTTCCATGCAGGAAAGGGCGCACCGTGATCCACGAACTTCGAACCTATACCCTCGTACCAGGCGGCACGCGCGAGTACTTGCGCATCTACAACGAGACGGCGCGAGCGCTGCAGACCCGCATGCTGGGCAACCTGGTGACGCTGATGACGCCGGAGAGTGGTGATCTCAATCAGCTTGTCTTTCTCTGGGCCTATGACAGCCATGAAGAGCGCGCGCGTCGACGTGCCCAGTTGATGGCCGACGCCAGCTTCACGGAGTTTCGCAAGAGCGTGCGCCACTTGCTGGTCCGGCAGGACAGCCGCCTTCTCACCGCCGCCTGAGTCGGCGGGCACGGAGACAAGAACCTATGAAAATCCCCACGGACATTCCGGTGCTGATCGTCGGCGCGGGCCCGGTCGGCGTCTCCATCGCCAACCTGTTGGGCCACTACGGCGCCGCTTGCCTGGTCGTCGAGCGCAACCTGCAGGTGCTGAACTATCCCCGCGCGGTGGGCCTCGACGATGAGGCGCTGCGCACCTTCCAGGCGGCCGGCCTGGCCGAGGCGATGCTGCGCGACATGATCCAAAACGTGCCGATGCGCATGTACACCGCCGGCAAGCGCTGTTTTGCGGAGATCCTGCCGAGCACGCGCGAGTTCGGCTGGTTTCGTCGCAATCTCTTTTCACAGCCGCTCGGCGAGCTGACGCTGCGCCAGGGGCTCGAACGCTTCCCGCACGTGAACCTTTGTCCCGGCGTAGAGCTGGTTCATCTGGTCCAGGACGATGAGGGCGTGACGGCGACCTTGCGCGACGCAGAGGGGGCCGAGCACCGGGTGCGCGCAGGCTACCTCGTGGCATGCGACGGCGGACGCAGCATGGTGCGCGAAGGCATCCTCAAGTTGCCTTTCGAAGGGCGCACGCATCCAGCCAAGTGGGTGGTGATCGAATGCGACCACGATCCCCTGGACGCGCCCTATACCGCGTTGCACTGCGAGCCTCAAAGGCCCTACGTGTGCCTGAGGCTCCCCTATGGGCTGCGGCGCTGGGAGTTCATGCTGTTTCCGGGCGAAGACGGCGAGCAGATGCTGCAGCCTGAGAAGGTGCGAGAACTGCTGGGCCGGCATGTGGCAGAACCCGACAAGCTCAACGTGATCCGCGCCCGCGTGTACACGCACAACTCTCGCGTGGCCGGCGCGTTCGTCGTCGGGCGCGTTTGCCTGGCCGGGGATGCTGCACACATCACGCCGCCATGGATCGGCCAGGGGTTGAACGCGGGCCTGCGCGACGCCTTCAACCTGGCCTGGAAGCTAGCCTGGATCCTGCAGGGACGGATGAAGCCCGAGTTGCTGGCGAGCTATCACGAAGAGCGCCACGCGCACGCCAAGGCGATGATCGATCTGGCGGACTTGTTCGGCTCCGTGCTGTCCCAGCGCAACCGCTTCGTGGCCTGGATGCGTGACTGTTTCTTCCTGTCCATCAAGAACATTCCGCGCGTGCGCGACTACGTGCTGCAGATGAAGTTCAAACCCATGCCGCGCTTTACAAAGGGTGTTGTCCTGAACAGTGGCGATGCGCGGAGCGACGAATTGGTGGGGCGCATGTTCATCCAACCCAACGTCGAGCGCGAAGCCGGGCGCACCCAGCGCCTGGACGATATGGTCGGTGCGCGCTTCGCGCTGCTGAGCTGGTGCGGCGACGCACTGGCGGGTGCACCCGCCTGTTTGCGGGAGCAACTCGAGCGTCTGGGCTGCGACCACTATGTCGGCGTGCGCTCGCGCAGCATCAGGAGCGAGGCCTGTTCTCACGTGCCAGTCCAGCCATCGGGAACAGTGATCGAGGACGTGGAGAACACGCTGCACTTCTGGTTCCAGGCCAAAGGTGTCGACTGGGTGCTGATCCGCCCGGACCGCTTCATCGCGGCGGCTGGCAAGGCGGGCGATTCGGTGCCGCAGCTTTCGACATTTTGCGAAACCGTACTGCCGCCAACTGGCTCTGTTTTCGCCGGCTCGGCGAGCGCCTCCGAGCAGTCCCGCTTGCCGGCGCATGCCTGAGGAAACCATGATGTTGTATCCCGAGCTTTCCCTCTATGTCGGCGGCCGCTTTCTGAATGGCGATGGCCGTCCAGGACAGGACGTGCGTGATCCCGCCACCTTTGATCTGCTCGGGCGCCTGCCCTGGGCAACGCGCGAGGACGTCGATGCGGCACTGAGGGCCGCACACCGGGCGTTCCAGTCCTGGCGGCGCAGTTCGCCGATGGAGCGTTCCGAGGTGTTGCGCAAGGCGGCAGCGCTGGCACGCGAGCGCGCCAGCGAGATCGGGCATGGCATCACGCTGGACAACGGAAAGCCATTGCCGGAAGCAGTGGCCGAGGTGCTCAACGCCGTCGAGCATATCGAATGGCACGCGGAGGAATGCCGTCGCATCTACGGCCGTGTCGTGCCATCGCGCAATCCCGCGGTGCGCCAGTTCGTGGTGCGCGAGCCGGCAGGCGTCTGCGTCGCATTCAGCCCTTGGAACTTTCCATTTGGCCAGGCGATGAAGAAGGTCGTGGCCGCGATCGGCGCCGGCTGCACCGTCGTGCTCAAGGGGCCGGAAGAATCGCCAAGCGCCATTGTGGCGATGGCTCGCTTGTTCCACGACGCGGGACTGCCCGAAGGCGTGTTCAACATCGTGTGGGGCGTGCCAAGCGAGATCTCGCGCCAATTGATCGAATCGCCCCTGGTGCGGGTCGTCTCGTTCACCGGCTCGGTTCCGGTGGGCAGGCATCTCGCGGCGCTCGCGGGCTCGCACATGAAGCGAATGAACATGGAACTCGGCGGTCATGCGCCGGTTCTGGTATTCGATGATGCTGACGTAGAGCAGGCCGCGACTCTGCTTGCGCGACTGAAGACCCGCAATGCCGGCCAAGTGTGCGTCTCGCCCTCGCGCTTCTTTGTCCAGGCAGGCATCCACGACCGCTTCGTGGCCAGTTTCGCCGATGCGATGCGCGGCGTGAAGGTGGGCCATGGCTTGGAAGAGGGCGTCCAAATGGGGCCACTGATCCACGAGAGGCGCCTGCAAGCCATACGCGAACTCGTGGACGACGCAGTGCAGGCGGGCGCGCAGGTGCTCGCAGGCGGCGGCACATTGGGCGAGCGCGGCCATTTTCACGAGCCGACCGTGATCGCTAACGTGCCGCAGCACGCTCGCGTCATGCGTGAGGAACCATTCGGACCCCTGGCCGCCCTCGCGCGTTTCGATACGGTGGACGATGCATTGCGCCTGGGCAACGCGCTCCCTTTCGGCCTGGCTGCCTACGTCTTCACGCAGTCGATCCAGACCTCGACGCGCGTGGCCAACGAACTGGAGGCCGGCATGGTCAACATCAACCATTCCGGCATGGCGCATCCCGAGCTGCCTTTCGGCGGCGTGAAGGACAGCGGCTTCGGCAGCGAGGGCGGCACCGAGTCCTTCGACAGCTTCCTGGTGACCAAGCTGATCACCCAGATCTGAAACCTCAACCCCGAGTTCCTGCACCATGTTGAACCTGCGAGACCCTTCTCTGCTTCGAGAGCAATGCTTCGTGGCGGGCCAGTGGATATCTGCCGCCCGAACCATCGCCGTCACCAACCCCGCCAGTGGCGCCGTGGTGGCTCACGTACCGCGCCTGGGTGCCACCGAAACCCTCCAGGCGATCGACGCCGCGAATGGTGCGTGGCCCGCATGGCGCGCGCGCACGGCCCATGACCGCTCGGCGCTGCTGGCGCGCTGGCACGCGCTGATCCTGGAGAACCAGGACGACCTCGCCAGAATCATGACTGCCGAGCAAGGCAAGCCGCTGGCGGAAGCGCGCGGCGAGATTGCCTACGCGGCGTCCTTCATCCAATGGTTCGCCGAGGAGGCCAAGCGGGTCTACGGCGAGACGATTTCTTCGCCGATCTCCACCCAGAGGATCGTGGTGACCAAGGAGCCCGTGGGTGTGTGCGCGGCAATCACGCCCTGGAATTTTCCCGCTGCGATGATTACGCGCAAGGCGGGACCGGCATTGGCCGCGGGTTGCGTCATGGTCGTCAAGCCGGCGAGCCAGACACCGTTGACGGCGCTTGCTCTCGCGGCGTTGGCCGAACGTGCAGGGATTCCTTCGGGCGTGCTGTCGGTAGTCACCGGGTCGGCTGGCGACATCGGGACGGAGTTGGCGACCAATCCGTTGGTGCGCAAGCTTAGTTTCACCGGCTCCACCGAAGTCGGGCGACATCTGATGCAGCAGACCGCGGCGACAGTAAAGAAGGTGTCGATGGAACTGGGAGGCAATGCACCTTTCATCGTCTTCGAAGATGCAGATCTCGACGCCGCGGTGGAAGGGGCCATCGTGTCCAAGTTCCGCAATGCAGGCCAGACCTGCGTATGCGCCAACCGGCTGTACGTGCACTCCAAGGTCTACGACCAGTTTGCACGCAAGTTGGCGGACGCGCTGAAGGCGCTGAAGGTGGGGTCCGGCGAGGAGGAGGGCGTACGCGTCGGGCCGTTGATCGACGACGCGGCCGTGCGGAAGGTCGAGGAACATCTGGCTGACGCGCTAGAAAGAGGGGCGCAGGTGATCACCGGTGGCGGCAGGCATGCGCTGGGGCGCAGCTTCTTCGAGCCGACCGTGCTCGTGGGCGTCACCCAGGCCATGCGCGTCGCGCGCGAGGAGACCTTCGGGCCGCTCGCGCCCCTGTTTCGCTTCGAGACAGAAGACGAAGTCGTCGCGATGGCGAACGACACCGAATTCGGCCTGGCAAGCTATTTCTATGCACGCGATCTCGGCCGCGTGTGGCGTGTCGCGGAGCGCCTCGAGTACGGCATGGTTGGCGTGAACACCGGGCTGATCTCCAACGAGGTGGCGCCGTTCGGCGGTGTCAAGCAATCGGGCCTCGGACGCGAGGGATCGCGCCATGGCATCGAGGACTACTTGGTCATCAAGTACATCAACATGGCGGGAATCGAGAGCCCGCGAACGAATCAACTCAACTAGGAAACCATGACTGAAGCACGCCAGCCCGATCACCCGATCAATTCCCTGTTCGTCGACCGCTGGTCGCCGCGCGCATTCACGGGCGAGCCGATTGCCAAGCCCATGCTGCTGAGCCTGCTGGAAGCAGCTCGGTGGGCACCCTCGGCATACAACGCGCAGCCATGGCGCTTCATCTATGCGCAGCGCGAGACCCTCAGTTGGGAGCCGATCTTTGCTACGCTGGTGGAATTCAACCAAGGCTGGGCCCAGCATGCAGCTGCACTGGTGGTCATCGTGTCGGCCAGGCAAGCCGTGTTTCCAGGGCAGACAGATGCCGCGCCCAACGCATGGCATTCGTTCGATGCCGGCGCGGCGTGGGCCAGCATCGCTTTCCAGGCCACGCTCGCGGGCTGGTCCGCCCATGGGATGGCGGGCTTCGATGCAGATCGGCTGCGAAAGGCCGCAGGCATTCCAGACACCTACGCGCTGGAAACGGTGTTGGCGATTGGCAAGCAGGGCGACAAGGCCTTGCTTGCCGAGGGGCTGCGCGCTCGCGAGATGCCCAACGGACGACTGCCGCTGACCCAATTGGCAGCCGAGGGGCGGTTCACTTTCAGCGAATGAAGCATCGGCTGGATGTGCCACGACTGGTCTCGCGCACAACGGCCGCGCAACGGCTTGCCGATCCGGGATACCGCGCAGCAGGCTTCTATTCATAGACTGCCGGCCACCCCTTTGCTGCAACCGAGCAGGTTCGCGCCCACCCGCAATTCCGGCTTCGAACATCGCATGCCGAGTCAGGAGACAGTACATGGAAGTTATGAACACCTTGTTGGAGCGGCCACAGGAGGCTGCCGCAGTCCGCTCCACCACTCTGCGCCGTTCAACGCTCAGCGCGGGGTTCATCACACTGCTGGTGATCTCGGCGGCAAGCCCATTGAGCGTTGTCGCTGGTGGCTTTCCACTTGGGATCATGCTGGGCAACGGTGCCGGCACGCCCGCGCTGGTTGTTGTGGCGCTGGCGCTGCTGCTGCTGTTCGCCGCGGGCTACACGGCGATGGCCACTTGCGTCACGAGTGCAGGGGGCTTCTATGCCATGGTTGCCCGCGGCCTTGGTGGAAGCGCCGGCGGCGCTGCGGCGATGGTGGCGATCCTGGGCTACCTCACACTGCAATTCGGGCTATACGGCCTGCTGGGCGCTGTCTCGTCCGAGGCCTTGCTTGCCCAGTTTGGGCTGAGTGTTCCATGGTGGGCCTGCGCACTGGCAGCCATGGCGACGGTAGCGTACTTCGGCTATCGCCAGATCGACTTCTCCGCGAAGGTGCTGGCCGGCTTCGTCGTTGCGGAATATGCGGTGGTGCTGATTCTTGATGTGCTGATTCTCAGCCAGGGAGGGGCGGACGGTATCAACTTCAAGTCCTTCACCCCGCAGGTGATCGCTGGCGGAAACCCGTTCATCGGATTGCTCTTCTGCTTTGCGGCCTTCATAGGCTTCGAGGCGACGACCATCTACAGCGAGGAAGCCAAGGATCCCAAACGCAGCATCCCGATCGCCACATACGCCGCGCTGTTGCTCGTGGGCGGCTTCTACTCGTTCTCGCTGTGGTGCTTGGTGCTGGGTGCCGGCACTGACAAGGTCGCTGCCACGGTTGCTGCCTTGGGTGACCCAACGAATTTCCTGTACACCTTGTCAGATACCTATGCGGGATCGCACTTGACCATGATCCTGCGCGGCATGTTCATCGTCAGTATCTATGCAGGATTGATCGCATTTCACAACTCGACCGCGCGCTATTTCTACTCGATGGGACGTGAACGCTTGCTGCCACCACGGCTCGGTTGGACACATCCCAGGCACAAGAGCCCGCATATTGCTTCGCTGTTGCAGACGGCCTTGTGCGCCGCCGTGGTGATCGGCTTCGCCGTGGCCCGTGCAGATCCGGTCCTGACGATGTTCTCGTGGCTGAGTAACCTGGCCACGGTCTGTGTGCTCTTGCTGATGATCGCCACCGCGATCTCGGTGATTAGGTTCTTTCGCCGCGCATCGCACGGTTATGGCAAGGTCCGGATCCTGCTGCTGCCGGCGTTGGCGGGAATGGGGCTTTGCGTGGTCCTGGTGCTTGCGGTTGCGAACTTCCATATTTTGACGGGCGCCAGCGAAAGGAGTGCTCTCGCTTTGATCGGTCTGTTGCCGATCGCAGCGTCTGTCGGGTGGTTGGCGGCAGGTCGACTCAAGCGCCGTGACCCCGCGCGTTTCGCGAATCTCGGCCAAGATCGCGACTAGGATGGCTTGATCGGTTGATTGAGATGGCACCGCAACTCGAAAGTTCGAAGCGGCTCGCTCCGACATCGGCACCATGGCCGCCCGTGACCGAGTTCTGTCTTGCCTCATTGCTGGCGCGCAGATGATCGAACTGCGCCACCTTCGCCATTTCATGGCCGTTGCAGAGGAACTGAGCTTCCGTCGCGCCGCCGAGCGAGTCCATATCGACCAGACTCCACTGTCGCGAACCGTCCGTGACCTGGAAGACCGAATGGGCGTGGCTCTTTTAATTCGAAAGCCCCGCAGACTCGAGCTCACTCCCGCAGGTGCCAAATTGCTTGATCATGCGCGAGGACTTTTCTTGCGTCTGGAGCGCATTAAACGCGTCATACGCGAAACCGATGCACGCTATCGCGAGCCCTTGCGCATCGGCGCGGACGACAGCACGGTGCAGCCCAGGCTGGCCGAATGCCTGACCCGCTGGCGGGAACTTGTCCCCGATATCCCAGTGGAGCTGACGGAAATGCGCCCGGCAGAACTCTTGGCCGCGCTGCGCAGCGAGGAGATGGATGCAGGGTTCTCCTTCGGCCTGCCAGATAGTGAAGCCATCGCGCAACATGTGGCCTGGATGAGCCCCATCGTGGCGTTGCTTCCAAGAGCACATGAGCTCGCCTGCCGCGAGGTGGTTTCCCTTGCCGAGTTGTCATCCTTCCCCGCCATCGCCTGCAGTGCTTCCTACCATCCAGGACTATGTCAGCAGATGAAGGCAGTACGTCGGCGATATTCTGTAGCTCCGACAATCGTCGGGGAGGCTCGCACACTGACTGGCTATCTGACCCGTGTGGCGGCAGGTCAGGGGGTTGGGGTTGCAGATGCTGACCACATGCGGGCACTGCGACGTACGGACGTCGTGGTCGTGCCGCTCGCCGAACCGGTGCACTTCACAACCTACGTGCTGCACAAGCACCGGCGCAATGGCCTGCCCGAATCGCTGCAACGGTTTCTTACCCACGCCACAGCTTTGAACTGAACGTTACGGTGCGGGATTGCAAGGCGAACTGCCTCGCTCCAACAGCCATGGAGTTGTCGAGCTGCCCGTGGAATGCTCCCGTCATGACAGCCTGAAGGCTCATGCACTCAGCAGAAGAAGGAGTCGCAAGCCAGTCCCACGCCAACGTACGCCACGCCACGCCCCCATGGGTGTGCCGCCCGGCGGCTTGATTCCAGACTCATGCCTGCGTGCCGCAGCGGCACACATGTGCTGGAACTCATACGCCTGGGAGGTGGCGCCCTATGCCGACAGCAGCGACCGGCATCCTGTTCGGACAGATATTCGTGGTGCTCGGCGTCGCCTTGGGCGGGGTGTGGGCGGCCACGCAGTGGACGGCGCACGCGCTGGGTTACCAATCGAGGCTCGGGCCCTGGTGGTTCGAGGTTTCCGGCGTGCCAGTCTACGAGCCGTGGAAGCTGTTCGCGTGGTGGTACTTCTACGAGACCTATGCGCCCCAGGTGTTCAAGCGTGGTGGGGTCATAGCCGCATTGAGCGGGATGTCGGCGACGGGCGCAGCCATTGCGATGGCCGTATGGCGCGCGCGGATGGCCAAGCGCGTCACAACTTACGGTTCCGCGCGCTGGGCCGAGCGTGAGGAGATCGACAAGGTCGGACTGACGAAGCCGGCAGGTGTGTTCCTCGGCAAGACTTCGGACAAGAGCGGCGCCTATCTGCGTCATGAGGGCCCAGAGCATGTGATGGCGTTCGCGCCCACGCGCTCCGGCAAGGGCGTCGGGCTCGTGGTGCCCACGCTGCTGTCCTGGCCCGGCTCGGCCGTGATCCACGACATCAAGGGCGAGAACTGGAATCTCACGGCTGGCTGGCGCGCTCGCTTCTCGCACTGCCTGCTGTTCAATCCGATCGAGGCGCGCTCGGCTGCCTACAACCCGCTGCTCGAAGTGCGCCGCGGCGCGCACGAGGTGCGCGACGTGCAGAACATCGCGGACATCCTGGTCGATCCTGAGGGCGCACTCGAGCGGCGTAACCACTGGGAGAAGACCAGCCATGCGCTGTTGGTCGGGGCGATCCTGCATGTGCTCTACGCGGGTGAGGACAAGACGCTGCGTGGGGTGGCGAACTTCCTTTCCGATCCCGCCTGCCCCTTCGAGGTCACGCTGCACCGGATGATGACGACGCGGCACCTGGGTGAGGACATCCATCCGGTCGTTGCTTCGGCTGCCCGTGAGGTGCTCAACAAGAGCGACAACGAGCGCTCCGGGGTGCTGTCCACGGCCATGTCCTTCCTGGGGCTGTATCGCGACCCGACGGTGGCTGAAGTCACCTCGCGCTGCGACTGGCGCATCGCCGACCTGATCTCGGCGAAACACCCGGTCTCGCTGTACCTGGTCGTCCCGCCCTCGGACATCAGCCGCACCAAGCCGCTGATCCGCCTGATCCTCAACCAGATCGGCCGGCGCCTCACCGAATCGCTCGACGGGTCCGATGGCATCGCACGGCTCCACAAGCTGCTGCTGATGCTCGACGAGTTCCCGGCGCTGGGCCGACTGGACTTTTTCGAATCTGCGCTGGCGTTCATGGCCGGCTACGACCTGCGTGCCTTCCTGATCGCGCAGTCCCTGAACCAGATCGACAAGGCCTATGGCCCGAATCACGCGATTCTTGACAACTGCCATGTGCGCATTGCGTTCGGCACCAACGACGAGCGCACGGCCAAGCGCATCTCGGAGGCGCTGGGGACGGCCACCGAGTTGCGCGCGCAGCGCAACTACGCGGGGCACCGGCTCGCGCCGTGGCTGGGCCACCTTATGGTCTCGCGCCAGGAGACGGCGCGGCCGCTGCTGACGCCGGGCGAGGTGATGCAGCTGCCACCCGACGACGCGGTGGTGATGGTCTCCGGCCATCCGCCGATCAAGGCTAGGAAGCTGCGCTACTACCAGGACCGCAACTTCACGCGGCGTGTGCTGCCACCGCCGGCGCTGGCTGCGGGCTTCTACGCGGATCGTCCTGCGACACGGACCGACGACTGGAGCGGACTGGCGCCGCTTATCGCTCCCGAGTCTTTGTCGTCAGTCGATGCGGGTGGCTTTGCCGACGAGGGCGGCTACCAGCTCAAGCCCGAACTGGAAGTCGTGCGCGACACGCCGGCGCTGCCGGAGGACGACAGCCTGCTGGTGCTCTATGACGAGGACAACGTACCGCTGGGGCCGCGGGACGTGGGTCGCCAGCTCACGCGCACTGCGCGCCTCGCCGCGCTGGACCCTGACGACGGGATCGCCCTATGAGCCGGGCTCGCCTCAACATCTTCATCGAGCCGGAGCACGCCAAACGGCTGGATCGGCTGGCGGTGCACAAGGGTGTCTCGAAATCTGCCGTGATCGCCGCGGCGCTGGCGTCGTTCCTGTCGCCCGATGGCGGCGACCAGCGCGAGGCTGCGATCGCCAAACGCCTGGACCGGCTCTCGCGCCAGTTCGACCGGCTGGAGCGCGACCAGAACATCCTGATCGAAACGGTCGCGCTCTATGTCCGCTATTTCCTCACCGTCTCGATCCCGGTGCCCGAGGGCCAGCAGGAAGCCGCACGCGCGCAGGGGCGGGCCCGCTATGTGCAGTTCATCGAGCAGCTCGGGCGGCACCTGCAGCGCGGGCGCAGTCTGGTACGCGAGGTCCATGAGGAGATCGAGCCTGAAGCGGCGCCAATGCACGCAGGGCAGGAGCCGGAGGAGGCCGCTGATGGTCCAGCCGTCTGATCGTTCTTCCGGCTCGTCGCCAGGCGTCGTGGACAACGCGGTGGCCCGGCGCATCCGCATGTTGCGCACCGCCATGGGGCCAGAAATCGCAGCGGCCCTCGCCGATCCGGAGGTTGTGGAGGTGCTGCTCAACCCCGATGGTTCGCTGTGGGTGGACCGGCTTGGCAGCGGCCGCGCGCCGACCGGCGCGGCGCTGCCGCCGCCCGTGGCCGAACGCATCATCCGGCTCGTCGCCGCGCACGTGCGCGCCGAGGTGCATGCCGGTATGCCGATCCTCTCGGCCGAGCTGCCCGAGACCGGCGAGCGTTTCCTGGGCGTGCTGCCACCGGTGGTGCGTGCCCCCTCGTTCGCGATCCGCAAGCGGGCGCTGCGCATCATGAGCATGGCGCAGTACGTGGCCGATGGCATCCTGACCGAAGCGCAAGCCGCGTTCCTGCGGCGGGCGGTGCGCGACCGCCTGAACATCGTGGTGGCCGGCGGCACCAGCACGGGCAAGACGACGCTCGCGAACGCGTTGCTCGACGAGATCGCCGACACCCGAGATCGGGTGCTGATCCTCGAGGACACGGTGGAGTTGCAATGCCGCTCCGACGACCACGTGAGCATGCGCAGCGAACCGGGCGTGACCACCATGGCCGACCTGGTGCGCGCCACCTTGCGGCTGCGGCCCGACCGCATCGTGGTCGGCGAGGTGCGCGGCGCCGAGGCGCTGGACCTGCTCAAGGCCTGGGGCACCGGGCATCCGGGCGGGATCGCCACCGTGCATGCCGGCTCCGCGCAGGGCGCCCTCACGCGGCTGGAGCAACTGGTGCAGGAGGTCTCCGTGACGGTGCCGCGCGCCCTGATTGCCGAGGCGGTCCACGTCATCGTCTTCATCGCCGGGCGCGGCCGTGCCCGGCGGGTGCGCGAAATCGCGCGTGTCGTCGGCCATGACAGCGAAGGCTACCAGTTCGATACCTCGGCGGTGCCCGGCTTCCCGTTGCTCTCTTCGTCCCTCTCTGCTCCTTCCATCCCTTCGTCTTCTGGAGAACCGTCATGACGATTCCACGCAGTTCCGTAAAGCCGCTTCTGCACGCGGCTGCTGCGGCAGCGCTCTTACTGGCCGTCGCGCTGCCCGCGCGGGCTGCAGGCTCGAACATGCCCTGGGAAGCACCGCTGCAGTCGATCCTCGACTCGATCCAGGGGCCGGTGGCCAAGATCGTCGCGGTGATCATCATCATCGTGACGGGCCTGACACTGGCTTTTGGCGACACCAGTGGGGGCTTTCGCAAGCTGATCCAGATCGTGTTCGGCCTGTCAATCGCGTTCGCTGCGTCCAGTTTTTTCCTGACCTTCTTCAGCTTCTCGGGCGGGGCGGTGCTGGCATGAACGCGCCGACTGTCTTCTCGCCGGGCGTCGCGCCAGGCTTCGAGATCCCGCTGCACCGGTCCCTCACAGAGCCGATCCTGCTGGGCGGCGCGCCGCGTACCGTGGCGATCGCCAACGGCACGCTGGCCGCTGCCGTGGGACTGGGACTGCAGCTCTGGCTGCCCGGCGTCGCGCTCTGGATCGTCGGCCACGCGCTGGCTGTCTGGGGTGCGAGGCTGGATCCGCAGTTCATGCAGGTCTTTGCGCGGCACATCAAGCAGCGTCCGCTGCTGGACGCGTAAGGCGGGAAGGGGAGACGCGATGCTGAATCTCGCCGAATACCGAAAGCGGCCGGCGCTGCTGGCCGACTGGCTGCCCTGGGCCGGCCTGGTCGCGCCCGGGGTCGTGCTCAACAAGGATGGATCGTTCCAGCGCACGGCGCGGTTTCGCGGGCCGGACCTGGACAGCGCCACGCAGGGCGAGTTCGTCGCCACCTCGGCGCGTTTGAACAACGCGCTACGGCGGCTCGGCTCGGGTTGGGCGCTGTTCGTGGAGGCCGAGCGGCGCGAAGCGGCAGGCTATCCCGAGTCTTCGTTCCCCGAGGCGCTCTCCTGGCTGGTCGACGAGGAGCGCCGCGCGGCCTTCGAGGAGGACGCCAGCCACTTCGAGAGCCGCTACCACCTGACGCTGCTGTGCCTGCCGCCCGAGGAGTCGAAGGCACGCGCCACGGGCCTGCTCTACGAGAACGCCGGGACGAAAGAAAAGTCGGGATCGGATGCCTCGAATGGGTCGGACTGGAGAGGACGGCTGGAAGCTTTCGTCTCCGAGACAGAGCGCTTCCTCGGCCTGCTCGAAGACGTGATGCCCGAGATCGGCTGGCTTGACGATGCCCAAACGCTGACCCACCTGCACGGCTGCGTGTCCACGCGTCGGCATGCGGTCGCAGTGCCCGAGGTCGCGATGCACCTCGATGCGCTGCTGGCCGACGAGCCGCTGACGGGCGGGCTGGCGCCAATGCTCGGGGGCCGGCATCTGCGCGTGCTGTCAGTGCGCGGCTTTCCCACCTCGACCTGGCCGGGCCTGCTCGACGACCTCAACCGCCTGGGCTTCGCCTACCGCTGGAGCACGCGCTTCCTGTGCCTGGACAAAGCCGAGGCGGAGAAGGAGCTCGTGCGCCTGCGCCGCCAGTGGTTCGCCAAGCGCAAGAACATCGTAGCCTTGCTGCGCGAGACGATCTTCCAGCAGGAGAGCCCTCTGGTCGACTCCGACGCTTCGAATAAGGCGGCGGATGCCGACGCGGCGCTGCAGGAGCTCGGCAGCGACCAGGTGGCTTTCGGCTACGTGACCGCCACCGTGACGGTGCTCGATGCCGACGCAACGGCGGCCGACGAGAAGCTGCGTGCGGTCGAGCGCACGATCCAGGGCCGGGGCTTCGTCACGATCCCTGAAACACTCAATGCGGTCAAGGCCTGGCTGTCGTCGATCCCGGGCCATGCGTACGCGAATGTGCGCCAGCCCATCATCTCGACCTTGAACCTCGCGCACATGTTGCCGGTGTCAGCCGTGTGGGCAGGCCCCGAGCGCAATGCGCACCTCGACGGGCCACCGCTGATCGTCACGCGCACCGATGGCGCGACACCGTTCCGGCTGGTCACGCACATCGGCGACGTCGGTCACACGCTGGTGGTCGGGCCGACCGGCATGGGCAAGTCGGTGCTGCTCGCCACACTGGCGCTGCAGTTCCGCCGCTATGCCGGCTCGCGCATCCTGGCCTTCGACATGGGGCGCTCGATGCGCGCCACGGTCCTCGGGCTCGGCGGCGAGCACTACGACCTCGGTACCGATGGAGAGATCGCTTTTCAGCCACTGGCGCGCATCGACCAGGACAGATACCGCACCTGGGCGGCGGAGTGGGTGGAGGGACGGCTTCGGCAGGAGGGCCTCGAGGTCGGGCCGGCCGAGCGGGAGATGGTGTGGTCCGCGCTGGCCAGCCTCGCCAGCGCGCCGCCCGAGCAGCGCACGATGACGGGCCTGGCGGTGTTGCTGCAGTCGAACGCCCTGCGCCAGGCGCTGGCGCCCTACGTGCTCGGCGGTGCGCACGGGCGGCTGCTGGACGCGGACCGGGATCGGCTGGGGACCTCCTCCGTCCAGTGTTTCGAGATGGAGGAGCTGATGCACAGCAAGGCGGCCGTGCTGGCTGTGCTCGGCTACCTCTTCGCGCGCTTCGACGAACGCTTCGACGGCGCGCCGACGCTCCTGATCTTGGACGAGGCCTGGCTGTTTCTCGACGACCCGGTGTTCGCGGCGCGCATCCGGCAGTGGCTCAAGACGCTGCGCAAGAAGAACGTCTCGGTCATCTTCGCCACGCAGAGCCTGGCCGACATCCAGAACTCCAGCATCGCGCCGGCCATTGTGGAGAGCTGCGCGAGCCGGATCTTCCTGCCCAACCCGCAGGCCACCGAACCGCAGATCCGCGTGATCTATGAGGGCTTCGGGCTCAACGGCCGGCAGATCGACATCGTCGCCACGGCGCAGCCCAAGCGTGACTACTACTACCAGTCGCGCCTGGGCAATCGGGTCTTCGAGCTCGGGCTCGGGCCGGTGGCGCTGGCCTTCGCGGGTGCGGCCTCGCCCGAGGATCAGCGCGCGCTCGACCGCGTGCAGGCCTCGGTGTTGCAGTCGCCGTTCACGCGAATGCCTTCGGTCTTCGCGGCAGCCTGGCTGCGCCACCGTGGTTTGGGTTGGGCCGCCGACCTCATCCCTTCGTTTTCATCTGCATCCCTATCCCCTTCCTCAACCCCGCAGGAGCCGTTGCCATGAACCTCCAATCTTCACTCAAACCCCGGATCGCCGCGCTGGTCGCGGCCGGCGCGATCGCTTTCGGTGTGGCCCCGCCGGCGCATGCGCTCTTCGGCGTCGGCGACACCGTGTTCGATGCTTCCAACTTCATCCAGAACATGCTGACGGCTGCCCGCGCGCTGGAGCAGATCAACAATCAGGTCGAGCAGTTGCAGAACGAGGCGCAGATGCTGAGCAACCAGGCGAGGAACCTCACGAGCCTGGACTTCAGCGCGCTGTCCGAGCTCAAGTCGACCCTGGCGGCCACGAACCAGCTGATCCAGCAGGCACAGGGGCTGGCCTTCAATGTCTCGCGCATGGAAGAGGAGTTCAAGCGGCTGTACCCCGAGTCCTTTTCGGCGGCGCTGTCCGGTGCCCAGATGGCCGGCGATGCGCGTCAACGCTGGCGCAACTCGCTGGAAGCACTGCGCACCGCCACACAGGTGCAGTCGCGGGCCATGCAGAACTTCGCGTCGGACGAGAAGGCGCTCACGGATCTTGTAAATCGCAGCCAGTCGGCCACCGGGGCCCTGCAGGCGATGCAGGCGACCAACCAGTTGCTGGCGCTGCAGTCGCGCCAGGCGATCCAGGCGCAGCAGCTGCAGATCACGCAGGACCGCGCAATGGCCCTGGAGCAGGCGAGGCAGGTGGCGGTGCAGGAGCGCGCGCGCGAGGTGCGCCGGCGCTTCATGGGCAGCGGCACGCCGTACACGCCCTACAGCGTGAATTTCTACGGCCACTGAGGGGCAGCTATGAAGAACCTTCTCCTCCTCGTCACTGCCGCTGTGGTCCTGGTGCTCGCCGGCTGCGGCAAGTCAGAACCTTCCCGGTCCTCGATCGAGTCCGTCGAATCCCTGGTCGCGAATCTCGAGCGCCTCAAGGAACTGCGCGCGCAGTGCAAGGCCGACCATGCGAGGATGGGCGACGCGCAGTGCCATGCGGTGGCCGAGGCCACGCGCCAGCGCTTCATGAGGGGCGGTCAATCGCCTTACGCGAGCGAGCCGGTCCCGCCGCCGGTAGCTCCTGCCTCACCGCCGGCCGGCGCAGACGCCAAGGACTGACGCCATGGACGATGTCGCGGTCATCGATCGCTTCCTCGATGTCTTCTCGCGCTACATCGATTCGGGCTTCGGCCTGCTGCACGGCGAGGTGGCGTTCCTCACGGCCACGCTGGTCGTGATCGACATGACGCTGGCCGGGCTGTTCTGGGCCATGAGCCATGCGGCGGGGCAGGGCGACGACGTGATCGCAAGGTTGGTCCGGAAGGTGCTCTACGTGGGGGCCTTTGCTTTCATCATCGGCAGTTTCAACCAGCTGGCCGGGGTCCTGTTCCGTTCGTTCGCGGGGCTCGGTCTGGTGGCGTCGGGCTCCAGCCTGACACAGACGCAGTTCCTGCAGCCCGGCCGGCTGGCGCAGGTCGGCATCGATGCGGGCCGGCCGATCATGGAACAGATCAGCGAGATGACGGGCTTCCCCGAAACCTTCGCCCATCTGGACGCCATCGCCGTCCTGTTCCTGGCCTGGCTGGTGCTGATCGTGAGCTTCTTCGTGCTCGCGGTGCAGCTCTTCGTCACCTTGATCGAGTTCAAGCTCACGACCTTGGCGGGTTTCGTGCTCGTGCCCTTCGCGCTCTGGAACAAGACCGCGTTCCTGGCCGAGAAGGTGTTGGGCAACGTGGTGTCCGCCGGCATCAAGGTGCTGGTGCTGGCCGTGATCGTGGGGATCGGCACGGGCCTTTTCGCGGAGTTCCGCACACCGCCCGGGGCCGAGCCGTCCATCGACCATGCGTTGACGATCATGCTGGCGGCGCTCGCGATGCTGGGCCTGGGGATCTTCGGGCCGGGGATCGCGACCGGACTGGTGTCGGGTGCGCCGCAACTCGGTGCAGGTGCGGCCGCGGGGACGGCCTTGGGTGCGGCGGGCCTAGCCGTCGCCGGTGGTGCGGCCGTGGCGAGCGCCGGATCCGCCGTGGCCGCGGGTGCGCGCATGGCGCCTGGCACGACGCGTGCGGCCATCGGCGGCGGTGCTGCGGCCGCGCGCTCGGCCAGCGGCCTGGCGAGCGGTGCGAAGTCGGCCTATCAAGTGGGTGCCGCGGCATCGGGTGGTGACGGCGTGCGCGCAGCCGGTGCCGGCCTGGCCCATCTCGCGAAAACCAGTGCCGGTGTTGTCGGCCAGCGCGTCGCGTCCGGCGCCCAGGCGGTCAAGGACCGCGTGGCGAACTTCGTGGCCGATGCGACAGTGCCCGCCGCTGCGGGAAATGCGGCATCCGCCGGTGCGGACGAGGCCGGCGCGCCGTCCCCCGAGCCTGCCTGGGCCCGGCAGATGCGCCGCAAGCAGCAGCTGAGTCACGCGGCCTCGACGACGGCGCACGTGCTGCGCTCAGGCGACCACGGGGGCAGCGGCACCGGCCCGAGCCTGCGCGACGACAGCAGCGCCTGACCCGGATTCTTTGAGGAGAACCATCCATGCGATTCAAGCGACCCCAGGTGCGGTACTCGGACACACCCGAGCCCGTCACCCCCTACCAGGCCGCGGCGCAGGTCTGGGACGCACGGATCGGCAGCGCGCGAGTGCAGGCGAAGAACTGGCGGGTCATGGCCTTCGGCTGCCTCTCGCTGGCGCTGCTGATGGCCGGTGGCCTGGTCTGGCGCTCGGCGCAGTCCATCGTGACGCCCTACGTCGTCGAAGTGGACAGCGCCGGCCAAGTGCGCGCGGTCGGCGAGGCGGCCACGCCCTACAAGCCCAGCGACGCGCAGATCGCGCACCATCTGGCGCGCTTCGTCAACGACGTGCGATCCCTTTCGATCGATCCGATCGTGGTGCGGCAGAACTGGCTCGAGGCCTACGAGTACACGACGGACCGTGGCGCCGCGACGCTGAACGACTACGCACGCGCGAACGATCCGTTCTCGCGCATCGGGCAGAGCTCGGTGGCGGTACAGATCAACAGCGTGGTGCGTGCGAGCGATGCCTCGTTCCAGGTGCGCTGGACGGAGCGCCGTTACGTCAACGGCGAAGCGGCCGGGCTGGAGCGCTGGACCGCGGTGCTGGCGATCGTGCTGCAGGCGCCGCGGACCGAGGAGCGGCTACGCAGGAACCCGTTGGGCATCTATGTCAACGGCCTGTCCTGGAGTCGCGAGCTCGATGCGACCGACACATCGAAAGGAACGAAGCCATGAAGACCGATTTCCGCAGGCGCGTATTTGCGCCGATTCTGCTGGTCGCTGTGACGGCCACAGTCGTGAGCGTCTCCGGCTGTGCCACGCAAGGCAAGCCGCCGCCGGCGATCTCGCTGGACGGGCCCGTGGCCGTCGCCGCGCAGCCGTTGCCGGAGCCGGCCCAGCCCGTCGAGGTGGTGGAGGTGCCGAAGCCCTTGCCGCTGCCCGGGCAGATGAAAGCGCTGCCGAGCCAGCAGGACGCGAAGTCGATGCCTGAACCCGTCGACGAGAAAGTCCGTGTCTCCCGGGCCAACGAAGAGGCCCGCATCGCGCCGACGCGCGAGGGTTATGTCAATGCGATCCAGGTCTGGCCGTATGCCGACGGCGCGCTGTATCAGGTCTACACGAGTCCGGGCCGGGTGACCGTCATTGCGCTGCAGGAAGGCGAGGAACTGGTGACGGTCTCGGCCGGCGACACGGTGCGCTGGATCGTGGGGGACACGGTCAGCGGCAGCGGCGTGAGTCAACGGGTCCATGTGCTCGTGAAACCCACGCGCGTGGGCCTGAAGACGAACCTGGTCATCACGACCAACCGGCGCGCCTACCTGCTGGAACTGTCCTCGACGCCGCAAGCCTGGATGGCGTCCGTGTCCTGGGACTATCCGAAGGATCGGATGCTGGCGCTGCAGAAGCAGGCGAGGGAGGCGCAGGCCGCGACGCCGGTGGACTCGGGCCTGTCGGTGGAGCAGATCCGGTTCCGCTATGCGATCAGCGGCGATGCGCCATCCTGGAAGCCGCTGCGTGCCTTCGACGACGGGCAGCGGGTCTACATCCAGTTCCCGGGCGGCATCGCGCAGGGCGAGTTGCCGCCGCTGTTCGTGATCGGCCCGTTGGGCGATGGGCAGCTCGTGAACTACCGCTTCCGCTCGCCGTACTACGTGGTAGACCGTCTCTTCGGCGCGGCGGAGCTGCGGCTGGGCGGCTTCAAGGGCGACAAGGCCGAAGTCGTGCGTATCGAGCGCACGGATGGCGCGAACGGCAGCGTCCAGGGCGCGCGGAGTGATGGGTCATGAGCGCGGAGGACACCGTGCCGCCACCGTCCTCCCAGGTCCCGTCCAAGGTGGCGCCGGAGACGGTGGCCCTGCGCGCGCAGCCGCGGTCGGTGGTGCGGCTCAACCGCCGCATGCTGGCGGTTGGCGCCGGCACCCTGGCCGCGGCCGTGCTGGGCGGCACGATGTGGTCGCTGCAGTCGCAAAAGCGCGAGCGCAATCCGGCGGCCGAGCTGTACAACGTGGATCGCGTGGCGCGGGCGGATGGGCTGGATCTGTTGCCGAAGGACTATGCCGGGATGCCGCCGCCGTCGAAGCCGGCGCCACCGGTTCTGGGGCCGCCATTGCCGGGCGACCTCGGGTCGGCCATGGTGAAGGCGCAGCAGCCGATGGAGGCGAGGACGGGCCATGGCGTCGATCCGGAGCAGGCCGAGCGGTTGGCTGCCGAGGAGGCGGCGCGCTCCTCAGTGTTCTTCCGGCGCAGCGGCGATGGCGCCGCTTCGAAACGGGGGGCGGTTGCCGACGGGGGTATGCTGCCCGCACCTGCCGCCGATGCGTCCGGGTTGACGGCGGGTCAGCAGCCGTTCAATTCCTTGGGCGCGATGAGCCCAGCCGTGGCTTCGCCGACCGATCCTGTGGTGGCGCAGAACCGACAGGACCGCAAGGAAGCCTTTCTGGCGAACGCCGGTGACACAGGCACACACAATCCCGGCAGCCTGCAGTTGCCGGCTTCGCCATACCAGGTGATGGCGGGCACCGTCATCCCGGCGGCGCTGGTGACGGGCATCAACTCCGATCTGCCGGGACAGGTGGTCGCCAACGTGACCGAGGCGGTCTATGACACGGCCACGGGGCGCCACCTGCTGATCCCGCAGGGCTCGCGGCTGATTGGGCGCTATGACAGCCAGGTGGCGTTCGGGCAGCGGCGCGTGCTCTTGGTGTGGACGCGGCTGATCCTGCCAGACATGTCGTCGGTGGCGCTGGACCGGTTGCCGGGGATCGACCCGGCCGGCTACGCCGGGTTGGAGGACGCGATCGACTGGCATTGGGATCGCATCCTGGCCGGCGCGGCGCTGTCGACGCTGCTCGGCGTGGGCGCCGAGTTGGCGGCGCCGCAGAACCGAACGGATCAGGACGGCAATCGCCTCGTGATCGCTGTGCGCGAGGGGGCTCAGGACACGGTGAACCAGGCCGGGCAGGAGATTACCAAGCGCAATGCGAGCATCCAGCCGACGCTGACGATCCGGCCGGGGTTTCCGATGCGGGTGATGGTGAACAAGGATCTTGTTCTGCGGCCGTACCAGCCGCTGTTCTTTCAGCGAGGAGCTTCGCAATGAGCACGGCCAAGCTGCGCCTCGGACCACTCCCAAAGACCGAGCCGGTCAAGCTCACCGTCACTTTGTCGGCGGAGTTGAAGGCGACGTTGGACCGCTATGCGTCGCTGCATGCGCAGACCTACGGCGAGCGGGTCGATGCCGCGGTGCTGGTGCCGCACATGCTCGAAGCGTTCATGGCGCGGGATAGGGGGTTCAGGAGCGCGAGGAGGCAAGCTACCGAAAAGCGCTAAAATGCATGGAATTTCAATGAAAAATTAGTCATGCTTACAGCCGTTCAGTCTCCTGCTGCCTCTTTGCGAGGCGCTGCTGCGCACCTCGCGGGCGAGCTTCAAGCTGGGCACGTTTACCGCCGGGAGGATCTCGCACGCCTGTCCACGGCGGTGGATCGGCATCTGCGTGAACTGGTGGCTACCGGAAAGCTGAAGAAGCTGGCCCAAGGCCTGTACCACGCACCGAAACAGTCCAGCTTTGGTCCGCTGCCACCGGCCGATGAGCAGGTTGTGGGCGGGTTCCTGCGCGACAAGGATTTCCTGGTGTTCTCTCCCTCGGCTTACAACGCTGTGGGTCTGGGTACAACCCAGCTTTACAACCGCACGCTGGTCTACAACCACAAGCGCCACGGCGTCTTCAAACTCGGCAACCGGCAGTTCGACTTCCGGATGAAGCCGCGCTTCCCCAGGAAGCTGACGCCGGAGTTCCTGTACGTGGACCTGCTGAACAACCTGGACGAACTGGCGGAAGACCGTGATGCGGTCTTGCGCCAGGCGCGCAGCAAACTTCTTTCATTCGATCCCAGCCGTCTGCAGCGCGCAGCCGACAGCTTTGGCAGCGTGGCCACTCGCAAGCGCCTGCGGGAGTGGGCGGGTGGCTGAGTTCCTGCACGAACGACGGGACTTCGATGAGTTGCTGGCAGTGGTCGCAGACGAGCGCAGCCTTGATCCCGTGCTGGTCGAAAAGGACTACTGGATCATGCATTGCCTGTGGGGCCTTCAAGCGCAGGGCTTTCAGTTTGAGCTGAAGGGTGGTACGTCCTTGTCGAAGGGGTTCGGTGTCATCCACCGCTTTTCCGAAGACATCGACATCCGCATTGAACCGCCCGACGGCATGGACGTGAAGACGGGACGCAATCAGGACAAGCCTGCACATGTTGAATCACGGCGTGCGTACTACGACGCGCTGGCAGCACGGATCCACATCCCGGGTATCGACAGCGTAGAGCGTGATACGCAGTTCGACGACGACAAGATGCGCAGTGCCGGCATTCGCTTGATCTACGCATCGCGTGTTCCCACGCTGGCTGGTGTCAAGGATGGCATCCTGCTGGAACTCGGGTTCGATGACACCGCCCCGAATCGGCCAGTCACGATCTCGTCGTGGGCGCTGGATGTGGCTATGGAGCGCGGAGTGGCCGTGGGGGCCAACCGTGCTGTGGGCGTACCGTGCTACGCCCTCACGCACACCTTCGTCGAGAAGCTGCAGACGATCTCCACCAAGTACCGTCGACTGGACGAAACACAGGTGTTCCCCGCCAACTTCCTGCGGCACTACTACGACGTGTACTGTCTGCTGGGGCTGGAGGAGGTTCAGGCCTTCATGAGGACGCCCGCTTACCAGACGCGCAAGGCGCAGCGGTTCCGCACCGGCGACGAACAGGCCATTGCCCGCAATCCTGCTTTTGTGCTGGCCGACGCCGAGCAGCGCCAGCGCTTTGCTCAGGAATATCGCAAGACAGCCGCGCTGTACTACCAGGGTCAGCCGGACTTCGAGGTGCTGGTGGACAGGATCTATCAACACATTGGTGTCATGTGAAGGTCGAGGACTTGACGCACCAACATGCGGGTTCCGTGCCTTGCCATGACAGCATGTCTATACTGTACAAAAAAACAGTGCATTGTTACAATGCACCAAGAGAGTGACCAATGGGAAAAGACACCCGTATCGAGTGGACGCACCACACCTTCAATCCATGGTGGGGTTGCGTGCGCGTGTCCGATGCGTGTGACCATTGCTATGCCGAGACTTGGGCGAAGCGTCTCGGTGAAGACGTTTGGGGCGCAAAGTCGGAGCGACGTTTTTTTGGCGATGCCCATTGGAAGGAGCCCCTGAAGTGGGACCGGGAGGCCAAGGAGAGCAAGACCAGGCGGCGTGTGTTTTGTGCGTCCATGGCAGACGTCTTCGAGAACCGCAAGGATTTGGTTCCGCATCGGCTCCGTCTCTTGGACCTCATCGCGGCAACGCCTCATCTTGATTGGCTGCTCCTGACCAAGCGAATTCACTTGGTGCGCAAGCAACTGCCAAAGGGCTATGAATTGCCTTCCAACGTCTGGCTTGGCGCAACCGTCGAAAACCAGGATGCCGCAGGCAAGCGACTGAAGTACCTTCTTGAGTTCGATACGCCGGCAGTCCGGTTCCTGTCGTGCGAGCCTCTGCTTGGGCCCCTGGATCTGCGCCAGTGGTTGAAGGTAGGGGAGGGCGGCACGCGCGTGGATTGGGTGATTGCTGGCGGTGAGTCTGGGCCAGGTTCGCGTCCCATGGATCCGCAATGGCCAGAAGATCTTCGCAAACAATGCAATGCGGCCGGCGTCGCCTTCCATTTCAAGCAATGGGGGCACTGGGCACCTATTGAGCAAGCCGCTGACGCCGTGACAGGCCGTACCCCGATCCACATCGTCAGACGCGATGGCTCAGAGGTCAAACTCGCCGCTGTCGGAAAAGGCAAGGCTGGCCGTTCTTTGGGTGGCCGCCATTGGGATCAGTTTCCAAGCACGGGAAACACCGTGTAACCTTGATCCCTTCCAGCACCGCAGAAAGGCTTGCTTTTGGCACAGAGTCACTACGATTGGAGGAACGGACCGGCGGAGATCGATCCGCATAGTGTGACGAAGCATGAAGTGCTGGTTGGATACCTGATTCGGTATTTCGAACAGCGCACGCTCAACGCGCGGGGACGAGAGCGCCTGCGTATCACGCTGGTGGATGGGTTCTGTGGGGGCGGTCTCTACACGCTCAAAGGGATGGGTACGGAAATCCTTGGTTCTCCGTTGCGTATGCTGGATGCGGTCCGGGAGGCCAGTGTCCGAGTCAATGCCGAGAGAACAAAGCCCATTGATCTAGATGTGCGGTACATCTTCATCGACAAGGATGCTCGGGCCTTGACGCACCTGAAACAGGTCTTGCATGACAGAGGATACGGTGCACAAATCGGCCAATCCATTCACGTTATTCATGACGACTTTGTCTCAGCATCGCCAGCCGTGTTTCGGTTGATCGAGGCTCATACCCCCCGAGCACACACCGCGCTCTTCTTTCTTGATCAGTATGGGTACAGCGATGTGCCTGCACCGTTGATTCAAAAGATATTTGCTGAATCACCGAAGAGTGAGGTGGTCCTGACGTTTCATGTCTCCGCTTTTGCCACCTACACCAACGATGAGTTCACGGACAAGGTCTCTGGAAAGCTGGCCATCGACATCCGCTCGGCGCTGGGAGGGCGAACGATCGAGCAAATCAAGGAAGAGGACTCGGCGGATTGGCGACGCTTCATTCAAGCCGCTCTGTATCATGCCTTGGTGAAGGATTGCGGAGCTGAATACTTCACACCATTCTTCATTCGCGGAGAGGGGAGTGGTCAAGGCGAGTACTGGCTTGTCCATCTTTCGCGGCATCCACGTGCGCAAGATGTGATGAAGCAGGTGCACTGGGAACACCAGAACGATTCCATCCACTACGGTGGTGCAGGCCTTGAGATGCTTGCGACCCACATGATGGGCTTCCGTCAGAAGTTCAAAGGAGGATTCGTGTTCGACGACGTGGCGCAGAGCCTGTCCGCCGGCGTTTTGCCACAGCACTTGGCTGAGAATATTTTTAGGCGAGGACAGCCGGTGCAAATTGGCGAGCTTTATGCTTCGACCTGCAATACGTCCCCAGGTACCTCGCTCATGTACAAGGACGCGCTGGAACGGTTGTCTGGTGAGAGAGACATCGTCATTCGCTCCGAGGACGGAACGGTTCGGCGGCTTGCGCGATACATGCGGGATACGGATTGGATCGAACGAAACCGGCAAACTTCTCTGTTTAGTTCTCCGGTAGGGCCAGGGAAATGAGTTTTCGTCTCGCGCACGATGCTGATCCGTTGCCGCATCTTCCGGTGGAACATGGTCGTGCCGGCGATGGTGTTGGCAGCTGGGTTCCCGAGATGAAGCACACCTTCCTGGCCAAGTACGTGGAGGGTACGCGCCGCGCGAGGGAGAAGTTCAAGCAGCGTGTGTACGTCGATCTGTTCTGTGGCCCTGGCCGTATTCAGGTCAAAGGCGAGACGATGACGCGCCTCGGGGGGGCTCAGGTCGCATGGCAGCATTCTCTGCGCGACGATATTGCTTTCACCTCTTGCCTCGTCGGTGATCTGGATGCCGCTCGGGCATCGGCCTGTGCAGAGCGATTGCGGGCCATGGGGGCGCCGGCCACTGCTTTCCCGGGTGCCGCCGAATCCACGGTGGATCAAGTGCTCGGGACGATTCCAAAGGGCGCGCTCTGCCTCGCGTATCTGGATCCCTACAACCTCCAGTACCTTTCGTTCAATGTGATCGAAAAACTGGCGAAGCTGAAGTATGTCGATTTTGCTGTTCATTTCAGCACCATGGACCTTCGGCGCAACGTGCTGATGGAATACAACCCCGAGCGAGCGCGCTTCGATGATGCGGCGCCCGGCTGGCGGCAGCATGTCGATCCTCTCGCATTTGTGCGCGGGGATGCCGACGAAGCATTTTTTGACTATTGGTGTGGTCTGGTACGTGGCCTTGGTTTTTCTATCAGTCGGCGGATGCCGCTGGTGCGCGACGAAGGAAATCGACCGCTGTACCACTTGGTGTTTTTCAGCCGCCATGAACTGCCTAACAGGATATGGGGCGATGTGGCCCAAGGGCCCAACCGTGAGTTCGATTTCTAGGCACGGTAGATGGTGGGCTACTTGCTGCTGATCGAGTTGGGAGGCCGGGAGCGTCCGTGAGATGACGGGCGCAACGCTGAAGCTGCCTGATCAGCGTAAGGATGAAACTCGGCGACGCATCGGCCTGTTCGAGTTCCTCTGATCTGGGCAAGAAGATCGTGCCCAGTACTGCGTCAGAAGACCACGCGGTGGGCGCGAGCATGGTCTGATGGGTCAGACCGCTGATTGCTACACGGCCGCGCGAGCCGGTGCCGCCGCACGCATTGTTCGCTGCGCGCGAGCAACTGGAGTCAGCCCGGTTGGATTTCCTCAGCTAGTGCATGTTTACACTCCGTTACCATCTGGGTGCTGAGAGCCTTCGGTGGGCCCAAGCGCTGATTTGGAGACGAAACCCCATGCACACGTGCGAAGTTCCCGGAGACACCCTCGACAAATGGTTGCAGCAATATCCTTCGACGGCGGGCAACTATGGGCACTTGCTCCTGGAGCAGCTAGGGGCGAGCGATGCTGCGCTCATCGAGACGTTCAGGCCGTACTTTGAATCGGCGCATCTTGATGCGAGAGAGCATTTTCACGAAGAGATTGGCATTGATCTTCATCCAGACGCGGGCGCCTCTGGCGCGCATGCGATCTATCCCAACTGCCTCCCTTCCAAGACCCGTCGAGGGCTGTTTGGAGAAGTCATGGCGGGAATGGTCACTCAGCACTACGCATACGTCGGTGACCATGAATGGCAAGTTCCGATCTTCCTGTTTCGCAACCACGAGGACGTGAAAAGCTATCTGTTCGCGTTGGCTAGGGATCCATCGTTGACGAGGGAGGTCATGGGGCGCCACGGATCTGATTTTTTGGCCATAGCGTTGGATGCAGATGGAAAAGTGGAGCGATACCTCGCCGGAGAGGCGAAGTGGCGGAAGGTACTGAGTGGGTCTGTCGTGGAGTCATTGTTGTTAGGACCGAAGGTCGACGACGGGAAGGGAAACAAAGTTCACGCTGGCAAGGGGATTTGGCATCAGTTCAATGAGAGAGACAAAAACCTGCCACACGGCATGCGCCAGCTTCAAAAGCTGCTCAAGGAGCGCGACCCCGATGGCTTTGCAGCAGCGATCTACTCGATCGACCAAGCCTTGCTGCTCGACCATCCGACACCGATCCCAAGAACCAATCTAGTGCTCATTTGCGGAAATGACTACCCGTCGCGCGGAAAAGGCGTTCCTTTGATTGATTGGAATTCAAAGCCTGCGGAGTACAAATCGCCTCACGATCTTCAGGTCGTCGAGTTGTTTCTGACCGAGGGTGACAAGCTGATCGAGGATATCTACGACTGCATGTGGAGTGCGATTTAAGGCATGGCCGATTTCGAAGACCAGCGACGCGAACTTGCGGAACAGCTACGTCGCGGTCTGGCGACAGAGAACCGACTCTCGCGCGATCAGGCTCGCGCTTTCGTCCGTGGTTTGCAGGTTACTTGGCATGTGCCGGCCATTCAATGGCGCGAAAGTGAATCGGAGAAGCTGCTAGCCGACGCACGAAGGCTGATGCACGCTGCAGAGATCTTCCGTGAACTGGATGGTCCGGCCTCGGCCGAAGCCAAGGATTGCTACAGGCGAGCTGCCGAGTTGCTTGAGTGGCTTACTCGTGCAGAAGCCCTGTCGCACAGTTTCGCGCCAATAGGACTGCTGGCTGCTGCGGCATTCCAACTGGGCGGATTGCCAGCGATGGCTAATGGGCTGCTTAGCCAGATCGAGACGCCGGACGCTGGCATCCGTCTCTTCTCGAAATTTCTGAGGGGTGACTTCAACGGTGTCATTGATGAAGTCCTGGCGTTTTGGCATGAACATCAGGATCTGACCGGACGTGGTGCCTCGATGCATCTGCTCAATCGTGAGGACACCCAAAGCCAGGAGTGGTACTTCACCGTGGAAATGGTGCGCAGCGTGGGGCTCATCGCTGCAACTCTGAGGCAGGGGGACGTGGACCGCATGCAGCGTGGCCTCTCCAAATTGAAAGCGCTGGACAAGATGGCGACGCGCACTTTGGGTGACGACGTGTCCATGCTGGTTTCGCTATTGACCGCGGTGGCGGAGGGCTACAGCGCTGCAAGCATTTACGGGCCGATTTCTCTGCTGGCGCAAATCAACCCGGATCGGATATCCAGGCTGCGGAGATTTGCTCGCGACCAGTTCGGACGAGGTCGAGGGATTCTGTGGTCGTCGCAGATGCGCGGGATTGAACGCTTGCTAGAGACATCTTCGTTCGCCCTGTGCACACCGACCGGCTCCGGAAAGACATTGGTTGCGAATCTGGCGCTGGTGAAAGAGTTGATGTTGGCGAGCGACGAAGAGTCGTCCGGACCGCTGGCGCTCTATCTGGTTCCATCCAGGGCCCTCGCGGGTGAAGTGGAAACCAAGCTTGTCAGCGAACTAGGGAGGGATCTCGTCGTGACCGGCCTGTACGGTGGAACCGATTGGGGCATTACAGACTACTGGCTCAAAGCCGACCGCCCAACGGTGCTGATTGCTACGGTGGAGAAGGCGGACGCATTGATGCGATACGTAGGCAGTCTGATCGTTGCTCGGCTTCGACTGCTGATTGTCGATGAAGCCCACCAGGTCGTGGCTCAGGATCGTGATCGATCATTCATCGATTTTGCGGAGCATAGTAGCCGTGCATTGCGCCTTGAGAGCTTCGTGTCGCGTTTGCTCGTGCGGGCACCAGACATTGCCCGCGTTGCGCTAACTGCGGTTGCGGGAGGCGCGGCCACACCCGTGGCGCGATGGATCGAAGGCGATGCTGACGCGGAGCCAATCGGGACAACTTATCGAAGCACCCGCCAACTCATTGGAACGCTGGAAGGAACTCCCGGCAGCGCTGGTCGCATGCAGATCGACATCATGAATGGTGCCATGCTCCATGTGCGCGGACGGGATGATCCGGTCTATATCCCATTGCGTACGCCAGCCATGCCTCAACTGCCTGCCGCGATGCGCAATAGTGTGTATCGCTACAACGAATTGAACGTGCTATGGACTGCCATGCACCTTCTCGAAGGAGACCGTCGAGTCTTGATTTCTGTCGCCCAACAGCCCGAGCAGACGATGAAGTGGTTCAAGGAAGCGCTTGAACTGGACTCGTGGGCCGGAGTTCCGAAATTTGCGGTACCTGACGAATCGGCCGCACGGTCGCTTTTTGACAAGGCCAGGGCCACCTGTGTGGACTATTGCGGCGAGGATGCTTACGAGGTTGTGCTTCTTGACCACGGGATTGCCACGAGCCACGGTCAGATGCCTCAACGACTGCGCCGCCTAATGACGGACCTGATTGATCGACGAATTTGTCCTATCACGGTGGCGACGGCCACGCTGACTGAAGGCGTCAATCTTCCCTTCGATCTGATCTTCGTTCCCTCCCTGACAAGGCGAGTGTTCGACAGCGTGGCGCAACGGTCAACGTTGTCTCCTTTGTCCGTGGCGGAGTTTCGCAATCTCGCTGGTCGCGCGGGCAGGCCCGGCGCTACGAAGGGTATGGAAGGGATGACTCTCGTGGCCATTCCAACACAGCCGTCCACGACTGCCAGTGCACAGTTGACCCTGCAACGTCGGCAGATCCGGGAGATGCGATCACATTACGGCAATCTCCTCGATGCATTGGGCGAAGACGATCAATCTGGCGAAGAAGTACTGAGCCCTATGGCGCTACTGCTTGAAATGATCGCTGAGCGCGCGGGCCGATTGCTTGGCTTGCGTGGGGAGCGGTTCATTGAGTGGCTGGAAGTGACCGGGCCTGGGGACATTAGCGACCAAGCAGGGATGAGCCAAACTGACGAAAGGGCGAGGTTTGCCGACAGCCTTGATGAGCTAGACGGTATCCTGCTAACAGCCATAGAGGAGCTTACGCTGGCTGAGGAGCAGCAGCACTCTGATGCTGAAATGGAAGCCCTACTTCGTCGGGTTTGGCAACGGTCATTCAGCCATGCAGTCGCCACTCAGGAGGCCTGGCTTGAACAGGCATTTGTGCGAAGAGGACAGGGGCTGATCGATAACCTCTACAGCGATGCCGATGAACGCCAGCGTCTCTATCAATACGGATTCTCGCCCCACATTGGCCGAAGATTCGAACGCATTGCGCCGAAGATTCATGCGATGTTAGCGAGCGCTGTGGACTATGGCGCAGACGATATGCGGGTTCGCTTTGATGTGTTCGTGAAACTTGGAAAACTGGTGGCGCAGGATCAGGGATTTGGGTTCCGTGGCCGCGATACGGTGACTGATGCTGCACTGCTTCGTGAGTGGGCGACGCCTCTGGCCTGGTGGATGAGAAGCCGTCATGCCGAGTCGCCTGAACCAGAGGACCTGCGCGCCTGGCAGCGTTTTGTGTCGGACAACTTCGAGTTTCGGCTGGGTGTGACGGTTGGCGCCGTGGTGGCGCGCGCGTGGTCGGATGGGGCGATTGACCCATCCTCCGTGCCATCGCTGGAGGATTGGAAGCAGACCACGGGCCTTCCATGGTTCGGTTTTTGGGCTAGGGAGTTGCTGCGTTGGGGCACGCTGGACCCTTTTGTTGCCTTCGCCCTTGCCCAAGGCCTTGCCGGTACGCGCGACGAGGCTGCAGAGCGCCGGCGCGAGTTCGAATTTTGGATGGAAACCGAATACGTCGACATCGAGGGAGAGGATTGGATTGATCCCCAATACTTTCTTAAATGGGAGCGTAGCCTTAGTACCCCCAACAACGCGCCTCTCACGCATCCACCGGGTCGAGCACAATTGACTGGTACTGACGGCCGACTAGGGCAGTACAGCGTGCATCCGATCCGTCGGTCTAGCGGCGTGCACTGGATTGACGCATCGGGCTTCGAGATGGCAATCACCCCGGCGGAGGAGGTTAGTCGCAGGGCTTTTCGGGATGACTTCGAACTGCACATGAATGAGGGGCGCTGGCAAATTCGCAGAGTGTTTCGTTCGACTTGACGCTGCGGTTTGAGGTATGGCTGCTACCGGAAGGGGAAACGGTCCTTGAGTCCGGTCACGATGCGGACGCAAGTCGCGCTGCGGCGTAGCGTTGCTCGCTCCAGTGGACTCAGTCTTGGCGCCTTGGGATTCGGTCATACTCGACGCTGAAATTACATTTGGCTACGGCCATCTTCTGCATGCACATCGAGCGATTGCACCTGAGCGGCTTTCGATGCTTCGGCCCACAAGAAAGCACCATTGCGCTGGAACGCGACCTCACTGCATTCATTGGCGTCAACGGCGCCGGCAAGACCGCTGTCCTGTTGGCCCTGGCTCGACTCTTTGGTGTAACGGCGGACCAACGTCGCCTGCGCCGACAGGATTTCCACATTCCTGTGAACGAACTCGTTCCCGCGTCGCAGTGCAGCCTGTACGTCGAGGCCATCGTCGCATTCCCTGAGCTCGATGCGAACGCGAACCTCGCAGCGGTGCCAGAGTTTTTCCAGCAAATGGCCGCCGACGAGCAGGGCCACCTCAAGTGCCGCCTGCGGCTGCAGGCGACCTGGACGGACGACGGCTCGCTGGAGGGCGCGGTGGAACAGAAGCTGCTGGCGGTGCGCACCTTCGGACCATTTGAGGAGGACGAGTGCTTCGAACTGAAAGCCGTGGACCGGGCCAGGATTCAAATGATCTACGTGCCAGCCACGCGAGACGGCGGCTCTCAGGTCACTGCCTTCCTCAAGGGGCGCCTGTGGCGCGCGATCAACTGGTCGCAGGGTGTCAAGGATGCACTGGCCCAAGCCGGGGCGACGATGAACGGCGCCTTCGTTGGGGAAGCCGCTGTCGGTCGCATCGCCGCGGCTGTCAGCCATCGCTGGCAGCAGGTCCATTCGGCGGGCACTGACACGACGCCGGTCTTTAGGCCTGTGGACGTGCGCTGGCAAGAGTTCGTGCGCAGAGTGGAAGTCATGTTCTACCCGGACGAGTTGGGGCGTGAGCGTGGTCTTGACGACCTCAGCGATGGGCAGCGCTCCTTGTTCCACCTTGCCATGACGGCGGCGATCCTCGACGTGGAAGCGCAGGCGGCGGCCGATCCGGCCGCTGCAGGTTTCTTGGTCGACACGGTCTCGCTTCCCACCCTGACACTGATCGCGGTGGAGGAACCGGAGAACACACTCGCACCGTTCTACCTGTCACGCATCGTGGGTCAGATCCAGGAACTCACCCACGGCCATCGGGCGCAAGCCATCGTGTCAAGCCACTCCGCGAGCATCCTGGCGCGCATCGAGCCCGAGGGCGTGCGGCATTTCCGCTTGAATCCGGTGGACCGCACGGCGATGGTTCGCGCGCTGCAGTTGCCTCCTGGCGTGGAGGAGGCGTCCAAATTCGTGCGGGAGGCCGTCAGAAGCTATCCAGAGCTTTACTTCGCGCGTTTCGTTGTGCTGGGCGAGGGGGCCACCGAGGAGGTGGTGTTACCCAAGCTGGCGGCAGCGATGGGGTTTCCGATCGACCGATCGTTCGTGGCCATCGTCCCGCTGGGTGGACGGCACGTGAACCACCTATGGCGCCTGCTGACGGACCTCGACATTCCGCATGCGACCTTGCTCGACTTGGACTGGGGCCGAAGCGGCGGAGGATGGGGGCGCATCAAGACGACTTGTGAGCAACTGCTGGCCTGTGGATTTCATCCGCAGCAGGTGTTTGGCGCCGCATTGCATCCCAATGGACCAGCGGTGAACCTGGCGCAGCTCGCTCAAAACGCGGCGGGCAACGTAGCGGGCGTCGAGCACTGGGTTCAACACTTGCGTGGCTCTGGTGTCTTTTTCTCATATCCACTCGACCTTGATCTTTCAATGTTCAACGCCTTTCCCGTCGCATATCAGGTGCTGGATGCCGGGGAGCGCGGGCCTTCCGGAAGGGGGGATCCCAGGGATGCCGTGCTCGGCGAAGATGGCGTACCTGGTACGTATCCAGCAGGTTGGGATACGGCGCTGCGTTGGTATCGCTATCTGTTCCTCGGTCGAGGCAAGCCAACAACGCACGTGCGTGTGCTCTCGACCGTGCCGGCACCCGAACTCGCCGCAAGCGCCCCCGAGGAACTGCGGGCGCTGCTGAACTACGTGCGCACCAAGCTCGAACCGGCGGCACCGGGCGGCATCTGACGATGGCGCGCGTTGCACCGGATGTCTGGCGTCCGCGTGGCATTCCCGATCTGGAGCCCGACGCTTGGCAGGCACTCAGGCATGTCGGCTCTGCGTCGGTTGTTGCCGGCCCGGGCTCCGGAAAGACCGAGTTCTTAGCGCAGCGGGCCGTTTATCTGCTGGAGACGGGCCTGTGCCCGCCGCCCCACCGGATCCTGGCCATTTCCTTCAAGGGCGATGCGGCAGCGAACCTTGCCACTCGCGTAAGTCAGCGCTGCCCGCCGGAATTGGCTAGCCGTTTCGTGTCGATGACCTTCGATGCTTTCACGAAGGGACTGGTGGACCGTTTCCTGTCTGCGATCCCTGCATCGCGCCGGCCGACCAAGCCCTACGATCTCGCCTTCCCGACACGGCGCCATATGGATGACTTCCTCAATGGCGCGCGCATGGCAGCACCGCAAGCTTGGCAGGCCGAAATCGCTGGACTCGGCCCACTCACCTTCGAGCCTGAAGTCGTGGGCAGTCGAATTTTGGAGGTAGAGCGGATTGCCCCCCAAAACGGCGTCGAGTTTGCCGTCGACCGCTGGTGGCACCAGCAATTGGTCGGCGCTGGTCGCTCCACGCTGACCTTTGTGGGTATCAACCGCCTTGCGGAGTTGCTGCTGCGGTCGAACGCACACATTCGCACGGCGATGCGCACGACCTACCCGTTCGTATTCGTGGACGAGTTCCAGGACACGACCTACGCGCAGTACGACTTGCTCTTGTCCGCCTTTGCGGGCCATGCAACGGTCACGGCCGTTGGGGATCACAAGCAGCGCATCATGGGGTGGGCGGGCGCGCGAACCGATGCCTTCGAGAGGTTTGAGGCCGATTTTAGGGCGCAGCGTTTCCCACTGCTCTTCAATTTCCGCTCGTCGCCGGATCTCGTGCGTATCCAGCACGTGGTGGCGCGCGCGCTGGATGCCGGTGCTGCGCCAACCCAGGCGCAGGCCGTGCGCCAAGTGGATGGTGATGTGGCCCAGATCTGGGCAAGTCGCACGCGTGAGGCCGAGGCAAGCCATCTTGCGCGATGGATGGCGTCCGACATGGCGCAGCGCGGCAAGCAGCCCCGCGACTATGCGTTGCTGGTGCGTCAGACTGCGGACGTTTTCGAGGTAGAACTGGGCGAGGCCTTTGCGGCTGCCGGATTGAGTATTCGCAACGAAAGCCGCTCGCTGGGACGCACGACGGTTCAAGATCTGCTCGCGGACGAGATCAGCCAGGTCGTGCTCGCATTTCTTCGGTTGGGAGCAAACCGACGAGAGCCCGCTGCCTGGCAACGTGCTTCCGGTGCGCTTCAGGTCCTTCGTGCGCTCGATCTCGATGACGAAGCGGGCGCAGACCGGAGCCAGGCGAAGCTCGCACGCTTCCTGGCGGGCCTGCGCGGCGATATGACCGCCACCTCGCCGAGTCGAGCGAGCGCGGTGGACCTGGTGATCAAGGTGTTCGAGTTTCTGGACGGAGATGCCATCTCGCGCACGTTTCTGCAGTACGCCCATGGCGATTTGCTACAGATCATGGCCGAAAGCTTCGCGCAGCACTTCGCCAACTGCGCCGAGACGGCGCAGGACTGGCCGGCCTGTCTCGCCGCGTTCGCCGGCATCGGGCAAGTTCCTTTGATGACTGTGCACAAGAGCAAGGGCCTCGAGTACGACACCATCGCGTTCCTGGGCCTAGACGATCGGGCTTGGTGGAGCTACGTCCCCGGCAATCCGGAGGGTATCGCTACCTTCTTTGTCGCCTTGTCGCGCGCCAAGCAGCGCGCACTTTTCCTTTTCTGCCAGGAGCGGGGGCCGCGCGAGAAGGTGGCGGACCTGTTCGAACTGCTTGCGCAGGCTGGCGTGCAGGAGATCGCCATTTGACATGCGCGAAGGTACTTCGCGCGTTCGGTCGCTGGCCATGCGCCACAGCTATTGGTCGTCTAGAAATTCGATTCGTACCTCTTGTGGATGCGCCGTTCCAAGCGTATGGCCAGCTTGTCATTGCGCTCCAGCTCACGCAGTTTCGATTTCGCCAGCAGCACTTCGTGCTGCAGAGCGCGTTGACCGGCATTCAGGATCTCGAAGCGTCGTCGGGCTAGGAAGAGGAACTGCTTGACGTCATTGTCATCGACGAGTTGTCTGCGGATGTTGTCGACTTGCCGGTTCTTGTAGGTGCGGTTCGCATCTGGCAGAAAACTGATGTGGGTGAACCGCGTAGACGCACTAAGTAGCTGTCGGCGAAGAAAAAATCACTCCCTTCGCGCCAGACCGCATCTGCCCACCTACACAATGGGGGTGTCCATCAGCACCGTCCACTCAATCCAGCGACTCTCTAGTGGGCGAAGCGCGTCGGCGGGAGAAAGCAGCGCACTTCGCGCGAACCGCAAAGGCAAGTTACTCAGCAAAGAAAGGAAACCCCTTATGGCAAGCAACTACTACGTCAGCCACGTTCGCTACAACAGTGACGACACTCATATCCAGCACCTCAAAGTGTTTGAAGTTGGCGCGGAAGGAAAATTCAGCTCGGGCAAGCCTGTCGAAATGACGCGTCCGCAGGCGGTCGAGAAAATCAAGGCGGGGAGCAAGTTCACGACCATCATCCAGAAAGCTGACAAATCCTGGCAGACGGGCGCACAACTGGAAATCATGCCGGTCGAGACCGAATATTTGAAAACCAAGAAGGACAAGTCGACCCGGGACAATCTGGAGAGCCTGCCGACATTCTAGGTCGCATGGCCTGTGACGCACGTCGCCCCGCTATGCCGTGCAGTTTGTGTCGAGCGGCCAGCAGTCCATAAGTCTGGCGGTTCAGTCGAGAAGACCCCAAGAATGTTGCGGAGAATAGATTAGATGAGAGGAGCTCAGGGAGGGGGTACAAAAGGGGGTACAAAAGTTTTTTCGAATTGGCAGAAACCAGTATTCATGCGGGGCATAGCCCATCTTTAGATCGGTTTCACACGACCAATAAAACGTCCAAGGGCGTCCGGTTTCATCCACCGGACGCCCTTTTTCATTGGAGAGTCGGACCCGCATCGTCCGAGGCCGTACACTGAAATCCAGTGACTGCCAGTATCAATCGGG
>Ga0182008_10000036_pt1 | contig 130349 bp, 123 predicted proteins | sample Sormic07211129_1_FD_120482 | JGI IMG/M metagenome (GOLD analysis project Ga0182008, IMG submission 120482) | Rhizosphere microbial communities from Sorghum bicolor, Mead, Nebraska, USA - 072115-129_1 metaG | ecosystem: Host-associated > Plants > Roots > Rhizosphere | place: USA: Nebraska... | reverse complement strand
AAGTGGCTCGTATAAATCTTATAAGTACAACGGAAAGGAGTTACAAGAAAGCGGAATGTATGATTATGGCGCAAGATTCTATATGCCGGATATTGGAAGATGGGGCGTGGTAGATCCGCTTGCGGAGAAATATACAAGGATGTCTCCTTACACGTATGTTGGAAACAATCCAGCAATATTTGTAGACTATGATGGTCGGGATTATGGTGTTTATATTGATTTTAAAACTGGGACTATAACTATAAAAGCCACATATTATGCGACAGCAGCTCATATGAACTCGGCTCAAGGTGCTACAAAACTATGGAATGATATGAGTGGAAAGTACAATTATGTGTACAAAGATGCTAATGGTAATAAAGTTTCTTTAAAAGTTAATTTTCAACTTACCACTTCCGAAGTAACTCCAGAAAAAAATCAATCCACTAGACAGGCTGTAGAAAAAGCTGCACAAAACGACCCAGAAGGTAACTCATACAGAATTGCCCCAGACTCAAGTTTTGATAGTGAAACTGTCATGGGGGTTACGGCAATTGGAAAATACGCTCGTGTTAGAAACGGTCAAGAAGACGTAAATACAGGAACTGGTGGACATGAAGTTGGACATACTTTGGGAGTTGGAGATGGAAATAATATTATGGGAGGTCAAGAATCTACAACAATAACTCCATCACATATTTCAGAAGTATTAAATGCAATTGACTCAACTCCTGAAAACCCTAATCAATCTACTACGACTAGTAACCCAAGAGCAACAATTCAGATTGAAAATAATAAATTAAAAACGGATAAAGAATATGAGAACTTTAGAAAAGGTAAAGTTAAAAGTGCTGATTAGTTTTTTGTCCCTAATCTGTTGGAGTCTTATTAATGCTCAGGAAATTAAACCATTTTATTCTGTAAAAGAAAATATTAGCATAAATAAACCTGTCATTGTTGGAGTAAGCGGATATTATAATTTATTTATAACGGATGAAAGTAATTTGACAAAAGATTTTAATATCAATAAGCTATTACAACAAGGTAAATTATTTTTGTATAATGAGGATACTACTTTTTCGGATATTGTTACCGATGAGGATAAACAAATTAGGAGGGTGTAATGATATGTCAAAAAACTATATTTTAAAAAATAAATATATAATATTCAATTTACCTAAAGGAGTAACTCGTTTCTATTTTGGATTTACGTCTTTGGCAGAATACGACAAAAGAATGCGAAACGCACATCAGAAAGAATATATGAAAATAACAGGTCAATTTTATCCGATTATTTTTCCAAATAAAAATTATTAAATTATAAGTACAACGGAAAGGAGTTACAGGAGACCGGAATGTATGATTACGGCGCAAGATTTTATATGCCGGATATTGGTAGATGGGGTGTGGTAGATCCGTTGGCGGAACAGTATCGCAGACATTCGCCTTATAATTATGCTGTAAATAATCCAATAATGTTCATAGATCCAGATGGACGTAAAACTGAAGGTTGGATAAAGGATAAAAAGTCAGGTGACGTATCTTGGGATAATACTATTAATAGTAAAAAGGAATTGAAGAATAGTGATAAATCTGCAACGCATACTTATGTTAGTGACTCCGATGATCCAAGTGCTTATACTTTACCAAATGGAACAGGTACTCTCTATATGGTGGAGTGGAATGGGGATGGATTTGAAGATGGACAAGGTGGTGTCACAATAACAATGGATTTTCAACCATCAGAAGAAAACTCTAAATCGGGATGGTTTCAACCTTATACATCAAATGTCCCTGATTATCCGGATCAGACAGTAACTAAATCATCTCAAGAAAGATTAGATGGTGACAAGAATCAAGGAAGTAAAGATGTTAAACAGGCACAATATTTTGACACGAATCCCAGTACTGTTTTGAGCGACGCTCCTGGAAGAGAATCTATCAATGGGGTAAGTGTTAATTGGAGCGCTCAATCTACAATGATTTCCAATGGTAGAAAAGCAGTCTCACTAAAGTGGGGATTTAATATTAAAAGTGACGGAAAGTTTACTTCTAAGACACCTACGATAATTTATCAAACAACTAAATTTCATAATGAAGCTATCAAAAATTTACCTAAAATTAAGTAATGTTTTATCGATTATTTTAGTTTTATTTTATAATCTCAGCATAGCTCAGAATGCAAAATGTAATAATGCAAATTTTGTGGCTGACTCTGTTATTATAAAACTTCCAAAGAATAGAGACGGAAGATTTATAGATATAAAGCAATTATATTCTGTTAAAGCTATTTTAAAAAACAATAATTATGAATATACCATAAAAATTAATGTTTTCTTTGGAACAGAAAAATTTAGTCAAACCTACTCGAATCATCTAAAAGCTAGTTTGGAAAAATATTTACACGGATCAGTAGATAAAATTAAAATAATATCCAACGGAAGTAGTAATCCATTGATAAGGGATAAGAAGCATATGGATTATAAGAATAAGAATAATAGAATTGTGATTTTGCGTAAACATCTATAACTCCGCGGCGAAGCATCCCAATAGGTTTATAATCCGATTGCGACTTATAAGAATTATAAGTACAACGGAAAGGAGTTACAGGAGACCGGAATGTATGACTATGGAGCGAGATTCTATATGCCGGATATTGGAAGATGGGGTGTTGTGGATCCACTGGCGGAGAAATATCCAGAATGGACTCCATATGCTTATACATTTCAAAATTCAGTCAATTATATAGATCCAACAGGAATGGAGGGGTTAGGTTGGATTAAAGATAAGAAATCAGGAAATGTATTTTGGGATAATAATACTAACAGCCAAAAAGAATTTAAAACGAATTATAAGGGTAAAGAAAGCTCTTATTCGTATGTAAGCGATAAGGATGACTCCAGAGCTTATACACTACCAAATGGAGATGGTACTGTTTATATGGATCAATGGAATGATAGTTACAAAAATGCTGAAGGAGGAAATGTCGGTCCAAATATTCAAATGAGTTTTTCACCAGCATTTACAGATGATGAAGAAAATTCTGGCTGGTTTCAAACTTTTAAATCTAATGTCCCTAATTTTGATTCAAATATAGGATTAGAAGATTTTAAACAAAAAGCTGAAGAAAGAGTTGATAATGGGTTCGGAAATCCCGACCCTACAAAAAGTGAATATTTTAATCATCCATCATTAACAGATTTTTCCGATGATCCTCAAAGACGTCCAAACTCTAATGGTATTGTTAATTGGGATGCTCAAAATTCTATGATAATAGGTGGAAAGAAAAGTTTTACGGTAAAATATGGTTTCTCAATTACTAAAGATGGTAAGGTTTCTTATAGAAAGCCTACAATTAATTCTGCGACCAGTGTTTTCCACAATATTGGCATCAAAAATTTACCTAAAATAAATAAAAAATGAAAATATTTTTTTTCTTATTGACCATTAGTGTATTTATAAATGTTAATGGTCAGAACAGCAGGAATAAAGTTTTTTTCGGTATTATTGAAAGTGATTCTTATCAAAAAAATGATAAAATAATTTCAAATTTACCATATAATACTGATGGAAGATTTTTATATAGTGAAAATCCAACTTTAGATAATTTAGTAGATTTTCTTAAAAGAATAAAAGAAAAGAATTTTGAAGTTGAGATTCAAATTAATTATTGTTATAGCAATATCCCCACATATAGTATTAGGATAACAGAATCTCTTAAAAAAAGTTTGGATCTGATTCTTAAACGCAAAGGTATCATTGTTAAAGATATTTTTGCTAATGGTTGTCAGGAGTCTTTATTAAAAATAAATGATGAGAATTACAAACAAATGGGAGAATCAAATATAATCATAACGATTTTGTGAATTTAATTTAAACCCTCAGTAACAAAGCTACCAAGTGGCTTTGTTACTACATAATACTTTATAGCTTAATCAGTTTGAGAATAAAATCTACCTGTGTAAAGTTTGTGACTTTTGGTTGATAAAATAATTTGGGGGCCCGCTATGAAAAGTCTCCCGACTTTGAGCTGGCTAAACGGAATGGGAACGACTTTGAAAAATCGAGATTACCCGGCACAATGTATCTCAAGGTGATAAAAAAAGTAGTTCTAGCTTTCCAAGAACAGTAACCCTATTTTTATGTACAATCCTAGGAAAACAGTTTACTATAATCAAGAAGAAGTTACTTCAATAAAGAATGGTTATCATAAAAAGTAAGAAAAATGGAAAAATTAATATATTTAATATCATTTTTGTTATTTTCTTAAGGTTCTGATGTTAATTGGAATGCGAAATCTTCAATGATTATAAATGGTGAAAAATCATTTTCTGTAACATGAGGGATTTACGATTAAAAATGAAAATACGATTAAATACAATCCTCCAAAAATAACAAATAAAACAACTATTTTTCATGAAAGTGCTATTAAGAATTTACCGAAAAAATAATATTTTTTTCTTGTGTTTTTGTTTTTTTCTTTTCACTAATTACATCAGTTCTTGTTTTGGACAAAATATTCGTTATGGTTATGTGGATAGTTTAAAAACAGGCGATTTAGTAGTGATTGATATGCTTCAAAATAGAGATGGACGTTTTTTTAATAATGATGAGCTTATAAAATTTAAAAAATTTACCGAGTCTTCTGATGGAAAAGTAAAAATTTATATAAATTATTTTCTGGGCAACTCAAAATTGAATAAAGCTTATTCAGATGCATTGAAAAAAAGTTTACGTAAGTATATTAATAATTCCAATATTGAGATTATTTCGATGGGAGATACGAATCCAATTATATGCGATAAAAATAATAAATACTTTAGGAATAATAATACAAGATTAGAAATACAATTTAAGTAAGCCCCGCTCTCACAGGATTTTATCATGGGAGACAATAGCGCTGAACTAAAGGATAGGTGTCTTGAGATTACAGATGCTAATGATTATTACCCTTTTGAGATGAATCATTTGAAAAAAGGGAATGCTTATTTTGGGCAGGGAAGTTATTAAAATTATAAGTACAATTGTAAAGAACCCCGCTGCGCAAAGTCTTCCGACTTTGAGCTGATAAAAAAAAGAGGCTGTCTCGCTTTTGAGACAGCCTCTTTTGTGGTATATAATGTTCTGTTTTGTATAATGAACAGAACTATAATACCAAAATCAATGACACGTTGCCGCATTATGTTTATGATTAGGGTCTGTATTGTGACAATTCACATCATGCTCCGGAGAAACCTTCATTGCTTCCGATGGCGGAGATATGTAAGGGATCCCAAGTTCAAGGCCTCTTAGAATAAACAATCCACCAAGGATAATCATTACAACAGGAATTGCTTTTAAAATTTTAGTTCTAAATGCTTGGTTCATCAGATTTCCGACTAAGACGACAGTGAACATAAATGGAAGTGTACCCAATCCGAATAATGCCATAAAAGAAGCTCCCTGCCAAATTCCGCCACTTGCAAGACTTGCCGTTAAAGCCATATAGACCATTCCGCATGGTAAAAATCCATTCAGAATACCTGTGGTGAATCTTGAGCGGTAATCTGCTTTCTGAAGCAGTTTTCCAAGGTTTGATTTAACTTTAAAAAGAAATTTGGAAATAAAAGGAATTTTTGAAGCAAAATCTTTTCCACCAAATGAAAATAATGCCATGATGATCAGCAAAACCCCCACTCCGATGGTAAGATATTGCTGAAAGCCTGCCATCTCAAATCCCTGACCTACAATTCCCAGAATTGCACCTAAAAAAGCATAAGTGACAATTCTCCCGAACTGATACGTGAGATTTTGAAGATAGTAATTCGTAGCCTGCTTTTTGGTTAAACCCATTGATAACGCTATGGGACCGCACATTCCGATACAGTGAAAACCGGATGCGAAGCCTAAACCAATTGCAGATATGATCAATGCTATTTCCATATCACGTCATAATCGAGTCTGTAGTCGATTTTATCTTTTATCCAATGGAGTCTTAATGTATAATTACCATTTTTCAAGACCGAAGCGGGAATAACGAATGCTCGATTAGCATCTAGTTTCACTGTTTTTTTAACGTCCAAATTTTGATCATCAGATCTGTTTAAGACAAAACTTACCACAGAATTTGAGTTGTCGATACCTTCTGGAAAGGTCAATTTAATTCCTTCAGCGGATTGAGAATACGCCGGTTTTTCTTCAAGTAAGTCTGCTCTTTTCTTAGCATCAATTACAGACTGGTAAAGAAGTTCTTCTTCATAATATTTGTCGGTCACCATTTCAGAGTTTTTCTGTCCGTTTGGAAAAAGAAAAATCATTGATAAAATAAATATAATAAATGAGGCTAAAGCTAAAAAAATACCGTGTCCCCAAGTGAAATTTTTCATAATTTAAAATTTAAAACTGTAATTTAAAAGGTCCTTCGAAATACGTTTGATAAGAATCGATCAATTTTCCTTTCATATCATAAACGCCGATAGTGATGTTTTGTTTAGACAGATTCATTTCCGATTCCGGAAAGCTTATGTTGATCGTCCCTTTAGAAATCTTGTCACGTTCTACAGTAATTTTGCTCGATGCGCTGTACCCCACTTCTGCATGGGCAGGCTCGATTACTTTGATCGTAACAATTTTTTTGTCGTTTGTTTTATTAAGGAAAGTATAGTTGTATGTATTGAGTATTTTCCCGTCTTTTACAAAGAAAGTACTGCCAGCGGGTTTAATGAATTTTGCTTCCATCTCGCCACGACTTGAGAGTAAATATCCTAAAAATCCTACCAATAAGACCAAAACGACTGCAAAGCCTTTCATTCTTCCGGTAAATTTGTACGGAGCGCCGGTTTCTATTTCTTTTTCGGATGCATAACGCACCAAACCCTTCGGTAAACCAACTTTTTCCATCACTTCGTCACAAGCATCGATACATGCCGTACAGTTTACACATTCCAGCTGTTGCCCGTCTCTGATATCAATTCCGGTAGGGCAAACTACCACACACTGATAACAATCGATGCAATCTCCTTTTCCTGCTGCTTTTCGGTCTTCACCTTTTCTCCATTTAGAACGGTTTTCACCTCTTTTATAATCGTAGAATACATTGATGGTTTCCTTGTCAATTAAAACACCCTGTAATCTTCCGTAGGGACAAACCAGTGTACAAACCTGCTCTCTGAACCATGCAAACACAAAGTAAAAAGCAGCCGTAAACAGAATCATCACCATAAAGTTGGTAGGATGAGTAAATGGCCCTTCAGAAATAATGTCTAATACTTGCTCATATCCTACAATATACATGAACATAAAGTGGGTAATGATTAAAGAAATAACAACGTAAACCGACCACTTTAAACTTCTTTTCCAGATTTTTTCTGTATTCCACTCTTGTCTGTCAAGCTTCATTTGCTTATTACGATCTCCTTCAATCAGATATTCTATTTTACGAAAGACAGATTCCAAAAAAATTGTCTGAGGACAAATCCACCCGCAGAAAATTCTTCCGAATGCAATCGTAAAAATAATAATGAAAATAAGAGATGCAATAGCGCCTAGTGTAAGGATAAAAAAATCTTGCGGATAAAATGGCTGTCCTGCAATAAAAAATTCTCTATCGATAACGTTAAATAAAAAGAACGGATTTCCATTGATTTTAATAAACGGAATGGCAAAATATACAATTAGCAGCGTATAACTTACGAGGTTTCTGTAATTGGTGTATTTACCTTTTGGTTTTTTTGGAAAAACCCATTTTCTTTTCCCGGATTGTTCCATTGTGCCTATAGAATCTCTATAGGTCTCAGGGTCTAAAACCTGCCCCTGCCCACCGCGAGCGATGTCTTCATCTATTTTTGACATTTATATTAGGTTTTAAAAAACGAAAAAACATAATTCGTTACTATTTTTATCTAATAACAAATTATGTTTTTCATATGCTTTATATTTTTTTTAATTACTGTTTTTCCCAATGAGCTTCATCACCATATGGTGGTGCGCCTCCTTCTTTAGGTGTAATTGGTTTTTTTAGCTGGTTGATAGAGTATACGTAAGCTGCTACTTTTTCAATATCACCTCCTGGAAGAACTCCATTTTTACCCCAAGCCTGCATTGCTGTTCCTGTAACACCGTTTTCAACTACGTGAAATACGTTTTTGAATAATGTTTTTTCAGGTTGGTTATGCCAGAAATTATCTGTAAGGTTTGGTCCGATACCTCCTTTACCACCATCTGAGTGACAAGATACACAGTTTGTTTTGAAAATTTCTTCACCTGCCGCAATATTATCTTCAGAGAAAACTGCCGATTCTATTGTTACTGGTGGTTGATCTGCAAGATATTTTGCAATTGCAGCTTCTTGTTCTTTATATTCTTTATCGTATTCGCTTATTGGGTGTGCAAAATCTGTAAAAGCATATGCACAAATATAAACGATACAGAATACAGTTCCGAAATAGAATAAACCTAACCACCATTTTGGTAATTGATTATCTAATTCCATAATTCCATCGAAACCATGGTCGATAAGAATATCTTTTTCGTGAGTGTCTGATTGCTTTTTGAAAGCTGCATCATATTGTCTTCTAAGAAAAGGAATTTTCTTTTCATTTAAATAAGCAGACTTCTCTTCAGCCGTTAATTTTTTAAATTTATTGTTCTCAATCAAATCTCCGATAGCGCTGTGAATGTATGCCAAAATAGCACTGATCACAACAGTTCCCCAGAAATATGGTGAAGCTAAAAACGAGTAGCTCTGAACAAATAAATAATAAAATATTACTAATAATACTGTTATTATTAAAATGTTTACAACAACTGGTGTTCTTTGTCTCATAATAAATAGTTTAATTTTTTAAATTAAAATCATCTTCGTCATCCCCAAGTGGAGCGTGCTCTTCTTCTTTGTAATATTTTTTAGGTCTGCTAAAAACATAGATTATCAAAGCTATGAAAAACAACATAAAGAAAATCAGAGCCAATGTTTGATACAAACCTGCATTTTCAGTATTGGATAATATATCTTTAAAGTTTTGAGGAATCATAGTAAGCTTTTAATATTATTAGTTACTAGCTGTTTTTATTTCTGTCGTTTTAATGTCTGTACCTAATCTCTGAAGATAAGCGATAAGAGCGATAATCTCTTTTTTCTCTAGTTCTCCCTGAGGTCTTTTAGCATAAGCTTCTTTAAGGTCAGCTGCCTCTACAAAGATATCTTTTACAATTTTCGCAGCCTGATTATCTGCCCATTTATCTGCAGTATCAATCTGAGCTTTTGTATAAGGTACATCGTAGGTATTTTTCATAAACTTGATTTTGTCTACCATTTGAGAACGGTCAAGGTTATTTGAAATCAACCAAGGGTAACGTGGCATAATAGAACCTGCAGACGTTTGTCTTGGGTTGTACATATGCTTGTAGTGCCAAGAACTTGGGTTTTTACCACCTTCTCTATGCAAATCTGGTCCAGTTCTTTTAGATCCCCAAAGGAAAGGTCTGTCGTAAACAAATTCTCCAGCTTTAGAGTACTGTCCGTTTTTACCGTTAAATCTTACGATCTCATCTCTGAATGGTCTTACCATTTGTGAGTGACAAGCGTTACAACCTTCTCGGATATATAAATCTCTACCTTCTAATTCTAATGGTGAATAAGGTTTCACCGCAGAAATTGTAGGTACACTTTTCTTTAATGATAAAGTAGGAATGATTTCTACCATACTACCTATAGAGATAGTTAGTAATGCTAAAACAGTCATCAAGATTGGCATTCTTTCTAGCCAAAGGTGAAGACCTTCTCCTTCTTTACGTCTGTTGCTGATGTTTGCCAAAGCTGGTGCTTCTGCAGGAACTTCTTTTTGGAAAGATCCTTTTTTGATTGTCATGTAAACATTCACCACCATTAAAAGACCTCCTGAAAGATAGAATAATCCACCTACGAATCTCATTTTAAAGTAAGGAATAATTGCAGTAACGGTATCTAGCCAGTTTTTCCACAATAAAGTTCCGTCCGGGTTAAATTGTTTCCACATCAAACCTTGTGTAAATCCAGCAATATACATTGGGACAGCATAGAAAATAATTCCTAAAGTTCCCAACCAGAAATGCCAGTTCGCTAATTTTACAGACCACATTTTGGTTCTCCACATGATCGGCACCAAATAATAGATAACACCGAATGCCATGAAACCATTCCATCCTAATGCTCCTAAATGTACGTGACCGATAACCCAGTCTGTAAAGTGACCAATTTTATTGATGTTTTTTGTTGCTAAAAGTGGTCCTTCAAACGTTGCCATACCATAACAGGTAACTGCAACTACGAAGAATTTCAAAATAGGATTTTCTCTTACTTTATCCCAAGCTCCTCTTAAGGTAAGAAGACCATTCAACATACCTCCCCAAGATGGTGCGATAAGCATGATTGAGAAACCAGTTCCCACTGCTTGTGCCCATGCCGGTAATGCAGTATACTGAAGGTGGTGAGGACCAGCCCAGATATATACGAAAATCAATGACCAAAAGTGAATGATTGATAGTTTGTATGAAAATACAGGTCTGTCAGCAGCTTTAGGTAAGAAATAATACATTAAACCTAAAACCGGAGTCGTCAATACGAATGCTACCGCATTGTGACCATACCACCATTGTACGATGGCATCTTTTGCTCCTGCATAAGCTGAATAAGATTTCCAGCCAGAGAACGTTAAAGGTACTTCTAAGTTGTTGAATATGTGAAGCATCGCTACAGCAACCCAAGTTCCAAGATAGAACCAAATGGCTACGTAAAGGTGTCTTACTCTTCTTTTTGCAATCGTTAAAATCATATTCGCTCCGAAAATGATCCACGAAACTGCGATTAATATATCGATTGGCCACTCGTGCTCAGCATATTCTTTTGAAGTGTTGATCCCCATAAAGAATGTGATAAACGTAGCAACGATCATAAATTGCCATGTCCAAAAATGAATCCACGATAAAGTATCGCTGTACATTCTTGTTTTTAATAATCTTTGAGTAGAGTAGTAAACCCCTACATAAACGATATTACATACGAATGCAAAAATTACCGTATTGGTGTGTAGCATTCTTATTCTACCAAACCCTAACGCACCGTTGGTATTAATTAACCCTTGTATGTTTCCTGATGCAAGACTGTTGATTGTTGTATCGTCAGTTCCAAACAAAAACTCAGGAAGCTCAGGATAGAAAAGCATCAATGCTGCCGTAAGTCCAAATACGAAACCTATAATTCCAAAAACTATGGTCGCGTATAGGAATGCACGAACAATACTGTTGTCATAACTAAACTTTTGTGTCTCCATATTAACTATTCACTTTTTTCTTCAAATTTATTATTATCTCCTTTTTCCTTATCGTTTTTGTTGCCAGGCTCTTCTTTTTCCTTTACTTCACCGGAATCAAAAAGTATTCGTACAGCTGGAGACTCATCGTCCTCAAACTGCCCTTTTCTGGCGAAAACTATAAATACGACCAGAAAAACTACAGCCAAAGAAACGCTGCATAAGATCATTAAATATAGAATATCCATTTGACAACAAAATTAACCTATTTTCGGGGTTCAAAATTAGTGAAAAATAATGACAATTATCACGAAATACAGGCTTTCTCTAATTTAAAATCAGTCTAAATAAGGGCTTTTAAGGCTGTTTTTTGAAATACTTCCTTCCGAGAATCCAGGTGGAAATCGTGGTGAATGAAATGACGGTAATCGAACTTGCGGGCATAATTAAAGCTGCAAATAATGGGCTCATATTTCCGGTTACAGCAAACGTTAAACCTACAACATTGTATAGGAAACTAATCAGAAAGGTGAGTTTTACGATGGTAATTGAGCCTTTACAAACCTTCAGATAATGGTCAAGTTGCGATACTTTTTCTCCGTTCATGATGACGTCTGAAGATGGCGTAAAGCTGTTGCTGTCGTCAGAAATTGCGATTCCTACGTTGCTTTGTTTTAAAGCTCCGGCATCGTTTAATCCGTCACCAAGCATGATAACTTTTAAACCTTTGTCCTGAAGTTCTTTGATGTAGTTCAACTTATCTTCAGGGTTTTGATTGAAAGCCATCGAGCTGTAATTCGGAATGATCTCTTTAAGCTGATTTTCTTCAGAAGCATTATCACCGCTCAAAATGAAGATTTTATAATTGATAAGTTTTGTAAATAGATTTCTAAGATTTTCCCGGTATTCATTTTTAAAAATAAATTTACCGATAAACTCATTGTTTTTGCTGATGTAAACTGCGGTTTCAAGATTTTTCGACTCTTGATTGTTATATTTTGCAGAACCTATTTTGTAGATATTTCCTCGTACGCTCGCTTCGTATCCTTTTCCTGAGATTTCTTCAAAGTGGTCAACAGGGAAATAATCATCTTGTACTTCCAAAAATTCATACAGAGATTTTGAAAGCGGATGGTTTGAGTTTTTAACTAAACTTTTAATGTTTAATAAATCAAATTCCTGAATTTCAGAACCTTCATATCTAATGTTTGATTTTTTCCGGTGTGTAATCGTTCCGGTTTTATCAAAAACTAAAGCGTCAACTTTTGCAATTTTCTCAATCGTTATCGTGTCTTTTACGTAAAATTTATTTCGACCTAAAATTCTCATAATGTGCCCGAAAGTAAATGGTGAAGACAATGCTAAAGCGCAAGGACAAGCGATAATCAAAACAGCAGAAATAACCTGGAACATCGTTTCCAAATCAATAAAATACCAATAAATTCCGGCAATAATTGCGATTCCTAATATAATAAAGGTAAAATATTTACTAATTTCATTGATTAAGGTGTCAAGTCCGGTCTCATGTTTTTTGAAAGCTTCTTTATTCCAAAGTTGGGTAAGATAACTTTGGTCGACGTTTTTAATGACTTCGAGCTCCAAAGATGAACCAATTTGCTTTCCTCCTGCAAAGATTTTATCGCCCGGATTTTTAGAAATGCTTTCGCTTTCGCCTGTAATAAAACTGTTGTCTATATTACCGTTTCCGCTAATCAAAATAGCATCAACCGGAATGATTTCGTGATTTCTTACTAAAATTCTATCACCGATTTTAATCTCTGAAAGTAAAATGTTTTCCTGTTTTCCGTTAAAATCAACTTTAGTTACAGCAATTGGATAAAACGATTTGTAATCTCTGTCGTAAGAAAGCGAACTGTACGTTCTTTTCTGGAAGATTTTCCCTAAAAGCATGAAAAACAGAAGTCCGCACAAGGTGTCAAAATATCCCGGACCATAATCGGTAGCGATTTCGTAAATACTTCTTCCAAACAGAACAAAAATCCCCAACACAATGGGTACATCAATATTGACGATCTTGTTTTTTAAACCATACCAAGCAGATTTATAATAGTCTGATGCAGAATAAAACACAACCGGAACAGCAAGTAAAAACATTAAGATTCTGAATAAACCTTTGTAATGTTCCATCCAGTAATCTTCTCCGCCAATATATTCCGGAAACGCCAAAAACATTCCGTTACCAAAAGCAAATCCGGCGATTGCCAGTTTTATAAGTAGAGATTTGTCAAGATTATCTTCATTCTTGTCAACCGTCTCAAGGTTGATTGCGGGTTTGTAGCCAAGATTGGTTAAGAATTTAGCTAAATCGCTTAATTTTAATTCGTTATGGTTAAAAGAAATCTGCAGGGTCTTCCTTGTAAAGTTAACCTGAGAATAGTGAATGTCTTTATGTAAAGTGTGTAGGCTTTCTAATAGCCAAATGCAAGAAGAACAGTGGATTACCGGAATTCTGAACGTGACAAGACTTGTATTGCCTTCAGAAAAATCTGTAATTCTGTCAAAAATTTCCTTGGTGTCGAGATAGTCAAATTGAGAAGAGTTTTCTTCAGGTCTGATTCCTGCTTTTTTGTTTAATTCGTAAAAATTACTGAGATTATTGGTATTCAGAATTTCATAAACAGATTTACAGCCTGTACAGCAGAAAATTTTTTCGTCAAAAGAAATTCTTTCTTTTTCTATCCCTTGTCCGCAATGAAAACAGTTCTCGCTCACCTTCATAAATTATTGACTTACAAAATTATAACATTTTTTTTTGTTTATAGAGTTTAAATGTTCTATTTTTGTGATAAATGTCATATTACAATGTCGCAGGAACAACAGATTGCTATTGAAGAAAGATTCGCGAGGGTTTTTAATGATAAATCCTTTAAAGAAAGACTTTCCAATACTGATTATGAAAGATATATCAACGCAAAAAAGAAACTCGTTTTTCAAAAACACGATATCGTCTTTGACGATGGCGAAACTCCGAAAGGGGTTTACGTAATAGAAAAAGGGGCTGCTAAATTGTCCAAATCAGGATCTTTTGGTAAAGATCAAATTCTTAGATTTATAAAAGAAGGTGATATTATAGGATATCGTGCATTGTTGTGTGGAGAAAATTTTCAAGCAAAGGCTGAAGCAATGACGGATGTTGAATGCACATTCTTACCTGCAGATATTTTTATGGACTTATTAGAAGTGGATCCACAGTTATCTTTTGTGATGCTTCAGAAAATATCTTACGAATTGGGAGAGTCTTCCAATACGATTACTTTCTTGGCTCAAAAAACAGTAAGAGAAAGATTGGCAGAAATCCTTATTCTTTTGGAACAAAAGTTAGGAACTGATCCTGAAGGTTTCATCAAAATTTCTTTGACGAGAGAAGAAATTGCCAATATCATCGGAACGGCTACCGAAAGTGCCATCCGATTGATCTCCGAATTTAAAGGGGACAGTCTCATCGAAGTAGACGGCAGAAACATCAAAATTCTCAACCACGATAAATTAATGAAACTAGGACACGTAGTTTTGTAAAATTCAAATATCTAAGTCGGCGAAAGCCGACTTTTTAACTTAAAACAATCATATACATTATGTCTGTTCATTCCGAAATTAAAAGAGTTACTACAGAAACCTTACGAAAAATGAAATTCGATAAGGAGAAAATAACAATGCTTACTGCTTACGATTTTACAACGGCAAAGATGGTTGATGCCGGTGGGGTTGATACCATTCTTATCGGCGACTCTGCAGCCAATGTAATGGCGGGTTTTGAAACGACACTTCCTATTACATTAGACCAGATGATTTATCATACTCAAAGTGTGGTAAGAGGTGTAGAAAGAGCATTGGTAATTGCTGATCTACCTTTCGGAACCTACCAAAGTAATCCTGATATTGCATTAGAATCTGCAGTTAGAATGATGAAAGAAGGGGGTGCTCATGCTATTAAAATTGAAGGTGGAAAAGAAATTTCGAAATCGATTAAAAAAATAATCAATGCCGGAATTCCTATTATGGGACATTTGGGATTAACGCCACAGTCTATTTATCAGTTTGGAACCTATAAAGTAAGAGCTAAAGAAGAAGCTGAAGCTGAAAAACTGATCAACGATGCAAAATTGCTTGAAGAATTGGGCTGTTTTGGAGTTGTTCTTGAGAAAATTCCAGCAGATTTGGCTAAAAGAGTGACGGAAAGTATCTCGATTCCAACAATCGGAATTGGAGCAGGAGCTCATTGTGACGGACAGGTTTTGGTATATCATGATATGGTGGGAATGAATAAAGGTTTCTCTCCAAAATTCTTAAGAAGATACCTCGATTTATATACAGAAATAACAGGAGCAGTTTCTCAATACGTAAAAGACGTGAAAAATGCTGATTTCCCTAACCAAAATGAAAGCTATTAATGAAAAGTAATTTACAGGCAACACAAGGAATTTTATCAATTTTAGCAATCATTTGTTTAGCAGCGGGTTGGTTTAAAATTTTCCCGGATAATATTAACTATCTTCTTTCGGCAAGATTATTTTATATTTTAATTGGAATCAGTTTTATCGTGCAGGGTAGAATGCTGATGCACACAAAATTTATGTATCCTATGTACGCTGCGGCAGGTTTGTGTATCATCGGAGCATTTTTACCAATCGATTCAAGTCTTAACATCATAAAAACGATTGGTCTTTTAGGCGGAGTGGTTATTTCTTTTGTAAGCAGATCACAGAATCGTTAGTTTATATGGAAGAGCAGATTGTTTTTGAGGATAATCATCTTTTAGTTATCAATAAAAAAGTAGGGCAACTCGTTCAGGGCGATAAAACCGGCGACGAACCTTTACTTGATTCAATTAAAGACTTCATCAAAAAAAGAGATAATAAACCCGGAAATGTTTTTCTGGGTTTGGTACATCGTATCGATCGCCCAACTTCTGGTTTGGTGATTTATGCTAAAACTTCAAAAGCGCTTTCAAGATTAACTCAAATGGTGAAAAACCGTGAAATTAAGAAAACGTATTGGGCGGTTGTTGCTAAAGAAATGATTCCTCAAACGCAAAGATTGGTTCATTATTTACAGAAGAACGAAAAAAATAATAAAGCAATTGTCTTCACAAAAGTGACCGAAGGGGCAAAAGAGGCAATTCTTACTTATAATGTAATTAAAGCGTTAGATAATTATCTGCTTTTGGAAATTGACTTGGAAACCGGTAGGCATCATCAAATCAGGGCACAGTTATCAAAAACCGGAGTTCCTATTAAAGGTGATTTAAAATACGGTGCGCCCCGTTCAAATCCCGATGGCGGAATAAATCTTCACGCCAGAAAACTTCAGTTTATACATCCTGTTACAAAAGAGGAGGTGACAATTGTTGCTCCCGTTCCACAGAATGACGCAATCTGGAGAGCTTGTGAAGAGTAAATATTTAAATAATATAAATTAGAAAATGGAAACTGGAGATAATCTTGTTTCCATTTTTTTTGTATTGAAATTATCTTAATTATGGGCTTGCAGAATATTTCATTTCAACTTCTAAAAAACTTATAAGCCACGAATGCACGAATATTATTACGTTAAAGATGAAAAAACATTCGTGTATTCGTGGCAAAAATATTTTCAAGCATTTAAAACTTCCAGTCTCCAAAACCCAACTTCCATCTCTTTCAAAAATTTTGCACATTTCAAAAAAATAGTTACCTTCGTCGCAACTTTAGGGGTGTCTGTTGACAAAACAGGCTGAGACTTTACCCTTTGAACCTGATTTCTAGATCATACTAGCGTAGGAAAAAGTGAGATGACTTTGCTGTACATTCTATTGTACAATGATGGGCATTCCTAAAGTATATTTAAAAATTTAGGAATGGAGCTCACAATCAATCACACACTAAGAAATTTTGATGTACTTCCCAAAACGCTGGAAGCACTTATCGCTATGGAATTACCTGAAAAGAAAAAAGGAATTGCCGTAGCGCTCAACAATCGTATTATTCCGCAGTCATTCTGGGCGGAAACTATTCTCAACAACCAAGATTCAATTTTAATTATCACTGCTACTCAAGGCGGTTAAAAAATATTTTTATGGCTCATAAAATCACACGTTCGCCGTTTCCGAACTCAAAAAAAATCTATGTTGAAGGGAAAATTCATCCAATCAATGTAGCGATGCGCGAAATACATCTAAGTACGACAAAATTAACCAACGGAAATTTAGAAGAAAATCTTCCTGTCACCATTTACGATACTTCAGGACCTTACACCGATGAAAATTTTGAAATTAATATCGAAAAAGGACTTCCAAGAATTAGAGAACAATGGATTTTGGATAGAAATGACGTCGAAATTTTAGACGGAATTACCTCAGAATACGGAAAAGCCCGTCTTGCCAATTCACAATTAGACGAACTGCGTTTTTCGTATAACCATCAGCCAAAAGTTTCCAGAGAAGGAAAAGAGGTTACCCAATTGTATTATGCAAGACAGGGGATTATCACTGCTGAAATGGAATATATTGCCATTAGAGAAAACCAAAGAATCGAGCAATTAGATTCTGTTTCAAAAGAGATGGCTTTTCAACATCAGGGAAATAGTTTTGGCGCGAGAACACCGAAAAGCAAGATCACTCCAGAATTTGTAAGAGACGAAATTGCAGCCGGAAGAGCAATCATTCCCAATAATATCAATCATCCTGAAAGTGAGCCGATCATTATCGGACGAAATTTTTTGGTTAAAATTAATGCCAACATTGGAAACAGTGCTGTTTCATCGAGCATTGAAGAAGAGGTAGAAAAAGCAGTTTGGGCTTGCAGATGGGGAGCCGATACGATTATGGATCTGTCAACCGGAAAAAATATCCACGAAACCAGAGAATGGATCATCAGAAACAGCCCGGTTCCGATTGGTACTGTTCCGATTTATCAGGCGTTGGAAAAAGTAAAAGGTGTGGCAGAAGATCTCACTTGGGAAATTTTTAAAGATACGTTGATCGAACAGGCAGAACAGGGAGTTTCTTATTTCACGATTCATGCCGGAGTTTTGTTAAGATATATTCATTTAACCGCAAAACGTGTGACGGGAATTGTTTCCAGAGGTGGTTCTATCATGGCAAAATGGTGTTTGTTCCATCATAAAGAAAACTTTTTATATACTCATTTTGAGGAGATTTGCGAGATCATGAAAAAATACGATGTAGCTTTTTCTTTAGGAGACGGTCTTCGCCCGGGTTCAATTGCTGATGCGAATGATGAAGCACAGTTTGCCGAATTGGAAACTTTAGGTGAACTAACAAAAATTGCCTGGAAGCATAATGTTCAGGTGATGATTGAAGGTCCGGGACACGTTCCGATGCACATGATTAAAGAGAATATGGATAAGCAATTGGAGGTATGTGATGAAGCACCGTTTTACACATTAGGCCCTTTAACTACGGATATTGCACCGGGATACGATCACATTACTTCCGGAATTGGTGCAGCGATGATTGGCTGGTTTGGTTGCGCGATGTTGTGTTATGTAACTCCGAAAGAACACTTGGGACTTCCCAATAAAGAAGATGTAAAAGTTGGAGTTATTACCTATAAACTAGCTGCTCATGCTGCAGATTTGGCGAAAGGTCATCCTGGTTCGCAATACAGAGACAATGCTTTGAGTAAAGCAAGATTTGAATTCAGATGGGAAGATCAGTTTAATCTTTCGCTTGATCCGGATACGGCGAGATCTTATCATGATGAAACACTTCCTGCGGACGGAGCGAAGATTGCGCACTTCTGTTCGATGTGCGGACCGAAATTCTGTTCAATGAAAATTACACAGGAAATTCGTGAATCTGCAGAAAAAGGAATGTTCGATAAATCTCAGGAATTCATCGAAAAAGGGAAAGAAATTTATATATGATTATCGTAATCACTCCCGAAGATAAAGTTCAAAATGAAACTGAGATCATCAATCAATTATTTCAGGAGGGTTTGAATTTACTTCATATCAGAAAACCTTTTATCAATGCAGAAGAAATGACGGATTTTATTCAAAAGATAGATTCAAAATTTCAGTCTCAATTGGTTTTGCACAGTCATTATGATTTAACTGAAAACTTTAATATCTCAAGATTTCATTTCAGGGAAATTGACAAGCAAAATGGTTTGTTTCAATCTTTTACGGATAAAATAATTTCAACGTCAGTTCATGATATTGAAAGTTTTAATCACTTGAATAAAGAATGGGAATATGCATTTATAAGTCCGGTTTTCCCAAGTATTTCGAAAAAAGGATATGGGGAAAATTCAACGATTTTAAATGATATTAAAAAACGAGACAACTCTAATGTTAGACTAATTGCTTTGGGAGGAATTAATGAAAAAAATATCAATGAAGTTTTTGAAAGTAAAGTAGATGGAGTGGCTTTGTTAGGAGCAATTTGGGAAAGTGATGAGCCTTTAAATGTTTTCAGAAAATGTAGGCAAAATATACTTTATTAGAATTTATTCAAGTTAAAAATGGAAAAATTACAATACATCTCACAAGGTTTTACGATAGAAGATCAGGAGCTTAATATTAGAAAAGCACTTGATAATGGCATAAAATGGATTCAGGTTCGCTGGAAGAATGCTCCTGAAAATGAATTCATCAGACTTTGTGAAATTTCAAAAAAACTTTGCGCAGATAATCAATCGGTTTGTATCATCAATGACCATGTTCAGATTGCAAAAGATATTGATGCAGACGGTGTTCATTTAGGTTTAAAAGATACTTCGATTGAAATTGCAAGACAAATTTTAGGAAAAAATAAAATTATCGGTGGAACGGCAAATTCCATTTCAGATGTTTTGCAAAGAATGAATGAATCATGCGATTATATAGGTTTGGGACCTTTACGTTTTACTTCAACAAAAGAACAGCTAAGTCCGATTTTGGATTTTGAAGGATATCAAAAAATTATTCAGACTTTAATAGAAAAATCATTAGAAATACCAAAGATATTCGCCATTGGCGGAGTGGTTTTGGAAGACATCCCACTCTTACAACAAATCGGAATTTATGGAGTTGCTGTTTCGGGGCAAATCACCAATCAACCTTCTATTACCAAAGAATTTAAAACAGTTTTACAATGAACAATCAACCATTAATTATAGCAGACAGAACTTTTGAATCGAGATTATTTTTAGGAACCGGAAAATTCGGAAATCTTTCAGAAATGACCGATTCTATCATTGCGTCGGGAAGTGAACTGGTGACAATGGCTTTAAAAAGAATCGATTCGCAATCTTCAGAAGATGATTTGTTGAATGCTTTAAAACCTACAAAATCTCACCTTTTACCGAATACTTCGGGAGCGAGAACTGCTAAAGAAGCGGTTTTGGCAGCGCAATTGGCAAGAGAAGCCTTGGAAACCAATTGGGTGAAATTAGAAATTCATCCCGACCCAAAATATTTACTTCCTGACCCGATTGAAACATTGTATGCTACAGAAGAATTGGCAAAATTAGGGTTTGTCGTAATGCCATATATTCATGCTGATCCGGTTTTGTGCAAACGTTTGGAAGATGCAGGAACAGCTGTTGTAATGCCTTTGGGAGCGCCGATCGGAACAAATAAAGGTTTAAGAACTTTAGATTTTTTAGAAATAATTATTGCTCAAAGTAATGTTCCTGTAGTTGTTGATGCCGGAATTGGCGCACCTTCTGATGCTGCAAAAGCAATGGAAATGGGAGCTGATGCGGTTTTGGTAAATACTGCAATTGCTGTTGCAAGAAATCCTGTAAATATGGCATTGGCTTTTAAAGAAGGTGTAATTGCGGGAAGAAGAGCTTTTGAATCTGGTTTGGGAGCTATTGGAAATCATGCACAAGCATCAAGTCCGCTGACTTCTTTTTTGTTTGATTAAACTAGGCTTTTGCATAAGAATTAGAAAGTCCCGAAGGGACGATTTAATAAAGGATAGGATAAAATCCTATCTATAAGTTATTTTAAACAAAATTATATGAAAAGTTTTAAAGATTTTTTTGAAAAATATCAATGGGATGAAGTGAAAGTAAAACTTGAAAAAGTGACGTTATCTGATGTGGAAAATAGCCTTCAGAAAAAGAATAAAACAATAGATGATTTCCTGAATTTCCTTTCACCGGTTGCTGCTCAGAAATTAGAAGTAATGGCAATAATGACGCAGCAACTTACTCAGAAGCGGTTTGGAAAAACGATCCAGTTGTACGCGCCGTTGTATTTGAGTAATGAATGTCAGAATATCTGCACGTATTGCGGTTTCAGTTTAGATAATTCCATTAAAAGAAAAACACTTTCTGATACCGAATTGATGATCGAAGCGACAGTTTTAAAATCAATGGGAGTAAATCATGTGTTGCTGGTAAGCGGAGAAGCTAATAAAACGGTTGGAATTGACTATTTTCTGAATGCTGTTCGTCTGTTGAAAACCCATTTTGCAAATATTTCGATTGAAGTTCAACCATTATTGGAGGAAGAATACCGACAGCTTCATGATGCTGGTGTAAATGCGGTTTTGGTCTATCAGGAAACTTATCATCAGGAAGTTTATAAAGAATATCACCCGAAAGGAAAAAAATCAAATTTCAATTTTCGTTTGGAAACACCCGACAGAATTGGAAAAGCCGGAATTCATAAGATGGGTTTAGGCGTTTTGCTCGGTTTGGAAGATTGGCGGGTTGACAGTTTTTTCAATGCACTTCACATCGATTATCTTCAAAAACAATATTGGAAAAGTAGATATTCAGTTTCATTTCCTAGATTAAGACCTGCAGAAGGAATTATTGAGCCTAATTTCATGATGTCAGATAAAGATTTACTCCAATTAATCTGTGCGTACCGAATATGGAATGAAGACTTAGAGATTTCTATTTCTACGAGAGAAAACGAAAAATTTAGAGATCATATCATTTCTTTGGGTGCAACAGCGATGAGTGCAGCTTCAAAAACAAATCCGGGAGGTTATGCGGTGGACAAAGAATCTTTGGAACAATTTGAAACCAGTGACGAAAGAAGTATGGATGAAATTAAAAATATTATTAAAAAAGCAGGATATGATCCAATCATGAAAGATTGGGATTCTGTGTATAGTGGGGTTTAAAGGTTGAAATTTTAAACAATCTAAAAATAAAAACTCTATCAGAAATATAACGAACGTCACTTCGAGTAGATTTTGCAAAAAATCGTATCGAGAAGTTTTGCTTAATGAAAGTTCTCGGTACATTTTTCTCCATTCCATTACGAAAAACAGTCGAACTGAGGTGAGGCTAAAAACAAATCTCGAACAACCTGATTCAAATAAAATAAAAAAAATGAAAAACGAAGATATTTTCTCAAGATACAGCCGACAGATTTTTATTGAAGAAATCGGTTTGAAAGGTCAGCGAAAAATAATGAATGCTAAAGTTTTAGTGATTGGAGCCGGAGGTTTGGGAAGTCCGGTCATTCAATATTTGGCGGCGGCGGGAGTTGGAACTTTGGGCGTTGCAGATTTTGATGAGGTTGAATTGCATAATTTAAACCGACAAATCATTCATAATGAAAGTTCTGTAGGAAAATCAAAAGTGAAAAGCGCGGAAGACTTTGTCAAAAACCTTAATCATCAGGTCAGTTTTATAAGGATTGAAAGTAAAATAGATCACTCAAATGCTGAAGAAATTATTTCGCAATTTGATATTATTGTTGACGGTTCTGATAATTTTAAAACGAGATATTTAGTTAATGATACTTGTGTAAAGCTTAGAAAACCTTTAGTTTACGGGAGCATTCTAGGTTTTTCTGGACAGGTTGCAATTTTTAATTATAAAGGAAGTAAGAATTTAAGAGATATTTTTCCGGAACCTTCTTTTGATGAAGATCTTCCGGATTGTGACAGTCTCGGAGTTCTAGGTGCATTGCCGGGAATTGTAGGAAGTATGATGGCAAACCAAGCTTTGAAGATAAGAACGGATTTACCATTAAATTTAAATCAAATAACATTAATCGACACTTTAAACTGGAGATTCCAGACAATTGATTTTTAAACCTAAATCTCACAAGTTAAAATTTCCCTCCTTTGAAGGGTGGAGAAAATTAAAAAAATTATTGACGGGGTGGTTCTACTATTGTCAATTTAAAAGTGAATAGTTTGTTTAAATAAATTAGGCATAAAAAAAACGGACTAAAGCCCGTTTCTATTGATAAATTTCTTTTACACATTATTGTCCTTGCTGCAGAATCCCGCCGTTGCTGTCGCTTTGATTGGTTGTTTTAATCATATTCGGATCTTCTTTTGCCAGCTTATTTTTGGTTGGGATTTTATAATTCACCGTAATTCCGAAACTTCTGCTGTCGAATTTGTTGGAAGTAAATACTTTTCCGTCTAAAGAATTTGCCACAATGACACTTTTATTCTGATTAAAGATATCTCTCGCATACAACGAAAGATTAAGACGGTCGGCCATAAATTTTTTAGATATCGTCAAATCAAAAGCATTGTTTAAAGGTTTTTCAATTTGAAAATAATAGAAATTTCCTCCTTTTGGTATTACATTATAATTTGCCTGAAGTCTGATGTCTTTTGGAAGAATGAACTGTCCCATTAAGCTGAAAATCCAGAATCCTTTTGTCTTTATATCCGGCATTTCCTGAACCTGATAACCTGTATAAACATAGAGTAAATTCATTTTATCAGGATTCACATTAAATTTCATCAGTTCGCTGAAAGGTGTTGTAAACAACATAAACGGAATCGGCATTCCGAAGTTAAAGTTATGCGTTCTGATGCTGTTCACCTGTACCTGCTCATTCTTGATCACATTGTTTTCTCTGGAAACTTTCTGTACAATCTGATCTTTTACCCAGCTTGTATTATAGCCGATATAAGCATAATCAAATGCGCTGATTTTAATTTCAGCATTGTCGAAAATAGTAGGCTGTAAGTTTGGGTTACCGCTAGACGTAACTGTTTCTGTTATAAGAGTATTATTATTTGGATTTAAGAGCGAAACACTTGGCAGAGTAATTTTTTTGTTGTAATTGACATTAACGAAAAGCTGTTTCATTACATTATACTGCACACTTGCGTTTGGGAAAACTTTAAACTTTTTGAATGGATTTAAATTGCTTTCCTTTAAAATGCCTTTATCATAGAATCGTGTAATTCCCGTGATATCATAGTTTTCGGCTCTTGCTCCCGCAATGAAATCAAACTTTTTCAAAGTTGCCTGAAACTCCAAGTAGGCAGAAGTGGTTTGTCTTGTGTAATCGAGATTAATAAGACTTCCATTTTTCGTCTCAAAATTTTGCTGATCATACAATCCTCCAAAACTCATCTTTCCTTCGTCTAAAATTTTCAATGGTTGAGAATAATCAACTCTGAAATTATATAGATTAAATAGAGAAGAGTTGTTTAATGATTGAGCTCCAAACTGATTAAATTCTGAATCACTGTTGGTGTAAATGGCTTTAAAATCAAGCTTCTTATTTTTGTCCTCAAACTTTTTCTGATATGTTGCCGCAACTTCCTGTCTCAAACCATTATTATTTGTATAATTAGATGTTGAAGTATTATTTAAAAAATTGTCACTCGTAACATCTGCATTTCCATTGTTGTGATTGATGTCGTAGTTTAGTAATAATCTGTCTTTTCCAAGTTCAAAAGTGAAAGCAGAATTCATATAATACGTGCGCCCTAAAGAATTGGAGTGATTTCTGGTAAGCGCATCCAATTCAGAAAGCGATAAACTTTCACGGTAATATTGGCCTAAATTTACCTGCCATCCAAACCATTTGTTTCTTGAGTTTAAAGCGATTGAATTATTAAATCTGCTACGGTATTTATCGTAGCTTGAGAAACGGTAACCTCCGTTGTAGACCGCAGTCAGATAATTTTTTGCTGATTTGCTTGTAATGATATTTAAAATTGCACCTCCGGAAGTTGCAGGAAATTCGGCGCCCGGTTGTGTAATGATTTCGATTCTTTCAACAGAGTTTGCGGGCATTCCTTCCAGAAAAGCATTCAGCTCATTGCTTGAAATGTTTAAAGGTCTTCCGTCCATATAAACATCCAGAGGTTTTCCCTGATACATCATTCCCACCATATCAGAAACCACCAAACCCGGAAGTTTTTTTACTCCTTCCATCAAAGAGCCTGAATTTAAGCTTGGCTGCTCAGAAAAATCAAAAATGGTACGGTCGGCTTTTTGCTCAACTGCTTTTTTAGTTTTAGTAATAACAACGCTTTCTATTTCCTTTTCTTTTAGTTTGCTGTCATTATTGTCTTTGGTTTCTTGCGAAAAACCTAAAACTGAACCTAAAATTGAGAGAGTAAATAAAGTTTTCTTCATGATGTGAGTAAATCTAATCAGTTAGACGATAGAAAATCTTATTTGTTACAAAATTTTATTGCGCTCTGTCTTTTTCCTCAAAACTAATGCTTTTTGTACTCCTTTTCTTTTTGTTGTTTCCTAATGTGTAGTTGACGTTTAAACGGAAGCTTCTTCCATCCCAATAATTATTAAAATGTTGGCTGTTATCTTTGAAATACATATCACCACGATATTTCTGAGCAAAAATATTGGTTACAGTAGCATTAATCTGTAACTGTTTTTCCGTTAATGAAACTTTTATTCCGGAGGTAAGATTAGAAAAATTATGAAAATAGGAATTGACATTTTTATAAGGTAAATCCTGACTATAATTGAGAAAAAAGAAAACTGTTTTGTTTTTATTGATTGTAAGGGTGTTATTGATCGAATAAGTGACTGAATACCCATTCTGAGTTTCAGCTTCAATATTAAATACTTTCGAATCGGTAAGAGATCCGTTCAGTGAAAGACTTGTTTCCCAAAATTTGAAGAATTTATCTGTATAGGAAGTATTAAAACCATAAAAGTTATTGTTGTAATAATTAAGATAAGTCCCAATCTGTGAAAGTCCATCGATTAAAGCAACTTGCCCGAAACCATTTTTAAGTTTCAAATAATAAATGCTGGCAGAAAATTTACTGTTGTAAATATATCCCAATTCCAGGTTATTAATATATGAAGGAGTCAACAAAGGGTTTCCCGAAGAATAAGAATATGGATTTTCGTACCATCTGAAAGGATTAAGATTGCTCATACTCGGTCGGTTGATTCTTCTTGAATAAGAAAGGCTGAAGACATTTTTATCTTTTTTATAAGAAACAAAAGCCGATGGAAACCACTGTCCGTAATTGTATTTGTTTTCTAAGTTTGTTGACGGAGTAAAGCTTTGCGCCTGAGTATTTTCATAACGAAGCCCAGCTTTGGTTTCCCAGTGCTCACCAAAACTTTTGGAATAGCTGAAATAAGCAGCATAGTTTTCTTCTTTATATTCAAAAAGATTGGCTCTTTGGAAATCCGGAATATATTGATTGTTGATGATGTTAAAATATTGCAGGTCTGTAGCATTTTTAAATTGATTAAATTTAAGTCCGGTTTCAATAGTACCAAATGAAAACGGAAGTTCAAGGTCTCCCTGCAACGAAAAAACCTGTGGCTCAACAATTGATTTTGTATTGACGTTTTCAACTGAATTGTCACTCAATTTCAATGTTGAAAAGTTAACATCTGTATCAGAATTGTTTTTAAAAAAGTTTCCTGCAAAGCTCAATTTTTTTCCCAACGAATCTAATTTCAGATCATAATAAGCACTCAAAGTATGAGTTGGAGCTTTTTCGCGGTGAAAAGTTTTTGTTAAAAGATTTTCTACGGATAAGTCGGTGTTTACATTTCGTGTTTCGTTTAAAATATCCATCCCGGATTTCTGATGAGAAAAAATATATTCTATTCCGATTTCGGAGTTTTTATTGAGCTTATACGAAAAGTTTAGGTTAGGCGTTAATTCTTTCCACATATCTTTTCTTACTGAACGGCTGTAATTTTGAGAAGCTCCTAGAATACTGTAGTTTTCTTCTGAACGCTTTGCTCCGTCTGCATAGCTTGTTTTTAAAGATAAGCTAAGTTTTTCGGTCTGATAATTTAATGTCCCAGTCGAATTTCCACCTGAGTAGGTTCTTTGGTTCAATCCTGTATTTACTGATCCACTCCAGCCCAAGTTTGGGTTTTTCTTAAGTATAATATTAATCAGTCCGCTGTTTCCCCGGGCTTCATATTTCGCGGGTGGAGTAGTGATCACTTCTATTTTGGCAATGTTTTCAGAGCGTATGGTTTTCAGATAATTAACAAGATTAGTTCCTGAAAGATTCAGCATTCTTCCGTTGACCATTACATTGACACTGCTTTTTCCGGTAATGGATATATTTCCTAAATTCTCGTCTACTTTCAACATCGGAACATTGGCTAAGGTTTCTGCACCATCCATTCCCTGCGAAGCTACAGAAGCTTCAATATTGAAAATAAGTCGGTCTGCTTTTCTTTCAAGAAGAAGTTTTTTCTTTCCCTCAATCGTAACAGATTCTATAGTTTTCAGTCGTAAAGTGTCCTTTTTTTGAGCAAAAGAAGAAATATATAAGAAGGAAACAGCAATGATGAATGTCTTTTTCATGAGAAATGGATGGTTTAAATTGATGACGTAAGGAGATTATTTTTTGGAATCTAAGCTTGAAAATTCAACATAGTCATATTCTGGCGATGAGGTAAAAAGCTGTCTGAGAACTGATGCGTGACCGTTTCCTGCAATCACCAAAATTCTGTCTTCTGAGTTTTTTGTGATCTCCTGTATTTTTCTAAGTATTCTAAGATTTCTGTTATACCAATATAGAGCGAGAAGATCTGCACCGTCGTGTTCTCTCAATTTAAAATCGCCTGTCAAATACGCTCCATACTCGTATTGATGATATTCTTTGCTGTTCATATATTTGAACATGTCAAGAAGTGATTTGAAGTTTTTTCGCTCAGTATTTTTAATAAAAGTATTGTACTGCTTAGAAATACGGTCGTCACTTAAGAAATCATAATCTTTAAGCATATTTTTAAAATATACTGAATCTCTCTTTCCAAATTTTTCTGTAAAATCATCCAAAACGGAATTCGCATCAATGCTGTATAATTCATTAATTTTAAGTTCTGTTGCGATGCGCATTGCCAGTTGGTAACGCTCGTCTCTTTGGTCTCTGTATTTACCATCTTTGTATTCTTTTAATTTTTCGTTGGCTTTCCAATCTGGCCAAGCTTCAATGGCGATTTTTGTAGGCTTAAATTTTTTTACATAATTGATCAGCTCTGTTACTTCAGTAGCGGTCTTAGGTTCTAAAACATCTACCTGGTCACTTTTTTTTGTTTTATGCGCATCCTGATTGGGATAGTCAAAATGAAATGAACCGACAACCAAGACTTTAGTTTTAGGATCAGGAAAATATTCTGAAGGTTTTTTCTGTCCGAATAAAAACGTTGACATTGTTATTAATATGATTAATATTGATGTTTTCATAATAATTTGTTTTAAATATTTTTGACAAATTTAGATTTCACCACGCTTTGATAAAACAGCGTTTCGATCAAGCGGAAAATATATCAGTTTAAAATATTTTCATCGGAAAAAAAGGGGTGTTTATAGATTTTGGAAGGTCTGGTTATGCTATTGTATTTATTTTTGGTGAATGAAAAATATAATTCTCCTTTTCAGTTTTATTTTGATGCAATCCTTTGGTAATCATAGGGTAGATGTTTGGAAAACAATTACGATTGCTCCGAACGGAAGTATTAACATTAATAAAGTAAAAGCTCCTGTGACTTTAGAAATAAAAAATCTTTCGGATAAAAAGATAGCTTTAGTTTCTGGGCTGAAAATACCTTCTGAAATTTTGAGTAAGTCTGAATTTAAATACAGACTGCCTAAAAAAAGCACGTTGAAATTAGAGAACAGAAATACAGTTCCGGTTTCAATATATTTGCATTATTACTCTTCTCAAGCAATCATCGTTAACGACAAAGAATTAAAATGAAAAAAAAGCAAGTTATCCTTTTGCATCTTTTATATTGGTTATTTTTTATTTATTACCAATTTAGATTTGCATTTGTACCGGAAGAATCAAATGTAGAACTTCAAAGTTATATTTTAAGTTATTCTTTTCTATTCGTTAATCTGGTAACTTTTTATGCTAATTATTTCATTTTAATGCCTTTTGTATATAAGAAGCAGAAAATGTATGCAATCATTGGCGGGATTGTAGGTATAATTTTGTTTTTTAGTTTGTTACGATATTCTATCGAAGAGGTGCTTTTTCCTATTATTTTTGGTTTTAGAAATTATAATGAGAAAACAACGTTAGTTTACTATATTTATGATAATATTTTCTTCAGTTACAATGCTATTTTTGTGGCTACTTTAATTTGGTTATTGAATAATGCATTAAAAACAGAAAGAGAAAAGCGTCAGTTAATTGAAGAAAATAAAAATTCGCAACTTCAGGCCTTAAAAACACAAATCAACCCGCATTTTATTTTTAATACTTTAAATAATATTTATGCTTTAGTCTATCAAAATTCAGATAAAGCGTTGCCTGCCATTGAAGAATTAGGACAATTGTTAAGATACAGTACAAAAGATCTTGAGAAAGATTTTATTACTTTAGATAAAGAAGTCGGATATTTAGACAGTTTAATCGCTTTAGAAAAATTGAGAATTAAAAATCCTGAATTATTAAATGTTGAAAAAAAGCTGTCACATCCGAAACTCAACATTTCACCGATGCTTTTAGTTCCGTTTGTTGAAAACGCTTTCAAGCATGGAGATTTTAGAAATAAAGGTTTTGAAATGAAAATTTCAGATGAAAATAAAGTTCTGCATTTTTATCTTTTAAATTACAAAAAAGAGAAGATGAAAGACGTTATTTCTGGAATCGGGATTGAAAATGTAAGAAAAAGGCTTGAAATTTTATACCCTAAAAAATACGAACTGAATATTGTTGAAACTGAAACCAATTTTACCGTAGATTTAAAGATTGATCTGAAGAATGAAGAAAATTAAATGCATTATTGTTGATGATGAACCATTGGCTGTTTCTCTACTCGAAAATTATGTTGAGAAAATTCCGTTTCTTGAGCTTGTTTTCTCCTCAGAAAATCCAATTGAAGCTTTAGAATTTATTCAGAAAACTGCTACAGATCTTGTTTTTTTGGATATTCAAATGCCGGAATTAACGGGAATCAATTTCATGAAAATTGTTGGTGATAAAATGAAATATATTCTTACGACCGCATATTCCGAATACGCTTTGGAAGGATATGATCACAATATTGTTGATTACCTTTTAAAACCGATTTCTTTCGATCGTTTTAATAAAAGTGTTTTGAAGGCTCGGGAGCGTTTCCCTTTAGCAGAAGCTAGTGAAGTCAGTCATTTCTTTGTAAAATCTTCTGGTCACCAACATCGTATTAATTTTGACGACGTTCTGTATGTGGAAAGTATTAAAGATTATGTCAACATCAAAACCGAATCTCAGGAATACATTGTTTTAGATACTTTAAAATCTCTCGAAAATCAACTTCCGGCGAAGTTTGTAAGGGTTCATAAGTCTTTTATTTTAAATGTAGATAAAGTGAAAAGCTTGAATTCGAAGAAGATAATTATAAATTCTGAACAAGAAATTCCAATTGGAGAAATGTATAGATCGAATTTTTTAGATAAACTGAAATAAAAAAGCAACTTCATGTGAAGTTGCTTTTTGTATATGATAAAAACTAAAATTAGTTTTCCTGTTGTTTAATTAAATTCAAAGCAGAACCTGCTTTAAACCAATCAATCTGTTGAGCATTATAGGTATGGTTTGCCATAACAATGTCTTTGGTTCCGTCTGTATGAATGAATTCTAAAGTCAACTGTTTTCCCGGAGCAAACTGATCCAAATCTAGGAAATTTACAACATCATCTTCCTGAACTTTATCGTAATCAGCTTCATCCGCAAATGTAATTCCCAACATTCCCTGTTTTTTAAGGTTTGTTTCGTGAATTCTGGCAAATGATTTTACCAAAACTGCTTTTACACCAAGATGTCTTGGCTCCATTGCAGCGTGTTCTCTGGAAGAACCTTCACCGTAGTTTTGGTCTCCGACAACAATCGTAGGAATTCCTGCAGCTTTGTAAGCTCTTTGTACAGCCGGAACTTCACCGTATTCACCAGTTAATTCACTCTTAACGTGGTTGGTTTCCATGTTGTAGGCATTTACGGCACCGATCAACATGTTGTTTGAAATATTATCGAGGTGACCTCTGTATTTCAACCAAGGTCCCGCCATAGAAATATGGTCGGTGGTACATTTTCCGAAAGCTTTTATTAAAACTCGTGCACCGGTAATATTTTTGCCGTCCCAAGCCGGGAATTCTTCCAGTAACTGAAGTCTGTCTGAAGTTGGGCTTACATTGACCTGAACACTAGATCCGTCTTCCGATGGTGCCTGATAACCGTTATCATCTACCGCAAATCCTTTTGGTGGTAATTCAGAGCCGCTTGGTTCATTCAGTTTTATTTGCTCTCCGTTTTCAGCGGTTAGCGTATCTGTAATTGGGTTGAAATCTAATCTTCCCGAAATTGCAATAGCAGCAACCATTTCAGGAGAAGCTACGAACGCATGAGTGTTAGGGTTTCCGTCAGCTCTTTTCGCAAAGTTTCTGTTGAAAGAGTGAATAATCGAGTTTTTCTCGCCTTTATCAGCGCCTTCTCTGTCCCACTGCCCAATACAAGGTCCGCAAGCGTTTGTAAAGATTCTTGTATTTTCAAACTTTCTGAAAGAATCTAGGAAACCATCTCTTTCTGCTGTGAATTTCACCTGCTCAGAACCGGGATTAATTCCCAAAATTGCTTTTGGTTTTACCCCTTTTGCTACTGCATCTTCAACAATGGAAGCTGCTCTAGACAAATCTTCATATGAAGAGTTGGTACAAGAACCAATTAAAGCCCATTCTACTTCTATCGGCCACCCGTTTGCGATTGCTTTTTCTCTAAATTCAGATACAGGCGTTGCCAAATCTGGTGTGAAAGGTCCATTGAGGTGTGGAGTCAATTCAGAAAGATTAATTTCTATTAATTGATCAAAATATTGTTCAGGGTTTGCATATACTTCAGCATCACCCGTTAAATGTTCCGCAATTTTGTCAGCTGCATCTACAACGTCCTGTCTTCCGGTAGAAGCAAGGTATCTTCTCATAGAATCGTCATATCCGAAAGTAGAAGTAGTAGCACCCACTTCAGCACCCATGTTACAGATTGTACCTTTACCAGTTGCTGAAAGAGATTCTGCTCCTTCTCCAAAATATTCTACGATACATCCTGTACCTCCTTTTACGGTAAGAATTCCGGCAACTTTTAGAATAACATCTTTAGCTGAAGTCCAGCCAGACATTTTTCCGGTTAATTTTACACCGATTAATTTTGGCATTTTCAATTCCCAAGCCATTCCTGCCATTACGTCTACCGCATCAGCACCACCAACTCCGATGGCAACCATTCCAAGACCTCCTGCGTTTACCGTATGAGAGTCAGTTCCGATCATCATTCCTCCTGGAAATGCGTAGTTTTCTAAGACAACCTGGTGAATAATTCCGGCTCCCGGTTTCCAGAAACCGATACCGTATTTATCACAAACCGAACTTAAAAAGTTAAAAACTTCAGAGTTTTTATTAATTCCTTCCTGTAAATCTGCTTCTGCACCTACTCTTGCCTGAATCAGGTGATCGGCATGAGCGGTTGAAGGAACGGCTACTTTAGCTTTTCCAGCCTGCATAAATTGTAAAAGTGCCATTTGCGCAGTGGCATCCTGCATTGCAACTCTGTCTGGAGCGAAATCCACGTAAGAATTTCCCCTTTCGTATTCTTGTGTTGCATTTCCTTCCCACAAGTGTGTGTAAAGAATTTTTTCTGAAAGTGTCAATGGTTTTCCTGTAATTTGTCTTGCTGCAGCAATTCTTTCAGGATAACGCTCGTACACTTTTTTGATCATGTCAATGTCGAAAGTCATATCTTAATTTAATTTTTCTATTTTTTCATAAGTTTTCCCATTCTTTAAATTAGATTTAAAAAGGAAAAAATATACCATAATTCATTCATCAAATACTATTCCTCTGATCCATAAGATGAGATAAATATGATGAATGATTGAGATTATTTATACCTATCAAGTTAAGGAAAAATAAAATTTGAATCGTTGACATAAGTTAAAATAATCTAAGTTACTCTTAAATGGAAACATTCTAAACAAAAAATGGAAGACTTCAAAAAGAAATCTTCCATTTTAATTATTTAAAAGTCTTTCGACTACAATTTAAAATCTATTAGTGACCAACGGTAACCAATTCTTTGATAGAAGGAACGAAAGTCGTTAAATCGATACCTTCAACCGCTGCTTTGTACTCGTCGATATTTGGAATTCTACCAATTATTGCAGACAATACAACAACCGGAGTAGAAGCCAATAAAGATTCACCTTTTTTGCGCTCTGAATCTTCAACCACTCTTCCTTGGAAAAGACGAGTAGAAGTTGCCAAAACAGTGTCTCCTTTTTCAGCTTTTTCCTGGTTACCCATACAAAGGTTACAACCTGGACGCTCAAGATACATCATATTTTCATACTGAGTACGAGCCTCACCTTTCGGAGCATTATCATTAAATTCAAAACCTGAATATTTTTCTAATAATTCCCAATCACCTTCAGCCTTTAATTCATCAATGATATTATAAGTAGGAGCCGCAACAACCAATGGTGCGTTAAATTCTACTTTACCATTTTTCTGTTCAAGATTTCTCAACATCTGAGAAACGATTTTCAAATCGCCTTTGTGAACCATACAAGAACCTACGAAACCAAGGTCAACTTTTTTCTCGCCGCCGTAGAAAGTAAGGTCTCTGATGGTGTCGTGCGTATATCTTTTAGAAACGTCGTCGTTGTTTACATCCGGGTCAGCAATCATTGGCTCAACGATGATATCTAGGTCAACAACTACTTCAGCATAATATTTTGCATTAGCATCTGGAGTCAACGCCGGTTTGTCACCAGTTCTTATTTCCTCGATTCTCTTATTTGCCTTATTAATTAAGCCTTGAAGAACGTGATTATGATTATCCATTCCTTTGTCAATCATGATCTGGATTCTGCTTTTCGCAATTTCCAATGATTCAATTAAAGTATCGTCTTCAGAAATACAGATTGAAGCTTTCGCTTTCATTTCTGCAGTCCAGTCTGTGAATGTAAATGCCTGATCCGCCGGAAGGGTTCCGATGTGAACTTCAATAATTCTACCTTGGAAAACGTTTTCTCCGTCAAATTGCTTCAACATCTGAGCCTGAGTTGCGTGAACTACATCACGGAAATCCATATGCTCTTTCATGTCACCTTTGAAAGTCACTTTTACAGATTCAGGAATCGGCATTGAAGCTTCACCTGTTGCCAAAGCAAGAGCTACAGTTCCGGAGTCGGCTCCGAAAGCAACACCTTTAGACATTCTTGTGTGAGAGTCACCTCCGATGATGATTGCCCATTCGTCAACCGTAATATCATTAAGAACTTTGTGAATAACGTCTGTCATTGCGTGATATTCACCTTTCGGGTCACGAGCTGTGATCACTCCGAAATCGTTCATAAATTTCATTAATTTAGGAATATTAGCCTGTGCTTTTTTATCCCAAACTGAAGCAGTGTGACATCCAGACTGATAAGCTCCGTCTACGATTGGAGAAATCACGGTTGCTGCCATAGATTCCAATTCTTGAGAAGTCATCAAACCTGTCGTATCCTGAGAACCAACAATGTTTACTTCTACACGAACATCTGAACCAGCGTGTAATAATTTACCTTCAGTAACACCCACTGCATTTCTGTTGAAGATTTTTTCAACAGCCGTCAAACCTTGTCCTTCAATAGAAATTTCTTTAGAAGGAGCGAAAACGGTAGGAGCTGTAATTCCTAAAGTTTTTGCAGCAAAAGTTTGAATTTTTTTACCAAAAACAATGGCGTAAGAACCACCCGCTTTGATGAATTCTAATTTTTGAGGAGTAAATGATTTTGAAATATCTTTCAATTCAACATCTCCGTTGTATAATTTCTTTTCTTTGGTGTTGATGGTAAGAACGGTTCCTGTAGCAACAGAATATTTTTCTTCCAAAACAATGTCGCCATTTTCATTACGAACAGGGTTTCCGTTTTCGTCAACTTTTTTCACCCAGTTTTGTAAGTCAATTCCGATACCTCCGGTTACATCAACAGTTGTTAAGAAAATTGGGGAAATACCATTTGTTCCCGCTACAATCGGGGCGATATTTACGAATGGTACGTAAGGGCTTGCTTGTTTCCCTGTCCAAAGTGCAACGTTGTTTACACCCGACATACGAGAAGAACCAACTCCCATTGTTCCTTTTTCTGCGATAAGCATTACGCTTGCATCAGGATGTTTTGCCTGTAAAGTCTTAATTTCTTCCTGAGCTTCAGGGGTAATCATACATTTCCCATGCAATTCTCTGTCTGAACGAGAGTGTGCCTGATTTCCGGGAGACAATAAATCTGTTGAAATATCACCTTCACCAGCGATGAATGTTACTACTTTAATTTCTTCTGCAACTTCCGGAAGTTTAGTGAAAAACTCTGCTTTTGCATAGCTTTCAAGAATATCTTTAGCGATTACATTACCAGATTCGAAAGATGCTTTCAAACGTGCTGTGTCAGCATCGTATAAGTAAACCTGAGTTTTAAGAACTTCAGCAGCCGGTTTTGCAGTTGCCTCATCATTTCCTAAAGCTAAATCAAGTAAAACCCCAATTGAAGGTCCACCTTTCATATGAGATAGTAATTCGAAAGCGTAAGTTGGAGTAATTTCTTCAACCACAGATTCGCCAAGAATAATTTCCTTTAAAAACTTAGCCTTTACGCCTGCAGCACTTGTGGTACCCGGCAAAGTATTATAAATAAAAAATTTAAGAGAATCAGCTCTGTATTCGTTTGCTGTATCTTTAATCTGCTCAATAATTGCGCTTAATAAATCTGCGCCGTCAATTGGTTTTGGGTGAAGCCCCTGATTTTTTCTTTCTTCGATTTCTTGGATGTAATCCTGATAAATATTCATAATTCTAGAAGTCTTTTCATTTTAAATGCGCCTTCGGTATGTAATGAGATTCCTAATACGCATCACTTTCAAATAGTTTGACGATTTATTCGTAAATCTTTCTAAGTTTGTTACCGGAAATTGAAGCTGTCTATTGAAAATCTTTTCTGATATAAAAATTTAACAGATAAGAACTGATGTTATTTTTTTAGATTTATCAAAAAAATCTTCAAAATTTAGTTTTCCGTTATTAAACACTTGAAAATGTTTCCAAATTTACGAAATTTTACTATTTTGTAAGGTTGAAATTATTTAGATTCTTTATAAATATGAATTTTATATTTTCTATTTTTGACACAAAATAAACATACAATGATTTTAAGGAAATTGAAGTTGGGTTTTTTGATAACATGTTCTGTTTTTGCTTTTTCGCAATCTAAACCTTTGAAAAAAAGCAATGTAAGTGTATCTAAAAAAGCTGTAAAATCAAATATTGTTAAAAATACTGTAACAAAACTTCCAGTAGTTAATGAGGAGTTGCCATTGCTGATTCCGCAAAAAAAGAACGGAAAATCCGGGTTTGTCAATCAAAAAGGGAAATTTGTAATTCAGCCGGAATATGATTTGGTGATGTTTTTTGGTGAAGATTGTAATCTTTTAAACTCGCCTAACGAGAAAGTTAAAAAATTCGGAAGCGGAGATTTTGCTACTGTAGAAAAGGGCGGTATTGCGTTTAGAATTAATAAATCAGGAAAAAAAGTTTACCAATATAACAGTAATGATCTGGGAAGATGCCGGCAAGAATTGAAAAAAGCATTGTTTCATGCTTATATTCTTAGTGGAAAGTATGGAATTATCGAAGATTCGAAGTTTAAAAATCCATCAGACCGCAATCAGTTTACCATTTATCCAAGTTACCAATATCTTTACATTTTAGAGGGCGACGACACGTCGAATCCTATGATCATAGCAACGTATAACGATAAATTTGGTGTAATTGATGTTAATAACAAAATCATTATTCCATTTGAGTATTCAGATATAAAAAGAAATTACAGCTGGAAATTGGGGAAAATGTTTGAAGTCACAAAAGATGATAAAAACTATTATTATATAGATTCTTACAACCGATCTTATTAGTTTTAGTGTGAAATTAAATCCCAAATCAAAATATTTTTAATTCACATATTTTTAGTAATTTTGCCGCTGAAATAAAGGGGTGCTCCAGTCGGGGCTGAGATTATACCCAATGAACCTGGAACGGGTAATGCTGTTTAGGGAAACATTCATTATAATTGATGAATGATAAATGATAAACTATAAATTAAATCACTTATCAATCATAATTTATCGATTATAAATATAGTCGCCCCTTTTATTCCATTAAATTTTTAAAATTTATAAGAATGAAAGGATTATTTTTTTTAGGACTTACCGCAAGTTCATTGAGTTTTGCTCAAACTCTCAATAATGATTCTCTGAAAATCAGAGAAATTGAAGCCGTCAACTTTACCAGAAGACTTCCCGTTGCTAAAGAAATCATCAATGTTCAGAAAGATCTTGACGGACGAAATCTCGGGCAGGATCTTCCTATTCTTTTGAAAAATCAAACTTCCATTATTTCAACGTCCGATGCAGGAAACGGAGTCGGCTACACGGGGTTTAGGATTCGTGGAGTTGCTGGAAGAGGGATTAATGTGATGATGAATGGTGTTCCGTTCAACGATTCTGAAAGCCAGGGAACTTTCTTCGTGAATGTTCCGGATCTTACGAGCTCGGCTTCACAAATCGTGATTCAAAGGGGTGTGGGGACTTCCAATAACGGGGTTTCTGCCTTTGGCGCAAGTATCAATGTGATTTCTAAAGAACCGGAAGAAAAATTTTATATTAAAACAGATGACAGCTACGGGTCATTTAACACTTATAAATATTCAGCTGAAGTAGGTTCCGGTAAATTCTGGAAAGACCGTCTTTCTGTGATGGGAAGATATTCATATATTCATTCTGATGGGTATATAGACAGAGCTTTTTCAGATTTAAATTCATACAATTTCACTGCCTTATTTGAAGAAGGAAAAACAAAACTTCGCTTGATGGCCTTTGGAGGAAAAGAAAAAACGTATCAGGCTTGGAACGGAATCGACAGGCAAACCTGGGAAACAACTCCTAAACTGAACTATTCTGGTCAGTATACAGATCTTTTTACAGGCGAGGAAAAATTTTATGATAACGAAACCGATAATTACAGACAAAATCATTATCAGTTTTTATGGGAACAAAACATCAACGAACGCTGGAATCTTGAAACGACTCTTCATTATACTAAAGGAAGAGGGTTTTATGAAAATTACGTAAGAGTAAACGAAGAAGATGAGGAAGCAACACATTATTCCAATTACAATCTTCCGGTATTCGAATTGAATGGAGCTCCTGTAAATCAAACCGATTTTATCAGAAAAAAATGGTTGAATAATGATTTTTATGGCTTGGTTTCTACTTTGTATGGGAAATTTGAAAATCTAGATTTGAATTTCGGATTGGTTGGAAATCAGTATTACGGAAGACATTATGGGAATGTTACCGGAGTGTATTTTCCAAATATTGATGAATATGAATATTACCGTAATCGTTCGGTGAAAACTGAAGTTGCAGCTTTTGCCAAAGCATTAATCAAAGTGAATGATTTTGAATTCTTCGGAGATCTTCAGTTGAGAAATATTGATTATGATACAAAGATATTAATGGAAGGTGATGGAGAAGGCGCTAATCTTAATAAAAACTGGTTATTTTTTAATCCAAAAGCAGGAGTTAATTATAAATTAGGTAACGGAAAAGTCTTCATTTCTTACGCGCATGCACAACGCGAACCGAACCGAGATGATTTAATATCAAACAATGATGTAAAATCAGAAAAGCTTCATGATTTTGAAGCAGGAATTGAAAAGCAATTTGGAAAAGTCGCTTTTACAGCCAATCTTTATTATATGTATTACCTGAATCAGTTGGTTTTAAACGGTCAGATCAGTAATATCGGAGAGTTTATCAGAACCAATTCCGGGAAAAGTTACAGAAGAGGTTTAGAAATTGGAGCTTTGGCAAAACTTTCAAAACAATGGGAGATTTCTGGAAACGTAAGTGTAAGCCAAAACAGAAATCTTGATTTCAGAATTAAAAATAAAAAAGAAATTACCGAGCTTGGGAATACAGAAATTTCTTTTTCACCCAATTTGATTGCCAATCTTAGCCTGAAATACACCCCAACTAAGAATTTCCAATTGGCATTGATGAATCAGTATGTAGGGAAGCAATATCTTGATAATACAGAAACTCAGAGTTTACAGCTTGATGATTATTTACTTACAGATTTTAATGCGCAATATGACTTTAAAATTGCAAAACATGAGGTTGCCTTAAAGCTTTTGGTTAATAATATTTTTAATCAGAAATATGTAAACAACGGTTATGTATACGATGGTCCTGTTTATTTTTCTCAGGCAGGAACCAATTTTATGTTCGGCATCAGCTGGAAAATTCAGTAACTAAAATTCAACACCATTTCATATCATTATATTTCAAGTAAAGTTCAGATTAAATTTTTTAAAGGCTGCTTCGGCAGTCTTTTTTAGTTTTAATTTTTAACTTATTGCTTGTTATACATTATAAATAAATCTCTCAAAAAGTCACGAAAAAGTCATAAATTTGCCACCAAATGAATATTTCAGCTTACATTTTAGACTATCTGAAGCAATTTGGAACCGTTACCGTTCCAAAGTTTGGTGTATTTTCTCTGGAAAATTCTAAAGCGATCATCAACTCAGAAAACGGAAGTATTCTTCCTCCTTCTTCAAAAATAGCATTCCATTCTGATTATCAGGTTTTATCTGACGATTTGATAGGATTTATCAGCAATAAAAAAGCAATTTCAAAAGAAGCTGCTGAGAATGAATTGCAGATTCAGACAGATTTCTGGAAGAAAAAACTTCAGGCCGAGCAGGTTTTGGAGATTCAGAACCTTGGAACTGTTTTTATTGAAGACGGCCAGCTCCATTTCAAAGGAAATCGCCTGGAATCTGATCATCCGGATTTTTATGGTTTGGAAGAAATTCGTTTTTCTGATATCAACGAAGGAGAATCTTTCGAGAGCCCTGTAAACAAAGAGAAAGATTATAAGTTTAATAAATCTATTCTTTGGATTTTCCTTTTCATCATTCCGGTTTTGGGGATATTGTATGTAGGATATACTCAACAGGAACTTCTCTTCGGGAAAAAATCTTTTGATGATGTTTCGGTGCAAACCAAAACGAAGAGAATTGAAAAGAAAATGCCGGTAAAAATAGATTCGGCGCAGATAAAAAGAGCAGATTCTGTAAAAGCCTTTAAAGCGGATTCTTTAAGAAAAGATTCAATAAAACAGGCTGCAAAAACTTGGAAACCCAATTCCAATAAAAGTAAATCAAAAAAATGGCAAAAGTAAAAAAAGCGTCAGAATCTTTGACGATAATGACCAATATCGTACTTCCCAATGATACCAACCAACTGAGAAATCTTTTTGGAGGTGAGTTGTTGGCAAGAATGGATCGTTGTGCTTCCATTTCGGCAACCAGACATTGCGAAAGAAGAGTGGTGACAGCTTCTGTAAACCATGTTTCATTCGACCATCCAATTCCGGAAGGAGGTATTGTTGTAATGGAATCTAAAGTTTCTCGTGCATTTTCTACATCGATGGAGATTTATGTAGATGTTTGGTTAGACGATCCGATTAATCATAAAAAGATTCAAACCAATAAAGGTATTTACACTTTTGTGGCGGTTGATGAATTCAACAGACCAATCCCAATTCCAGATATGGAGCCGGAAACTGACGTTGAAAAAGAACGTTATGCTGCAGCATTGAGAAGAAAAGAACTTTCTTTAATTCTTTCCGGAAGAATGAAGCCTTCGGATTCTGTGGAGCTTAAAAAATTGTTCCAGGAACAGCCACAACCAGAAACGGATAAATAATTGTTTTATATCTTAAATGCTTTTAATTTTGTTGAGTGTAATGCCTTTGCAAAATTAAAAGCATTTATTTTTTAATTCTTAGTGTTTTAAGCTATGAAAATCCTTCTTTTAGATAAAAACCACCCCCTTATTACAGAACAGCTTTTGGCTAAAAACTTTATTTTAGAAGAAGATTTTACGTCTTCGTATGATGAGGTTTGTGGTAAAATTCAAAATTACGATGGGATAATTATTCGAAGCAGAATTCCTTTAGATCAAAACTTTTTAGAAAAAGCAACTCACCTAAAATTCATTGCAAGAGTAGGAGCGGGCATGGAAAATATTGATATTCCTGTTGCTGAAAAATTGGGAATTCAATTGATCAATTCTCCGGAAGGAAACAGAGATTCTGTTGCCGAGCATGTGGTGGGAATGTTATTGATTCTAATGAACCGTCTTTTCATTGCATCAAATGAAGTGAAAAAAGGAATTTGGCTGCGTGAAGAAAACCGTGGTGATGAATTGTTGGGGAAAACAGTTGGTCTTATCGGTTATGGAAATATGGGAAAAGCTACCGCAAAAAGACTTTCGGGTTTCGGATGTAAGGTGATTTTTCATGATATTCTTCCAGATCTTTCAGATGAATTTGCAACACAGGTTTCTTTGGAAGAGCTAAAACAAAAAGCAGAAGTTTTAAGCTTACATATTCCCATGACGAATGAAACTCATTATTTAATTGACTCCACTTTTATTAATGAAATGAAAAATGAGTTCTATTTGGTTAATACCGCAAGAGGAAAAAATGTAGAAACGAAATATCTAGTTGAAGCGTTGAAGTCAGGAAAGGTAAAAGGTGCATGTCTTGATGTTTTAGAATATGAGAAGGCATCTTTTGAAAAATTAGATACTTCGACTTCGCTCAGCACAAGAGAAAATGAAGATCTGCAATATCTTTTAGATTCAGAAAAAGTAATCGTAACCCCTCATATCGCAGGCTGGACACATCAAAGCAAGGAAAAGCTGGCGCAGGTGATTGTAGATAAAATTATAGCATCGTTTGGCTAGTTTAAAAATCAGCAAATTAGATTACTCTTTTGGGGTGTGAAATTTTGTGTTAAATAATTCATAATTGATAACCGCCTTTTCATATTTGAATAGAGTTTTGTTAAATTGCCGTTCATTTTTTTGAGCTCATGAAGAAGTTAAACCTTGTATTTATTACTACTCTATTTTTATTCCTGTTTTCCTGTAAAAATAAATCTGAAAAAAATTCTGAAGCAGCAGAATCTACGACCAATCTTCCCAATTACGGAAATGTAGATTTAACCAAAGTGTTTGCTTCCGGAGATTTTAGTCTTGTAGATAAAGATTATGCGGTAAATTATATCGACCAATATTATAAAAAGGTTTGGGAAAGAGGTAATTTGAGTGGAAGCTTTTTGGTCGCACAAGGAGATGAGATTTTATATGAAAATTACAGAGGTTTCGCACGAGAGGGCAATCAAAATCCTATAAACAAAAATACACCGTTGCATGTTGCTTCCGTTTCAAAAACGATGACAGCAATGGCAATGATGAAATTAATTGAGGCCGGAAAAATAAAGCTTTCCGATCATTTGACGCAATTCTTTCCCGGATTTCCTTATCCGAATGTAACAGTTCAGACTTTATTAGACCAAAGAAGCGGTCTTCCAAAATACGAATACTTCATTACTAAAATTCAGCCTGCTCCTGCAGAACTTTCAAAAACGTACATCACCAATCAGGATATTTTGAATATGATCATCAAATACAAACCTGAGCTGGCGAGAGATACCGATACTGGTTTTATGTATTGTAATACCAATTTTGCGCTTTTAGCCTTATTGATTGAAAAAATTACTAAAACTCCTTTTCCGCAGGCGATGCAAGAAATGGTTTTCACTCCATTGAAAATGAATAATACCTATATCTTTCAGGAAAAAGATATTCCTACCGCGTCGCAGTCATTTTATTATGGTGGAAATAAGTTGTATCCTTTAGATCGTTTAGATCTTATTTATGGGGATAAAAATGTGTATACAACGCCAAGAGATCTTTATAATTTTTCTAAAGCCATGTTTTCGAAAGATTTTTTAAAGCCGGAATTGATGCAGATGATTTTTGCGCCTTACAGCAATGAAAAGGCCGGACAAAACAATTATGGTCTAGGCTTTAGAATGAAAATTTTTGATAACGGAGAAAAACTAACCTATCACAACGGTTGGTGGCACGGCACAAATTCTGTTTTTGCTCACCTTTTAAAATCTAAAGTTACCATTATAGCTATCGGAAATAAATATTCGGGTAAAGTTTATTCGGCTCTGGCTTTGTCGGGTCTGTTTGAAGATTTTCCGCCTCAGAAAGATAAGCTTCACAGCATTATGAATGATAATCAGGACACTTTGAAAACAGGAACTGAAGTTTTTGGAGAATAATGTTTATTTTTGCTCAAATAATTTCATGAAAAGATTTCTTCTCTTATTCATTATCGGAATTCTTGTACAGTCTTGTGCGAGAGTGGGGTCACCAGTCGGCGGTCTTAAAGATACCTTGGCTCCAGAGGCTATAGGCTCAAATATAGATTCCTCGAGAGTCAATGTGAGAAGAGATATTAAAGAACTTCGTATAGATTTTAATGAATATATTACCTTAAAGGATATTAATAAAAATCTTAATATTTCGCCACCTATAAAGAATATCAAAAGAATTCTCCCTTCTAATATTGCCAATAAATTTTTGGTGATTCAGTGGACTGACACTTTGCAGGCCAATACAACATATAATTTCAATTTTGGAAATGCGATAGTTGATAATAGTGAAAGTAACGCCTTGAGATATTATAATTTTGCTTTTTCTACAGGCGAAAAGCTCGATGATTTGTACATCAGTGGAGAAGTTACGGATGCTTTAGCTTTAAAAAAGAAAAGCAGCTCCGATAATAAAATGGTGGTTGGTCTTTATCAGTTAAAAGACAGTATGGATTACAGACAAAAGCCCTATTATATCACAAAAGTAGATGATGACGGTTATTATGAGCTGAATTATCTTGCAAAAGGTAAATACAAAATTATTGCTTTTGATGATGATAATGAAAACTCTATCTACAACCCCGGAAAAGAAAAAATTGGATTTCAAAAAGATACCGTTGTTGTTGAGAAATCTATTTCAGGCTTAAATTTAAAATTGTATCCTTCTAAGAAACCATTTAAAAACCCTGAATTAAAAGAAATGCCGGGTGGGATTTTGATGACTTTTGAGGGAAATCCTGAAGAAGTAAAGGTGCTTTCTCTAAGCGAAAAATTGAAAGATATCAAAGTTACCCATACGCCAAAATCAGATTCTGTAAAGATTTGGTTTGATGCTGTGAAAAGCGATGTTGGGCAAACCGTAAACGAAAAGCTGGAGTTCAGCTACGATACAGCTGCGAAGAAAGATACTGTTGTTTCTTTTTATAAGTACAACAAAAAGAACGTGATGGATGTTGTTAGTGAAAATGGTGGAGCTTTATTGCCTCCAAAAACTGATTTCAAAATCTCGTCCAATTATATTATTGATAAAATTTATCCTGAAAAGTGGACTTTAACGATCGATAGCACAACGGCGCAACCATTTACTGCAAAAATATCTGAAACAAATCCTTACCAGATTTTAGTAACGTCGGATTTCATTTCCGGGAAAAAATATCAGCTGACAATTCCGAAAACTACAATTTCATCTTATTATGAAAAAAATTCGGAGTCGAAACGTTTCGATTTTGAAGTTGATAAGATCGAGAATTATGGACTTTTAAAAATTGAGCTTCAAAATGCTCCGACTAAAAAATATTGGCTACAGCTTTTAGATTCTTCAGAAAAACCGATATATCAGAAGTATACAAGCGGAAATACGGTAACGTTTGATATATTGAAGCCGGGAGAATATATTGTTCGTATTTTGGTGGATAATAACGAAAACCGTTATTGGGATGCTGCAGATTTCGAAAATTCAACTTTTGCAGAAGATTCGTATACTTATTACAAGACTGCCGTTATCCGACCTTTATGGACATCAACCGAAACCTGGGATCTAAACGATAAAAGAGTGCTTGACATCAGTAAATTTGGTACAGCTACGAGTCCTGCAAAAGCTCAGTCTGGTGAGAAGAAATCGACAACCAATTCTATGAATAATTCTATTCAGAATAATAATTCTGGAACCAGAGGAAATAAAGACCTTCAATTAAGAAGATAATGCAGAAGTTTAAAAAAATAGTTTTTTGGTGTTTGGTAGGGTTTGCAATCATTCAGTTTATTCCGGTGGATAAAGTAAATAAGCCTGTAGATCAAAGCAAAAACTTTATTAAGGTTGAAAATGCTCCGAAAAAAGTAGTTACATTACTTAAAAATGCATGCTATGATTGTCATTCCGATGAAACGGTTTACCCTAAATATGCATATGTCGCTCCGTTTTCCTGGTCGATTAAAAGCCATGTGAACGATGGAAGAAAATATTTAAATTTCTCTATTTGGGAAACATACAATAAAGATTTGAAGCACAAAATGCTTACCCGAGCAATAGAGATGGTTGACAATAAAATGATGCCAATGCCTGCGTATATCATTTACCACGAAAAAGCTAACCTCTCAACCAATGAAAGGAAGCTTTTAAATGTTTATTTTCAAGAAGTCTTAGACTCTAAAAAGTACTAAAGAAAAAATTAACTAAAATTTTTCAAATACTCTTCAAAGAATTTTTTCTGAGAATCGAAAGCAATATCTTCTAGATTGATTTCTGAAGCTTTAATCCATTGAGTTTCCGAAATTTCAGATAGTGCTATATTGACTTCGAACTTTTCTGAAACACGATATTCATAAAACAAATCAATCGTATTATAATCAATTTCTTTGTATTGGTAAACATTGGGAAGACTCGTTAGATATCTCAGATTTTTAATATCAATTTCAAGTTGTAATTCCTCGAAAAGTTCTCTTTTGCATGTGTTTTCTGCACTTTCTTTGGGATCAACAAATCCTCCTGCCAAATCAAGTTTCCCTTTTTTAGGTTCTTGATTTCTTCTGGTTAAATAGATTTCATCTCCGCAGCGAATGACGACAGCAACAGCTCCGGCAACATTATTATACAAAGTGAAGCTGCACTCAGGGCAGCTCCACTTTTTTTCTCCGTCCCAATTGAGGGTTTGGTTTCCGCAATTCGGACAAAATTTTAGTATTTTCATTAAGCAGTATTAGAATTTCTCGGGTGAAAATTTAATATCACATCCCGAAGTTCTTCAGTTTTTAAATGGGTATAAATTCCGGTTGTCGTAATGCTCGAATGCCCCAACATTTCCTGAATATAACGCAAGTCTGCACCGTTTTGCAATAAGTGCGTGGCAAACGAATGTCTGAAGGTGTGTGGCGATATTTTCTTGCTTACTCCCGCTTTATCGGTTAGTTCTTTTATAATTATAAATACAATCACGCGGGACATTGAAGTTCCTCTGCTGTTAAGGAAAAGGGTGTCTTCATGCTTTTTGTTAATTTTATTTCTAAAACGTACTTCCGTAATATATTCTTTTAAAAGGTTTGCTGTATATTCGGCTAAGGGCACAAAACGTGTTTTGTTTCCCTTTCCTACAACTTTGATATAGTTTTCTTTAAAATTAATATTTGATATTTTAACATCTATTAATTCGGAAACTCTTAATCCGCAGCCATACAGAACCTCAATAATACAGTGATTTCGTTTGCCAAGATCAGAACCTATTTCGATCGCTTGAATTATTCTTTCAATATCAGCAAGGCTTAAGGTGTCTGGTAAATAAAGCCCTAATTTTGGCCCTTCTAGAAGTGTTGAAGGATTATCCTTTCGAATTTCGTCTTCCAGTAAATATCTGAAAAAAGCTTTAATGGAAGAAATCCATCTCGCTTGTGACCGTTCGCTGAATTTTTGTTTAGATAAATTGAAAATGTATTCCTGTAGATTATCATAGGTAATCTTCTCAGGACCTGTATTTTCAAGGTATCCTACTGCGTAGTCTTTAAGTTTTTTAATGTCGCGAACATAAGCGTCAAGTGTGTTTTCTGAAAAATTTCTTTCAAAGCGAAGAAAGATTTCAAAATCTTTAATTTTTTCATCCCAAGTCATCGTGTTGTGTTTTTTTTGTTAAATTTCTAGTTCATTCTCTGTAACCTGTATTATTTCAATGTGATGTTCTTTTAAAAAAGCAATTCCCTCGTCATCCGAATAAGCATTAATGTAGACTAATCTTGAAATTCCTGCCTGTAAAATCAGCTTACTGCATTCTTTACAGGGTGATAGTGTAAGATACAAAGTTGCACCTCGGGCAGATTGTGTAGAGCCTGCCAATTTCAAAATTGCATTTGCCTCTGCATGTAAAACGTACCAGTAGGTCTTGCCGGTTTCGTCTTCACAACAGTTTTCAGATCCTGATGGGGTACCATTGTATCCATCTGAAATAATCATCCTATCTTTTACGATAAGAGCTCCTACCTGCTTTCTTTCGCAGTAGGACAGTCTTGCCCATTCCTGAGCCATTTTAAGATAAGCTTTGTCAAACTTATTATACTTCTGCATCGGTTTTTTCGAAATAATTTGTGATATGTATGTTAGAAGTTAGGCTTTCTTTTTTCAATAAAAGCAGAAACTCCTTCTTTTTTGTCCTCTAAATCAAAAAGCTCTCCAAAATACTTAATTTCGGTTTCAAAACCTTTATCACTATCAGACAGATTGGTTGCTTTAATAGCACGTGAAATAGCCATTGGAGAATTGTTTGCAATTGTTTTTGCCAATTCTTCTGTTTTAGAAAGAAGTTCACCAATAGGGAAAACCTCATTTACCAGACCAATTTCTTTTGCTTTTTGTGCAGGAATCATTTTTGCTGAGAAAATCATCTCATTAGCAATCCCTTTTCCTACTAATTTTGGAAGTCTTTGGGTTCCTCCATATCCGGGAATAAGTCCTAACGTCACTTCAGGAAGACCCAATTTAGCATTATCAGATGCATATCTGATGTGACATGCCATTGCCAGCTCTAAACCTCCGCCCAAGGCGAAGCCATTTACTGCAGCAATTACGGGTTTAGACAGGTTTTCTATCTTGTCAAAAAGAATATTTTGACCGTTTCTGGCTAATTCTTCAGCTTTTTCCTGACTAAAGTTACTAAATTCTTTTATATCTGCACCAGCAACGAACGATTTTTCTCCACTTCCGGTTAAAATAATTACTCTTACCTCATTGTCAGACTGTAATTCATCTAGTGCAGAACTGATCTCTTTTATTGTTTGTGCATTTAATGCATTTAAACTCTCAGGTCTGTTGATTGTAATTACAGCAGTTTTCTCGTCTTTCTTTAGCAGTATATTTTCGTAAGTCATTATTCTCTTAATCTTTAAGAACTTGCAAATTAAAAATTTTTTGCAAATAAAAAGGGAAAAAAATAACTTTTTTCCCTTTTAAGTGTTTATTATCTAATAGTTTATTTCGAATGATTCATCATGTTGGCGTCAATATTGACACTTAAACCTGATGCCACTTTCATGCCAAGCTCAATATTCGCCCTGAAAAAATGACACAATTGGCGGTTGATAATCTCGTCTCTTTTAGGCCCATCAATTCCCCTCATGTGATCTATAATGTTCTTTACCAGGTTTTCTCGGTCTTGCTGATCCATTGCTTTTGTATATAAAAGTCCGGGTTGGGTGTAATGATCGTCGTCATTTTCATTTCTGTTGAAATTAGCCACATGGTTGCTATCCAGCTCATATTCAAAATTTTTGTAAGACGAATCCGGTCTTATGTCATCAAAACTGTTTGGATAGTAGTTGGGCTTATCCTGATAGTGAGACGAATCTGCCATAAAACCATCTCTTTGGTAATTGTTGACCGCATACGGGCATCTGTTGACTTCCAGCTGATGAGCATTCACGCCCACTCTGTATCGGTGAGCATCCGGGTAAGAAAATAATCTTCCCTGAAGCATTTTGTCAGGTGAAAAGCTGATTCCGTTGATCAAATTACTTGGTGAGAAAGTGGATTGTTCTACGTGTGCAAAATAATTTACCGGCACTTCATTCAGCTCCATTTCGCCAACTTCGATTAAAGGAAAATCTCCCTGAAACCAAACTTTGGTAATATCGAAAGGATTCCATCTAAATTCTTTTGCCTGCTCTTCGGTCATTACCTGCATGTACATCGTCCATCTTGGGAAATCACCATTGTCGATTGCGTTACAAAGATCTTCCTGAGCAAAATCGGGGTTTTCTCCTGCCATTTTCGTTGCCTCGTCGTTGGTGAAGTTTTTAATTCCCTGTTTCGTTTTAAAATGAAATTTTACCCAAACTCTTTCATTATTTTCATTAATCATGGAGAAAGTATGAGACCCAAAACCATGCATGTGTCTGAAGCCATAAGGTGTCCCTCGATCTGACATTAAAATCAGAACCTGATGTAATGATTCCGGATTTAAACTCCAGAAATCCCACATCATGGTTTGGCTTTTTAAGTTGGTTTTTGGAACTCTTTTTTGAGTATGTATAAAATCAGGGAATTTTTTAGCATCTTTAATAAAGAAAACGGGTGTGTTGTTTCCTACCAAATCCCAATTTCCATCTTCCGTGTAGAATTTTAAGGCAAATCCCCGAGGATCTCTTGCCGTATCAGCGCTTCCTTTTTCTCCACCAACAGTAGAGAAACGGGCAAACATTTTACAAGAATTTCCTACCTGAGAAAATAATTTGGCTTTTGTATATTTTGTAATGTCATGAGTTACTGTAAATTTTCCGTAAGCTCCACTTCCTTTAGCATGAACAATTCTTTCCGGAATTCTTTCTCTCACAAAATGAGCGAGATTTTCCTGTAAAATAAAATCCTGTAACAACACCGGGCCACGCGCACCTACAGTTTGAGAATCCTGATGTTCGTAATATGGTGCTCCGCTACCTGTTGTTAATTTTTTATTATCCATATAGTTATGATTTGAGATGTAATCGAATTTTTAAGAATCAAATTTAGTTGAATTTTTAATGGCTTCTGCCAAAAACGTTATATCTTTGTCATAGATAATATTAATCAAATGAACATTCAGCAATTGGAATATCTTATCGCTGTAGATAAGTATAAGCATTTTGGTAAAGCCGCTCAAGCGTGCTTTATTACTCAGCCTACATTAAGTGCAATGATACAGAAGTTTGAAGATGAGCTGGATGTAAAGGTCTTTGACAGAACAACTCACCCCATCAGGACAACTGATGTCGGATTGCAAATTATAGATCAGGCAAAAGTAATTATAGAAGCTGTAAATGAGCTTAAAAACAAGGCTAATTTATTAAATAATATTTTGGGCGGAACCATTAACTTGGGGATCATTCCTACTGTTTCTTCATTTATTTTGCCTACAGAAATCTTTAATTTCCTGCAGGATAATCCTAAAATTCAGATGAATGTAAAGGAGATGACGACAGACAATATTATTAAAGCTTTAAAAGCAGGAGAGTTGGATGCCGGAATCATTTCTACGCCTTATGATAACGCCAACGAATTTTATCAGGACTTCTTGTTTAATGAAGAATTGATGATTTATAGTTCAGATACTGAAGCAAACAAGAAAAATACGTTTATCGTTCCTGAAGAATTAAACGTAGAGAAGGTTTGGCTTTTGGAAGAAGGTAACTGTCTTAGAAATCAGTTTGAGAACATCTGCCATTTAAAGGAAAATACGTTAAAGCCTAAAAATTTAGACTTCTTAGCATCAAATATACAGACTTTGGTACACATGGTTGACAAAGTAGGAGGAATCAGTATTTTACCTGAATTAGCCTTAAATCAACTTTCAGAAGAACAAAAAGGTAAAGTTTACCGGTTTAAAAAGCCTTTCCCATACAGAGAGATCAAAATCATTTATTATAAGCCGACCTTCAAGCAAAAAATCATTGATGAGTTGAGTTCTTTTATAAAAACTTCTCTAGAAACGAAGCTTAATTATAATAATGCTCCAAAAGATTTTGTAAGTATAAAGCCTCAATAATTCTATCTGGAGGCAATTGAAGCATGTTTCAATAAAAATATAATAATCGATAAAAATTTTTGAGTATTAAAAAATAGTACTTAACTTTGCAGACGTTTATTAACGAGGAAAAATTTGACCTGATTGCAACCTCTCTAAAAAAATGCTAAAACAGTAATTCTCTTTTAGCATTTTCGGGCAATTATTCATTTTTTCTTCACATATTTTAATCTAAAAATACAAAGAATAATATGTCTTATTTATTTACATCTGAATCTGTTTCAGAAGGACATCCGGATAAAATTGCTGATCAGATTTCTGATGCATTGATCGATAACTTTTTAGCATACGACAAAACTTCAAAAGTAGCTTGTGAAACTTTGGTTACCACAGGACAGGTTGTTTTGGCAGGAGAGGTAAAATCTGATGCTTATTTGGATGTTCAGACTATTGCAAGAGAAGTAATCAACGGAATTGGTTATACAAAAGGTGAATATATGTTCAACGGTGATTCTTGCGGAGTAATTTCAGCGATCCACGAACAGTCACCGGATATCAACCAAGGTGTTGACCGAGTTGTTGCCGACGAAACTTTCGAAACAAAAGCAAACGCACAGGGAGCAGGAGATCAGGGAATGATGTTCGGGTATGCTACCAACGAAACGGCAAATTATATGCCTTTAGCTTTAGATTTGGCGCATACTATTCTTAAAGAACTTTCTGCAATAAGAAGAGAAGATTCTGAAATCAAATATCTTCGTCCAGATGCAAAATCTCAGGTAACGATTGAGTATTCTGACGATCACAAACCGGTAAGAATTGATTCTATTGTTGTTTCTACTCAGCATGACGATTTCGCTGCTGAAGAAGAAATGTTAAATAAAATCAGAGAAGATATTAAGACTATTTTGATTCCTAGAGTTGTTGCATTGCAGACTGAAGAAATCAAGGCTTTATTTAATAATCAGATCAAATATCACATCAACCCAACAGGGAAATTCGTAATCGGTGGTCCTCACGGAGATACAGGTCTTACAGGAAGAAAAATCATCGTTGATACGTACGGTGGAAAAGGTGCTCACGGTGGTGGTGCTTTCTCTGGAAAAGATCCTTCAAAAGTAGACAGAAGTGCTGCGTATGCTACAAGACACATTGCTAAAAATCTTGTTGCTGCAGGTGTTGCAGATGAAGTTTTGGTGCAGGTTTCTTATGCAATTGGTGTTGCTGAACCTTGTGGTTTATACATCAATACTTACGGAACTTCTAAGGTTGGCTTAAATGATGGTGAAATCGCTAAAAAAGTATCTACGGTTTTCGATTTGAGACCTTACGCTATCGAGCAAAATTTAAAATTAAGAAATCCTATCTACCAGGAAACTGCTTCTTACGGGCACATGGGAAGAGAGCATTTCGTTGCAGATAAAACCTTTAATAAAGGGCACAAAAATGAGTTGACTCTTACAGGTTTAGAGTTCTTCACATGGGAGAAATTAGATAAAGTAGAAGAAATTAAATCCGCTTTCGGAATTTAATTCTGCTTTTCGGTACAGAAACTGCTTTAACATGAATATGCTAAAGCAGTTTTTTTTATTTTTACACTTAAATACTTTACAATGAAAATGCGATTTGCAATTACCATACTTTTACTTTTTTTCGTAAGCACTTTTATAAAAGCACAATACACAGTGCACAAAATGATTAATGTAGGATATGTGTACCAAAATCAAAGCTTCGGTGAAGTAGGCGGGAAACTGATGTTTCTTAAAAATGATGATGTCATTTATCGTTTGGGAGCTTCCGCTTTGATGGGTTCTGCAAATTCTGATTTTGCCATAATGCCCAAATTACAGGCTGATGTTTTGTTTAATTTTGAAAAGAATGTAGATTTTTATCATTCTTATTATTTTCTTGCTGGAGTTGAGGGAACGAATAAGTATGTGGCTCCCAAGATTGGGGTTACTCTTTTTGGAATTTTAGATCTTACCGGAGGTTATGCTTTTCCTATTGGAAATTCTGGTTTAAATGGTAAAGAATTAAAAGGAGTAAATGTTAATTTCACATTAAATATTCCAACATCTTTCTTACATGACATGTTAAAGTAATCTTTTTTAAATAATTCTTCAGAATTATTAATAAATGGTTAACAGTTATTAAAATTTTATTTATATTTACAGCATAATTTAAATGCTTATAGATAAGACTCTACTCTAATACTGTTTTGGCAAACTAAAAATTCACTTGATTTAAGTCAGGAAAATGTTTGTCGGCGGATAATATATGAGATGAGTTATGAAATCAACGGACAGTCTATTAATTTCTCTATACCAAAAAGGAGACGAAGAAGCATTATCTACCCTTATACATCGCCACCAGAGAGAATTGTTTACGTTTATATTATATAAAATAAATGATCAGGATTTGGCGAATGATATCTTTCAGGATACCTTTATAAAAATTATTGTAATGCTTAAAGAAGGGCGTTACAACGAAGAAGGTAAATTTATTCTTTGGGCAAAAAGAATTGCTCAGAATCTTATTATTGATCATTTTCGTGCTAAAGCAAAAAATATAAAAATTTCAGAAACTACTTTTGAAAGTGACGAGTTTTCTATTTTCGACTTAATTAGAGAGCCTTCAGAAAATATTGAAGATCAGTTAGTAAGTCTTCAGATTCAGGAGGATTTACTCAAAATGCTGCAGTTTTTACCACAGAATCAACAGGAGGTGATAAAACTCAGGTTTTTTGACGGACTAAGTTTTAAAGAGATTGCCGAGCATACAGATATGAGTATTAATACTACTTTGGGACGTGTTCGCTATGCATTAATCAACCTAAGAAAAATAATGGAAGAAAATAATATTGTCTTGACGAGATAATAATTCACAATGTTTCACGTTTTAAAGAAAAAACATTTTTTGCCTATGAAAAATAACGATTCTTTAAAAGTGAAAAGTTTGAAACCCAAAAAACAAACCATTGATTTTTTGCTTAGTTTCTCAAAAAGTCTTGACGTTGTAAAGATTAAAAATAATCATTACCATCTTTCGAAAAATTAAAAATCATTAATTTTGTGCTGTATGAAAATTCAGCACATTTTTTTTGATCTCGACAATACGCTTTGGGATCACCGTAGAAACGCTTATTTAACAATAAAAGATCTTTTCGATAAAGAAGAAATTACTTTAAAACATACTATTGATTTTGAAGAATTTCATTCTGTATATCATGAAATCAATGAAAAGCTTTGGGAACAGATCAGAGATGGCGAAATTGATAAAGAATATCTTAGAAAGCACCGCTTTTACGATACATTCAAGCGTTTTGGAATTGATGATCTGGAATTATCTATGTTCTTTGAAGAACATTTTTTAGATAAAATTCTTAATTATAATCATTTGGTTGAAGGCGCACAATATATTTTAGACTATTTAAAAGCTAAAGATTATACGCTTCATATTATTTCAAACGGTTTTCAGGAAGTGACTGAAAGAAAATGTATTCTTTCAAAAATTGATCATTATTTTCAGACGATTACAAGCGCAGATTCGGTTGGAGTAAGAAAACCTAATCCTGCAATTTTTGAGTATTCTTTAGGACTTTCTGATGCTAAAAAAGAAGAAAGTATACTGATTGGCGACGATTGGATTGCGGATGTAATCGGTGCTCAGAATTTCGGAATGGATATTATTTTCTTTGATGTTTTAAATGAAAATAAAAATGTAGAAGATCTGAAAGTGATAAAGCATCTTTTACAGATTAAAGAATATTTGTAAAGACTTATTTAAAATAGTTTCGGCGGTACCAAAGGTGCCGCCGAAACGTATTATTCATCAGAAATTCAGATTAAATTCCCAAACTTTCTCTCACTCTTTTAATCGTTTCCGTAGCAATAACTCTTGTTTTTGCTGCACCTTCCTGAAGTTTTGACTCAAGTTCTTCAAGATTATTCATATAGTAAGAAAACAATTCTCTTTCTTTTTCAAATCTTGTTAAAATTAAATCTAAAAGTTCTTTTTTAGCATGACCGTAACCAAAGTTTCCAGCTAAATATTTTGCTCTTAATTCTTCTGTTTGTTCAGGCGTCGCAATCAATTCATAAATAGCAAAAGTCTTGTCTGTAGAAGGATCTTTCGGTTCTTCCAAAGTTTTAGAATCGCTTTCGATGCTCATTACCTGCTTTTTCAATTCTTTTTCGGGTAAGAAAATGTTGATGATATTTCCTCTCGATTTAGACATTTTATGACCATCAAGTCCTGGAACATATTTGGTATCTTCCTGCAATTCAGCCTGAGGCAAAACCAAAACTTCACCCATCTGATTATTAAATCTTGAAGCTACATCACGCGCAATTTCTAAGTGTTGAAGCTGATCTTTTCCTACAGGAACAATTTCTGCATCATACAATAAAATATCTGCAGCCATCAAGATCGGATAAGTAAACAACCCTGCATTTACATCCTGAAGTCTATCTGCTTTATCTTTGAAAGAATGCGCTAAAGTAAGTCGCTGATAAGGAAAAAAACATGATAAATGCCAAGAGAGTTCACAGGTTTCAGGGATGTCGCTTTGTCTGTAAAAGAATGTTTTTTCAGTATCAAGTCCGCAGGCAAGCCAAGCTGCAGCAATTTCATAAGTGTTTTGTTTAAGTTCTTTTGCATCTTTAATCTGCGTCAATGAATGAAGATTCGCAATGAATAAAAATGATTCGTTTCCTGCTTGCTTAGAAAGCTCTATTGCAGGAATAATTGCACCCAAAAGGTTTCCAAGGTGCGGTGTTCCGGTGGCTTGTATGCCGGTAAGAATTCTTGACATTTGTTTAAAATTATTTCTACAAAAATAGGGAAAATTTAGAATTTATCTTGTTCAAAAACTGCTGTAAAGTTGTATTAAATTATTTCTTCAATTCAATTTTATAATTAAAAGTAAGAACCTTAAGATGCCAAAGAGTTAGAGTTTGTTCTGCTGAGATCAAGTCGTTTTCTGAACCAATAATTAAACGGTCACGGAAAGAACTAATGAATTGCGACCAATATTCATCTTTCGAATCTTTCAGTAAAAAATAAAATCCGGCGTCACCAAATTTCTTCCCTGAAGAATCTAAAATCAATTCGCCATTTTCTCCAACACTTGGAATCATCAATACCGTTGCATTTCCGTTTGGGAGGGGAAAAACTGCTTTTACACAGGTTTTTCCGGAAGGCAAATTGCTTACTCCATAAACACCCGAATATATAACTTGTCCGGTAGATTCTACCGAACGAAACCAAAATGTATATTTTATTTCTTTTGATTCTTGATCAATGAGATTGATGATTTCGCTTTTTAAAGTTTCTGAATCAGCAATATTCTTAGTGGGAATATTCAATTGGTTAATTCTGTTGCTGAATAATTTATTTATTAAAATCCCGAAAAATTTGAAAAATGGGTTCCATTTTACAGAAAAATCCAATTTATGATTTGCTGTATTCTCGTAAAATTCAATGACATTTTTAGATAAATTGGAGAATTCGGCTTCGGATAAATTAAGCTTTAGCATTGACGGAATGATGCCTTTAGCATTTGAGTCTTTTTGTATAATTAAGTTTTCTCTTTCTGCAAATTGGTGGATGAAATCTTCACCAATTGCGTCCAAATTCCCAAACGGCCCCATTAACCAGGGAAAGTCTTCGGGTTTAATTTTTCGGCCACGCAGAATTACCCACTGTTGGGTCATCCAATCCTGAAATTTCTGCATAGGATAAGCGAACCGCATTTTAAGAGTTTTTTAAATTTGGAATAATATTTCGTCGTCCGTTCCATTCACCAAATTCCGAAATAGGCTTGAAACGCAAGGTTGTAAATTCGAAATGAAAATCTTTTCGATCTCTTTCTTTCATCGCATCGGCGTGTCTTTCGGGCTTTGGAACTTTGCTATGTCCGTGAACCATATCCGTCATTTCTTTCTGTGTTTTCCAAATTGAAAAAGTTGAAACTGTATTTGGAAATTTAATGGAAGCTAATGATAAAGTTGTTGCAGGATGATCTCGAACCAATTTCTCAACTGGTCTTCCCCAGCGGATAAATCTTGGGATTTCCGTAAATTTCATTCGGGCAATGGTAACTGCAACGACCGGAGAACCTGGATTTTCAAATTCTAATGTTTCATCAGGAATGTCAAATTTGTTGAATTTCCCCCATTTTCTCATAAAATTTAATCTTGTATGCCAGCCTTTTGCAAGGATTTTCCCTAAATTATTTTTGGTTAAAAAATGGTCGACATCACTTTCCTTTTCCCATTGAGCAAATACGGCGATCTGTCTGATTAGCATTCTTGATGGTGAAAAAATAGGAGAGCCTAGGGTCATCGCCGTCATGATCTCTTTGTGAATCAACCCCGGAATATTTTTTGGCTTCGGTGGAAACAAAAGAATTTTCAATGCTGAAAAATAATTTGTTTTTACTAAATGATAAGTGAATACGCTCATAGTAAATTAATTAGGGGATCAAAATCTTATCCCCGCCAAACTTCGGTTCTACCCCAAACATAAAGTCCCAGAAAACCTTTGCTCTTGCCAGCTTTTCTCTCGCATTAGTTTTTAAACCGGCATATTTATTTACGTCTGCAGCATTGTAACCCCAAGCTTCAATATTGTTTTTTCTTGCAAGATAAACGGCTCTTTCATTATGGAATCTCTGTGAAATAATAATGTATGAGCTTTGTCCAAAAATCTCTTTTGCACGAAGAACAGAATCTAAAGTTCTGAAACCCGCAAAATCTTCGAAAATTTTCTCAGCAGGAACTCCGGCTTTGATGAGTTCATTTTTCATTTCTTCGGGCTCGTTGTAATCCTTTTTAGAGTTATCTCCGCTTACAATGATGTTTTGAATTTTCCCTGATTTAAATAATTCTGCAGCTGACTCAATTCGATTGAAGAAATAAGCATTCGGTGCTCCATTGGATAAAGTTTTACTTGTTCCTAAAAGAAGTCCGGTTTTTTCATTCGGTAAAGTTGAAATATTAGAAGTCACATAATCTTCCGTCTCATTATTAATGGTAAAGTTTGACCAGATGATAAAAATAATTCCTGCCACAAAAAGCAGCAGGAATATTTTGATTGTATTTTTTATAATTCTTTTCATACATTGTAAACCTTGAAGGTTTCATAAAAGTATGAAATATTTTAGAACTCAAGTCCGTTTGGAAAGGCTTTTTTTCTGAAAATTAAAAGTAATGCGGCCCCAACAGTGATTGCAGAATCGGCTACATTAAAGATGTATTTGAAGAACTCAAGGTGTTTCCCTCCAATTAAAGGCCAGCTTTCAGGAACGTACCAGTCCACTAACGGAAAATGCAGCATATCAACAACGCAGCCTTTCATAAAAGTAGAATATCCTTCTCCGAAAGGAACCAGTTTAGAAACTCCGCCATAACCAATCCATTGATTAACGTTTTCATCGTAAACCATTCCGCTGTCGAAAATTAAACCATAGAACATTCCGTCGATAAGATTTCCAATAGCTCCGGCAAAAATAATAGCCATTGGAATAATCAGATAATTAGATTCGCCTCTTTTAAGCCACTTGTTGAACAGGTAAACCATTCCGCCAATCAGAAAAATACGAACAATCACTAAAAAATATTTGCCAAGCATTCCGCCAAAATGAAAACCATAAGCCATGCCCGGGTTTTCTACAAATGTTAATTTAAAACCCGGAAAAACAGAAACACTGTCGTTAAGGTTAAAATTCGTTTTGATGTAAATTTTTGAAGCCTGATCTATTAATAAAATAAGAAAAGTGATGAGTGCAATCTTCTTCATTACCTATTCGTCTTTGGTTTGTCTTTAAAATCCTTACCAGTATTTTCTTTCTTAACAGGAGCTTTTTTCTCAAAAGTTTGAGTTTTTGCGCCTCTGGTATGAAATTTTTCATATCGAATTCCCATGTCTTTCATTACGCTTTTCAGCGCATTCAGCTCCATTTGGTTTTTTGGGTGTACAATTAATGCTTCCATTTTAATTTTATTTTTTTTGTCAGTCTCAGCGTAATCGAAGACTTAATGTTTTGAAAGTTCGTCGAGCCTTTTTCTGTCTTTTGCAGACAAATCATTGATTCCGTTCTTGCCCATTTTGCTGAGAAGTCTGTCGATTTCTTTTTCTCTTTCTCGCTTGTCTGAGTTGAATTGCTGATCGATCGTCAGATTTTTAGGCTTTTCCGGATAGAATCTGTTTTTGATTCGATCTTTATTAAAAAACCATAAAACAACAACGAGGATAATCCCTAAAATCAAAAATTCACTCATAGATATAATTAAAAATTAGGTTTATACAATGCTGTAAAACATTATATAAACCCAATTAATTATTTACAAAAATAAGATAAAAATAATTATCTCTTCATATTTTTAGCTTCAATACTCAAAGTAGCATGTGGTACAGCCAGAAGTCTTTCCTTGGGAATCAGTTTTCCCGTAACTCTACAAACGCCGTAAGTTTTGTTTTCAATTCTTATCAAAGCATTTTTCAGGTCTCTTACAAACTTTTCCTGTCTTCCTGCCAAAATAGAGTTTTGCTCTTTGCTCAGCGTTTCTGCACCTTCTTCAAAAGCTTTGAAGGTAGGCGATGTATCGTCGGTACCGTTATTTTGATCGTTGATAAAGCTTTCTCTGATTAGCTGTAAATCTTTCTCTGCTTTCTCAATTTTTTCTTTGATTATCTTTTTAAACTCTTGTAAATCAGAGTCGTTATATTTTACTCTTTCGTCTTGCATTGTCTTTTTCTTTTTTAATAAATTTATGATTTGGAAATTGAAAAAACAATAGTTATATATTAATTTTTTTCAACATTCACTTTAAATTTAATCTCATCAATATCGATTTCGTTAAAATTTGAAAGTGAAGATACAATTTCTATTTTATTTGACAAGACCTCAGATGAAATATATTCTTCATTTTGCTTGATTTGTTGAAGAAACGGTGTGTTTTCTTCCAAAACGATGCTTATTCTGTCTGTTAACTCAAAATCTTTTTCTTTTCTCAGATTTTGGATCCTGTTGATAAATTCTCTTGCGATACCTTCAGATTTCAATTCATCAGTCATCTTCAAATCTAGTGCCACAGTTGTTTTTCCATCTGAAGTCACCGTCCATCCCGGGATATCTTTTGTTGAAATTTCTACATCATTCAATGTAATTTCATATCCTTGAATATCTATCTTTCCTTCTTTTTCTAAAGATGAAATTTGCTCAGCAGAAAGATTAGTAATTTCACTACCAACAACTTTCATGTCTTTTCCAAGTCTTGAACCTAAAGTTTTGAAGTTTGGTTTGATCTGTTTTACAATTAAATGTGATGCTTCTTCAGCATTGATTAATTGTAATTCTTTAACGTTAACTTCTTGCTTAATTAATTCTGCAACGGCTAAAATCTGCTCTTCAGTTTTCTTATCCAACACAGGAATTAACACTTTTTGTAGCGGTTGACGAACTTTTACGTTTTCCTTTTTTCTCAATGAGAAAACCATACTCGTAATGTTTTGTGCTAAATGGGTTTTTTCAACCAAATCCTGATCGATTAAACTTTCATCAGCAACCGGGAAGTCTGTTAAATGCACAGATTCTACACTGTCTTTTCCTGTTACTTTGTTCAAATCCTGATACAATTGATCCATAAAGAACGGAGCGATTGGTGCCGATAATTTGGCAACAGTTTCAAGACACGTATATAAAGTTTGGTAAGCAGAGATTTTGTCATCGGAATAATCTCCTTTCCAGAAACGTCTTCTGCACAATCTTACGTACCAGTTTGATAAATTGTCGTTTACAAAATTGCTGATCGATCTCGCCACTCTTGTTGGCTCATAATCTTCGTAGAATGCTTTTACTTCTTTGATTAAAAGATTCAATTCAGATAAAATCCAGCGGTCGATTTCCGGACGATTTTGAACATCTTTTTCAGAATACTTAAATCCGTCAACATTTGCATATAAAGAGAAGAAAGAATACGTGTTGTAAAGAGTTCCGAAGAATTTTCTTCTCACTTCATCAATGCCTTCAATGTCGAATTTCAGGTTTTCCCAAGGATTTGCATTTGAAATCATGTACCAACGTGTCGCATCCGGACCGTAAACTGCAAGCGTTTCAAACGGATCAACTGCATTTCCTAAACGTTTTGACATTTTCTGACCGTTTTTGTCCAAAACAAGTCCGTTACTCATTACATTTTTGTAAGCAACTGAGTCAAAAACCGCAGTTCCGATAGCATGAAGCGTGTAAAACCAACCACGAGTCTGGTCAACACCTTCCGCAATGAAATCTGCCGGGAACGCTTTATTATTATCGATTAATTCTTTATTCTCAAAAGGATAATGCAACTGCGCATAAGGCATCGCCCCTGAATCGAACCAAACGTCGATAAGGTCGCTTTCACGATTCATTGCTTTTCCTGAATCTGAAACTAAAACTACTTTGTCAACCACATTTTTGTGCAGATCAACCAAAGAATAATTTTCTTCAGACATATTTCCGATTTCAAAACCTTTGAACGGATTTTCTTTCATTAATCCTGCAGCAACAGATTTTTCAATTTCGTTGTATAATTCTTCTACAGAACCGATGATTTTTTCTTCTTTTAAATCTTCTGTTCTCCAGATTGGTAAAGGTATTCCCCAATATCTTGAACGGGAAAGATTCCAATCGTTTACGTTTTCCAACCAATTGGCAAAACGACCTTCTCCTGTAGATTTTGGCTTCCAGTTGATGGTTTCATTTAATTCAACCAAACGGTCTTTTACAGCCGTCATTTTTACGAACCAAGAATCTAACGGATAGTATAAAACAGGTTTGTCGGTTCTCCAGCAATGAGGGTAGCTGTGAACATATTTTTCAACTTTAAAAGCTTTATTTTCTGTTTTTAAAACAATGGCCAGTTCTACATCCCAAGATTTTTCAGGTGCAGTTCCTTCGTTGTAATATTCGTTTTTGATGTATTTTCCTGAGAAAGTTTCCGGAACATTATCTCCTTTGATAAATTTACCTTGCAAATCAACCAACGGAACCAAATTATCATTCTCATCTTTCACCAACATCGGCGGAACTCCGTTTTCTTTCGCAACTCTCGCATCATCCGCACCAAAAGTTGGAGCAATGTGAACGATACCAGTACCGTCTTCCGTCGTTACAAAATCTCCGATGATTACTTTGAACGCTTTTTCAGGGGTTTCATCCGGCGTAAACCAAGGAATTAACTGTTCGTATTGAGTTCCAGCTAATTTTTCTCCGGTAAATTCTTTTATAATTTTAAAAGGCTTCTTTGAATTAATGACATTTGGCTCAGAAGCTATAATCAGTTCAAGTTGTTTTTTTGTCAAATCTGGCATAATCTTAATAATTTCATCTTCGAAATTATTAACCATTAATTTTCTATTGGCAAAATATTTCAAAAACGAATCTTCAAACCATTCTTTACCAACTTTTTTACCATAAATTAGTTCAAATCTTTCTAATCTGTCATATTCCCTATTAACATCTATATCTGAATTTGAAGGTACTTGAAAATATTTTTTACTAATTAATTTATTAAGCAATGGTCTTGCTAAAATAACTTTTGTTTTTTCATTAGTATATTGATTTTCTGTTTCTATCAAATAATATTCAATATCTCTTCCTACTGCCAAAGCTGTGTTTGAAGGCAAGGTCCAAGGAGTTGTCGTCCAAGCTAAAACGTTTACATCTCCGTCAACATCGTTGAATAATTCGGAAGAATCTTTTTTAACTTTAAACTGAGCAACGATTGTTGTGTCGGTAACATCACGATACGTTCCAGGCTGATTTAATTCGTGAGAAGAAAGCCCTGTTCCTGCTTTTGGAGAATAAGGCTGAATGGTGTAGCCTTTATACAACAATTCTTTGCTGTACAATTGCTTCAACAACCACCAAACCGTTTCCATATATTTTGACTTGTATGTGATATAAGGATCTTCAAGATTTACCCAATACCCGATTTTTTCGGTTAGGTGATTCCAAACATCAGTATAACGCATTACTGCTTCACGACAAGCTTTGTTGTAATCTTCAATCGAAATTTTTTTGCCAATATCTTCTTTAGTGATTCCGAGTTCTTTTTCAACTCCTAATTCCACAGGAAGTCCGTGCGTATCCCAACCCGCTTTACGGAAAACCTGTTTCCCGTTCTGAGTTTGGTAACGACAGAAAATATCTTTCAACGCTCTTGCCATAACATGGTGAATTCCGGGCATTCCGTTGGCTGAAGGCGGACCTTCGTAAAACACAAATTCAGGATTTCCCTGACGTGTTTCTACACTTTTTGCGAAAGTGTCGTTTGCTTTCCAGAATTCCGAAACATTCTCGGCTACATCTATAAGGTTGAGGTTTTTATATTCTTTAAATTGGCTCATTGTAATTTCTCAATTTCGTTGATTAATCAAGTTGGCAAATTTAGTGATTTTTGTCGGTTTATAATATATGTTTTATTTTGATTCCGTCTATTGGAAACTTTGCATAAAAAGAAGTGGTTAAATTGTGAATTGTCAATGGTGAAATGTGAATTTTTAAAATCTTGAGATATAATGTATGTGTCTTTATCAACAAGAGTGGGCTTTAGCCCGCTTTCAAATTTGAAGACCGAAATTGGCTTTAGTCAAAACGTATTTTTCTCTCGCAGATTTTAAAGATTTTAATTTAATCTTCAACGCAATCATCTGTGAAAATCTATGTAATCAGCGGGAAATATAAAACCCACACATTGCACAGATTTCACAGATTTTTTTAATTGTTAAATGCGTTAATCTTTTAATTTTAATTAAATAAATTTGTCTTCTAAAATTAAACTATTGGAACTCTTCCCACTTATCGAGAAATCAAGCATTGAGGACATTAAAAAGTTTCAGGAAAAAAAACTTCAGGAGCTTTTACAATATCTTGGAAGCAATTCGCCTTTTTATCAGAAATTATTTAAGGAAAATAATATTCAAATTTCTGAAATTCAGACTTTGGAAGATTTGCAGAAAATTCCGACAACTTCTAAGAATGATATTCAGCAAAATAATGACGATTTTTTCTGTATTCCACAAAATAAAATTGTTGATTACAGCACGACTTCAGGAACTTTAGGTGATCCCGTAACTTTCGGTTTGTCTGATGCCGATCTTGAAAGATTGGCTTACAATGAAGCAATTTCTTTCGCTTGTGCAGGAATTCAAAAAGATGATGTTGTACAGATGATTACGACTATCGACAAAAGATTTATGGCTGGTTTGGCTTATTTTTTAGGTTTAAGAAAAATGGGTGCAAGTGTTGTTAGAATGGGACCTGGAATTCCCGAACTTCAATGGGATTCTATTTTTAGATACCAACCAAAATATCTGATTACTGTTCCTTCTTTTCTTTTAAAAATGATTGATTACGCTGAAAAGCATGGAATTGATTATAAAAATTCAAGCGTTTACGGCGCTGTTTGCATTGGTGAAAGCATCAAAAACCAAGACTTTACAGATAATATTCTTTCGCAGAAAATTAAAGAGAAATGGAATATTCAGTTGTTTTCAACGTATGCTTCTACTGAAATGAGCACTGCGTTTACCGAATGTGAACATCAAATTGGTGGTCATCAACATCCGGAATTAATTATAACAGAAATTCTCGACGACGAAGGAAATGCAGTAAAAGATGGAGAAAGTGGAGAATTAACAATAACTACTTTAGGTGTTGAAGCACTTCCTTTGTTGAGATTTAAAACGGGAGATCTAGTTAAAGCTCATTACGAACCTTGTCAATGCGGAAGAAGTACGATGAGATTGGGTCCGGTTGTGGGAAGAAAGCAACAGATGATAAAATATAAAGGAACAACTTTGTATCCGCCTGCAATGAATGATATTTTGAATGATTTTGAAGGAATTTTATGTTATCAAATCGTTATTCAGTCCAATGAGATCGGTTTAGATGAAATTATAATTAAACTCAGCACAGAAAGAGAAGAGGAAAGTTTTGAAGGAGAAGTGAGAGATCATTTCCGTGCGAAACTTCGTGTTAGTCCGAAAATTGAAATGGTAAATTTTGATATTTTGTCTAAAACAGTTTTCAACCCAAACAGTAGAAAACCGATTACGTTTATTGATTTAAGATAAATTCTAAAATTTTATTCAAATAAGTTAGAAATATTATTGTTCATTTAAGATGCTTTTTCTTTTTCTGACAGTATATTTGTAATCTTATTTTAAACTATGAAAAAAATATTTCTATTGGTGTTGTTACCGATTGCCACAACTATTTTCGCTCAAAATAAACTGACCGTAGAATCTGGAAATTTGAATTTTTTAAAAGGTCAGACAGAAGTTAATGTTGAACGTAATTATGGAAGCCCGCTATTTCAGGCCGAAAATTTTACAGAAACTGAATATTTAGCAAGAAGACATAAAGAAACGGTAGCCAAAAAAGGGGAAGAAGCGTGGAAAAAATGGATTGATATTTGGGAGCAGCATGCGGAAACGATTTGGACTGAAAAATTTATTGAAGGTTTAAATAAATCAAAGAAAATCAAATTTAGCCAAAATGCTGATGCAAAATATACCTTAATCATCCATCCAAAATGGATGTACGCAGGATGGAGTGGATTTATCATGCAACCCGGAAAATTATCATCAGAAATAACGATTGTTGAAACTGCAAATCCTTCAAATGTTTTAGCAACAATAAAAGGTGATAAAATCGAAGGCACCGGAAGCAAAGTAGATTACGGTATGGAATACGGTAGAATCGCTGCAGCCTACGAAAAGACAGGGAAAGAACTAGGAAAAGCAATAAAGGAAGCTTTAAAATAAAAAAAACCGGTCTGAGAATTTTCAGACCGGTTTTTTTATGCTTGTTCTTTTTCTGCTTTAATGAAATTTGCCAGGTTTACGACTGCGGTATCGTGTATTCGCACGAATGTGTTTTTTTTGTCCCAGACATAACCTGCCAAAACAGCGCAAATTTTTCTTTTAACATCAGGATTTTCCGGCTGATGGAAAAATAATTCCTGAAGATTTCCGGTGTACCATTCTTTCACGTAGGTTGTAAAAACGTTGACTCCGTATAGAATATAATCTGCAAATTCTGTCTGCCAGTCGATTTTTTCGCCGTTTAATTGTCTTATTGCCAGTTTTGCGGCAGTCATTCCGCCCTCGGTTGCAAATGCCATCCCTGATGAGAAAACAGGATCAAGAAATTCTGAAGCATTTCCCGTTAAGGCAAATCCGTCACCATATAATTTTTTAACCGAGCAAGAATAATCTTTTAAATGTCTTGGTTCAAAAAGAAATTCTACATCTCCGAAACGTTTCACGTAATAATCAGAAAGAGAAATAGCTTTTCTCAAAGCTTCTGTAGGATCTCCGTTTTCAGATAATTTCTCGATATATTCGGTCGGGCCGACGATTCCGATACTTGTATTTCCATTAGAAAAAGGGATGACCCAAAGCCAGACTTCGGTTTCTATAATGTCAAAAGAAATTAAAGTTCCCTCTTCACCTTCTTCTCTGTTAATATCTTCTACATGTGCAAAAATAGCAGAATGCGGAGATAATTTTGATGGCTTTTCTAAATCTAAAAGTCTTGGCAAAACTCTTCCGTAGCCGCTGGAATCAATCACGAATTTTGCGTGGATTTCTTTTGTTTTTCCGTCTTTGTTTTTAACGGTGGTAATAGAATCGGTACCGTTAAACTCAATTCCGATTACTTCAGTTTCAAATTCAAGGTCAACGCCTTTATTGATAACTTCCTGAGCCAAAGTATTGTCAAAATCAGCTCTTGGAACTTGCCACGTCCAGTCCCATCCTTCTCCGAATTTGTTGCTGAAATCAAAAATACAGACCTCATTTCCTCGCATAAAACGAGCGCCGAGTTTCTTTTCAAAGCCCATTTTATCTAATGCAGGAAACAATCCGGCCTCGTCAAAATGATCCATCACTCTGGGAATAAGGCTTTCGCCAACGACAAGTCTGGGGAATTTTGTTTTTTCAACAACTTTCACGTTGATGTTATTCTTCTTCAGATAAGCAGAAGATACGCATCCGGAAGGCCCAGCTCCAATTACTAAAACATCAACAATTTCTTTGTCCATTTGTTTAATAAAACTTTTATCTTTGCGCAAAATTAGTGACAATTAATTATATTCTACAAAATTATATACTATTACTTTTAATTGATGAAAATAAATAACTTTTTAGAACTGAGAGATTTTCAAAGAATTATTGTTGAAAACGAAAGCATAGAATTGGATCCTTCACTTCTCCAAAGGGTGAATGAAAGTTTTTCTTTTCTTAAAGAATTTTCGAAAAATAAAGTAATTTATGGAGTGAATACCGGCTTTGGACCGATGGCTCAGTTCAAAATAAGCGATGAAGATACGCACCAGTTACAATATAATTTAATCAGAAGCCACTCTTCGGGTATGGGAAATCCACTTCCTGCTGACGAGGTAAAAGCTTGTATGTTGGCAAGATTGAACACTTTGTCTCGTGGAAATTCGGGAGTGCATGAATCTGTTGTCAAGTTGCTTAAGGAATTGATTAACAGAAATATTACACCGCTGATTTTCGAGCACGGAGGCGTCGGAGCAAGCGGAGATCTGGTGCAATTGGCACATTTAGCTTTAGTTCTAATTGGGGAAGGTGAAGTTTTTTATAAAGGCGAAAGAAGATCAACAAAAGAAATTTTTGAAATTGAAAATTTAGAACCTATTCAGGTAGAGATTCGAGAAGGTTTAGCGTTAATGAACGGAACCTCTGTGATGTCCGGGATAGGTATGGTTAATGCCTATAAAGCCAATCAGCTTACTGAAATTTCATTGAAATTATCGTGTGCGATCAACGAAATCGTTCAGGCGTACGACGATCACTTTTCGGAAGTGTTAAACGCAACGAAACTTCATGCTGGGCAACAGAAAATCGCTGAAAAAATGCGTGCTCATTTGTCTGACAGTAAATTAATAAGAAAAAGAGCCGATCATTTGTACACTCATTTTGAGGAGCAGGAAAAGGTTTTTAAAGAAAAAGTGCAGGAATATTATTCTTTAAGATGTATTCCGCAAATTTTAGGGCCTGTTCTCGATACGTTGGAATACACTGAAAAGGTTTTGGAAAACGAAATCAACTCAGCAAACGATAACCCAATCATCAACGTGGCAGACCAACATGTTTACCACGGCGGAAACTTCCATGGAGATTATATTTCTTTAGAAATGGATAAGCTTAAAATTGTAGTGACAAAATTGACGATGCTGGCTGAAAGACAATTGAATTATCTTTTAAACTCAAAAATCAATGAAATTCTGCCTCCATTTGTCAATTTGGGTAAATTAGGTTTCAATTTTGGAATGCAAGGTGTTCAGTTTACAGCGACTTCTACAACGGCAGAAAGTCAGATGTTATCAAACCCGATGTATGTTCACAGTATTCCTAATAATAATGATAATCAGGATATTGTAAGCATGGGCACAAATGCCGCCGTGATTTGCAGAAAGGTAATTGAAAATGCTTTTGAAGTTTTGGCGATTGAAGCGATTACTGTTGTTCAGGCGATAGAATATTTGGGTTACCAAGATCAAATTTCATCAAAAACAAAAGAATTGTACGATGAAATCAGAAAAATTATTCCGGCATTTTCAAGTGATATGGTGATGTATCCTTACTTGGAGGAAGTTAAAAAATATTTAAAGACAATGTAATTATTGGCTGCTTTTAGTTGTCAATATATAAATAAACCGAAACACATATGAAATGTGCAATTGTAACAGGTGGTTCCCGAGGAATCGGAAGAGCAATCTGTATAAAACTGGCTGAAGAAAAAATTGAGCATATTTTAATTAATTATACCTCAAACGAAGCTGCAGCAAAGGAAACTTTAGCTAAAGTGGAAGAATTGGGTTCTACAGGCGAAATCCTGAAATTTGATGTCGGAAATTCTGAAGAAACTTTAAAAGTTTTGGGAGAATGGCAGGAAAATAATCCAAATTCTGTAGTCGAAATTATCATAAACAACGCAGGAATCACAAGAGACGGATTATTCATGTGGATGCCCATTGAAGACTGGAATTCTGTGATTAATACGAGTTTAAATGGTTTCTATAATGTGACTAATTTCTTCATTCAGAAGTTATTGAGAAATAAATACGGCAGAATCATCAATATGGTTTCCGTTTCCGGAGTAAAAGGAACGGCTGGACAAACCAATTATTCTGCAGCAAAAGGTGCTTTGGTTGGAGCTACAAAAGCTTTAGCGCAAGAAGTTGCCAAAAGAAATATAACTGTAAATGCAGTGGCACCGGGTTTCATCAAAACAGATATGACGCAGGATTTTAATGAAGATGAGCTGAAAGCAATGATTCCTGCAAACCGTTTCGGTGAAGCAGAAGAAGTGGCAGACTTGGTCGCATTTTTAGCTTCAAAAAAATCTTCTTACATTACAGGTGAAATCATTAATATCAACGGAGGAATTTATTCATAAATTAGGTAACAGATAATAGGTAACAGTAATTAGCTGTAACCTAAAACCTGAAACCTGTAACATAGAATTTAGATGGAAAATAGGGTAGTCATTACCGGAATGGGAATTTATTCTTGCATCGGAACTTCTTTGGAAGAAGTGAAAGAATCCCTGTATCAAGGAAAATCGGGAATTGTTTTAGTCGACGAAAGAAAAGAATTTGGTTTCAGATCAGGTCTTAGCGGAGTTGTTCCCAAGCCTGATTTAAAGAATCTTCTCAGCAGACGTCAGCGTGTAAGCATGGGAGAAGAAAGCGAATACGCTTACATTGCAACATTGGATGCTCTAAAACAGGCAAATATCGACCAGGATTTTTTAGATCAAAATGAAGTCGGAATTTTATACGGAAACGACAGTGTTTCTCAGGCGGTTGTAGAATCTATCGACATTGCAAGAGAAAAAAAAGATACCACTTTGATGGGTTCGGGTGCGATTTTCAAATCGATGAACTCAACGGTAACGATGAACCTTTCTACTATTTTTAAATTAAGAGGAATCAATTTAACCATCAGTGCAGCTTGTGCAAGTGGTTCTCATTCTTTGGGATTGGCTTATATGATGATTAAAAATGGTTTTCAGGAGATGATTGTTTGCGGTGGTGCACAGGAAACCAACAAATATTCAATGGCAAGTTTTGACGGCTTAGGTGTTTTTTCTGTTCGTGAAAATGAACCTACAAAAGCATCAAGACCATTTGATTCTGAACGAGACGGCCTTATTCCGAGTGGCGGAGCGGCAACTTTAATTGTAGAAAGCCTTGAATCAGCCCAGAAAAGAGGAGCAACTATTTTAGGTGAAATCGTGGGTTACGGTTTTTCATCAAACGGCGGACATATTTCTACACCCAATATTGATGGCCCGGCCTTAGCGATGAATCGAGCTTTAAAACAATCAGGTTTAGAAGTAAAAGATATCGATTATATCAACGCTCATGCGACTTCAACGCCAATTGGTGATGCAAACGAAGCAAAAGCAATTCACGAAATTTTTGGTAGCGAAGTCCCAGTAAGTTCTACAAAATCAATGACTGGTCACGAATGTTGGATGGCAGGTGCAAGTGAAGTAATTTACTCAATTTTAATGATGCAGAACGATTTCGTAGCTCCCAACATCAATTTAGAAAATCCCGATGACGATGCTCAAAAGATAAATCTAATCTCCGAAACTAAAAATCAAAAAATTGACGTATTTTTGTCAAATTCTTTCGGATTTGGGGGAACCAATTCCGCATTAATTGTTAAAAAATTTGAATAAAAACATGGAAAGAGAAAAAATTGTTGCCATTGCTAATGATTTTTTAATCAATGAGTTTGAGGTAGATGGTGACGAAATCAGTAATGATGCCCATTTCAAGAAGACTTTGGGCTTAGACAGTTTAGATTATATAGACTTGGTGGTGGTAATTGAGTCTAATTTTGGAATAAAACTAGGTGAAGCAGACTTTAAAGACATCATCACTTTTAATGATTTCTATTCGGCAATAGAAAACAAAATCGCTCAAAAAAACGCATAATTATCGATTAAACTTTACTCTCAAATAATGTAACAATATAGCAATCTGACAGTGTATCAATTGATGTGAATTGTTAAACTGGTACACTGATAAATTGGTAAATTGAATTTATGAACAAGTGGAAAGGCAAATCTAAAGGTACCATCTTAGGATATAGAATATTCGTCTGGTGCATTAGAAATATCGGGATCCGAAGTTCATATTTTGTGCTCTACTTTGTTGCTTTTTACTATTTTTTATTCGAAAAAAATAGCAACAAATATTATCGATATTATTTTCAGAAAAGACTCAATTACGGTTTTTGGAAAACAAAAATCTCCTTGTTTAAAAGTTATTTTACTTTCGGAACGATTTTAATTGATAAGACTGCTATTTCAGCTGGTTTAAGAAATAAATACACCTACGAATTCGACGGAATAGAAAACCTCAGAAATCTTTTAGCCGAAAAAAAAGGTGGCGTTCTGATAAGCGCCCACATCGGAAATTTTGAAATTGCAGAGCATTTTTTTGCTGAAATTGACTTCGATTGTCAGATTAATTTAGTGACAACAGATCAGGAAGTTACAGTCATTAAAGAATATCTCGAAAGCGTTTCTGTGAAGCAGAGTAATATCAAATTTATCTATGTAAAAGACGATATGTCGCATATTTTCGACATCAACGAAGCATTGTCTAAAAACGAATTAATTTGCTTTACAGGCGACCGCTATTTTGAAGGCTCTAAATTCCTCGAAGCAGATTTACTGGGAAAGAGTGCTAAATTTCCGGCAGGTCCGTTTCTTATTGCTTCCAGATTGGGCGTTCCTGTGGTTTATGTATATGTAATGAAAGAAAAAAATCTTCATTATCATTTGTATGCAAGAGTCGCTGAAAACGTTAAAAAGCGTGATGCACAGGGACTTTTATACTCATATACCAAAAATCTGGAATCAATGATTCAAAAATATCCGCTTCAATGGTTCAACTATTTCGATTTTTGGGACGATATTGATTAATTTTCGATAATTTTAAGGAGGTTATTTGACAGTGTATAATAATCGTTTAATATTTTTTATGGCAGCTATTTCCGCCTTCCGCTCCCAATCTTTTTTTGCCAAAGCTTTCTCCAAAGCAAAAAAAGGATTTCCGCTCAAGTCGGGCTGCGTGCAATTCCATAATACAGGAGTCAAGGTAAAAGTTTAAAGATCCAAGATTAAAACATCTATTAAATTAATGTATTGTAAATTTTTGGTAATAGGATGATAGAATACTGTTCCTTTGCTGAGTGAACGCCTTTGTGAACGAAAAATATTTTCAAACATTTTAAATAAAAACTTTATATTCTTTGCGTTTAAATAATGCAATATAAATTGAGTTTTTCGTAAATATTTTTAGACACATTATTCTAAACAGTTTGATAAACTTTTGTACCTTTTGCCGTTAAAACTATAATCAGAATTTGAAAAAAACATACGACATATTGATTATCGGCAGCGGAATAGGAGGTCTTGTTTCGGCGCTTATTTTGGCAAAAGAAGGCTTGAAAGTCTGCATTCTGGAAAAAAATAATCAATATGGCGGAAACTTACAGACCTTTTCAAGAGATAAATTAATTTTCGACACCGGAGTTCATTATTTGGGCGGACTTTCAAAAGGTCAAAACCTTCATCAGTTTTTTTCATATCTGGAAATAATGGATGATCTGGAACTCCAGAAAATGGATGAAAATGGTTACGATAAAATCACTTTTGGAGACGATGAAATTGAATATCCACACGCACAAGGTTATGATAATTTTGTTGAGCAATTATCCAATTATTTTCCTGAAGAAAGAGAAAATTTAGAAAATTACTGTGAAGAAATTCAGCGTGTTTGTAATCACTTTCCTCGATATAACTTGATTGGAAAAGATAGTTACAGCGAAGAAATCCTTCATTTAAATACCAAAAGATTCATCGAATCGATTACGCAGAATACAAAATTGCAATCTGTTTTATTGGGCTCCAATTTTTTATACGCAGGTGATTCTGAAAATATACCCTTTTATGTTCACGCTTTGACGGTGAATTCCTACATTCAAAGTGCTTACAAATGTGTGAAAGGAGGAAGTCAGATTTCAAAGCTTTTAATCAGAAAATTAAGAGAATATGGCGCAGAGGTTCACAAGTATTCGGAAGTGGCTGAAATTATCTTTAGTGAAAACAATGTTTTAAGTTCTGTAAAAACAAAATCAGGAAAAGAATTTTTTGCTAAACAGTTTATTTCAAATATTGAAATTCGTTCTTTAACTAGATTAATCGGTGAAGAAAGACTGAAAAAATCTTTTTTAAACAGAGTCTTAAGTTGGGAGCCTGTTTCGTCGTGTTTCAGCGTTTATTTAGTTTTAAAACCTCACACAATTCCCAATTTCAATTATAATATTTACCATTATTCATCCGAAGAATCGGTTTGGAATGCTTATCGTTACAATGAAAAATTGTGGCCTGAAACCTATATGCTTTCTTCTACACCTTCAAAACATCATCCTGAATTTGCAGAAAGCTTAACCGCCATTTCTTATATGGATTTTGATGAGGTCAAAGCTTGGCAAAATACAGTAAATACAATTGCTGAAGAACAGGAAAGAGGAAAACATTACGAAAGATTTAAGCTGCAAAAAGCAGAAAAAATGATTGATGCTTTAGAAAAGAAAATCCTGAATCTAAGAGATTCAATCAAAAATATTTATACTTCATCACCTTTGTCTTACCGCGATTATATCGGAAGTTTTAATGGAAATATGTACGGTTATCTCAAAAGTTCAGAGAATCCGCTGAAAACGATGGTTTCTCCACGCACAAAAATCGACAATCTTTTTCTGACCGGGCAATCCGTAAACATGCACGGAATTTTGGGCTGCACGATTGGCGCTTTTAATACTTGCGCAGAGATTTTAGGAAAAGAAAAAATTGATGAACGTTTGACACAAATGATTAAAAATAATAATGAAATCTAAACATACTTTTGTCATTCAGAGTGAAGCGAAGCGTAACGATGAATCTAATTTTAAGATAATTTTTTCCTTTGGCCGAAGTGACAGAGCTGTAATTTTATTTTTCCTCAGCCTTATTCTCAATCTGAGCTCTTGCGGTACAAGAAAATCAATCAAACACATTCCGGATGTAAGCCAATATTCTTTAGAAATTCCGAAAGTCAATACGATTAACGATTCTACTTTTAGTTTTAATCAGAATTATTTAACCAAAAATAAACAACAGCTTTGGGAATTGTACATCAAAGGAAATTCTTTGCAGTTGGGCTATAACAATGGAGCTTTAACGCAAGATTTAATGCAGAAACAGGAAGAGATTTTCTTTTCTAAAGTAGAAGGTTTTGTTCCTTCAAAATTCAAGCAAAAATTATTGAGCGGCTTTTTGAAATGGTACAACCGAAAAATGTATCTCAACGTAAGAGAAGATTTTCAGGCTGAATTATACGGATTATCTGAATACTCATCAGATAAATATGATTTTATTGCTCCAAAATTCAGAAGAGCAATGTATTTGCACGGGGCACACGATATTGGGCACGTAATGCAGGATTTGATGGTTGTTGGCTGTACTTCTCTTGCAGTTTGGAATGAAAATACAGAAGACGGTGATCTATTGATTGGAAGAAATTTTGATTTTTATGTCGGTGACGAATTTGCTAAAAATAAATTGGTCGAATTTGTAGAATCCGAAAACGGAATTCCTTATCTATCGGTAAGTTGGCCCGGCATGATTGGCGTAGTTTCCGGGATGAATAAGGAAGGAATTACGGTGACGATCAACGCCGGAAAATCTAAAATTCCGTTGACAGCGAAGACTCCAATTTCTTTTGTGACAAGAGAAATTCTGCAATACGCCACAACGATTGACGAAGCGATTGCGATTGCCAAAAAGCGTAAAGTTTTTGTTTCCGAATCTATTTTGGTCGGAAGTGCGAATGATAAAAATGCTGTTATTATTGAGGTTTCTCCGGATAATTTCGGAGTTTATAGAGTTGAAAATTCAAGTAAGGTTTTTTGTACCAATCATTTTCAATGTGAAGCTTATAAAAATGATAAAAGGAATCAAAAACACATTGTAGAAAGCCATTCCGAATACCGCTACGAAAAACTTCAGGAGCTTTTGCAGGAAAATAAAAAGCTGAATCCTAAAAAAATGGCTTCCATTTTAAGAGATAAATCCGGATTAAAAGGTGAAAAGATAGGTTATGGAAATGAAAAGGCGATTAACCAGCTTTTGGCGCATCACGCCGTTATTTTTTCGCCACAGAAAAAACTGGTTTGGGTGTCTTCCAATCCTTATCAGTTGGGTGAATTTGTCTGTTATGATTTAAACGAAATTTTCTCCGATAAAAGATTAAAAAGTGGTGAATTTGCAAAATCGGAATTGAATATTGCTAAAGACTCTTTCGTAGATTCTCAGGAATTTAAAAATTATGAAGAATTTAAATTTGCTCATTCTGAAATACAAAATGCAATAGATTCGGATAGTATGGTTCTTACGGATGATTTTATTCCGCATTATCAATCTTTAAATCCTGATTTTTGGCTGGTTTATTATCAGTCCGGGAAATATTATTTTAAACAAAAAGAATATTCAAAGGCAAAAACAGAATTTGAAAAAGCTTTGACGAAAGAAATTACGACCATTCCTGATAGAGAAAATATTGAAAAATCTTTGAAGAAAACTTTGAGGAAATTGAAATGATTTTGAACCGTTAAGATTTGTTAAGTTTTGAAGAATATTAAGTTTTCTTTGCATTTAGCTTAAAAAAAAAATATTATGATTTTTCTTAACTCAACTTAACTCCTTAATATAATCTTAATGTTTTAAGGATCCATTATTCTCCGGATTCACTTTATTCAAAAAAAGAAAAGCAGCAATTCCAGAAACGGCAGACATTGTAGTCGCCAAAATAAAGCTACCGATGATGTATTGCAACAAGTTATTTTTAACCAAATCGAAATTTAAATCCTGACTCAAAATATTAGAATTTTCTGAAATAAAAGGCGATCCTAAAAAGAGTGAAGCAGCAATAATAAATGGAATAAAGGGTGGTAAACTCACATTGGAAGCCACAAATGCCAAAACTTTATTCAATTTGAAAAGTACCGACAGAGAAATCACCAACAAAGTCTGAAATCCCCAAAACGGAGAAAGCCCGATGAAAACGCCCAGAGCGATGGAAAACGCTTTAATGCGGTTGGTTCCGTCACTTTCAAGAACGTCTTCTTTTATGAATTTTTTAAAGCTTTTTTTTTTGAAATTATTTACGAAATTTCTCGGAATAACGTAAAATAAAGTGATGGTTACCAAAATCGTATTCAGAATACTGATTCTTGTAAAATCTTTGAACGGTCTGAAATGTGAAACCCTTTCTGCAGGGTCGTACAGAACTTTTATAGGAACATTTTTTACAGGAACGTGTCTCCAGGCTGTTCGTACGATAATTTCAATTTCAAACTCGAATTTTGGAGTAAAATATTTCTTTGGAATTTTACGTAAAGGATAAAGACGATAACCGGATTGCGTGTCCTCAAGCTTGATTCCGGTCTCAAACCAAAACCAAAAATTAGAAAAACGGTTTCCAAAACTGCTTTTTTTTGGGATACCGTCTTGCGACATATTTCGGTTTCCAATCAGTAAGACATCTTCGTTTTCATTCAATAGATTTTCAACAAAAACCGGAATGTCATCAGGATAATGTTGTCCGTCTGAATCGATGGTTATGGCGTAATCGTAGCCTATTTCTTTTGCCTTTCTGAAACCTAATTTAAGCGCATTTCCTTTTCCTTTATTTTCTGATAAATTAATAACCGTAATCGAATATTTTTCTAAAATCTGTAAAGTAGAATCGGTAGACCCGTCATTGATAACGATAATATTTTCGGTGTAATCTAAAACGCCGTCTATCACTCTTTTCAGAGTTTTTTCGTTATTGTAAGTAGGAATTAAAACGCATATTTTCTTTTCGGAAATTGCATTTTGTACTTCAGGAAGGGTCATTTGATTATCTTAAAGAATTTTTTTCTGCTGCATTCATTGTTTTAGACTGCGCTGCAAATTTTCTAATATAAGTTTTCAGAGCCTGGTTTTGTCTGCTATAATTGTCGATGATGAACATTTTATCTTCCTTAAGATTTTTAGAATAACCTACAATTTTCGGAATATTTTCCTGAACGCTCATTCGTATAACTCTTAATTCTACGTTATTCGGATTGTTTTTAATAATGCTTTCAAGACTTGTTGCGCCAGATTTTACGAGTGCTTTTCTGTTTTTGGTTACAATTTTTGCTTCCATAATTTTTGCCGCAGCTTTGTAAGCACTTGTTACTGCATCAGAACCAGTCTGTTTTTCAGCGATATTGATGAAACTTTGTGTGTTTGCAGTAGAAGAATTCGCCTTCTCATAGCTATTTCTCAACGCATCAAGGTCTGATTGAAAGAATAGAAAAAAAGCGGTCAAAAAAGAAAAAAGCAATTTCATAATGTCTATTTTTTATAGTTTACCGACATTTTTAATGCAATAGTCTCGCCAAAAGAAGTGGTGTTTTTTACTTTGATTTCCTCTTCTCCTTCGTTAATATCAAATTGTAACGTTAAATCAGGCGTTTCAAAAGGATTGATGATTGCCATAAATTTTACATTGGAAGCCGATTTTAGAAATAATTTCTTACCAGTAAATTCTTCAGTCAGCTCTTTTACAATTTGCATCATACAAACTCCCGGAGTTACAGGATTTCCTGGGAAATGCCCTTTGAAAATATCGTGATTTTTATTCAAAGAAATATTCGCAATAAAACTTCCGTTTTCTGCCTTTTCCGAGGATTCTAAAGTGTAAAAATCTGTAAGAATGGTTTGCATTATTTATTCAGTTTCAGTGATTTGAAATAGTTTAATATTGATTTTGAAATCTTTATGTTGAAGATTCAAACTATCTGCGAAGATATGTTTTTTTGCATCAAAACTAAAATCGATTTTTTCCTTATTGTTCTTTGTATAAATGATTTGTTTGAGCAGATTATTTTCTTTGTTGAAGAATAAATAATAGTTTTTTTTATCAATTTTTGAAAGATAGATTTTAGAATTTTCATTTTCAAAACTTTCATTCACAGGATATCTTTGCCTTAAAAGTTCCTGGAAATCATTTTTCAAAAAATTAATGACGATTTTTTTATCTAAATCCGGAAGAACATACTTCAGTTTAAAATCATTTTCCGAAACTTCAAAATCAATCAATTTATTTCCAAAATCAGAAGTTAATACGACACGATGTGTTGTTTCCTTGATCTTTTTGATAATTAAAATTCCGCTGACGTGATTTTTATAAATATCCATTTGGCATTTATAAACATAATCTTCGTTGGAAGAAAAGTATAGATTTTCAACTGTTTTTTCAAAATTTGAAACAGATTTTACATCTGTAAGCTTATACGTTTTACAAGAAACAAACAGCAAAAAAATCAGACTATAAAGAAAACTCTGAAGCAGGAATCGGCGCATTGATTTTTGTATTTTTGAAAACAATATTCGTTGTATCTCCCGAAGCTTCCGTCATATTTACCTGCGAAACCGTCGTTTGGTTTTTAGGAAAATGAAGCTCAATTTGTTTGATATATTTTAGTAATTGAGCAGATTTCGGAGTGAATTTTGCGATATTTGAAGTTCCATTTTTAAAATAGGCAACTGCAAATTCCGGGTCGCTGAACATTTTTCCATTTGAACTTCCGACAATTAATTTGTTGATTTTTTCAAAAGTTTTGCTTTTTGCATCTACCGAAGATTTTTTCCCTTGGTCGTTGATGTAAATTTTATTTTCCTTAAAAATAATGCTGTATTGATATGGTTTTGTGTATTTCCAGCTCAGTGTATTTGGTGATTTTAAAGACATTTTACCGGATGTAATAATGTTTTTATCCAAAAAATCCATCTTTTTGGTTTGTACAAAGTCGGCTTGCAAAGTTTTTATTTCCTTTGTTTCCGAAGAAACTTTGGTTACGAATGCTTTTGCTTCAGCTCCAGACATTGCTGTATTTTGAGCAACAAAGAAGGTTGAAACTAATAAAAATATTCCGAGAATTATATTTTTAAACATTTATGAATTTGTTTTATTTAAATTTGATTTCATCCAATCGTTTGTTAAATCGTCCCTTCGGAACTTTTCTTCAACGTTTTATTTATCTATTGTAAAAGTTGAATACTTTTTATCCTCCAAAAATAGCAATAAATCGACCAAAACATTGTACGTTTTCTCCGAAGTATCGTGAAGCAGAATGATACTGCCTTTTTTCAGGTTTTTGGTGACTTTTCTAAAGATTTTCTTTTCGTTTTCTGTAATTGTATCCAAAGAACGTATATTCCAGCCGATGTTTTTTTTGTGAGTTTTCTTAATCGCTTTTGCAATATTCGGATTGGTAACCCCGAAAGGCGGTCTGTATAAATCGGTTTTTATATTACCTATTCTTAAAGTCATTTCATCACATTTCTCAATTTCCTCAATCATTTTTGAAGTTGATAAAAATCCGGTTTTATTGGAATGAGAAAATGTATGGTTTCCAATCGTATGACCTTCCGAAATAATTCGTTGAAAAGTTTCAGGATATTTTTCAATCTGTTTTCCGATACAGAAAAAAGTAGCTTTTACATTATTCTCTTTTAAAATATCTAAAAATTTCGGGGTAAATTCTGTCGGTCCATCATCAAAAGTCAATGCAACTTCTTTAATTTTGGTTCTTTTATGAGTGAAACTGTTGACAAAATATCCTAATGTGATATCAAAAGAACCCCAAACCACAACCGCTGAAAACATTAAAAACAAAAACATATACATCCAAAAACTCCCTTGAAACATATAAACAAATACGTTACAGAAAAGATAAAATAGAATAAATGGATAATGTTTCATCTTTGTTTTTAGATTTTAAAATTAACAATCTGTTTGTCATTGTGTAGGAATCTCGAAAGTGTCTTAAGTTTGCTTAGATTCCACGCTGCACTTCGTTTCGCTCTGAATGACAAAGAGATTGTTTTTGAAATCAAGCTTTCTCCAACAAAACCAAACTATGGTCATTTCCACCCAAATGATTATACAAAAGAATAGTTTCAATGCTTTCTTTTTTAATATCATTTATCATCATCACTTCAGGAATTTCCTGATTTTTCAAAATATGGCAAGCCATAAACGTTGAGAAACCACTTGCTGTATTATATTCTCCGCTTAAGTGTTTGTAATATAACAATGCTGAATTTGAAAATAAATCCATTGCTTTTGTATAATAAACATCAGATTTTGCATCTCCGCTGAAACCTAAAATCACAGCATCAATATCTGAAGTTTTTAAATTATTTTTAGCTAAAAAATCTTCAATAAATTTTTGAGTTTCTTCTAAATCTAATCTGTTACTTAGTTGAATATCTTTCAGTTGGGCATAAGAATTTTCTGCCTTATCTTTTCCTAACACAAAAAAACTTGCACCTTCACCCCAAATAACGCCTTCAGTTTTTGAATCTAAATAATCAACAGGAAGATTTTCTTGTTTTTTAATAGTGTTGTTTAGTTTGTACAATTCCATTGTTCTGTCGGTTTGCTCGTCTGTAGAACCTACCAAAACAGTGTCGGCTTCTCCATCCAGAATCTGAAGTTTTGCATCCAGCATTGAAAATTCGAGTGAAGATGAACTGTTGACGTATGTGAAATTGTAACCGTGACATTGCAATCCCAAGGCGATTTGTCCTGCAACGGTATTGTGAGTCGATTGAATAAAATAGGTTGGAGTCAGAAACTCTTCATTATTTTCAAGGACATTTTTCAGAAACTTTTCAGAATCCTGCGAACAGCCCATTCCGGTTCCAACAATAATGGCATCGGGTTTTTCGATTCCGGCTTCTTTCAATGCGTATTTTGAAGCAACAGAACTCATTTTTACTGTTTTAGACATTCTTCTGCTTGCTGCAGGCGGAATGAATTCTTTGTAATTCGGCTCAATGGCTTTTAAAATCTGAACTGAGTTTTCCAGTTTTAAATTCTGGGAAAAATTTTCATTTAAAGTGTCCTGTATCGAGATGCAGGCAGCACTGTTGATGTAAACGGCACTCACGATTTTGAAAAAATTAAGGTTGAACAATTACCTCCAAAACCAAATGAATTGGAAAGAACGTGATTGATGTTTTTCTCTTTCAGTTCCGTAATCGGTGTCAAATCAAATTCTTCCATTTTTGTTTTAAAATTTAAATTTGGAAAAATTACATTATTCTGCATTGCCAAAATCGAGTAAACTGCTTCGATTCCTGCAGCTGCAGCCAAAGTATGACCGGTAAAAGCTTTTGTAGAACTGAATTCAGGAACCTTGTTTTCTCCAAAAATTCTAATCATCGCAATACCTTCCGATAAATCATTATTTGGTGTCGCTGTTCCGTGAACGTTGATGTAATCGATATTTTTTTTATCTAAACCTGAAACTTTCAAGGCTTTTTCCATTGCTAAATAAGCGCCTTGTCCGTTTTCCGAAGAAGCGGTTTGATGATGCGCATCATTGGCATTTCCGTAACCGGAAAGATATGCGAGTACTTTTTTGTTTTCTTTTTTCACAACTTCATCAGATTCTAAAACGATGAAAGCAGCAGCTTCACCAAGATTTAATCCTTTTCTGTCGTTGTCGAAAGGTGTGTTGTAGGAATCCGTCAAAATCATCAACGTATTGAAACCATTCAAAGTAAATTTTGAAAGAGAATCTGTTCCGCCAACGATAACACGATCCAAAACGCCGTTTTTAATGAGTTTTGCTCCCATCATAATTGCATTGGCTGCAGATGAACAGGCCGTACTGATTGTAGAAACCATCCCTTTTAGACCTAATAAATCTGCAATGGCAAGTGATGAGCTTCCGGCATCGTGTGAGTCGATATATTTTTGCTTTTCAGGGAAATCTTCGTAGGTGTAGAAATATTTTTCAGTGATATCCATTCCGCCAACGCTTGTCGAGGAAATCAAGCCGGTTTTGTATTCATTAATATCCGAAATTCCGGCATTTTCTACAGCTTCTTTTGCCGCAACCATTCCTAACAAAGCGGTTCTTGTGACATTGTTATCTTCATTAAGCTGAAGTTTCTGCACCAATTCTTCATTAGACAATTTTATTTCGCCTGTTTTGATATTTCCGGCGTGACGTGTTTCAAACAACTGAATGTCTGAAATGCCGTGTTTTCCGGTAGTCAGTGAAATAAAATTTTCCTCGACATTGTTACCAATGGAGGAAATAATGCCCATTCCGGTGATGGCAATTTTTTGACTCATCTTTTAAATAATGTAGCAATGTATCAATTTAACAGTGTAACAATATTGGTACATTACCAGATTGATACAGTGTTAGATTGAATTATTTTGTTCTGTTTTCTTGGATATATTTTGCCATAACCTCGATAGATTCGAAAATTTCTTTTCCTTTCTTTGGGTCTGCCAATTTTATTCCGTATTCTTTGTCAAGAAGTACGATAAGCTCAAGAGCGTCGATAGAATCTAATCCAAGACCGCCCCCAAAAAGTGGGTCTGTATCTTTGATTTCTTCAACTGCAACGTCTTCAAGATTAAGAACTTCTATTATTTTGTTTTTTAATTCTAATTTTAAATCTTCCATTTCTTTTAAATTTACCAATGTATCAATGTACCAGTTTACCAATTTGGACTGAATACTATTGTTACATTGTTATACTATTATATTGTTTAATTACGTAGTTAGCAAATATACAAAAGCTTTATAACTTTCATGATAAAGTTCAACCCAGCCGCATAAGACTTTTTCAGCTTTTCCTGATTGCAGAATCTGTGCCGAATAAGTGTTTAAAAAATCTTCATCAAATTCATCTAAAACGAAAAAAGCATTTTCGGTCTGCATTTTATGTTTAATACTGATTTCGCCGACGCAAATGTTGGGTAGAGTATACACAAAAACGGCAGGACTCGGGAAATAATTTTCCTGAGAATTGATGCTTTCCTGATATTTAAAATCGGTGTCGAGACTTGATGATTTGTTAGCAAAAACCAAAGCAGTTTTGCTGTGATCACTGTTTTTCAGAATCATTTCGGATGCGAGAAAAGCCAGTTTGCTGAGATTATCCATTTTATGAAATTTAGGATAATTCAGTTCTAAACTTTTATAGGCTTCTTTCGCAAAGTCTGAGAAATTTTCTGTTTGAGATTCAAAAATAATTTCGTCGTTGAGAATGATTTTTGAACTTTTTATGTTGCAAGTGTCTGTCTTCTTCATTAATAAATTTCAAAAAGTTTAAGGCTTTTTTGTTGGATTTTGATGAGCGTTGAAAACAGAGAAGACCACAATTTCGTTGTCTATAATTTCATAAATGATAACGTAAGGAAATTTTTGAATATATGCCTCACGAAATTGATTACTCTTTAAAGGGTAATGAAGCGGATTTTTGGTAATTCTGTCAAAAAACTTTTGAACACATTTTAAAAATTTAAGACCTACACCTTTTCTTTTACTTTGGTAATATTCAATTGCTTCAGCTAAATCAATGTGAGCTTTTGACTTTAAAATTAATTTATAAGTCATAGTCTTTCATCAATCTTTGCTTTACTTCTTCCCAAGAATAAGATTCGGTTTCGCCTTTTAAGTGTTTTTCTCTTTCAATTTCAAGCTTTTCATAATACCACTCCGGAACAGCAGGATAGTTGTCTTCCTGCTCCTCAACATCTATAATTCCATTGATGATTCGCAAAATTCTTTCATCTGCAATATCAATAAATTCGTGAATTCTTTTTCTGATTTCCAAGGTAGATTCCATTTTCTAAAACTTTAATTTTATTGATTATATAAATATTTTATCCATATCCGCTTTCAATTCTGGGAAAATATATGAAGTTAAAATCTGTCCTTCAGAAACTGGTTTAAGGCCTATATATTTGTTGTCTTTCAAAACAAAAATGTTAATAGATTTTTCCTCAGGATAAACTAACCAATATTCTAAAACGCCTGATTCCTGATAGAGGTCAAATTTGGAATCCATCTCTTTTTTAGAGTTGCCGGGAGAGAGAATTTCAATAACTAAATCTGGTGCGCCTAGACATTTTTTTCCATCAGCAATTTTTTCCAAATCACAAATCACACAAAGGTCTGGTTGTACAACAGTATAGATTTCGTTTTCTTTAGAAGATTTTTTTTTATCAGTAAGCAAAACATCCAGAGGAGCGTAAAATACTTTGCAAGATTTATTAAAAAAATAATGGTCAAGAATGCGATTAATATTACGTGAGATTTCCTGGTGAGATATATTGGGCGCAGGACTCATTTTGAAAATTTTTCCTTTAATCAATTCCACTCTTTCTTTAAATTTCCATAAAATATAATCGCTGTAAGTGTATGTTTTTTTTAAATCTAAATCATTAATATCTGTAACAAAATTTTCCATAAAATCAAAATTAGTCAAAACAAATTTAATGATATTTTCTCAATTTTTATTTTAAGATAACTTCTCAAATACAATCGCCGCATTGCATCCGCCAAAACCTGAAGCTGTTTTCAGAATATATTTAATTTCTGCCGATTGATTTTGCTTGATAATATTTAAATCCTGAGAAACTCCCATTTCTTCAAAATTTTTAGATGGAATCAACATGTTATGTAAAGAAGATTCCATAGAAATGATGCTTTCTAACAAACCAGATGCTCCTAAACAATGTCCGTAATATCCTTTCATACTATTCAGAGGAACATTTTGTAATTCCATTCTGTTGAAAGCGATGGCCTCCATTTCGTCGTTGTATAAGGTTGCTGTTCCGTGAGCGGAAATAAAATCGATTTGTTCTGCTGAAACGTTCGCTTCTTTCATCGCATTTTGAACGCTGGCAAACAATCCGTCACCAGTTCTTGAAGGACCCGAAATATGATTGGCATCATTAATGGCTGAGTCGCCTAAAACTTTAAACTTAAATTTTTCGTTCTGATTTAATTCGGAAGTGATGTAAACCGCTGCTGTTGCTTCACCCAGATTAATTCCATTACGGTTTTTATCATAAGGTTTGCAAGGCTCGCTTCCAATGGCCTGAAAAGAATTAAAACCTGAAATTACAAACTCTGAAATCTCATCTCCTGCAACAACAAAAGCGTCTTTATATCTTCCTGCCTGAATCATATTTTTTGCTACAGAAATCGCCATCACTCCAGAAACACAAGCGTTGGAAACCACAATTGGTTTGGTTTTAAACCCAAAAAAATTAGCTAATTTTTGAGCTAAATTGGAAAGGTAAACGCCTTCCGGTAAAGTAGTTTCGTTTTTTAATAAACTGATATCTCCTTTTGTTGTAGATAAAATGAAAGCAGTTTGTTCTGTAATATTATGTCTTTCCACCAAAGGTTTCAGGCTTAGTAAAAACATTTTTTCAAGTCTTGTAAAATTGTCATTCTGAGCGGAGTCGAAGAATCTTTTAAATTCAATTTCTAATTTCTCAGAATCAATTTTAGAAACAAAAAAAGCTTCGTGATTATTGCTAACTTGATGCAATGCAACTCCTGATTTTCCTTCCAAAAGAGCTTTCCAGTTTGATTCTACATCAAAACCTAAAGGTGTGACGCAGTTGTAATCTGTAATGTAAATTTCTCTGTTCATTAATTATGAAATTTTCGATCCATATTTTGAAAAGCCAAAAGCTAGTAGCCAATTGCCAGCTATAATCCCATTTTATCTTTCCAGGTTTGAAAAAACTCAGGATTGTACAGACACAAATTATTGTCGGAATCCAAGAAAACCTGAATGGTTTCTCCGCTGCAAACCAATTTGTTTTCCTGATTGAAAATCTCGTATTTATAAATCAATTTCGCTGAAATAGAATTGACGAAAGTTGTTACAATATTGAATGTTTCACCATATTTTAATGGAAGAAAATGCTCACAAGTGCTTTTTACAATCGGTGTTGTAAATCCGGCTTTCTGAATGTCGAGATAGGTTAATCCGTGCTGTCTTCCGAAAGCTTCTCTTCCGTCTTCAAAATAGACAATGTAATGCCCGTGCCAGACGATTCCCAGCGGATCTGTCTCATTGAAACGTACGCGTACTTCTTCGGTACAAGTTAAATCTTTAGACTGCATTTTGTTTTCTTTCGTAAAGTAAAGAGATGGTTACCATCGCAATATAAAATAAAAATAAGAAAATCAGTTCTTTAGCAATTTCGCTAATGCCGCTGTTTCTTAAAATAATATCGTAATACGCATTTAAGCCCCAATTCATCGGGGAAAACTGCGCAATTTTCTGCATAAATTCTGGCATCAGGAAAACCGGAACCCAAATTCCGCCAACCGCTGCCAAAACCACCACCGAAGTAGCTCCAAACGGTGCCGACTGCTCCTGTGTATCAGAAACCGTTCCAATCAATACCCCAAATCCAATCGCTGCCAAGCCTGCAAATAATGTAACAATAAGAAGGTGCAGCATCTTTCCTGAAACATCGAACTGAGGCAAATCCATCAATGGGAATAGCCAGATTCCCACTGCAACCATCAGTAAAAACTGGATGATACAAATAATGAGATACGTAAACGTTTTTCCTAAAATATGAATGTAATATGGTGTCGGGCTTACTCGAACTCTCACACTCGTACCCTGACTTTTTTCTTTGACCAAATTAATGGACAATGGCACTACAATAAAGAAAATCGCAAACAACGCCCAAGCCGGAACGTTATGCTGCACTGAATTTGGCATCAATTCTTCTTTGCCTTTGATTGGCGTGATTTCTTTAAAAGTAATTAAACTTTTATTTTCAAGATCTTCCGTTGTTCCCAACTGTTCCTGAAAGGCTTTGTATATTTTTTTATTCTCAATTTCAAAAACCATTTTATTGATGGCATTCATCACGGAATTCTTGAAACCAGCGTTGGTTGCGGGGTCAAAATAAAGATGAATGTCTTTCGCTTTTGAGGCAACGGCTTTTGTCACTGTCGAATCAGGCTCTAAGCCAAATGAGCTTACGACGGTCTGAACTTTAGAATCGATATTTGAATTTAAATCTTTCGTTAAGTTTTCAGGAATAACGATGGCCATTTGATAATCACCTGTGAAAACAGCTTTCTCCGCCGATTTTTCGTTGTAATCGGTGACAAGTTCAAATGTTTTGCTGGTTTCCAGTTCTTTTTTGATGACTTTGGAAACTTCAGATTTATCGTTGTCAATAAAAATAATCGGGATTTTTGAGCCTTCCAGATTTTTGAATGTTGAATCCTGAATTAAGGTAATTGTAATAATCAGCAATAAAGGCATTAAAAATATAATGACAATTCCGCCCGAATCTCTTTTCAGCAACTGAATTTCTTTGATGAAACTTCTCCACAATTTATACAACATCTCTCAATTCTTTTCCGGTTAATGAAATGAAAACGTCTTCAAGGTTTTCAGCATTGGCAACTCTTTCCACCAATTCTTGCGGTGTTCCGGTCGCATGGATTTTCCCGTGATCGATGATGGCAATTTTTGTACAGAATTCCTCCGCTTCCGAAAGATGATGCGAAGTATAAATAATGCATGTGCCTTTTTTATTTAAATCCAAAAGATAATCAATGATTGCTTTTTTTGACTGAACATCCACACCAACGGTCGGCTCGTCCAGAAACAGAACTTTCGGATTGTGAAGCGTTCCGGCAATCAGATTGCAACGACGTTTCATACCGCCCGAAAACTGGTCGACTTTTTTATTGGCAAATTTCGTTAAGCCCATTAATTCTAATGCTTCATCGATTTCTTTATGAAGATTTTTATGTTTTAAACCATACAAACTTCCAAAAAACAAAAGGTTTTCTTTCGCCGTCAAAGTCGGGTAGAGCGCATATTCCTGAGGAACAACGCCAATAATTTGTTTGATTTTTGAACTATCTTTCTTAGGCGACAATCCGTTGATGGTAAAGCTTCCTGAGGTTGGCTTAATCAAACCTGAAAGCATAGAAATCAAGGTGGTTTTTCCCGCTCCATTTGGACCGAGAATTCCGTAGATTTCGTTTTTATCGATGTTTAAAGAAATATCATTAACCGAAAAGTCTTCCGAATTTTTGTATTTCTTGTAAAGATTTTTTATTTCGATGATGAAATTCGACATTTTTTATTGTGCAGATTTATTAATGATTGATGACTGTAGAAAAACTTAGATGTCGTTGTAATGTCCTAATGAACTCACTACAATAACATTTTTATCTTCTTCATAAATTTCATAAACAAATCTGTCTTTTTTATTAATCCGTCTGCTCCAGACTTCCCCATCAAAATATTTTAATTGCTCTGGTAAGCCTGTGCCAGTTCTGGGATGTTCTTCAATTTCTCTAAAGAAAATTTCTACCTTTTTGATGTCAGCTTTATTACCAGATTTTAAAATTTTAGCAAGGTCTTTTTCCGCTTCTTTGGTGCGAACTATTCGATACCTTCCCATATATTTTTTGTATTTACTGCAACGGTATCTCCTTCAGAATAAGCTTTTCTTGCTCTCTTTACTTTTTCAGCAAATTTTTTTGAGGGAGTTTCTTCTTCCTCTATTTTCAAATCAGCCACACCTAAAGCTTTTAAAATAGCTTTTACTTTTTTACTCTCTCGAGAATCTATTTTGAAAGTGAATGTTGTCATAAATCATTGTATTTTAGTACAAATTTAGATAAATTAAAGTACTGACAGTTAAATCGCTTTTCTCAATTTTTTATAAAACGCTTCTTCCAAATCGGCAATATGCAGCATCGACTTTGAAAGCTTATTGTAAATATCACTTTTCGAATTTCTGTTTTTGTAAACTCTGGCAATATCTACGGCAAAATCTCTCCAAAGGTCACCGATTGCGGTAATTTCTTTAGATAATTCTTTGAGCTCATCATTTTTTAGAATTACAGATGCTTCCTGCAAAAATGCTCCGTAAATAAATCTGAATCCGCCACCGCCGGTTCCGATTTCTTCCTGCATTCTAATGAGTTGACCGAGATAGTGATTGGTCACTTTCGTGCCTTTTTTCTCTGCCCATTTCGGGATGCTTTTTGCTACCCAACGCATTGCTTTTACGCCAATAATCGGAACGGGAGCCAGCATATTTTTACAGGTATCTTTAATTCCTTTTTTAATCGCTTCTTCCAAATTTACGTTTTCAGGAATGTGTGTCGGGAAATACATATGACCTTTCGGAGCAAGTGCGCCTTTTGCATAACGTACTTTCTCTAGTTCCGTTTCGGATAATGTGGTTGCGAAATCCATTACAGGATCGCTGATAAGAAATTTCCCGTCTTCTTTTCCGTAAACGACCAGATTGTGGGCATTGAAATGAAATTTATATTCTTCGGGAAAATAGGTAAGGTTGAATACACCAACCTGTAAACCTGTCGGTATATTTTGTTCTAAATTTTTCTCTAAAGCTTTTTGGGCTTCCTGAGGATTTGAGAATTTTTGTCTTTTAATTTTAATTCCCAATCTTTTTGCCGCTTTGCTGAAAATAGCACCCGGCATCGGACGGTAGCTAAAACCTGGTGCAAAATTGACTTTTAAGAAAGGTAAATACACGAAAAATAATCCCGAGCCGATCCCGAAAATCATCGGTTCGCTGAGTTTTAAACCTCTGTTGAGAAGTAGATTGGAGGCAACACCGTTTTCGCAATGAGCAGTCTGATGGTGTTCAAAATTGATTTTCATTTTTATTTTCCGTTGAAATTTTTTAATTCATCTACCGAAATATCAAATGCATCTGCATATTTTTTGAGAGTAGAATCGCTGAGTTTTTTGAAAGTTTTCGGTTTTGCGTGTCTTTTCACAGTCCATTGCCACATATTAACATAAGCTGCCAAAACCTGCATATCCATTTTATTTAGTTCCATAAAATAGACGATAGGACTTACCAAATTGTTTGCCACATTCTGTCTTGCTTCTTCGATACGCTCGTTAATCAGCTCCATCGATTCGTCAAGGGCTGCTTTTTTAGCTTCCCAACCAATACTTTGAGCAGTTGTGTAATTGTTATTCTCATCAGTAACGTACAACATTTCGGTCATATTTGCTGATTGAAGATTACTTTCGTCCTGTGGAATGTCTTGTTTTTTCACCCGAAAAATTCTATTAATTATTGTCTTAATAATCCGCTAAAATAGTAAAAATGCAGGACATAGTATTAAGCAAATTATCAGAAGGATTTTGAAAACAAAAGCATTAGTGGATAAAGAAAAAAAACGCAAAGAAAATCTCTGCGCTCTAACAATAAATAGGTAATTCAATTTTAGTTTTGTATTCTCTGCAATCTTTTTGTTAAAGAATTTACTGGAAGATAGATTGCTGATATTGCTAAAAATAACATCGTCATCATCGCAAAAAATTCTGTAAAGCGCATTGTCATGCTTGGTTCTTTCATATCACCATCCATCAGAAAGCCGATTGTTGTAATAATTGCAGATACGGTAAGAATGTTTAAAGTTTTTCTTTTCATAATATATTTAATTATATATCAAACGCAGGTGAAGTTGCTTTATTGTATGAACGATTTGTAACGAAACAAAAACTGTAGAGACTAATGTAATTAAAATAATCAATTTGATATGAAGAAAATTTTTATTTCTCTTTCTCTTTTTGTGATGTTTCACGCAGCCGCACAAAAATTTGAAACACAGAAACAAACGGATGCTCAGGGTTACAGTTTCGAAACTGTGAAAAATGACCAGTCTGGAGTAAGGGTTTATACTTTGAAAAACGGTTTGAAGGTATATCTTGCTAAAAATGACGATGCACCGAGAATTCAGACATATATTCCGGTAAGAACAGGTTCTAATAACGATCCTGGTGACAATACCGGTCTTGCTCATTATTTGGAGCACATGGTTTTCAAAGGAACTTCCCATTTGGGAACTCAGGATTGGGCAAAGGAAAAAGCTATTTTAAAGCAGATTTCTGATCTTTACGAACAGCATAAAGCCGAAAAAGATCCTGAAAAGAAAAAAGCGCTTTATAAAAAAATTGATGAGGTTTCTCAGGAGGCATCAAAATTTGCAATTGCGAACGAATATGACAAAGCAATTTCATCTTTGGGAGCAACAGGAACCAATGCTCATACTTGGCTGGATGAGACTGTCTACAAAAATAATATCCCTGCAAACGAACTTGAAAAATGGTTAAAAGTTGAAAAAGAGCGTTTCTCGGAATTGGTTTTAAGGCTTTTCCATACAGAATTAGAGGCGGTTTACGAAGAATTTAACAGAGCGCAGGATAACGACGGACGTTTGGTAAATTATGCATTAATGGATGCTCTTTTTCCAAAACATCCAAACGGACAGCAAACGACGATCGGAACTTCAGAACATTTGAAGAGCCCTTCAATGGAAGCTATTCACAAATATTTTGACACGTATTATGTGCCTAATAATATGGCAGTAGTTTTGGTTGGAGATCTTGATTTCAACAAAACTATAAAATTAGTTGATCAGTATTTCGGTTCATTCAAATATAAAGAATTACCAATGAAGAAAATGGTTTCGGAAGAACCAATGACTTCTGTTGTAAGCAGAACTGTAAAAAGCCCATCTACACCAAGAATGACAATCGCCTGGAGAACAGATTCTAACGGGACTAAAGAGGCAAGATTGGCAACGATGGTAGGTGAGATTTTAAGTAACAACGGTGATGCAGGTTTAATTGACCTTAATATTAACCAAAAGCAAGCAACTTTAGGAGCGGGAGCTTATGCAAATCCTTTAAAAACATACGGTTCCTTTAACATGTATGTTACTCCGAAAGAGGGGCAGAGTTTTGATGATGCCAAAAAACTGCTTTTTGCTCAGATTGATTTAATTAAAAAAGGGGAGTTTCCTGAATGGATGTTGAAAGCTATCATAAACGATATGAGAGTACAGCGTATGAAAGGTTGGGAAACTGCAGACGGTTTGGCAACAACGCTTTACGGCACTTATATTGGTGAAAGAACTTGGGAACAAGAGCTTGACGAAATCAATCAGTTTGAAAAAATTACAAAAGCTGACATTGTAAAATTTGCAAATGATTTCTTTAAAGATAATTATGTTGTGATCTACAAAGAGAAAGGGGTGAATGATAAACTGGTTCGTGTAGAAAACCCGGGCATTACGCCGATTAAACTGAACAGAGATGCGCAGTCACCTTTCCTTAAAGATATTTTAAGTACAAAAGTTGCAGACATCAAACCTCAGTTTGTAGATTATAAAACTGCAATTGCAACGACTCAGATCAAAGATAAAAAAGTAAGTTTCGTAAATAACAAATACAATAAAGTTGCTCAGGTAAGTTATATTTTCCCATTCGGAACAGATAATGACAAAGAACTTTCTTTGGGTGTAAGTGTTTTACAATATTTAGGAACCGATAAATATACTCCGGAGCAGTTGAAAGAAGAATTCTACAAATTAGGGATCTCAAACAGCTTCAGAACTTCAAATGACCAGACTTTTATCACATTGACCGGTCTTGAAGGAAATATGAAAAAAGGAGTAGAATTGTTGAATCACTGGCTGAAAAATGTAAAAGCAGATCAGGAAATCTACAATCAGACCGTAAAAACAATTCTCGAATCTAGAACTGTTGCCAAAAAAGACAAAACAAGGATTATGGCAGCACTTTCCAACTATGCTAAGTACGGGAAAGATTCCAGAATGACTGATATTATTTCTAAAGAACGTCTTCAAAACATCAATGTAACCGAATTGATGTCGAAAATCAAGACTTTAAATAATTATCCTTACGAAGTATTCATTTACGGAGAAAGCCAGAAAGATCTTGAGAAAGCGGTAAAACCATTTATTACCAATGCAACTTTACAGCCTGCAAAAGCTAAAGTATATGCAGAACCGGCAACAGGAGGAACTGTTTATTTTGCCAACTACGATATGGTACAAATGGAAATGGCCAAAATAGCGAAAGGTAGCGAGGTAAATATCAACGACTTTGGTAAGGCTAATGTCTTCAACGAATATTTTGGTAGAGGTTTATCTTCAATCGTATTCCAGGAAATTAGAGAAAGTAAGTCATTGGCGTACTCTGCTTACGTTTCTTATGCTACAGCAAACGAAAAAGATCATCCGAACTATGTTACCAATTATATTGGGACGCAGTCTAATAAATTGCCTTTAGCGGTAACTGCAATGAATGAGTTGATGGCGGATTTTCCTCAGATTCCTGCTCAGTTTGAGAACTCTAAAGGTTCGGCTTTAAAGCAGATTGCGTCAAACAGAATCAACAGAATCAATATTTTCTACAATCAATTGGCTCTTAAAAAACTGGGAGTTGATTATGATATCAGAAAAGATATTTATGCTGAAATTCAATCGTTGACTTTACCTCAATTAACAGGTTTTTATAACACAGAAATTAAGCCATTGAAGTATAACACAGCCATTATCGGGAAAAGAGAAAACCTGAAAATGGATTCTATTAACAAAATGGGAGAATTTAAAGAAGTGACTTTAGAAGAAATCTTTGGATATTAATTTTCATTAATATAAATTGTTTGAAGTGAGGCAGAAATGTCTCACTTTTTTTTTGTTTTGAAACTTTTATCCCGGAATTTTATCTCCTCTTATATTTCAACTGTACCAAAAGATAAATTTCATTCTTTTCGAGATCATTATGCCAGGTTCGCTCAATAACCAAGGCATTATTATATAAACCGAGATCTTCCATATTTTCATAATATTCTATTCTTTCAGAGGTTTGATATTTGAAAAAAGAAATCAGGTTTACCTCATCACCAACTTGCGGGGCTACCGGAAATTCTACCGAGTTTTCAAACTCAAATTCAATGTCATACGAATAGAATCTTACTTTTATGCTCATAACTTTATTTTTACCAAATATATCGAGAATTTGATCAATAAAAAAAGCCAACTTTTAAAGTTGACTCTTGTATTTTTTTATAAACATTTCTATGATTCTATTTCCTGAATAAACAAACTGATCTGTGTACGAATCAGCAGTTGATCATCCAGAAAAGTTTCACAAAAGATATTACAGATATTTTCGTATTTCGAGATCAATGAGGCTTTAGAAATAATCTTATCACCAACTTGCGGCAACCCGAAAACTTCAATTTTTTTGATGTTGGTAATAAAGCCAATTACTTTAGTGTTTGATTCCGGATTTTCAAAAAAGCTTTGTCCGAGAATCGAAGATGAAGTTTGTGCAGAATGTTCAATTAATCCTGCTTCTACAAACTGATTGTTGTGTACAAAAATATTGTCTGGAGTAATTTCAAAAGAAGTCACCACTTTTTCCGGAGTGAGCTCCAGAATATAATCTGCCATTAACATCGGATTGCGATGAGGCAAAAAATGATGAATATTGATGAGGTTTTCTTCTTTTAATTCCATTGGTTTTTTTTAAACCTATTGTTGATAACGTCACTTCGAGTAGATTTTGATAAAAATCGTATCGAGAAGTTTTTGATTAAAGTTCTCGATATAAATTCTTGCAAAATTTTACTCGAACTGACGAATACTGTTTATATTATTTTACGACCGTTTTCATTTCAGACGTTGCGATCACTTGATTATTAACTGTCGTGCTAATCTGAACCAAAGTTACACCCATCATTTCATTGATGATTTTCACTTCAGAAACCAGCTGATCTCCAATTTTCGGCAGAGTTTCAGCCTGAAAGGTTTTAATAGCACCGATATACCCTGTAGGAGCTTCTTTTCCTAAAAGATAAAATTTATATCCCGTATGAAGCGCTACACTTTGCGCCTGATGCTCGATCAAGCCAGAGGCCTGAAAAACTCCTTCATGCACAAAAATATTTTCTTCCTTAATCGTAAATCCTGAAACCAAATGCTCTTCAGAATACTCTGAAATGCTATTTACCATTACAAAAGGAAACTTCTGAGGAATTAAATTTTCTACGAAATTCTGGTCAGATGTTGGTAAAGAAATATTCATTAGCAAACCGTTAATAAAGCACAAGAATAAGCAAATCTTCCACTTTCCGGAATGCAAAGCATGATTCTTTCTCCTTTTTTTAGTTTACCGGAATTCATTAGCTGTTCAACTGCAATAAAAATAGATCCGGCTCCGATGTTTCCAACTTCCGAAAGATTGTAAAACCATTTTTCCCATGGGAAATCGAGACCTACTTTGGCAAATTCTTCTTTTAATCCTTCTTTAAAATAGCCAGAAGAAATGTGTGCTAAAACGTGATCGATAGAATCTGGGTCAAGATCGTGTTTGGTAAAAGATGTCCGTAAACTTTCTGCACCTTTCACTAAAATATATTTATCTAAAAGTTTTGTATCCTGTTTTAAAGCAAAAATAGATTGGTTCAGCCATTCTTCAGCAGGATATTCTGCCCAGGATTTTAAGCTTCCGTCTTCCTGTTTTTCACAACCTGAATACATACACGCTTCGATCTCGTGAGCATACGAATAGAAATCGATCCATTCTATTTTCAAAGAAGTTTCGTTTTCTCTTGGTTTGTTTTCCAATAAAAATGCACCGGCTCCGTCGGAAAGCATCCATCTTAAAAATTCTCTTTTGAAAGCGACGATTGGTCTTTCTTCCAGAAGTTTTAAGTTTTCAGCTTCATGATTAAATTTATCGGCGGTCATCCATGCAGACATTCTTTCAGAACCTACACAGACAGCGTTATCTTTAATTCCTGCTTTTACATTCAGAAAACCATAGTTTAAGGCATTCATTCCTGAGTTACAAAGTCCGGTAGCGGTATTTACTTCGATAGATTTTCCGATGTTTAGCTCACCGTGTACCATAGACGAGTGCGAAGGCTGAATCTGATCTGCAGAAGAAGTTCCACAAGAGAGCAACTGCATATCTGCTCTATCGAATTTTTCATCAAAAAGACCTTCCACAGCTTTTGCCGTAATCTGTGCATTGGTATGCGTAGCATTTCCGTTTTTATCTAAAGCATAATATCTTGTTTTGATTTTATTGTTCCTTAGAATTAAAGCTCTCGCTTTTGAAGGTGTATTATTTACCAAGCCAAGATAGCTCTCCATTTCTTCATTAGAAACCGGCTCATTTGGCAAGTATGTTGAAGCTTTTGTTATAAATACGTCGTACATTTCTATTTTAAATTAATTCCTTGTAAATATTTTTTCTGTTTTTGTCTTTTTGACCATAAAATTGGAGCAAGCAATATATGAAAAATCAACACAATAGGTGAGATTATCCAAATTGCCGCCATCAAATATACCTTAAAGAATTTTATCAGCAATGGTCGCTTTTCTTTTTTATTAATGATCAGATTAGACCAGATTGTAAAGATTTTGTTGCCTACTTTCTCTACTCTTACCAGAAAAGCTCTTATTTCTACAGCTCCGTTTTTTACCAGCTCAGGCTGCAGATTGGCTAAGTTATTATTCTCAAAATGATTCTCAATGATCTTGCCGTATTTGCCGGCACCGTTGATCTCTTCATCCGAAACTCCGGCAGCAGGTAAAATGCCTGATTTTTCTTTTTGCCCGGTCGTCATCCAACGAAGAATGGTCAATACGCTTGTATAATTATCTCTTCTGTCGACCAACGCAATGTTTCCTACCAGTTTAGCCTCAAAATTCTTCAAATATACTTTTAGTTTTTCCTGAGAAAGCATCCACATATTTCTGGTTGCAGAAATGGTAACCACGGGTGTATTTTTTAAAATGTCTGCTGCAAATCCGCTTTTCAGAAATGAAATAATCGGAATTGATGGCGTAAGATACCAAACCTGATATCCAAAAAGTATCAAATCAAATTTAGTATTGAGTACTTCTTCCGGGGGTGGAAGAATCTCGCTGGGAATCTGTAAATAAGATTCGGGAAAAGTGTTGAAGAAAACATCACTCGGCCACGGAAAAGGAAAATCTTTCTTGAGCTGAATGTTGTAATACGTCACTTTATATTCGTCTTTTTTATCTTCAAACGGCTGTGCGATATTTTTTATAATATCCTCGAGCTGCCCGGTTTGAGTGTAATAAATGACAAGTATATTTTTTTGCATTAATCAATTTTATGGATTACAAAAATAAGATTTTCATATTTATTATTCGTGCCTAAATATTTTTATTGATTCGGAAACAAAAACCTCTTTGTAATCAGGGTTTTCAAAAGTTTTATTTTCGCAATTCAATAAAATAACAGTCTCCGGAAAATCTTTTATCTTATTAAGATTAAAATTATGATCAGAAATTAAAAGGGTATCAATTTTTTTATTGATTTGAGCCTGATTATCAATGTAAAAAATTTTTCTTCTATGTACCAGATAACTGTTTTTTGCAACAAGTCTTTTTTCTTTATCGGTGATTAAGCTGAAAACTCTTCTTCCCGCCTGTTGTAAGGTTAATAAAAAGTCTTTCTGTCCAAAATCATCCGCAATATGAAATATAGTGGCATCGTTTGATATATGTTTGTTCAGTTCAAAATAAGACGATTTATTTTTGTTGAAATCTTCTTTTACAGGCTTTACCACTTCATTTTCTTTATATAAAAAACTTAAAAGTAGTTTCTTTTTAAAGTAGTTTTCATCTTCAATTTCATTTCTCAATTTGGCAAATTCTTCTCTGAAATAAGCATTGATTTTTTTTGCTCTTTCAGAATAATCTTCGCCAAAATTTAAATCGTCTTTATGAATTCTGTCGCCCACTTTTACGGTGATGCTTCCGTCGTAAATAATGAAATCTCCTTTTGGCTGTACTTCAGAGTTTCCGTGAATGTAAATGAGAACAATGTCTAAACTAAACTGTTCAGCAATATAAAATGCGCCTTTATGAAATCTTTTTACGTCATTCGTATAAGAGCGTTCAGACTCAGGAAAAACAACAAGAGAATATCCTTGTTCAATTTTTTCTTTCAATTGCTCGATACCATTTTCGATGCCTTGAGACACAGGATAAAAACCTAAAGCTCTGACCAACTTCCCAAAAATAGGAGAATGATAAACCCAATCATTGACCAGATATATGATTTTGTGATTGACCATTCCTAAGGCCAAAGTGTCTAGAAAAGATGTATGGTTGGCAATAATTACTGCAGGCTTACTGAAATCTTCATTCGGATTTGTAATGACTCTTTTCTTCACAAAAGGATTCGAATACAAAACTGAAGTCAAAAATTTCGCTAAAATTAATTTAATGAAATCTAAAGTTTTTCCTTTCGATCTTTTTACAAAAATACTGCCGATTGCAGAAAATATCAATCCGCCTAAACCATAATAGATGAATGAAATCAGTGAATTTAAAAACAGCCTCAAAGTAATTGGCGATAATCCTTTTTTTGCTCTGTTGATAATTAAAAATCTGAACCAAAACGGATATAGGGTTGAGGTAATCACAATCACCGAAAACATACCGATTAAAGCAACCAAAGCTAAAGAATGTAAAGCCGGATGTTTGGCAAAAATCAATGAACCAATCGATAAAATAGTAGTGAAAACTGCCAGAATAATGGATGTTCTGTAAGTTGGGAGTTCATTTTTACCTGTGGTATGTTCTTTCTGCATTGCCTTTGTCAGGAAAATACTGAAGTCGTCCCCAACCCCGAAAACCAAAGTACAAACGACGGTGCTGAAAATATTTAATTCCAATCCTAAAAAATAGAGCATTCCTGCGGTGACAACTCCCGTTAAGACAATCGGAAACATTGTTAAAAGCGAAAGTTCGAAATTTCTGAAGAAAACAATAATCGTTAAAACAATCGCTAAAAGAGAATAGTTAATTAATGTATTAAAATCTCTTTTCAGCAAACCTAAAAAGTTCTCATTCATCTGTTGACGGTCGATTGCTAAAGCTTCATGGCTTTTTTCGACATCTTTGATGAATGCGTCTCTGTTTTTCTCATCAACTTTTACAACATTCGAAACGGTGTAAAATCCTTTTTCATTGCTCAGAAATTCTGAAATTTGAAAGGCTTTGATATTTGAATAATCTTTTAAATTTAAAGTAGAATAAGATTTATTTAAATTTTCATTAAACTGATCAAATGCCGAAGCATTAAAACCAAATTTATTTCCATTGTTGACCAACTCAGAAATGGTTTCGTCTTTTTTGTTCTTATTCCAGAACTTATTCCATTGTTCTACTTTTTTCTGCTGATCTTTTTCGGATAAAACCACATTTCCAATCGAATTGTAGCTTAAAATTTTCCCTTCCTGTTTTTCCTTTTCTAAAAAATGATTCAATTGAGAATTTCTGGTCAACGCTTCACTTTCAGAATTTCCGTATGAAATGGTATAAATTGATTTTGAAGTGATGTCAGATAATTTTTCAAGCTTGGCCTCACTTACTTTTAAATCTTTCGGAATATAATTCAGATCGCCGATGTCTTCATTGAAACCAACATGTCTGAAACCGAAAAGGCACGCAATAATAATTATAGAGCATCCGATAATCAAAGGTTTGTTCTTTTCGTAAGGATAGCTTCCTATTTTATCGATGAAATTGGTGTTGGTTTTTTCTTTATCTGCTTTCGGATGATACAGTTGCGGAACAATAATCAACGCTGCAAAAGAAGACAGGAAAACCGTAATCGAAGCAAAAAGACCAAGATCTTTCAACGCTTCAGAACGAACAAAAACCAGGCATAAAAACGAAACCGCTGTCGTTGCGCTACTCAGAATAATAGGTTGTGTGATTTCTTTATAAAGCTCTTCAATATTATTATTGTGCTTGTAATGCGTAAGAATGTGAAGGGCGTAATCAATGGTGATCCCGATCAGAATCGCGCCAACGCTTAGGGAAATTGCCGAGATTTTATCTTTAATAAAGTATAGAATCATCAGTGAAATGAAAACCGCAAAAACAGTCGGCAAAAACACAATCAACGGCGTGAAGAAGTTTCTGAAATAGTACATCAGCAAAATCAGCAGAACCGTCATCGAAATAATAACTGTATTCTGGATGTCTTTCTTGATCTGTTGGGCATTGGCAACGGCAATTACAGGCGAACCAAAATAGCTGATTTCCGTTTTTCCGTTAAAAGTTTTGTTGATTTCGTCTTTAATTTCGTTTAATTGATTGACGAAAAGTTCGTTGTTTTTGGTGTCATTGCTTTTATTTTTAGGATCGATGAAAAGCAACAGATTTTTTCCGTTTTTGGTAACAATGTAGTTGTCTTCGAGCTTAAAATCTTTACTGATATTTAATGCATTCAGTTTTTTGATTCCTAAAAAAGTAATTCCGAGCGGATCTTTTTTAATGAATTCTTTAGTCACTAAACTTGTAGGTGAAACCAACGAAACATAGTTGTTCTCAACCTGTTTGGCAATACTGTCTTTATTGAGTTTTCTTTCGATTTCTGCGTAATCTTTTTCGTTTAAAAACAAAGGAAGATTCTGGTTTACAAAATCGAAAGTTTCAGAAATTTCATTGTCATTTACTTTTCCCTGAACAGAGCCGATGTATTTATGTAAAGGTTCAATTTTATTTAGGAAAGTATCTGCCGTCTCAGAAAGCTGAAAATTGTCGTCTTTTGATTTTTTTTCAATAATGACAATAATTTTGTCTGAAAAGTTGAGTTGTTTCAGAACTTTTGCAGTAAGATCAGATTTTTCGTTTTTCGGAATAATTTGATTAATATCTTCTTCAAAATTAATTTTTGAGGCAAAAAAACCGCAAATTATTAATATTCCCAACGCTACAGCAAGGAAAATAAGACGATTTTTGGAAATCAGGTAATATAAATGGATGAAAAAACGATGCATGAGTTTCTCAAATCAGGTTTGCAAATTTAAATTTTTATGGGGTAGTTCAAACAATTATATTATAAGTTTTCACTGAAAATCAGTAAAATATTCAATGTAAAATGAAAAAAACTTTTACTTTTGTAAAAGTTCCCCATTGCCAGGTTATATTTGGCAAGAAATATCCTTAAAGGCACAACTGTTTTGTATGTTGAAAACATTTGATGAAAAATTTTCCGGATTTCTGTTTGTAGTAATTTTACCGTTTCTGCTGTTTTTCATGTCGTATTATGGGTTCGAGTCTTCTTACACTCATTTTAAAACTTCTGAAAGACCACCGGATTTTCTATTTTCTTCGGTGTATTCATACAGAATAATTCCTAATTACCTGAGCATTTATATGACAGACTTAATGGAATATTGCATCAATAATCCTATGTTGTCACCTTTTAAAAATCTTTTCATTAAAAATGGAACTCCATTTTATCATGGTCTCTTTTTGACGAATACCGTGTTTTTTATTATAAGTTCGGTCATTATTAATGCGATTTTGAAATTTAGATCGGTTGATTTTTTTTCGAATATTATGATGAGAAGAATTGTTCACCTTTTGATGGTTTTCTTTATTGTGATGACTCAGTATACGCCTTCAAACTGCGATACGATTGCTTTGTTTTGTTATTTATTAGGAATTGTTTTGATTTTAAAATATCATCATACCAACAGAAACCTGTTTTTTTATCTGCTGATTATTCTGATTGCAGTATCAACTTTAGTAAGAGAAACTGCGTGCTTAAATATTGCTTTTTTTGCTGCCTTTTTTTTCAGTTTAAAAGAAATAAAGCAGAAAAATTTTCAATTTATTTGGAAAGTGATCCCTTTACTTTTATCTTTCCTGCTGCCATATTTAGGTTTGAGAATCTTTTTGAATCAAGAAGAAAAATCTTCTTTCATGGAAGGAATTTATGTTGTTGCTAATTTTACAAGCCCTTTTAATCTTGCAGGATTATTGTTTTCGGCTGTTGTACTTTATTTTATGTATAAACTTTGCGCAGACGACAAAAACAAACTGGTTTTCAAGAAATATTTATTCTTTTCATTACCTTATATTGGCATGATTACTTTGGTCGGACTCTTTTGGGAAGTACGATTATTTTTACCGCTTATTCTGACAGGAGCAGTGTTAGCGTGTCATGATTTTAAAAAACTATATAATTAAGCGATGAGTTTATTGCACCCTTATTATCTGATTGCTATTGTCTATATGCTATTTTTCAGCGTTCAGGAAGTCTTTGGAAATAAGGTGCCGAAAAAATGGTTTTGGTTTTTAGGGATTTATCTGATGATCGTTGCCGGTCTTCGTGAGAATGTGGGGCCGGATTATGGAAGTTATGTAATGATTTACGTGTATGCTGACAGTAAAGAATATATTAATATTTTCCTGAAAGCGCTGCATATACAAGGTTCTGAAAACGTTGATCTGGAATGGCTGTTTGCATTAATCAATAAAGTATTGCTCAATGTATTTAATGCTCCATTTTACGTACTTACATTAGTTATTGCCATTTGCGCTGTATTTTTTAAAGTAGAATATACGGATGATAATACCTTTTATCCTTTTACGTTTACTTTATTTATGTTTATTCCCGGCTTTTTTATTGGGGAAAGTGGACAGATAAGGCAAAATCTGGGGACTTTTATTGTATATTTTGCGTTGCGATACATCAAACAAAGAAAACTTATTCTTTATCTTTTCTGGATGTTCATAGCCTCAGGCATTCACAATGTTTGTTATCTGTTTATACCTATGTACTGGCTTGTTCGTGTTCCTTTGAATAAGTATTTGATGTTGATTTTAATCATCGCTTCGATTTTTGCTTCGCCATTTGAGATTTATAGGGTATTCGGAGATTTTCTGACTGGTTTTGCTTCAGACAGTATGCTTGTAGAAGGTTTCAACGGGTATATGAATCAGTCTGCTGAGAGATTGAATGGGGGGATTGGTATTCCCGAAGGTATGTTGGCGATTCTTACATTTTTCCTGTTTACGTTTGATGATGAAATGCTGGAGAAATTTCCGTATTATGAATATCACAAAGTGTATGCAGTGATAGGGATCTGTATGTATTTTGTGTTTAGAAACAATAGTATATTTTCTTCAAGAATGGCAGGTGCTTTTATCGGCTTTGCGTATATTATTATTCCCAATACGATGTATGTGGTTTCTGCGAACACCAAAAAAACGATATACGCTTTTATCATTGCACTTTTCTTATTTAATTTTATTGTATTCGCCAGTTTTAAAAACATTGTAAATGGCAGATTTACATCCGAACTGTATAAGAACTACTTACTCCCTTAAGCTTTACTTTTCAATTTTGTTTTCTTCAAATTTTTATTATTCATTAATAAAAGTTAATTCTGCCTTTGTATTTTAATGCATGCAATGTTATATTTTGTGGGCAAAATAATTTGGAATGAATTTTTCATACATATACACATATGATTATTTAATTTGTAAAATAATTTATTTATAGGTTTTTATTTAATTGATATTTGTGATTTATGTTGTTTTAGTGAAAATCTATTTAGTTTGCCAAATCAAATGACAATATGAATAAAAAATACTTTTACAGTATTGCAGCAGCCTTCTGTTTCTTCTCTGCTGAGGCACAAGATTTATTAAAATCAAAAAATACCCTTTCTAAGTCAGAATATTCAGCATTGAACATAAAAACAGACACTTTAGGTGATAAGTTTCCCGATAAAAGTAACGGAACAACCGAGAGAGTAGCTGCAAAAGATTGGATGAAGGCTCCAAATAGTTATATTTTTGAGACCTCACAAGCAAACGACGGGATCTATATTCCTGTGAAAAAGGCCTACGCTATGTGGGCTGGTTACAAATTTCTAGGATATTCCATCATTCCAGACGGAATTGTTACCGCAGATGTTCTTTGGGAAGATAATCACGGACTGATAAAGTCAGGTCTAAATTATGCTTTAGAAATTGAAGGATCTGGAGAGAATGCTAAAATAAAAGTACCCGTAAATAAATCAAAAGAAGGGAATGCAGTTGTAGTTTTTAGAGTAAATGGTGAGATTTTCTGGTCGTGGCATATCTGGGTTACCGATGATCCGACCAACGGCTCTACTTACAAAAGCTTCGCTGGCGTCAAAAGGGAAAAAAGCGATGGTACCGTAGAAGTAATTCCTGATGCAGAATGGAAATGGATGGATCGTAACTTAGGAGCTTTAAGCAATTCAATCACTGCAGATGACTGGAATAAAAACGGAGGCTTGCTGTATCAATGGGGCAGAAAAGATCCTATTCCGCCGTTGGTTTACAGAGGAAACGATTTCTATGAAGTCTCAGGTTCTATTGGACGAGTGCGTCATCGAGGTGCAAAAAACTTTAACAATGCTGTTAATTTTGATAATCTTAGACAATTTGTTTTATTATCCAATGCGACTGTAGATAATAATATAAAGCTTTCTGTAAAAAATCCTCTGAGTCTGATTTATGTAAATAAAGATGATAATTCGGGTCCCGCTTATTACAATAATAATGCAAATCTTATGATCAATTGGTTTGGGAGAACAGTTGCTTTTACAGACAGCAGGCTTACCGAGCTCAATTTATGGTCAGATAACGCAAGAGGTAGATTAAATACAGATTATACAAGTGATGCGAGCAGTGCTCCATACAGAAATAAATCTTCATTTGACCCTTGTCCGAACGGATGGCGAATTCCGTCAATGCTTGTTGCAAATTTGGCTTCAGGAGGATATGTTGATAATATAAGAGTAGATTTTTCTCCGTTCGGAACCAGAACAAATATGGGAAAAAATGCTTTCGGATCTAATGGTTATCACATTATAAAACCCAATGATAACAATGTCCCTGCTTTCATGACGGGATTTAAGTTATTAACAAATATTGGTTTTGATCTGTCAAATGTTGGCGGTAACAATATGGGGATCTTTCCGGGAACAGGTCAGATTGCGATTAATGCTCAGGGAGGGCAATATACAGATCAGCATCATGTCGGTTTGTGGACCTCAACAATGACTCGTTTTTACGATACAACTCCCGCTGTGAGCTCACGTATGCTGTATATGATTCCGGAAAAATATCAGGGAGATACTCCAGATCCTGCAAACCCTACCATCAAAGGAAGATATTGGTATATGCCATTGTCAACTGCCAAAACTTCAGATGCTAATGCGTGCAGATGTATAAAAGACCCTTTGTATCAGCTTAATGATTATGATTTTCCTACCGAATATATAAGCCCTGTTACTGAATATACGGTTGGGTTAGATAATCCAAACAGCTATCAGGTTGTAAAGTCTGCCGCTTCTTCAATTGTTGAAATTCCGGTAACTAAAGCCTTTTCGGCTCAGAGCCAATTGTTAAATAATACTGATATATTAAATGCTTCAAGTTTTAATAATTTGAAAGCTAATGTTCTATGGACTACCAATACGGCATTAATCAATACCGTAAATATTGTAAATCCTTCGCCCGGCTCGCTGGCAGATTTATCAACGTCTAAAATTGTGGTTAATTTAACACCGAATCAAAGTGGAAACGCTGTGGTTACTTTGCATAATGGAAGCATTACAAATCCGGTTTATTGGTCATGGCATATCTGGGTAACAGATACTCCTATAGAATCTACTATTTATACAACCGAAATGCCTAATGCTGTAGCAACCAATTATGTGAATTATGTGCCGAAAGGTGATGTTTTGAAAACAGAATTTATGGATAGAAACCTTGGTGCTGTTGATGCGTTTCCTCTTGTTGCAAATCCTTTAGCTCCTACAGTTCAGGAATATTCAAAAATCAATGCTTCTACAGGGCTGCAGTATCAATGGGGAAGAAAAGATCCTATTCCTTCATTTCAATATGCAGACAGAACTTCGTATAATGTATTTTTAGGAAGTGTAAATTCAAATGGAGCAATAGCATATACTACACTTGGTGCGGCCACCTACAATGACATGTCTGGAAATTATATTGTTCCTTACAATACCTACACAAATACATCAAACGCAAATGTTGTAGCAAGTGACAAAGTGAACGAAAAAGTATCGAAAGTACTTTCTTATTCAGTGCAAAATCCTTTGGTTTATATGATTCCGAGCTCTTTTGCTCCTTACAACAGCGCAATTCCCAATTATACAAATGGAACAGACTGGCTTTTAAATGAACCCAATGTTGCTGATGATCGTTGGGGTAGAGGGGGAAAAAAATCACCTTTCGATCCCTGTCCTGAAGGATGGAGGATTCCTGATCTTACAGGAGTAGCAATTGTTACAAATAGAGATTTTGGGCTGTCGCCGTGGTATAAAATTGATAAGAAAGTTGCGACCAGCTATAGCTTAGTAACTGATTATTCGGGAGTACAGGTGAAAAATTCATCTAATGCAAGTGTTGGTTTTATTTTCAATAATGCAAGTTATGTGATAGGGAATTATCCTAATGCCGGATCACGTGGTTTCAGAAGTGTAATAGCCAATCAGACTCCTGTTGGAACTTATGATGTGAATAATTTTCAATATTCCGGGGTTTGGACAGCAGCTTTAAACTCAAATTATATCGGAAGACCGATTAATATTTTATTTGATTCGAGCTCGTCGGCTAATCGTTTCATGGCTTTCCATGATAACAATGATCCTTATTTTGGGATGAACTGTCGTTGTGTAAAAGTAAAATACGATCAAAATGGAAATGAAGAAGGTCCTATTCCTGCAATTCCTGTAACGGCGGGTTCTAATGTAAAAGCCTCAAATGTCTTCACCAAAGATGATATTTCAGTAAAAATAAAGGAAAATAAAATCACTCTTTTCCCAAATCCGGTACAAAACCTATTGTACATTAAAGCAACCGCTGATAAAGACTATTACTATCAAATTTACAGTGCAACCGGACAGTTGGTGAAAGCTGGAAAGTTTGAAAATAACTTCACCGATGTATCCGGTTTGGTAAGCGGAGTCTATTTGGTAAGGATAAATAATTCTGAAACTGTAGTCAAAATTGTAAAAAAATAACAGTACATAATAAGGAATATAGTGTCAAAACTAATCTTTTTGATTTCCTGTTATTTAAAAAATAAAATAGATCAAACGTTTCTGTCTATTTCAATCGAAGTAAAGTTTTTCTGTAATTGTCTTTTTTATTTGGTAATTGATTGGCGAATGGATGTTTAGTTTTAAAAAAATCTGCTGATGAACCAGAATTTAAGCTGTTTCATGTATTAATAAAATTATTTAGCAAAACCCATCTAATAAAAAAGCTTTACTTTTGCAAAAATTTTCTATATGTCGAAAAATTTAGTAATCGTTGAGTCCCCGGCAAAAGCAAAAACTATTCAGAAATATCTAGGAAAGGATTTTGAAGTAAAATCCAGTTTCGGACACATCCGAGATCTTCCTAAAAAAGGGATGGGGATTGACTTGGAGACCTTCAGTCCGGATTACGAAGTTTCTGCCGACAAAAAGAAATTGGTAACAGAATTAAAGTCTGCCGTAAAGAAAGCCGAAATGGTTTGGCTTGCTTCCGATGAAGACCGCGAAGGAGAAGCTATTGCCTGGCATTTGGCAGATGAATTAAAACTGAAACCCGAAAACAGAAAAAGAATTGTTTTCCACGAGATTACTAAAAACGCAATTCTTAAAGCAATTGAAAATCCAAGAGATATTGACCAGAATCTGGTAAACGCTCAGCAGGCAAGAAGAGTTTTAGACAGAATTGTAGGTTTTGAAATGTCTCCGGTACTTTGGAAAAAAGTAAAACCGGGATTATCTGCCGGTAGAGTACAATCGGTTGCGGTAAGATTGGTGGTTGAGAGAGAAAAAGAAATTCGTGAGTTTACTCCAAAAGCAAGCTTCAAGCTAGACGGAATTTTCTTAAATAAAGCAATGCAGGAAATCGCTGCTAAGCTTAAAAAAGATTTCGAAAAAGAAGAAGAGGCCGAGAAATTCTTAGAACTGGCAAAAACTGTTGAGTTTAAAGTTTTAAATGTAGAAACAAAACCGGGAAGCCGTTCTGCTTCTGCACCGTTTACGACTTCTACACTTCAGCAGGAAGCTTCTTCAAGATTGGGTTACAACGTTACAAACACAATGCGTCTTGCACAAAGACTTTACGAAGAAGGATTCATTACTTATATGAGAACCGACTCGGTAAACCTTTCTCAGGAAGCAATTGAAGGCGCAAAAAAACAAATTGTCTCAGAATACGGAGCAGAATATTCTGCACCAAGAAACTATACTACAAAATCATCATCGGCACAGGAAGCTCACGAAGCGATCCGTCCGACAGATTTTTCTGTAAAATCAATTTCAGATGTGCAGTTAAGCAAGCTATATCAGTTGATTTACAGAAGAACATTGGCTTCTCAGATGGCAAATGCTAAAATTGAGAAAACGGTTATCGAAATTGGTAACGCCAAACTTCCGCAGCATTTTGAAGCGCAGGGTGAAGTCATTATTTTTGACGGTTTCCTAAAAGCATACGGAATTGTAAAAACAGAAGAGGAAGACGAAGAAAACAACGAAAAGCTGTTGCCAAAAGTAACGGTTGGTGAAGTGTTAAGCTATAAAAAGATCACGGCGCAGGAAAAATTCACAAGACCAAGCGCAAGATATACAGAAGCAGGATTGGTAAGAAAACTGGAAGAATTGGGAATTGGTCGTCCATCGACTTATGCACCAACGATTCAGACCATTCAAAACCGTGAATATGTAGATAAAAGAGAAATTGAGCCTCACACTCGGGAAGTGGTAAAAATCTCTTTAGCAAATGATAAGATTAAAAAAGAAGTTCTCGATGAAAAATTCGGGGGCGACAAAAATAAATTTGTTCCAACGGATATTGGTGAGGTTGTAAATGATTTCCTGACCGATAATTTTACAGAAATTCTTGATTATGGTTTTACCGCCAGAGTAGAAGAAAGCTTCGATGAAATTGCGAGCGGCGCTCAGAAATGGAAAGAAATGATGACCAATTTCTATTCTAAATTTCACCCGAGAATTGCAGATGTAGAAGAAAATGCAGACCGTGCAAATGGCGAGAGATTATTGGGGGTTGATCCTAAAACCGGCAAAAATGTATATGCTAGAATAGGAAGATTTGGTGCTATGATTCAGGTTGGAGAAACCGAAGATGAAGAAAAGCCAGCTTTCGCATCATTAATGTCAGGACAAAATATCGCAACCATTACTTTCGACGACGCTTTAGAATTGTTTAAGCTTCCTTTTGATCTGAATGAAGTTGATGGGCAAACAGTTTCTGTAGGTGTAGGAAGATTTGGTCCTTATGTGAAATGGGGCGAAACATACATCAGTATTCCCAAAGGTGAAGATCCTCTTTCTGTAGATCAAAAACGTGCAGAAGAAATCATTGCTGAAAAGAAAGTAGCTGATGCGCCAATTGCTTCATACAAAGGCGAGCCTATTACGAAAGGATCAGGTAGATTTGGTCCTTTCATTAAATATAAAAGTATTTTCATCAACGTTCCGAAGAAATATAACTTCGAAAACCTTTCTCAAAGTGATATCAACGAATTGGTAGAAGTCAAGCTGGAAAAAGAAGCCAACCGTTATATCCAACAATGGGAAGCCGAAAAAATCTCAATTGAAAATGCGAGATGGGGTCCTATCGTAAAACATGGAAAGAATATTTATAAAATTCCTAAAAAGAAAGACGATACCAAGTATGAAGCAGACGAGCTGAAAGACGTTTCTATCGATGAGGTAAAAAAATGGATTACCGCACAAGATCCAAAAGCTTTCGCTGAAAAGAAAAAAACGGCAGCTAAGAAGCCAGCCGCAAAAAAAACAACAACAGCTAAGAAAGCTCCTGCTAAAAAACCGGCAGCGAAGAAGTAATTTACACCTTGTCAAAGTTTTAAACGTTGACAAGGCTGAACATAAAAAAGCACAGATTTTTGTCTGTGCTTTTTTGGTTCTTATCTGCGTTATGGGTTTGATCAGGTTCAGCCACGCTTTTAGCAATACCTTGTTATCTGCTGTTGTATTTATTTTCGGTATTAATTTTAATTTCGAAAATGGTATCATTAGTATAATCATCATTTTTGATTTTTGTATTTTTTACTAAAACACCGTTTGCGTACTTTTCTTCAGTTGCATTTTTAAAATTAGTAACATAAATTGTGTCTGTCTCTTTTCTCCATCTATCCGGACTTTCAAAACATTCAGTTCTAGTAACAACAAACAAAATAGAGTCACTTTTAGAGTCAAATAAGTAATAACTTTCACTATCACACATCTCTCCACTGCCTTGCAAGATCAATAATTTTAACTTTGAATTTACGAAATAGGATTTTTGTGGATGTAAAATAAAATCAGTATACTCAAATTTTTCAGCATTATTTATTTTAATGGAATCTTTTAGGTCATTTTCAAATTTTGTATAAATTCTGTCGTTTGGACTTGAGCAACTTAGTAAAGTGAAAATTGAAATGATTATTATGAAAATTTGTTTCAACATAGTCTTTTTACAATAGCACAAGAAATACCATTGAACTTTGCAGTTTCGCCCCAGTATTGCAAAACCCTTGTTGACGGTAGGTTTTTTATTCATCGTCTATGTCACATTTTCGAAATACAATAAACTGCTTTAGACCTTGAAAATCACCATTTATTTTCCAAGATTTTGCATATTCGGTTATGTCATTTAATCCATCTTCCCAATGCTCGTTGTTAAAAAGACATTCTCCAATTATTGCACCATCAGAACGTTTTGAAATGTAAAGTTTCAACCAATTTATTTTGTTGGATGTCAGTTTGTTTGATAGTTTGTCTTTGATAATTTCAAAAAATGTTTCGTTTTGAGGATGTTCATTCCATTGTCCTTGAAAAGTTAGATTTCCTAATTTTGGATGCCAAAGAACTTCTTTATCATTCATTATTGCTATAAAATCCAAGTCAGGACTATGACTGTCCGTGAAGCTGTCAATGATTGGAGAAAAAGTTGTGTCAATATAATTGCTTATTACTGATTTTATTTTTTCTTCAATTGTTACTCCAACACCTACAATATTTTCTTCGATGCCATTTGGAAAGTATTTTGGATGTATTGTCAAAATCATCAAATGTAAAATGCTTGGATGATTATTTGGATTTTCGATAATGACGGTAGCAATTTCGATTTCGTCATTAACGATAAGAGCAAGATATTGAGGATTTTTTTTGACTTGATAGTCTAATTCTATCAGTCGATTTTTTAGCGTATCAATTAAATACGAATTATTGTCAATAGGTTCTGATTGTTGTCTGTCTGCTTGTTTGTTTTCAGAAGGTTTTTTCTTGAAAAAGTCAAATAGTCCCATTTGTGTTTGTGTTTTTTTATTAAACTTGCCGCTAACGTCTTTATTAGCGAAACAAAAGTTGTTTATTTTGATAGCGCGGATTTGCAATCCGTGCTTTATTTGTTTTGTGTAAATGAAGTCACAGATTATAAATCTGCGACATCGGTATTGAACTTTCCACTTCAGCCCGCATTACGTGTAGCCCTTGTTGTATGCCGTTTTATTCCGTCATTAAGTTTGCTCTGTTCTCCTAATTTTTTTAATGTAATATACTATAAATCCAATTTGTAATAATGTTCCAAAAACAGAAGGCAAAAATTGGCTGTATGGTTGGTAATTCTCAAAAACAGTTCCTGAAAATGCAGATAATAATGCGGTAAATGCACCAATCATTTTAAAAATATGTTCATAAAGCCACATATTTCGATAAGCTTTTTTTGGAATTAAATACCGTACAAAATCATAGGTAATTATCAACAATAAAGCCCCAACTGTACTATAAATGATTACCGGTGACCAGTACATTCCAACTGATTTAAAGTAATACAAAAAGTAGGAAACAGAAATAAGCGAGGCAATAGCCACCGAAACATCAATCCATTTTGGTTTATTTGTTTTGGTTTTTAAAATTCTATATCCAGAAAACCCATAATAAGCACTCAAAACCGTTATGATTAACAGAAAAGTATTTCGTTTAAAAATAAATACTCCGATTAATCCCGTAAGGACTACAATTGTCATTAGGATAAGAAAATAATTTCCAATTTTTTTGTGCCACTTTCCGCCTTTTTTCGTTGTCAACGCTAAAACTCCGAGTAATAAGGCGATTGAGCCTGAAATAACGTGAATTAAGATATTGGAATTATGTAAAAAGGAATAATCAGGCATATTTTTATTCGGTTACTATTATATATTCTCATATTTTTTCAAATGGCACACAACATCTTTATTAGCGAAACAAAAGGTTGCGTTTATCTAGCCGAAAGTAGAAGCATTAGCGAAAGTTTGTTTCTTGGTATTGTTAATAATTCAAATATAAAAATTATCCTCACATTCCCAATTCACCCAAAGAACCTCACCTGCCATCCTTTCACCCTCAAAATTCGCCCTCCGAGGCTCAAAAACCAGCCTTTTTGCATCAGTTTCCAGCCTTTAAGGTTGAATTTTCATCCTAATTGCATGGCTCGCCAGCCTTTTAGCATGAAAAACGACCCTTTTTGGTTGAATTTTGAGCCTCAAAGGGTCGTTTTAATAGTAGGCAAGGATTACTTATTCAGCTTTAGGAGTTTTCCTGTAGCCTTTTCTTGCAAATCTTTGACTAAGGTCTTCGTAAATAGGCTTTGCTGTGGCAACGCCTTTGCTGGCGGCTTCCTTTGCAGAGCCGTAGTAGAACAATGCAGAGGTTATAGCTTCGCTACCGGCAAGCATTACCGTATCTCCAATATCTGTGGCGAGCTGCGTTGCCAGATTGCCCAGCGGATTGAGGCTTGTAACTACCGCTTCGTCTTTTAAGAATTCAACTTTATCCATATAACTCGGGATAAATTCGGGGTTGGTATCCATGTAGCTTTTCACTTTCTGAACGGTAGCCACCGTTTTGTCGCCCATCTTAAAAAGAGTTTCCCTGTCTTGGGGAGTAAGGCCTTGAAGGTAAGGCGCAAGCAGCGCTCTGCAATCTTGTAATTTTTGATTCACCTCTGCAATTACAGCTTGAGGGATTTCTACACTGATTTGATTTTTTGCACTCATCATTTGTGAATTTAATTTGTTTGTACTTCAAAAGTAATGAATAAAACGTGCAATTAGGTGATGCGTTTTTAAATTTTCAATATTTTGGCTAAAACAGTATTAAAATTGGTAATGTTTAAAAATGGATCATTGAACAGTATCTTAAAGCTTTTACTGAGAAAAAGAAGCCCGCAGCGAAAATGATTACTGCTAAAAAGGTAACAACAACTAAGAAAGCTCCTGCTAAAAAACCGGCAGCGAAGAAATATTTAGTTTTAATAAAATAGAAAGCACAGATTTTTTGTCTGTGCTTTTTTGTTTGTCAAATATTGCAAAGTTTCCTGACTTTTGAGCTTGTTATTTTTGTTCATGCAAAGTTAGGAAGCTTTGCGTAGCTGGGATCTATTTTTGATTATCAGAATTAGGCTTTAATATGTTTGTGATTTCATCCATTTGATAGCATCTTTCATAGGCTCTCTATTTTCTGAGAATGCAGTATTATGTCCTAATGTTGTAAACAATTTATATTTGTAGCGTTTGCCTTTGGATTTTAATTTATTGAGGTTTTGAATTGATAGATTTGCAGGTACCTGAATATCTTTTTCTCCATAAATCCATAGTGCAGGAATCGATAATTTGGAAAGAACATCCAATGGGTCTGTATCTGTAAACTCGTATTTATCTGGGTCGGTCATTGTATGTTTTCGTGCATCTTCTTCTGTGTGTGTATTCCAGAAATTTTTATTTCCGTTGGTATAAAACTGAAACCTAAGTTGTTCTTTTACTGTTATCAATGCTCCACTAAATATAACCATAAATTTGACTTTCTTGTTTTTCTTTGCCGTTAACGGAATGATCCATCCGGCTTGGCTTGCACCAAGTAAACCTATGTTGATTTTAATGTTTGATAAATTTTTTGATAATACATTCACTGCAGCACTTGCATCCAGTGATAAAAGATTAAGATTTTGTGCATCCACATTATTGGTTCCTACTTCGGGTCCTGCATAGATACCAGCAGACTCTCCGACACCACGTTTGTCAAAAGTTAAAACCGCAATACCATTTTCAGCCAGCAAAGCTGCAAGTTCTATCATCCTTTTTTCTTGCCCCGACCCATGAACAAGTACCACCGCTGCGGAAATATGGGTGGGCTTAAAAATTGTTCCGGCCAGCGAGTCACCTTCACTTAGAAACTTTATATTCTTAATGGTAAAACCTGAAGGAATTGCTGAGACGTGAACAATAGCACAAAAAAGAAATAGCATCAGAAGAAAATTCCTGTAAAATTGTTTTGTGGTTAAAATACTTTTAGAAATAGTTAATTTATTTATAGTTTTCATTATAGTCTGTATTTCTCTTATCTAAGAGGTTTAGTAAATTTTGTATTTATGATGAGTCAAATATACCTAGATTTCAATCGAGTAAAAGTAATTAATGATCTTAATTGTGTGAATTTTGTTTTACACAATTTAAAACCAAACCCGAAACCGCAGGATACTATTAAAATCAGTTTCTTCTACATTAGCTAAAAATCAAATACAATGAGCCAATCAAAATACACGCGAAAAGATTTTTTAAAAACTTCAGCTTTAGGAATGACAGCTGTATTTTTGGGTTCGTCATTTACTAAAGCATTCGATTTTTCTGACAAACCTTATTTTAAATTAAAGCCGATTGGTCGTTCATTGGAACTCGAAGGATATTATATTTGGTGTTCTTCCCCGATTTGGGGCGAAGACGGAAAAGTACATCTTTTTTATTCACGCTGGAAAAAAGAAAAAGGAATGGGCGGCTGGCTCAATGGTTCTGAGATTTGCCGGGCTGAAGCCAATTCGCCTTTTGAAGAATTTCAACACAAGCAAGTTATTCTTGCACCAAGAGGTGGTGAGTTTTGGGATGCAACAACGTGTCACAATCCTTTAATTAAAAAAGTTGGAGATCAATATTTGTTATTCTTTATGGGGAATTCCAATGGGAAAACGAATACCAAAAGAATAGGGTTGGCTGTTTCAAAAAGTCTTGATGGAGATTGGAAAAGACCAGATCAACCTTTACTCCTTCCGGGAAAAGAAGGTTCCTGGGATGATCATTGTACAACAAATCCTGCCTTTGTAAAAGGAAACGACGGGAAATGCTGGCTATTCTACAAATCCTGGAATACCCACGAATACGAAACTCAGAAAGGCGCTGTAAGAGGAAACCGAAAATACGGATTGGCAAAAGCAGATTCTCCAATCGGGCCATACACAAAAGTTTCTGAAAATCCTGTGATTGATTTTTCAAACTTACCAAACAACGCTCAACTTGAAGATGCGTTTATATGGGAACAAAATGGAAAATTTCACATGGTTGCCCGCGATATGGGTTTTTATAATCATGAATATGGTTTGCATTTAACGACAAAAAACGGAATTGAATGGACGAAACCTGAAATCGCTTATCTTAATATGCAGTCTTACGTTCAGGAACCGAATCCTCCAAAACATTTAAAACGATTTGGAAGACTGGAGCGCCCAATGATTTTGATGAGCAAAGATGGAAAGAAGCCTCAGTTTTTATTTGGTGCAACACAAGGCGGAACGTTTGAAACTTCTACGACTTTTGTGTTTGAGATTTTGAATGGCTAAAAACTGTGCGTTTTTGAAAACCTTGTCAAAGTTTTAAACTTTGACAAGGTTGATCACAAGAATATTTTTTGTTCTGAAATATATTTCAAAACTCTGCTTACTCATTTAATTTTAATATTTTTGAGCTTTAATAAGTATTTGAGAGCATGGATTTTGAAGATTTTATCATTTCGCCACGAAATTTCAGAACAGAAAACTGGCAGATCGGAAATAAGATTACAAAGGAAATAAAGGAAGACAGCATTGTGCTTTTGTTTGTTTCTGATTACAGAGGAGCAAATGGCGAGGCTGAAGTTCAGGATTTTACTGCAGTAAGAAAAGAATTTTACAAACTTTCGCAGCTTGATTTTGAGATCCCAATCGTTGATTTGGGAGATTTGGTCTCCGGAAAATCGGTGGAAGATTCTCATTATGTTTTACAGGAAGTTTTGTCGGCATGCCATTCTAAAAGAGCAATTCCCGTGATTATTGGTGGTTCTAATGATTTTGCGTTCTCATTATTTTCAGGTTTAAATTTTCATCAGAGAAATATTAATTATACTCAAATCAGCAATATTATTTCACTGAAACAGGGTGAAAATATTAATGAACATACTTTTTTAAGCAAAATTCTGGGTTCAAAAAATTTCTCAATAAAAAATTATCATCATTTAGGATATCAAAAGCATCTGAACGAGCAAGATTCTGTAAAGCTCATCAAAGAAGTTGAGTTTGATATTGTACGTTTGGCTGAAATGATGAATTCTACGGAGAAAACCGAACCTTTTTTCAGAAAAGCAGATCTGGTAACGGTAAATTGTGATGCAATTGAAAGTTTTGGTGATGCATTTTCGATGAATCCGCAGGTAAATGGTTTAAACCGAAGAGAAATTTGTGCCTACATGAAAGAAATTGGGTTAAGCGAAAATCTGAAATCTATAGGAATTTTTAATTATAATATTTATTCTGAAAATCAGCTCAATCATCAGCTTTTGGCGCAAATGCTTTGGTATCTGATTGAAGGAATCAACATACAGCAATCTCATCCTAAAGAAAGACATTACGAAATATTTTATGTTTTGATTGAAGACCGGCAATATGCTTTCAAGCGTGATACCTTCAGTAATCTTTGGTATTTTGGAGATGATGAAAATATTGAAAACTGCATTCCCTGCTCGAGAAAAGATTTTGATGAAGCTAAAAAAGGCTGGCTGAGCGCAAGATTTACAAAAATCTAAATGATGGAAAATCTGGTCCCGAAAGTTTCAGTCATCGTGCCTGTTTATAATGTTGAACATTACTTGGCGAAATGCCTGGATTCTCTGGTGAACCAAAGTCTGCAAAAGATCGAGATTGTCGTTGTAAATGATGGAAGTAAAGACGGTTCAGAAAATATTATTCAGCAATATTCAGCAAAATATCCCGATAAAATAAAAGCTTTTACTAAAGAAAATGGTGGTTTGAGCGATGCCAGAAATTTTGGAATAAACAAAGCAACAGGAGATTATATAGGATTTGTAGACAGTGATGATTACGTTTCTGAAACAATGTTTGAAGAAATGCTGAATCTTGCCGAAAAACATAATGCTGAAATGGTAATCTGCAATATTCAGAAAGTAGATGAAGAAGGAAATATTACACAGAAACTGACGCAAATTCCGAATATGCCTGAAAAAATTGTTTTGGAATCTAATTTTTCTGTTTTCTCCGATTTGAGCTATTTTGCATGCAATAAATTATTTAAAAAAGAACTTTTTGCGCATAAAAGATTTAAAAAAGGAGTTCATTTTGAAGATATTCAGCTGATTCCTCAGCTTTTGCTGGAATGTAAAACAATAGCACAAACTCAAAATTTTCATTACCAATATCTGGAACGCCAAGATTCTATCTCAAAAACCCATAACGAAAAGGGTTTGGATATTTTAAGGGCAGTAGAAGATGTGGAAGAATTTTTTAAAACTTCACCGTATTCTTCAAAAATAAGAGAGTTGAAAAACTTTCAGATTCTGGAAGGAGTGTACACGTTTTTGGCTTATCTGGCTTTTGTTAAAAATGAAGAATTATTTTTCAAAATGTCTCAGGAACTGCAGGATTTTATGAGGAAAAGAGATGTTAAAATCAAAGATATATTGTGTTACAGTCGTTTTGGTAAAAATTATCTTTTATCTTTACCCGTGAAAAAAATGATTTTTTATCTGCTTTTTTTTGCCGGGCAGAAAAAACTAATAAGAAAACTTATATAAACACAAATGAATTTTCGGTATTTTATGATAGATTTTAAATGATTAACATTAAAATTCTCGCTTAATATAACCGAATACTACGAGCTCAAAAAGCAATAGATGAAAAATTTTGAATTATTCTTAAATGAAACAGGGATTTCTATTTTTTACGTAAAAGTAGGGTTGGGTTTCCTGTCTTCTTTTCTGATTACGTTTTTCTCTATTCCCACAATCATTAAAATTTCAAAGCGTAAAAACCTGATGGATGAGCCCGGTGTAAGGAGCTCACATCTCAGGAAAATTCCTAATTTGGGAGGCATTGCGATGTTTTATTCAATAGGAGTGTGCACCTCAATTTTTGCTTATGAAATTTTTGATCTCTATAAATTTCTTTTTGCGTCGCTGATTATTCTGCTGTATGTAGGAATTATGGACGATATTGTAGTGATGCGTGCGTACAAAAAGTTGGTTGCTCAGATTATAGTATCGGCTTTTATTGTTATTGGTTCAGATGTGAGGATCAGAAATTTATTTGGAATTTTTGGTGTTTATGAAATTCATTATTTTGTAAGTGTTATTTTTACAATTCTTACTTTTATTATTCTCATCAATGCTTTTAATCTTATCGATGGAATTGATGGTCTTGCCGGTGGCTATTCTCTTATCAGCAGTGCCCTTTTTGGGATTAGCTACTTTCGTTTGGGAGAATATAATTATCCTTTGGTTATTTTATCGGTCGTTTTGATTGGCTCTGTATTGGCGTTTTTATATTATAATTTATCAAATTTACGGGCTACAAAGATATTTATGGGGGATACGGGCTCTATGCTTCTAGGGTTTTTACTGGCGTTTACCTGTATATGTTTTATAGATATTTTTATAGACAGGAACGTTGTGAATGTTCCGAGATATCATTTGAAATCTGCTCCCGTCGTAGCTGTTGCTATTCTTATTCTCCCGATTGTAGATACTTTAAACGTTATTATCATAAGACTTTGGAATAAAAAATCACCTTTTGAAGCAGATAAAAATCATATCCATCATAAACTACTGAAGCTAGATCTTACGCACAGAAGATCCAGTTTTTATATCATTTGTTATTATCTTTTTATTGTTATAATCACCTATTGTTTTAGGCACATTAATGTGAATCTATTATTGGCGGTTATTCTGTTCTTGGGTTTTTTAGGCGCTTATATTCCGGATATCATAATTATGCTGAGGAATAATAAGCTGAAAACTGAGAATTAAATTCTATTTTTGCAAACTACATTTATCACGATGAAAATTTATAAGTACTTCCCATTCTTAATTTTACCTTTTTTATTGGTTTCCTGTATTACTACGAAAGATGTAACGTATATGCAGCCCAGTGAAAGCCTTGTTATCAACGAAGAGGGTTTAATTCCTTACAATATTCCTGTTTACAGAGTCACCAAAAACGATATGTTGACCTTGAATATTATTACCACTCCCAAAGGGGATGCAGCACAGTTTTATTCTTCATTAAATGCTCCCGTTGCGGGAAATAATATCTCGTTTAGTGCCGGCGGAGGAGCAGGAACCGGTGGAAATGCCATGATCTATTTTAATGGGTTGAAAGTTGACTCCAAAGGAGATATATTGGTTTTCGGCATAGGATACGTAAAGGCAGAAGGAAGAACGATAGAAGAGATCACGCAGGAGCTTCAGCAAAAAGTAAATGAAAATTTTCAGGACGGTAAATCTGAAGTAAGACTCAATACAGACGGAATCACATATTATGTCTTAGGCGATATAGAAACAGTAGGAATTACAGGTGAGAAAAAGGCTCACAAAAATACACTGACATTAACGGAAGCAATTTCTATTAATGGTGGATTAAACAGAACTGTAGATCGTAAGAACATTGTAGTATACAGAAAATTACCGGAAGGAATTAAAAAAGCTCAGATTGACCTTACCAGAGAAGATGTGATGAATTCTCCTTATTATTATGTGCAAAACGGGGACGAGATTTTCCTTACTACACAGAGAAGAGCGCTCAACGGTTTTGGAAAAGACCCTATACAAACATTGATTAGCGGTGTTTCTGTGCTTACAACGGCATTGTCAATTTATCTACTTATTAAAAACCTTTAATCTATGATCCCAGGAAAAGAAGCTTTAGTAGGTAAAAATGAGCCACAAAAAGAAAAGTATGGATCATTTGCTTTATTTGATATAGAACATTTTTTAAGAAGAGTTCTCCGAAACTGGTATTGGTTTTTACTGATGTTGTTATTCGGATATGCGGTATCTTGGTTCTATGGCAAGTATTATGCGCAGAATATTTATGCGTCAGATCTTAAATTAAGTATTTCAAATAATACAGCAAGCTATTTTACACCCAGCCAGTCAATTAATTTTATCTGGGGGCAAAGTGGTAATCAGGATGGTATTTATTTGAAGAAAATGTTGCTTTCTAGATCTCACAACGAGTTTTTAGTCAATGAACTGGATCTTTTTGTAAATTATAGTACCAAAGGAATCATTAAATCTACTTATCTGGATAAAAATGACTCGCCTGTATTTTTAGAAATAGACCGCAAACACTTACAACAAGTCAATTATCCTATTACAATAACACCAAAAGGAGGAAATTCTTACCAGATAAGTTTGCCGGAAGAGGGACAGTCAAATCATCTGTACTCTTATGATGTTGAAGGTTTTCAGAATATTGAAAGCTTTGGAAGACCAGCCAACAAAACCATCAAAGTAAATGAATGGTATACAACTCCCAATCTTAGATTTAAATTGGTTCCCAATCCGGTATCGCCTTCCATCAAATTCGAAAATATTATTGTAAGCCTTTCTACGGTAAATGATGCTGTAAATGGTATTGTTTCTACGGTGGGTGTTGATTTTGATAAGGAAATCAGTACCATCATGATTATTTCCAAAAAAGGTTTTAATCTTAATAATACCGTTAACTTTCTTAATAAGTCTGTGACTGAGCTTCAGAAAAAAAGATTTAATGATAAGATAAAAGTTGATCAAAATACAGAGCAGTACTTAAAAAACAGTTTGGGAGACATCAGAAGAAAACTAGATTCGAGTGCTGCATATCTCAATTATCTTAAGGTTTCAGAAAAACTGTACGATATTTCAAACAGAGACGAGAAATCACTGCAAAAAATAAAAGATCTGGAAGCCAGAAAAGCCGATATACTAAGCAAAATGAATTCTTTGAGCAGCATCAGAAATTCTGTAGAATCTCAAAGTTTTGATAGAATGATCAGCCCTTCTGCGGCAGGATTTGATGATGGCCTTTTTACGGCATCAGTTTCTGAGCTGAAAGCGCTTTATCTTAAAAAGAGAGAATTAGCATCCATTTATACGCCAAATTCAGAACCAATCAAAGAAATAAACCGTTTGATAAGTGAGGCGAAAGCAAATTCTTCGGGATCTCTTAGAAACGTTCACACGGTATACAGTACAGAGCTCAATAAAATAGACCAGCAAATTGCAGAGGCTAGTACAGATCTTACGACATACCCCGACAAACAGAGAAAATATCTTGATGCAGAAAGAGGGTACAATATGATCGAGGCGACGTACAACAGTTTGCTCGGCAGGCAGAACGAAAGCCAGATGAGATTGGCTACCAATCAGTCTGATATTACAGTGATTGACCCGGCTAAAAATCTCGGGCAAGGGCCAATAGGACCCAATGTAAAAGGAACAAAAATGATGATTATCATTGGGTTTCTTGCATTTCCGTTTGTTTTAATTCTTTTGGGAAGTCTTTTTGACAGTAAGATCAGAAACATTAAAGAATTGGTTAGCGCGACAAGAATTCCATTATTGGGTGTGATTGGTAATAACAATAATGAGAATATGCTTACGGTTATCAATACTCCGAAATCTTCGGTTGCAGAAGCCTTTAGAGGGATTCGTGCAAATGTAAGATTTTTATCAGGGGAAGATGACAGAAGCAAAGTGATCTTGGTGACTTCATCCATTGGAGGCGAAGGGAAAACATATATTTCGATAAACTTGGCTTCAGTTTTAGGTTTAAGTGACAAAAAGACTATTTTATTGGGAATGGATTTGCGGAAACCAAAAATTTTCGGAGATTTTAATATTGATAATAAGCTCGGTATTTCAAATTACCTTACCGGCGAAACAACAATAGATCAGATTATTAACAAGACCAATATTCCTAATCTGGATGTGGCTACTTCAGGGCCTATACCTCCCAATCCGTCTGAGCTATTGATGAGCGACAGAAATCTTAAGTTTATAGAAGAACTTAGAAAATTATATGATTTTATTATCATAGATTCGCCGCCGGTAGGTCTTGTTGCAGATTCTTATGAGTTGATGAAGCATTCTGATGCCAATTTGTATGTTGTGCGTCATGAATATACCGAAAAGTATATGCTAAAGATGATTACCGAAAAGTACCACGCTAATGAGATCAAACATTTGGGGCTTGTGTATAACGATTATATAATAAAACAAGGATATGGCTACGGGTATGGTTACGGATATGGGTATGGTTACGGTTATGGCTATTTTGATGAAGACAAAAATTATAAAGAACCGCTTTTGATTAAAATTAGAAACAAAATCAAAGCAATTTTTAATAGATAGAGATAAAATAGATCCTCATTAATTGGGGATTTATTATTTGCAAATTCTCTACAGAACTATTAAAAAAAGAATAAATTTGTCACTTTGTCGTTTACTTTATAACAAATTATATTTTTTTGTTTATTTTTAACTAAACATTAAGATTATCATTAATATAAAAATGTTTTATATTTGCAAAAATTAATTTTTAAAATAACCATAAATCCATATTCTTTTATGAATAAAAAATTATTGTTTAGCTTCCTTACCCTCTTAGGAACTGTGGTAAGTTTAAAAGCACAAAGAAATGAGTTGGGAATTCGCTTGGGGATGAGTAATCTTGTTGGCGATATAGGAAAAACCAATTACATTTTACAGCAACCTTTGGATTTGGATAGAGCTTCAGAATGGGGCGTTCCTTTTTATGGTGGTATTTTATATAGATTTAATTTTAACCCGCACCAGACAGTTAGATTAGACTTAGGGTATAATCAGGTGCAGTTTAGCGATAAGGCAGCAAAAGAAGAATACAGAAGAAACAGAAACTCATTTGGTAAAAACAATATTTACGAAGCAAGTTTAGTGTTTGAATATAATTTATTCCCGGTAAATAATGAGCAGATGAGTATGCTGAGCCCTTATATTTTTGGGGGAATTGGAGGGATAATGTTTGATGCTCCAAAAGCTACTTTAACTCACGATTTCAGAAGAAATGCAGATGGTGTGGCGCAGGCGCCAATTAGTGAAACAGATTTTGTAACCACTACAGAATATTCTCTGGGGAAAAAAACAGTTGCCCAGATTCCTTTTGGAGTTGGTTTAAAATATAAATTTAATCATGGATGGGCTGTTTTTGCTGAAGCAACTTTCAGGTATAGCTTAACTGATCAGTTAGATCATAGCAAAATTCTTGCAAAAGATGTGATCAGTAATTATAATGCAGATATTTTGAGTCCTACAACAGGAGGCTCGTTACTGCAAACAGGAAATTATTATAGTGTTTCTAAAGAAAGAGAAGCATCTTTTATAAGTAAAAGGTCTTTGGGTGATACCAAATCTAGAGATTGGATGAATACTTTCAGTTTAGGATTGACCTACTCTTTTGGTAGACCACCATGTTATTGTGATTAAGAAATTATGTCGTTGATAAAAAAAGAAATAAATTCTGAGAATTTACCACAGCATGTAGCCATCATTATGGATGGAAACGGAAGATGGGCAAAATCTCGTGGTGAAGAAAGAACTTTTGGTCATAAAAATGCCATTAATGCTGTAAGAAACGCTATCAATGCGTGTAATGAGATTAATATCCCATATCTTACACTTTATACATTTTCATCAGAAAACTGGAACAGACCTACAGATGAAGTAAATACCTTGATGAGCCTGCTCGCCGAGACACTATTACTAGAAGCTGAAGAGATTTTCACAAAGGGTTTAAGAATGCATGTCATTGGTAACCTAGATAAATTACCAGCTATGGTAAAAGATCAATTGCTTAGCGTAGTTGATCTTACAAAAGGAAACACAAAAGGAAATTTGGTACTAGCAATAAGCTATGGCTCACAAAGTGAAATACTAAATGCCGTAAAAAATATAAGCTCCGATGTAAAAGAAGGAAAACTAGAGGTGGAGAATATTGATGAAAAATTATTTGAAAATTATCTGTATACAAAAGATTTCCCACCAGTGGATCTTCTTATCAGAACAAGTGGTGAAATAAGGATAAGCAATTTCCTGCTTTGGCAGATTGCTTATGCAGAACTTCAATTTCTCAATGTTCTGTGGCCAGACTTTACAAAAGATATTTTCTTCCAATGTATTGTTGATTATCAAAATAAGGAAAGAAGATATGGTCTTACAGGCGACCAAATTCAAATTCAGTAAATTTTAAGAAAAGAAAGATTACGATAAAATGAAGTTTAGACTATTACCCATCATTATGTTTGCTGCTTCTGCACATTTTTATGGACAGGTAACTCCACAGGACAGTACAAAGGTTGATACCGCTGCTGCTGTTCTCGCAGAAAATCAAACAGGAACTTACACGCTGAAGGACATTGTTGTTGATGGGGTAAAAAAATACACACCAGCTCAGATCTTTAGATTTACAGGTTTATCGAAAGGTGAAATTGTAGACATTCCGGGGCAAAAGGTAAGTAACGCAATCAAAAAACTTTGGGATTCTCAATCTTTCTCTGAAGTTGAAGTTTATGTAGAAAGCATTGAAGGGCAAACCGTTGTTCTTAGATTTTACCTGCAAGACCTTAAGGATCTTGGAGAAGTGAAATTTACAGGTAAAGGGATCGGTAAGTCTAAAAATGAAAAACTAGCAAAAGACAATAACTTAAAGCCGGGAACAAAGATTACTCAAAACCTTGTTTCTAGCCTTAAAACAAATATTCCTAAAGACTACATCAAAAAAGGTTTTGCCGATGCAAAAATCACCATTGAAGATAAGGTAAACGCAAGTGACCCTAATCTTGTAGACTGGACTATTAATGTAGACAAAGGTAAAAGGATAAAAATCAGCCACATTGAGTTCGAAGGAAACGAAAGTGTAACTGATGCAAAACTTAGAAAAAAAGCTTTCAAAGAAACCAAGCAAAAAAGATTTGGTATTGGTGGTATTTTAAAGTCTTCAAAATTTGTTGAAGAAAAATACCAGGAAGACAAGCAAAGTTTGATAAGTTATTATAACTCATTAGGATACAGAGATGCTGCAATTGTGTCTGATTCTGTTTGGAGAAATAAAAAAAATAACTACGAAATCAACGTTAAGCTGAAAGAAGGGAAGAAATATTACATCGGTGATATTACCTTTACCGGAAATACAGTTTACGCTACAGAATATTTACAAAGAATCTTAGGATATAAGAAAGGTGATATTTATGATGCAGTAGGATTCAACAAAAAAGTAGGGGAAGACGGTGGAAAAGAAGACGACTCTGATATCAAATCGATATACATGAATAATGGTTACCTTTTCTCAAACGTTACCCCTGTTGAAAAATCAGTTAATGGAGATGCAATTAATCTTGAGATCAGAATTAGTGAGGGAGAACAAGCTACTTGGAATAAAGTAACTTGGTCGGGTAACACCACGACTCATGACCACGTTATTTTGAGAGCATTGAGAACCAAGCCGGGAGAATTGTTTAAGAAAACCGAGATCAAAAGAACATTCTTTGATTTAGCTTCGATGTCTTTCTTCGATCCACAACAGATCGGTCAGGATATTCAGCCAAATCAGCAGGATAACACTGTTGATATCGGGTGGAAACTGGTAGAAAAAGGTTCTTCTCAGGTTCAGTTACAGGCGGGTTACGGTGGTAACAGCTTCATCGGAACTTTAGGACTTACTTTCAATAACTTTTCATTGAAAAACTTTTTGAAATTTAAAGACTTCAGACCTGTACCTCAAGGTGACGGTCAGACTTTATCTATTCAGGCTCAAGCCGGACAATACTTCCAGAACTACGGAGTTTCATTTACAGAACCTTGGTTATTTGGCACAAAACCGACAGCACTTTCTGTAAGTTTAAACAATTCGAGAGTTAATTATAGCCAGGTTACAGGGCCTGATCAGAGACTAAATATTTTCTCAGCTACTGTTGGTTTAAACAGATGGTTGAAATGGCCGGATGATTATTTCTCTTTATATACAGGAATTCAGTTTCAAAAATATAACTTCAGCAATTATCCTTTCGAGTTTGGTGATACCACAGAATTATATGGTAATGCGAACAACTTAAGTTTAAATATTGGATTAAGCAGAAACTCTGCCGGTATAGATCCTATTTTCCCTACCGTGGGTTCAAATATTGAATTGTCAGGTAAATTTACTCCGCCATATTCATTGTTCAGTAATAAAAATTACTCTACAATGACGCCTACAGAAAAATATAAATGGATGGAATTCTACAAAGTGAAGTTCAAAGCTGATGTTTATAATGAAGTGATTGGAAAACTAGTTTTAAGATCTTCAGCAGAAATGGGTTTCATGGATGGTTACAACAAAGAATTGGGTGCGCCGCCATTTGAAAGATTCTATGTCGGGGGAACCGGTCTTTTCGGAGGTAGATTTGATGGTAGAGAATTGATTCCGTTGAGAGGTTACGAAAATGCTTCTACATACGGTGGTCAGGCAGAAGACATTACTCAGAGAGGTGGAGGTACTATTTACAACAGATTTACGTTAGAACTAAGATATCCGATTTCATTAAATCAAACAGCCAAAATTTATGCACTTACATTTGCAGAAGGAGGTAACGTTTGGAACTCTTGGGGAAATTATAATCCTTTCCAGCTTAAAAGATCAATTGGTGTTGGGGTAAGAGTTTATATGGGAGCATTTGGTTTAATAGGATTCGATTTCGCTTACGGATTTGATAAAACAATTAGCGGTGATGTATCTGGAAACAGAACACACTTCTTAATGAACCAATCTCTATAACAGTATGAAAAATTTTAAAACTCTTTTCACTTTAGCAGTAATTTTGCTTTTTGGATTTAGCAATGCTCAGAAAATAGGGGTTATCGATACCCAATATATATTGGATAAGATGCCTCAGTATAAAGAAGCTGAAGCAAGGCTAAATTCTCAGATCGATACTTGGGAACAGGATATTAAAGCCTTACAATCTCAGTATGAGCAAAAAAAATCTGCTTTCGAAAGTGAAAAAGTTTTATTAATTGGTGATCAGCTGAAGCTTAGAGAAAAAGAAGTCGCGGATCTTGAAAAAAGTATTCAGACAACGCTAAGTTTACGATTCGGTAAAACCGGCGAGATCAATCAACTTAGGGCTAATTTGGTTGAGCCTTTTGAAGATCAGATCTGGAACGCTGTAAAGACGATGTCTGAGAAAAATGGTTTGGGCATAGTTCTTGATAAAAATAGCCATGTAAATGTAGTTTTCTTACAGCCAAGATATGATTATACAGACAAAGTATTAACGATCTTATTGAAAGGAACAGAAAAAGAAAAGAAAACTAATAAAAAGTAGTAAAAGTTTTATCAGAACTTAACTTTTACTTAAATTTAAAATCTAAAAACAAAATTAATTATTTATTACCCGTTATGAAAAAATTAAGTGTATTATTTGGAGCAGTAATGATGGTTGTCTCTGTTGGGATGGCAAAAGCTCAGAAAATTGCTACTCTAGACTTAGTAAGCGTACTTAATGCAATGCCTGAAAAGAAAAAAGCAGATACAGATTTAAAAGCTTTCCTTGATGCTAAAGAAAGTGAAATAAAAAAGAAGACTGATGTAATGCAAACCAAGTATGCTTTGTATACTAAAGAAGCTCCTACAAAAACTGAAGCTGAAAACAAAGCAAGACAAGAAGAAATGCAGAAATTGCAGACTGAAGCTCAGCAAATGAGCGAAAGAGCACAAAAAGATCTTGCTGAAAAAGAAAAACTAGCTTACGCTCCTATCGAAAAGAAAGTGATGGATGCTGTAAACAAAGTGGCAAAAGCAAACAGTTATGAGTATGTGATGGATGTAAACTCTACAGGTCTTATCTACAAAGGAGGTCCTGATGCTACGCCAGCTGTTAAAAAAGAGTTAGGTCTTCAATAATTTCTGAAATTAACAAAGATTTATAAAAACTACCACTTCATTTAGAAGTGGTTTTTTTATTTTTGCGCTATGGAAAAAGAAGTCTCAACGACCGTAAAAGTAAGATTCAGCGATTGTGATCCGATTGGGCATTTAAATAATGTCAAATATCTAGATTACATGTTCAATGCAAGAGAAGATCATGTAGAAACTTTTTATGGATTTACCTACGAAGAATATACCAAAAAAACGGGTTGTACATGGATCGCGATTCAAAATGAAATAGCGTACCTGAAAGAAGTAAAATACAATACCCAGGTTGTTATCAGCAGTAAAACCATCGAAATAGGAGACCGAATTTCTAAAGTAGAAATCCTGATGAAAAGTGTTGATGAGAAAACGATTCACGCAGTACTTTGGGTGACGGTAATTTATTTTAATATAAAAACAAGACGTTCTGAAGTTCATCCGCAAGACATCGTGCAGACTTTTGGAAAATTTTATGTTGATTTAGAACAAAAAGACTTTCAGTCAAGAGTTAAGTTTTTAAGATCACAGAACGCAAAAAATTCATAAAACTATTTAAATGAAAAAAATACTTGTAATAGGAAGTAATGGTCAGTTGGGAAACTGCATTAGAAAAATTGCTCCAGATTTTGAAACTCATTATGAATTTATTTTTACAGATTCCCAATCTTTGGATATTACAGACGAAGATCAGATTAATGATTTCTTTTATGATCAGAAACCAGATTTCTGTATCAATGCTTCAGCATATACCGCGGTAGATTTAGCTGAGAAAGAAGAAGAAAAAGCCTTTGCCGTAAACGCAGAAGGTGTCGGAAACCTTGCAAAAGCATGTGGTGATTATAAAACAGTATTCATTCATGTTTCTACCGATTATGTTTTTGATGGTGAAACCAATTTAGATTACTCTGAAGATGACTTCACAAATCCTATAGGAATTTACGGAGTATCCAAGTTAAAAGGTGAGGAGTTAGCTTTAGAAAATAATCCTAAGACCATTATTTTAAGAACGTCTTGGTTGTATTCAGAGTTCAACAAAAATTTTGTGAAAACAATGCTTAACTTATTTTCGCAAAAAGATGAATTAGGAATCGTTGGCGATCAGTTTGGCCAGCCTACTAATGCAAACGATTTGGCAGAAGCTATTATTAGCATTATCGAAAACCCAAACAAAACTTTTGGTGTTTTCCATTTTTCCAACTATCCGGAAACAACATGGTTTGAGTTTGCAAAAAAAATTGCCGAGTTCTCCAAGTCATCAGTAAAACTGAATGCATTGACCACAGAGCAATATCCAACTCCGGCAAAAAGACCAAAAAGAAGCACAATGTGTCTCGACAAGATTGAAAACATCTACAAAATTGAGTCAAAACATTGGGAAAACAGTTTAGAAGATTGTGTTAATATACTTTCCAATTAAAATGAAGATTAAAAATATCGCCATATTCATTCTCTTGATGGCAGTAACATTTGTGAATGCACAAAATGTTTATCTATCTAAAGTTGAAAAAACGAAAGATAATAACGACAAATATTTTTATCAGATAGATCCTAAAAACTCTGCTGCAGAATATTTGGGTGAGATTGATGTGCAAGGCTTTTCAAATGACGATGCTTCTGTATTTGCAGCAATCTATAAAAAAGCAAAAGAAATCGGAGCCAATGCCTTTTCCTACAAATCATTTGAAAGTGTAGATGAAAAAACTCAGCCATTTAACCCCGCAAATTATCGGCTGGAGCTTTATTATAGTACAAAAGAAGAATTATTAAAGCCATCAAATTCAATATACTTTTTTTCATCATCTTCAAAACCCCAGACCATAAACGTCAACAGAAAAGACTATACTTTGCCACCTAGATCGTTTACAACGATTCAAGGCATTCCGGGAGAAATTTATACAGTTTCAACCAAGAAATTTTTAGGTTCTACCATTAAGATCTCGGGAAATGCAAATGCTCCGGCTCAATATTTTCAAATCTCTGCTGCCAAAATTAAGTCAAACACGTTTGGCGAACCGGGTATCAATCTAAAATCGGGAGACATTCTTGGCCTCGACAAGTCATTTGGTGATTTTCTAAGAATGATTTACTCAGAAAACAAATAAGTTTACCCATACATTTACCTCTGAAACTTTCGGAGGTATTTTTTATATAAGTATTACCTATTCCGATAAATTTTCCAACTCTTCACTCTCAAACACTTGAGATTAAGCTTCGTAGGAAAGCATGTTTTTTTAGCACATAAGTTCCATCGGAGCGGTACTAAAAATCCATTCAATTTCCGATAATGTTTCTAACACTTTTCTGCCACCCATTCAATTTCAACCTTTTCTTTATCCCTTTGTCTT